>VYLE01000039.1_pt1 | contig 207655 bp, 228 predicted proteins | sample 5114391 | NCBI WGS metagenome assembly VYLE01 (sample SAMN12291771, study PRJNA351875) | freshwater metagenome | isolation source: freshwater lake | place: USA: Michigan, Kent Lake | collected 2013-08-15
GAGGGGCAGCGCCATCGCCATCAGGTGCAGCAGCCGGCGCAGCATGGCGGTCAGCACGGCAAGGCCCTGGCGCGCCGTGCGCCGGAAGGCGGCCTCGCCCCAGCGCGCTCCCGGCGCCTTCACGAACCGCGAGAGGCGCACATGATGCTGCCGGTGCAGATCAAGCAGCAAGGGGAGGGAGGGCGCGCCAGGAAACATCGGCGATGAGACTAACCCGGCCGCGAACCCGGCCGGATTGGAATCGGGAGATTTATTTCAGTTGTTCGTCATCCCGGTTTCGCCGAAGGCGAAGACCGGGACCCAGAGTCATCAATCGAAACAAGGAAGTCTGGGTCCCGGGCCTCCGCTGCGCTGCGCCCGGGATGACGACAAATTTCGTCCGTGCACGGGGCGGAGGAGGCCGGTTTAGTCTCGTTCGCGCGTTCGAGTGCAACCAATTTCGGGCGCGAGGCATCACTCTGGCAGCGGACTTCGAACGAAGGGCGGGATGAAATCCCGCCGTCAGACCCGCGCTTTTGAGAGAGCGGGATGTCATCTCTTCCTACGGGAGTCGTACTTCAGCTTTCGATTGCGAATCGCCGTATGCTGAGTTGCTGGAGACGGAGACGGATGGCGAATGGACAAAATCTACCATGTTTTTGTGAGCTCGACTTACGAAGATCTCAAAGATGAACGAAAAGCAGTTAGTGATTCCATTGCACGTGCCGGTTACGTTCCGGAAGGCATGGAGATATTCCCAGCTTCGTCGCAACGTCAACTAGACTTCATTCGGTCAGTTATTAGTCGTTGCGATTACTACATTCTGATAATTGCAGGCAAATTCGGATCTACCTTGCCCGATGGTCGTAGCTATACTCAAGCGGAGTATGAGATCGCGATAGAACTCAAAATCCCGATTCTGGCGTTCTTGCACAAAAATGTCAGTACGCTGAAGGCGAACGCGGTTGAAGATGCGCCTGATCGGAAAGAAAAGCTGTCTAACTTCCGCAAAGCTATCGAAAGTTCTAGTGTTGTGGACTACTGGCAGGATGGAAGTGAACTTGCGGCGCGGGCTTTGGCGGCGTTGGCGCAGGAAGCCAATCGAAATCCAGGAACTGGATGGATTCGCGGAAATCAAGTCGCTAGCAGCGATTTGTTCCGAGAAATTGACGCGCTCAGGAAGCAGAATGAAAAATTGTTGCTCGACCTAAAACATAAGCCGACTCAAGTACAAGGAGAGAGAATTGAAGAAGCAGCGCCAATATCGATCAACAAGGAATTGGCCATTCGGTACACAGTTACGCCTAGCGTTCAAAATGCGTTGTCTCCTTCCGGTCCAACGCAGCGAAGGCTGAAGATTTCACCCAAAGAAGTCTTGGTGTCGACTGCCTTGGCCTACCGTGAATTCAACTCGGTTCGACCGCTCGTAGATTTCATTGAAGCAAAGACGAAGCCCAAAGTTTCCCTGAGCCGATTCCCCGATCTAATCAAAATAGAGGCCCAAGATATTGGGGTGCTCACAATGGCAATGTGTTCACTTGGGTTGTGGGAAGAGAAAGATGGCAATTTTAGAATCACCGAAAGAGGACGCGAAATTTTCCTCGCAGCCAAGATCAGTTAGTTGCCAAGTAGGCTTCGATTCTCGTAGGCAAGTGAACCCTGTAAATCATTCCTAGTGCCGGAAATGCCGCATCCCCGTGAACACCATGGCGAGGCCCGCCTCGTCCGCCGCAGCGATGACGTCTTCGTCGCGGATGGAGCCGCCGGGTTGGATGACGGCGGTGGCGCCGGCGCTGGCGGCCTGGAGTAATCCGTCCGGGAACGGAAAGAAGGCGTCAGAGGCGGCGACGCAGCCCTTGGTGCGCGGGGTGGGCCAGCCGGCGGTCTCGGCGGCGTCTTCGGCCTTGCGGGCGGCGATGCGGGCCGAGTCGATGCGGCTCATCTGGCCGGCGCCGATGCCGGCGGTGACGCCGTCTTTGGCATAGACGATGGTGTTGGATTTCACATGCTTGGCGACGCGCCAGGCGAAGAGCAGGTCTTCCAGCTCCTGCGGCGTGGGGGCGCGTTTGGTGACGACTTTCAGGTCTGCTTTGGTGATCCGGCCCGCGTCGCGGTCCTGAAGCAGGAAGCCGCCGGCGACGGTTTTCGCGAAGATGCCGGGGGCGGCGGGGTCGGGCAGGCCGTCTGTGATCAGCAGGCGGAGGTTTTTCTTCTTCGCGAAGATCGCTTCGGCGGCGGCATCGGCGCCGGGGGCGATGACGACTTCGGTGAAGATGTCGGTGATGACCTTGGCGGTCTCCTCATCCAGCGGGCGGTTCAGCGCCACGATGCCGCCGAAGGCGGAGGTGGGGTCGCAGGCCAGCGCCGCGCGATAGGCGGAGATGATGTCCGTACCCAGAGCAACGCCGCAGGGGTTGGCGTGCTTGATGATAGCGACGGCGGGGGTCTCGGCGCCCAACTCGCCGATCAGCTCATAGGCGGCGTCGGTGTCGTTGATGTTGTTGTAGGAGAGTTCCTTGCCCTGCAGTTGGCGGGCGGTGGCAACGCCCGGGCGCTTTTCGCCGGTGACGTAGAAGGCGGCTTTCTGGTGCGGGTTTTCGCCGTAGCGGAGCGACTGCTGGAGCTTGCCGCCGAGGGCTGCCCAGTCGGGCGCGGCTTCGCCGATCTGATCCGCATACCAACGGGAGATGGCGGCGTCATAGGCGGCGGTGCGCGCATAAGTCTTGGCGGCGAGACGGCGCAGGAGGGCGGGGGAGACTTCGCCGTCACGGTCCAGCTCTTCGAGGACGGCAGAGACGTCGCTCGTGTCGGTGCAGCAGGCGACGAAGGCGCCGTTCTTGGCGGCGGCGCGCAGCATGGCGGGGCCGCCGATGTCGATGTTCTCGATGCAGGTTTCGAAGTCGGCGCCGGAGGCGACGGTGGCCTCGAAGGGGTAGAGGTTGACGTAGATCAGGTCGATCGGGGCGATGCCGTGGGTGCGCGCGTCGGCGACGTGGGAGGGGTTGTCGCGCAGGAAGAGGAGGCCGCCATGGACAGCCGGATGGAGCGTCTTGACGCGGCCGTCCATCATTTCGGGGAAGCCCGTGAGGTCGGCGACGTCCATGACGGGGAGACCGGCAGCGGCGAGGGCTTTCGAGGTGCCGCCGGTGGAGATGAGGTCGGCGCCGTGGCTGCGGAGACGCTCGGCCTGGGCGATGAGGCCGGTCTTGTCGGAGACGGAGATGAGGGCGCGGCGGATCTTGAGGGGGGCGGTCATGCTTGTCTCCGGATGGCTGGGCGGGGCCTATCACGGAGGTTGCCCGGGTCAAGCCTCGCGGACGAAGGCCCAGCGGACGCAGTTGGGGGGCTGGCTGCCGTCGCCGTTGGGGTCAGCGAAACCGGAGAGGACGATCTGCTCGGGCTGCTCGACGATGCCGCGGGCGAGGTAGACGGTCTTCTCGAGGCGGGCGCCTTCGTGGCTGGTGCGGAAGCGCCAGATATGGCCGGTCTCGGACATCAGGCGGATGGCGTCCTTGCCCATCATGGCGGTGACGGTGGGGTGGAGGTGGAAGCGGATCTCGAAGGGGATCGGCTTCTTGTCATCGGTGGGCGCCTGGGCGACGGGGCGGACGAGGGAGTCCTCGCCGGTCAACCGGTCACCCTCGCCGGAGATGAAGATGCGGCGGCGGTGGAGCAGGCCATAGGCGGCCTTGTAGCCGGCGTGCTGGGCGTCGAGCCAGATCTCGGCGGCCTCCTCGAGGCGTTTGGCGGCGATGCCTTCGGGGCCGATCAGGGCGCGCAGGCGGGTTTCGTCATTGACGATGAAGGCGCCGGAATCGCGCCCGCCGAGGATGAGGGTGGAGTGGGCGGAGGTGCGCCGGACGGCGGCCTGCCAGTCGACATTGACCTCGGCGGAGTAGCCGCAGGAGGTGACGATGCGCGCGGGGCCGTCGGAGAGTTCGAAGCCGAGGGCGCCGGCGCGGGCCTGGTCGCCGAAGGGGCGGGGCGGGGCCTCGCCGCAATCGAGCACGAGGCGCAGCGGGCCTTTCTCGACTTTCTGGAAGCCGGACTTCGGCGCGAACATGAACTTGCGCGGCGGGGAAGGCAGGCGGGCGAGGGCGGCGTTCACGACTTCGGCGCGCGACTCGTCGCCGTCATGGAAGGTGTTGAGGGCGCCGTCGCCGGCCTGGAAGAAGGCGAGCATGGCGCCCATGCGGGGAATCCATTTCTCCATCCATTCGGGCACCGGACGGCCTGCGCGTTCGAGCGCGTCGGCGAGCGTTTGAAGGTGGAGGAGGGAGGAGAGGATGTGCGCGGGGCTGCGGGTGACGTGGCCGCCATCGGGCAGGATCTGCGCAGTCGTTTCGGCCTCCAGCCGGTCGAGCGCGTCGGTGAGGCCGGCGCCGGTGCGCAGGCAGAGGGAGCCTGCGACGAGGACGACCGCGCCGAGCCAGCGCGACTTCGGATCATGCGCGGCGCCGATGGTTTCCTGGATATAGCGCAGCTGGCGGGCGAGGGAGTCGATGCGGGCGGTGCGCGCGTCGTCATTGCCGGCTTCGAGCAGCGCCGCGCCGCAGCGCAGCCAGTTCCAGCAGCGGCTGGCGGTCGGCTCGAGGCGCCAGGCAAAGCCATGGAACTTGCCGAACTTTGCGATCCAGTCATCGGTGAGGGAAATGGTGCGCAGTACGCCAAGCTCGCCCTGCGCCATCAGGTCCGGCGCCCAGGCGAAGCGGTGGATGCGGTCGGCATAGTGGCGCGAAGGCATTTCGCTGGCCCAGGGCGACTCGCCTGGTTCGAGCACGAGGCGCTGCTGGCCGATACGCCAGATGCCGCCCATCAGCGCTTCACCGCGCCGGTCATCCGGGGGCGAGAGGTTTGCGAGGTGCAGGCTGAAGGCGTCGGGGCCGTGGCCGGTGAGCTTCAGTTTCTGGAGGGTCGAGACTTTCGCGTCTTCGCCGGCAACACCGCGGAAGCGGCGCCAGAGCGCTGCGTCATCGCCGCTCGTGCGTGTCCGGTCTGCCTGGAACTCTTCGCTGATGTCTGACAAGTCCCTGCCGTCCAACTCACACCCGGACTTTCGGGCGCAGCGCCCGGATATTCTCCGCATAGGCCTGCGGGCCGCCCTGGAAAACGGCGGAGCCGGCGACGATGGCCGTGACACCGGCGGCGATGGCCTTCGGCGCGGTTTCCGCATTCAGGCCGCCATCGATCTCGAGGATGATGTCGCGCCCGGTCTGGTCGATCATGCGGCGCAGCTGCTCGGTTTTCTTCAGCTGGCTGGTGATGAAGCTCTGGCCGCCGAATCCGGGGTTTACGGACATGACCAGCACGAGATCGATATCGTCGATCACGGGCTCGATCACGCTGGCGGGCGTGCCGGGGTTCAGCGCGACGCCGGGACGCATCCCGGCTGCTCGGATCGCTTGCAGCGTGCGGTGCAGGTGCGGGCCAGCCTCGGGGTGGACGGTGAGGATGTCGGCGCCAGCCTTGGCGAAGGCAGCGATGAAGGGATCGACCGGCGCGATCATCAGATGCACGTCGAACGGCTTCTTGGTGTGCGGGCGCAGCTTCTCGATGACCGGCGGGCCGAAGGTGAGGTTCGGCACGAAATGCCCGTCCATCACGTCGACATGGATCATGTCGGCCCCGGCCGCGTCGATGGCGCGGATTTCCTCGCCCAGCTTGGCGAAGTCAGCAGACAGGATCGAAGGGGAAATCAGGACCGGTTTCATGCCCAATCCCTAAAAGGGAACAGCCGGCGGCACAAGGCAGCCGGCTGTCCGATTGTGGGGGCGTTTGCCCTGTCCCGGGTTAGCGGGGGATCAGTTTCCAGCCATCCGCACCGGCGATGGCGTTCACCGGGGTGCCGGGCTGGATGTAAAGGTCCGCGCCCTGGATGATCTCTTTGACTTCGCCATTGTCGAAGCGGACGATGTAGGCATAGCCGCGCTGCTTGCCGACGGCCTTGCCGGCCGCGTTGCCGGCGATTCCGCCGAGGACTGCGCCGCCGATGGCGCCGGCCGTCTGGGCCTTGTCGCCGCCGCCGAGTTCGGAGCCCGCGATGCCGCCGAGCACGGCGCCAGTGGCGGTGCCGATCAGGGAGCGGTCAGGGGCGATCATGACTTCGCGCGCCGAGGTGACGACGCCGGAATAGACGGTTGAAGCCTGGCCGACCGAACGGGTGGTCGCGTTGCCAACACCATAGGAGCTGGCACAGCCGGAAACGGCCAGCGTCAGGGCGGCGAGGGCGCCGGCGAGGGCCTTCCGCGAGGCCGAATTTGCAGAAAGCTGCATCAACATGAGAATTCTTCCTTTCGCATTGCATACCTGCGATGGCGTCCATATAGGCGCTCGCGGCCTGAATGGGACATGAATTTCAGGAGAGAAATCCGTTCAGCTTCAATGCTCAGCCCGCAGGACGGGTCAGGCGGGCGATGTAGAAGGCGTCACAATCGCGTGAGGGCGAGGGCAGGGTGACCACATCGCCTTCGGGGGTCACGCAGTCCTCGAACCCGGAGCATTCGGCGGGCGTTACAGGCTGGCGGACCACAAGGCCCTCGGCAATCGCGGCGGCGACGACATCGCGGCCTTCTGCGGCCAGCGGGGAGCAGACGCAATAGACCAGCGTGCCGCCGGGGGCGAGCATGCGGACGGCGGCGGCCAGCAGCCGGGCCTGAACGGAAGGGAAGCGGGCGACATCCGCCTCGGTCTTGATCCACGCGCCTTCCGGATGGCGGCGCAGGGTGCCGAGGGCAGAGCAGGGCGCGTCCAGCAGGATTTTCCCGAACTTTTCGGACGGCGCCCAAGCCTCGCCATCGGCGATGACGATCTCGGCCTTGAGCCGCGTACGCTCCAGATTTTCGCGCAGCCGGTCGAGGCGCGGGGCGGAGCGGTCGAGCGCGGTGACGGATGCGCCGGTGGCGGCGAGTTGCAGCGTCTTGCCGCCGGGGGCTGCACAGAGATCCAGAACGCGTTCGCCGAGGGCAGCGGAGAGCAGGCGGGCGGGCAGGGCGGCGGCCTGGTCCTGCACCCACCAGTCGCCGTCTTCATAGCCCGGGAGGTTTTCGACCGCGCCGTCTGGCGCCTCGACAGAGCCCGACAGGAGCAGCGGGCCGCCGATGCGGGCGGCGAGTGCGGCGGGATCGCGGGCGGCGGTCAGGTGCAGCGCGGGTTCGCGGCGTTGGGCACTGGCAAGGGCACGGGCACCGTCCGTGCCCAGACTTTCTGTCAAGGCTGTGCGGAGCCAGGCGGGCCAGATGTCTTCCGGGTTCAGGCGCTCGGCGGGCGGGGTCGCCTCCGAGACGCGGCGGAGGGCGGCGTTCAGGAAGCTGCCGCCGGAGCGGGCGCCGCGCGAGAGGCGGGCGGCGTCCACCGTGGCATTGACGGCGGCATGAGGCGCAACATCGAGGAACCAGATCTGCGCGGCCCCGGCGCGGATCAGCGCGCGGATTTCGGTGCCGGTGGCGGAGAGGGGGCGCGACAGGAAGGGCTGCACCGTGCGATCGATCCAGCCGAGGTGGCGCAGCGCCGAAGAGGCGATCGCGCGGGCGAAGCCACGGTCGGAGCCTTCAAGATCGTTGTAGGCCTCCGACAGGGTCATCGCCTCATCGAGCGTGCGCCGCTTGTCGAGCGTCAGGTGCAGGAGTTCACTGGCGGCAAGCCGCGATTCGGCGCCGCTCATGCGCAGGAGCCAACGCGGATCAACCCCATGGGCCAGCCGTCCGGCGAGGCGTGAGCTGTTCGCTGCGCGCCGCCGTGACGCCCATCTCGCTGGCCATGCGGCGCAGGGCCTCGACGCGGTTGGCGGTCGAGGGGTGGGTCGAGAAGAAGTTGTCGACACCGCGGCCGTTCAGCGGGTTCGAGATATACATGTGGGCCATGGCGGGCGTGCGCTCCGCATACGGATTGATCTGCGCGCGGGCGCCGCGTTCGATCTTTTCCAGCGCAGAAGCCAGCCAGAGCGGGTTGCCGCAGATTTCGGCGCCGCGTGCATCGGCTTCATATTCGCGCGAGCGGCTGATTGCCATCTGCACGAGGCCGGCGGCGAGCGGGGCGAGGATCATGATGGCGAGGCCCATGATCGGGTTGGAGCGGCCTTCGGAATCGCGCGGGCCGAAGAACATCGCGAAGTTGGCCAGCATGCCGATGGCGCCGGCGAGCGTGGCAGTGACGGTCATCGTCAGCGTGTCGCGGTTCTGCACATGCGCAAGCTCGTGCGCCATGACGCCGGCGACTTCCTCTCGCGTCAGCATGCTGAGGAGACCGGTCGTTGCGGCGACCGCGGCATTGTTGGGGTCGCGGCCGGTGGCGAAGGCGTTCGGCTGCGGCGTATCGATGATGTAGACTTTCGGCTGCGGCAGGCCGGCGCGGTCGGCCAGCTTGGCGACATCCTGGCGGAAGGCGCGCAGCATCGGATTGTTCGTGTTTTCAGGGACTTCCTGCGCGCCCTGCATGCGCAGGACAATCTTGTCGGAATTCCACCAGGCGAAAACATTCATGCCCGCGGCGACGACGAAGGCGATGATCATGCCGGCGCTGCCGCCGACCATGTAGCCGATGCCCACGAAGAGCGCCGTCAGCACGGCCAGAAGGGTGAAGGTTTTTGCGGTGCCCATGGGGCGAAGAACTCCTTTTGGTTGCGGTTTTATGGCGCGCCAGGCGGACATTGCCGGCGGCTCACGCTATATGGGAAACGATAAAGGGAACGGAAAGAGTGGTATGCCCGATAACGATCCTGTGATCACGGCGCAAGAAGCGGCGCGCCGGGCGGCCTTGCCCGAAGCGGCCCGGCGGGCGCTGGAAGAAGCGGACGCGCGCAAGCGCGCTGAAGCCGCGTTGCCGAAAGATGAAAGCGGCGGGCCGAAGGGCGTCGAGCCGACGCGCTATGGCGACTGGGAACGCAAGGGAATTGCGTATGATTTCTGAGGGGTAGTTCCGGGCCGCTGGAGAGGCGGCCCGGAACCCTTTGGCAGGATCAGCCTTCGATGAAGGCGAGAAGGTCGGCGTTGATCAGGTCCGGGTGCGTGGCGAACAGGCCGTGCGAGAGACCGTCATAGACTTTCAGCGTGCCGTTTGGCAGCAGATTGGCGGCGCGGCGGGCGGTTTCGTCCACGGGGACGATCTGGTCATCGCCGCCATGCATCACGAGGACCGGCACCGGGATGGCCTTCAGGTCTTCGGTGAAATCCGTTTCCGCAAAGGCGGTGATCGTGTCGAGCTGGGCTTTCGCGCTGCCCTGCATGCCCTGGCGCCACCAGTTCTGGATCAGGCCTTCGCTGACGACGGCGCCCTCACGGTTGAAGCCGTAGAAGGGGCCCGAGGGGATTTCGCGGTAGAACTCGGCGCGGTTTTTGGCGAGCGCGACCTTGAAGCCTTCGAACACTTCGAGCGGAACGCCGGTGGGGTTCGACTCGATCTGGCCGAGGACCGGCGTGATGGCCCCGATCAGCACGGCTTTCGAAACGCGGCCGGGCTCAGCCGTGGCGACATAGCGGGCAACGACGCCGCCGCCGGTGGAGTGGCCGATATGGACGGCGTTCTTCAGGTCCAGCGCGGCGACGAGATCGGCCGTGTCGGAGGCGAAGGTGTCCATGTCATGGCCGAGATCGGTTTGCGTGGAGCGGCCCTGGCCGCGGCGATCGAAAGCGATGACGCGGTAGCCTTCCGAAAGGAAGAACAGCATCTGCGCGTCCCAGTCATCGGCGGTCAGCGGCCAGCCGTGGTGGAAGACGATGGGCTGGGCGGTTTTCGGGCCCCAATCCTTGTAGAAGAGTTGGGTGCCGTCTTTCGTGGTGATCATGGACATCTGAAGTTCTCCTTGGGCGGTGGTTTTGAGGGCAGGGTTGGCGGCAGGAAGCTGGCAGGCGGCCAGCGCAGACAGGGCAACGGCAGAGAGAAGGGATTTCATCATCGGTGGCTCCATTTGCTTTCTGCGATATTTATTATCGCGATAAGCATCAGATAGTGGATTGCGATTTTCGCGTCAACCGTTATTTTTATCGCGATAACAAATTTTCTTCGAACTGCCCGAAAGGACTGACCGATGAGCAAATCCGACCCCGCCCCGGTGCTGCCCCCGCCGCTGAGCGCGCATGTCTGCCGCACGATCTACGCGACCAACCTCGCCATCCAGCGGGTGCACAAGGTCGTGCTCGACGAACTCGGCATCACCTACCTGCAATACCTGGTGTTCAATCTACTCTGGGATCGTGACAATCAGTCGGTGAGTGAGCTGTCCGGCCAGCTGGAACTTGAGGCGAGCACGCTGACCCCGCTTCTGAAACGGCTGGAGACGGCGGGCTATCTCAGCCGCGTACGCAATCCGCACGACGAACGCCAGGTGCTGATCGGGCTGACGGACAAGGGCCGGGAGTTGAGATACCGCGCGGGCTGCGTCAGCATGAACCTGGCGGAGCGATCAGGAATGTCCGCAGACGAATTGAACGCGCTGAACGCCGCCGTTCGCACGCTGCATGACCGGCTGACCGGCGACAGCGCATGATTATCCGTACCGTGAGCATCGTGCAAGGCTGACCTGCGCAGCGCCTCGTGGCTAGACCGCCTTGTGCGCGATGAGGCTCTTGGCACCCGAGATTATCGCTTCTTCGGCGGTTCGAGGCTGCCAGCCGAGAACGCGCTTGGCCTTTTCGTTCGAGACGTTGCGTTCGCGGTTCAGTTCCGGGATCACCTGCTTCACGGCAGGATTGATCGGTGCCATCAGTTTCAGCACCCAGCCGGGCAGTTCGCCCTTCGGCAGCTTTTTCTCATACGCGGGCGGCAGCTTGCCGCGCAGGGTATCGGCGACTTCCGAGAACCACATGAACTTTTCGGCGACGAGGAAGCGCTCGCCAGCGGCAGCGGGGTTCGTCATGGCCAGCACATGGGCCGATGCAGTGTCGCGCACATCGACGATGCCAAAGCCGACGCGGGGCGTGCCGGGCAGCTTGCCGGAGAGCAGCTGGGTGAGGATTTCGACCGAGGCGGAGAAGTCACCGCTCATCACCGGGCCGAGCACGGCGGCGGGGTTGATGGTGGTCAGCTCGAGGCCCTTGCCTTCGCCGTTCACATAATCCCAGGCGGCGCGCTCGGCGATGGTCTTGGAGCGGGTATAGGCGGTGTTGTCTGTGAGGTTGTCCGCGTTTGACCAGTGTTCCTCGGTCAGCAGTTTCGGGCGCTTGTCGCCCCAGCCATAGGCGATGGCGGCCATCGAAGAGGTCATGACCACGCGCTTCACGCCGGCGGCTTTCGCGGCTTTCAATACCCGGATCGCGCCATCACGGGCGGGAACGATGAGTTCGTCATGGTCCTTCGGCAGGTTAGTCGGGATCGGGGAGGCTATGTGCTGGACAAAGTCCATGCCCTGGCAGGCAGCGGCCCAGCCATCGTCCGAGGACAGGTCCGCCGCGCGGATGTCGATGCGGATGGGTTTGCCCGCGTAGGCGCTCAGCGTCTTGTTGAGGGCATTGGCCTTGGAGGCGGACCGGGCCGTTCCGGTTACTTCGTGACCCGCTTCAACGAGCTGGTGGATGACATGTCCGGCAATGAAGCCGGTCGCGCCGGTGACGAGGACTTTGGCCATGGGGGTGCTCCGTTTTGTGAACAGTAAACGATTTGTTCGATGTTCACAAGGGGTTTGCTTGACCCTGGGTCAAAACGGCTTCGGCGGCAGGACCGGTTTCTTCTGGTTGGTCAGGTGTTCACGCCAGGTGATGTAGAGCGTCGAGACGACGATGATGCCGGCGCCGGCCCAGACGAAGGGGCCGGGCAAGGAGCGGATCATGATCCAGTCGGCGGTCGCGCCCATCGGCAGACGGAGATAGTCCATCGGGGAGAGGAACGAGGCATCGCCGACCGACATGCCCTTGATGAAGCAGAACTGCGCGACGACGCCGAAGAAGGCCATCGACGCGATCAGCCCCCATTCGGTGAGGCTTGGGCTCGCCCAGACCGCAAGCGCGGCGGGCAGGATGAAGATCGAGGACAGGAAGTTCGCCCAGATCAGCAGGGCGAGCGGGGAGTGCACGCCGGTCAGCGATTTCACCAGCACGATGGTGAACGCAAAGCAGAGCGAGGAGAGGATCGCGAACAGGCTGCCGATGTTGAAATGCGTGCCGCCCTCGCTGCCCAGAAAGGCGGGGATGAGTGTCATTACAAGCACGCCGCAGAAGCCGGCAATGACGGCGGTGGTGCGGTGCACGCCGACTTTCTCATGCAGCAGGACGACGGCGAGCAGGGTGACAAAGAGGGGCCGCGTGAAGCTCAAGGCGTTGAACTCGGCCAACGGCAGGCCGAAGACAGGCCAGATGGCGATCAGGCCGAAGACGAAACCGGCCGAGCCGATCAGGCTGCGGGTGAGGAGGGAACCGAACCGGGCCGTGTGGATCTTGACCTTCAACAACCAGATCAGCGGCGCGGCAAACAGGAAGGCAAGGAAGCTGCGCCAGAAGGCGAGGAAGACAGGGTGGATGTCGGCGGTGATTTCCTTGGCAAGGGCAAGGTGCAGCGTGTAGCCCGCGCCGGACACGATCATCCAGAGCGCGCCCTGCAGATTGCCCGAGAGCGGGCGGCGCCCTAAGGATTTGCCTGCCGTGGGGGACGGATCACTGCTCATGCCGAAGTTTTCATCCGAGGATATCGACAAGATCGACCGGCTCTGGCGCAGCCTGCCGGCGGATCACATGTGGACCGGCTGGGCCGCAACCGGTGAGCGGCCCGAGACGGTCTGGATATTCCGTACGCTGACACACTGGCGGCGGTTTCCCCTGACCCGGACCGAAACAGGCTACGCCCTGAGCGATGACCGGGGCAACCTGTTTCGGGAGGCTGCGACACTTGAAGAGCTGCTGGCCGCGGTCGAAGCCTTGCCGCAGCTCGGCACTTAGGCTCAGGCTTTCGCGGCTGCCTGCGCGAGGCGCAGCTGCTCGGCCTGTTCCGGCGTGATGCCGAGGGCATCGAGCACCGGGCTGTTCGCTGTCTCGTCCCAGCTATGGCGCGGGCCAACCGTGATGCCGCCATCGACGAGGAACTCCCCGCCGGTGATGAAGCCAGCGGCGTCCGAGGCGAGGAAAGCGGCCATTTCGGCAATGTCGGCGCCTCTACCGGTGCGGCCTGCCGGCTGGATGCGTCCACCGCCCTGGGCGAGCATTTCGGCCATCTGGTCGGCCTGCTCGCGCGACAGGCCAAGCGAGGCGCCAAAGATCGAGGTGGCGATGAAGCCCGGCAGGATCGAATTGACCCGGATCTTGTATTTGGAGAGCTCAGCGGCAGCGAGCTTCGAAAAGTGGGCCACGCCTTTCTTGGCCACCGAATAGGTGATCGGGGCGTAACCGGCGGAAATGGCGCTGATCGACGAGGTGTTGATGATCGACCCGCCCTTTGCCTTCATGTGCGGAATCGCGAACTTGGTGCCGGCGAAAACCTGTTTCAGCAGCAGGTTCATCGTCTGGTCGTAGCCCTCGAAGTCGAGCTCTTCCACGGACGTGGGCGTGCCGCCATGGCCGGCATTGTTCCAGACGACATCCAGCGACCCGAACGCCTTCGGCGCCTCGGCCATGATGGCTTCCAGCTGCTTCAGGTCGGTCACGTCGCAGTGGACGAAGCGCAGCTTGTCCTTGCCGAAGCGTGTCTCGAGCGCTTTGCCTTTTTCGTCCTGGATATCGCCGGCGATGACTCTCGCACCAGCGGCGATGAACACCTCGACGCCTGCGAGTCCGATGCCGCTGGCGGCGCCTGTGATGACGGCAACCTTGCCCTTGAGATCTGCCATGTATTCCTCCCGTTTTGCGGCGACATGCGCCGCCTTTCCGCGAGGGGCGTCAAGGGCAAAGGTGACGGAGGCGTCAGCTTGCCTGCTCCCCTCTCCCGCAAGCGGGGGAGGGGGGATCACTTCTTCTTCAATCCAAACCGGGAGATGAAGATACCGTCCAGCACGCGTTTCGGCAGGCGTGTAGGGATCGTGAAGTTGGTCAGCTTTTGCGGCACGGGCGCGTAGCGGGCTTTCGGCTTCGGGCTGCTGAGGGCTTCCTCGACAATGGCGGCGATCTCTTCCGGCGGCAGGCCGGTGCGCCCGCCATTCAGCATCGTCTGCTCGAAGATTTTCAGCGAAGGCCCCCAGTCGGTCTTCGCATACGGGCTTTCGGCATTGTCCTTTTCGGCCTTGTCCCAGATCGGCGTGCGCACCGAACCGGGTCCGATGGCAATCGCATCGATACCGTAGATCGCAAGTTCGCGGCGCAGCGTGTCGGTCATCGCCTCGTTGGCATGCTTGGTGGCTGTGTAGGCGCCAAGGAACGGGGACGCGATGCGTCCGCCGACGGACGTAATCGTGACGATGCGGCCAGGCGCGCCTTCGCGGGCGGGGGCGCTGCCCAAGAGGGGCAGGCAGGCCTGCGTGACGCGGAGCATGCCGAACACGTTGACTGCGAAGTGGGCCTCGAAATCCTTCAGCGGCTGGATGCCCAGCGGGCCCATCTTGGCGATTCCGGCATTGTTGACGAGGCCGGTCAGGCGCCGGTTGCCGAGGGCGCCGGCAACGGATGTGACGGCGGCATCGACCTGCTCCTGCTTCGTGACGTCAAGGATCAGAGGCCTCAGGTCGCCCTTCGCGTCTTTCGTCAGCGCCTCGCCATCAGCAACGGAGCGCACACCGGCAAACACGGTCCAGCCACGCGCAGCGAGGTGGCGGGCGGCAGCCTCGCCGATGCCGGTGGAGGCGCCGGTGATGAGGACGGAGCGGGCGAGGGCAGGGGCAGATGCGTTGGTCATGGTCCCCTATACGCCTGAGTCGGCTGTCAGTTTTCAGATTTCTTTGCGCCGCCCTCGATCACCGACAGGCGCGGCTTGGCCTTGCGCAGGGCCGTGACATTGCCGGCGCCAGCAATGCCTGCGGCCGGGACAAGTGCCGGGCGGGACTTTGCGGGTGGGGGCGGGGGCGGCGCCTCCGCCTCGGGCGCTTCGGCCGGCGGAGGCTCAGGGGAACGGCGCTGGCCCATCAGCTTCTTAGCCTTGAACCCCTTCGGCGCCTTGCCGCGGGCCTTCTTGTCGATCTGTTTGAGTTTCAGTTGCTGCAGGCCCGAAAGCGCTTCGCCCTCGCCGCCCTTCATGGGGTCCGCGAAGGCAGAGCCGTATTTCTCGACGCGGGCCTCGACTTCTTCGAGGAAGGCCGCTTCCCAGTCGGTCAGGGGTGGGCCGAGGCCTTGCGCGGCAAGTTCGGCCGCCCGGCGCAGCTTTCGCAGCGCGGCGCGTTTCTTGCGCTCATCAACCTCCCTCGGCATGGCATCACCTAAGGCGATTTCGGGGATTGGAGCAATCTCAGGCTTCGCCGAGCGCGATGAGATAAGTCTCCAGGATCATTTCCTGTTCGTCCCGCTCGGCCTTTTCGATCTTCCGCAGGCGGATGACCTGGCGAAGGGCCTTGGTGTCGAAGCCGATGGCTTTCGCCTCGCCGTAGACTTCCTTGATCTGCTCGGCGATTTCCTTCTTCTCCTCCTCCAGGCGCTCGATCTTGGCGACGGTCTGGCGGAGTTTTTCCCGGGTGGTCTCGTCGATCTTGGTGATCTCGGCATTGTCGGCCATGGCGTGTCCTTTCCGGGGGAGTTTCAGGCGAAGGCGAGGCTCTTAGCGGGTCTCTGCGGCAAGCGCCAGACGGCGGATCGCATCTGCGACGGCGTCGCCTTCGCCGTGGTGGGGCATGTGGCCTTCATGGTCGAGAATCACGAGGTCTACCGGCACCTGCTTCTTCAGTTCGCCGACGTGAAGCTTCGGCGAGATCACCGTATCCTGGCTGCCCGAGAAGACGATCACGGGCACTTTCAGTTCCGGATAGCGGGCGGACTGGGCGCCCAGCTCTTCCTGCAGCGCCGTCACGTCGAGCGCGTTGGCGCGGAAGTTTGGCGGGCGGAACAAGAGGCCGATGCCGGAATTTTCGAAATAGCCGGGCGGGGCAGGGGCGGGTTTGAACACGCTGCTGATGCCCCCCTTCACCTGCGCCGGGCCGACGAGCGGCAAGAGCTGGCTGAAGGCCGTGCCGAGCACAGGCGGAGCGGCCAGCGTATTGTACCAGGCGGTGCCGCCGCTGCCCCAGTCATGCGTCACCGGCGCCAGCAGCACGAGGCCGGAGACGAGATCTGGCCGGTCGAGCGCGAGGCGCAGGGCAACCGCGCCGCCGAAGGAATGGCCGACGATCACGGCCTTCTCGCCGGGCGCAAGCGCGTCCAACACGCCGGCCATCTGGCGGGCCTGCGCGCCGAGTTCCTCGGCCCCGTCGAACCGGTCCGAATGGCCGTGTCCCGGCCGGTCGGCCATCAGGATGCGCATCTCGCTGTCGAGGCGCGGGGCAAGGGTCCAGGTGAATTCGCGCGCATTGGCGCTGGCGCCGTGGATCATCAGCACAACCGGGCCGGAGCTGCCTTGCTGGATCACGTGCACATCATGGCCATCGACTGGCACAAGCGTGCCGCTCGCCGGGTAAGTCTGCTCGACGCGCGCCGTGTAGGCCATGCTGGTGACGCACGCGCCGAGGCCCAGCGCGGAAACCGTCGCTGCAAATACCGTCAGCATGCGTTTCAAAGCTCCTGGCCTTCGGCCTGTTTCGCAAGCCTGTCTGCGGCCGCGCGGGCCTGGGGCATGAGGGGATAGATGGCGAGGGCCTCGCGGTAGCTTTCGAGCGCCTGCTTTTCGCCGCCGAGGGTTTCCAGCATCACGCCCATGCCGAGCCAGGCACCGAAGTGGCGCGGCTCCAGCTTCAGGGCTTCATTGAGGTCGCGGAAGGCTTCCGGATAATTCTCTTCCTGGAGGAAGAGGCCGGCGCGGCGGTGCCATGCTTCCGGATAGTCCGGCTTGATGAGGATCACGCGGTCGAGCAGTTCGTGCGCGGTTTCGTTTTCTTCAGCTTCCACGGCCTGCATTGCCCGCTGCATCAGGAGGTCGACGGTGGGGGAGCCGGATTCGAGCCAGGTGGCCCAGATATCCGCTGCGATGTCCGCAGCTTCGGTTTCCTCGGCGGCGCCTTTCAGCTTCGCAAACATCTCGTCGGTCGGCGCAGCGTGCGCGGCCGGGGCGAGCATGAAGAGGAGCGCCAGGAGGATCGGCTTGAACATGACCGGCAATATGGCGCGCAGCCGGGGGCGCGGCAATGTCTGCACTCAGGTCAGAGCAGGCCTTCGAGGATCAGTGCGCGCTCGAGGCCGGCGGCGCCCCGGAAGAGATGGGTGCGGAAGCCGAGCGCATCGGCCGTGGCGATATTCCTCGCCACATCATCCACGAACAGGACTTCGTCAGGGGAGGGGCCGCCCATGCGCGACAGGGCATAGTGGAAGATCCTGGGGTCCGGCTTGACCATCCGGATCTCGCCCGAGACGATCACCTGCCGGAACCGGCTCATCACCGGATACGCGGCCCGGACATCCGGCCAGACTTCGGCGGGCATATTGGAAAGCGCGTAGAGCGGGCGGCCCTTGCCGGCGAGGCTTTCGATCAAGCGCTCGGAGCCCTCGATGCAGCCGTCGAACATCTCCATCCAGCGGCCGCTCCAGGCGCGGATCTGGCTTTCATACTGGGGATATTGCGCAATCAGGGGCGCGGCATTGTCGGCAAAGCTGACACCCGCATCATGCCGCATGTGCCAGTCCATCGTGCAGACGGACGCAAGAAAGCGCTCGCACTCGGCGCTATCGGTGAAAATCTTGCTGTAAAGGCGTGCGGGTGACCAGTCGACGATCACACCACCAAGGTCGAACAGGGCGATCCGGGCTGCCATTCTGGCGCCTCAAAGCCTGTTCATCAGAGGCTCAGCCTTGCTTTGCTTTGAAGCGGGGGTCAGTCTTGTTGATGACATACACCCGGCCTTTACGGCGCACGATCTTGCAGTCGCGGTGGCGCGACTTCAGCGATTTGAGGGACGAACGGACTTTCATGGGTCTGGCCTGGTGCGGTTAGGAATTGGGAAAGCGGAGCGCGTAATGAATCCGGATAGACGAGTCAAGGACACGGGCTGCACTGGGCAGGCCAATTCAGGGATGACCGACATGATCACCGCAGGTTGGGCCCGTTCCAAATGGATGATCGCTGCAGCCGTCTGCGGCCTTCTGGCCTCCTGCGCTAATGGCCCGCCCACTCCGCCATCGCCCAAACCGCCTGCAGAACAGCCCGCAGAGCCCGAAACCGGGCCGATCTCGTACAAATCCTCGGGTCATGCCGAAATGGACGCCTGGCGGGACGATTTCTCGAACCGGGCTATTGGGGCAGGCCATGACCGGGCCCTCGTGAAATCTTTGTTAGAAGACATCCGCCCCCTGCCGCTCTGGCTCGGAACCGAGGTTCAGGCGGCCACCGCGCCGAGTTCGCAGGCCGAATTTGCCAAGCCCCTCTGGGACTATCTGAAGGTGCCGCTCGGCACGACCCGGATCACGACCGGGCAGGCCAAGCTCTCCCAGTTCTCGCCCACCCTGAGCGCCATCGAGGCGAAATACGGTGTCGACCGGCAGGTCTTGCTGGCCATCTGGGGCATGGAGACGAGTTTCGGCAGCTTCATGGGCAACGATGACGCCGCCAATGCGCTGGCCAACATGGCCGTCGAAGGCCGCCGCCGGAAGTTTGCCGAGGACGAGATCTACGCCCTGATGACCATCGTCGAGCGCGGCTATGCAAGGCGCGACCAGCTCGGCTCCGGCTGGGCGGGGGCGATGGGGCACACCCAGTTCATGCCATCCACCTATATCGCCCACGCGGTCGATTTCGACGGTGACGGCAAGCGCGACGTCTGGAAGAGCGAGGCGGACGCGCTGGCCTCGGCGGCGAACTATCTCGCCCGGTCCGGCTACGTAAAAGGCCAGCCCTGGGGATTGGAAGTCACCCTGCCGGACGGCTTTGACTACAGTCTTGCGGACGGCAACGAGCGCCGCATGGAAACCTGGACCGCAGCCGGCCTGACCCCGGTCACCGGCGGTGCCTTCGACACGGGCGGCGCGGAGTTTGCCGAACTCTGGGTCCCGGCCGGACATCTCGGCCCGAAATACCTGCTGTTCAAGAACTTCAACGTGTTCAAGACCTATAACCGCGCCGACTCCTATGCCTTCGCCGTGGGCCTTTCCGGCGACGCGATCATGGGCAAGCGCGGGCCGCTGACGCCCTGGCCAACACACCTTGCGCCGCTCAGCGTCGCCGAGATCAGGGAGCTGCAGGCAGCGCTCAACGAACGCGGCTTCGATGCCGGCACCGCCGATGGCATCGCCGGTCGCCGCACCAAGCTGGCGCTCGCCGCCTTCCAGAAGACGCAAGGCCAGATAGCGGACGGCTATCCGACGAAGGAAGTTCTCGCGCTGCTGAAAGCGCCGGTGGTCGCGTCGGCGGGGGCGAATTAGAGGCTCACCTGCGACGCCGCAAAAGGCTCATCCTTCGACTTCGCTCAGGATGAGCGTTGCATGGTTTGGCCAAGTTTGGGGACAAGGCGCGCCGCCCCTACTCCTCCCCCTCGCGGATCTCTCCCAGTCCGTCCTTCATGCCGAAGCGGGCATAGAAGAACATGGCGAGCAGCATCAGCGAGCAGAGGACGAAGGGCAGGTGGGGGTTCACATATTCGTACACGAACAATCCGAACAGCGGCGTCACGATATAGCCCATGCCATTGGCCGAGATAACGAGGCCGGCGACATTGCCCTGCAGCTGCGGCGGCACGGCGAGTGAGGCGCCGCTGGAGAAGCCGGGGCGCGCGAGGCCTTGTCCCAGGCCGATCATGAATTGCGACAGAATCAGCGCGGCGTAATTGTTCGCAAAGATCATCAGCACGGCGCCCATCAGCAGCGGCACACAGCCCACCCACATCAACGTCTTGTTCTTCAGGTGCAGCCGCGGGATCAGCACCAGCTGCGCCAGCAGCACGGCGATGGCGCCCATGGTGAAGGCCGGGCCTGTATAGGCGGCGGCCTCGCGGCCCGAGACGTTCAGCTTATCCATCACCGCGAAGACGAAAACCTGCGTCAGCACGCCAGTGACCAGCGACAGGCAGACCGCATAGATCAGGAAAGGCAGTACCCGCTCCGCCCGCCAGAGATCTTTCCCCGCGGCTTCGGCCTCGATGCGGACAGCGTCGGCAACCGGCGCGCGGGTTTCCGGCAGGCGGAACCAGATCAGCGCCGCCATGACGCCAGCCAGCACGGCGGTGAACAGGGCAGGGGACAGGATGCCTGCGGCGGCGGCAAGCGCCGCGGCGAAGGCCGGGCCGATCACGGTGCCGACGCTGAAGCCGGACGACAGGAAGGCAATCTCGCTCTGGCGCTCGGCCTTGCTTGTGCGGTCGGCGATATAGGCCTGCGCAGCGGGGTTGGCGGCCGAGCCGATCAGGCCAAACAGGCTGCGGGCGAGGCAGAGGCAGATGAAGACCGCGATGATGTTGGTCATGATGCCGGCGAGTGCCAGCGTGCCGGTCAGCCAGAGCAGGAACATCGACATCGCATAGCCGCCAAGGCCGATGGCGGCGACGCGTCGCCGGCCCCAGGTGTTTGACCGCTTGCCCCAGAAGGGAGACGTGATCGACCAGAGCAGGGCCGAGAGCGAGAAGACCGCCCCGGCCATCCAGTCCGGCATCGCCATCTCGCGGGTCAGCTGCGGCAGGACGGCGGCCAGCAGCATCGTGTTCCCGGCGCCGATCGCCATCAGCGCAAAGAACAGCAGGATGAAGGCACCCCGCCTGTCCGGCCGCGGTTGATCGGGAAGGCGTTCAGTCTCTCCAGCCATAGGGGCTACTTCCTGCCAGCCGCGGCAAATGTCCAGACGCGACGTCGGGGCGCGGTGAAACGCCGCCTTAAGGTGCGGCTGTCAGGATACAGGTTCGGGTTTCCGGGAGTGGCGTTTCCGTGCTGCAGATCGCAGGTCTTGTCATCGTCATACTGCTGGTCGGCGGCGGGCTTGTGCTCGTCGGCGGGCCGGCAGCGATGGAGGCATTGCCGTTTGAACTCGCGCTGATCGGCGGCGCCGCGTTCGGCACGGTGCTGATCGGAAACTCGCCGGATGTGGCGCGCGAGGCTTTCTCGGGCTTCGGCCGCGCCTTCCGCGGCGCCCGCTGGACGCGCGAAGACTATGCAGGCCTCTTCACGCTGCTCGGCACGCTGATGCGCAAGGTGAAGCGCGGGGGCTTCATCGCGATCGAGGCGGATATCGAGAAGCCCGAGGAATCGCCCGTTTTCCTGGAGGCGCCGCGCATTCTCGAGGATGCCTCGGCGCGCACGCTGATTTGCGATGCCTTCCGGCTGATGGCGCTGGACCTGTCGGATCCGGCGCGCGCGGACCAGCGGATGGAGCAGGCCATCAATGCCCAGCTGGACCGGCGCCTCAAGGCGGTCGGCGCGCTGAATACGCTGGCAGACGCGCTGCCCGCGCTCGGCATCGTCGCGGCCGTGCTCGGCATCATCCGAACGATGGGCGCGATAGACCAGGAGCCGGCGATCCTCGGCGCGATGATAGGCGCGGCCCTGCTTGGCACCTTCCTCGGCGTCTTCCTCGCATACGGGATCGTGGGCCCGATTGCGGCGCGCTATGCGCAGATCGTCGAAGAGGAAGCCGGTTTCCTCGATGCCATCCGCGGCGTGATCCGCAGCTTCGGGGAAGGGCATGCCCCTGCGCTCGCGCTCGAGCTTGCCCGCACGGCCCTGCCGCCGCGCCTTCAGCCCGAACCTGCGTCAGCGGCCTCAGTGAAGCTGCACCGCGCCGCCTGATGTCATTGCCTGCATTTGAAGGCAGCGCTGATCCGGTCTAGCCTCCGGCCTTGTCCGATTGCCAAGGCGTGAGGCCCATGTCCCGTTTCGAAGAATTGCTCAAAACCGTCGACACCTACCAGGCGCTCGCGGAGGAGAATTACACCCGCATCCGGCGCCTTGCCGAGGAAGTGCGCGGCGGCCTGTGTGACTATATCGGCGCGCCTGACGGAATCTGTGTGCATCTCGTGCCGCCGGCGGGGCCGTTCGAGCCGAGGGCTTACGGCGATGCGGCGTTCTCGATCCCGCCGCGCGGCTTCCGGCCTCTGGGGCCGGTCTCGTTTGGGCTCGCTTTCCGGGTGTCGCGGCAGGCCGATTGGCTGCGGCTGAAGTTCGAATGCCGCAAGACGGGCGAGGAGTTTGTGGTGGGGATTGAAGACGGGGCGGAATACACGTTCCAGCTGCCGATTGAGGAGAGCGATTCAGCTGCATTCTACGCCCATATCTACCAGTACATCCTCGGCTGGTTTGCAGAGAATATCGAAAGCTATCGTGAGGGCGCCTATGGCACGCGGTCCATCGGATTCGATCTTCTATCAGGACCCAGACTGGCCGAGAGTCTGACAAAGTTCTGAGTTCGTATCGAATACCTAGATATCCAGCTATAAAGTATGAAAAACAAACTCTCGTATCGCGCGAGAAAAATATTTTTGCCGCGAGCGGGCAAAAATCGTCTTGACACGGATTATTCGCCGGCGGCCTGGAGCTCGGTGCCGTGCAGGCGCAGCCAGGCCCGCTGGCGCTGCCAATCCGGGCAGCAGCGGGCAACCAGCGCCCAGAATTTTGCCGAGTGGTTCATTTCCCGCAAATGCGCGCATTCATGGGCCGCCACATAGTCCAGAACCTCGGGCGGCGCCATGATCAGGCGCCAGGAAAAGGCCAGTTGGCCGTCGGCCGTGCAAGAGCCCCAGCGCGAGCGGGTATCCTTGACGGATATGCCTGTCGCCTCGACTTTCAGGGTCTCGCAATGGCGGGCCACGGCGCGCGTCAGATCGGCCTTGGCCTGCTTTTTCAGGAAGCGCACGACCCGGGCCTGTGTGGTCTCCGGATCGCCAGGAACTGAAAGAATTCTGGGCTCTCCGGGGTAGAGGCGGGCCACCCGGCCTTCACCCTCGAGCGAGATCTGGCAGTCCTCGCCCTTGTACTGGAAGATTTCGCCATCCTCGAATCGCGATATTTCCGGCAGATGCTGCAGGCGCGAAGAGATCCAGTCGACCCGCTCGGCGGCAAAGGCGGCGGCGGCCTCGATCTGGCGGGAATTCGGGGCGATGGCCACGGCCTCGCGGCGGCGCTCGTCGAGCCGGATGATCAGCCGCCGCGCTTTCGCGTTAACCTCGAGGCGCACCTTCACCCGGTGTCCGCCGGGGGCGCGCAAGGTCACGGTCTGGCCATCATTCAAACGCATGTATACAACACCTGTCAGGTCGCACGCGGCCAACACCATTTGAGGGACCAAATATGAAATATCTGCTCACGGGCATGATCGCGCTTACATTGCTTACGGGCTGTGGGCAGAAAGACAAGGCAGGCGCCGGGGCGTCTCCCGCGTCAGTTGTATTCAGCGCTGCCGACCTTCCGGAGGTCTCGCTTCGCAAAGGAGACCCAGCTACTGCCGGCGCCGCCCTGTCGGCGCTGTCGCTGGCTGAGTCCGGCTCGGGCCGGCTGACCTTCTCGGGAAGCGATGTCAGCGGTGACAAGGCTGTCTTTAATGACGTCGTCCTGTCCGCGCCTGAACTGGCCGATCCCGGCACGCCCGCCAGCCCTTCCGAGGCTGAACTCGCTGAAATCTTCGCCTTCATGGACGCCGACGGTGACGGCGTAGCAGATGACGGGTCGGGCACGACGATCGACTCGCTGCGCGATGAAATGCAGGTTCCGGCAACCGAACCGTCCGCCCCGCCGGTGGTCAAAGCGGCCAAACTCGAGTTCGAAGGCCTCGGCGTGTTCGATGGCCAGGCGAACTTCTCGCTGATGAAACTGTCGGACGTGACGATCACGCCGGCGGAAGGCGCCGAAGATCAGAGCACTGGCAAGATCGCCTCGATCGAACTGATCAACCCCTCGCCGGAAACGGCCGCCTGGGTCGCCAGCCTTCTCGGCAAGGGCGAAGCGGCTCCGTTCCCGGAAGGCAAGGCGCTATCGTTTGACCGCTGGCTCGTCAGCGGCGTGAACTTCGCCATTGCGGATGCCAGCGGCTCGGGCAGCTTCACGCTCGACTCGATCCACGTCTCTGACCTCAAGGAAGAGAAGGCTGGCCTGATGGGTCTCTCGAACCTGAAGTTCGACTTCCTCGAATCTGCCGGCTCGGACGTGAAAGTCTCGGTCGAAGGCTTCGGCGTGAAAGGCATAAATTACGGCCTGTTCAGCGACGCTGTGGAAGCCGGCGCAGGCGCCGCAAGCGATCCGACGGCGCTGACCTCGGCGCTCCAGCAGGATCCGGCCAACCCCGGCTATGACGCGATGAGCCTCAAGGCCCTGAAAGCCGACATCGTCGGCGCCAGCGTCGACATGCCGGCGCTTACCTCCTCGGTCACCCGTGACGATCAGGGCCGCGCCACGAAAGTGGTCACCGACCCGTTCACGCTGACGGTCGGCTCGCGTGACAATGCGGACGGCGAGCAGTTTGCCGGCGCCCTCGCCACGATGGGCTACGAGACGCTCGTCTTCTCCGGCCAGGGCGAGTCGCTGTATGATCCGGATGCGGACATTGTGACCCTCGTCAAAGGTAAAAACTTCTGGAAGCTGAACGACGGTTTCAAGCTGGACTTCTCGGCAAAGTATGCCGGCACCAAGGCGATTGCTGCGGCGCAGGTCTCTTCGCTGGATGCCAGCGCTGATCCGGAAGCGATGGTGAGTGCGCTGATGGAAAGCCTCGTCGTCCACCAGGTCGAGATCTCGCTGGATGATGACGGCATCGTCGACCGCGCCTTCAACGCCTACGCCGCCCAGTCGGGTGAAGACCCGGCTGCCGTCCGCGGCCAGCTCTCCGGCATGTTCGCCATGGCCCCGATGTTCGCCTCCGGCACGGGCATCGACCCGGTGGTCGTGACCGAACTGGCGCAGGCCCTTTCGAGCTTCGTGACCGAGCCCAAGACGCTGACCATCACGCTCGCCCCGAAAACGCCGATTGCGGCGCAGGCCTTTGTTGATGCGGCCGCCGACCCGGCCAACCCGCTGACCAAGGACGCGCTCGGCTTCTCGGCCGGCAACAAGTAAGGCCCCATCCGGGCTGACCAACAGAGGGCGCGGCGGCTTCGGCTTCCGCGCCCTTTTCTTCTTTGCCGTCCCGGCGCATAGGCTAGCGCGCATGAAACTTGCGTTTTTCGGAGATGTGGTCGGGAAGCCGGGCCGGGTGGCGGTGCAGTCGCACCTGCCGGGCCTGAAGGCTCGGCTGCGGCTGGATTTCGTCGTGGTCAACGGCGAGAACGCTGCCGGCGGCTTTGGCCTGACGAGCCAGATCGCCGAGGAATTCTTCGCGGCCGGCGCGGACTGCCTGACGCTGGGCGACCATGCCTGGGACCAGCGCGAGGCGCTGACCTATATCGAACGCGAGCCGCGCCTGCTGCGGCCGCTGAACTATCCCCCGCAGGCGCGCGCGCCGGGGAAGGGGGCGGAGCTGTTTACCCTGCCGGACGGGCGCCGCGTCGGCGTGGTCCAGCTGCAGGGCAATGTGTTCATGCGCCAGTCGCTCAGCTGCCCCTTCATGGCCGCCGACACCGCCCTCGACCAGATGCCGCTTGGCGCGGTGGCGGATGCGATCATCGTGGACATGCACTGCGAGGCGACGAGCGAGAAAATGGCGATGGGGCATCACTGCGATGGCCGCGCGAGCCTCGTGGTCGGCAGCCACACGCATGTGCCGACCGCTGACACGATGATCCTCACGGGCGGCACGGCCTACCAGACCGATGCGGGCATGTGCGGGGATTATGACTCGGTGATCGGCATGCAGAAGGAAGGCTCGCTCTACCGCTTCACGACGCAGCTGCCAGGCGAGCGCTACCAGCCGGCCCTCGGCGAGGGCACGCTGTGCGGCACCTTTGTCGAGACCGACGACCGCACGGGCCTTGCCGTGCGCATCGAGCCGATCCGCATCGGCGGCCGCCTCAGCCCGCAGGTGCCGGTCTGAGGCACGCCAGATGGCCGAGACGTTTGACTGCGTGACCTGCGGCGCCTGCTGCTTCAGCCGCAATCCGCGCTATCTCGTGCTGCTCCCCGAGGATGCCGGGCGGCACCTGCCGCCGGAGGGCCTCTTCTCGCATGAGGGGCGCACCTATGTGGACTATAGCTGCGGGCACTGCGTGCACCTGAGGCTGGGCGAGGGCCGCGCGGTGTGCAGCGTTTATGACGAGCGCCCCGAGGCGTGCCGCGCGTTCCGGGCGGGCAGCTTTGAGTGCGGCAAGGCGCGGCGGGCGAACGGCATCCTTGGCGAAAAGTTCCTCGCGCAGCCGCAAGCGCCGGGCGGCCAAGGCCGTCCGGATACGGAGTAATCAGACAAGGCCAAGCCAATGGCCTTTCAGTCCATTGGCCTTCTCGGGGAAATCGCAGTGCGATTTCTGATCCCTCGAAGAGCCGTAGCGCGGCGGACGCCCGCGAGGCGTCCGAAGGAAGAAGGAAATGCGGGGTGGACGCCTGTCGTCCGCCGCGCCGCCCACCGGAGTTTCGGGCAATTCTCGGGATGACTTCGGCGCTGCCAGTCCTTGACCACTTACCTGATATCCAGGCCGCCCCGGATGAACGGGGACGGCGGGTCAGACGGGATTCTCCACCGGCTTTTTGGTCCGGCTCGGCTGGTTCAACGTCCCTAGGGTTGCGCCGGGCCGTTACCCCCGCCGCCGCCCATCCTCCGGGGACCCCCTCCTGGAACCGAACGGTACCGGCCCGGCTCACCCAGGAAGGATGACGTGAGACTACACCCGATGCAGGCCCGGTCGGATTGGCGCGGGCGAAGTATTTTGCACCGCGTTGATTGGGCGCGGAATTTTCTTTGCGGGAAGGGCGGAATTGGTTGCATAGTGCGCGGCGTGCGCAACCAATTATCGGGGCCGCACGGGGCGGGAGGCGCACATGGCACATATCTTTTTCTGGGCGGCGGCGGGCGTGTGTGCACTGACGGTGTTCATCCATGTCTTCCTTGGCGGGGCGAAATGGGTGCGGCCCTTCCTTGCGGTGGAGATGGAGCCGGGGCTGAAATGGCTCGGCTACCTGATGTGGCACCTCGGTACGGTCTCGACCCTGTTCCTGATGGCGGGCTTTGCGGCCGCCGCTATGGATGGTTCGAGGACGGACTATGCGATGATCGCCACCGCCGGCGCGGCGAGCTTCGTGGCCATGGCGGTGTGGACAGCGGTGAAATCCGGCGTGCCGCCGCAGCGGTTTCCGGTGATCTTCATGTTCTCGATCGTGACGGCGCTGGGGGCGGCGGGGTTGGTTGTGTAGGGTGCATCAGGCCGAAGGGCGGAATGCACCGGGGGCCGCTAAGCTAGGGGGGCTTCTTCCAAGCTTAGCAATTCGTATGAAACGCGGCTTTCGAGCGTCGCATATCGACTTTCAGTTATACTGCGTATTCGCGCAGTGTAACGATGGTTCAAAGTCCAGTCTTTGGACAAGTCAAAATCCTTGTCGCTCAAGCCAGAAAAATCATCGCCAGAAGGTTGAGCATGAAATCGAAACCTTCTGGTCTGAGTATCCATTCCCAACAAGATTCCGGTAACAACCAATCTGGTTTCGATCCGGTCTACGGTGCCTTCGATAATGTTCACCAGGTTCTCGAAGACGCCCGGAGTTGAGTAGGATTCAATGGAGTCCGATACCAATCCTCGCCATTTCAAATCTACGCCGAAGTTTGCTTCAGCGTTTGCCTTTGACCAATCATAAACTCGTTTGACTACCGCTTGACCCAACGTTGACGCGATATCTCGAACGTGGGATTCGTCTTGCGTTTCCATGATGTCCGAGACCGCTTCGGCGGTCGCTCTAAACTTGTCGTCAAAAAGGCTGGCTGTGCTTTCCGTATAGAGAGCAAATCCGAGCGAACCCGGATAGGTGTAGGCGAGTTTGAGGTCTGTTTGGCTCTCAATGTCCAACGATATGCGTGCTCGTTCCTTGGGTTCATTGGTAAGTGCGTCAAATACCTGACTGAATAACGACTGAAACGTCGAAATCGATCGAAACACTGGAGCGACGCTGAAGGCTTTTGTAGCGTCCCCAATCACGCGATAGTAACAGAGCTCTGTAAATCGCTTGCGGCTGAGCTGCCGCCATTCTTCCTCTAACTGGGTAGCCATTCGCCGAATTGAATCAAGCTGGATCGCCAAGAATGGATTTGGTTCCGCATGAATCGCCTCATGCTCTAGCTTCGCCATCTCCGCGTAGGCTTTCCCGAGCTTTTCGATGAGAGTGCTGAAGTCAGACATATTGCGCCGGAATATCTAGTACCATGTACCCTTTTGGTCGGTTATCGCGGCAGCTACCCCACATTCCGTCCCAGTAGTCGAGCCTTGACTGACTATTTCGATCAGCGATGTAGCAATCAAGCGACGCAGATAACGGGTGTTGTTTATTGCACAACATAACAACTTGAGCCTTCAATCCTGAAGGCATGAGATCAAAATCCGGACCAGCTATGATTATGGTCAGATCGATATCTTCCGGATTGTGCTTCTCAGTCAGAAAGCTGCCATCTATCCAAAGCTCACACTTGACGGAAAAAGCGGACAATTGGGTGACGAACTTTTTCAAGTCATTGAACAATCCGGCTCTCGTAGACGAGCCTGCGAATGGAACCACCGCCAGCTGCTCAAGCTCCAGCAATGACAGTTTGTGCTTGCCCGCCGGAAGCAGCGGCGGGAGGCTAGGCTTTGACACTGCGACAGTACCCCACGATAGCGAACATTAAACTTTAGAAAGCATGTAGTTCGACCAAAGTAAACCGTAGGCTAAGTGCTCTGTGTGCGCTTTTGGACTGTTCGTGGTGTCGATAAGTGAGACGGGAGATTTGAACGCTCCATATCTAGTCCCCGGCTTTCGCCGGGGTGAGCGGCAGGCGGAAGGGTTGCGCGAGAGGCGCGGGTAGGAGATGGGCCCTCAGATGCGCTTGCGCGCATCGAGGGTGACGTGGGGATGGGTTAGTCGATGGCTTCTCGTTTTCGTCCGTCGGCTGACAGATAAATCTCCCCGCCCTTTTCCATGAACTCGGCGCTTTTGGCGCGCATGCCGTCTTCGGCTTCGCGGGCCTGGCGTTCGAGGTCGGTGCGTTCGTTTTCTGACATGCCGGCGGCGTAGTCGCGGACTTCGGCAGTGATCTTCATGCTGCAGAATTTCGGGCCGCACATGGAGCAGAAATGGGCGACCTTGTGGGCGTCTTTCGGCAGGGTCTGGTCATGGAAGTCGCGCGCGGTTTCGGGGTCGAGGGCGAGGTTGAACTGGTCTTCCCAGCGGAACTCGAAACGCGCGCGGGAGAGTGCGTCGTCGCGCAACTGCGCGGCGGGGTGGCCCTTGGCGAGGTCGGCCGCGTGGGCGGCGATGCGGTAGGTGATGACGCCGACCTTCACGTCATTGCGGTCCGGCAGGCCGAGGTGTTCCTTCGGCGTGACATAGCAGAGCATGGATGTACCGAACCAGCCGATCATGGCGGCGCCGATGCCGGAGGTGATGTGGTCATAGCCGGGGGCAATGTCGGTGACGAGGGGGCCGAGCGTGTAGAAGGGGGCTTCGCCGCAGGCCTTCAGCTGCTTGTCCATGTTGATCTTGATCTTGTGCATCGGCACGTGGCCGGGGCCTTCGATCATCACCTGGCAGCCTTTGGCGTGGGCGATCTTCGTCAGCTCACCGAGCGTTTCCAGTTCGGCAAACTGGGCGGCGTCATTGGCGTCGGCAATGGCGCCGGGGCGTAGGCCGTCGCCCAATGAGAAGGAGACATCATAGGCGCGCATGATGTCGCAGATTTCGCCGAAATGTTCGTACAGGAACGATTCCTTGTGATGCGCGAGCATCCATTTCGCCATGATCGAGCCGCCGCGCGAGACGATGCCGCAGACGCGCTTTGCCGTGAGGTGGATATAGGCGAGGCGGACGCCGGCATGGATAGTGAAATAGTCGACGCCTTGTTCGGCCTGCTCGATCAGCGTGTCGCGGAAGACGTCCCAGGTCAGGTCCTCGGCGACGCCGTTCACCTTTTCCAGCGCCTGATAGATCGGCACGGTGCCGATCGGCACGGGGCTGTTGCGGATGATCCATTCGCGGGTGTTGTGGATGTTGCGGCCCGTGGAGAGGTCCATCACATTGTCGGCGCCCCAGCGGATCGCCCAGACCATTTTCTCGACCTCTTCCTCGATGGAGGAGGCAACGGCGGAGTTGCCGATATTGGCGTTGATCTTGACGAGGAAGTTGCGGCCGATGATCTGCGGCTCGAGCTCGGCATGGTTGATGTTGGACGGGATGATGGCGCGGCCGCGGGCGATCTCTGAACGGACGAATTCCGGCGTGATATGCTCGGGGATTTCGGCGCCGAAGGATTGGCCTTGGTCGAGCGTGGCGCGGGCGGTTTCGAGGGCGGCGCGGCGGCCGAGGTTTTCGCGCTCGGCGACGTAGATCATTTCCTTGGTGATGATGCCGGCGCGGGCGAACTCGTATTGCGTGACGGGCTTGCCGGGCAGGCCGCGCAGCGGCTTGTGTTTCACGGGGAACTCGCGCGTGAGGTGCTTGCCGGCGGCGAAGCCGTTGTCTTCCGGCTTCACGTCGCGGCCTTCGTATTCCTCGACGCCGCCGCGTTCGAGGATCCAGGCGCGGCGGCCGCGGGGCAGGCCGGCTTCAACGTCGATGCTCGCGGCGGGGTCGGAATAGGGGCCGGAGGTGTCGTAGACGCGGACGGCGGGTTCGTTCGCAGACGGATGAAGGTCGATCTCGCGGTGCGGCACGGAGAGGCCGGGCGCAGGCGAGGTGTAGACCTTGCGGCTGGCGGGCAGGGGGCCGGTCGTGACTTTCGGGGGCGTGAAGTCGCCGGGCTTGGTGGGCTTGTTCATTTGGGTCTCCATCAGATGCGGAAGACCCGGGATAATCTAGCGTTCGGTTCCGTCCCTCGCGCCGGCATGACCCGGATCAGGTTCAAAGGGTAACTCTCAGCCCGGCCCCATGCCGGACACCCCTCGGATGGTGATGTCATGCCCCAAAACGGCCCAGGCCTCAATCCTGCCTGGGTAATTGCTTTATTCCTCGCAATAGAGTGCGCCGGTGCCGAGATCGAGGACGAACTGGTCGTAGAAGGACTGGATCTCGTCGAAGAACTCACTGGGGCACTGCATGTTGTTCATCGTGGCCCAGGTGTCGCGCACGTTGCCGCAGCCGCGCTTGAACGGGTCGACCGCGTAGTTCGTGCCATAGCGGCCGGTGGCGGCCCACATCAACGCCATGCGCTGGGCTTCGGCCATGTTGTCGCCCGCACGCTCGAGGCCAGCGGCGGCGGCGGCGTCGCAGCGCGCATAGAGATCGCCCAGTTCGCGTTCTGCCTGTTCGCGGGCGCGGGCTTGATCTTCTGCTTGCGCGACGCGGGTGATGTTCGAGAGGTAGAGCGCGTAACGCTCGGCGCCCATCAATTGCTCGCGCTGCGGATTGATGACGACGGCGGCGCCGCTGGCACTCGCGAGGCAGCGGTCGGCCATGGCGGTGACGCCGTCCTTGCCGAGCGTATCGTTCAGGTGGCCCGCGCGGGCGTCGAAGAGGTCGGTGCCCTCGGTGAGCGAAGAGTCGGTTGCGAGGAAGGCTTGCAGGTAGCGCTCGCTCGCATCGCCCGTGGCATAGCCCCAGGCAAGGGCGAGGGTGACGCGGCAGTCTATCCGGTCTTCGGTTCCCGGCTGCGGATCGGGGTAGATTTCTGCGGATGTCCAGATGCGCTTGGGGGCAGGCGGGACCGGATCGGCGGGGGCTGTCGCGGGCGGATCGGCGGAGGGCGGGGGCGCGGGATGGGCTTCGGCATAGCGCGCCAGCATCAGGGCGGTGCCCTGTGACAGGTCGGCCTTCTTCTTGCCACTGGCGGCGTTGAGGCAGAGCTTGGCGGCGCCTGCAATTTCCTTCTCCGTGAACAGGTCGAGGATATCGGCCGGGTCCGGATCAAACCGGGCGATGCCGGCGCGGTTCGCCTCGTCCGCCCACCAGAGCGAAAGATCATCATATGTTTTTGCGCCTTTTGCGCCGCGCAGGTTCAGGAAGTGCGCATAGGTGTATTCGCGGCAGGCGTTCATGTCGTCCTGCGTCCAGGCGGCTGGCCGGGTATCCGCGCGGCTGGGGGTGAGCGCAGCGAGGGACAGGCAGGTTGCGGCTGCCACGATGGGCAGCAGGTGGCGGGCGCGCATGAAGTCTCCGGGAGTGTGTCGCAGGCGCGAACCTAACGCGCGCCGCAGCGTGTCCGCAATCCGGATTCTTACGGGGAATCAGGGTTCAACGCTGGCGTTCAAAGAAGGCGAGGATGGCGTCTTCAATGCGGTAGCCGGGGGGCTTGGAGGGCCATTCGTGGCCGCCGGACGGGCCGGTGACAGCAACGAAGCTGGAGCTGCCGGGGCAGGCGCGCTCGGTCTGGCTGACGCCGCCATCGAAGGAAGAGGCCGTTGGCGCGCCGCAGGCTTTCAGTTCGGCGAGCTTTGCTTCGGCCTTCAGGAAGCCGACGTGCGGCGCGGTGCGCCAGCGCTCGGCCTTGTCTTCGGGATTGCCGTCATAGCTCAGCACTTCGTCGTCCACGGCGTGGTACATGAAGATCGAGGTACGGTCCGGGACGTCCGGCTGGTCGGCAAAGATGGCGCCGCTGATCGGAGCTATGCCGCGGGGCGTGGTCTTCATCTGGCCGGCGATGCGGTAGCTGAGCATGGCGCCATTCGAATGGCCCATCAGGAAAATCCGGGTACGGTCGATATCAAGGCGGCGGTCCAGTTCCTCGATGACAGCGTCGGCATAGGCGGCGTCGTTGATCTTCTTCTTGGCGGCGTAGGCGCAGCAATGGACGGCGTTCCAGGTGCGCAGCTTTTCGGAGTCCCGGCGGCTGGAGCCGTTCATGTAGACGACGATGTAGCCGGCGCCGCTCAATGTGCGGGTCAGCTCGCGGGACTTGTTCGCCATCCATTCGGCGCCGCCGCCGCCGCCATGGAAGACGAGGACGACCGGGCTGGGGCCTGACGAGGTATCCCTTGGGTAGAGGATCGCCTCGCGGGTCGTCTTGCCGGCCTTCACCGTAACCGTTTCGGGCTCAGGCAAGGGCAGGTTGTAAGCGAAGGCGGGCGCCGCGATCAGCAAGCAGGCGAAGGCGGCGGCGATCAGGCGGCGCATGGGGAGGCTCCACAAATAGTTCTGGCAGTTGAACGCAATGGTATCCGGATTCCGTTGCGGGCGTCCCCTTTTTTATGCGGTCCCGCCGTCCGTCATGCCGGCAGGTGACTTATCCCAGGGACGGTTCTATCCTCAAGCAATCAGCGAAAGGGGAATCAGGGTGCGTCTGGCGCTGTTTCGGTGGGCATGGCTTGGGGCATTCGTTCTGGCGCAAGGCGCTGCGGCGCAGACCGGGCCGATCCCGCCTGGAGCCGATATCCTGCCGCCCGGGCTGCAGCGCTGGGCCGAGACGCCGCTCGTTCTGACCCCGGCGGTTGCCGGCACTGCCTGCCTCGACATGAGCGACCAGGACCCTGTGGCGAACACCGTCCAGATGTGGACCTGCACGGCGCGCTGGAACCAGAAGGTCTGGATCGAGCCCGTTTCGCAGGCGGGGGGTGATACTTTCCGGATCCGGATTGGCGAACTTGCCTGTCTCATCGATGGCGGACGAGCGGGCGCGCGCGCCACCATGCGCATCTGCGGCGATGAACCCGTGTATGAGCGCTGGACCGTGCGCGACGGGCTGATTGCAGGAGCCAGCGGTCTTTGCCTCGATGCCGGGACGCTCGGCGACGGAACGCCGGTGGTCGCCGCCGCCTGCAACGCGGCGTCAGCGAGCCAGCAATGGCGGCTGGAGGCGATGCGCACGGCGCTGAACCGGCTGCCGGCGGATCCTTGGGACCCCAGCGGCTTCGGGCCTTACTTCTATTCCGGCTACACCGCTGACCGTGTCGAGGAATTCCGCCCGCGGTTCACCGCGCGGACGCTGACGGCGGCAGAGCGTGCCGAGATCAAGACGCTGATGGCGCCCTGGAGCAAGATCGATGCGCTGCAGCAGTATATCTGGGGCATTTCAGGTGAGAGCAGCAAACGGACCGTGGTCCGGATTCCCTGGAGCACGCTGCGCCGGCTGAGCGAACTCGGCGAAAGTGGCGACAAGGCCGCGATGCGGGCGGCCATGGAGGCTTTTGCGCTCGTGCGGGACTCCAACTATGGTGATACCTTCCCGGGCTGGGAGCCATCGGCCTTTCCGCATGCGGACGATTCGAGATTGGCATACAATGTCGCCAACCGGCTGGCGAACATCTGGGCGGCGCATTACTGGCAGCAGCATGGTCCGGACCGGCTGGCGGCAGCGGCGTTCACGTCCTGCCACTACGGGGTCAATGACAATTGCATGGGCTACAAGGTGGAGTTCGGGCCTTCCAAGCCCACCAGCGACATCTATGCGTGGATCAAGACCGGGAAGCCCAAGTTTGCGATCAATATCAACTCAATCTCTTTCCATCCGGCGGGCGGAAGCCCGGAGGAACGTCATAAGCGGTTTGTCAGCGTGCTGGATGCGACCGCGTTTGTCAGCATGTCGGACTTCCAGAATTTCGGGTCCGAACAGCGCGCGGTGCAGGCCGTATACGCGGCCCAGACAGGGCAGCTCGCCCTGTGGGACAATGTCCGCCTGAACAGCACGTTCGAGTATCCCAACTTCACATCGAAACAGGAACTGTACATGCGCACGATCCTGAAGGATCGGGCAGCGGCAGCTGACTGGCGTGCAAAGTTCGAAGCATTCATGGCGTCTCCCGATCCCAACCAGAGCTGGAACATCCAGAAAGGATTGCTGTCGCAGAGCGATGCCGACCTCTTCCGGTTTGCCGCCAGCCATGTCGTGACCGACGAGGATTTGTCGGAGCGGCTCTGCAGCAACGGCCGTGAAAGCCTCCCGAGTTGCACGGCGTCGCGCCAGTACATCGCGGCGCGCCGGGCAGAGTATGATGCCGCGATCGAACGGGCCCGGATCGAATGGGAGGCGCAGGAAGCTGAAAGGCTCGCCATCGAGCAGGCCAATGCGCTGGCGCAAGCCGAGCGGGACCGGCGGCTGGTGGCCAATTCACGCAAGCCGGATTTCTGGGACCAGCTGGCCGGACTCGCTGAAGGTTTTGCCGCCGCTGCTGAAGCCGGCAATGAGCAAGTCACCGTTCGCAAGTATGACAGCGCCGGGAATTACCTGGGCTCTGAAACGATGACGCGTTCGCGGGCCATGGGCATGGGCGCGCAGACGCAGGATTGATCCGGGGTCAGCCTATCCGTGCCTTGGTCTCGGCGGTCCAGCCGACCAGCACTTCGCCGTCGACTTCGATGACCGGGCGTTTGATCAGCGTGGGATTGCCCATCAGCAGGCCTTCGAGGCTTTTGCCGGACGCCTTCGCCTTGTCCTCTTCGGAGAGGCCGCGCCAGGTGGTGGAGCTGCGGTTGACCAGCTTGTCGCCGACTGCCTTCAGCCATTCGGGCACCTTGCGGGCGAGGTCTGCCTCGGCGCGGATATCGACGATTTCGGGCTCTTTGCCTGCGGCCTCGATCTCACCGAGGGCTTTCTTGCAGGTGTCGCAATTCTTCAGGCCGAACAGCGTGATGGTCATGGGCTTGGACTCCTGTGATTGCGTGGCGTGGAAGTATGGCGCGGCAGCGCCCGCTGCAACCTGCTTACAGGGCGGTTCAGCTGAGCTGAAAGGTCCGGTTCAGGCCGGGTCGTCGACGAAGACTTCGCCGGACAGGTCATCGAGGCGGCCTTGCAGATGGGCGCGCACGTCCTCGACCGCCTGGTTGTAGACACCGGGGCCGATCAGGGCGGTCATCCGGTCGACGATCTCGCCGGCGCGGAAGGCGCTTAGGCTTTCGTCGAAGTCGCGCGTGAACATCGTCTGCACCTGCTCGATCAGGCGCTGGCGGCGTTCGGGCGAGAGCTTCAGCTGTTTCACGATTTGCCCGTCTCGCGCACAACGCCGACGATCGGGCCCATGTCGAGGCCCGTTTCGTTGCGCTCGAGCGCCGGGGCGTAGACCTTGGAGACGGCGCCGTCGAGGTAGAGCGCGTTCGGCACGCCGAGCCGGTCGCGGAACAGGCGGGCGAAGGTGTGGAAGTTGACTGGTGCGTCGCTGATCACGAAGAAGACCTGGCGGCCGTCGGCGCTGACACCGACACCGTTGCGGCGGCGGATGCTGGTGCCGTCCGGATTGAGGGCAGGGTGCAGCTCGCCGTTGACCACCAGCATGGGGCCGGACTGGGTGGCAAAGCGGGGCGGGTCGCCTGCGAACAGGCTGTCATAGGTGAGGGTTTCGGTGACACCGGCGGCGTCGCCATCGACCCAGAACACCCCGTTCGGGAGCATGCCGAAATTGCCGGGCCCGGCATTCTTGACGAGGCCCATTTCGGACTCCTCCTCCTCGACATAGAGGCCGACCGGGCGGCGGTCTTCATGGTACATCCCGGCATTCATGGCGAAGACCAGGCTGCCGCCCTGGGCGGCAACATGGTTGGCCAGCCGGTCAAACTGGCCGAAAGGCGCGCCGGTTTCATCCCGAAGGAAGAGGCGGATGTCGTCTTTTGACGTGTCGAAGGTGCAGACGAGGTAGGGCGCTGCCTCAAACGTGATCGTGGCGCAGGGGCCCTCGGTCTTGCCGGAACAGGCCACGAGGACCGTGCCGCAGAGGGCGAGAAAGGCGGCGCGCAGCAGCATGTGTCACAGGTTAGTCATGCCCGGTCCAACCCGCAACCTCAGGGCCTGCCACAGACTGTGAAGTGCGGCGCTTCCAAACGCGCCTCGCCGTGCGGGTATTTCGCACTAAGTTTTACTAGTCAGATTTTCAGCGAGACCCAGAGATGCCCAAGATTTCCGAACCCAAGACACCAGCCGCTGCCGGGCGCGATACGCTGCTGCAGTTTGCGGCGCTGGTGTCTGGCCAGAACAACCCGTCAGCCGCGATGGCTTACGCGGTCGAGCGGGGATGGATCGATGCGGCGGGCAATGCGACGCCTGCCGGCATGGAGCTCGAAAAGGCGCTGGCCGACCAGGCCGGTACGCGCTCGGCCTTCCGGGGCACCTGATCAGCTGGTTGCGGCCTGCTGCTTTCGCAGCTCGCTGGCGCGGACCTTGACGCTTTCGGAACGCAGCTGGCCGCAGGCGGCGAGGATGTCGCGGCCGCGCGGCGTGCGGATCGGCGAGGCATAGCCGGCGCGGTTCAGCACTTCGGCAAATTCCTCGATCGTCTCCCAGTCAGAGCATTCATACGGGCTGCCGGGCCAGGGGTTGAACGGGATCAGATTGATCTTGGCCGGCACACCCTTCAGCAGGCGGACGAGATCGCGCGCCTCGGGCAGGGAGTCGTTGACGCCTTTCAGCATGACATATTCGAAGGTGACGCGCTTCGAGTTGCCGAGATCCGGATAGGCACGGATCGCCTCGAAGAGGGTCTTCAGGTCATACTTCTTGTTCAGCGGAACGAGTTCGTTGCGCAGGTCATCATTGGTGGCATGCAGCGAGATCGCGAGCGCGGCATTGGTGCGCGCACCAAGCTCGGGGATCTTCGGAGCGACACCGGCGGTGGAGACAGTGATCCGTCTACGGCCGATCGATATGCCGTCGCCATCGGCAATCGTGTCGATGGCCTCGGCGACATTGTCGAGATTGTAGAGCGGCTCGCCCATGCCCATGAAGACGATGTTGGTCAGCAGGCGGTCTTCGTTGGAAGTTGGCCATTCGGAGAGCGCATCGCGGGCGATCAGCACCTGCTGGACGATCTCGGCGGCTGTCAGGTTGCGTACGAGGGCCTGCGTGCCGGTATGGCAGAAGGTGCAATTGAGGGTGCAGCCAACCTGGCTGGAGACGCACAGGGCGCCGGCCTTGCCGACATCCGGGATATAGACGCTTTCGCCTTCGACGCCGGGCGCAAAGCGCGTCAGCCATTTCTGGGTGCCGTCCTTCGAGACCTGATGGTCGGCGATTTCCGGCCGGTCGAGGACGTATTTTTCGGCAAGGCGCTCGCGCAGTTCCTTGGCAATATCGGTCATCACCGAGAAATCACGGGCCCCGAAATGGTGAATCCAGCGGCGAAGCTGCTTGGCGCGCATTCCGGCCTGTTTACCATCAAGGCCCAGGCTTTCCATTTCGGCCTTGAGGGCCGGAATCGACAGGCCGGCCAGCGTTTTCGGGCCGGGCAGGGGCGCAGGATGCCGGGAAAGATCGAGGGTTGTGGACATGCGCGGGCCTATAGCATGGGCGCCGGATTAAGGAAAACCGCGCCGAACATGGATCAATTGTAACGGGCAAACCTTTGACGGAGCCTTCTTTTTGCCGCCGAATTCAGCCTAAACGCCGCCTTGTTGGCGTGCGTTCAGGCGCGTTGTCGCAAAGAGCGGCCCATCAAATTCATGAAAAGGGAGTCACCTCATGAAGAAGTCCATGATCCTCGTTGCAGCGCTCACGCTGCCCCTGTTCGTCCAGGCCTGTCAGACCGGCCCCAGCCAGCGCGTGCTGACCGGCGCAGCTGCTGGTGCGATCCTCGGCGCGGGCGCCGGCATGGCTGCGGGCGGCGATGACAAGCGCAACGCCGCGATCGGCGCAGTTGTCGGCGGCATCGCCGGCGCGGCTGTCGGCGGTTACATGGATGAGCAGGAGCGCAAGCTGAAGGAAGCGACCGCCGGAACCGGAATCGAAGTCGACCGCGTCGGTGACCAGATCCAGCTGACCATGCCGTCGAACGTGACCTTTGCGGTCAACAGCGCGACGATCCAGCCGGGCTTTTATGGCCCGCTGAACGATGTCGCCGCAACGCTCGTCCAGTATGACGACACGGCCGTCGACATCATCGGCCATGCGAGCTCTGACGGCGCCGACGATTACAACATGACGCTGTCCCAGCAGCGCGCGAATTCCGTGCGCGCCTACCTGATCAACCAGGGCACACAGGCCGTCCGTATCAACGCCATCGGCATGGGCGAGACCCAGCCGATTGCAGACAACTCGACGCCGGAAGGCCGCGCGGCCAACCGCCGTGTCGAAATCATCCTGACGCCGATCACGCAGTAAGCGCGAACGGCCTCGGCTGAGGCCATGCAGGCGGGCGGCGGTCAGGCGACTGCCGCCCGCTTTGCGTTTAGGGGGAAGGCCGCAGGGTCTGGCTGCGAAAGGCGGCAAAATTCGCGTATCGGTATATGGTGTTCGGGCGCAAATTGCGGATCGTGGCGGCCATGGACGAGATCGCAACAGCGACGAAACACGGGGAGGCATTCGGCAAGAGCGCGCCCTATCGGGGGCTCTTCTCGGAGTTCGTGCGCGGCCTTTCCTGGCTCTATCTGAGGGCCACGGGCTGGCATATCGGGACGGACTGGCCGGTGCATGTGCCGAAGTCTGTGATCGTGGCCGCGCCGCACACATCCAACTGGGACGGGTTGACGATGGTGGCCGTGGCCGGTTGGTACCGCGTCAAGCTGAACTGGATGGGCAAGGCGGCGTTGGTGAAGGGGCCGCTGGGCTGGCTCGTCAAACGCTCAGGCTGTGTGCCCGTTGAGCGGTCTAGCGCCAATGCCGTCGTCTCGCAGATGCGGCAGGCGTTCGAGCAGCGCCCTGCGATGCACCTCGCCGTGGCGCCGGAAGCCACCCGCAAGCCCAACCCGGACTGGAAGCTCGGCTTCTATCACATCGCGCGCTCGGCCAATGTGCCCCTGCTGATGGCGGTGCTGGACTATCGCTCACGGGTGCTGCGGCTCGACGGGCCGCTCGAGACAACGGATGACATGGCGAGTGACCTGAAAAAGGTTCTCGCCTGCTATGCCGAAGCGGACGGAAAGTTTCCCGGCAAGTTCATCCGGCCGGATTGGTAGGCTGAGGCCTTACCGGCAGGCCTCGGCAGCCTTGTCGATGGCGCTGGCAGAGCCGCTCAGCGAGAACTTGTAGGACACCTTGGTGCCGCGTGCAGACGTGCCCTCGACGACGAGGCTCGCGCCCTTGCGCAGCGCGGAGACGATTGCCGGATCGTCTGCATCTTCTGCAAAGGCCTCGGCGCCGGCCGGGAACAGTGTCCAGGACGAGCGGCCAACCTTGGCTTTGGGGCTCGAGCCTTCCTTGAAGTTGAAGCCCACCTTGATGCTCGGCTGGGCGGTCGCCTTGCCGGACTTCCAGCTGGTCACATAGTACCAGACCTGACCGTGATTGGCACTGGTTGGAGTCTTGGTGAGCGCTTCGGTGGCGGCGTAACAGATCAGGTCGCCTTCGACGGTTTCCGTAAAGACAGCCCAGTCCTTGAACCTGCCCTGAGCGACCGGATCTGCGAGAGCAGGCGCGGCAAAAAGGACGGTCCCGATCACAATTGCGAGATCGCGGAAGCGGGAAGCTATTTTGTGTTGCGTGCCCAATATTTTATTTCCATACTGATCTGCAGGAGAAGTGTTACTCGCAATAGCCTGCCAACGCGGCCACGGGAAACACCTATTGCGAGTGTAACAAGGAAATATTTAAGCGTCATGGTTGCTTTGCACCGCGAGAAGGCAGAGGGTGAGCCCGTACAAGCGGGAAAGGCCCGGCGCGTGTTCGACAAGACTGTCCGGACAATGAACCCTGCCCAGCGGGAGCGGCATGCCGACTGTATGGCCGAGATCTTCCAGTCGCGCTCGAAATCCGCCTTCGCCGAGCTGTTCGAATTCTACGCCCCGCGCATCAAGAGCTACATGCTTCGCCTCGGCGCGAGTGATTCCGAAGCCGAAGAACTCGCACAGGATGTGATGATCACCGTCTGGCAGAAAGCGGGCATGTATGATCGCCGCCAGGCGTCCGTGTCGACCTGGATGTTCCGGATCGCGCGCAACCGCCGGATCGATGCGCAGCGCCGCCAGCGCCGGCCGGAGCTGACCGCTGACGACCCGATGCTGCGGCCGCCCGAGCTGGAACAGCCAGATGACCTGCTGGAGCGTGACCAGCTGGAAGGCATCGTTCGGGCAGAACTGGTGAAGCTGCCGCAGGACCAGCTCCTTCTGCTCCAGGCGGCCTTCTATGACGGCCTCTCGCATTCCGAGATCGCCCGGGCCTTCAACCTGCCTCTCGGCACGGTGAAATCCCGCATCCGCCTTGCCTTCCTTCGCCTCAGGGGCGAGCTGGAAGCGGGTGCTTAACCGTTCTGGTGCAAACTGAGGCTGTATTTGCTTGACGCCGAACGCTTCCGGACAATGTTTGCGGAAACGACTGAAATTCCTGAGTAGATGACGCCCTCCACACACAAAGCCTTCAGCGAACTCTATGCCGCCTACGCTGCCGGCTGCCTCGACCCCGCCTTCGCGATGATGGTCGAGACGCAAAGTGTGCTGCGCCCGGAAATCCGCGAGTCAATTGCCGTCAGCGAGATGATCTCGGGTAGCCTGCTTGAAACTGCGCCGGAAGCCATCCTCAGCGACGGCGCGCTCGACCGGGCGCTCGCCGCTATTGACGCGATGGACGCCGATGAGGCCGCCTCGATGCGGGCAGGGCGTGCGGCGGGCGAAGCGATGGAAGAAATTCTTGCGCTGCCGGATCCTCTGCGCGGCGCAGCGCTCGAAGCGGTTGGCCGCAAGGGCTGGCAGGCGATGGGCCGGGGTCTGAAACGCCTGACGCTGGACACCGGTTCCGTGATGGAGACCGAGCTTTACCGCATCGCCCCTGGCGCGCGCATTCCGCGCCACTCGCATGCGGGCAGCGAATACACGCTCGTCGTTGCGGGCGGCTTTACCGATGAGCGCGGCAATTACGGCCCCGGCGATGTAATCATCAATGGCCCGGATGATTGCCACCAGCCGGTCGGCGATGAGGGCGAGGTTTGCTATGCCCTGGCCGTGCGCGATGGCGGTCTGCGCTTCACCGGCATGATGGGCGTTATCCAGCGCCTGCTCGGCGCGCGCTAGTTTTCACTCTTTCTGTCCGGACCCGGAACATGTGTCCGGCGCGGGCCTTCGGGGCCGCCCGGCATGATCGGGCGCGGGGCGTGGCCGCCCATCGAAAGGTGGCGATCATACATGACGAGCGCGCCGGCGAGGCTGACATTGATGCAGAACTTGGTCGGTATCTTCACGACATGGGCGCAGCGGTCGAGGATCGCCGTGGAGAGGTTGCCCTTCTCCGGCCCGAGGATATAGGCCGCCTGCGGAGGATGCCGGAAGGTGGGCAGCATGACGGCATCGTCCGTGAGTTCGATCCCGACCAGCTGGCATCCGCGCGGCAGCTGCATCTCGTCGATGGAGTCCCACTGATAGAAGGGAATCTGGCCTTCGCTTTTGGACGTGTCGGCCCAATGGCCTTCCTTGATGTTGCTGGCGGCCCGGATCGAGAAAACGAAACTCGCACCGAAAGCATGGCCGGTCCGCATCAGGGCGCCGAGGTTCATCGGTTTCGAGATGCGCTCGGCGCCAATCGCAAAGTATCCGCGCATGTCAGATCACCCCGAGGCCGAAGCGGCCAGCCAGAACGAGGACAAGCAGGAGGGCAGGGGCGACCAGTGCGACGCGGCGGGCCAGCGTGAGATGCGCGATGGGTCTTGGATACTCCGTGGACAGATAATGCGCGTGTTCGCTCTCCGGAGCGATGCGGCCGGCATCATAGATCGCCGTGCGATAGGCCGCATCGGTATGCTTGCCGCCAAACTTCGCTGCCAGCGCGCGGCGCAGCACGATGGATAGCAGCATCCGCATCTGCGCGGCGAGCAGGATTGCGAAGGCGAGCAATGCCGCGAGGGTCCAGAAAATGATGATCACAGGAAGGTCGCCACGTCGAAACGGCCCTGCCAGTCGGCGAGGCCGCGCTTCAGGCCGGAGGAGTTGAAGCCCCAGGCGAGTTGACCTGTGGCCGATACAGCGATCATGCCGCCATTGCCGCCGAGGCGTTTGACATCGTCGAGCGCGCCGTGGACGGCCTTCTCGAACGGTTGGTTGCCATACCGGATGCGGGCGGAGACGTCGGCGGCGGCATTGGCGCGGATGAAGTATTCGCCAAGGCCGGTGCAGCTCACCGCGCAGCGCTCGTCAGCCCAGGTGCCTGCGCCGATGATCGGTGTGTCTCCGATGCGGCCGGGTGTTTTTGACAGGACGCCGCCGGTTGAAGTGGCGGCGGCAAGGTCGCCGTAAACGTCCAGCGCGACGGCGCCGACCGTGCCCATGTTAGGCGGCGCATCTTCCTGCACGGTGTCTTCGTCGACAGCCCCGTAATAGGATTTCGGATCGGTGACACGGATGAGACCTGCGTCTGAGGCGAGGGTTGCGGCGCCTTCCGAGACGAGCAGCACGTTGGGTGTGCGCTCCATCACGGCCCGGGCCGCCTGGATCGGACTTTCGAAGCCTTGGAGCGCGCCGACGGCGCCGGCCCGGCGGGTGCGCCCGTCCATGATTGCGGCGTCGAGTTCCCACTGGCCGGCCGTGTTCGGGCTCGCGCCTCGTCCGGCGACGTAAAGCCCGGAGGCCTCCAGTTCCATCACCATCGCCTCGACGACATCGAGCGCAGCGTCGCCGGCCGCGAGCCGGCCCGCACCATCGCGCAGCAGGCCGCGCAGATGGGCTTCCTCCGGGCCGTAGTCGCGCCCGAAGATCGGTCCGGCGCCGCCATGCAGCGCAAGTGCCCAGATTTTCGCCATCTCTTTTGCCTCTTTCCCCTCGCGTCAGGCTTGGCGTGGGTGAGCCGCATGGCTACCGTCAGGCAGACCAAACAACAAGCCGCGAAGGGAGTGACGCATGAAAGCCGTGCTGTCGAAAACTGTGGGAGGGCCTGAAGCCCTCGTGATCGAAGACGTGGCGACGCCTTCGCCCGGCAAGGGGCAGGTGCTGGTCCAGGTGAAGGCCTGCGGCGTCAACTATCCGGACGTGCTGATCATCCAGGACATGTACCAGTTCAAACCGCCGCGTCCTTTCTCGCCGGGCGGCGAGATTTCTGGGATTGTTTCGGCCGTCGGCGAGGGTGTCAGCCATGTGAAGCCGGGCGACCGGGTGCTGGCCTCCACCGGCAATGGCGGGATGGCGGAGTATGCGCTGGCAGGCGCCCACGGCGTGATGCCTATTCCGGAAGGCATGCCCTTCGACGAAGCGGCCGCCTTCCTGATGACATATGGCACCTCCTACTATGCGCTCAAGGACCGGGCGGACCCGAAGCCGGGCGAGAAGCTGCTGGTGCTCGGCGCAGCCGGCGGCGTTGGCATCGCGGCGGTGGAACTCGGCAAGGCGATGGGGCTTGAAGTGATCGCGGCGGCCTCGACACAGGAGAAGGTCGACTTCTGCCTGTCGAAGGGTGCTGACAAGGGCCTCGTCTATGCGAGCGAACTCGACAAGGACCGCCAGAAGAAATTCGCCGACGACATCAAGGCGATCTCAGGCGGCGGCGTGGACATTGTGTATGACGGTGTCGGCGGCAATTATGCCGAGCCGGCCGTGCGCGCGCTGAACTGGGAAGGCCGCTTCCTGGTGATCGGCTTCCCGGCGGGCATTCCGAAACTGCCGCTGAACCTGACGCTGCTGAAGAGCTGCGATGTGCGCGGCGTGTTCTGGGGCGCGGCCGTGGCGCGTGACCCGAAAGCACATGCGCAGAACTGCAAGGAACTGTTTGACCTCTACAAGGCGGGCAAGATCCGCCCGCACGTGTCGAATTCCTATCCGCTGGAGAAGGCGCCTGATGCGATCCGTGAGCTGCAGAACCGCAAGGCGACGGGGAAAGTTGTTGTGGTGATGTAGTGCCGTCTGCGCGCGACGTACTACTGTCAATGCAGTCTCGGCCTTGGAGGTGTCGGAGCTGTGGCGAGACACATAGCGGATTTTTCGACCTTTCGGCATATGCTCCGGCCTATTGGCAACACGCCGAGGTCTATGAGCCCAATGGCGCATTTCGCACCGATGGAGATTTCCTTTCCGAAGACTTCTGTGTCGTGTCCGGAAAGTATTTTTTCGTGCGTTGTGTGTTGCTCATGCCGATCGCCGGCATGGACAAGGCTTTTGGATTCGGCGTCTGGTCCAGTTTGTCTGAAACAAACTTCCGAAAGTATGCGGCTGGGTTCGATGAAGGCACAAATGACAGCCATGAACCTTGGTTTGGTCGGCTGTCAAATAGTCTCAAATGGTATCCTGACACTCTGAATTTACACTGCGAAGTTTATCTTCAATCTGGGCGAATGCGCCCGCGATTGGTCGTAACAGACGACAGCCACCCGATCGCTACTCATATTCGCGAGGGCATCCCGCCGGAGGCGCTGCTCGCCATTTTTGCAGCCAATGGGCACGAGCCGGACGCCTAGAACGAATCACCCCGCCAGATGGGCTGGCGGGGTTTGTTCAGTAAGCGGAAATAAGCGACCTTACGCGCGTTTCGCGTCGTCGACTTCTTCGAAGTCGGCGTCGACCACGCCGTCATCCTTGGCGCCGTCGGCTTCAGCAGCGGCGGTGCCTGCGGCGGCATAGATCGCTTCGCCGAGTTTCATCGCGGCGGTCATCAGCGACTGGTGCTTGGCCTGGATGTCGGCGGCATTGTCACCTGCTGCAGCCGTCTTGAGATCGGCAATCGCTTTCTCGATTTCACCCTTCACAGCGTCAGAGACTTTCGAGCCGTGCTCAGCCAGCTGCTTTTCGGTCTGATGGATCAGCGCTTCGGCATGGTTCTTGGCCTCGACCAGTTCGCGGCGCGCCTTGTCGGCGCTCGCGTTGGCTTCAGCTTCGGCCATCATCTTCTTGATGTCGGCTTCGGAGAGGCCGCCATCTGCCTGGATGGTGATCTGCTGCTCCTTGCCGGTCGCCTTGTCCTTGGCGGAGACCGAGACGATGCCGTTGGCGTCGATGTCGAACGTCACCTCGATCTGCGGCAGGCCGCGCGGAGCGGGGGCGATGCCTTCGAGGTTGAACTGGCCGAGCTGCTTGTTGTCAGCGGCCATTTCGCGCTCGCCCTGGGCGACCTTGATGGTCACAGCAGGCTGGTTGTCCTCGGCAGTCGAGAAGACCTGGCTCTTCTTGGTCGGGATCGTCGTGTTGCGGTCGATGAGGCGGGTGAAGATGCCGCCGAGCGTTTCGATGCCGAGCGAGAGCGGGGTGACGTCGAGCAGCACGACGTCCTTGACGTCGCCTTGCAGCACGCCGCCCTGGATCGCGGCGCCGATGGCGACGACTTCATCCGGGTTGACGCCCTTGTGCGGCTCCTTGCCGAAGAATTTCTTCACGGCTTCCTGCACCGCCGGCATGCGGGTCATGCCGCCGACGAGAACCACTTCATCGATCTGCGCAGCAGTCTTGCCGGCATCCTTGAGCGCCTTCTGGCAGGGATCGATCGTGCGCTTGACGAGGTCTTCGACCAGGCTTTCGAACTTGGCGCGCGTCAGCTTGATGTTGAGGTGTTTCGGGCCGGTGGCGTCTGCCGTGATGAAGGGCAGGTTCACTTCGTATTGCGAAGCAGACGAGAGCTCCTTCTTGGCCTTCTCGGCTTCTTCCTTGAGGCGCTGGAGCGCGAGCTTGTCGGTCTTGAGGTCGATGCCCTGTTCCTTCTTGAACTCGCCGGCGAGGAAATCGACGATGCGAAGGTCGAAGTCTTCACCGCCGAGGAAGGTGTCGCCATTGGTCGAGAGCACTTCGAACACGCCGTCGCCGATCTCGAGGATCGAGACGTCAAACGTGCCGCCGCCGAGGTCATAGACGGCGATCGTCTTGTTGCCGGCCTTGTCGAGGCCGTAGGCGAGGGCTGCGGCCGTCGGCTCGTTGATGATGCGCAGCACTTCGAGGCCCGCAATGCGGCCGGCGTCCTTTGTGGCCTGGCGCTGGGCGTCGTTGAAGTAGGCCGGCACGGTGATGACGGCCTGCGAGACTTTCGCGCCGAGATAGGCTTCCGCCGTTTCCTTCATCTTGGTGAGGATGAAGGCGGAGATTTCCTGAGGGGAGTAGTCCTTGTCGCGGCCCTTGACCCAGGCGTCGCCATTCGGGGCGCGCACGATGCCGAAGGGGCTCATCGCCTTGTCCTTCTGGGCGGTCGGGTCATCATAGGTGCGCCCGATCAGGCGCTTGATGGCATAGAAGGTGAAGTCGGGGTTGGTGACGCCCTGACGCCGGGCGGGCTGGCCGATAAGGCGCTCGCCGTTTTCCTGAAACGCCACGACCGACGGGGTGGTGCGGGCGCCTTCCGAGTTCTCGATAACCTTTGCCTGGCCGCCTTCCATGACGGCGACGCACGAGTTGGTGGTGCCGAGGTCGATACCAATGATCTTGCTCATACTGTCTCTCTCTTCGTTAGCTGCCTTGGGCGGGGTTTGGGTTCGGTCTGCTCAGCAGCCCCGGCCGCCAAAGGCTCTTTCAAGTTACTGTTTTGAGCGGCGAGGGCGGGGATTGATCCCGATCGCCTGTTCGGTCGTCGATATGGTGAACCCTGAGCGTGGCTCAAGGGGCGTATGCACATTTGGATAGGTGGGGTCATAGGCCGCGTCTATGCCGGAATCGTTCAGGATCGATTTGAAAACCATTCTCAAATGAACCACATCCTTGGGCATGAGACTCAAGTTCCCGGCCTTGCCCCAACCCGCCCTGAAGACGCTGACCTACAGCGTGATGCACTTCACCGTGGCGATCAGTGTTGCCTTTGCGTTGACCGGCAGCTGGCAGGCGGCGCTGGCGATCGGCATGATCGAGCCGGTGGTCCAGACCATCGCCTATGCCCTGCATGAGCGGGCCTGGGCGCGGGCCCAGCGCCCGCCTGGCGCAAAAGCAGCGGCGGGGATTTAATTTCCGGCTCACTCGCAAGACCGGGCGCCGTCCCTATCTAGGGAGGGCAGCGAGAGGGCGCCTTCATGAAATACGCAAAACTTGGACACACGGGACTCGTCGTGTCGAAACTCTGCCTCGGGACCATGACGTTTGGCGGTGATGGCGGCATCTGGAAGTTCATCGGCAAGCAGCAGCAGGAAGAAGCCGATGCCCTCGTGAAGGCGGCCTTTGACGCCGGTATCAATTTCTTCGACACGGCAGATGTCTATTCGGCAGGCCGGTCCGAGGCGATCCTCGGTCAAGCCATCGGCAACACGGGTCTTCCGCGCGACGAGATCGTGGTGGCAACCAAAGTGTTCGGACGGGTCTCGACGCTGGTCGCGGAGAATGCGGGCGCGGCGGACAAAGCCGAGGCCGAGCGCCGCGAGAAGCACGCGCGCAATATCTCGGGCCTTTCGCGCAAACACATCTTCGACGGCGTGGACGCAAGCCTCGAGCGGCTCGGCCTTGACTATATCGATCTCTACCAGGTGCACGGCACCGATCCGCTGACACCCATCGAGGAGACCGTGGAGGCGCTGGACGCGGTCGTGCGCTCCGGCAAGGTGCGCTATGTGGGCCTCTGCAACATGCCGGCTTGGGTGATCATGAAGGCCATTGCCCATGCGGACAAACGCGGGCTTGCCCGGTTCGAGAGCTGCCAGATGTATTACTCCATCGCGGGCCGCGATCTCGAACGCGAAGTCGTGCCGCTGGCAAAGGACCAGAACCTCGCGATCCTTCCCTGGAGCCCGCTCGCCGGCGGCTTCCTGTCCGGCAAATTCAGCCGCGACGGGGCAGGGCCGAACGATGCGCGCCGGACGATTTTCGATTTCCCGCCGGTCGACAAGGAAAAGGGATTCAACATCATCGACGTGATGCGCGAGATCTCTGCGAAGAAGGGCGTGACCGTTCCGCAGGTGGCGCTCGGCTGGCTGCTGCACCAGAGCCATGTGACGAGCGTCATCATCGGTACGCGGACGATGGCCCAGCTGGAAGACAATCTCGGGGCGGTGGATGTGGTACTCGATGCCGGTGACCTCGCGGCGCTGGATGCTGTCTCGGCGCTGGCGCCCGAGTATCCGGGCTGGATGGTTGACCGGCAGGGCATGGACCGGCGCGGTCAGGTGTGAGCCGGGCGCGCGCCCGGTGGCCTCAGAAAATCTTAAGCCTGACCTGATAGGCTCACTCCCAAGGCTAATAAAAACAAGCCATTGGGTGATGAGATGTTGGATCTGAAGGCGAACTTCGCCGTCCGCGTGGCCGTGCAGCCAGATTTCCCGGGAGCGCTCTGACATGGGCGACATGCTCCTCAGCCTTCAGCTTGAAGCCATCACCTATGTCGGCCTGATGATCGTCATCACGCTGTTTGCCTATATTTCTCGCGGCCGGGCGGCACTCGAGTGGACGCCGGAGCTGCGCCAGAGCGCGCTGACCAATTTCCTGATGCTGCATTGGGGCGGGCTCAACGGCGTGTTCTACATGTTCACGATTGCGCCGCTTGTCTGGGCCTATTCTGCGTTCAATCTCCCCGCGCTGCCGCCGGATTTCTGGGACGGTTGCCCGATCCTCATAAAGGCGCTCGCCGCGCTGCTGGTCTATGACATCGCGATGTACTGGATCCACCGGATGCTTCACACCGGCTGGTTCTGGCCGACACATGCGGTGCATCATTCCGACCCCAACATGCACTTCCTGACCTGGTCGCGCGCGCACTTCACCGAACAGCTTGTCTTGCTCAGCGCGCTCGTGCTGACGACGTCGTGGATGGGTTTCTCGATCAGCGAGATCGTCTGGCTCTACATCGCGAAGTCGCTGCACCAGTATTATGTCCATTCGCGCATCGACTGGGATCACGGCTTCCTGAAGTATGTGATCGCCTCGCCGCAGATCCATCGCTGGCACCATGCGAATGTCGAGGCGGCCTATGACAAGAACTTCTCGACGATCTTCCCGTTCCTCGATGTGATCTGGGGCACCTATTACAATCCTGGCCCCTCGATCGACGTGCCGACCGGCATCTCGGATTCGCCGCCGAACGATTTCGTCTCCCAGCTGCTCTACCCCTTCCGCAAATGGGGCGAGATGCTGAAGGCCCGGGGCGGGGCACCGGCCGAAGCGCCTGCCGAGGCGCGCGCCGCCTAGGCTGTTCAGCTGCGGCGCTTTGGGGCATGCTCAGGCTTCGACATTCCGGAGCCCCGCATGCGATCCTTGATTTTCCCGGCCGTATCCCTGCTCGTGCTGGCCGCCTGCGGTCAGTCCGAACCCTCATCCCTCGAGCCGGCACCCGCCGAGGCTGCGGAAACCGAAACCGCGCCGCCTGCCGGCCGCTCTCTCGAAATGCTCTGGATGGCATCCGGTTTCGAGCAGCCCGAAGGTGCTGCGCTCGCGCCGGATGGCAACTACTTCATTTCCAATATTGGCCCGGGCCCTGAAACCGAGCTCGACGGCAACGGCTATATCTCGAAGCTGAACACAGACGGCACCGTTGCAGCGGCGAAGTTTGCTCAGGGCCTCCACGCGCCGGCCGGTCTCGCCGTGCATGAGGGCGTGCTCTACGCCGCCGACCGCGACGGTGTCGCGATGTTCGATGCCAACACCGGCGCAGCCAAGGGCAAGGTGAAGATGGAGGGCGTCGCCTTCCTGAACGACATGACGGTCTGGAAGGGCGATGTGCTCGTCTCCGATTCCGGCACGGCGACGATCCACAAGGTCACTCCGGAAGGCGCCTCGGTTTTCGCGGCATCGGCAGGCTGGGCCGGCATCAACGGCATCCTGGGCGACGGCGACCGTTTACTCGTCTCCACCATGTCCGAAGGCAAGCTGATCGACGTGCGCGGCGCCGATTCCGAAAGCGTGATTGCCACCGGGATGAAGGATGCTGACGGCATCGGCCTTGTGCCGGGCGGTGGATACCTCGTGTCCAGCTGGCCGGGAGAGATCCATCATGTCGACGAGGCGGGCATTGTCACGCTGCTGATCGATACCAAGGCGGACGGTATCCTGCAGAATGACCTCTCCGTGTTCGGAGATGTCGTGATCGTCCCGAACTGGGAGCCGGGCACCGTTACGGCCTGGAAGATCACCGCGCCGTGAGCCGGGGTCTGCGACCCTCTGTCCATCTCCCCGGGCCTTGCCGGGCGCGTCAGTTTTCCCACCTCTCCCTGAGAGGTAACCGCCATGGCTTTCGACTTGACCGACACTAGATCCGCACCGCTGGAGCTCCGGCATTCGCCGAAGGACACCTCAGACCACGTCGCCTATGCGCTGACGAAGATGCTGCGGTTCTTTGCCGATACCTTCTTCCGCAAGCGGTATGGCCACCGCGCCGTTGTGCTGGAAACCGTTGCGGCAGTGCCCGGCATGGTCGGCGGCATGCTGAACCACCTTAAGAGCCTGCGCCGGTTCGAGGATGATCGCGGGTGGATCCATACGCTACTCGAAGAAGCCGAAAACGAGCGGATGCACCTGATGACCTTCATCGCGGTGGCGCATCCGAACTGGTTTGAACGTGCCCTGATCATTTTCGCGCAAGGCGCCTTCTTCAACGCCTTCTTCGTGCTTTACCTTTTCGCGCCGCGCACCGCGCACCGGCTGGTTGGCTATTTCGAGGAAGAGGCGGTCGTCAGCTATACGGCCTATTTGGATGAGATCGACGCTGGACGACTTCCGAACCCGCCTGCGCCCCGAGTGGCGATTGACTATTGGAAACTACCGCCCGATGCGACGCTGCGCGATGTGGTCATCGTCGTGCGCGCAGACGAAGCGGGGCACCGCGACGTGAACCACGCCTTTGCCGAAGAACTGCGCGAAAAGCGCCACGGCAAGCAAATCTCTACACCGGGCGAGAAAAGCGAACTGGAGGCCTGAGAGCCTAGTTCGCCTGCCCGAGGCTGACCGCCACCATCGCTGCGCGCAGCGTGCGCTCGCCGATCCGCCAGCCGGGCTGGAACAGTTGCGCGATGGTACCTGCCGGATGTTCTGACGGAATCTGCGCAACGGCCTGATGCACGTTCGGATCAAAATTGCTGCCGGGGGCCGCCTCGATCTGTTGCACATTGTGCCGCGTGAAGACGGTGTGCAGTTCCTTCTCTGTCATCTCGATGCCGCCGAGCAGGTTCTTGCCAGCCTCGGTGAGTGTTTGACGTTCGGCGTCGGGCAGGGCGGCCAGCGCGCGAGACAGGTTGTCCGCGACGTTCAGGAGGTCGCCGGCGAACTTGCCGATGGCATAGACGCGCGCTTCGGAGACTTCGCGCTCGGCGCGCTTGCGTGTGTTGTCGAGGTCCGCATAGAGGCGCAGGAACTGCATCCGAAGCTCCTCCTTCTCGGCTTCGAGCTTCGCAATCACCTCCTCCGCCGTAGGGGCAGGGGCTTCGGCGGCCACTTCGGGCGCCGTCTCGAGATCAGCGGTTTCGCCTGTATTCGATGTATCGCTCATGACTTCCCATCCTTGCCGCGCCGGCCCGCGAGGATCTCGCCGACCACTTTCGCGGTATAATCCACCATCGGGATCACGCGGGCATAATTCAGCCGTGTCGGCCCGATCACGCCCAATGCCCCGATCACCTGTTTCGTGCCCCCCATATAGGGAGCCACAATGACACTTGAACCCGATAACGGGAAAAGCCTGTTCTCGGCGCCGATGAACAGGCGCACGCCTTCGGCGTCCCGCGTCGTGTCGAGAATTTCGAGAAGGCTCTGCTGGCGTTCGAGTTCGTTGAACAGCTGGCGCACCCGGTCGAGATCGGCGGCGGCCTTGGTGTCCTCCAGAAGATTGGCGCGGCCGCGCACGATCAGGCTACGCCCGCGCCCGGGCGTTTCGCCGCCCCATTGCGCAAGGCCGGCTTCGACCAGCGAACTGGCGGCGTTGTCGAGATCGGCACGCCTTGTGCGCAGCTCTTCGCGCACTTCGGCGGTTGCCTCTGCCAGCGTGCGGCCCTTCAGGCGGGTCGAAAGATAGTTGCCGGCTTCGATCAGTGTGGTGACGGGCAGGCCGTCCGGCACCTTGATGAAGCGGTTCTCGACATCGCCGTCTTCGGTGACCAGCACACAGAGCGCGTCGCCGCCCGCAAGCGGCACGAATTCGACGTGCCGCACCGGCGCGTCGCGCGTTGGTGAGGAGACAAGCCCTGCGCCGCCCGTCAGGCCCGAGAGGATGTCGGAGGCTTCGCCGAGCACGCTTTCGAAGTCTGCGCCAGCCGCCGCCAGCCGGTCGTCTACGGCTTTCTTGTCGGCCTTCGAGGGCTCGCCAAACTCGAGGAAGCCGTCCACGAAGAGGCGGAGGCCCCGGTGTGTCGGCGCCCGTCCGGCCGAGACATGCGGGGCGTCCAGAAGGCCAAGTTCGGTAAGGTCCGCCATCACGTTGCGGATCGAGGCCGGTGATAGCTGGATGCCGCCCTTCGACAGGGTGCGTGAGCCCACCGGCTCACCGGTTGCCAGATAGCCCTCGACGATCTCCCGGAAAATGTCGCGGGAGCGCTGATCGAGGCGCTGCATCAAGGATTCCGTCTCGAAACGCTCAGCCATACCCATGGATTAGGGAGCCGGGGCCCGCTGTTCAATAGGGCGTCAGACAGTCAGGCCCGTTCCGGCATCGCGGTCGCCCGCCGATTTCCAGGCAAAGTAGGAGTAAATGACCGAGATCAGCGCCGCGCTGCCCGCCAGTACGGAAAGCTGCAGGGCGAGCCAGATGCCGTCGAAAACGAAGGCGCCGGCGAGCCCGAGCGCGCCTGCCAGCATGAATAGCGGCCCGGCAAATCGGTGGGTCTTTTCCCAGGCAATGTCCGAAGACAGGGTCCAGGGCGTGCGGATGCCGAAGATGAAGCTCGAGCGTGTCTTGGGCAGGTAGTTGCCGATGATGATGAACAACAGGGCGCAGCCGGCGATGACCCAGCGCACGAACTGGCCGGAGTTGGCCTCCGGTCCGCCGGCCATCATCCGGCAGATACCGCCATGCAGCAGCACCATCAGCACCAGCACGCTGATCCAGGTCGCGAGGTAGGCGCGCCGCCCGGTCTCGATGTTCGCCTTGCGCGGGTCGAGACCAGGCGCGAAGGCCAGGACAAGGCCCGTCAGCAGGGTGATGACCGGCAGCATCAGCAGGCTCAGCCCGGCCTCGTTGCGGCTCGCGAACCGGTCCGGCTGGCCATCGAGGCCCCAGTGCACGGGGATGTTGCCGGTCTCGGGCAGGGCAGCCCAGGTGCCGGCGGAGATCAGGGTCATGATCAGGCCAGCGCCAGCAGTGAGGGTGAGGCCTGTACGGACAAAGGGTTTCATTCGGCGGCTTCCTTCTGATCATCGTCGCCCGGGTCGCGGCCGAGCAGGCCGAGCAGGGCGGAGGCTGCGTCCTCGAGGACGCTGGTGTTGACGCGGTAGAGGATCTGATTGCCCTGCCTCTCGGCGGTGATGAGGTCTGCATCCTTCAGCACGCCGAGATGGCGGCTCATGGTTGGCCAGCTGGCTTCGAATTCTGCAGCGAGGTCGCCGGCCAGCCGCGGGCCCTGCCGCAGCAGCGCGAGCAGCTGGCGGCGGGCCGGGTGGGCCAGGGCTTTGAAAACACTGTTTTCCATATCCGCTAATTAGCGAACTAGCTAAACACTGTCAATCTATTTTCTATTTTGGCTAATCAGCTCAGTGCAGGCCTTCGATCTGGCCGCTGGCGTTCAGGTGCATGATCTCGGCGGCGGGGTGCCGGGGCAGGCCGGGCATGGTCATGATGTCTCCGCAGATGGCCACGACGAAGCCCGCGCCGGCCGCGAGGCGAACTTCGCGCAGCCGCACCACATGGCCTTCCGGCGCGCCCAGGAGGGCCGGATCGGTCGAGAAGCTGTACTGGGTCTTCGCCATGCAGACCGGCAGGTTCCCGAAACCGGCTTCCTCCCAGACTTTCAGTTGCTGGCGAACCGCGCGCGTCGTCTCGACGCGGCCGGCCCGGTAGATCTTCTGGGCGACGGTCTCGATTTTCTCGAACAGGGGCATGTCATCCGGATAGAGCAGCTGGAATGTCTGCGTGCGCTTCTCCGTCAGGGCGACGACGGCGCGCGCGAGGTCCTCGGCGCCCCGCCCGCCTTCCGCCCAGTGCGTGCAGAGTGCGACGGGCACACCTTGCTGCGCACAATAGGCCTCGATTGCGGAGATCTCGCCGGACGTGTCGGTGGTGAACCGGTTGATCGCGACAACGACCGGAAGTCCGAACTGGCGGAGATTCTCGATATGCCGGCCGAGATTAGAGAGGCCGCTCTCCAGCGCGCTGTAGCTGACCGTGCCGAGATCGTCCTTGGACAGTCCGCCATGCATCTTCAGGGCACGGACGGTTGCGACGAGTACCGCGGCGTCCGGCACGAGGTTCGCCTGCCGGCACTTGATGTTGAGGAACTTCTCGGCCCCGAGGTCGGCGCCGAAACCGGCTTCGGTGACGACATAGTCCGCCATGTTGAGCCCGGCGCGGGTCGCGATCACCGAGTTGCAGCCATGCGCGATGTTGGCGAAGGGGCCGCCATGGATGAGGCAGGGATTGTTCTCGAGCGTCTGGACGAGGTTCGGCTGCATCGCGTCCTTCAACAACACCATCATCGCGCCGACGGCCTTGATGTCGGCCGCCGTCACCGCCCGCCGCTCACGCGTATAGCCGACGATGATGCGCGACAGGCGCGCTTCGAGATCGGCGGCGTCCTTGGCGAGGCAGAGGATCGCCATCACTTCCGAGGCAACCGTAATGTCGAACCCCGTCTCCATCGGCGTACCGTTGCCGGGGCCGCCGAGACCCGCCACGAGGCTGCGCAGGCTGCGGTCATTCATGTCCATCACCCGGCGCCAGGTCACACGCACCGGATCGATGCGCGGCTCGTGGCCCCAGTGGATGTGGTTGTCGACCATCGCGGCGAGCAGGTTGTGCGCCGAGGTGATCGCGTGGAAGTCGCCGGTGAAATGCAGGTTGATCTCGTCCATCGGCACGACCTGGGCGAGGCCGCCGCCAGTGGCGCCGCCCTTCATGCCGAAGCAGGGGCCGAGCGACGGCTCGCGCAGGCAGAGCATCGTCTTCTGCCCGATCCGGTTCAGGGCGTCGGCGAGGCCCACCGAAGTGGTCGTCTTGCCCTCGCCGGCAGCTGTCGGGTTGATCGCCGTCACAAGCACCAGCTTGCCGACATTCTGGGGGCGCAGCCCGCGGATGTGGCGCGCCGAGACTTTCGCCTTGTCATGCCCGTAAGGGATCAGCTCCTCGTAAGGGATCGACATCTTCGCCGCGATCTCGCTGATCGGGCGTTTCTTCGCTGCGCGTGCAATCTCGATATCACTTGCCATGTCCGGCCAAACTCCTCGGGCGCATCCTTTCAGTGGACATGCCGCTCAAAACCCGCAAATCAGGCCGCAACCTATGAGGATTCCGTCTGATGCCCAGTCTTATCCGCCCGTCGGGACGCGCTTTCGACCAGATGCGCCCGATTTCGCTCGAAACCGGCGTGACCCGTTATGCCGAAGGATCCTGCCTCGCCAGGTTCGGAAACACGCATGTTCTCTGCACGGCCAGCTGGGAGAAAGGGGTGCCGGGCTGGATGAAAGGCAAGGGCGAAGGCTGGGTCACCGGCGAGTATGGCATGCTACCGCGTGCAACACATACGCGAGGGCGGCGTGAAGCCGCGCAAGGCAAGCAGTCCGGCCGGACGCAGGAAATCCAGCGCCTGATCGGCCGCTCGATGCGCTCGGTCATCGACCTCGCCGCGCTCGGCGAGAACACGATCACGATCGACTGCGACGTGTTGCAGGCCGATGGCGGAACGCGCACGGCATCGATCACCGGCGGTTTCGTGGCCCTTGCGCTCGCGTGCCGCTATTTGCAGCGCGAAGGCGTCATCAAGGCAGACCCCGTGCAGAAGCAGGCGGCCGCAATTTCCGTCGGCCTGTTCCAGAACCATCCGGTTCTGGATGTCGACTATCCGGAAGATTCTTCCGGCGAGGCCGACATGAATATCGTGATGAGCTCCGATGGCGGCTTCATCGAGGTGCAGGGCACGGGCGAAGCCCGCCCGATGACGCGCGCCGAAGTCGAAGCAATGATCGTGCTGGCGGAGAAGGGCTGCAACGAACTCTTCGCCGCGCAGCGCGCTGCCATTGGTTAGACGAAGCTCAGCCTGCTGAGCGCAGCGGGGCGAGCGTGTCCCATTGCACAATGCCGTGGGCCTCGTCGCCGTCGAAACCACAGACATGCTGCAACAGTTCCACGCGCTCGCTCGCCGACATGCTCGTCAGCCGGCGGGCCTCGCGGTCCAGGAGACGGAACAGCATTGCCCGGTCTACGGGCGCGGCCAGGTGCGACTCAAACAGGTCGCCGAGCGCTGCTTCTACAGCCAGATCGCCCTCGGCAGGGCTGCCAAGCGCCGCAGACGCGTAGAGACGCAGGCGCGGCAGTTCTTCAGAGATAACGTGTATCCAGTTCATGGCGCGCGTTTAGGGGTTGCGCAGAATTCCCCTGCCACGGGATTCCATGACACCGTTGCCAATCTGCCTGCGACATGCTGTCCGTCAGGCGACGAGACCCAGCGCCAGCCCCCTCAACCCGGCCGTCATCCGGTCATGCACGTCCAGCTTGTCAAAACAGCGCCGGACATAGGTATCCACGGTGTTGGCGGAGATTTTCAGATTTGCCGCGATCTGCTGGTTTGAAAGCCCGCGCACAACATAGCCGAGGATCTGCCGTTCCCTGTCGGACAGGCTGACCGCTTCGGGCAGGCTCTCGATGATCAGGTCACAAAAGCGAAGATGCGCCATCTGGCAGGCGGTGTGAATCTCCGAAATCCGTGCTTCGTCTGGCCGGGGCGCATCCTTGCCGAAGCCGACGGCATAATAACCGTTGCGGCCGTGAGGTCCGAAAACCGGCACGCCCAGCCCGTCGCCAAACCCCGCCTTGCGCGCAAGGGCCATGTACCTCTGCTCGCTGGCGTCCAGTTCGACGTGTTTTGCGATGTCCGACCACCAGAAGGGCAGGGTCCGCTGCGCCGCGACGCGCGGCATCGGGTCGAGGTGGAGGAAATCTTCCCGCTGATAGGTATCGACCCATTCGGTAGGCCAGCCGAACTGGTAAATGTTGATGTCGGGCCCGAAATCGACCGCACCGACCGGCGGGAAATGGTAGTAGCTCAGCATGCTGATTCCGGCGGCGCCGGAGAAGCTCTCCATGGCAAACTGGATTGCAGGCAACTCGCGCGCTGAACCCAATGCGCGTCTCAGACGCTCCAGCGCAGAAATCTCATGCTCGGGTTGCTTGGCCATCTCGCCTGCGCGCAACTGTTGAAGTTTGCCCGGTCAGGATGCCTTTTTTTCCGTCTGGGTGGAAGAAGAAATTACTCGGCTGCGACGCGCCGATCGCCCTGCTCGTCTTCATCCTCGGTATCAAACACGAGAATGTCGCCCGGCTGGCACTTCAGTTCACGGCACAACGCTTCCAGGGTGGAAAAGCGGATGGCTTTCGCCTTGCCGGTTTTGAGGATCGAGAGATTGGCGAGCGTGACGCCCACACGCTCGGAAAGTTCCGTCAGCGACATTCGCCGCTCCAGCAGAACCCGGTCAAGAGTAACGCGAATCGTCATTTTCTTTTGGCGCTCCTCAGATCGTCATTTTTTCTTCGTCGCGCAGGCGGGTGCCTTCACGGAAAACTTGGGAAAGCACGAACAATGCAGCAACTGATATCCACAGTATGAACTGAGTCGACAGCCGCGGCGCTTCGTCTCCCACCAGTTTCGGCACGGCGCTGACGAACACGACCACGGCGAGGCGCAAGAGCTCCATCGCGGCGATCGCGATGCCGATGCGCGACAGGCGGCCGGCGTTTTCGGGGACGAACGGATCGCCGTCGATCAGGGTCAGCAGGATGCGGCGCAGTTGCAGGCAGATGAAGATCACGCCGGGCACGATCACCGCGAGGCCGGCCAGGCCGATCACCAGCTGCCCCGGGCTCACGCCGTCGGCGAGCGCCTTGATGCCCGAGAATTCGGTGGAGCCGCCTGACAGGCTGGCCATCAGGCCGATGGTCAGGATCGGAATGCCGATCACGCCCAGCGCGCCCACGATCCACATCGCGACCGTGACGAGAACCGTCATAATCTCCGCCATGGAATTGCGTCCGGTGCTTGGCATGCGTGGTCTTTTCACCCTCTATCCTTGATGGTGTAAGCGTAGGGACTCAGTATGAACATTGTCCCAATATTACCGAATAACGATATATGAGTTCGGGCACAACGCAATAATGGAGCCAAGTTTCCCGTGAAAACCGCTGAATCCGGGCTCCGCCTCGTGCCAGGGCGCCTTTTGGCGGCCACTCACAACAAGGGCAAAGTCTCCGAACTGAAGGATTTGTTCGAGCCGTACGGCTTTCAGGTCGTCTCGGCGCTTGAGCTGGGGCTCGATGAGCCCGAGGAAACAGAGACAACTTTTGCGGGAAATGCTCTCCTGAAGGCGCGTGCGGCGATGCGGGCGACCGGGCTTCCGGCGCTGTCGGACGATTCCGGTCTGGCGGTCACCGCGCTGGGCGGCGAGCCTGGTATCTACTCGGCGCGCTGGGCGGGCGAGCCGCGAGATTTCTACCGCGCCATGGAGCGGGTTGAAGAGGCGCTCAAGGCGAGCGGATCGCAGGACCGGTCGGCGAAATTCGTCTGCGCCCTCGCAGTGGCCTGGCCGGACGGGCAGGAAGCGGTGTTTGAAGGCGAGGTGCACGGAACACTCGTGTGGCCGCCGCGCGGCACGAAGGGGTTCGGTTATGATCCGGTGTTCGTTGCTGATGGTGAGGCGATCACCTTCGGCGAGATGGATCCCGACCGGAAGCATGCGATGAGCCACCGGGCCGACGCGGTGAAAAAACTGCGCGCGGCGCTGCTGCCATGAGTGAGGCTCCCGCACCTTTCGGACCCCATTTCGGCTTCGGACTCTATGTCCATTGGCCCTATTGCACGCGCATCTGCCCCTATTGCGATTTCAACGTCTATGCCGCCAAGGACCGCGAGAATGGTCCGTTGACGGAGGCCATCGCTGCCGACATCCACGCCCACCGTCCGCGCCTGCCGCAGCATGGCGCGCTGGATACGGTCTATTTCGGCGGCGGCACGCCCGCGCTGCTGCGCCCTGACCAGCTGAGCACGGTGCTGCTTGCCGCCTCGGACGCCTTCGGCATCAAGCCCGGCGCCGAGATCACGCTGGAGGCCAATCCGAATGACGTGCTGCGCGCCGATCTTGCCGGCTGGCAGCGCGCGGGGATCACGCGCCTCTCCATCGGCGTCCAGTCGCTGCGCGATTCGGCGCTCGCCTTCCTCGGGCGCGATCATGATGCGGCCTCTGCCGCAGAAGCAGTGAAGCGCGCGCTCAGGGTTTTTCCCTCCGTTTCGATCGATCTCATCTATGCGCGGCCCGGCCAGTCTCCGGCCCAATGGGAGGCTGAACTTGCCGACGCCCTGTCGCTCGGGGCGCCGCACCTGTCGCTCTACGAACTGACCTTCGAGCCCAGAACGCCGTTCGGGCTTGCTGCCAAGCGCGGCGATATCGCACCGCTCGGGGATGATGCGCAGGCGGATCTTTATGAGCTGACCCAGAGCTTTACGGCCGCAGCTGGCATGCCCGCCTATGAAGTCTCGAACCACGCTGCCTCGCCGGCACATCAATCCCGGCACAATCTCATCTACTGGCGCGGCGGCGACTGGATCGGGGTCGGCCCGGGCGCGCATGGCCGCGCCTCGGTCGGCGGCGGGCGTTATGCCAGCGAAGCGCAGCGCCGGCCCGAAGCCTACATTGCCGGTGTCCAGGCGCTGCAAAGCGGATGGGCCGATGCCGCACGGCTTGAGCCGCTCGAGATTGCCCGCGAACTCCTGGCCATGGGGCTCAGGGCAGGCGAGGGGGTCGATCTTCGCAGGATCGAGGTCGTCTCTGGACAGAAGATCGCGCGCGACAAGATCGCTGTCTTTTCCCAGAAAGGCTGGGCAGAGCTTGCCGGCGCCGAACTTCGCCTCACGCCAAGTGGCCGCCTGCTCGCCGACGCCATCACGGCGGCAATCAGCCCCTGACCCTCAGGCTCTCGGATGCGCGGCGGCATGCACCGCCCGCAGGCGGCTCGAATCGACACCGGTATAGACCTGCGTCGTTGACAGCGAGGCATGGCCGAGCAGTGTCTGGATCGCACGAAGGTCCGCGCCATTCGCCAGAAGGTGCGTGGCAAACGCGTGCCGCAGCGCGTGCGGTGTCGCGGTCTCCGGCAGTCCGAGCACACCGCGAAGGAGCTGCATGCGTCCCTGGATGATCCGTGGGCTGAGCGCCCCGCCCTTGGCGCCGCGAAACAGTGCGCCGCTTTTCGTCAGCGCGTAGGGGCATAGCGATGCGTAGGCGTCAATTGCGTCACGCACAGGCTGGATCAGCGGAATGATCCGCACCTTGCCGCCCTTGCCTGTGATGCGCAGCCGCTCCGGCGCCGGAACGTGCGCGCCGGTGAGGCTAAGCGCTTCGGAGATGCGCAGGCCCGCGCCATAGAGGAGGGAGAGCACGGCGAGGTCGCGCGCGCCGATCCAGGGCTCGGCATCCGGCTCGGTCTCCGCCTCGTGCAGGAGGTCGCGCGCTGCATCGATCGATACGGGCCGGGGCAGGCGGGGCGCCCGGCGCGGTCCCTGCAGGTAGCCGATCTCGGCATTCTCCAGCCCGTGCGCGCGGCTCATCCAGCGATAGAGCGCCTTGATCGAAGAGAGCAGCCGGGCAATCGAGGCATCCGAAAGGCCATCGCGCCGCCGGGCGGCGAGATAGGCGCGCAGGTCCCGCGCCTTGAGACGTGACAGCGCCTTGAGGGTCGGCTCCTCGCCAAGGTGGCCGCGCAGGAAGCCAAAGAAGCCGGCGAGGTCGGAGCCATAGGCTTCAACCGTCTTCGCCGCCATGCGGCGCTCATTGCCAAGGTGCGAGAGAAAGGCGGGCAGCACGTCCATACAGCGACATTCGCGCATTTACCTTAAGCCCGCGTTGCAGCGTCAGACTGGCGCAGGATTTGCTTGGCTTGGCCCTGCAGGCACTGGGTGGGGGGAACCGCCGGTGCCGGAGCGCCTCAGATCTCGTTGCCTTCCCAGTCGACAATCCAGTCTTCCTGGTCTTCCTCGAACACCGTGTCCTCGGAAACCGTGCGGCCCATGACCGAATTGCCCGTCTCGTGGATCCGGTTGCGGTCCCCGCAGACAAGATGGTGCCAGTCCGGCAGGTCCTTGCCTTCCTGCACCAGCTTGTAGGCACAGGATTTAGGCATCCAGCGCAGGTCCTCGATGCCCGCTGGCGTCAGCTTCACGCAATCCGGCACATGCTTCTTCCGGTTGGCATAGTCCGAACACTGACAGGTTTTCGCGTCCAGTAGCCGGCAGTGCAGCCGCGTATAGGCAATCTCGCCGGTATCCTCGTCCTCAAGCTTCAGGAGGCAGCATTTGGCGCAGCCATCGCACAGCGATTCCCATTCTTCTGTGCTCATCTGGTCGAGCGGTGTCGTCTTCCAGAACGGCAGCGAGGTCATGCGAGCTGCTTTTTCCATTCCGGCGTCTTGTCGATCACACCGCTGGCAAACCAGCAGGAGGATGAAACCGTCTCACCCGCCGCGATGATATCACCCATCACCCGCGTCACCAGTTTTTTGCCAAGGCCGCGCCCACCGAGCGCGTCGGGAACGATCGTGTGCGTGATATGCCGGTGGCCGGGTTTCGGACGCTCATAGGTGAGGTAAGCCTCCACGCCGTCGATGACGAGGCTGTAGCGTTGACGCCTGGCGTCGTGCCGGATCGTCTCGCTCATGCCAGCACATCCTGCCATTCGGGGTGCTTCTCGATCTGCGCCTTCGCGAAGGGACAAAGCGGAATGATCTTGATCCCGGCGGCGCGCGCATCCTCGACCGCTCGTTTCACCAGCGCCTGTCCGGCGCCCTTGCCGCGCAGCGCATCCGGCACGCCGGTATGATCAATGATCAGCCGTGTCGCGCCGGCCTTCGAATAGGTCATTTCCGCCGTGTGGCCATCGATCGTGGTCAGGTAGCGCCCACCGGTCGGGCCATCCTCGCGGGTCACAACAATCTCGCTCATCGGTCTTTCCTTCCGCCGGTGCAGACTCCGAAAGTGGAGGCGCTGGGCCCAAAGCGCAATGGGGATGTCTTCGGCGCGACCCGTTTGCCGCCTTGCCCCTACTCAAGCGCTAGTCTGCAGGCTAGGTGATCGGCATGCCGCGCTTGCTCACCTTTCCCCGCATCGACTGGAGTAACGAAGGCGCGCCGGTCGCCGCGGCTCATGGGGATGTGTACTTCTCGGCGCAGGACGGGCTTGCGGAGACGCGCACCGTTTTCCTGAAAGGCTGCGGTCTGCCGGAGGCATGGGCGGGGAGGCTGCAGTTCACCGTCGCCGAAACCGGCTTCGGAACCGGGCTCAATTTTCTCGCGCTCTGGCAGCTCTGGCAGGCGCATCGCCCGGCGCCAAATGCCTGGCTCACCTTCGTCAGCTTCGAACTTTATCCGCTCGCCGCGGCGGATGTCGCGCGCGCGCTTTCTGCCTGGCCTGAACTTGCAGATCTTTCGGTCCAGCTCGTGGCGCAGTGGCCGGGGCCCGTGCGCGGCGTGCGCGAGCTGCGCTTTCCGGCGGACGGCGTGCGCCTTATCCTGCATCTCGGCGACATTCAGGAAACGCTTCCGCAGAGCCGCTTCCGGGCCGATGCCTGGTTCCTTGACGGGTTTAGCCCGGCGAAGAATGCCGGCATGTGGGATCCTTGGCTCTATCCAGAAATCGCGGCGCGCTCGGCGCCGGGCGCGCGCCTTGGCACCTTCACGGTCGCCGGCGCCGTGCGGCGCGGTCTCGCCGATGCGGGCTTCTCCGTGTCGAAAGCCGAAGGGCATGGGCGCAAACGCGAGCGGCTCGAAGCGCGCCTGGAGACGCCGGCACCTGACAGCGCTGATATTCTCGGCCTGCGCAGCCCGGCCGCGCCGCCGCGCCGCATAGCCATTCTTGGGGCGGGTATCTCCGGGGCCGCTATTGCCCGTTTACTGACGGAAGAGGGCGCCCGCGTCGATGTCTATGATCCGGCTCCGGCGCCTGCGCAGGGCGCCAGTGGCAATCCGCTCGCACTGCTGATGCCGCGCCTCGATGCGGGGGATACCGCGGAAGCCGCCTTGCTGATTGATGCCTATCTCGCGGCGCGTGCTTTTTATGCCGGTCTGCCGGAGGCAGAAGTCACAGACGTTCTCCAGTCCCCGCGCAATCCCGCCGAAGCGGCGCGCTTTGAAAAGCTGCTGGCCGATCCGCCGCTTCCTCTGGAAGACCTCGAAGCCGTGCGGGGCGGCGGTCTCCTGCACAAGCGCGCGCTGATCCTCCGTCCGCCGGCGCTGGTCGCCCGTCTTCTCGATGGTGCCGCCTGTCACTTCGGCATGCCTGTGGATGTTCGCCTCTCCGAACGCTCCGTCAACGGACAGGTTTATGATGCCATTATCCTTGCAAACGGAATGGGCGCCGCCCGGCTTGCGCCGGTCCTGCCGCTTGAGGCACGGCTCGGCCAGGTCGATTTCATTGAAAGCGTTGTTGAGGCTCCGCCCTCTGCGCTCGCGTCGGGGACCTATGCCATCGCTTTCGGCAAAGCACGGCTCTGGGGCGCCACCTTTGTGCCTTCCGGCGAAGATTTTGCTCCGGACGGCACAGCGCCCGCGCGCGCTGAGAACCTCGAAGGCCTGACGCGCCTTTCACCCTGGTGGGTGCGTGAGGCAAGGGAAGCTTCGCCGTACTCGCGCGCCAGCCTTCGCGCGACCACGCCTGACAGGCTGCCCCTGATCGGCGCCGTGCCGGATGAAGCAGCCGTGCTTCAGCGCTTTGCCCCGATGAAGAAGGGGCGCCCGGTGGAAGCGGACGCCCCTTTGCTGGAGGGAGTGTTTGCGGCCACCGGCTATGGCGCGCGGGGCTTTACCTGGGCGCCGTGGGCGGCGGGCCTTCTGGCGGCGCAGCTGTCTGGCAAGGCCGCGCCCGGCTCCCTTCGAACCCTCGGCGCGGTCAGCCCGATGCGCTTCCCGCTGCGGGCGCTGAAGCGCGGCTGAGCCGTCAGGGCGCCTTCATGAAGGAGACCATGAGGCCTCCTTCCTGATGCGGCTGTACGCTCAGCATCATCTCGCTGAACTCCATCGAGACGCCGCCTTGAAGATGTGCGGTGAGCAGCGCCGCCACGAGGACGGCGAGGGCGAGTGCGCCGAGCAGGCGGTTGTTGCGAAGAAATGTCCCCTTGGTCATTGGTCCGTTCCTTGATCGGATAATCAGTCGTGGGAGGATTGGGCGGGCAGGCGTCAGTTGCCCTTCTCGAGGTCCTTGAACTCCTGGCGCAGGCGCCATTCATCCGAGGTCACGGTGCGTTCGATGTTCTTCAGGCGCTCCTCAAGGTCCATGAAGGAGTACTTGATGGTGCCGAAGGTAGCGCGGGGTCTGTCGGAGACGCCGCGCCAGAACGCATCTTCGTCGGCGCTGAAGCCGCCATAGCCGAGCGGGGCATATGGCGTGATCAGGCAGACGACGATATAGGCGATCAGAATCAGCGGGCCTGCCATGAAGCAGAACAGCAGAACCGTCAGGATGCGGACGAGCAGCGGGTCCCATCCGAAGCGCTCGGCAAGGCCGCCGCAGACGCCGCCCAGCACCTTGTCGGTGCGCGAGCGATAGAAGCGCTTCGGGTTGGGCGAAGCATAGGGATCGTAGCGGTTGGACATGATCTTTGTCTCTTTATTCGTCGAAAGTTGAGCGGGACGGCCGGGGCGGGCGGCGGGGCTGGTCCGCCTCGGACTTTTCAAGCAGGGCCTCGAGCGACTCGATACGCCGCTCCATCGCCTTGGCCGAGCGCCAGAGGTCTTCAAGCATCCGCTCGTCATCCGGCTGGAGTGTCTTCTGCCGGCGCCACATCGTGACGTAGTGCAGGACCATCCCCGGCAGGATGACGAACAGCGTGACGACGCTGATGCCCACAATCGTGATGATTGCGGTTTCGTCCATCAAGCGTCTCCCTCGGCGTCACGCAGACGCGCCTCGGCGCGGCTCTGGGCGATCAGGCCGGGGGCGCACACCGCGGCAAGCACGCCTGTCAGTACAAGGACGGACATCAGCATCGATCAGCCCTCCGACTTCTTGCCGGAGGCCGGCTTGCTCTTGCGGGCTTTCAGTGCGGCCAGTTCCTTCTCGATGGCTTCGCTCTGCTCGAGTTCGGCAAACTCCTGCGCGAGGCTCGGCTCGCCGCCGCGAATAGCGTCGGCATAGGCTTCCATCTCGTCGACCTTGCGCTCAAGCTGGCTGTAGCGAAGGATCGCCTCGTCGGCGCGGCCGTCATAGAGCTGGCTGCGCATGCGGATGCGTTGCTCGGCAGCCTCGCGGCGCATCACGAGGGCGCGGTGCTTGGCTTTTGCTTCGTCGAGTTTTGCCTGCAGTTTCACGAGGTCTTCCTGGCGGCGCAGGAAGGCTTCTTCGGCGATGACCATCGCTTCCTGGCGGCGGACGATTTCGCCTTCCGCTTTCTGCTTGGCCAGCAGCGCGCCGCGGGCAAGGTCTTCGCGGCCCTTGTCGATGGCGAGCTCGGCCTTGGCGGCCCAGTCATCGCGGGAAGCCGAGAAATGGACGATCTCGCGTTCCATCTCTTTCTTGTCGGCCATGGCGCGCGCCGCAGAGGTGCGCACTTCGACGAGGGTGTCTTCCATTTCCTGGATGATCAGGCGGGCGATCTTTTCGGGGTTTTCGGCGCCGTCGAGCATCGCGTTGATGTTCGAGTTGATGATGTCGCCGAGGCGGGAGAAGAGGCTCATGTGCTTTGTCCTTTCTTGTCTCGGATCAGAAGAAGAAGCCGCCGAGGAACACGCCCGCGGCAAAGAAGATCCAGGATTCGGCTGGCCGGGTGGACAGCCAGCGGCCGAAGCGGCCAGCGTCTGAGCGGGGCGGGTAGCGGTAGTCCTGATCGTTCATCGTCTTCTTTTGTCCTTCAGTTGCGTTGGCAACGCCCGTCGCCTGATGGCTTCCTGGATTTCAAGGATCGTGCCAGTTTGGGATTAATCTGATAAAGTCTTGAAAAAGTTGGATAAAAAACTTTGCGACGCCTCTGTATTAATAAGTAGTAGGTGCAAATGCGCAAAAGATTGGTCGAAATCTTCATTGGTTTCGGCTAAATTTGCCAAATGCTGGATCGCTCAAAACAATTGGTCGGCGAATCTCCGCCCTGGCTCACGGCGCTCGAGCATGCGAGCCGGGTGGCGCCGCTCGACCGGTCCGTCCTCGTCATCGGTGAGCGCGGCACCGGCAAGGAGCTGGTCGGCGAGCGGCTGCACTTCCTGTCGAAGCGCTGGGAAGGGCCGTTCGTTAAGGTGAACTGCGCGGCGCTGAGCGAGACGCTGCTCGATTCCGAACTCTTCGGGCATGAGCGCGGCGCGTTCACCGGCGCCACTGACATGCGCCGCGGACGGTTCGAGCTTGCCGATGGCGGCACGATTTTCCTCGACGAGATCGCCACCGCCGGCGAGGCGCTGCAGGAAAAGCTGCTCCGCGTGGTCGAGTACGGCGAGTTCCAGCGGGTCGGCGGCTCGAAGGTGCTGACGACGAATGTGCGGATTGTTGCGGCCACGAACGCGGATCTGCCGGCCCTCGCCGAGGCGGCCAAGTTCCGGTGGGACCTGCTCGACCGGCTCTCCTTCGATGTCATCACCCTGCCGCCTCTGCGCGCCCGGCATGGGGACAAGAGCCTGCTCGCCGACTTCTTCGCCCGGCGCATGGCGGTGGAGCTCGCGCAGGATTTCCCGGGCTTTGCGCCCTCCGCGATCGAGGCGATCGAGGGGCATGACTGGCCGGGCAATGTGCGGGAGCTGCGCAACTTCGCCGAACGCCTCGCGCACCGCGCGATGATCACGGCGCCGGGGACGCCCGTGCAGTTCGATCCGGCGGCGATGGATCCCTTCGCCTCACCCTGGCGACCGGCCCCAAAACACTCCAGAAGCCCTCAACAAGTCGCCGCTGTGGACACCCCGGACTTTTGGAGTGTTCCGGGTGGCTTCTCCGAGGCGACCCGGCTGTACGAACTCCGCCTCATCGATGCGGCTCTCACCCGCGCGCAGGGCCATCAGGGCAAGGCAGCCGAAGCCCTCGGCCTCACCTACCACCAAATGCGCGGCCTCCTGAAGAAACACGGGTATGCGAAAGCAGGGAAGGGCGGATGACGATGCCGTCATCTTCCGGGGATCGCAGGCTGGCTGTCACACAATAGCTTGATGTTTGCAGATTCTTGCCGCTCCCTCGTCCTAATGGGGGTCGCATCGCCTCCTAGATTGGGTCATACTTGGCCCCCGACATGCGCAAAGGAGACGCTCATGCAAATTCAGATCACCGGCAAGCACATGAACCTTGGTGACGCGATGCGAGAGCGAATTGAAGCGGGGCTGGAAGCGGCCGTCGCGAAGTATTTCAATCGCACCGGCGAGGCGAGCGTGTTCGTGTCCCAGCAGGGTCCGTTTGTCGAGGTCGACTGCAATGTGCACCTGCCGTCTGGAATCGTCCTGCAATCGACCGGGCGGGCGGATGACCCCTATGCCGCGCTCGAGGTCAGCCTCGAGAAGATGGAAAAGCGGGTGCGCCGCTACAAGCGCCGCCTGAAGGACCACCATGCCTCGGCGCCGATGCCGATGCCGGCTATTCCAGCAGCCGAGTCGTTGATCCTGGTTTCGGATACGGATGATTCAGAAGATTCGGGTATTGAGACAGGGGATGCTCCCCTCACGGTTGCAGAAACCAAGGTGCAGATCCGCACGATGACCGTTTCGGAGGCAGTGATGCAGCTCGAATTGCAAGATGTCCCGGCATTAATGTTCAGGAACGCTGGCCATGATGGCCTGAATATGGTCTACCGCCGCCCCGACGGGCACATTGGCTGGGTCGACCCTGCCAACACGCCCCGCGACTGAGCTTCATGGAACCGTAGATTTATGGCCACTGATCTGAGTGCCCTGCTGCAAGGCGGGGTCATCATCCCGCTGCAAGATGTCTCCAGCCGCAAACAGGCGATCCATGTCCTGTGCGAAGCGCTGAGCGAGGCCACTGGCATCGGCGCACGCGCCATCGAAGATGCCGTGATGGAACGCGAGCGGCTTGGCTCGACCGGCGTCGGCGAGGGCGTTGCCATTCCGCATGCGCGCCTGCCGGGGCTTGAGCGTCCGGTCGGCGGCTTCATGCGCCTGCTGCACGGCGTGGACTTCGAAGCCATCGACGAGCGCCCCTGCGACCTGATCTTCATGCTGCTGGCGCCGGATGGTTCGGGGGCGGATCATCTGCGCGCGCTGGCGCAGGTCAGCCGCGTGTTCCGCCAGAGCCCGGTGCGTGACGGCTTGCGCAAGGCGCGCACTGAAGACGATGTACGCGCAGTGATCTGCAAGGAATCGGTCAGCGGCTGATTATCCAGCCAGGAACCGCAACGAAAAAGCCCCGCCATCACTGGCGGGGCTTTTGTTTTGGGGAAGGGCTGATCAGCCTTCGGCCGGGGCCGGGTCTGCGAAGCCGCGATTGCGCAGCAGGGGTTCGACGCCCGGATCAGAGCCGCGGAAGTTGCGGTAGAGTTCTTCGGTCTCGCGCAGGCCGCCCGACTCATAGACCCACTGTTTCAGCTTCGCGGCGAGTTCCGGATTGTAGATATCACCGGACTGCTTGAATGCATCGAAACCGTCCGCATCCAGAATTTCAGCCCACAGATAGGAATAGTAGCCGGCGCCATAGCCGCCATCAAAGATGTGGGAGAAGTAGGTCGTACGGTAACGCGGCTCGATCACCTCAGGGATATTGTACTTCTTGAGAACTTCCAGTTCGAAGGCGCGCGCGTCGGTGATCTTGGCCGCTTCTTCGGACGTAAGCATGTGCCAGTGAAGGTCGATCAGCGAGGCGGCAATGAACTCGGTCGTCTTGAAGCCCTGATTGAAGGTCGAGGCCTTGTTCATCTTGTCGATCAGGGCCTGCGGGATCACTTCGCCGGTCTGGTAGTGGCGGGCATAATCGGCGAGCACTTGCGGCTCGGCGGCCCAATGTTCCAGCACCTGCGCGGGGAACTCGACATAGTCCGGTCCGCCATAGGTGCCCGAGAAGCTCGGATAGCGGATGGTTGTCAGCAGGCCGTGCAGGCCGTGGCCGAACTCGTGGAAGAGTGTCTCGACTTCCGTGTACGACATCAGCGCCGGCTGGCCTTCTGGCGGCGGCACCATGTTCATGTTGTTGGTGATGATCGGCCGGACCACATTGCCGTCGATCTCGGAAGCTTCGCGGTAAGCGCTCATCCAGGCGCCGCCCTGTTTCGAGTCGCGCGAGAACTGGTCCATCATGAAGAGGCCGAGATGCTTGCCGGTCGCGTTGTCCTTCACATCGAAGGCCTGGACGGTCGGGTGCCAGCCCGCCACGTCGACTGGCTCAAGCGTGATGTTGAACAGGCGCGAGGCAACTTCGAAGGCGCCGTCGCGCGTGCGGCCCAGCTCGAAATAGGGGCGCAGCTGGCTTTCATCGAAAGCGTATTTGTCGGCGCGGACCTTCTCCGCATAGTGCCACCAGTCATGTCCGGCGATCGGGAAGCCCGCGAGCTTTTCCATGTCGGCCTTTTCCTCGGCGGCGCGCTTCAGGCCGGGCTCAAGCACCTTGGCCAGGAATTCGAGCGCGGCTTCCGGCGTGCGTGCCATGCGGTTGTCGAGCACATAGTGGGCGTGGCTCTTGTAGCCCATCAGTTCGGCGCGCTTCGCCCGCAGCTGGGCGATCTTGATGGCAACGGGGCCATTGTCGAACTCGCCTTTCGAGGCGCGCAGGCGGTAGCCGTCAAACAGCTGGCTGCGCAGGTCGCGGTCGAGCGCGTTGGTCATGAAGCCTTCGAAGACCGACCGGTCGAGGCCGATTTCCCAGGTCTTGTTGCCGTCTGCATCGAGCGCGTTCTTGAAGTCGGCGGAGAGGCCGCCGAGGCGGGCTTCGTCAGTGACAACGAGTTTGAACGCCTTGGTTTCGGCGAGCAGGTTCTGGCCAAACTGCGTGGTAAGGCCCGAGAGCTGTTCGTTGATCTTGGCGACTTCGGCCTGAACTTCCGGTGTGAGGCCTGCGCCGGCGCGCACGAAGTCACGGTGCGTCAGCTCCAGCAGGCGGGATTCCTGCTCATCAAGGCCGAGGCGGTCTTTCTGGTCATAGACAGCCTTCACGCGGGCGAAGAGGACCGGGTTGAAGGTCACGGCATCGCGCTCGCGCGTCAGCATCGGATAGATCTCGGCTTCAAGGGCCTGGATCTCTTCATTCGTGTCGGTGCTGGTGAGGTTGCCGAAGACGCCCATCACCTTGTTGAGCGACTTGTTCGCCCGTTCCAGCGCGAGGATGGTGTTGTCGAAAGTCGGCTCTTCGGGATTATTGATGATGTCGGCGATGTCGGCGCGGGACTCGAGGATGCCCTTGAGGATGGCCGGCTTGAAATGCTCTGTCTTGATCTCTGCGAAGGGCGGCACGCCATAGGGGCCGGTCCATTCCGCGCGGAAGGGGTTACCTTCAAGCTCTGCGTCGGTGACGGTGATCTCGGGCAGCTCGATCTGCACCGCGGCCGCGGCAGGCTTGTCTGCCGGGGTGCCACCGCAGGCGGCCGTTGCGACGAGAACGAGAGCGGCGGCGCCGCTCTTCAGGGCTTCAGACATTTTCATCAGTCTTCCTCTGCAAGCTATGTTTGAGGGCACGTTTAGCCCTCGCGGATAGCGATTTACAATAAAAAAGCTCAGGCCGCGCCCGATCCGGGAAGAAATGGACCCGAATGCGCGGAATGCCTGTCAGCGCGGCAGGCGGGCGACCGTGCGGTGGTACTCCTCGAGCGTCTCCTCGAAGATCTGCGCGATGGGTTTGACCTCGGAGATGCGGCCCGCAACCTGGCCCGTGAGGGCGATGCCGGCCTCAAGGTTGCCGCCGAAATAGACGTCCTGCGTGCCGGCAAATTCGCCGAAGATGTTCGGGCTGCCTTCCTTCTCAAGGCGCGTGGTGCGCTCGGTGCGCAGGGCGCGCAGGGCAGGGCCGGGGCCCGCGCGGTTGAGGAAGACGGTGTCGGTGGAGTCGGCCTTGACGATTGCCTCTTTCCAGTTGGCATGCACCGGGCTTTCAGCGGAGGAGAGGATGCGCGTGCCCATCAGCACGCCCTCGGCGCCGAGCGAGAAGGCGGCGGCCATCGTACGCCCGTCCATGATGCCACCCGCGGCCACGACCGGGACGGAAACTTTTTCGCAGACCTGCGGGATCAGCACCATCGAGGCGACATCCTTGGCATTCTTGAAGCCGCCGCCTTCGCCGCCTTCGACGATCAGCCCGTCAACGCCCGCCTCGATGGCGCGCAGGGCGCCGGCAAGGGAGGGGACGACGTGGAAGACCGTGAGGCCGGCTTCCTTCAGCGTGCCGGTATATTTCATCGGGTCGCCGGCGGAGGTGGTAACGAACTTGATGCCCTGGTCGATGATGAAAGGGATGATATTCGGATCGCGCACGAAAGCCTGGGCGACGTTCACGCCGAAGGGCCTCTTGGTCAGCGTCTTCATCTTCTTGATCTCTTCGCGGATCGCGTCGAGCTCGCCGGACGAGGTCTCGATGATGCCCATGCCGCCGGCATTGGAAACGGCGGAGGAAAGCTGCGAGCGCGCGATCCAGCCCATGGCGGCCTGGATGATCGGCTTCTCGATGCCGAGCATGTCGGTGATGCGGGTTTTCACGGGCGCTGCGGGCATGGGGGTCCTCCGGAAGTTTGTGTCTGGCCGGAGTTAGAGCGGGCTGACGCAGCGGGAGGCAAGGGGGCGGGTCAATGCCCGCGCGGCACCGGTGTGCCGTAGAGCGCGGCGAAGTGGCGGGCGATCATGCGGGCCGAGGGCAGGTAGGCGCGGCCGCCCGCCTCTGCGTAGGCGATGCCTTCGGCGCGCGGGCTGGCAGGATGCAGCACGAGGGTCGGGGCATTGTGGCGCCCATCGCCGAGCAGGGCAGTGATCGGGGCGCGGGGGTGGTCGATGCCGACATAGACGATGTCGAGCGTCTCCTTCAGCGCCGGGAACCAGGAGAGAACGCCCCAGAGCTCCGCGCATTCCGGGCAGAACTCGCGCTGGCCATTGGCGGCAAAGCCGGGCGGGAGAAGGAAGAGGGTGTCGCGGGGCATGGGGCGGCTTTCGGCTGATGCGCTGTCCTAGCGCGGGGCAGGGCGGCGGTCATCCCCCGTGACTTTGCCGCCGGGGAGGTTAGGTTCGCACCAGATACAAACCGGAGGACACCATGAGCGCGGCCTATGACATTACGAAGGACAAGTGGGAGCGCTTCACCTTCGAGCGGAAGGGGCGTGTACTGACGGCTTACATCACGTCCTCGCACCCGGTTAACGGGGTGGACGAGGCGATGCATACCGAGCTGGCGCTGGTGTTCAACTGCCTGCAACGCGACAGCGAGAGCGACCTGATCATTCTCTCCGCCAAGGGGCGGGCTTTCTGCGCCGGCGGAGATTTCGACTGGTTCGAGGAGCAGATCAACCATCCCGAACGCTTCCGCGCCATCGGCTGGGATGCCAAGCAGATCGTCGTGACCCTGCTGCAGATGGAGAAGCCGATCCTCTGCCGGATGAACGGCGCAGCGGCCGGGCTTGGCGCGACGATCGCTCTGCTGTGTGATGTGATCATTGCGGACGAGACCGCGAAGATTGGCGATCCGCATGTGAAGGTGGGGCTTGTGGCAGGTGATGGCGGCGCGCTGATCTGGCCGCAGCTGATCGGCTTTGCCAAGGCGAAGGAGCTGCTGATGACAGGCGACCTGCTAAGCGCGCCGGAAGCCCAGCGCCTCGGCCTGATCAATTATGCCGTACCCGGAGCAGAGCTCGACGTGAAGGTGGACGAGATTGCGGGCAAGATCCTCGCCAATCCGAAATGGGCAGTGCGCTGGACGAAGACCACGGCGAACATCCCGCTGCGCGCGCTTGCCGCGCAGTTGATGGATGCGAGCATCGGCTGGGAGAGCGTGTCGAACTACCTCTCCGACCGGCGTGAAGCGGTGACGGCCTTCAAGGAGAAGCGGGCGCCGAAGCTGACAGGGGACTAAGGGATTTGACGCCGCGCTCCGGCCATACTAAATCCCCGGTGTGGTGATTTGGCCGGCCGGCTTGCAGCCACGTTAAACAAGTCGCTAAAGGGCCGAGATGCGGGATATGACCCGCCTTTCTCCCCCATGCGACGCGTTTGAAGCCTGAAGCGGGCCGACAAGGACGTTTGCCATGCCCATCCGGATTCCCGATACGCTGCCAGCTGCCGAGACGCTGAAACGCGAGGGCGTGGCCGTGATGCGCGAGACCGATGCCGTGCGGCAGGACATCCGCCCCCTGCAGATCGGCCTCTTGAACCTGATGCCGAACAAGATCCGCACCGAGACGCAGCTGGCGCGGCTGATCGGTGCGTCGCCGCTGCAGGTGGAGTTGACGCTGGTGCGAATTGGCGGGCACCAGCCGAAGAACACCTCCGCCGAACACCTGATCAGCTTCTATCAGACCTGGGAAGAAATCCGGGAACGGAAGTTTGACGGCTTCATCGTGACGGGCGCGCCGGTCGAGCAATTGCCCTTCGAAGACGTGACCTACTGGGACGAGCTGGCGCAGATCTTCGATTGGACACAGACGAATGTCCATTCGCCTTTCTATATCTGCTGGGGCGCGATGGCGGCCGCCTGGCATTTCCATGGCCTGCCAAAGTACCAGCTGGAGCAGAAGGCTTTCGGCGTTTTCCGCCAGCGCAACCTCGCGCCGGCCTCGCCTTTCCTCTCCGGCTTCTCGGATGATTTTCTGATTCCGGTCTCGCGCTGGACGGAAGTTCGCCGGGAGGATGTGCTGGCGCGGCCGCAGCTTGACCTGCTGGTCGATTGCGAGCGGACCGGCCCCTGCCTGTTGCAGGACGCGGCGCGCCGCAGCCTCTTCATGTTTAACCATGTCGAGTATGATTCCTTCTCGCTGAAGGAGGAGTATGAGCGGGATGTTTCGCAAGGCTTGCCGATTGCCGTGCCGCACAATTATTTTCCCGGCGATGATCCGGCCCGGCCGCCGCTGAACCGCTGGCGCAGCCATGCCCACCTGTTGTTCGGCAACTGGATTAACCAGACCTACCAGTCGACGCCCTATGTGCTTGACGAAATTGGCAAGCCGGTGACAACAAGCGCATGACCAGTTTTGCCGCCGAACCCGAACATGTGACCGAAATCCGCCGCCAGCTGTCGCGCTGGGTGGCGGAAAAGATGCCGCGCGAGAAGCGGCGCGAATGGGACAAGGCGGCAACGTGGGACCGGGGCCTGTTCAGGGAACTGGCGGAAATGGGCCTGATCGGCCTGACCATCCCCGAGGCCTATGGCGGGCAGGGGGAGGATATCTACGCCGCCGCCGCTGTCATCGACGAGCTTTGCCAGGGCGGGCCAAGCATGGCCGGGCCCTTCATCCACGCGGCTTTCTATGGCGGCCTGAATATCTCCGAGAACGGATCAAAGGAGCAAAAGGAAGAGCTGCTGCCAAAAATCGCGCGCGGCGAGATGTTCCTCTGCTATGGCCTGTCCGAACCGAATGTCGGCGGCGATCTGCCGAATGTCGAGACGCGCGTTGAGCGCAAGGATGGGGAACTGGTCATCAAGGGCGCGAAGCGCTGGTGCACGGGCGCGGACTGGTCGGACTATATCTACTGTCTCTGCCGCTCCGGCGAGCCCGGAGACCGGCACGGCAACCTGACCTTCGTGCTGGTGCCGACCAGGGCCAAGGGCGTGACGATGCAGCCCATCGAGCACGCAAACCTGCGCTATACGCACTCGATGGATGTCTACCTCGATGATGTGCGCCTGCCCGAGAGCGCCATCGTTGGCGGGCCCGAGAAATGGAACAAGGGCTGGGAAGCGTTGGCCGGACGCGCGCTGGATGTCGAGAAGATCGAGATCACGGCTGTGGCCTACGGCATCGCGCGCGCTGCGCTGGAAGAGGCCTGGCGATATGCGGGCGAGCGCGTCCAGTTCGGCAAGCCCATCGGCAAGCACCAGGTGATTGCCCACAAGCTCGTCACGGCACGGACGAAACTCGCGGCCTGCCGCCATATGCTCTATCACGCCGCCTGGCTTGCCAGCAAAGGCAAGCCCTGCTCGGCGGAGACTGCGATGGCGAAACTCTTCGTGGCCGATACCGGCGTCGAGATCGCGCTCGCCAGCCAGCAGGTGATCGGCGCCTATGGCCTGTCGGACGCCTATGATATCGAGCGCAATGTGCGCGACCTGCTGGGGATGCCGATCGTCGGCGGCTCGTCGGACATGCAGAAAAACAACCTCGCGCGAATGTGGCGGCTTTGACACTGACGGACAGCGAGCCCGAACTTTCCTATGCGGCCTATTTCGAGGACCCGCTGAAGCGTCGGCTTGTGCGTGCGGTGGAGCAGCTTTCCGGCCAGCCGAAGATCAAGCAGCTCTATGACCATTACCGCGCGGATCTCTCGCGCGACGTGCCCTTCTTCGAGGCCGCGATCCGGCTGCTGGACCTCGATGTGCAGTTCTCTGCCAGCAAGCATGCATTGATCCCGCGCGAGGGGCCGCTGGTGGTGGTTGCGAACCATCCCTTTGGTGTGCTCGACGGGCTGGTCATCAGCTGGCTGATCAGTTTGCGCCGCGGCGATTTCAAGGTGCTGACAAATTCAGTGCTCGACGGTCTGCCCGAAGCGCGGCCCTATCTGTTGCCGGTTGACTTTGCGGGCACACGCGAGGCTATCGATGCGAACGTGGCGATGCGCAAGGCGGCGCTAACGCACATCAAGGCGGGCGGCTGCATCGTCGTGTTTCCGAGCGGAGGGGTCGCGACCACGCCGGGTCCGTTTGATCCGTTGGCGGTCGATGATGAATGGAAGCCGTTCACGGCGAAGCTGATCACGCACGGCCGGGCGCATGTTACGCCGATTTTCTTCGATGGGCAGAATTCGCGCCTCTTCCAGATCGCTTCGCACCTGTCGCTGGAACTGCGCCTCGCACTCGTTTTCCGTGAAGTGCGCCGGCGGATGGGCAAGACGCTGCGGGTCGAGATTGGCGAGACGCTGACGCCGGAAGCGCTCGACGCAGTAGGCAAGCGCCGGGGCTTGATGGAGTATCTGCGCGAGCAGACTTATGCGCTGGCCCCGGATGGCAAGGCCCCGCGCTACCGGGAAGCGGGCCGCCGGTTCCAGGCGAACAAGCCGAAAATTTTCCGGTAAATCCCGTCGCCCGCCGCAAGAAGGCGATTGCGCCCGGCGCCGGGCCCGGCGAAAACGGTGCCGATCAGCCCGGAGGCGCAGGCATGAGTGACGAGTTCGGCGCTGCCGCCGATGCGGCCATCGAACATGCTGCGGCCGATGCGACGGCCAGTCTCAAGGGCAAGTCCGGCCCAGTGACGGACCCCAACTGCCTGAACTGCGGGGCGGTGCTTGCGGGGGAGTTCTGTCATGATTGCGGGCAGAGCGCCCACAGCATACGGCGGCCGTTCTGGTCCTTGCTTGGCGAGAGCCTCGAGACCTTCTTTTCGATTGATGGCCGGATTGCCCGGACTGTGCCGGACCTGCTGCTGAAGCCGGGGCGGGTGACGCGGGCCTATCTCGATGGCAAGCGGGCGCGGTTCATTCCGGCCTTCCGCCTCTATGTGCTCGCCTCGCTGATCTTCTTCGTGCTGATGCCGCTGCTGACGGGGCAGGGCTTCAGGGTGAACCTCGATGGCGCGCCAACCATGGAAGAAGCCCGTGCAGGAATTGAACGCGAGTTTGCGGCAGGTGAGATTACCGAGGCGGAGCGCGCCGAGGCTCTGGCGGCGCTTGACCAGCTTGAGCAGGCCTGGAACGACGGACTGCCGGGTCTCGTGCCCGAGCCGCCACAGACTGATCCTGCGCGGGAGGAAGCGGATGCGCCGGCGGATGGAGACTGGGAGGGCTTCATTCCAAAGGATGCGCTCGACGCAATCCGCGCGTCCGGGGAAGCGGGCAATTCGGAGGCTTCTTCCTTTGCTGATGTGATGGAAAACCCGAACCGGCTGGCGGCGCAGACGCAGGAATGGATTCCCCGGATGATGTTCGTGATGCTGCCGGTTTATGCCTGCCTGCTGGCGCTGACCTATCTCTGGCGGCGGCAATTCCTGTTCTTCGATCACCTGATCGTTTCGCTGCACTTCCACTCGGCGCTGTTCTTTGCCATGTCGCTCGGCATGTTGGCGGCGTTGCTGATCGGCTATGGCTGGGTGGCGCTCGCGCTGATGATCTATTCGAACTGGTATCTCTACCGGCTTCACCGCGTCGTCTATCAGCGCAGCGGCTACTCTTCGATCCTCCGGACACTGACGCTCGATATCGTCTATTTCGGCATGCTGATGTCGGCCCTGCTCACGGCGGTCATCCTCGGGGCGTTGTCGCTGTGATCACGCCGGAGAAGCTGCGCGCTGCGGTGCTGGCGCTGCCCCGCGCGATCGAGCGGCCGCACTTTGACTGGGCGAGTTTCCGGGTTGATGCCCCGAAAGGGAAAATCTTCTGTACACTGCCGCCGCATTATGAATTCTCGAACGTGTTCCTTACCCCGGAGGAGCAGCGGATGCTGTGCGAGGCGGAGCCTGCGATCTTCTTCCCGGTGCCGAACAAATGGGGGGAGAAGGGGGCGACCTCGATCCGTTTGAAGGCCTGCGATGCGACGACGCTGCGCTCGGCGCTTGTCATGTCCTGGCGCCATGCCGCGCCGGTGAAACTGCACGGCGAGTTGAAGCTCTGATCCGTCAGTAGCCCTTGAAGACCGGTGGGCGCTTTTCGACGAACGCGCGCGAGGCGGCCTTGTGATCCTCGGTCATCATGGTGCGGACCATGTGGGCGGCTTCCATGTCGAGCACTTCGGAAAGCGTCGCACTGGCAGCGAGGTTCAGGTTCTTCTTCATGTAACCGATGGCGACCGTTGGCAGACCGGCAAGGTAGCGCGCCTTTTCGGCGGCGGCCTGATGGAAACGGTCAGGCGCGATGGCCTCGTTGACGATGCCGAGGGCTGCGGCCTGCTCGCCGGTGATCACGTCAGCGGTGAAGTAAAGCTCCCGCGCCTTGGCTTCGCCGACCAGCTTGGTGAGGAAATAGGAGCCGCCATAATCGCCGCTTGCGCCGATCTTCGAGAAGGCGGTGGTGAGCTTGGCGGTTGTCGTGCAGATCCGCATGTCGCAGGCGAGGGCGAGCGACAGCCCGGCGCCCGCGGCCGGGCCTGGCATCACGGCGAGTGTCGGCTTCGGCATCTCGTGCAGCCACTTCGCTGTCTCCATGCCTTTGCGCAGGCCGGCGATGCGCTGTTCCATGCTGAAGGGCGGCGCGCCTTCGGTGGACGCGCCGGTTGGCTGCGCAACGAAGCCCTTCACGTCGCCGCCCGCACAGAAGGCACCGCCTGCGCCGGTCAGCACGACAACCCGGACCTTGGGATCGAGCGCGAGACGGGGAACCGCGACCGCGAGCGCGTCCAGAAGTTCGCTGGTGAGCGCATTGCGGGCCTCCGGCCGGTTCATGGTCAGGGTGGCGATGCCATCTTCAAAGGTCTCGAGCAGCTGGTCCGACATGATGTGCCTCGTGCGCAGGAAGGGATGACCGGACTGTAGGCCTGCGCGCGGGGCTCATCAATGTTGACGCGAGGGGACAGGCCTCCGTGCAGGGCCTTTGAGAGACACCGGAAACAGGCTAGTCTTCATGGATGCCCGACACGCTTCACGACTTCGATCTCAGGACATCCATCAAGCCGCTGCTGGCGGAGCTGGCGGCGCGCGCTGCCGAGATGGAGGAGGCGCGGCGCCTGCCGGCAGACCTTGCGCAGAAGCTGGCCGCAGCCGGTGTCTTCCGGATGGTGACGCCGAAACGCTTCGGCGGACTTGAATCAACGCCGCGCGAAATAGTGGAGGTCACCGAGACGCTGGCAGCGGCAAATGCCAGCGCGGGATGGTGCGCCATGATCGGCGCCACCACGGCGCTCAACGCCGCTTACATGGAGCCTGTCTTCGCAGAGGAAATTTATGCGAACCCGATGATCATCACCGGCGGCGTCTTTGCGCCGATGGGCCGCGCGGTCGTCGAAGGTGACCACTACCGCGTCTCCGGGCGGTGGCAGTGGGGCTCCGGTTCGGCCAACTGTACCTGGCTATGCGGCGGGTGCACGATCTGGGAAAATGGCGAGATGAAGCGCCTCGCTTCCGGCGCGCCCGACACACGGATGATGGTGTTTCCCGCAAGCGACGCCGTGCTGCATGACACCTGGTATGTGATGGGCCTGAAAGGCACCGGTTCCGGCGATATCGAAGTGAAAGACCTCGTGGTGCCGATGGGACGTTCAGTTTCCCTCGTCTCCGACAAGCCGCGCGAGAGCGGCGCCCTGTTCAAGTTCCCGGCATTCGGTCTGCTCGCGCTCGGTGTCTGCGGCGTAGCGCTCGGCAATGCGCGCGGCGCCCTCGATGCCTTCCATGACCTCGCCACTGTCAAGAAAAGCCAGGGTTCGGCCAAGACGCTGTCCGAGCGCCAATCGATGCAAGCCGCGTTCGCCACCTGCGAAGCGCAGTGGCGCGCGGCGAGGGCCTATCTTTTTTCGGAGATCGACAGGGTCTGGGCGATTGCACAGGCGACGGATGAAATCCCGATGGACGTGCGCGCGGATCTCCGCCTCGCCTGTACCCACATGACGCGCACGGGGGCCGATATCTGCCGGACCTTGTACGATCTCGGCGGCGGCGCGGCGCTCTTCGAGTCGAGCGACCTGCAGCGGCGTTTCCGCGATGCCCATGCTATCACGCAGCACATCGTGACGGCGCCGTCGACGCTCGAATTGACCGGCCGCATCCTGTTTGGTCTGCCCACCGATGCCGGCATGGTCTAGGCGCCGGGCCACGGCCTGATTATTGCAGCCATTGCGGCGAGCTGAACCTGACTGAAACTGAGTGGACGATTAACCATGCCCGACGCCATCGCTCCCGCGACAACAGGCGCCAGCGAGAACGCAGCAGCCGCGGCCCGGCCTGTCTCACTTTCGGTCATCATCAACAATTACAATTACGAACCCTTCCTCGCCTTCACGATCGACAGCGTGCTCGGTCAATCCGTGCCGGTCCAGCTGATCGTCGTCGATGACTGTTCCACGGATGGCTCGCGCGATGTGATCCGGCGCTATGGTGACCGGGTCGAGCCAATCTTCCAGCCGGCGAATGCCGGGCAGGCCGCCGGTTTCAATGCCGGGTTTGCCGTCGCAACCGGAGACCTTGTCCTCTTCCTCGATGCAGATGATTTCCTGCTGCCGGGCGCAGTCGAAACCATTCTTTCGAACTATCATCCGGATACGGCGCTCTACCTCTACCGCATGTACTATGCGAACGATCAGGGCAAACTCGGCGGTGTGTTTCCGCCGCCCGGCATTCGTCTGGCCCAAGGGGATATCTCCGCTGATGTGCGCCGGACGGGGCGGTATACCGGGACGATTACCTCCGGACTCGTCTGTGCACGGAGCGCCCTTCGCCACGTGATGCCGATTGATCCGGAAGCTTTCCGGATCGGGGGGGACGGTTATCTCTCTGCGGTGCTGCCGCTGTACGGCCCGCTGCAAGCCTTCGATACGCCGGTCAGCGCCTATCGCCTGCACGGGCGGCAGCATTCCAATGCAAGCCCGGACGCTCTGACGAAACGAGCCCGCTGGCGCATCTTCCATGATGGAGAGCGTTACAAGGCGCTGCGGATTCATGGCGCGCGCCTCGGCCTCGCGGTTGCAGATGACCTTGGCGAGAAGGACCAGTTGTTCATCAAGGAACGCATCATCTCGCTGATGTTCGAGCCTGCGATGCACCCGGTCGAGGGCGACCGGATCGAGGACCTGTTGAAACGCGCGCGCGCCCTCACCCTGTCGCAAGGCACCGGCATGAGGCGTTACCTGCGGGCTTGGTGGTGGACGCTGCTCGCATGGTCGCCGCCGGCTGTGCGGCGGAAGCTTTTCCTCTATGAAATCGCGCCGTCCACGCGGCCACGCTGGTTCACGGCGCTCGTCCGGGCGGTCCGGCGCCGGGGCTGATCCGGCCTACCAGGTTTCGTTCCAGGGCCTGAGGTCCAGCTCGTGCGTCCAGGCTGAGCGGTGCTGCTTGTGCAGCCAGACATAGTTCTTCGCAATCTCGTCCGGAATCAGCAGGCCATCGCGCGCACGGCGATCATCCGCATCGGGAAGGTTTTCCCGGATGAACTGGCTGTCTATGGCGCCGTCGATGACGATGTGTGCGACGTGGATGCCCTGGGGGCCGAGTTCGCGGGCCATGGATTGCGCAAGGGCCCGCAGCGCGTGCTTCGCCCCGGCAAAGGCGGAGAAGCCATCGCGGCCGCGCACGCCGGCAGTGGCGCCTGTGAACAGGATGGTGCCTCGTCCCCGCGGTTTCATCACGCGCGCCGCCTCGCGCCCGGCGAGGAAGCCGGAGAAAGCGGCCATCTCCCACACCTTTTGGTAAACCCGGCTGGTGGTCTCATTGATGCCGAAGCGGACATTCGCGCCAATATTGAAGACGCAGACCTCCAGCGGTCCGACCTCGGCTTCGATCTGGTCGACGAGCGCGATTGTTGCATCTTCCTCCCGCGCATCGACGCCAAAGGCGCGGGCCTTGCCGCCTTGGGATTCGATATCGGCGACCAGGGCGCTAAGTGAATCAAGATTTCGGGCCCGCCGGGTCACGCAAGCGGTGAGGCCCTCGCGCGCGAAGGCCCGGGCAATGGCGCCGCCCGTGGCATCACCTGCCCCGACAATCAGGGCCGCTCCGTTCGACATGCTGTCCTCCCGTTTCTTTTCGGAACTTACTCTGCTTGAGGCTTGCACAAGACACAAGGAGCAGGGCTAAACAGGCAAATGAGCCGAACCCTATCCATTGCAGTTGCCGGTGCCGGGATCGGCGGCCTTGCGGCAGCGACCTTGCTGGCGAGGCAGGGCCACCGGGTCAGCGTGTTCGACCAGTTCGAGGCTGCAAGCCCGGTCGGCTCGGGACTGATGCTTCAGGAAACGGGCCTCGTCATCCTTGCGGAACTGGGACTGCGGGAAAAAGCAGAGGCGCTCGGTGCGCCCGTCCTGCGGCTTTGGGGCATCTCGTCCGAGACGGGCCGCGCGGTGCTCGATGTGCGCTACGCGGCGTTGCGTCCCGGTCTCAGGGGGATCGGCATCCAGCGCGCGGCGCTTTTCAATGTGTTGCATCAGGTTGCAATCGCGAGCGGCGCTGTGCTGATCACGGGCGTCCGGATCAATGGCGCCGATCCGCAGACCGGCATCCTCACCGATGCAACGGGCGCCGCGTATGGTCCGTTTGATCTCGTTGTCGATGCGCTCGGTGTGCGCTCACCCTTGTCCTCCGCGCCGGCGAAGGAGCTGCCCTATGGCGCCCTCTGGGCAACCTTGCCCTGGCCGGAAAGCGGCCCCTTCGACCCCGCGGCGCTGGAACAGCGCTATGAGGCGGCCAGCAAGATGGCGGGCGTGATGCCTTCGGGGAGGGCGAGCGAAGGGACGGGGCAGAGCCTTACCTATTTCTGGTCGATCCGCGGGGATGCACATGCTGCTTTCCGTGCTGCGCCGCTGGCGCAGTGGAAGGATGCGGCACGGGCGCTTTGGCCGGAGACCGAGGGGCTGGTGGATCAGATCACGGATCATGACCAGCTGACCTTTGCGCGCTATCGCCACCGCACGCACTGGCCTGCCGCAACAGGGCGGCTGATCCATCTTGGCGACAGCTGGCATGCGGCGAGCCCGCAACTCGGGCAGGGCGCGAACATGGCGCTGCTGGATGCCTATGCGCTCTCCCGCGCGGTCGCGGCCGGTGGGGAGACGGAAGCCATCGCGGCGATGTACATTCGCCAGCGCGCCGCGCATGTGCGCCTGTTCCAGCTGATGACCTGGGCGTTCACACCAGTCTACCAGTCCGACTCGCGCGTGTTGCCGCTGCTGCGCGACTGGCTGGCTGCGCCGCTATCGAAGCTCTGGCCGGCGCCGCCGCTCCTCGCCGCGCTGGTGAGCGGGGCGCTGGGGTCGCCTTTGAAGAAGCTGGGACTGCACGCTGGGAGGTAGGCCCCACCCTAACCCTCCCCACGCTGCGCGCGGGGAGGGGACGGGTCGCTCTGTTTGGACACGTTGCGTTTCAACTGGGGCTGACCTGTCCCCTCCCCGCTTGCGGGGAGGGTTAGGGTGGGGCTCTACCTCTGGCACCCTGCACAGTAGAAAGTCGACCGCCCTGATTGTACGATCCGCTTGATGGCGGCGCCGCAGCGTTTGCAGGCCTCTCCCTCGCGGTCGTAGACGTCGAAGCGGTGCTGGAAATAGCCGAGTTCGCCCTCGGTGTTTGCAAAGTCTGATATGGATGAACCGCCGGCTGAAATGGCCTCCGCGATCACGGCATTGATGGCAGGCGCCAGCCGCGCGGCCCGGGCGCCCGGAACGGTGCGGGACAATCGCTTCGGCGAGATGCCTGCCCGGTAAAGGGCTTCGCAGACATAGATGTTGCCGAGCCCCGCGATGACTGACTGGTCGAGCAGTGCGGCCTTGATCGGCGCCGCCTTGCCGCTCAGGGCGGTGTCCAGATAGGCGGCAGAAAAGCCGTTCGACAAAGGCTCCGGCCCCATCGCCTTTAACCTTGGGTATGCCTCGAAATCCGCGGCGGGCCAGAGTTCCATGAAGCCGAACCGGCGCGGGTCATTGTAGGTGACCGTCTCGCCGCCTTCCATGTGGAAGACGACATGATCATGGGCAGAGAGGTTTCCGGTCTCTTGATGAAATTCGCCCTGCATGGCCCCCGAGATCGTGAACCGGCCGGTCATGCCGAGATGCATCACCAGCACCTCGCCCGTGGAGAGATGCGCGCTGAGGAATTTCGCCTGGCGGGCGAGCCGGTCGATCCGCGCATTGGCCACCCGCTCGGCGAACCGCTCGGGCAGGGGAAAGCGCAGGTCAGCCCGCCTCTGTTCCAGCCGCAGGATACGCCTACCCTCCATGACGGGGGCAAGTCCGCGGCGAACTGTCTCGACTTCAGGTAATTCAGGCATCCTTATCGCATATACGCTAAGGCATGGTCGGCAAGTAAGGTGGTTCAGCATGGCTGAAACAGACGGCAAAGAGCGCAAAGTCTCCTTCGGGTTCGAGGAGGTGACGGAGGCCGAGAAGGTCGCCCGGGTCAAAGGCGTGTTCCGCTCTGTTGCATCACGTTACGACCTGATGAACGACCTGATGAGCGCCGGTGTCCACCGCCTGTGGAAGCACGACGCCATGAACAATGTGAACCCGCAGCCTGGCGAGCGTCATCTCGATGTAGCCGGCGGCACGGGTGAACTCGCGCGGGCTTTCCTCGATCTCGCGGACAAGGCTGGCGCCCGCCGCGGCGATGCGCGCCCGGCGACTGCCATCGTCTGCGACATCAACGATGCGATGCTGGAAGCCGGCAAGGCGCGGCCCGACAATGCGAAATGGGAAGGCCGCCTCGACTGGGTCTGCGCAGATGGACAGAAGCTGCCTTACCCCGACAAGAGCTTCGATGCGGTGACCGTTTCCTTCGGCATCCGCAACTTTGCCGACCGTGTGGCAGGCCTCCGCGAATTCCGCCGCGTGCTGAAGACCGGCGGGCGTCTCGCCGTGCTGGAGTTCAGCCAGATGACTGCGCCGCTGCTCCAGGAAGCCTATGACACTTACAGCTACGCCGTGATCCCGCGCCTTGGCGAATTGATCGCCGGTGACCGCGCGAGCTACCAGTATCTCGTCGAATCGATCCGTCAGTTCCCGGAGCAATCGGTATTCAAGGCCGAGATTGAAGGCGCAGGCTTCAAGCAGGTGTCGGTCACCAATTATTCCGGCGGGATCGCCGCCCTGCATTTCGGCTGGGCGGTTTGAGGCTATGCTGAAGGCGCTCTCCGACTATTGGCGGCTGATGCGCGCGGGCACGGCGCTCGCGCGTCATGATGTCGTGCTGCCGGGCGCCTATCAGTCTCGCCTGCCCATTCCGGCCCGCGTTGCGGGCAGTGTGCTGCGCCTCTTCGGCGGTGCGAGAGGCCGTCCCGGCCAGCGCCTTGCAACCGCCCTCGAAGGCCTCGGGCCTGCCTATATCAAGCTCGGCCAGTTCCTCGCCACGCGGCCGGACGTGTTCGGTTCGGAAGTGGCGGGTGATCTTTCGCGCCTGAAGGACAAGCTGCCGCCCTTCTCCATGAAGCAGGCACGTGCGGCGCTCGCCGCCGAATTCGGCGAAGTGGAAGCTGCGCGGCTCTTCCCGGGTCTGTCGGAGCCCGTCGCAGCTGCCTCGCTGGCTCAGGTCCACCGGATGAGCCTGCCGGACGGGGACCGCGCCGTGAAGATCCTGCGGCCCGGCATCGAGCGGCAACTGGAGCTTGAGCTTTCCGCCATGCGCCGTGCGGCGCGCACGATCGAAGGCGTCTCCAGCGAAAGCCGGCGCCTGCGCCCGATTGCGTTCACGCAAACCATTTCCGATTCCATGACGCGCGAACTGGACCTGCGACTCGAAGCGGGCGGCGCTGACGAGATGCGCGCCATCAATGAGAAGACCGGATTCTTCGATATCCCGAAAGTCGACTGGGAGCGTACCGGAAAACGTGTACTGACGATCTCCTGGATCAATGGCACACCGCTGACGCAGCCCGGCGTTCTGGACCGCCCAGGCCTCGACCGTGTGAAGCTCGCCAACGACATTACCCAGGGCTTCCTCGCCAGCGCCATCGAGTACGGCGTTTTCCATGCCGACATGCACGAAGGTAACGCGATCCTGACGCCGGAAGGGCGCATCGCTCTTGTAGACTTCGGCATCATCGGCCGTATCGGACCGATGGAGCGCCGCTTCCTCGCCGAGATTCTCTGGGGCTTCCTGAAGCGCGATTACGTGCGCATCGCCGAAGTGCATTTCGAGGCGGGGTATGTTCCGCCGTCGCAGTCCGTAGGTGATTTCGCGCAAGCCCTGCGCTCCATCGGAGAGCCGCTGTTCGGGCGTCCGGCTGAAGAAGTCTCGATGGGCCGTGTGCTGCTGCAGCTGTTCGACTATACCCACACTTTCGGCATGGCGCTTCGTCCCGAGCTTGTATTGCTACAGAAGACCATGGTGCAGGTGGAAGGCGTCGCTCGGGCGATTGATCCGGCCCATAATATCTGGAACGCATCGGAACCCGTCATCGAAGCCTGGATGCGCCGCAATTTCGGTCCGGAAGGTGCGATGCGGATGATCTCTGAGAACGTCCGTGAAGTGACAAACCGGCTGAAGCGCCTGCCGGAAGTCATGGACCGGTTCGAGAAAAGTCTCGAGGCCGAGCCGGCGCCATCGCCCGCACCACAGGCATTTGCCCCCTGGTGGGGCTGGTTCGGCCTGATCGCGGTGTTGGGTGTGGCCGCCGCCTGGGCGGTCCGCGGGCTCAGTTAGGCGTTGCCGGTTCTGCCGCCGCTGGCTCCGTCACCGGTGCCGGCGCCGTCTCGGTTGCAGGGGGTGTTTCCGGCGCAGGCAGTTCGCTGGTTGGCGTACTGAAATGTCCTTGTACGAACTTCCACTGCCCGTCTTCGTTGACGATCACCCCGGTGAACATGCCTTTGGTCTTGATTTCGAGGCCGCCGAACGAAAGCGACTGGGTATAGTCGGCTGAAACCGCCGCCACGTTCGGAGCGAGCGCGGTGATTTCGCGGTCCCCGAAGCTGAGGCGCGGGGCATATCCACCGGTCGACGCAAAATCTAGCGCGGCGGCGGCATCGTCCCCGACGGTGTACATCGTGCGCCCTTCCTCGACCCAGATGAATCCCGTCTTGCCATAGTACATCGGCTTCAGCGGCTCGCTGTCGCCAGCTTCGCGGGCGGCGAGCCAGGCGTCCAGGAACGCGTTTGATTCCGAAATGGTCACGGTCATGTCGTGGGGTGCGAGCTCCGGCTCCTTCGCGGGGCAGGCCGCAACCATGGCCAGAAGAGGTGCAACCAGAATGACGCGCAGTCCGAGGATATGGGATTTCATGATGTGTCTCCGCCCTGTTGGCGTCTCATAGCCCAGTTCGGGCCGCGCGGGGAGGGGGAGGCTTGATCCGGACCGGCTTGAAGCTCATCCTGCCTGCAGGAGGAGCACACCCATGTCCCATACCGGCGGATGCCAGTGCGGAAACATCCGCTATGAAATGGACGTGCTCGAGAAGAGCCATGTCTGCCATTGCCGGATGTGCCAGCGGGCGACCGGGGGTCTGTTCGCCGCCCTCGTCGGCGCGCCGCCGTCGCAGTTCCGCTGGATCGGCCCGCCGCCGCCCGAGTTTCGCAGTTCCAACCTCGCGCGGCGCCCCTTCTGCCCGGAATGCGGCACACCTCTGGGCTTCGCCTATGAGCATCCTGACGCGCGCCAGTATGTGACCATCGGAAGCCTCGATCATCCCGAGACAGCGCCGGTGACGATCCAGTACGGGATCGAATCGCGGCTGCCTTTCGTGGACTTCTGCAAAGGCCTGCCGGAGGAGCGGACCGGCGAGGCGCCTGCCGCGAGCGAATTTCTCGCGGAAATGGTTTCCCGCCAGTCCTGAGACTCCCGCCGAGGGGGTAATCGGTTAAGGCGCGCCGGGCCTTGCGTTAACGTGTGGCTAACCTTTGCCGCCGGAGCCCGCGCATGAAACGTCACCTCGTTGCCCTCGCCGTCCTCAGCTGCCTCGGCGCGCCGGCCTTTGCCGATAGCTGCGCCGCCGCCACGGAGGCGGCCACCCGCGCCGCCCTCGATGCTGCGGAAGCCAAGGGCCAGCGCACGGCCACCGTGCGCGTGAAATGCGGCGGTGAGCGCGAGACCTTCGTTTTGCACCGCACGGAAACCCCCTCCGGCACGGCGGTGACGGTCCGCGAGGTGAAGAAGTCCAAGACAGGCCAGGTCATGCCGGTCGAGGACAAGCGGGACTTTAGCGCATCGACCGCTGCGAGGGTCATCCGGGTCAGCGAATAGCCCGCCCCGCGCCTGCAAACCTTTCCCTAACCTTGACGCCGGCCTGCCAATCCCGAGGATTTGATGGGGCGATTTCAAGCTTTTTGGCTTAGGAAGGCCGGAACCCCATATTGGCAGCCTGAATGAGCAGTTCGCGTATCCTCCTGATCATCGGCGGCGGTATCGCCGCCTACAAGAGCCTGGAGCTGATCCGGGAACTTGGCCGGCGCGGAATTGCCTCGCGCGTGATCCTGACAAAGGCTGGCGCCGAATTCGTCACGCCGCTTTCGGTTTCGGCCCTCTCCGGCGAGAAGGCGTTCACGGAATTGTTCGACCTGACCGACGAGACCGAGATGGGCCATATAGAGCTTTCCCGCTCGGCCGATCTCGTCGTCGTCTGCCCCGCGACCGCGGACCTGATGGCCAAGGCGGCCGCTGGTCTCGCCAACGACCTTGCCTCCACAACCCTGCTCGCCACCGACAAGCCTGTGCTGATGGTGCCAGCCATGAATGTGCGGATGTGGGAACACGCCGCGACGAAGCGCAACGTTGCCCGGCTGCGCGCTGACGGCGTGCGCGTGGTGGAGCCGGATGTCGGCCCTATGGCTTGCGGCGAGTTCGGTCCCGGGCGCCTGCCGGACGTCTCCGCCATCGTGCGCGAGATCGAGGCGGCGCTTGCCCCGCCATCAAAGCGCCTCGCGGGCGTCCACGCCCTTGTCACGGCGGGACCGACGCGCGAGCCGCTCGATCCCGTGCGCTACATTTCGAACCATTCCTCCGGCAAGCAGGGCTATGGCATCGCTGCTGCGCTCGCCGCTGAAGGCGCGCGGGTGACGCTTGTCTCCGGCCCGGTCGCGCTCAAGCCGCCAGAGGGTGTCACGTTCGTCTCCGTCGAGACGGCGCGCGATATGCTGAAGGCTTGCGAAGATGCTCTGCCTGCGGACGTTTTTGTATCGGTGGCCGCTGTTGCAGACTGGCGTCCCGTGAAGGCTTCGCCGAAGAAGCTGAAGCTGAAAGGGCAGGGTGAAGCGCCGACGATCCAGCTGACTGAAAACCCGGATATCCTGCGCACGCTCAGCGCCAAGCGGAAGGGGCGCCCGCGCCTCGTCATCGGCTTTGCTGCCGAGACGCATGATGTAGAAGCCCTCGCTGTCGAGAAGCGCGCCCGCAAGGGCTGCGACTGGATTGTCGCCAATGACGTTTCCGGTGACGTGATGGGCGGCAGCGAGAACGAGATTTTCCTGATCACGCCAGACGGCACCGAACACTGGCCCCGCCTCGCCAAGGATGACGTCTCCCGCCGTCTCGCCGCGCGCGTCGCCGATGCACTCACGGGGCCGAACCCGGGCCTGCGGCTCGCGGCCGAGTAGTTCCCCTCTCTGATTGTTCGCGCTCTGCCTCTGTGCTAGCCAGCATGTCTGGCGGTGCAGGGGATAGCGGCCATGAAACTTCGTTCCGTCATGGGTGCAGCAGCTTGCAGCCTGCTCGCGTTGATGGCCCCTGAGGTCGCCGCACAGGGCGGATACGACTACACTTCCGATCCCGATTTCATTGCCGAGCGCGAGAACAAGTTCGTCCTCTACAAGGATGGCAGCAGCTGGTGCGGCGACATTGCGCGCCTGTCGGCCGAACCCTATCCGAATGGCCGCGCCGTCGACACGTCCGACAGCGGCCTTGGCGTCACCATCGGCTTCTCCGTCAATGTCATGAAGTACCATTGCCCGGGCGCCGTGATGGGCGTGCTGCGAATCGTGCAGCCGGATGGCAGCTCGATCTTCTTCCGCTCCAGCGGGCCGGGAGACTGGACCAACTTCACGGAAGTCAGCTCCACGGCAGCGTATGAGCCAGCTTATAACCAGTATGCCCGCAATACCTACACCGCGCCGGCCTACTCGCCGCCGCCACCGCCCCCGCCTCCACCACCACCGCCCCCTCCGCCGCCGCCGCCACCACCGCCGAAGCAGGTCATATCGCTGCCGTGTATGTCTCAGAAGACGAAGGCGGCCACCGGCTGCAACTCGCGTGTTCATGGCAGCCAGCGGCGCCGGGCGCCGGGCGCCTGGAACTGGATGGCTTGATCGGCGATGGTATGCACACCGTGACGGTAATGGTCTACGATCAGGCGGTGAGCGGCATGAGCATGATCTTCACCGCCGGGAAGTGGTCCTACAACATCAGCCTGACGGACAAGGACGGCACCCTTTGGTCAGGTTCCGGTTACGGCCCCACGACGTCGCCGGGTGTTGTTTTTGCGCGGCGATTTTCGGTTCGAAGAGGCGATGACGGTGCACTGCGGGTCTATCCCCAGCCCGAAGCCCTTGGATCTTCGCGCGCTGGCGACACAAGCATCGACGATTGGATCCGTTTCTACTTCGGCACCTCGATGCCTGAGATGGTGAGGTGGTTCGAGCAAATGTTCATAGATCACGGCACGACCTCGAGCGACTTCATCTATAACCCGAGCGACTACGGCAACGTCGGCAGCTGCTACTGACCCCGCTTGACTCCTGCCCAGAGTCTCCGCACCCGGAGGCCATGAGTACGATCACTGTCCAGGTTCGCCCGCTGCCGCATTTTGACGGCCTTGTCCTGCCCGCTTACGAGACGGCAGGCTCTGCCGGCATGGATGTGCGCGCCGCTGTGCCGGAAGGCGAACCCATCGTGCTGAAACCCGGCGAGCGCTCGATGGTACCGACCGGTCTCTCAGTTGCCATCCCCGAAGGCTACGAGATCCAGGTCCGCCCGCGCTCCGGCCTCGCCGCCAAGCACGGCCTCACCTGCCTCAACACGCCGGGCACGATCGACTCCGATTATCGCGGCGAGATCAAGGTGATCCTGATCAATCTCGGCCAGGACGCTTTCACCATCCAGCGCGGCGAACGCATCGCCCAGCTCGTCCTCGCCCCGGTCACCCGCCTCGCCTGGAGCGAAGTGGACGCGCTGGACGAAACCAGCCGCGGCGCTGGCGGATTTGGGTCGACTGGGCGCTAGTCCAAATTAATCCCCCCGCCCCCTTGCGCACCCCCCAAACTTACCCACATTGATATTCGATAAGAGTGGGAGGTGACGATGAGTGCCCTTTGGCCTGTCCTTGCAATCATCCTGTTCGTCTGGCTGCTAACGCGCGGCGAGCGGCGCCGGCGTAATCCGCGCCGCTGGGAGCCCAATCCGCGAGACGAGGAAATCGCGCGCCTCAAGGAGCGCGTGCGCGCGCTCGAGGAAATCATCACCGGTGAAGACTGGCGCCTGCGCCGCGATTTCGACGGGCTCTGACGCGCCCTTTCATTAAACGCCCCCTTGGGGCATGTTTCTGCTGACTTGGAGGACGAGAACATGGATCCGTTTCAGATGGTGGTGCTCATCGTCGCGATCAGCGTCGGGGCAGGGGTCTACCAGACCTATCTCAAGACGCGCGCCAACTCGGCCGCCGACCAGACGACCCAGGCCGATGTCGCCGCCATGCGCGATGAGGTCAGCCGCCTGAAGGAACGTGTGCGCGTGCTCGAGGCCATCGTCACCGACAAGGACCGCGCGCTGGCGGAAGAGATCCGCAAGCTGGCCTGACCGGAAAATTAACGCCGCCGGAAAAACTCACCTTTCCGCCTTGAGTGGATCCTCATCCTGTTGAGGTAGGGTCGTCGCCATTACAGGGAGGCCCTTCATGGCGACGTTCGGCAAGCAGGTTTCGGCAAATGGTCCCGGCGGCGCAAAGCCGGCGTTCGGCAAGAAGGCGGCGCCTTCGCCCATGGGCCGCGCTGCGCCGGCTGCGCGCGAACATCTCTCTCCGCAGGCGCTGGCCTTCCTGCAGGCGGAGCGCAGCCGCCCGGCCGCTGCCCCTGCAGCGCCCGCTTCGGGCCGCGCCGCGCCGCTGCCCGCCTACGCAACACCGGCCGGCCTCCAGGCTGGCAAGCCTGTCTGGGGCCGCCGCGTCATCGCGGCCCTGATCGACGGCGTCGTGTTCATCTTTCCGCTCGTACTCGTCATTTCCTTGATGGGGCCACAGCCGCAAATGACCGATGCGCAGTTTGGCGCGGGTTACATTGCCGGCTTGCTCTTCCTGATGGTGGGCGGTCTCGCTTACTCGATCGGCATGGAAGCTTCGTCCTTGCAGGCAACGCTGGGCAAGCTGGCGGTTGGCGCCATCGTCACCGACAAGACTGGCGGCAAGCCGTCGCTTGGCGCCATCATCATGCGCAATACGCTCGGCAAACTCGTGTCCGGCTTCACGCCCTTCTACATCAGCTACCTGATGGGCCTTGCCCGCAAGGATCGCCGCTGCCTGCACGATCTCATCGCGGGCACCATGGTCTGCGCCAAGGGCAATCCCGCGGTGTCCTACGAGAACACGTTCGCCTAGAGCATATTCCGCTCAAGTCGGTACCGGTTGAGCGGAAGAATTTGCGGCAAATCAAAAAACCTGGAGCACGCGATCTGATTCTATCAGATCGCGCTTTGCTCTATACGAGCATGCCTTCGTCCTTGCGGAACTTGGCGAGCAGGTAGTTCGGTGTTTCCTCGATCGTGTCGAGCGCGCCGAAGGCAAAGGCCTCCCGGTCGAGCACCAGGTCACGCGGGCGAAGGGGGCGCGATATCTCCAGTCCCTCCAGCGTGCGTGCCCGCGAAAAGGCGACATAGGCCTGTCCGTGTACGAACATTCCGCTGTCGAAGTCGATGAACACCTTGTCCAGCGTCAGGCCCTGCGCCTTGTGGATGGTGACGGCGTAGGCGAGGCGCAGCGGCACCTGCTTGAACGTGCCCACCACTTCGCGCTTGACCTTCTTGGTATCCATCTCGAAATCGTAGCGGTACTTCTCCCAGGCCGCCGGCTCGATCTCGTAGACGCGGCCATTGATCTTGACGATCACGCTCTTGCCGCCAAACCCTTCGACATGCGCCAGCGTTCCATTCACCCATCGGCCTTCGGGATCATTGCGGATCAGCATCACGCGCGCGCCGACTTTCAGCTCAAGGTCTGACTCGGTCGGAAAGCTCTTCTCGTCGAACTGGCCCTGCACATCGGCTGGAAACCTGCGGGTTTCGCCCTTCAGCTCCGCAAGCCGCGTCTGGTTGATGCGGAAGGCGTTCGCATTGTTCGGCGTCAGCACGACATGCGTTTCAGACGCGTCCGAAGCGCTGCGCGCCGAGACCAGCTTCGCCAGCGTTGCCTCGTCAGACGGAGTCACCCGCCCTGAGCGCAGCGCGCCGAGCAGGGCGAGGAAGCGCGGATCCTCCTGCCGGAACACGTGTTTCAGCGCCAGCAGCGCAAACTCGCCTTCCTTGAAGGCGGGCGCATTGAAGAAGTAGCCCCCGCCAAACCGCTCCTGAAGGATCGGGCCTTCCTGCGCGGAGACCACAGGCGGCAGCTGATGCAGGTCGCCTGACAGGATCATCCGTACACCGCCGAAGGGGCGCTTGGAGCCGCGATTGAGCTTCAGGCTCTTGTCGATGGCGTCCAGCATATCGGCGCGCACCATCGAAATCTCGTCGATGACCACCGTGTCGACTGCCCGCACCACCCGCGCATTCGGGAGGCGCCGCACATCCTGCGCCTCGATCAGCCGGGGAGGGAGCTTGAAGAAGGAATGGATCGTCTGTCCGCCAGCGTTCATGGCCGCCACGCCCGTCGGCGCCACGATCACCGCCTTGTCGCCCGCCTCGGCGAGGAACTTGCGCAGGAGCGTGGTCTTGCCGGTGCCCGCCCGGCCGGTCAGGAAGAGGTTTCCCTGCGCGCCCGCGCCGCGCGCCACCCATTCGGCGGGCGCCGCATAGATGGACTCGGGGGTAGGGGGCCGCTTGCCGGGCAAGATCAGGGGCTGACGAGGCGCATCTGGCGCGCCTTGGTGTTGTTCGTCGTGCTCGCCACCACCTGCCAGCCCAGCGCTTCGTAGGCGCGGCGCGCGCCCATGTTCTCGGTGTCGACATCAAGGCTCAGCGGCCCGGTCGCCGCCTGCCGCGCCACTTCCAGCAGCCCGCGGGCGACCCCGCAGAAGCGCCAGTCGGTCGCCACGAACAGATGGTCGATATAGTCCTGCGGCAGTTGCAGGGTGAGAAAGCCGATCACGCCGGCATCCGGCTCCTCGGCGACCCAGGCATTGTTCGGACCGAGCGCCCGGCGCAGTACCATGTACTGGCCCCGGTTGCGGATGCGCCAGGGCATGCTGGCAAGGCAGTCCCGGAAGATCGACAGGCATGGGCCCGCATCTGCCGCCTGAAACGGCCTGATGCTCCATCCGGCTCCTGCGTGTTTGTACATGGTACGCAGATTAAGGTGAGGCGCGCGCGGCGTCCAGCGGGCAGCCGCGTCAAATCTCACATCTGCATCGTCCAGCCTTCAACGCCCATCGCGGCCTGGCGTACGGCTTCCGACAGGGTCGGGTGCGCATGGCTGGTGCGGGCAATGTCTTCAGAGGCGGCGCCAAATTCCATCGCCACGCAGATCTCGGCAATCATCTCGCCCACGCCGACGCCGATCATGTGCGCGCCGAGAATGCGGTCCGTGCCTTTCTCCGCGAGGATCTTCACGAAGCCTGTCGTTTCATGGTTCGTCCGTGCACGGGAATTGGCCATGAAGGGGAATTTGCCCTTCACGTATTCGATGCCGGCGGCTTTGAGCTCTTCCTCGTTCTTGCCGACCCAGGCGATTTCCGGGTTCGTGTAAACGACGCTCGGCACGAGGTCATAGTTCACATGCCCCGCTTTGCCGGCGATCAGCTCGGCCACCGCCGTGCCATCATCCTCGGCCTTGTGTGCCAGCATCGGCCCGTGGATACAGTCGCCCACCGCCCAGACGCCGTCTGCCACCTTGAAATGGCCGTCGATCACTTCGATCACGCCGCGCTTGTCGGTCTTGCCGCCCACCGTCTCGAGGCCGAGGCCCTCCGTATACGGCTTGCGGCCGATTGCGACGATCACAACGTCCGCTTCCAGTGTTTCCGCTGCGCCGCCCTTGGCTGGCTCGATATTCACTTTCAGCTTGGTCTTGGTCTTCTCGACGCCGGTCACCTTGGTGCCGAGCTTGAAGCTGAGGCCCTGCTTCTTGAAGGTCCTCTCGGCGTCCTTCGCCACTTCTGCGTCAGCAGGCGGCAGGATGCGGTCGAGATACTCGACCACGGTCACTTCCGAGCCGAGCCGCGCCCAGACCGAGCCCATTTCGAGGCCGATCACACCGGCGCCGATCAGAACCAGCTTCTTCGGCACAGCCTTGAGGCTAAGGGCGCCAACGTTCGAGACGATCCGCTCCTCGTCGATCTCGATGCCGGGCAGGGTGGCCGGCTCCGATCCCGTTGCGATGACGATGTTCCTCGTCTCCAGCACGCGCGTGCCGCCGTCCGCCAGCGCGACTTCCACCTTGCCTTTGCCGGTGATCTTGCCGCGGCCTTTGACGTACTCGACCTTGTTCTTCTTGAAGAGGAATTCGATGCCCTTGGTCAGGCCGTCTACCGCTTCGGATTTCTGCGCCATCATCTGGGTGAGATCGAGTTCGACCTTGCCGGTCTTGATGCCGAGGCTGGCGAACTCATGCTGCGCGGCATGATAGAGGTGCGAGGCGTGCAGCAGGGCCTTTGACGGGATGCAGCCGACATTCAGGCAGGTGCCGCCCAGCGTGCCGCGCATCTCGATACAGGCGGCCTTCAGGCCGAGCTGACCGGCGCGGATCGCGCAATTGTAGCCGCCGGGGCCGCCGCCGATGATGACGACGTCATAGGTCTCTGCCATGGGAATGTTTTCCTGAGTTGGGGCGGAAGCCGCGCGCGATTCGATTTCGGCGCATACCTATGCATTCCAGCCCCGAAACTCAATCCGCAGAAACCGGAAGATGGACCTAGCTTCGCTTGACGAAGCCCAGCACCAGTGCGAGCGCGATCAGCGCCCCGCCGGAAATTGCCTCATCCATCCACAGGCTCTGGTCGGTGCCCATCGCGGCCATAGCCCCGCCGAGCGCGGCAAACAGGATCGCGCCAATCATCGCCAGCCAGCCGCCGCCCTTAATGTTGAGGGCCGCCAGCACGCCGCCGACAAGGGCGCAACCAGATGCAACAAGGCGCCACAGACTTGTCGGTGGCTGCAGAAGCGCATCATCAAGCGGGCTACCCCGGCTGACAATCAACTGCACCGCAGAGAAACCCTGCCAGAACAGCCAGGCGGCGAGCAGCGCGAGTAGTACGGCGGCAATCCTGCGGATCATTTGAAGTCCCCTCCCGGACAATCACATTGCGGAGAGGCTAGGCCGAAGCGGCCAATCCGGCAACCGGGACCGCGTTTCAGGCCGCTTCGTCTTCGAGATCGGTCATCCGCGCAAGGGCGGCCGCGCGGGCCTGTTTCCGGCGCCGGGCCTGAGCGGCGAACATTGCCCGCTGGCGCTGGACAACGATGTCCGGCACGAACAGCGGCGGATGTTTTTTCTTCACCTTGGGCGGCTTTGCAGCCTTCACCGGTGCGGCGATCATGGGCGCCTGCTGGGCGGCCACAGCCGCTGCGACGGCGGGGTTCGCGAGGGTTTCCGGCGTCACTTCCACATCGATGAATTCCGGTGGCCGCTTGCGCAGTTCCCACACAGCAATCAGCAGCAGGAAGGCGCCCGCCATCAGGCCGGCCAGCGCGCCTTCACCGGGCGTCGGATCGAGCCACCACTCGGGGCTGAAGTGCACAAGGAAGACGGCCGGCACCGAGGCCGCGAGGCCAAACAGATACCAGCCCACCGCGCCGCCCCTACGTGCGCCGAGCAGCGCGCTGGAGGCGTAGTAGCCGAGAGAGGCAAACAGGTAGGCCGCGCCATGCGTGATGCCGAGTTCGCGCCAGTTGATGCCGCTGAGGCCGCCGGCCACGTCATCCTGCACGATCCAGCCCATCACCATCACGATCGACGGCCAGCGCACGGCCGTCAGCGCGCCAAAGGCGAAGGCAATCGCATACATCGTCAGCAGGAGGCAGATGAGGCGCCGGGACATCCCCCACGGCTACCACGGCCATGGTAAGCGCCCGCTCAATCCGGTCGATGAAATTTCATCGATTGGCTGGCCAGACAGGCAGGTTTTCGGCGGTCTTGGTGTAGGGAATGCCCTTGGTGCGCAGCTTGAAGACATCACCCTCCCGGGAGTCGACGACATAGGCGCGCCCGATGATCTGGTCGGCGGGAACGCATTCCTCCGGTTCGAATTCACCGGTCAGGGGGTGACTGGAGTCCTTGTACTTGAAGCAGGCTTCGGGCGGCGACACTTTCTCCAGGACGCCCCAGGTTCCCGTCACGACGCTCGTGTTTTGGGGATACCACATGAAAAGCCGGCCATCCGGCGCGGTGTACTCGACGTAGATGCCATGGCCCTGCTGGCGGACAATCGACGTCCTGTCCGAAAGCTCGGCCTCAAGCGCAGCGCTCACTTCCTCGTCGGTCATCGCATTGATCCTGGTCGTGGCGTTCATTCGCCTTGCAAGCGCCTGGCCTTCGAGTGCCGTCGCTTCCTCGTCCGGCATGTCCATCATCACGGGCGGACGGGTGGCACACGCGCCGAGGACGAGCATCAGCATTGAAGCGGCAACCAGTGGCAGTTTCATTTGGGGCTTCCTGTTCTCATCTTTTCCGAGACGGCAAATATGACTGGAATATCCTTTTCGTGAAGGGCCCAGGCAAACCGGCTTCGGCTCGGACCTGCGGCGCTTTGCGTCCCGCGCACCGGCCTGCTAAGCCATCGGCGATATCAGGGAGGAATACATGGGCCGTGTTGCAGGAAAAAAAGCATTCATCACCGGCGGGGCGCAGGGGCTCGGCGAGGCGACCGCGCGCATGCTCGCAAAGGAAGGCGCCAAGGTCACCGTCACCGATATCAACGGGGCAGGGGCCGAGAAGGTCGCCGCCTCGATCAATGCCGCGCACGGCGCCGGCACGGCCTTCGCCTTCCAGCAGGACGTGACCAGCGAAGCGCAGTGGCAGGATGTGCTGCAGCGGGCCCACGATGCGATGGGCGGGCTCAATGTGCTCGTCAACAATGCCGGCATTGGTTCGCTCGGCTCGGTCGAGGACGAGAGCTATGACATGTTCCGCAAGGTGCAGGCGGTCGATGTCGATTCGATCTTCCTTGGCTGCAAGTATGCGATTCCCCTGATGCGCAATCACGGCCTCGGCTCGATCATCAACATCTCGTCCATCGCCGGCATCATCGCCAGCGGCAATTACGTCTCCTACAACACGGCCAAGGCGGCGGTACGCCATCTGTCGAAGTCGATTGCGCTTCACTGCGCCAAGACGGGCGGGCAGATCCGGTGTAACTCCGTACACCCCGTATTCATCAACACGCCGATCCTTGACCGTACCAAGGAAATGTTCGGCGAGCAGAAGGCGCTTGAAAAGCTGGGCCGCCAGATTCCGCTCGGAAAGGTCGGCGAGCCGGACGACATCGCCTACGCGGTCCTCTACCTTGCCTCCGACGAATCAAAGCTCATCACCGGCGCCGAACTGAAAGTCGACGGCGGCATCAGCGCGATGTAGCGGCCTCCCGCGTCACCCTTGATGGCCGAAGGCCATCTGGGGGACCATCTGCGAAACCGTCCGCATACGCACCCTGAGTGTGTCGTCATCCCGGGATTTGCGCCAGCAAATGCCCGGGACCCAGGGGCCACCGAGTGCAAGACTTGCCTCCCCTGGGTCCCGGTCTTCGCCTGCGGCGAAACCGGGATGACGACACATGAACGTAGTTGCATTGGAAGCGCTGTCCGAAGATCCCCCCTTAACCAAAGCGCCAAAAACCCGCATCACCCCGTATTGATGCCCATCAAATTGTTGTGTAAACACAACATATCGATATAAATAAAAGGTAATTGTAGGTGGTTCACAACAGGATATCCGTCTTCCGGGCCGAGCAGGGGCTCAGCCGGAAAGACCTGGCGGAGAAGGTCGGGGTCAATCCTCAGACCATCGGCTATCTCGAACGGGGCGACTACGCGCCGTCGGTCGAACTCGCGCTGAAGCTTTCCGCCCTGTTCGGTGTCCCGGTTGAGCAGATCTTCTCTCTCAAGCCATTCGCGCCTCTTGCCGCCAGTCTCAGAAATCCGGAGCCCTGATCCCATGTTCATCCGCTCGAAAGCCCATCCCTTCGGCCGCCAGCTTTCAAACCAGATGGTTCGTACACTGCTCATCGGCCTCTACGTCTTCTATCCTGCCGGCTGCATCCTGCAGCTCTTGCCATTTTCTGGGGGGAATAAGGTCATCGCCAGTCTGGCCGGCCTTGCACTGATCGTTGCCGCCTTCGCCATCTTCGTGGTGCTGGCGGGCTCCAGTCTTCAGCGCCAGACGCAGGAACCTGAAAGTGTGCTTGACGAGCGCGAGCGGGATGAACGCAACCGTGCTGCTTTCCAGGCCCATTCGCTGTTTTCCGGGATCGTGCTGATCGGCGTTTTGTACTTGATGCTGACCAGCGACTTGGCGGCGAATGACAAGCTGCAACTCTGGCAGCCGACGGACGGATCACACTGGAACGCCATCTTCGGCGGGCTGATCCTACTTTCCTTCACGCTGCCAGGCGCGGTGCTCGCCTTCGGCAAATCGCCGCCGGGTGCGGATTAGGCTGCAGCCGCGGCGGCTTTCCGCGTCAGTGTCCAGGCATAGATCGTGAGGCCCGTCATCAGTACGGCAGACGCAATCAGGGGCACCGCATGGCCCGCGTACTTGTAAAGCGCCGCCCCGATCAGCGGCCCGAAGATGAAGCCGGCGGGTGGGGCAGCTGACATCAGCGCCGCTGCAGCGCCTTGTTCCTCGCGGCTGACAGACAGGCTGCCGAGTGCGTTGGCTGACGGAATTGCGAGCGCGGAGCCGACGCCCACAACGAAGAAACTGATGCAGAGCAATGGAAAGGCCGTCAGGCTGTCCGCTCCGATATAGCCAAGAACAACGAGCCCCAGTCCTATGGGCAGCACCTTGCGCGGGTCGGGCTTCACGCGGGCGATATAGCCGAACTGGACCGCAATCGTCGCAACCGCCATGCAGGCGAAAACGATGCCCGTATACAGCACCGCGGTCTGCCCGGTCTCGGCAGCGCCTGCACCTTTGTTCAGGCCGTAACGATCCTCGATGAACCAGCCGAGCGTCTGCTGGATCATCCCGACACAGACGAAATAGGAGACGAGGAAGGCGAGGTGCGGGCGCACACGCGGATCGAACATCGCAAGGCGCTTCGGCTTTGGCGAACTCCGGTCACGCGGCACCGTTTTAGGCAGGGCGAAGCCGAGGAGGATTCCGACAGAAATGCAGAACACGATGGTTCCCCAGAGCGGGGCAAGGGCGCCGAGTGGGGCGAGCGCGGCCGCGCCGGCGGGGCCGAGGATCGAGCCGATGCTCATGCCAGCCCCCAGCATGCCGAGCCCTGCGGCGCGGTTTGCCGGCGTCGTCGCATCCGTCATGGCGGCCATCGAGGCAGGTTGCAGCCCCGGCGTCAGCAGGCCGAACCATAACCGGACGAACACCAGCGTCAGTAGCAAGGCCGTCCCGGCCATCACGCCTGCAAGGGCGGCTTCAAGCGTGAACAGGAAGGCCGTGTTGGTCACGCCCATCATGATGAGCGAGAAGACCATGACCCGTTTGCGGCCCACCCGGTCGGCGATCCGGCCCCATTGGGGAATCATGAAGGCATAAAGAAGGGTCGACAGGGTAAGGATGGCGGCCACTTCGACTTCGCCGAGCCCGGCCTTGCGGGTCAGCGGCGCCACAACCACGAAATTGATGCTCATGCCCGCGCCCATGGCGATGGTCGCCAGCATCAGCATGTTCCGCTGGAAGGCGCTCAGCGGATGCAGCGGCGTTTCTGGTTCGGCCATGGTCTGGAGCATTCCCTGAACAAGCCTCTGAGGCTAGGGCGGCTCGCTGCGGATGCAAATCCTTCCGTTGCGACAATCGGCACCGGCTGGCTTGCCTGAGAGGGGTGTTACACCCTAAGTCACACGCCAACACCTGCAGCCGCCGGAGCGACCCCGCCTCATGAAAGCGATCCTCGACGTCATCCTTGCGATCCTGAACATCGCCAGCTGGATCATCATCATCCAGGCGATCCTGTCCTGGCTGGTCGTGTTCCGCGTGCTTGACCTGCGCAACTCGGTCGCCGCCTCGATCTGGGGCGCCCTCGAACGCATCACCGAGCCGGTCTACCGGCCGATCCGCAACATGCTGCCGCAAATGTCCGGGCTCGATATCACGCCGCTGATCGTGCTGCTGATCATCTTCTTCCTGCAGCAGGTCATCGTCCGCTACGGCTACAGCCTCGCGCCGTTCTGATGCGCCACCGGCTGGCCGTGCGTGTCCAGCCGGGCGCCTCGGCCGACCGGCTTGAGGGCAGGGGCGTGGATGATGCCGGGCGGGTATTCCTGAAAGTCCGGGTCCGGGCAAAACCCGAGGATGGAGCGGCCAATGCCGCTGTCGAATCTGTTGTGGCAAAAGCGCTCGGCCTGCCGAAGTCTGCCGTGCGGGTGGTGACGGGCGGCAAGACTCGGCTAAAAGGCCTCGACATCGAGGGGCCCGCGGAACTCGCGGGCGTTATTGGGGGATGGCTTGCAGATGAGCGCAGTCCGGATTGATGGCCATGCCATATCGGCGGATGTGAAGGCGGCCGTCGGCCGGGCGGTCGCCGCATTGCCTTCGGCGCCGTGCCTCGCGGTCGTGCTGGTCGGCGATGATCCGGCAAGCGAAGTGTATGTCCGCAACAAGGGCAAGGCGACGGTCGAGGCGGGCATGATCTCGCGCCACCACCGGCTGCCGGCTACGGCGACGCAGGCCGAAGTCGAAACCGTGATCGCGGGGCTGAATGCCGATCCTGAAGTTGACGGCATCCTGCTGCAGCTGCCCCTTCCGGCAGACCTCGATGCCGATGCGGCGATCGAGAAGATCGACCCCGCCAAGGATGTTGACGGGCTCACGGAGGTGTCGACCGGACGGCTCGCTCTCGGCAAGGCGGGACTTCGTCCGTGTACCCCCACAGGATGCGTCATCATGGCGAAGCGCGCGTTAGGCGAGTCGCTTTCGGGGCTGAACGTGGTGGTGATCGGCCGCTCGATCCTCGTTGGAAAGCCGACGGCCCAGCTGTTCCTCGCCGAAAACTGCACCGTGACCATCGCGCACAGCCGCACGCGGGATCTGGCCGCGCTTTGCCGGACGGCAGACATTCTGGTTCCGGCGGTTGGCCGGCCGGAAATGGTGCGCGGCGACTGGGTGAAGCCTGGCGCGGCGATCATTGATGTCGGCATCAACCGCGTGCCAGCGCCTGAGAAAGGCGAAGGCAAAACGAAGCTTGTCGGCGATGCGCATTATGACAGCTGCGCCCAAGTCGCTGGCTACATCACGCCGGTGCCAGGCGGGGTCGGGCTAATGACGGTCGCCTGCCTCCTCCGCAATACGGTTCTTGCCGCTTGCGCCCGCCGCGGCTGGCCGATTCCGTCAGGGCTGTGAGCCAGTCTTTCGTCCCTCCGGATACGGAGCTTTTCCGTACACTTTGGGAGCGGCAAGTGGGTTGCTGCGCGCTCTGCGGCCTTGCCATGCCCACGAGCCGGTTTGACCTCGCGCATGCGACGCTCTGGAAGAAGCAGCGTCCGACCTTCGATCACATCCGGCCGAGGGCAGCCGGCGGCAGCGACGTGCCCGAAAACCTGCAGCTGGCGCATGCTGTGTGCAACTGGCGGAAGGGCGCCCGTGCCTGACGTGCGGCCCTGCAGATCAGATGCGGCTATTGAACACGTGAGACATTGCCAATGCTGCGGCGGTGGCGACGTTCACGCTGTCGAATCCTTCTGTCATGGGAATACGCACCGGCCGGGCGCGCGCGATCAGCTCTGCCGGCAGGCCCGGGCCTTCGGCGCCCATCAGTAGGGCCACGCGCTGGGGTGCCTTCACTGAGGGGAGGGGCTCTGCATCCGCGCGCGGCGTCAGCGCCCAGACTTCGTGACCGCTGGCCTCTGCCGCCTGAATGATTGAGGTGCCGGTCCCGCCATGTGCGAAAGGCAGCCACAGCGTTGTGCCCGAGGAAACGCGGATCGCCTTGCGATAGAGCGGATCGCACGACTCCGCATCGAGCAGCACCGCGCTGGCGCCAAACGCTGCCGCATTGCGGAAGCACGCGCCGACATTGTCATGGTTCGACAGGCCCGAAAGCAGCAAGGTTGTGGAGGGACCCTCCGCAGGCAGAACATTTTCCGGCCGGAGCGCAGCGCCCTTGCGCCCGCAGGCGAGAACGCCCCGATGCACCGGAAAGCCGGCGACGTCGTCCATCACGCCTTGAGGCGCGACATAGACCGGCACATCCGCCGGCACGCGCGCGAGCAGGCCCGCAAGCGGCGCCAGCCGGTTCTCGCACAGGAACAGGCTTTCGACCTCGAAACGCCCGCGCGTCAGCAGCGTCTCCAACGTCACCTTGCCTTCGACGATGAAGCGGCCGCCATGACCGCCCGTCAGGTCGCGCTCGCGGATAGACGCAAAAGCCGCGACCCGAGGATCGCGGCTTGATGTGATCGGAACGAGGTTCAGCGCGTCAGTCGCCAACCGGCAATCCCTGTTCCTTCGCGAGGCGCTTCATCGTCTTCTGCAGCTTCTCGAAGGCGCGCACTTCGATCTGGCGGATCCGTTCACGGCTGACGCCGTATTGGTCCGACAGTTCTTCCAGCGTTTTCGGCTCGTCGATCAGGCGGCGTTCGGTGAGGATGTGACGCTCGCGCTCAGAGAGGTCCTCCATGGCGCGGGTCAGAAGTTCCATCCGGCTGTCGAGTTCCTGGCGGTTGGCATAGGTTTCGGCCGTGCCTGGCTCGTCATCGGCGAGCCAGTCCTGCCATTCCAGGTCGCCATCGGTGCCCATCGGCACGTTCAGGGAGGCGTCCGAGCCACTCATCCGGCCGTTCATCGAATAGACTTCGTCTTCGGTGACGTTCAGCTTCTCGGCAATCAGGCGCGCCTGTTCCGGCTTGAGGTCGCCCTCTTCCAGCGCCTGCATTTCGCCCTTCAGGCGGCGCAGGTTGAAAAACAGCTTCTTCTGGGCGGCCGTTGTGCCCAGTTTCACGAGGCTCCAGCTGCGCAGGATGTATTCCTGGATGGCAGCGCGGATCCACCACATCGCATAGGTCGCGAGGCGGAAGCCCTTTTCCGGATCGAATTTCTTCACGGCCTGCATCAGGCCGACATTGCCCTCGGAAATCACTTCGGCCATCGGCAGACCATAGCCGCGATACCCCATGGCAATCTTCGCCACGAGGCGAAGGTGCGAGGTGACCATCTTCTCGGCAGCCTCGGTGTCTTCATGGTCGCGCCACTGGCGCGCCAGCATGAATTCCTCGTTCTTCTCGAGCATCGGAAACTTGCGGATCTCGCTCAGGTACCGGCTCAGTCCTTGTTCTGGACTAAGGGCCACAGAGCCCGCTTTCGTCGGCGTATTCGCCATGTTTCGTCCTCCTGTTCTGGGCGGGTCCCGATTCGGCGGCCCACCTCTTGATCCTGGAACTCCCCGGCACCCTAGCCCTGCATGGCAGCAGCGTCGCCGCCGGAGACACGCAATTCATTCATCGCGCTTTTGCATAAATAGGAATTGGGGCGAGGGTGTGGAAGAGGTTCCGGCGGTGCTTTTTTAACCGCCGGTCAACTCTCGGTGAGGCTGCGCCTCTCCTCTGCAATATAGGAAGCCGAGCGCATTTCGAACAGGCGGCTCGCCGTGCGCTGGAATTCGAAGGCACCGTCGCCGTCGGGGTAGAGCCGGTCGGGCTCGGCGGCGGCGCTGGCCACCAGCTTGGTGCGCGCCTCGTAGAGCGCATCGATCAGGCTGACGAAACGGGCCGCCTCGTTGCGCCGGTCCGGGGTGAGCAGGGGAATGCCCTCCAGGATGATGGTGTGGAAGGTCGCGGCAATCGTCAGATAGTCGATCGAGCCCAGCGGCCTTGCGCAGAGTTCCTCGAAGCTGAAGCGCGCAACGCCGGCGGCCTCCCGTGACACGTCGAGCTTGCGGCCCTTCACCGTCAGCACGCAGTGCTGCGGCTCAGCGCCGAGGGTGAGGCGTGTCCAGGCAAGGTCCAGCGCCGCCGCGCTGCCTTGCCCGAGCGGTGAATACCAGACCGGCGCCTCGACCAGCCGGTCGAGCCGGTAGTCGCGCGCTGATACCAGTTCAAACACGCCGCAGCGTTCTTTCAGGCGTTGGATGAAGGGCAGGAACAGGCCCCGATTGATCCCGTCCTTGTACAGATCATCCGGATGCCGGTTGGAGGTCGCGACAACGGTCACGCCTTGCGCAAACACCGCATCGAACAGCCGCGCGAGGATCATCGCGTCGGCGATCTGCGTCACCTGGAATTCGTCAAAGCAGAGCAGCCGCGCCTCGCTCGCCACTTGTTTGGCCACCGGCGCAATCGGATCATCCCCCGCGCTGCTGACGCGCCAGGGCGAGCGCTTGCGGTCCGCCTCGCTCATCTTGCGCCACACATCGAGGCGCTCGTGCACTTCGGCCATGAATTCATGGAAGTGCACGCGCCGTTTCGGAGCGATTTTCAATTCGGCGAAGAACAGGTCCATCAGCATCGACTTGCCGCGCCCGACGCCCCCCCAGAGATACAGGCCCTGCACAGGTTCCGGCGCTTTGGAGAACAGGCCGCGCCTTTGCGGTTTGGCCAGATCGGCCGCCAGCGCATCAAGCCGGTCGGCGGCCTCGGCCTGTGCGGGGTCGCCGGTCAGAGCGCCGCTCGCCACCCGCTCATCATAGCGTGCCCGAACCCCGCCCATCTGCCTCAGCCGAACCGCTGCGCCGCCTGGGCGATGAAATCGCTGAACGTCTCTGGCCGCACCAGCAGTGTCGCAATCACGCCGGCCACCGCGCCGCCAAGGTGGGCCTCATGCCCGATCACCCGGTTTTCGCGGAGCGAGAAGGCATAGCTGAGCCCGACATAGAGGATGCCGAACACGATGCCCCACATCGGGATGACGAAGAAGGCGAGCAGGATTGCAAAGGGCTCGAACAGGCAGAAGGCGAGCACAATGCCGGACAGCGCCCCAGAGGCGCCGGCAGCGCGATAATCGGGCGAGTTCTGATTGTGCAGGTAGGCCCAGACGCTGCCGCCGATGAGTGAGGCGAAATAGACGATGGCAAAGCCGACCCCGCCCAGCACGTATTCGCAGATCGGCCCGAACAACCAGAGGCCGTACATGTTCAGCAGCAGGTGAGGGCCGTTGACGTGGAGGAAGCCGGAACTCAGCCCCCGGTACCACTCGCCCCGTTCCTTCATTGGCCCGACCCAGAGGATGTTCTGGGACATGAAGGCTGCATTGCCGAACGCAATCAGGCTGGCCGCGATGTTCAGAACGAGAAGGCCCAGCGTCACGGGCGAGGCGATGAGGCTGTCCATTCAGATACCTTGCTGCGGGTGCGCCGAAACGACAAGCCGCCCGGAAGCATTCTTCCGGGCGGCTTAGCAATCAGAGCCAGTGGGCGGCAATGGCCCCTCATCAGGGCCGAGTGTCAGGCAGCCCGGGCCGGGCGGGCAGGGGTGGCGGCGCCGGCGGCCGGCATCAGCTCCATGAAGAAGTCCTCGAAGGATTCCGGACGCTGGATGAAGCGGTTGAAGGGCAGGTTCGCCTTGAACACGGCCTGGGGATGGATATTGGCGCCGCAGCGGACGGCAGATGCAACGGCCTGGTCGCGCCCTTCCAGCGAGGAGACGACGGCGATCCGGTATTTGCCCATATTGGCCACGCGGGCGATGGTCATGTCGGCGTCCATGCTGTCCGGCAGGCCCAGATCCAGCACAACCAGGTCGAAACGCTCGAGCCGCAGACGGGCTTCGGCGGCCATAAGCGTCGGCGCCATCACGAGGTCAATCTGGACGCGCGCGCGTGCCGCCTTGTCAGAGGCGATCGCCAGCATGTCGCGCACGGGCTCATGATCCTCAACCCACAGAACTTTCATCTACAACTACCTCATCAGGAACTGGCTGGCGGGGAGGAAGCGTTAAGCCGTGCCCCGTGATGGGTTCACCATGCCACGCGCGTCTTGCGCCTTGGTAAAGCGAAACTTTCCGAAACATTTAAAATCGCCCGGAACGCAGTTTTTCTGCGCCCCGGCGCTTAGGCGCCTGATCCTAGGCAGCAGGCCGCGGGGGCAATATGCTGACAGTTACCGATTCCGGGAGGCCCAGCGGAGCCCGCATGACTGACGAGACCACCCTCAAGCCGCCTGCGGCCGAGCCGGCCACCCTGTTCACGGCAGGCAGCACGGGGCTGCATATTGTCGATGAGCTGATCGAGGAACGCTGCCCCCGCCTGCGCGCGAGCCCGGCCTGGCCGCTTGCCCGGCCCTTGCTCTACAGCCTGCTCGGCTACAGCAAGGCCCGCGCGATGGCCGATGAACTGGTCCAGCTGACGGGCCGCGAATCGTTTGACCGGCTGTCCCGCCAACTCGCTTTCGACATGTCGGTCGCCCGGCTTGACCGGCTGCCCGAGAAAGGCCGCTGCATCGTGGCGGCCAACCATCCGACCGGGCTCGCCGACGGCGTGGCGGTCTGGGACCTGCTGAAACGCAAGCGGCAGGACATCATCTTCTTCGCCAATGCCGACGCGATGCGGGTCAATCCGAAATTCGAGGACGTGATCATCCCGGTCGAATGGGTGGTCGACAAACGCAGCCCCGCCAAGGCCCGCGAAACCCTTAGGCGCGCCGCCGCCGCCTTCGCGGAGGAAAAATGCGTGGTCATCTTCCCGTCCGGCCGCCTTGCCCGCAAGGTCAACGGCCAGATGGAGGAGAAAGACTGGTTCCCGACCGTCGTCAGCCTCGCCCGCAAGCAGGAGGCGCCGGTCATCCCGCTCAATCTCGATGCCCGCAACTCGGCCCTCTATTACCTCTTCTGCGATCTCTCGAACGAGCTGCGCGATATCACGCTGTTCCACGAGCTGCTGAACAAGCGTGGCGCGAAGATTCGCATGACTTTCGGCGAAGCGATCCCGCCGGACCGGCTGCAGGGCGACCCTGCCTCGGTCACCGAGAAGCTGAAGCAGCACGTCTCCTACCGCTTGCTGACCGACCCTGACGCCACATTCCAGCCCTGACCTCGGGAGACCTCGGCTTGCGGCCCGGGCGAATGCGCCCTAGAGGCGCGCGCCATGATCGAAATCGTACCTGAAACGCCCGCCCTGCATGCCGATGCGATCGAAGACCTCTTCGACCGCACCTTCGGCCCCGGCCACTTTGCCAAGACGGCGGAGCGGCTGCGGGAATACTCCGCCTCGATTCCCGCCATCAACCGGGTGGCGGTGGACTCCGGCCGGGTCGTCGGCGTGTGCCGCGTCTGGCCGCTGGTCGTCGGCGCGGCGCGCCGGCCGGCCCTGTTCTATGGGCCGGTCGCAGTCGATCCGGCCTATCGCGGCAATTTCCTCAGCCTGCGTATCACCGAGGCGGCGCTTGAAGCGGGCAAGGCGGCCGGCTGGCCGGCGGCCATCCTGATCGGGGCCCACAGCCTGTTCGGCAAGGCAGGCTTTGCCGTGGCACCCAAGAACCGGCTGACCTTTCCCGGTCCGCAGGATCAGGGCCGCGTCATGGTGCGCGACCTTGCCGGAGACGCGTCCACACTCGAAGGTCTCGTCACGGCGCCGTAACACGCCGGTTTTACTTGCAGCGCCCTGGATCGGCTGGCAGCATTCCGGCATTCGCAGCACGCCCGGTCTGAACTCTCCCGCACAAGAGGGGAGGCGGGCGCGCTTGCGGCAAAGGAGGAAGAATGACCGATGTTGTTACCGGTCAGGACGAGCCGCAGCGCCCGCGCGCGACAATGCGGCAAGTCCTGGCCTCGCTGAACCAGCCCAAGGTCGCGCTCGCGGTGATCTTCGGCATTGCGACCGGAATGCCGCCGGTCCTCGTCAGCGTGACGCTCGGGTTCTGGCTCCGCTCCGAAGGCGTCGCGCTCAGCGCCATCGGCTTCATGAGCTGGGTCGGCATCTTCATCTCCACAAAATTTCTTTGGGCGCCTTTCGTCGACTGGATCCGGCTGCCCTGGATCGGCAAGCGCCTCGGTCATCGCCGGTCGTGGATGCTGGTCGGGCAGCTTTTTGTCACCATCGGCATTCTCGGCATGGCGGCGACTGGCCCCTCCGGCAGCCTCGCGGTGTTCGCCGCCTTTGCCATGCTCACCTCCTTCGCTGCCGCGACGCAGGACATCGCTGTCGATGCCTGGCGGATCGAAAGCGCGAGGGACGAAGAGCAGGACCTGATGGCCTCCGCCTACATCTTTGGCCTGCGCTCCGGCTACTTCCTCGGCAACGTGCCGATCCTCGCGGCCTCGGCGGTCATCGGATGGCAGCTGTCCTATGCCTGCGCCGCGATCGGCGGTATCGCTGGCCTCACTGGCCTGCTGCTTGCGCGGGAGCCGGACAAGCCGCGCGATTTCTCCGCCGCAACCGGGATCGGCAGCGTGCTCTCGGCACTGATCCGCCCCCTGAAGGTTTTCTGGCAGGACCATGGGCGGGACATCTTCATCTTCCTGCCGCTTGTCGCACTCTTCTTCGTGCCGGACGGATTGATCACATCGATGGTCGGCCCGCTCTATATCGATCTCGGCTTCACCGGCCCCCAGATCGCCGCCATCCGCACCGTCTTCGGCTTTCCGGCGACGCTGGCAGGCGTGATCGTTGCCGGCCTCATTGGCCTGCGCTTCGGCACGATCCCGGCGATGGCGATCGCCGTCATCCTTGCGGCGCTTTCGAATGCGGGTTTCGCATTTCTTGCGCTTTCGGGCGGTGACAAGCTCGTCTGGATCATCGCGGCGATGTTCGAAGGTTTCAGCGGCGGCATGGCGACCGCCGCGATGGTCGCTTGGGCCAGCCGCCTGACCAACCCCGTGGCAACGGCCGCACAGTTTGCCTTGCTATCCTCCCTGATGACACTGGTTGCAGGCTTCCTCGGAGGCTTCGCCGGGCTCGCCGTCGAGGCGCTGCAGGCCCGCAGCGGCTCTCCTATGGGAGGTTATGCGACCTGGTTTTCGATGACACCCTTCGCCGCGATCCCGCCGCTCATCCTGATCTGGCTCGTCAGCCGGCGGACGAAATCGGCCTAGCGCCCCTCGCGCCGCCAAGCGAGCAGCAGCATCAGGATCAGCGCCGCTGCCGCGAGAATGCCCGGCAGCAACGGCTGACTGGTGGAGGAACGCACCGCATAGGCGTCGCGTTCGCGCAGGCCGATCCAGCCATTGCCCGCCGCCGTGCGCTGGTTGCCGATGCGGCGGATCTCCGGAAGGTTCGTGCCCGCCGCATTCAGCTGCTCCACGCCGCCGCCGGTCGCTCGCGACACAGGCTCGAGCACATCCGCTGTCGAGGTAAGGTCCGCATACTCCTTCGGGTTTGCAGGCCCGTTCAGCGCAATCGCTTCCAGCCCGCCGGAACGGGCCCGGTAGATGCCAAGCTGGTCAATCGGCGCTTCTGCTGCGAACGTGCCCGGCCCGCGGTTCACCCAGTTCGGCCGGAGAATGTCGCCTTCCGGCGTCTCGATTTCCAGTGTCGGCGCGCTGTCGAGCAGCGTGCGCAGCTCGACGCTCGCCTTGCCGTCCTCGGTCTGGATCGACAGGCGCCGCTCCTCGAGTTCCGGCTCCTTCATCATCCAGTGCACCATCCGCCGGATCAGCTCGGCGAACGGCCCGCCGCCATCATGCCCGCTCGCCCAGAGCCAGATCTGGTCGGACATCAGCATACCCACGCGGCCCTTGTCGACCCGGTCGACGATCAGCAGCGGCCGGCCTTCCGGCCCGGATATCAGCACGTCCCCGGCAACCGCATCGGCCTCGATATAGCGCATCCACTCGCCCCACGCGCTGTCATCCAGCGGCGCGGTCACCGAATGGCGTTTTCCCGGCCCGGTCAGCTTCGGCCTGAAACTCCCGGTACGGATCACGCCTGTGGGTGTCGCCGGGAGGACGGAAGCCAGCGGTGACCGTGCAAGGCTCGCGGGTCCTGCAAACTGCTCGCCCGCCACGATCAGCAGCGCGCCGCCATCTGCTACATAGCGTGACATGTTGGCGAGATAGGCCTGCGTGATCACGCCCTGGCGCTCATACTGGTCGAAGATGATGAGGTCGAACTCGGTCAGTTTTTCCTCGAACAATTCCTCGGTGGGGAAGGCGATGAGCGCCAATTCTTCCGGGCGCGCATAGTCGGTCTTGAACGGCGGCCTCAGAATCGTGAAGTGCACAAGGTCAACCGACGGATCGGATTTCAAGAGGTCGCGCCACACGCGCCCCGCCTGGTTCGGCTTGCCGGTTACGAGCAGCACGCGCAGCCGGTCGCGCACACCGGCAATCGTCATCGCGGTGCGATTGTTCGCCAGCGTCAGCTCTTCCGGCCCCGGCGGGGCCTCGATCACGACCATGTTCTCGCCGCGCCGTTCGATCTCCACCGGCAGCGGCGTATCCTCGCCCGCTTTCACGCGAATGCGCTGGGGCGCGCCGCCATTCAGCGATACCTGCAGCTCCACTTCGCCGCCGCGCGGGTCTTCCACACGCACCACAAGATTCGCACTCTCGCCGACAATGCCGAAATTCGGCGCATTGACGATCCGAACGCTTCGGTCGCCCCGGTCTTCCTCGCCGGCGATGAGGCCATGCAGCGGACCGATCAGCGCTTCGACACGTTCCGGGTCCGGAAGATCGTTGATCTGTCCGTCCGTGATCAGGATCGCGCCCGCAATCCGGTCGCGCGGCACATCCGACATGAGGCCTTCGAGCGCGCCGTAGAGATAGGTCCCGTCATCGCCCGGATTGGTCTCCAGCGTGCGCACTTCCAGCGTCTTGTCCTCGGCAAGGCGCGCCTTCAGTGCGGCATAGGCCGCGTCCGCCGCCGTCTGCCGGTCGCCGAACTGCATGCTCTCTGACCGGTCGAGGATGATGGCCGCCACCGAGGGCAAGGGCTCGCGCTCCTCGTGCACAAGCGATGGATTGAGCAGCGCCGCCGCGAGCAGCAGGAGACCCAGTGCGCGTGTCAGCCAGGCCCGTCCGCGCAGCAGGAGGTAAGCGACCCAGGCCAGCACGGTCAGCCCGGCGAGGCCCCAGAACAGGGGCCAGCCGAGGAACGGCTCGAAGCTCAGGCGGACAGCCTCGTTCATCGCGGGGCACCATCCGGGTCCGGCACCGGCAGGCGCGGATCGCGCGCATTGCCTTCATCCTCGCCGAGGCGTTCCAGCAGCGCCGGAATGTGTACCTGGTCGTCCTTGTAGCTGCCGGTCAGCACATACATGATGAGGTTAACGCCAAAACGCCGCGCCGTCTCGCGCTGCTCGGCCCCTCCGTCCACGGAATAAAGGTCACGCCCGTTCTGGTCGACTGCCCAGGCTGATGCCCAGTCCGCATCGCCAATGAACAGGCGCGAGACTCCGTCGCCGCGTGGCGCGGCCGCATCACCCGCCTCCTCAATCCAGAGTCGCCGCCCGGCGAACCGGCCCGGATAGTCCTTGATCAGGTAAAAGCTGCGCGACAGCACATGGTTCTGCGGCACGGGCTGTAATGGCGGAACGTCGAGACCTTCCAGAAGCGTCTCGAGGCTCGTCACGTCCGTCTGAGTGCCGGCCGTCTCGCCCGCCCGCGTGTCGATCAGCAGCGCGCCGCCGGAGCGCATGTAAGCGTTCAGTCTCTGCACAGCCTTGTCGGACAGCGGCGGCGCATTGCCCGGCACATTGAAATAAATCAGCGGATAGAGTTCGAGCGCATCTGTCTCCAGATTCAGCGCATGTGGCTCGGCCGGCTCCACCGATGTCCGCATCAGGAGGATGTTCGAGATCCCGACCAGCCCCGCCCGGGTGCGCGCATTGAGGGCGCTGTCATTCGTTTCAACATAGCCAAGCCGCATCTCGAGCGCCGCCTCGATCTGCTTCTGCGGCGCCCCGCTGCCGGGCAGGGGCACCACGCGCGACTCGGTCGACACCGCTCGGTAGCTGCCATCCGGCATCAGCTGGTAGTCATACTGCGCGAAGGCCCGCTCCGGTGCCACAAGTGACACGGCGGCCAGCGCTGCAATTCCGGCGGCGATACTTGCGGCCTTCGCCTTCGGCAGGAAGGCGCGCAATCGTCCGGCCACGAACAAGGCGATGAACAGGTCCAGCGCCAGCAGCGCCGCCGCGAAGCCGAGAAGCGGCCCGGCCAGGCGCAGCGAACGTGCCTCCGCGTCACCCAGCAGGCGGGCCGAGGCCGGCCAGTCGCGGATCAGTTCCGGCTTGGCGCCTGCGCCGGCGTTCAGCGCCCGTGTGCCAGCGGGTCCCTGATAAAGTCCTGGCGGATGGATTTCGGATGGCAATGTGGTTGCAAACTCCGTCGCCTTGATCGGCGCCGCCGCCGCGCCAGCGCCCGCAAGGCGGCCGAAGCCGTCGAGAGTCAGCTGCGGCATGTAAGTGCCTTCGGTATCTTCGATCGCCTCACCGCGCCCGGCCGTGATCGCGCGGCGTAGCATCTGCTCGAACAGGCCGGAATAGGCGAGGTCCGCCCAGTCCGGTCCCGCCGTTACATGGAACAGGATCAGCATGCCATTGCCGCGCGCGTCCGCGGTCACCAGCGGCGAGCCATCAGCTAGGCGCGCCCAGGTCTTGCGCGAAAGTTCCGGGTCCGGACTGGCCAGCACCTGCTGGCGCACGCGGATATCCGGAGGAATCGGCAAGCCGAAGAAAGGCGAGCTATCGGAAAACTCGGCGAGCCCCTGCGGCTCTTCCCAGGCCAGCGTGCCGCCCAGCGCCCGCGACGAACGGCGCAGTCCCACCGGCAAAAGCTCATCACCCTGCGCGGCAAGGCGCGGCCCCGCAAACCGGATCAGCGCGCCGCCATCTTCCACCCAAGCGGTCAGCTTTTCGGCATCCGCCGCCGGAATCTGTCCGACATCGGACAATATGATCGCATCAGGCGACGTCGAGACGACCGCTTCCACGTCCCCGCTGGAAATGGAGGCAAATGGCTCCAGCGCCTTGCGGATATAGTGCATGTCGGAGAGCAGCGGCTGCGCAGCGGTGCCCGCATCGACGAGGCCTACGCGCCGCGTCCGGTCCACCGAATCCCAAAGCCAGACCGTCCCCGCTCCGGCGCGTCCGGTCACATTGAACCGCGCCACGCGCGCCAGCGCTGCCGCCGGAATCTTGAAGGCGGCCACCGCCTCGCTTGCCCCCGCATCGAACACGGCTTCTGCCGAAGCAATCGCCGAACCATCGCGCGTCTGCGCCGACACAAATGCCCGCGCCGTGCCGCGCGTGTCGGCGCGCGCAAGGCGAACGTTCACCGCGTCGGTCTCGGCCGAAAGGCTGGTGATGGCCACCGGCCCATCGGCTGGTGCAGCAAACACAGTCAGCGGCGCGCGCGCTGCAAGTTCCGCCGCAAAGGCTGCCCCGCCGCCTGCTTCAAGCCCGTCACTTGCCCAGAAAATCCGCGCCGGTTTGAGGCCCGAGGCATCGAGCCGCTTCAGCGCATCCGTCCGGTCGCTCGCCCAGGGCTGCGGGCGCAGTGTCGCGATCCGCTTGCCAAGGTCCGCCTTCGACAGGCGCACCGCCGGATCGGCGTTCAGCTGCTGCGGCGCGGTTAGCAAGAGGTGCACCGCAGTGTCCCGGCTGCCTGCGTCCAGCGTCGCGCTCGCGGCATTGGTCAGCTCGGTCCAGCGCGGCGCCGCCGGCCAGCCATTGTCGATCACGATCAGGATCGGGCCTTCTTCCGCCGTCTGCCCGGCCTTGGCTCCCGGCGCATAGACCGGTTGAGACAGGCCGATGATCGCGGCCACAACCGCAAGCGTCCGGATCAGCCAGACCCACCAGGGCGTGCGCGCCGGCGTCTCCTCGCGTGGCACCGCGCCTTCCAGCAGGCGCAGCGAGGGCAGCTCTGCCGCTTTCGGTGCGGGCGGCGTCGCCCGCAAGACCCACCAGATCACCGGCAGGGCAATCAGCGCCGCCAGCGCCCAGGGCGCGCCGAGAAGGAAAGGGCCCAGCGCCGTCACCGCGCCGCCCCGAATTGTTCGAGTTCCGCTTTCAGCCGGGCCGCGCTTTGAAGCCCCGGCGCGCCGGTCACGTGGGCCGCAAAGCCCCAGCCCATGCGACGCGCCAGCGTCTCAAGTCCCTCACGCTGCTCGGCAAAGCGGCGCTGGTATTCCTCGCGCATCGTCTCCGCGCGGCCGAGAATCCGGTCAATCGCCGCGCCGGGGCGCGAAAGTTTCACGCGGCCCTCGAACGGAAAGCCGATCTCCACCGGCGCCGAGACGGCCAGCAGCACGCCCTCCGGGCATTTCGCTGCCAGCGGCGCGAGCCGCGCCGTCCATTCCGGAATCGGATCATAGAAGTCCGACGCCACGATCAGCGTCGCGGCCGCCCGCGGCGGCGCCGGAAACGTGCGCCCCGTGCCGCGCAAGAGGTCGTTCGCCAGCCGGTCGATGGCGCGCTTGCCGAAGCTTGGCCGCCGGCCGGAGCCGAGCGACCCGATCCGCTCGCCCTCTCGCGACATCTGGATCGCCATCGTCAGCATCAGGAGGATCGCTTCCTCCGCCTTGGTGCGCAGGTCACCCTCGCCCTTCCAGCGAAAGCCCGGATGGTCATCGGCCCAGAACAGCACCGTCCGCGCCGTCTCGAGTTCCGTCTCACGCACATAGAGGTCATCGCCCTTGGCCGAGCGGCGCCAGTCGATCCGGCTTGCATCATCTTCCTGTGCATGGCGCCGGTACTGCCAGAAGGTCTCGCCCCCGCCCGCACGCCGCCGTCCTGCCGAGCCGATATGCGCCGCCTCCGAGGCTTCCGCCTTGAAGTTCAACCCCGGCAACTGCCGGGCAAGGCGTTCGGCTTCGGCGCGAAGATCAGCGGCAACGTTCATTTCAGCGCTTCGTCAGCACACGCATCGGCAGCGGAGATCCGCGCCGCGGCCTCTTCGGCCACCGGGTTCTCGAACCGGATAAAGTGATAATCCGCAATTCCGCCATGCCGCTGCAGGATATCGTCAAGCCGCGTCGTGATGCGTTCGCCTTCCGCGCGCAGCCGCCCGGTTTCGGCGATGTAGGCGTTCATTGCGGCTTCCGAGGCAAACCGCATGACCATCATCTGCTCTTCACGCTTCTCGGCAAGTGCATCGGCATAATTCGCGGCATCGATGATCAGCTTGTTGCAAGGAACGGGAGGCAGCTCCTCGCCCGGGAAAGGCATTTCATCGCCAAGCTTGCCCGCGCCCGGCGACGCGCACGCCGCCAGCATCAGAAGCGCCGTTCCCACCAACGCACAAAGGGCGCCCAGCCGCATCATTTTCCGCTGCTTCTGAGGCAGGCTTCTGCTTCGGCAATGCGGTCGGCGACCTGTGCTTCGGTCAGGGAACCAGGCTGCACCGATGGCATCGGCGGCATTGCTGCCACCTCTGGATAGACCCTCTCAAGTTCCGCCATCAGCCACGCGCCATCATCGCGCAACCGCTTCGTCTCGGCCTCATACTCCGCCGCCGCCTTGCCCGCCGGCAGCAGGATCACGGCGCGCTGGTCGTCCCGGTACCGCGCCAGAGCGTAGGCCTGCATCGCGGCGCTGCGAACAATGTCACGGCACGCGGTCACCTCCTGCACAGGCGCTTCCGGTGCGGGCGCTTCGGCTACCTGCGTAGCGCAGGCCGCAAGCGCCAACACTATGCCCCCCATCAAAAGGCGCACGATCATCCGGCCTTCCTCGCGAGGTCGTTGATCAGATCACTGAGCTTCGGTGCCTCGCCCGTCGGGTCATAGCGCATCGCCATCCGGTGCCCGAGGCAGGGCTCGGCCAGCGCCTCGACATCTTCCATCGACGGCGCCAGCCGTCCGCGCAGCAACGCCCGCGAACGTGCCGCCAGCATCAGCGCCTGCCCGGCGCGCGGGGAGGGACCCCAGTCGACCAGCCGCTTCACGCGCGCATCACTCGTCTGCTCGGGCCGCGCCTCGCGGATCAGCCGCAGGATCGCGCCGACAATCTTCTCGCCCACCGGCATCTGCCGCACCAGCGCCTGGATCGCCATCAACCGGCCCGCGTCCAGCGCCGGGCGCAGCGGCGCATCGCTGCCACGCGTCGTCTCGATCAGGATGCGCCGCTCGGTATCGAGATCCGGATAGGTCACGTCGATTTTCAGCAGGAACCTGTCGAGCTGCGCTTCTGGCAGCGGATAGGTGCCTTCCTGCTCGATCGGGTTCTGCGTCGCCAGCACATGGAACGGCGCTGGCAGGTCGTGGCGCACGCCGGCCACGGTCACATGCCGCTCCTGCATGGCCTGCAGAAGCGCCGATTGCGTCCGGGGCGAAGCGCGGTTGATCTCGTCCGCCATCAGCAGCTGGGTGAACACCGGCCCCTTGAGAAAGCGGAAACTGCGCTGCCCGCCCGGTGCCTCGTCCAGCACTTCCGAGCCGAGAATGTCCGAAGGCATCAGGTCAGGCGTGAACTGGATGCGCTGGTTGGCAAGGCCGAGGGCCGTGCCCATCGCCTCGACAAGGCGCGTCTTGGCAAGGCCCGGAGCGCCGATCAGCAGCGCATGCCCGCCCGCCAGGACGGCGGCGAGCGCAAGCTCGATCACCCGCTCCTGCCCGAAGATGGCCCGGCCGATTTCGGCCTTCACATTGGCAAGCGCTTCCATCGCCGCGCCGGCGTCCGCCACGGCGGTCTCTGAACTGGATACTGTATCGGCCATTTCGCCACGCCTCTCCGGCTTCACGTCTCTGAGTTACAAGCCTATTTGTAAGGCGTGATTTTGGCGGAGAAAGATGTGACATCCAGCCCCGGCAGCACTTTTAAGCGGCGTTCCGGAAAGTGGGATGCGGTTTCCGGTACAACGCCGCGCAGATCAAAAAGCTGCCGTATCGGGCTGATTCGATGAAACAGCCTGATACGGAAACCCTCGGGGACACGCTTAAGGCCATACTGCCGGAAGGCAAGTTCGCCGGCCCCCTGCCGCCGGTCCACCTCTGGAATCCAGAGAAGTGCGGCGATATCGGCATGGAAATCCGCGCCGATGGCAGCTGGTGGCATGAAGGCACGCGCATCACCCGCGAGCGCCTCGTCCGCCTCTTCTCACGAATCCTGCGCAAGGACGAGGACGGCGTCACCTACCTCGTCACGCCGTATGAGAAGGTCATCGTGAATGTCGCCGATGCGCCTTTCCTCGCCGTGCGGGTCGACGTCGCCGGCCCGCCGGGCCCGGACCAGGCGCTCACCTTCCTGACCAATCTCGACTATGAAACCACTGCCGGGGCCGAGGCGCCGATCCGCGTCGAGACCGATCCTGAGACCGGCGAGCCCGCGCCTTATGTCCTCGTGCGTGGCCGCCTCGAGGCGAAGCTCACCCGCCCCGCCTTCTATGATCTGGTCGAACTCGCGGTCCCCGCGCCGGATGGAACGCCCCGTCTCGGGGTCTGGAGCCGGGGCGTTTTCTTCCCCCTCGGCCCGTCAAGCTGACCGCCTGCCCGAGGCAAACCGATGTCTTATTCCGGTCTCGACGATTTCATTGAACGCGTGCGTGCGCGCCTCGACCCGCCCGTCGGCGAGGGCCGCCTCACGGAGGGCGGCGACATGGATTTCCTCACGCCCGAGGATGTCGCCATCATCCGCCCGGCCGCTGTCCTCTTCGGCGTCCTCCCGCGCCGGGAAGGGGCCACCGCGCTGCTCACCCTTCGCCCCAATACCATGGCCGACCATGCCGGCCAGGTCGCGCTGCCAGGCGGCAAGGTCGATCCGCTCGATCTCGATGAAGTTGCCGCCGCCCTGCGCGAGGCGCACGAAGAGGTCGGCATCGCCCCGCAGGATGTCGATGTGCTGGGCAAGGGCGCGCCTTACGTCACCGGCACGCGCTATCGCATCACCCCGGTTGTCGGCCTCCTGCCGCATGATTTCGTGCCCGTGCCCGAGCCCGGCGAAGTCGCCGCCGTGTTCGAGACGCCGCTCGATTTCCTGATGAACACGGCGAACCACACCGCCGGCGAGACCTTCTACAAGGGCAAGAAGCGGCGCTATTACGAGATGCCCCACAATGGCTACCGTATCTGGGGGGTCACCGCCGGCATCATCCGCCGCCTCTACCAGACGCTTTACGAAAGCGACTGAACCGGCCGCCGCGCGTCCCGTTCTGTCGCATTCAGGGTTTCTCAAGACCCGCCGCCCCCTTATGTAAGTCCGGGGGCGATCACGCGAACGCCCGGAACCAGAACAGGAATTCGCTACCGTGGCCGGCCGCCTGCTTTTCGAAGTCTTCGTCTTCTCGCTGCCCTTCCTGGTGTTCGGCCTGTATGTGCTCGCCACGCGCTCGGCTGAGGAAGCCGGCAAGCGCAAATGGCCGGTGCAGCTTCTCTTCGCGATCGGCATCACCCTCGCCACCATTGCCTGGTTCGTGATGATTGCCCTTGAGCCGCGCGACCGCGGCATGTGCATCGAGCCGGAGCGGGTAGAGAATGGCGTGATTATCCCGGCGCGCTCCTATCCGTGCGAGCACCGCCCGCAGGATGTCGGCATCCCGCGTCCGCGAGAAACAGCGCCCGGCGATGCCCCGACCTGAAACGCTGAAAGCCGCCTGGGTCACCGCGCCCGCCAGCCGCGCCGTGATGGGCGCGCTTGATGCGGCCCGTCCCGGCTCGGCGCGTTTCGTCGGCGGCTGTGTGCGCAATGCCTTGCGCGGCATCCCCGCTGACGATGTCGATATCGCCACGCAGCTCACGCCGGAGGCGGTCGTCGCCGCGCTGAATGCGGCCGGCGTGCGCGCCATCCCGACCGGAATCGAGCACGGCACGGTCACCGCCGTGCATGACAGTGTGCCGGTCGAGATCACCACCCTGCGCCGGGATGTCGAAACCGATGGCCGGCGCGCGGTTGTCGCCTTCACCGAGGACTGGGCCGAAGACGCCGCCCGCCGCGATTTCCGCCTCAACGCCATCTATGCCGGCGCCGATGGTGAACTCTTCGAAGTCATTCCAGACTCGGTCGCCGATGCTATCGCCGGCCGCGTCATCTTCATCGGCGACGGTGACCAGCGCTTGCGCGAGGACTACCTTCGCATCCTGCGCTTCTACCGCTTCAACGCCTGGTACGGCGCGGGCATCGATGCCGAAGGCCAGGCCGCCTGCGCGCGCCAGAAGGACGGCCTCGCCAGAATCGCCGCCGAGCGAATCTGGAAAGAGCTTAAACGCACCCTCGCCGCGCCGGATCCGTCTGCCGCCTTGCTGGCGATGGAGGAGGCGGGCGTGCTCGACGCTGTGTTGCCAGCGGCCAGCCCGGCCTTGCTCACCGCCCTCGTTGCGGCGGAGGCCGGGGCAGGGCTCGCGCCCGACGCGATGCGGCGCCTGATGGCGCTCATCCCGCGCCGTCTCAGCGATGCCGGCGCGGTCTCTTCAGCGATGAAATTCTCGAACGAGGAATCCGCGCGCCTGACCGCTTGGGCAGATCCTGCCCTGCCGCATGTCTTGGGTGCTGCCGAACCAGCCATCCGCGAGGCCTTTTACCGGTTCGGCCCCGCCGCCACGCTCGACCGCGCCGTGATCGAAGCGGCCTCCGGCGCTGACGGCGACCTCGCCGCACTCGCCCGCCTCGCGTCAGACTGGCAACGCCCGAAATTCCCGGTCGGCGGAAGCGACGCGCTCGCCGCCGGCCTCGCCGGGCCAGCCGTCGGCGCGGCGCTAGGCGCGCTCGAAGAAGCCTGGATCGCCTCGGGGTTCACCCTGAGCCGCAGCGCCCTCGTTGCCCGCCTCAAGGCGCCGGGTTGAACATCCAGACATAACCGTTGAGGTAGGCCGCAAAGCTGACCCAGGCGAGATACGGCACCTGCAACAGCGCAGCGCGGGGCGAATGCAGGGCAAAGCGCAGCATCATCGTCGCGATCAGCAGCCAGAGCGCCACCAGCACGCCCATCGCCACGGCGGGGTCGCGGAAGCCGAAAAAGAACAGGCTCCAGCAGACATTCGCCGCCAGCATGGTGAAATAGAGGCCCATCGCCGCGCTTGCCCGCTTGAAGCTGCCTGCCTCGTAGAGGACCATCAGGGCGCCCGCGAGCATTAGGGCAAACAGGGCAGGCCAGACGAAGGCAAACACGATGTCGGGCGGGTTCAGCGGCGCCTTGCGCAGGGCCGCATACCAGGGGTCATCGCTGCCGGCGCTGATCACGCCGCCTAGGGCGAGCGCGCCCAATGTCGCCGCCGTGATCAGCGCAGCGCCCGGCCAGTCAAAAGATCGCGATGTCGTCCCCATGCCCAGAAGATAAGGGCAAGATCGGGCGGATCAAAGGCCGCTACGCCCGCTGCGGCCCCGGCAAACCCAGGGTGAACAAGCCTTGGGCGCCCTCCAGCCCCCTGGCTTTCCCCGGCAGCCCACCCATGTTATAACACACGTAGCTACAGGAGCCCGCCATGACCCGCCTCAAAATCCGCAAGATCGGCAATTCCCTCGGCGTCGTGCTGCCGAAGGAAGTGCTGGAAATGCTCGGCGCGTCCGAAGGCGATACCGTGTCTTTCGCCCGTACGGCGCAGGGAATCATGGTTTCGATCAGCGACGAACAGGCTGAAAAGCTTCGCGAAATGGCGGCGGATGTGATGAAACGCAGGCGCAAGGCCTTGAAAGTCCTTGCCCAATGACCCGCCCAAACTGGCTTCCGGAATGGCTCGTCTACGAAGTCCATGACGACCAGATTGCCGAACACGGAGGCGCGCCGGGTGTGCGGGATGCCGGCCTGCTGGAAAGTGCGCTCGCCCGGCCGCTCAATGCGTTCGCCTACGGCGTCGAGGACATCTTCGATCTCGCCGCGCTCTACGCCGCCGGCATCGTGAAGAATCACCCCTTCATTGATGGCAACAAACGCACCGGGTTCATCCTGTCGGAACTTTTTCTCAACGCGAACGGCTGGTGGCTCGACGCGACCGACGACGATGTCATCGCGTCGGTTCTCCTGCTCGCGGGCGGAGAGTGGAACGATCAGAACTACGCCGCCTGGCTACGAGAAAACTCCTCGCCGATCGGTGCCTGAGCCCGTCTGGACTCCACACGGGACTTGTGGACTGTTTCTGGAGTGTTTCAGGGCCATTTGACCACCGGTGGCATTGACGAGAGGATGCTCTCGACATTGCCACCGGTTTTCAGGCCGAAGGTCGTGCCCCGGTCGTAAAGCAGGTTGTATTCGACATACCGGCCGCGCTGCACCAGCTGCTGCTCACGCTCGGTCTCGCTCCACGGCTCGTTCATACGGCGGGCCACGAGGGCGGGGTAAATCCCGGCGAACGCCTTGCCGACTTCCTGCGTGAAGGCGAAGTCCTTCTCCCAGTTCCCGGAGTTGAACCGGTCATAGAAAATCCCCCCGGTCCCGCGCGGCTCGTTGCGGTGCGGCAGGTGGAAGTAAGTCTCGCAATAATCCTTGAGGTGCTGGTAATCGACCCCGTCATGCGTGTCACAGGCCGCCTTCATGGCGGAATGGAAGTCGACCGTGTCGGGGAATTCCTGGTTGCGCTGGTAGCCGAGCAGGGGGTTGAGATCGCTGCCGCCGCCGAACCAGGTCTCGCTGGTCACCAGCATCCGGGTGTTCATGTGCGCCGCCGGAACCCGCGGGTTGCGCGGGTGCGCGATCAGCGACACGCCGCTCGCCCAGAACCGGCCATCCGACTTGTCGGCGCCGGGGATCTGCGCCGCGAAGGCCTCTGAAAAAGTGCCATGCACCATCGAGAAGTGCACCCCGACCTTCTCGAATACCTTGCCGCGCATGAGACCCATCCGGCCGCCGCCAAGGTCTTCCTTGCCGTCGCCGCGCGACCATTCGGTCAGCTCGAACCGGCCCGCGGGTCCCTTGTAAAGCGGCGGGCTGGCGGCGTCCTCGAGTGCTTCGAACCGGGCGCAAATGTCCAGCTGCAGGGCCTTGAACCAGGCGCTGGCGCGGTCCTTCTTGTTGGTGAGCGGGTCGGTCTTGGTCTTGGCTGTCATGGCCGGACACTGGACCGGCAGATGCCTGCCTCGCAAGTGCCCTGTTGTCACTTTCGTCAGGGCGCGCTAACGCCCTGCGCGCAACGGGGGAGGATTGTGTGCAGAATTGCCGCGCCCGCGCCCACTTGCCGCAATGTGCGGGCAAGACAGCTCTAGTAAAGACGGGCGATATTCGCCTCGCATCAGGGAACGGAGTCACGCGTGACCGCTGAGACCACTCATTCGAACACCGAGGCAGTCGATGACGACCGCCGCAATTTCATCCACATCGCGACCGGCGCTGTCGCGCTTGGCGGCGCAGGCATGTTCGCCTGGGCAGCTATCGACCAGTGGAACCCGGCCGCCGACACCAAGGCCGCCTCGTCACTCGACGTCGACGTCTCGAAGGTTCCGCTGGGCGGCGAGATCCGCGTCCTGATCGGCGGCAAGCCCTTCTTCATCCGTCACCGCACGGAAGGCGAAATCTCCGCCGCCGAATCGGTGAACGTTGCGGCGCTGCCGGACCCGGAAACCGACGATGCGCGCCTGCGCCCGAAGGCCGATGGCTCGTTTAACAAGACGATCCTCGTGACTTCCGGCTCATGCACCCACCTTGGCTGCGTGCCGGTTGGTCCCTCGCAGGGCAATACCGGTGATTTCGGAGGCTGGTACTGCCCGTGCCACGGTTCGCACTACGATACGTCGGGCCGCATCCGCAAAGGACCGGCACCGAAGAACCTTCCCGTTCCCGATTATCGCTGGGTCTCTGACTCGGTCGTCAACATCTCCCTCTGAGAAGGACACCTTTAAATGAGCGGACATGAGTCTACCTACAAACCTAATTCGGCCTTCGAGCGCTGGCTCGACACGCGCCTCCCGATCATCCGCTTCGCGCATGATACGGCGATCAACTTCCCAACTCCGAAGAACCTGAACTACTGGTATGTGTTCGGCGGCATCCTCGCAGTCTGCCTTGCGATCCAGATCATCACCGGCGTGATCCTGGCGATGCACTATGAAGCCAGCGTCGATGGCGCCTTCGCCTCAGTTGAGCGCATCATGCGCGACGTGCCGTTTGGCTGGCTCCTGCGCTACATCCACGCCAACGGCGCGTCGATGTTCTTCCTCGCGGTCTACATCCACATGTTCCGCGGCCTCTATTACGGGTCCTACAAGGCCCCCCGCGAAGTGCTTTGGATCCTTGGCTGCGTCATCTACCTCCTGATGATGGCCACCGCTTTCCTCGGCTACATGCTGCCCTGGGGCCAGATGTCCTATCACGGCTCGAACGTGATCACCGGCCTGTTCGGCGCCATCCCGCTCGTGGGTGAAAGCCTTCAGGTCTGGCTGATGGGCGGCCCGTCGATCGGCAACCAGACGCTCCAGCGCTTCTTCTCGCTGCACTACCTCCTGCCCTTCATGATCGCGGGCGCCGTGATCCTGCACATCTGGGCGTTGCACGTTCCGGGCAACAACAACCCGACCGGCGTGGAAGTGAAAGACGTCGAGAAGGATACCGTGCCTTTCCACCCATACTACACGGTAAAAGACGGTTTCGCGATCGTCGTGTTCCTGATCATGTTCGCCGTGTTCGTGTTCTATGCACCGAACGTGCTTGGCCACGCCGACAACTACGTTGAGGCGAACCCGCTGGTGACGCCCGCACACATCGTGCCGGAATGGTACCTGTTGCCGTTCTACGCGATCCTGCGCGCCATCACGTTCGACCTCGGCCCGATCGATGCGAAACTGCTGGGCGTGATCTTCATGTTCGCCGCCATTGCCGTGCTCTTCGTGCTGCCCTGGCTCGACACGTCGAAAGTGCGCTCGATGCGTTACCGCCCGGTGGCCCGCCAGTTCTTCTTCGGATTTGTTGCGGTCTGCTTCCTGCTCGGCTGGTGCGGCGCGGCAAACCCGGATGATCCGGTGATCCCGTCGCTGCGCGGCGAGTCCAGCCTCGTCGTGAGCTACAACTCGGCCGAAGGCGTGGCGACGCAGACCTTCACGGGTCCGGAAGCCTTCACCGAAGCCAGCGCCTTCATGGAAGGTCCGGCCAAGGCCTCCGGTCCGTCTCTTGAAGTTGTCCCGGCACCGACATTCCAGTTCCGCCACCTCTCGCTGCTGCTGACCTTCATGTACTTCGGCTTCTTCGGAATGCTGTTCGTGATCGGTCTCAGCGAGAAGACGAAACCGCTGCCGGAATCGATCCACAAATCGGTGCTGAAAGCTCACAAGCCGAACACCGGCACTGCCGTTCCGGCTGAATGAAAAGCGTGAGGACAAAGACAATGAAAACCTTCCGCATCCTCGCAGTCAGCCTGGCCGGTCTTGCCTTCGCAGGACTTGCCCATGCTGCCGGCGGCTCGAAGCATGCCCACGCCCCGGAAGGCGGCTGGCCGTTCGAAGGCGTTACTGGCCAGTATGACATGGCTTCCGTCCAGCGCGGTTACGCCGTCTACAAGCAGGTCTGCGCCAGCTGCCACTCGATGAAGCTGCTGAGCTATCGCAACCTCGGTGAAAAGGGCGGCCCGTTCTATGATCCTGCTTATCCGAACCCTAACGACAACCCGTTTGTGAAAGCGCTCGCCGCCGAGAATGAAATTCTCAGCACGACGCCGAACGATGCCGGTGAGTATGAACTTCGCCCGGCCACGCCGGCAGACCGTTTCCGCTCGCCCTTCCCGAACGAAGCGGCGGCCCGCGCGGCAAACGGCGGCGCCCTGCCGCCGGACCTGTCGGTCATCACCAAGGCCCGCGTCGGCGGCGCGTCCTATATCTACAGCCTGCTGACCGGCTATCCGGACTTCTCGATGTACGAAGACCGTATCGTCGAAGAGAACGGCGAGACCGTCTACCAGACCGTCATCGACATGTCGAAGTTCGAGAAGCTCGGAGAATACAAGCCGGAGCACGGCCCCGCCTACCTGATCCAGCCGGCTGGCCAGTACTACAACCCCTACATGGCCGGCGACACCAAGCCGAACTATCTGGGCGATCCGCGCCATGCGCCTCCAGGCGGTTTCCTGGCGATGGGTCCGCAGCTGACCGATGGCCGCGTCGAGTACACCGACGGCACGGAAGCTACGGTTGACCAGATGGCGAAGGACGTTGCGCAGTTCCTCGCCTGGGCAGGTGATCCGAAGATGCAGGCCCGCAAGGAAGTGGGTCTTGCCACGATGGTCTATCTCGGCATTCTCGCGATCCTGCTCTGGTTCTCGTACAAGCAGATCTGGCGGAAGGTGGAGCACTAGGCTCTGGCTGAGATCACGGACTGATCAATTGACAACCCCGCCCCTGGGTCTTCCAAGGGCGGGGTTTTACTTTTGGGGGATGTTGCATGACGCGTTGGGTTCTCGGCATCATCGGCGGCTCGGGCCTCTATGCGTTCGACGGGCTTGAGGACCGGCGCGAGGTAAACGTGGACACAGCCTGGGGGGCGCCCTCGGATGCGCTGGTTCGTGGGCGGATCGGAAAGGTCGAACTCGTTTTCCTCCCGCGCCATGGCAAGGGTCACCGGCTGACACCGACGGATGTGCCTTACCGCGCCAACATCGCCGCGTTGAAGGCGGCAGGCTGCACGGACATCCTGTCAGTCTCCGCCTGCGGATCATTGCAGGAGCAGTATGCGCCGGGCGATTTCGTCGCCGTCGACCAGTTCATCGACCGGACCTTTGCCCGAGAGAAGACTTTTTTCGGGGCAGGGATGGTGGCGCACGTCTCGATGGCCCAGCCGGTCTGTGGGCGCCTGTCGGGGCTGGCGGCGGACGCGGTCGCAGCTGCAGGCGGCAAGGTGCACCGCGGCGGGACTTACCTCGCGATGGAGGGCCCGCAATTCTCCTCGCTCGCGGAATCGAAGCTCTATCGCAGCTGGGGCTGCGACGTGATCGGCATGACCAACATGCCGGAGGCCAAGCTCGCCCGCGAGGCGGAGTTGCCCTACGCAACTCTGGCGATGGTGACCGATTATGATTGCTGGCGTGCCGAAACCGACGCGGTGACAGTGACCAACGTGCTCGAAATCATGCACCAGAACAGCGCACTCGCCCGGCAGGCGATTGTCCGCCTGGCGGAGAGATTGAACGAGACGCCGCGTACGCCGTCTCCACAAGGGATTGAAACCTGCCTCGATTTCGCGCTGATCACGGCGCCGGAGGCGCGCGATCCTGAATTTCTTGCAAAGTTGCAGGTGATTGCGGGCCGCGCGCTCGGCGGCTAAGACTTCCTTCCGCGACCGTGAACTGGCGCGTACCTTGCTTGCTGCCGCAGGGCCTTGGGGGATCTCAGAATGAGTGATGCACAATTCCAGACCTTCCTGACCGGCGGCCTCGGGCTGTTGCTGGCAATGATGACGCTGGTCGCCTGGCACCTCTGGCGCATGCGCGAGGATACGCGCGCTGGCCGCCTGTCGGCTCTTGAGGGGATCAGCCACGAGCTGCGCATCAACCTGCAACGCATGGTCAGCGAACTGTCGCAGGTGGCAACCAATGCCGGCGTGGGCCCGGACGTGCTGCTGCCGATCCGGCATCCGCAGCTCGACGGTGTCAACCGCGCCATGATCAATGCCAACCGCAACGGCATCGCCGTGCTGGGCGTGACCTATCAGGAACTCGAAGCCCGCAAACTGTCGCTGCGCGCGCAGCTGGCGCAGGGCAATGCGCCGGGCGCCGTGCTGGATGACGCGATGGACGCCGCGATCAACGGGATCACGGCGCTGTATCTCTGGGAAGTGCACAATGGCGCGCTGCCGGCCGAGATCGGCCGCGTGCGCAGCTGGGATGTGCGTGACTGGATGAAGGGCCATGGCTTCCAGGCCGAGGCTTTCCCGAACATGCACCTGCGCGACGAAGTGGTCGAACGCCTGCGGATGTATGGCCTCGAGCTGACGCCGAAGCCGCTGACCCATACGGCGTGGGAATACTACAACATGCAGTATGACCGGCATGCCGACCGCCGCGCGCCGCTCGGCCGCCGCCGCGAGAAGAAGGTTGAAGTCGATGAAGTGGAAACCGGCGAAGAGGAAGCGGCGCCACGCGGCCTTTTCGGCTTCCGCAAGAAACCGGCCGCGACCGAGGCCGAGACCTATGCGCCCGAAATCGCGGATGAGGTTGCCCAGGAGGTGATCGATGCACCGCAGGCGGCTGAACAGACTTTGGATGTCAGCCTTGATGCCGTGCGCGATGAAGGCCCCAAACCCGCCAATTGACCGGCTTGCGCGAGCCGGCAACTTCGGCGCATCGTAGGCGCGCCGCGGTCAGGGAGTTTGCGCACATGTTCCGTTACCTAGCCGCAGGCGCTGCCTGCTTCATACTGGCGGCCTGCGCCACGGCGCCCGCTTCGCTGTCTGCCGGGCAGCGCACCGCTGAAGCCGCCGCGATCACGGCTTTGCTCCAAGCGCAGGACGCGGCCTGGAACCAGGGCGATATCGAAGGCTTCATGAAGGGGTACTGGCCCTCGTCCGAGCTGCGCTTTGCCTCCGGCGGTGATGTCGTGCGCGGCTTCGACGAGACGCTCGCCCGCTACAAGGTGCGCTATCCGGGCAAAGAAGGCATGGGCCTGCTCGAAACCGATGGCTACGAAATCGACGTGCTTTCGCCTGACGCCGCCATCGCCCATGGGAACTGGCGGGTGACGCGCGACGGGGAGACTTTGTCGGGCCTCTATACGCTTGTCTTGCGCAAGCTGGACGGGAACTGGCTGATCGTTTCCGACACCACCACCTCGGCCGATTAGCCCGCTCCGAAATGCCGGGTTGGCAGGCCCGCCGGATAAAGGCAAACAGCCGTTCGGCAGAAGCTCGCACTTCAGAAGGGGACCGCTGGCATGGCGCGCGCGACACTTGACTACGAGACCAGCAACTCGGCGGTAGAAGCCTTTCTGGAGCGCCCCTGGGTGCGCACCACGATCACGTCGCTGATCATCGCCAACGCCCTGGTACTCGGCCTGCTGACCTACCGGGCGGACCTGTCACCTGGGATGATTGCGCTGCTCGATTTCTGCGACGCGGCAATCACCTGGGTCTTCGTCGCCGAAATCGGCCTGAAGCTTTACGTTTACCGTTTCCAGTTCTTCAAGGAAGGCTGGAACGTGTTCGACTTTACCGTTGTCGGCATGTCGCTGATCCCCGGCGCATCAGCCTTCACGGTCCTCAGGGCGCTTCGTGTGCTGAGGGTTCTGCGCTTGCTGCGCTTTGTGCCGATGATGAAGCGCATTACCGAGGCGCTGCTGAAGTCGATACCCGGCATGGGTGCGATTCTCGCGGTCATCGTTCTGGTGATCTATGTTGGTGCCGTAATGGCCACCAACATGTATGGCAACACCTCCAATCCCGATGTCCGGGAAATGTTCGGCACCCTTCCGGATTCGGCGCTGACGCTATTCCAGCTGATGACGATGGACGGCTGGTCCGACATGCTCGATGCGGTGACCGAAGACGGGCACCCCTATGCCTGGATATTCTTCCTCGTCTTCATCTTCGTCGGCAGCTTCGCCATCCTCAACCTTTTCATCGCGCTGGTGGTCGAAGCCCTGACGGCCGAGCAGAAGGCCGCGCTCGATGAACAGCTAGTGCAGCTTGAGGCCATTGAATCGAAGCTTTCGGAGGGTGGCGGGAGTTCGCCCGCCGTAGCTGAGGCAATTGAGGAAATCCGGGTCCGCGACGAGTCGATCGAGGATACGCTGGAACAGGTCGGTGAAGACCTCGAAGCAGCCGATGCCAAACGCGACGAGATGTTGGTGATGATGCGCGAGATGCGCGGTGAGATCCAGGCGCTGAAAGCGCTGCTCGCCGCACGCGGCAGCTGAACGCAAAAACCCCGCCCGGCAAGCCGGACGGGGCCATTGTTCCGTAAGCGGACAGCCTTACGAGGCGGGCAGCAGTACCTTGTCGATGACGTGGATGATGCCGTTCGAGGCCTTGATGTCTGCGGTGGTGACGGTCGCATCATTGACCTTCACGCCGTTCGTGCCGTCGATGGCGACCGTACCGCCGAGCGTTTCAGCGGTCAGCGTCTTTCCGGCGAGGTCTTTCGACTTCACCTTGCCCGAGATCACGTGCAGCTTGAGGATCGCGGCGAGCTGGTCCTTATTCTCCGGCTTCAGCAGCGTCTCGACCGTACCGGCGGGCAAGGCGGCGAAGGCAGCATCCGTCGGCGCGAACACGGTGAGCGGGCCGTCGCCCTTCAGCGCATCGACGAGGCCGGCGGCTTTGGCTGCGGCCAGCAGCGTATTGAAGCTGCCGGCGGCGGCTGCGGTGTCGACGATGTCGGTGGTCGCCTTTTCATAGGTGCCTTTGGTCAGATGGCCTTCGGTGTACTGGGCGGAGGTCGCCTTGCCGCCGCACGTGCCGGCAACGGCCGGCAGGGCAATGACGAGGGCGGCAGCGGCAGAAACGATGAGCTTTTTCATGAGAGGTCCTCTTGTTCGTTACGCCCGGATAAGTGCTCCGGTGCATTCCATATACGGAGCGATATAGAGAATGGCTTGAAACATGGAGAAGGTTTAATCCCCGGCAGGTCGGATCAGCCCGGCTTCACAACCCTTTGATGCGCGGGTGCTGTCCAAGCTGCCAATCAACCTGCTATAGAGTTGAAGACGATGAGCCTGTGGACGACCCTCCTGAACAGCGGCCGCCGACTGTTCGACTCTGGCCCTGAACCGGAAATCGACAGTGCGGGCGCTGACGGCTGCGCGCCGGACCCGAATGATGTGGGCTTCACGGCTGCCGTTGTTGGCCTTGGCGCCAAGATGGCAGCCGCTGACGGTCTGGTCAGCGACAGTGAAGTCATGGCCTTTGCCCGGGTTTTCCGCGCGCCGCCGGAAGAGGCAGACAATGTGCGCCGCGTCTTTGCGCTCGCCCGTCAGACGGTGCGCGGCTACGAGGCCTATGCCCGGCGGATCGGCAAACGCTACCGCGACCGGCCCTGCCTGCTCGAAGGCGTGCTGGACGGCCTGTTCCAGATTGCCGGCGCCGACGGCGTCGTGACCGAAGCGGAAATCTCCTACCTGCGCCATGTCGCCGAGGCTTTCGGTTTCGATGACGCCACGTTCCGCCGCATCCGCGCCAGCCATCTCGGCCCGGAGCGCGACGATCCCTATCATATCCTGGGCGTCCCGCATGATGCCGAGTTCGATGACATCCGGTCTGCCTATCGCCGGCTGATGGCCGATCACCATCCGGACCGCATCGTGCAGAAGGGCGCGCCGCGCGAGTTCGAGGACGCCGTGCATGCCAAGGCGGCTTCCATCACGGCGGCCTATGCCCGGATCCGGGCGGAGCGCGGGCTGCTGGTGCGTCAGGATTGATCATCGCGCAGCTGTGACGCCCGGACACAGAACACGGCGTTGACGGCCCGCCATGATGCCGCCATCTTGGTACCTGATCGTGAGGCTCAATGGACCAGACGCTTCCTCCTTCGCCCAATTCCGGCCTGCTGGCATCGCTGCGTGCTGGCATTGGTGTTGCCGCTCAGCTGCTGATCGGGGCCTTCGTGGTGATCGTCGCCAGTGCCATCGCGATGATGACGGCCTTTGCCGGCCTGATGCTCGCCGCTGCTGCCCTGCTCCTGCGCTATGCCGCGGTGCGCCAGCCGGCCCGCATTCCGGTGCGGATCAAGGACCAGCCGGTCACGCTCCAGGCCCGCCGCACCCCGCGCGGCTGGACGGTCGAGTAAACCACGCTTTCTCCCCGGCTGTTTGACCGGCCTTCCGCACGGCGCTAAGGCTCACGCGCATGACGACGCGCCTTTCTGACGAGTTCGAACAGGTTATCCTCGTGGATGAAGCCGACCGCGCGCTGCGCGACGGCGACAAGTGGCGCATCCATCAGGACGGATTGCTGCACCGCGCCTTCTCGATTTTCGTGTTCAATGAGGCGGGTGAGTGCCTGATCCAGCAACGCGCTGCGGGCAAGTATCACTCCGCCGGCAAGTGGGCGAACTCCTGCTGCGGGCATCCGCGCCCAGGCGAGGCGACCAGCGCAGCGGCCGAGCGGCGGCTTGAGGAAGAAGTCGGCGTGCGTGTGCCGCTGACCTTCGGCTTCAAGAGCCGGTATGTCGCCTATCTCGATAATGACATGATCGAGAACGAGATTCCCCACCTCTATTTCGGCCGGGCAAGCGCGCCGCCCGTGCTGAACCCCGAGGAGGTGCAAGCGGTCAGATGGGTCTCGCTCGAGACGCTGGCCGAGGAAGTTGCCGCCCAGCCGGACGCGTTTGCCGCCTGGCTGCGCCACTATATCACTGCCCATCCCGCCGAACTGGCGGCCTGGCGTGACAAGATCTGACGGGTGCAAATTCCCGCCAGCCTGAGCCTTGGCGAACCCGCCGGGTGGACTACAATGGATGACCTATCATCGTGTGGAGGATACGCATGAAACTGACCCCTAAATATCTGACGCTCGCCATGGCCTCCGGACTGGCGCTGGCGCTCGCAGCTTGCGGCGGCTCTGAATCGTCCGCTCCGGCGCCCGCCCCTGCTCCGGCTGAAGCCGCAGCGCCGGAGCCGGCTGCAACCGAGACGCCTGCTGAGCCTGCTGCCGAAACCCCGGCAACGACCGAAGCGGCTGCTCCGGCTGCTGCTGGCGGTTCTGACTACGCTTCTTACACGGGCGATGCTGCCAAGGGTAAACGCGTGTTTGCCCAGTGCATGACCTGCCACGCTGTCCAGGAAGGCCGCAACAATGTCGGCCCGTCGCTTTACCAGATCGTTGGCCGTACCGCAGGCTCTGTGGAAGGCTTCAAGTATTCCGACGCGAACAAGGGCTCGGGTATCGTCTGGACGGAAGAGCAACTCTTCACCTACCTTGAGAATCCGCAAGCCACGATTCCGGGCACGATCATGGCCTTCCCCGGCCTGAAAAACCCGCAGGACCGGGCTGACGTAATCGCCTACCTGAAGAATCCGGCCTGATCCGGCTCGCCTCTCAGGCGAAAAGAAACCGAAGGAAAGCCGCCGGAGATCGTCTCCGGCGGCTTTTCTTATTGGCTTGATTGACATACGTTAGTGTCAACTTGCGTGGACTCTTGCTGGAACGGACACCGACTTGGCCATTTTCCCCTTCGTCGCGATTGTCGGCCAGGACGATCTGAAAGATGCGCTCCTGATGGCGGCGATCGAGCCGGCTATCGGCGGCGTCCTCGCCCTCGGTGACCGGGGAACCGGCAAGTCTACAGCCATCCGTGCGCTCGCCGCTTTGCTGCCCGAGATCGAGGTTGTGCGCGGTTGCCCCTATCGCTGCCTCCCCTCCGAGCCAGCCGCGCTGTGCAGCGTCTGCAATGATGCTAAGGCGCGCGAGGTCGCAAAGATGTCCGCGCCGGTGGTGGACCTGCCGCTGGGGGCGACCGAAGACCGGGTCGTCGGCGCGCTGGATCTCGAACGTGCGCTGTCGAAAGGCGAGAAGCGGTTCGAACCCGGCCTTCTGGCGCGCGCGCATCGCGGCTTTCTCTATATCGACGAGGTCAACCTGCTGGATGACCATCTCGTCGATCTGCTGCTGGATGTGGCGGCGTCGGGCGAGAACGTCGTCGAGCGCGAAGGCCTGTCGATCCGCCATCCGGCGAAATTTGTGCTGGTGGGCAGCGGCAATCCGGAGGAGGGGGACCTGCGTCCGCAACTTCTCGACCGGTTTGGCCTCTGCGTTGACGTGCGCACCTCGCATGACCTGCGCGAGCGGATGGAGATCGTCCGCCGCCGCGATGCGTTCGAGCAGGACCCCGAAGCTTTCATCAAGGACTGGTCGCGCAAGACCTCCGCGCTGCGCAAGCGCATCGTCGAGGCGCGCACCCGGATCAAGACCGTCACTCTCCCCGACGCCGTGCTCGCCAAGGCGGTCGAGCTCTGCATGACGCTCGGCGCAGACGGGCTGCGCGGCGAGCTGACGCTGATGCGCGCCGCCCGCGCCCGCGCAGCGCTGTCGGGCGAAACGCAGGTCTCGATGGAAATCCTCAAGGCGGTTGCACCGCTCGCCTTGCGCCACAGGCTGCGCAAGGACCCTCTCGACGACACCGATGCCGGTGTGCGTGTCGAACGTGCCGTGTCCGAGGTGTTCGTGTCGTGACGCCGATCGCCGCGCCGCCGCCCACAGACCGGCAGGCAGGCCGAGAGGCTTTCGAACGGGCCGATGCCGCACGCTGGGGACAGGCGGACCTTGCGGTCGCATTGCTCGCCCTGATGCCCGGACGCCTGAAGGGCGCAGTGATTGACGGTGCCGCGCCGGAGCTTGCAGGCCTGCTTCAGGACAGGCTCGCAGCCGGTCTCGGCGAGGATGTCCAGCTGCACCGCATGCCAGTGTCCATTACCGATGACCGCCTGATGGGCGGGCTCGATCTGGCGGCGACGTTGGCGTCCGGCCGGCCCGTTGCCGAAACCGGTTTACTCGCCCGCGCCCATGGCGGCGTGCTGATTGTTCCGATGGCGGAGCGTTTGCCCGGCCGCGCCGCGGCGCAGCTCGCCCGCGTCATCGATACCGGCGAGGCCGATACCGAGCGCGATGGCCTGTCGCTCAGAACGCCGGCTGCGTTCGTTACGCTCGCGTTTGCGGATCCGGATGAGCCCGGGGAAATTCTGCCTTCCGGTCTCGGCGACCGGCTGGCCTTCGGCCTGTCGCTGCACGGCGTCTCGCCCGCCCGTCCGCGTACGGAGCGATTGACATCCGCTGTCATCGCCGCCGCGCGGGCGAAGCTCAGATGGGTCACCATTCCGGATGAGCTTACCGACGCGCTGATCGATGCCGCCTTCCGTCTTGGCATTCGCTCGCTGCGGGCGCCGGGCTTTGCACTGTCGGCTGCGCGCGGCATCGCGGCGCTGGCGGGCCGGGACGAGGTGACTGACGCCGATATTTCGCTCGCCGCCGAACTCGTGTTCGCGAAGCGCGCCAATGCGCAGGTGCAATCCGAGCCCGCGCCGGAGCGTCCGCCCGAGCCCCCGCCGCCTGGCGACGAAGGCGAGTCGCAACCGCAGCCTCAGCCCGACGAGTTGACCGAGCTGCTTGTCGAAGCCGTCCAGTTGCGCATCTCGCTCGATATCGCCGCGCGCGAACGCAGCACACGGCCGCGCACGCGCCATGAAGTTGCGCCTGGCAAGTCAGGTGACCTCGTCGAATCGCGCAAACGCGGCAGCCGCATCGGCGCGCGCGCCGGTGACCCGCGCCGCGACGGGCGCCTCGACCTGCTCGCCACGCTGCGCACAGCAGCGCCCTGGCAGCGCATCCGTGAGGCTCCCGCTGGCGGCGCGGCGATTTCCGTGCGCGCCAGCGATTTCCGCGTGAAGCGGTTCCGGCACCGCAGCGAAGCGGTCGTCATCTTTGTTGTTGATGCATCGGGGTCTTCCGCGATGAACCGGCTTGCTGAAGCCAAGGGCGCGATCGAACTCCTGCTCAGCGGTTGCTATGCGCGCCGCGAGTCCGTTGCACTGATCGCGTTCCGGAAAGAGGGCGCCGACTTGTTGCTGCCGCCGACGCGCTCGCTCACGCGTGTGAAGCGCTCGCTGTCGCGCCTGCCGGGTGGCGGCGGAACGCCTTTGGCCTCGGGCATTGCAGCCGCCGCGCAGCTTGTCCGCATCGAGCGGCGCAAGCGCAAGGCGCCGCATGTGGTGTTCCTGTCGGACGGGCAGGGGAATGTGGCGCTGGATGGCAGCACCGGCCGCGAACGCGCAGGCGAAGACGCGCGCGACATGGCGCGGCGGCTGAAATCGCTGCATGAGCCGATCCTGTTTTTTGATATTTCCCGCCGTCCGAGCGCGCAGGCCGAAAGCATCAGTACCGAGATGGGCGCCATCTACCGGCCCCTTCCGGTGGCAGATGCCGCGCGGGTGTCCGAGACCGTTCGCAGTCTGCTGCTGGACTGACGCATCATGACACGCCGCCTCAACTGGACCAGTGACGGCAAGGATTGGCCGAACCGGGAGCACAGCCGCTTCGTTGATGCAGGTGCCTGCCGCTGGCATGTTCAGCGCGCCGGCAAGGGCGAAGGCGTGCTGTTGCTGCATGGCACTGGCGCCTCGACCCATTCCTGGGCGGGCCTTTTTCCGCTGCTGGCAGAGCGGTTCGACGTGCTGGCGATGGATTTGCCTGGCCACGCCTTCACGCGCAGCGCTGGCCGCCTCGATGCTTCGCTTGATGGAATGACGGTCGGGCTGAAGGCGCTGATGCAGGCGGAGCGCTTTGTGCCCGTCTGGATCATTGGGCATTCCGCAGGTGCGGCAATAGCCCTTCGGCTCGCGCCGAAACTGACGCCGCCGCCGCGCGGCGTGATTTCACTGAACGGAGCCCTGAAACCGTTCGGCGGGCCGGCGGCGCTGATTGCCCCGGTCATGGCAAAGGCGCTGGCGATCAATCCGCTGGTACATCACGCGCTGGCGCGCGGCGGCCGGGATCCGGCACGGGTGGCGCGCCTCATCGAGGGTACTGGCTCGCGTCCGGGAGCGGGCTATCTAGAATGCTATGGCCGCCTTTTCAGGGATGCCCGGCATGTGTTCGGCACCTTGTCCATGATGGCGAACTGGAATGTCTCGGGCCTCGTTACGCCCTTCGTGCGCACCGGAATTCCGATGCATCAGATTGTCGGGCTTGAGGACCGGGCCGTGCAGCCAGCCCACGCCGAGGAATTGGCAGGGCGCTATGGGACGATCACGCTGGAGCGCCTGCCGGGTCTTGGCCACCTCGCGCACGAGGAAGATGCGCCGCGGGTTGCGGCCTCGATTTTCAGATCCCTTGCGGAACCTCTAGCACTCAGCCGCAAGTCCGGCACATGATAGCATGATAGAACGTGACAAATGCCCTTCGCGCGCCATGTCAGATGCATCCAGCGGTTTCCCGACTGTGCCCATCAAGGCGGCGTTCGCGACCACGATACGAGAAACAAAGGAAGCCCATAGCCATGGACGGAATGACTCAACCCATCGCGCCAGAAAGCGACGCCCCTCATGCGATTGTTGTTGGTGCCGGCTTTGGCGGCCTGGCGGCGGCTGTGCGGCTGGGGGCCAAAGGTTATCGTGTCACGGTTTTCGACAAGCTGGATGCGCCGGGGGGGCGCGCCTACACGTTCAGGCAGGATGGGTTTACCTTTGATGCGGGCCCCACGATCCTGACAGCTCCGCATCTCTTCAACGAACTCTGGGCGCTATGTGGCCGCCGGCTCGAGGATGACATCGTCCTCAAACCGATCGATCCATTCTACCGTATTCGCTTTGATGATGGCTCAGTGTTTGAAGCCCATTCCGATATTGAAAGGACCCGGGCTGAGATCGCGAAATTCGCGCCTGAAGACGTGCCCGGATTTGACCGCTTCCTCAAGGCCAGCGAAGCCATTTTCGATGCTGCGTACACTGAGCTTGCGGAAGAGCCCTTCCACCAGATATCAACGCTTCTGAAGGCGGTGCCGGACATGGTCCGCCTCGGCGGCATTCGCTCCGTTTATGCAAAAGTCTCCGACTATTTCTCAAATGAAAAGCTGCGCATCGCGTTCTCTTTCCACCCATTGTTTATCGGTGGGGATCCGTTCGAAGCCACATCTTACTACTGCTTGATCTCGCATCTCGAACGCATCTGGGGTGTTCATTACGCCATCGGCGGCACCGGTGAGCTGGTCCGCGGTATGGCTTGCCTGATTGAAGGACAGGGCAATACGCTTTCCCTGAACACTGAGGTTGACGAAATCCTGACTCAGGACGGCTGCGTGACGGGCGTGCGTCTCGCAAGCGGCGAGGTGGTCGGTTGCGACCTCGTTGTCTCCAATGCTGAAATTGGCTGGACGTATTCGAAGCTGTTGCGCAACACGCCGCGGCGCGTCTGGACCGACCGGAAAATCGCCAAAGCCGACTATTCCATGAGTCTTTTTGTCTGGTATTTCGGAACTCGGCGTCAGTATACGGATTGCTATCATCATACGATTGTCCTTGGCCCCCGATATCGTGGCCTGCTGAAGGACATCTTCCGCAACAAGGTTATCGCAGAGGATTTCAGCCTCTATCTTCATCGCCCGACAGCCAATGACCCGTCTCTGGCGCCTGAGGGCTGCGACAGTTTCTATGTTCTGGCGCCGGTTCCGCACCTCGACTCCGGAACGGACTGGAACGCTATGGCCGCCCCGTTCAGGGAGAAGGTTGCGGAGCGGCTTGAGGAAACCTTGCTGCCGGGCCTGCGGCAGGAGATCGTGAGCGAGCGGCTTTTGACACCTCTCGATTTCCGCGACCGCCTCCTGTCGACAAAAGGCGCAGCGTTCGGACTGGAGCCGAAACTCCTGCAAAGCGCATGGTTCCGTCCGCACAACGTCAGCTCTGACGTTGATGGCCTTTACCTCACCGGCGCCAGCACCCATCCTGGTGCAGGTGTGCCAAGCGTACTTTCATCGGCGAAAGTGGTGGACCGGTTGGTTCCGGAAGCCTCGATGTGGCGGGCAACCTCGCGCGCGTAAAGCCGCTAAGCCCGTCTGCCGCGCGCCAGATCAGACAGGATGCGGGCTGCGGCCAGGCGTCCCGAGAGCGTCGCCATGGGCACACCGGGTCCCGGATGAGCTGAGCCGCCAGCGAGGTAGAGGCCGGGAAGGCGAGTGGCGCTGCCTGGCCGCGCGAAACTTGTCATCGGACCGTGATTGGCCCGGCCATAGAGAGCGCCGCCCGTTGCGGGGAACAGGGTTGCAAAGCCTTCGGGAGTTGTTGCAACGCCGTCTTCGAGTCCGCCCTTGAGTGTGAGCCCGCACGAGTCCAGATGTTCCAGTACCCGGCTTGAGTACCTGCTGGCATCAATGACCGGAGAGTCGACAAGATCGCCGTCGGCCGGTGCGTTGATGAGCAGGAGCAAACGCTCAGGCCCTTCGGGTGCGTTGCTGCCACGGCGGTCCTGAGCGCAGATGTAAATGGTCGGCCGTTCCGAGATCGTCCGTTCACGGAACACAGAATCGAATTCCTGCTTGTAGTCGTCGGAGAAGAATACATTGTGATAGGCCAATGGCAGGCCACCGGTTCTCGTCGCAAGACACCAGGTGATTGCAGAGAGGGATCGCTCGCGGCGGGGTAATGATCGGACGGTGTTGCGTACCTCGTTTCCGAGGAGACCCGCAGGCAGCGCAGCCGCGTCACCGTTGAAGATCACTGCCCCAGCTGGGATTTCCTCCCCGCTCTTCAGCCGGACACCGCAAACGGCTCCCCCCTGTACGAGGATACGCTCTGCCTCTTCTCCAAAGCGGAATCTTGCGCCGCCTGCCTCTGCAAGCTGGCGCACAGCGCAAGCAAGTGCGTGCATCCCGCCATCCAGTAGCCAGACGCCGTCCTGCTCAACGTGCGCAATCAGCATCAATGTGGCCGGTGCGCGGAAAGGGGAGGCACCGACATAGGTTGAGTACCGGCCAAAAAGCTGGCGCAATCGAGGGTCCGCAAAGCGCTTCTGCAAACGCGACCAATAAGTGTCGAAGGGGCGTGTGCGCCACATTGCGCCAAGGTCTCCGACCCTCAGCATCAGGCTGGCCGCGTTTGGCTTCTGGGCCGCCATGAAGGTGTTCTTCAACGTCCGGTGAACGTCGTGGCACTCTAAGATGAAGTCCAGATAGGCCTCGCCTTCGCCCCGGCCTGCAAATGTCGCGATCGCGTCGGCGGATGCGTCGATGTCGGCATGCAGATCCAGAATGCCGGACTCCTGCCAGACATGGCGCGCGAGCACCGAGGCGGGCGTCAGGCTCAGCGAAGCGCCGAAGGATTGTCCGCCTGCTTCGAACAGGGCTTCGAAGACCCATCGCATTGTGAAGACAGTGGGGCCGGCGTCGATGGACCTTCCGGCAGCCTGCACTTGCCGCATCTTTCCGCCCTCACGCGAGGCCTTCTCGATGACGGTGACATCGAGCCCGGCATGCGCAAGGTCGCTGGCTGCTGCAAGTCCGCCCGCGCCTGCGCCGATTACGACGACACGTCCTCGAGAGGTCACGCGGCCGCCTTCGTCCGGGCACGGCGCAATGGTGCAGTCGCAACGCGTTGGTGGTAGAGAATGAGACAGACGCCGGTAATCAGCGGTATGCTCCAGAGTAAAGGTGACAGCGCCAGCTCCGGGACGTAGCGCACTGCGCCGAAGGCGAGAAACGCAGTATAGACCGATATACCCGTGCCAACGAGCGCCTTGATATGTTCGGTCAGCCACTCCAGTGGTTGCGGCCGCGAGCGGAGCATGAACCACAGATTGGTGCCGACCGTGGCGAAGCCGACGATCGAAATGCCGACCATCATCCACTGGCCGATCAAGGCGCCCTGGACCGCGCAGTTCAGCGCGGCAATCGTCAATGCAACCTGCAAGGCGATGTTGAGCGGCGAGCGATGCCGTGGATGATCGGCCCGGTTGAGAATGCAGGCGCGGCCATACCAGGCCAAATTTATTGTGAGGATGGCCAGATACAACATCATCCAGCCGAAGATGCCCCGGATGATCTCCGGGTGACCCAGAAGCTCGTGTGATGCCAGCTTGGGATGGGTGGCAATCGGTTCGAGAATGGTGAGTGTTGCCATCATCGCCGCGAAGCTGGCGGTTGCCAGCATCAGCCCGACAAATACCTGACCCGACAGGCGGTGAATTCGGCTGCCCTTGCGCGCGGCGATAGGTAACCAGAAACCTGCAAGGCCCGGCGCACCGGTGATGATGTGCGCAGCAATCAGCAATTCGAAGGCATGGTGCAAGGACATGGATATGCTAGTCCGTGAAGGGAGAAACAGCATAGGACAATGGTGAATGGCGGAAAAGCAGGGCGTTCAGCCCGATCCCCCGCGCCCCCGCCCTCTGTGGCCCGTGGCCGCGCTTGCGCGGACCATCTGGCAGGGAGAGGGAAATCTGCTGGCATTGCTTCCAGCCTCGGCCTACCGCGTGGCGGCCGGTGCGCTCGGCTACTCGCGCCGGTCGATCATCTTGTTCAACGACCCGGCTCTTGTGCGCCAGATTCTCGAAGACAAGGACGGTATCTTTCCGAAGAGTGACCTCATGGTTGGCGCTCTCGAGGCATTGATCGGCGAATCGATCTTCGTGACCGATGGCGAGACCTGGCGCCGTCAGCGGGCCATGATCGATCCGGCCTTTTCTCACATGCGTCTGTCGATTGCGTTTAAGGCAATGAGCGAGGCGGTCACCGATCAAGAAGTCCGCCTCGATCAACTCGCGGCCTCGGGCGAGCCCCTGTCGATCGATCTGGCGATGAGCCACCTGACCGCTGACATCATCTGCCGGACGGTCTTTTCGGTGTCGCTGGATGTCGGCGTCGCCCGCGATGTTTTCGACGATTTCATAGTCTTCGAACGGGATGTCGCGCAGGTCCGGATTGCGCGGTTGATTTCGGATCCAGCCTGGACGCGCGTTCCTCAGAAGCCCGGCGTGCTCGCTGCCTGCACCCGGATCCGGTCGCACCTCGGGTCGCTGATCGACGGACATACGGGTACGGATGATATCGCCGGCGCGGTCATGGCCGCCCGGGATTCTGCAACCGGTGAAGGCTTTTCGCGCGAAGAGCTTATCGACCAGCTGGGTGTCTTCTTCCTCGCCGGTCATGAAACGACCGCCAGTGCCCTCACTTGGGCCGTCTACATCCTCGCCAGCCGGCCGGACATCCTGGAAAAGTTGCGGACCGAGGTCGATGCGATCGCTGGCGAAGGTCCGATCAGCTTCGAACACACCCGGCGCATGCTGTTTGCCCGCGCCGTGTTTCGTGAGACCCTTCGCCTCTATCCGCCGATCACCTTCATGCCGAGAGTAGCGCTCAAGCCTGCGAGGATCGGTGGCCGGTCCTTGCGGCGCGGCGCTTTGGTGATGATCGCGCCCTGGACCCTCCACCGGCACAAATCCTATTGGCAGCAGCCCGACAAGTTCGATCCGGACCGTTTTATGCCGGAGGGCGAAGCGGCGCAGACGCCCGGCGCCTTCATTCCGTTCGGCGCTGGACCACATACCTGCGTCGGCGCCGGTTTTGCCACCACCGAAGGTATCCTTGTGCTCGCGCGCCTCGCACGCCGGTTCGACTTTGATGTCAGCGCAGCACGCGGCGTACGCCCCGTTGCCCGGCTTACGACGCGGCCGGCACGTGAGATCATGTGCCAAGTGCGGCTGCGCCATGTCTGATATCTGAGCTGGAAGTGACCCCTGCGCGATCGTCTTGCGGAACCCAGATTATGTCGCGCGTGGCTGCTTCCCCCAGAGAAATATTCTCGAACATCGCTTGCCGGAGGACGGGCCAGGACATCGGCGTGAACAAGAAAAAGGGCAGGGGATCGTTTATCCGGAACAGCACGTCCTGCGACGTGAGAAAAGCCTTCAGCCGGCGGAAGAATTCGCGGGGCCGGAACATCGCTCCGTACACCTCGAGAAGCGCGGTATGTCCTTCCTGGAAAGCCCTGACCCGCCGCATGGCGATCGGCCGCGCTTCGGGAAGGTTCAGCACCGCTTGCGCCAGTCCTGCAGGGTCGAGGAAATGGACGCCGCTCGTCAGGCGGGGATTGCACTCGATGGCGTTTGGAACGCCCTGCGCGTCTTCGATAAAATCAAAAGAGATGAACCCGGTGTATCGCTCGGCCTCAACAAAACGGCGAATCCAGCTGGCGGCAGCGGGACAATCATCGACCCGCTCGAACGAGACAGATACGGTTCCTGAATAGATACGGCCTTGGTAGAGCGCAGTGGCCAGCACTTCTCCGTCACGGGTCACGCTGAACGAACTGACATGCCGGCCGGGCAGGCGCGCCTGTACCAGCATTCCCGGCTGCCGGTCTGCCGGTGTCAGCGGATCGCCCCTGCGCCGCAAGGAAACGCCGATGCCCGAGCAACCGTGCGCCGGTTTTACAATGTAGTCCTGCGCCTCTGCCAGCGCGACGGCAGCCTGCGTTGGTCCCTCATGGGTCTCGGGAACCGTCAAGCCGATTGCATCTGCCGCGCGATTGAAGGCGAGCTTGTCATGCAGGCGTGCCAGCGCTTCCTGCGGCGGACCGTAAAGCGCGGTGCTTGCCGGGAGCCGCCCGTGCAGGCTTGCGGCATGCAGCGCCTCCTCCGAGACCGGAACGACGATATCGACGCCTTCCTGCCGGACGATCGCCTCCAGGGCATCGAGGTAGGCTGCCGGATCGACATTCGGCGCAGGCACCCGGATCGATCTGGAAACTGAGCGTGAGGCGCGGCAGACATGCAGTCCGAAGGGGTCAGCGACGATCACGCGGGTTCCGGCCTGATCCAGGGCGCGGGCAAGTTCGAGGGCCTTTGGCAACCGCCCCAGCGTCAAAAGTACCGTCTTTGGCATCTCTTATATCCGTCGGGCGCCGTCCAGTTGGGATGACACAAGGAAGTGTAAGATGTAGTTTGCCTCAATTCCGGCGGGCTGGCCATATGGCTTGGTTCCAGATCGTGCGGCGGTAGACAGGGTTGCAGGCGGCGTATGGTGGGCCGCCGGAAAGAGAAGTTCAGAATGAGGGTTCCAGGCATCGAAGACGCTGGCTCGACAGAGTGTCTGGCTTCTGACCTTGCGGCCTGCGGGCGCATCATACGGGATGGCTCCAAGAGTTTCCATGCGGCTTCCCTGCTGCTGCCGCGAGATGTGCGCGCCGCTGCATATGCGCTGTATGCCTTCTGCCGCGTGTCTGATGATGCGGTGGACGAGGGCGTGCATCCAGAAGTCGCGCTGCAGGATGTCCGCCGCCGCCTGCGGCTGGCCGAGGCGGGCCAGCCCGATCCAACAAGTGTCGACCGCGCGTTTGCCTGGGTCCTCCGGTCCTATGGCATTCCGTCCGCCGTGCCCGAGGCTTTGGTCGAAGGCTTCGAATGGGACTCGCAGGGCCGCCGGTTCGAAACGCTCGAAGACGTGAAGTCCTACGCGGCCCGCGTCGCCTCAACCGTTGGCGTGATGATGACACTGGTGATGGGTGTACGCAGCCGCGTGGCGCTCGCGCGCGCCTGCGATCTCGGCCTCGCGATGCAGCTCACCAACATTGCCCGCGACATAGGCGAGGACGCGCGGGCCGGCCGGTGTTACCTTCCGATTCAATGGTTGCGGGAGGCCGGCCTCACTGCAGAAGGTCTGGGCGCGCTCAGTGAAGCCGACGACCGTGTGCGGATTCTGACCGAGCGTATGCTGGATGCTGCCCGCCCGCTTTACGACTCCGGCCTCACCGGCATCGCGCTTCTGCCGGAAGCCTGCCGCCCGGCCATCCGCGCCGCCGCGGCGATCTATGCGGAAATCGGCGCTGAAATTGCCCGCGCCGGGCATGACAGTATCGCCCAGCGGGCCGTTGTTTCGAAGCGCCGCAAGATCGCGATTGCGGCAGGCTCTTTCATTCCGGGACGTTCCGGCAACGCAGACCACGCCGCCCCCGCTGCGCCGGAATGCCAGTTTCTGGTTGATGCCGTTGAAGCTGCGCCTGCGCCCCCGCGGGAAGCCGTGGACGCGCTGAAGGCGGGCTCGGCGCCTTGGGCGATCGACCTGTTCCTGCGGCTGGAGCAGCGCGATCTTTATCCCGAGCAGGCGTGACCCCATGCACAATCTTTTCCTCCTCGAGCTTGTTATCTTCAGCGGATCGGCATTGGCCTGGGGCTTCTGGGAACTCTGGAGCACCAACCGGGCGATCCGGCAACGCGAGGCGGAAGAGGCGGCAGCGGAGAAAATAGCGCCCGATGCCTGACCTTGCTCAGCGCCGGATTGGTCGCCGAGGCATCCGGAAGGGAAGCATCAACTTGACCAACGCGCTCTTCAGCCGGTCGCCGTCAAAGCTCTCATGCACGCCGAGTGCGCGCACGCCCAGCAGGTCGCTTTCGATGATGGATCGGCTGTAGAACGGCGTGTCTTCCAGCGTGCGCCCGAGGCGCGTGGATGTGCCGCTGCCCGCCCGCGTCGTGCGCCCGACACGGAAGATGGGCGTCGGCTTCAGGCGTACCTTCGGCGGCGGATCAAACGTTTCATAGCTGCCATCGGGTTTGAACAGGAGGGCGAGGTTCCGCTCGGTCTTGTCGCGTTCCACAGTATTGTAGAGCACGGCGGTCCGCCCGTCCGGAGACTGTACGCGGGACCAGTCCCAATATCTGAACGCGTCTTCCAGCGGCGCGGTGCCGCGATTGGTATCGAAATAGCCGTCGCCTTTCCAGCGCATGCCGGGCGAAGAAAAGTCGAGTTCGACGTCTGCAGACGGCGCAATCGGCTGCCAGAGATGTGCGCCTGGTGTGTCGATCCGGAAGACCTCGCGGTTGAACGCGTGCGGTGTCAGCCGGATTTGCCCGCGCACGGGCAGGGGAACCGGTGCGCCAAATTCCGCGATGTCGATGATCAGCGTGCCCGCTTCCCAGCGCAGCGAACTTGGCCCGATGCGGAGACTGGTTTCATCCGATTGCAGATCACCCCGGCCGCGCTCTGTCATCGTCCAGCGCGGATGGTGGCGGCCATAAAGGGCTAGGTTGATGGCGCAATGGTCCGCCGGATCGGCGCGTCCGGACCAGGCATAATAGGGCGAGAAGACGCTACCGACGAAGGCGATCAGGGTGAAGCCATAGTCTCCGTCGCGGCTGAGGCCGTCGGCATACCACCATGTATAGCCGCCCGGCGCCGTGGCCGTGTCGAACAGCGGGGGCTGGGCCGCAGGCGCTGATTTCGCATTGGCCATCCAGAATTCCCTCTTGAACCGAAAGAACGTCAATTCAGTTTGACAGTCAAGAATGACAACATAAGATGACACTTCTGGAGGGCCCATGGACGCAGATGGCTTGATTGAAAGGGTTCTCGAACGCTCGGTTTCCGGCGCCGAAGGACCGGGCGCGCCTCCGTTGCTTGGCCGTGCGATCCGCCACGCGGTGTTTCCGGGGGGTGCGCGGGTTCGTCCTAAGCTGTGCGTTGCTGTTGCAGCGGCGTGCGGGGAAGGGCGCGGAATTGCGGCTGCCTCAGGTGCAGGCGCGGCCCTTGAGCTGATGCATTGCGCCTCACTCGTGCATGATGACCTGCCAGCCTTTGACGGCGCCGCTACCCGCCGCGGCAAGCCCTCCGTGCATGCCGAATTCGGCGAACCACTGGCTGTGCTCGCCGGCGACGCACTGATCGTCATGGCCTTTGATACGCTGCTGCGCGAAAGCCGGGAGGCGCCCGAAGCGCTGCCCGCGCTGATGACGATCTTGATCGAAGCGGTCGGTTCGCCGCGCGGGATTGTGGCGGGTCAAGCCTGGGAAAGCGAAGCCGCCATCGATCTCAGCGCCTATCATCAGGCCAAGACCGGGGCCCTGTTTGTCGCCGCCTCGATGGCCGGCGCTGCCGCGGCTGGCCTCGATCCCGCGCCCTGGCGCGCGCTCGGCGAACGTCTCGGCGAAGCCTATCAGGTTGCCGATGACTTGCGTGACGTCCTCCTCAGCGAGGAAGAGCTTGGCAAGCCGGCCGGGCAGGATGCCTCGCATCTCCGCCCGAATGCCGTGCAGAGCTTTGGTGTGGCCGGGGCGATTGCCCGCCTAAAGGGTCTGATCGTCGACGCCTCGGACGCGGTTCCCGCCTGCGCCGGCGCGCCGATGCTGCGCGAAATCGTGCAGGGCCAGGCCTCGCGCCTGATGCCGAAAAGCCTGTTGCGCAACGTCGCCTGATCCCAGCGAGGCGCCGGGGAGGCCGCCGCCATGAGCTTCGCCGATCGCTTCGCCGCCTGGCGTAATAGCTTGATTTCAGACCCGAATTTCCAGTCCTGGGCGGTGCGCAACCCGTTCACGCGCCCTGTGGCGGAGAAGAAGGCCAAGGCCGCGTTCGACCTTGTCGCCGGCTTTGTCTACTCTCAGGTCCTCGCCGCCGCTGTCGAATGCCGGCTGCTCGAGCGGGTGCGCCACGCGCCAGTCACTGACACAGCCTTCGCGGAAGCGGCAGATCTGCCGCTCGAGGGCGCGCAGCGCCTGTTGCGCGCCGCGGCGGCGCTCGGGCTTGTCCGCGTGCTGTCCGATGGCCGCTACGGCCTCGGTGAAACAGGTGCAGCCTTCCTGGGCAACCCGTCCGTCTTCGCAATGGTGCGCCATCACGCGGCCTTCTACCGCGACATCGCCGATCCGCTTGCGCTGCTGCGGGAACGCCGCAGTGACACAGAACTCTCCCGCTTCTGGGCCTACGAAACGTCCGCCAGCAAGGGGGACGCCGCCGCCTATTCGGCGCTGATGGCGGAGACACAGGCGCTGATCGCCCGGAACGTGCTGGATGCGTACGATTTCCGGACCCATCGCACGGTCATGGATGTCGGCGGCGGTCTCGGCGCTTTCCTGACGGCCGTCGGCGAGCGTCACCCCGGCCCGCAGCTCGTGCTGGTCGACCTGCCGCCCGTTGCGGCGCTGGCGCAGGAGAAGCTCTCCAGGGGCTCGCTCGCCAGCCGGTTCCGCATCGAGCCGCGCGACATGCTGCGCGAGCCGCTGCCCGATGGCGCTGACCTGATCACCCTCGTCCGGGTGGTTCACGATCATGATGACCGGCCCGTTCGCCTGCTCCTGTCGTCGATCCGGCGGGCCCTGGCGCCCGGTGGGCGGCTGCTGATAGCCGAGCCGATGGCCGGAATCCCGGGCACCGAGGCCATGGCTGACGCCTATTTCGGCCTTTACCTCTGGGCCATGGGCCGGGGCAGCCCGCGCCGGCCGGGCGAGCTTGCCACCCTGCTGGAAGAGGCGGGGTTCAGCCAGATACGGCCTTTGAAGACGGCCCAGCCCCTCTTGGTCAGCGCAATCATCGCGAGCTGAAGATTCAGGGAAATGCCCGAAATACGGGCAGATTTAGTAAATCCACATTGACACTTCAAACTGTCAAACTAGAGTGACAGACATGGAAACGAGCGTCTTCGAGTCGCAGGGTTTGCAGCCCACTCCGCCCGCAGGGGCGCCCCGCCTTTCGGCGCTGGGCCGGCTCGACCTGCGCGCGCGGGCGGTTCTGTTCGAAGGCAACCGCGCCGCCAGCCTGAACACGCTCACCCTGACTGCTCCGCAAGCGGAGGATGTGGTCGTTGATATCTTCTGGTCCGGTATCAGCACCGGAACCGAGCGCCTGATGTGGACGGGCGAGATGCCGGCCTTCCCGGGCATGGGTTATCCGTTGGTGCCCGGCTACGAAGCGGTTGGCCGCATCGTCCGCTCCGACGCTGCGCCAGAGCGTATCGGCGAGATCGTCTTCGTTCCCGGCGCGCGCTGTTTCGAAGAGGCGCACGGCTTGTTCGGCGCAACTGCATCGCGCCTTGTCGTGCCCGCCGCAAAGGCTCACGCCATCAAATTCCCCGATCCGCAGGAAGGCGTCCTTCTTGCGCTCGCAGCAACTGCCCACCACGCCATCATCGGCGGCGCGCTACCGGACCTGATCATCGGCTACGGTGTCCTTGGCCGCCTCACGGCGCGCCTCGTCATTGCCCTCGGCGGCAATCCGGTTGTCTGGGAAACCAGCGCCGTCCGACGCGAAACCGCCGACTATGACGTCATCGCGCCGGAGACCGACACGCGCCGGGACTATGCCTCGATCTGCGACATGAGCGGCGATGCAAACATCATCGACCAGGTGCTGCCGCACGCCGCGCATGGCGCCGAGCTTTGCCTTGCAGGCTTCTATGCCGCGCGCCCGTCCTTCTCCTTCCCGCTGGCGTTCCGCAAGGAAATGCGCCTGCGCGTCGCCGCCGAATGGCGCCCGTCGGATCTCACCGCGGTGACCGCGCTGGTCGAGTCGGGACGCTTGCCGCTGGCCGGTCTGATCACGCACGTTTCGCCTTCGGAGAATGCCGCTGGTGCCTATGCCCAGGCCTTCTCCGATCCGTCCTGTCTCAAGATGATTATCGACTGGGGTTCCTCCGATGTCTGACCTTCTTCGCCTGACGCCCCGCAATGCCGGTGACGACTATGCCGGCGCCCTGCGCGACGAAGCTTCGATTGAGCCCGATCCGGTATCGACCGGCCCGGTCAAGAAAGACACGCAGATCATCGCGATCTATGGCAAGGGCGGCATCGGCAAGAGCTTCACGCTCGCCAATCTCTCCTGCATGATGGCGGAGCAGGGGAAGAAGGTTCTCCTGATCGGCTGTGACCCGAAATCCGACACAACGTCGTTGCTCTTTGGCGGCAAGGCCTGCCCGACGATCATCGAGACGTCCTCCAAGAAAAAGCTCGCCGGCGAGGAAGTCGCCATCGGCGATGTCTGCTTCAAGCGCTACGGCGTTTTCGCCATGGAACTCGGAGGACCCGAAGTTGGACGGGGCTGCGGCGGACGCGGCATCATCCATGGCTTCGAACTGCTAGAGAAGCTCGGCTTCCATGAGTGGGATTTCGACTATGTTCTGCTCGACTTCCTGGGCGACGTGGTCTGCGGCGGCTTCGGCCTGCCGATCGCCCGTGACATGTGCCAGAAGGTGATCGTCGTCGGCTCGAACGACCTGCAATCGCTTTACGTCGCGAACAATGTCTGCTCGGCGGTCGAATACTTCCGCAAGATGGGAGGAAATGTCGGCGTGGCCGGCATGGTCATCAACCGTGATGACGGCACCGGTGAGGCGGCTGCCTTTGCCGATGCGGTTGGTATCCCCGTGCTCGCGACCATTCCTGCCAATGACGATATCCGCCGCAAGTCGGCCAACTACCAGATCGTCGGCACCGGCACTTCCGAATGGGGTCCGCTCTTCGCAGAGCTCGCTGAGAATATCCACGGCTCGATACCGAACCGGCCAAATCCTCTGACATCGGACGGTCTGCTCGGTCTGTTCTCGTCCAAGGATACGGGTGGGGACATCGTGCTGGAGCCTGCAACCGTTGCCGATATGTGCGGCATCGCCGAGGCCGAAAAACGCTCGCTTGAAGTCGTGTACGAGGAAATCTGATCACGATGGCTTCCAAGCGCACCCTTCTTGAGCATCGTGAGCGCCCCCCTGTGCCAAGTATGGCTCAGCCGGTCGTTCTCCCGGTGCCGGTCAAGGCCGAAGCGGCGCCCGTAGCCGAAGCCTCCGGCTGCCATGGCGGCAAGGAAGAGATGCTCAAGGCCGCGAAAGCTGCCGGCAAGAGCGAAGTGCTCGATCAGTATGCGAAAGATTATCCGCAAGGCCCGCACGACCAGCCGCAGAGCATGTGCCCGGCCTTTGGCTCACTCCGCGTCGGCCTGCGCATGCGCCGCACGGCAACGATTCTCTCGGGCTCGGCTTGCTGCGTCTATGGCCTGACATTCACCTCGCACTTCTACGGCGCCAAGCGCTCGGTCGGCTATGTGCCGTTCAATTCCGAAACGCTGGTCACCGGCAAGCTGTTCGAGGACATCAAGGAAGCCGTCGAGAAGACCGCTGATCCGGCGCTCTACGACACGATCGTGATCACCAATCTCTGCGTGCCGACCGCTTCCGGTGTGCCGCTGCGACTGCTCCCCGATGAGATCAACGGTGTGAGGATCATCGGCATTGATGTGCCGGGCTTCGGCGTGCCGACGCATGCGGAAGCGAAAGATGTGCTGGCTGGCGCCATGCTCGCCTATGCCCGCAAGGAGGCCCTCACTGGCCCCGTCCAGCGCGCGGCGAACGACACGGCCCATCTGCCGAAAGTCACGCTGCTTGGCGAAATGTTCCCGGCCGATCCGGTCATCATAGGGCGCATGCTCGAGCCGCTCGGTCTCGCGGCCGGCGCTGTCGTGCCGACCCGTGAATGGCGCGAACTCTATACCGCGCTCGATGGCGCGGTGGTCGCCGCCGTCCACCCGTTTTACACTGCCTCCATCTGCGAGTTCGAAGCGGCAGGCCGGCCGATTGTCGGCTCAGCGCCAGTCGGTCTCGATGGTACAGACGCCTGGCTGAAAGCCATCGGCGACACCGCAAATGTGCCTGCCTCGAAGATCGATGCGGCTCGCAACATGTTCGGCGGCGCCATTGCCGCTGCGCTGGCGTCCAAGCCGATCCGTGGACGGATCACGCTGTCCGGCTACGAGGGCTCCGAACTGCTCGTCGCCCGCCTCCTCGCCGAGAGCGGCGCAGATCTGCGCTATGTCGGCACTGCCCTGCCGCGCACCCGCTGGTCGGACCCCGACCGCGAATGGTTGGAAGCCAAAGGCATCCATGTCCAGTTCCGCGCCTCGCTAGAGCAGGACATAGCGGCCATGCATGAATTCAAGCCGGACCTTGCCATCGGCACCACGCCGGTTGTCCAGGCGGCGAAAGAGATTGCAACCCCCGGCCTCTACTTCACCAACCTGATTTCCGCGCGTCCCCTGATGGGGCCTGCTGGTGCGGGCTCGCTCGCCGACGTGATAAATGCCGCGATTGCCGGTAAGGACCGGTTCGACGTGATGAAGGGCTTCTTCGAAGGCGTTGGGTCGGGCGATACCGCCGGCGTCTGGGAAGGCCAGCCGGCCATCAACAAGGAATTCCGCGAACACCAGCGCCGCAAGCTTGCCGCCAAGGCCAAGCAGGCCGCCAACCTGGAGGCACCCACAGGATGCTGATCCAGGATCATGACCGGGCAGGGGGCTATTGGGGCGCCGTCTACGTCTTCACGGCGATCAAGGGCCTGCAGGTCGTCATCGACGGCCCTGTCGGCTGCGAGAATCTGCCCGTCACATCAGTTCTTCATTACACGGACGCTCTGCCGCCGCATGAGCTGCCCATCGTGGTCACCGGCCTCGGTGAGGAAGAACTCGGCCAACATGGCACCGAGGCGGCGATGAAACGCGCCCGCGCCGTGCTCGATCCTGAACTTCCCGCCGTCGTCGTGACCGGTTCCATCGCCGAGATGATCGGCGGCGGCGTCACGCCTGAAGGCTCGAACATCCAGCGTTTCCTCCCGCGCACGATCGACGAGGACCAGTGGCAAACGGCGGACCGCGCCATGCTCTGGCTCTGGACGGAATATGGCCAGACCAAGGGCCGCAATCCGAAGCCTGCGAAGAAGGCCCCCGGCGCAAAGCCCAAGGTCAACATCATCGGCCCGGCCTATGGCATGTTCAACGGCCCGTCAGATCTCGCCGAGATCCGCCGCCTGATCGAAGGCATCGGCGCGGAGGTCAATATGGCCTTCCCGCTCGGCAGCCATGTGGCGGATGTCCGCCGGCTGATCGATGCCGACGTCAACGTCTGCATGTACCGCGAATATGGGCGCAACCTCTGCGAAGCGCTTGGCCAGCCCTACCTGCAAGCCCCGATCGGTCTGCATTCGACCACCAAGTTCCTGCGCGCCCTGGGTGAGCTCACGGGACTTGATCCCGAGCCCTTCATCGAGGCCGAGAAGCACTCGACGCTGAAACCGCTCTGGGATCTCTGGCGCTCGGTCACGCAGGATTTCTTCGCCACTGCAAGTTTCGGCATCGTCGCCAACGAGACGCATGCCCGCGGTCTACGCAATTTCCTCGAGAACGATCTCGGCATTCCGTGCCACTTCGCGGTCACTCGTGTGGCCGGCAAGAAGACCGACAACGACGCTGTCCGCGAACTCATCAAGGCAAACGCGCCGTTCGTGCTGTTCGGCAGCTTCAACGAGCGGATGTATCTGGCTGAGACCGGCGCGCGGTCTGTCTGGGTGCCGGCCTCTTTCCCGGGCGCCATCATCCGGCGCCATACCGGCACGCCCTTCATGGGCTATTCGGGCGCGACCTATGTCGTGCAGGAGTACTGCAACGCGCTGTTCGATGCGTTGTTCCACATCCTGCCGCTCGCCACGACCATGGACAAGGCCGAGGCCACCCCGGCCCGCGCTGTCCAGATCGTCTGGGACGAAGCCGCCAATGACGAGCTTGAGACATACATTTCGAAATACTCCGTCCTGACACGGATTTCTGCGGCCAAGCGGCTTCGCGATCACGCTGAAGCGCTGGCCAGCCGGGAAGGTTCAGGACGGGTCACGGTCGAAACGGTCCGGCGCACCCGGACCGAAGTTGAAGGTTACCGCGCTGCCTGATCCGGAAGCGGAGAGGGCAGGCGGAGAGAAGATACGACGAGGAGGAACATCATGGCACTAGTGAAAGTCCAGACAGCGGATCATCCGCGGGACCGGGACCGCGACGCGATGATCGCGTACGAAGCGCTGATATATCCGGTCTTCCTCGTCATTGCGATGCTGAGGCGGGTTCTGCCGCGCTCCGGCTCGAAAGCACGCACGGGCGCCCGCCCGTCCGCTTTCGCCGAGGCGGCTGACCTGACCCGCAGCGTCGTCCCATGGTTCTTCGTCCACAGATGAGCGGGAGTTCCCATCATCCGTGTACGATTGACACAAGCTTTTGGCGGAGCGGCTCGCCGCGCCGTCAATTGGATCGCAGCAGGGCGCTGTTGCGGTCACTGACCTAGGCCCGAATGGAGAAAAACTAATGGCCGAAAATGCAAATGAAAGGACTGGGTCGCTGACTGGTTTGACAGCGTCCGAAGCCCAAGCGTTTCACAAACTCTTTGTTACGAGCTTCATCATCTTCACGCTGATCGCCGTCGGCGCTCACTTCCTCGTGTGGTCGTGGAGGCCCTGGATTCCAGGTCCGAACGGTTACGCAATGATCGAAGACACTGTGAGGCTCGCGAGCACGCTCGTCAGCTTCAAGGCATAAGGAGACTGATTTATGTGGAGAATTTGGCTTCTTTTCGATCCACGGCGCGTACTGGTAGCCCTCGCGGCTTTCCTGTTCGTGCTGGCAATTCTGATCCATTTCATCCTGCTCAGCTCACCCCGCTTCAACTGGCTCGGCACCACGCCGGCAGCTGTGGCGGAGCTGACGGTTGATACGGTCCAGAGTGCCTGAACCAATGGCGGTTGGCGGGTGGGCATTGCCCGCCCGCCACCTGCCTCTCACGCATGAAGGAATTAGCGGCGCGCAGATACCGGATGTCCCGGACGCGCGCCAAACGAAGGAGCCCCGGCGATGGCGCTACTCAACTTTGAAAGAAAATACCGGATTCGAGGTGGCACGCTTGTCGGCGGTGACCTGTTCGATTTCTGGATCGGCCCGTTCTATGTCGGCTTCTTCGGCATCACGGCGCTGTTCTTCGCCTTCCTCGGTACCGCGCTCATTTTCTTGGGCGCTTCGATGGAAGGCACCTGGAATCCCTGGCTGATCAGCATTGATCCGCCCCCGATCGAATATGGACTGCAACTTGCTCCGATGGCGGATGGTGGCATCTGGCAGCTGGTGACAATCTGCGCGATCGGTGCCTTCGGCTCCTGGGCTCTCCGGGAAGTCGAGATTTCCCGTAAGCTCGGCATGGGTCTGCATGTGCCCATCGCCTTCAGCGTTGCGGTCTTTGCCTATGTCACGCTGGTCGTCATCCGCCCCTTCCTGATGGGCGCCTGGGGCTATGGATTCCCTTACGGGATCATGAGCCACCTCGATTGGGTGTCGAACACCGGCTATACGTACGGCAACTTCCACTACAACCCTGCGCACATGGTCGCGATCACGTTCTTCTTCACGACGTGTCTCGCCCTTGCCATGCATGGCGGCCTCGTCCTGTCGGCGGTCAATCCCGGCCGTGGCAAGACAGTCAAGACGCCGGAACATGAGAACGCCTTCTTCCGCGATTTCATCGGCTATTCGATCGGCACGCTCGGCATCCACCGTCTTGGCCTCTTCCTCGCCCTCTCGGCGGGCATCTGGAGCGCCATCTGCATCGTCATCTCGGGCCCGCTCTATGAAGGCTCCTGGATCGACTGGTGGAACGGCTGGAAAAACCTCGCCATCTGGCGCGTGTAGGAGGATCTGCACATGGCTGACTATCAGAATATCTTCACCCAGGTTCAGGTCCGTGGCCACATCGATTATGGTGTGCCGCAAGACGGCGCCGCCGAACCTCGTTACAACCTGACGACCACAAGTCACCTGTTCGGCCGGATCGGGGATGCCCAGCTCGGGCCGCTCTATCTCGGCTGGTCGGGCGTGGCATCGTTGATCTGCGGCTTCATCGCCATCGAGATCATCGGCCTCAACATGTGGGCCAGTGTCGGCTGGGATCCGATCCGCTTCTTCGGCCAGCTGCCCTGGCTGTCGCTGGCCCAGCCCCTGCCGGAGCATGGCCTGAAGCTGTTCATGCCGCTGAATGAAGGCGGCTGGTGGCTGATGGCGGGCTTCTTCCTGACCGCGTCCATCATCCTCTGGTGGGTGCGCTCCTATCGCCGGGCCATGACGCTCGGCATGGGCACGCATATCTGCTGGGCGTTCGCGGCCGCGATCTGGCTCTATCTCGTCTGCGGGTTCATCCGTCCCGTGATGATGGGAAGCTGGAGCGAGGCGGTGCCGTTCGGCATCTTCCCGCACCTCGACTGGACGAACAATCTCTCGCTCGTCTACGGCAACTTCTTCTACAACCCCTTCCACATGCTCTCAATCGCCTTCCTCTACGGGTCGGCGCTCCTGTTCGCCATGCACGGCGCAACGATCCTGGCTGTCGGCCGCTATGGCGGCGAGCGCGAGATCGAGCAGATCGTGGACCGCGGCACGGCCTCAGAGCGTGCAGCCCTATTCTGGCGCTGGACGATGGGCTTCAATGCCTCGATGGAATCCATCCACCGCTGGGCCTGGTGGTTCGCCATCCTCTGCCCGATCACAGGCGGTATCGGCGTTCTGCTCACGGGTACGGTTGTCGATAACTGGTTCCTCTGGGGCGCCGAGAACGGCTTCGCCAAGTTCTGATCTGGCGATCCCTGCGGGGTGACTGAAAAAGGCCGGGTCCGGATCATCCGGGCCCGGCCTTTCTCTTTAGCGCGCTGTTGATCAGTCTCCGCAATACGGGGGAGGTGGCCTGAAGGGCGTGAGAGGAAGAGGCGGGAGAAAACCTGGCTCAGCGCCGGATAAGCTTCCATGCCGTCCAAAGGCAGGCAAGGTGCGTCAGCAGGCTGACAAACAGCACACCGCCGATCACCGGATGAGGCAGACCGTTCACCGCGCTGCGTACCGCCGTCATCAACAGGCCGCCCGATACGAGGAACCAGAAGAGCGGCCAGGCCCAGGCCCGGTGTCCGCGGCGCGCCAGCAGGAAAGCGAGCAGCGCAAATTCTGCAGCCACGCCCGCGAGCACGGCGTCGAACATCCAGCTTTCAAGTGTCATGCCCGCTCCCGCCCGGTTACTGTCTCAGCCAAACGGACCGTTCAGCTCGACTACCTTGTAGTTGAGCCAGGCAGCATAGGTCACCCAGGCGAGATAGGGCAGCATCAGCAGGCTGCCGGTGCGCGAGAAGCGCGCGAGGAACGCAGCGATCACCGCGACCGAGATCCACAGCGTCGCGACTTCCGCCAGCGCCCAGTCCGGCCGGCGCAACGTGAAGAATACCGCGCTCCAGGCAATGTTCAGCACCGCATTGATGAAGAAGAGTATCGTCACCAGCGACCGGTCGCGCTGGCTCCTGGCGTTCCGCCAGGCGGTCGCCGCCGATAGCGCGGCCAGCGCATAGATGATGGTCCATGCCGGGGCAAAGGCCCAGTCCGGCGGATTGAGCGCGGATTTCTCCAGCGCCCGGTACCAGCCATCAATGCGCGTCATCGCGCCGCCGGCAATCGCGGTCGCCAGCGCCGCGCCGGCCGCGATGAGAAGCGGCCGCTGCGCCGTCACGTCTGCTTCGGCCGGGAAGGGGCAAGGCCCAGAAGGTGCGCAGTGTCCTTCAGGAAGATTTTCAGGTGCGCCATGTGGTCCGGCTTGCCGAGGCGCTTGTTGAGATAGGCGTCCCAGGTCAGGCGCTGTACATCTTTGTCATTGCACATCGCGACAAAGCCCTCGCGGCGCTTGTCGGAACGGTACCAGAAATGCTGCATGATCCCGAGGATCATGAACACTTGGCCGTGTGCTTTCATGTAACGCTTGCGCGTCGCCGCCAGCGCGCGCACGTCGCCGGTCGCCAGCAGTTCGCCAATGGCCGTTGCTGCCTCGCGCCCGCCCAGCATCGCGTAGTAGATGCCTTCGCCGGACGCCGGTGCAACCACGCCGGCGGCGTCGCCGGCAAGAATAACGTCGCGGCCATTGTCCCAGCGCTTCAGCGGCTTCAGAGGGATCGGCGCGCCTTCCTTGCGCACCAGCTGCGCGGTGTCGAGGCCAATATCCTTGCGCAGTGTACGGATGGCATCGCGCAGCGAGAATCCCTTGTTGGCACTGCCGACGCCTACGCTGGTTGTCTCGCCATGCGGGAACACCCAGGCATAAAAGTCCGGTGACAGGCGGCCCTGATAGTAGATGTCGCAGCGTGCCGGATCGAACCCGTCGGTCGGCGCAGGCGACTTGACGATCTCGTGATAGGCAAACACGCATTTCGTCTCGCCGCCGCCGGGAATCGCCTCGGCCGCCACGCGCGACTTCGCCCCGTCTGCACCAATCACCGTGCGCGTGCGGATGCGCAGCGTGCCGCTCTCGTCATCCTTCGGCTTGTAAACTACGTTCGCCGTTCCATCCGTTTCGCGCTCGATGGTGACGAAGCTGCCCGCGCGCCGCTCGGCCCCGGATTTTGCCGCGCGCACGCGCAGCCACTCATCGAAATGCTCGCGGTCCACCATGCCGACAGCGCCGCCTTCGACCGGCATATCGACGACGCGCCCAGAAGGCGCAATCATCCGCGCCGCGCGGGCGCGCGCAACGATCACGCCTTCCGGTATGTCGAAATCCTGGATCAGGCGCGGCGGAATGGCCCCGCCGCAAGGCTTGATGCGGCCAGCCTTGTCGAGCAGCAGCACGCGCCGCCCGGCCCGGGCAAGATCGTGGGCGGCCGTTGCACCGGCCGGCCCCCCGCCCACCACGACGCAGTCATAGATTTCGTCAGGGCTCGGATGGGTCATGTCGTCTCTCCGGATCGGACCGCAAGGAATTCAGTGCTGGGAAGTGCAGGCAGTCGCGCCGCGTCAGCGCTCGTTTCGCCGACGCGCAGCGCGAGGGCCGCCGCCACAAGGAAGATCAACCCTTCAACCGCGAAGACCAGTGCGAAGGCCGGCGCCGGCGCGTCCATCACGGCGCGCGCAACATCCACGGCGGCTGCGCCGAGGAAGCCGCCTAGGCCGAAGGCAACCGCCTGCGCGGCGCCCCACAGGCCCATCCGTGTGCCTTCGCGCTGTTTCGGCCCCGCGCTCGCGAGTGTCATCATCGAACCGATTGCCGAGACGGCAAAGGCGCCGTTCGCGACGCCCAGCGCAACAACGTTAGGCACCAGCGGCCAGCTTGCGCCAAAGCCTTGCGTGCCAAGACCCAGCGAGAGCAGGGCCGCCGCAGACGCGATACATCCGCCCACGGTCCAGGCCCGCATGAAACCGGCGCGCGATTTGCCGATCACCGTTCCGGCCACCGCCGTCAGGATCATGCCGAGCAACGTGCCCATGTTCTGCAGGCCGGCCAGCTGCGTCGAGCTGCCCGCATCATATCCATGCACCAGGCCGGCGAAGGGTTCGAGGATGAGGTCCTGCGCGCTGTAGGCCAGCATCGAGACGAAGACGAAAATCGTGAACCGGCGCGCCTGCGGGTCGGCCCAGGTTTCCATCAGCGCGGCCTTGAAGGCCTGTCCGCCGTCTGGACTCTCCACAAGTTTTTGGGGCGGACTTGTGGACTGTTTCTGGAGTGTTTCGAGCCCGTGGAGCGCCGCGAAAGTGACCAACAGCGCAATCGCCGAAACCGACGCGGTGACGATCAGCAAACGCTCGAAACTGAAGGGTTTGAGGAAGCCGCCACCGATGCCGGCAGTCAGCACGAAACCCATGATCATCATGATCCAGACAATCGCCGCCGCCGCCGCCTTGCGCGAGGGTTCGGTGCGGATTGCCAGCAACGCCAACAGGTTCGTGCCCGCAGCCCCGACCCCGGCGCCGATCAGCGCATAGGCCAGCACCGACATCAGGAAGCCCGCCCAGAAGTTGGCCGGGATCAGCGAGGCCGCAAGCGCAGCGCTGATCGCGCCGAAGGCCAGAACCGCCATTCCGCCGAGGATCCAGGGCGAACGCCGTCCGCCCGCATCCGCGCCATATCCCCAGCGCGGCCGCGACATTTGCACCGCATAATGCCACCCCACCAGCAATCCGGGAATCGCAGCCGCGAGGCCGAGTTCGACCACCATCACGCGGTTCAGCGTCGAGGTCATCAGGATGACAATCGCGCCGAGCGAGGTTTGCACCAGGCCGAGCCGGATGATGCCAAGCCATCCGAAAGGCGCGGCTGCGCGGTTCATCCGGCGGACCAGGGCGCAACGGCAAAGGCGCTCGCCAGCATGCCGAGCACATATAGCAGCACGCCAAAGGCGGAATACCAGATCGCCTTGCCGCGCGGGTCTGCCAGCAACGTCCGCATCAGCCAGACCTGTGCGCCGAGCAGCGCGAGTACGATGCCCGCATGCACAGGCCGGCCGATGCCGATCAGCAGCAGGATCACCGCCATCTGCGGCACGGCCATCACCACGCAGGCAAGCCGCGCGGCACGGTCGGGGCCAAGTTGCACGGGAAGCGAGCGCACGCCCATGCGCGTATCGCCGTCGATCGACTTGAAATCGTTGAGCGTCATGATCCCGTGTGCGCCGATCGAATAAAGCAGCGCGAGAATCAGGATCAGCGGATGGGGCAGGGCGCCAAGCATCACGGCCGCGCCGGTGAACCAGGAAATGCCCTCATAAGATATTCCCACAGCGGCATTACCCCACCAGCCATTCAGCTTCAGCCGCAGCGGCGGCGCGCTATAGGCCCAGGCGAGGAAGACCGCGAACACCGTGCCGACAAAGGCCCAGGTGCCCAGTGCATAGCCGAGCGCAAGCGACAGCGTTGACCAGATGATCGCAAGGTAGAGGCCCCATTGGCCCGGGATGCGGCCCGACGGGATCGGCCGGTCCGGTTCGTTGATCGCGTCGACATGCCGGTCATACCAATCATTCACCGCCTGGCTGGAGGCGCAAACCATCGGCCCGGCGAGCAGCATGCCGCCGAGCAGGAGGTGCAGGTTCGGCACCAGCGGCTGGCCGCTGGAGACAGCGCCGCACATATAGGCCCACATCGCGGCGAACCAGGTGACCGGCTTGAAAAGCTCAAGCACAGCAGACGGCTGAGGCAGCCTGCGGGACCCTGCAATTTCCTGTGTCTGCAGCATCAGTGTAAACTACGGTTGACGCTCTGGAGTGTCAACACAAAGAGACGCAAATCAGGCCCGGAATTCGGGTGATTCGTACGCGGATAATCCGGGCAGTCGCGTCAGTTCTTGTCTTCGATGCCGAAGCGTTTGAGCTTCGAATAGAGACCCTGCCGGCTAAGGCCGAGAATCTCGGCGGCCGAGGCGCGGTTGTCATCGGTCAGCTTCAGCGCCGCCTCGATGCAGAGGCGTTCGATCAGGGTCGTCGAATCGCGCACGATATCCTTCAGCGGCATCCGGCCGACGAGGTTGGTCAGATGATCGACCGAGCGCGGCAGTTCCTCGCCCGGCGCGGGCTCCGCCGCGATGCGGCGCGTTACGATACGGACGGAGAAGGCGTAGTAGGCCGGGCGTGGCAGACTGCTGGCCACGGCCGAAACCTCAACCTGCTCTTCGCTGTTGAAACGGTCGCGCAAAACGGTCGCGAAATTGCGGGCGGTGCCATTGGTTTTCAGCGTCGAGACAAGCACGTTGAGATCGGTCGCCGATCGGCCGAGGTATTGCGACACGGGCACGCCGCTCGCGTGTTCCTCATCGCTCAAGTGCGCCATCTCGAGGAAGGCGCGGTTCGCGGCGAGGATGCGCAGCTCGTCATCGGTGACAACGAAAGCGTCCGGCAACTCTTCAAGGGTGCGCAGCAATTCTTCGCGGTTTGAGCCCGTTTCTCTCACGGCGGCGTCACCGCCGATCTTCACCACAAGGCGCGCATCGCTGCCTTGTCCGAACACCGAAGCCGACAGGTCGATCTTCTTGCCATTGGCGAGTTCCGTTTTTTCCGACGTCGCCGTGCCCGAGGCCAGCGCCTTCGCGGCCATGCGTTCCACGGCGCGGGCGGCGCGCGGCGCGAACAGGCCCGGGAAATCAGCGCGGGCCAGCCGGTCCGCATCGATGCCGAGCAGCTTGCCGGCAGCGCGGTTGGCGGCCTCGATCAGCAAGTCGTCGGAGGTGACGATTAGGATCGGTTCGGCAACCGCTTCGAATACCATCTTGTAGCGGGCTTCGGCCTTGCGAAGGCGCGCATAGTCGCGCTCGATATCCTGCTGCGCCTTGACCAGTTTCTGTTGGAGATCCGCCACTTCGCGAAGATCGCGCCCGAGGGCGATGAGCGGGCCGCGGGCCTGCGCACGCACGGTGCGATAGGCGACCGGCACATCGCGGATTCCGCCCGATGGGTGATTGACCTGGCGGGGCCGGACGGGGCCCTTGCCTTCCGGAGTGGTCAGCAGCGCTTCGATCTTGGTTCGGCTCTCGGCTGTGACGGTGTCGACCCAGGGACGGCCGATCCACCCCTCGGCAAAACCGGTGCGGCGAAGTTCTTCAGACGCAATCGCAACGTCTTTCACAAGACCGTTCTCGATGATGATGGCAATGTCGGAAGCTTGTTCCAGAAGGACGGCTATGGCCTGCGAGTCCAACCCCGAGAGGTGCTTCTCCGCATCGCGGAACGAGGATTTGGGTTCCGAGGGTTGCGACGGAGCATCCATTGTCGTTCCAAACAGACTGCGGGGGCTACCCTCAAAAGCCCCCTAGCAGTCCGGCTGTGGCCTTGCCAACATTTTCCTTGCAAGTTCGGGCGCGTCGAGGCCGCTCCCGGCGATTCCGTCAGCTCCGATTTGCTCCGCAATATGCGGAGAATGCTGGAAAAGCTGACCTCCCGCCAACATTTTCATCGCCGGATTCTTTGCTGAATTTCGCATCGCCGAGATGAGGTCCGTGAGGTCTCCGACCGCGCCATCATGCGAAACGGAGAGCCCGGCCAGGTCGAATCGGCGGGTGGAAACCTGGCGCAGGATCGCTTTCGCGTCGCCGCTTGTTTCTGTGGTCACGTCCCAACCCTGCTGGCGGAACAGTTCGGATGCCACGAGCACGCCGAAGACGTGTTGCTCCCCCGGGGCGCTGGCAATCAGGATGCTCGGCGCTGCGCCTGCTGCGGGCGCCTCGGCGGTTTCGGCCGAGCCTGAAAAGCGGTGCACCACATCGTGCAACCGGCAGACGCCGATGGTGACATCGACGAAGCTGACGCGGTCATCCGTCCACATCTCGCCAAGCTCGCGCGCGGCCCAGGCGCACAGCTCGATCAGGATGTTGGAGACTTCGTGGCCGCGGCCAAGGTGGCCCTCGACGATCCGGGCGGCACGCCCGGACTCGTCCGACAGCAGCGCGTCCAGGAAGACGGTGCGATCAGACGTATCGAAGGCCGTGCCCCGGCTTTCAGGCGAGCCCGAAGCGGCCTTCGGCAGGTTTCCGGAAAGCTGGTTGGCAATCATGAGGCGCGGAATGATCTCGGTCTGCAGGGCCGCAAAGAGCTCGGGTTCGTCGGAAGGGGGCGTCTTCGGGGCCGGGTCAGCGCCGAGCTGGCGCCACAGGCCGACGAGGAAGGGTATTGGCCGGACGACAAAGTCCGGTTCGGGTCCGTCCCTGAGCCTGCGAGCAGGTTGATGATCCGGCGCCATTCATTCCTCCCTGCGGCCCGTTTCAGAAAGCACGCTTTGGCTGCGCGCGGCCTGAACCGGTTCCCGGCTGGTTTTTCATTCTCAGGCAGGGACCGGAGGGTTCCTGCCTGGCCGCGTCCGGCAATGGCTCCGGGCACAGAAGCCAGCCATCCGGCAGGGGCGCCTGGGAGCACGCCACAGCCTTGTTCGTTAACATGATCCGCGCTGCACATATCGGAAGGTTTGTCCATGCGACGGGTCATTCCACTCGTATTGGTAGCATGGGTTTTTGGGTAAATCTATCCAAATCCGAGTAATCGGCCAAAAATCTCGCCCGTTCAAGCACAACCGTAAAGCTGGATAGACGTAAACGTAGATTGACATACGGTCATCCAGCGCTATCGTCAGCTCTTAACGAGAATGGGAGCGGCAGGGTTCGTGGCCATGTTTGACCAACCCATCAGTGCGAGGAGGAGGGTGCCGCTGTATACCGCCGAGCAGCGCCGCCGCCGTGACGCCTCGCCCTGGACTCTCGTCCAAGGCGTTCTCGCGCCGCTGCAGTTTCTGGTCTTTTTCGGAAGCGTGATCCTGGTCGTCCGTTACCTTACGACGGGAGAGGGGCTCGCCATTGCGACGGCCTCTATCATCCTGAAAACATTCATACTTTATGCCATCATGATCACCGGGGCGATCTGGGAGAATGATGTCTTCGGCAAGTATCTCTTCGCGCCGGCCTTCTTCTGGGAAGACGCAGTCTCGATGATCGTGATTGCTCTGCACACGGCTTATCTCGTGATGCTGGTCGCTGGCATCGGATCCCCGGGCCAGCAGCTCGCCGTCGCCCTCGCCGGCTATGCCACTTACGTCGTCAACGCGGCCCAGTTCATATGGAAGCTGCGTCTCGCCCGGCTCGACCCGGGTGCCGGCCAGGAGGCCGCCGCTTGACCCAGTTGATCCCCCCGACCGTTGACAAGTCCTGTGCCGCGACACCCGCCAGGGTGGTGCTGCGCGAGCGGGGACAGCGCGAAGTCTTTTGCGGACTGACCTCGATCATGTGGCTGCACCGCAAGATGCAGGACGCTTTTTTCCTGATCGTCGGCTCGCGGACCTGCGCGCACCTGATGCAGTCGGCGGCCGGCGTGATGATCTTTGCCGAGCCCCGGTTTGCGACCGCCATCATCGAGGAGCGCGATCTCGCCGGCATGGCCGACATCAATGAAGAGCTGAACAAGACGGTTGCCCGGCTGCTGGAGCGCCGGCCGGAGATCAAGCTGCTCTTCCTCGTTGGCTCCTGCCCGTCGGAAGTGATCAAGCTGGACCTTGGCCGCGCCGCCGAGCGCCTGTCGATGACCTATTCGCCCGGCGTGCGGATCCTCAACTATTCCGGCAGCGGCATCGAGACGACCTTCACGCAAGGCGAGGATGCCTGCCTGACTGCGATGGTGCCGGAACTTCCGGCGACCGACGCGCCCGGCCTGGTGGTCGCCGGCGCGCTGGCGGACGTGGTGGAAGACCAGTTCGCGCGGATGTTCGAGGCGCTCGGCATCGGCCCGGTGCATTTCCTGCCGAGCCGCAAGGCAGGCGCCACGGTGCCGGTTGGTCCGAACACGAAATTCCTGCTCGCCCAGCCCTGGCTGCGCGATACTGCTCGCACACTCGAAGCGCGCGGCGCGAAACATCTGCCGGCGCTGTTCCCGCTCGGCGCCGAGGGCACGACGGCCTGGCTGAAGGCCGCTGCCGGTGCGTTCGGCGTGAGCGAGGAGCGCTTCAACGCGATCACCGAGATGCCGCGAGCCCGCGCCACCCGCGCACTTGCTCGCTATAATGACACCCTGGCCGGCAAGTCGCTGTTCTGCTTCCCGGATTCGCAGCTGGAAGTGCCGCTGGCGCGCTTCCTGTCGCGCGAATTGGGGATGACGCTCGCCGAAGTCGGCACGCCCTACCTGCACAGCGTTCACATGGCGGACGAACTGGCGCTGCTGCCTGCCGATGTGCGCCTCAGCGAGGGACAGGATGTTGATCTGCAACTCGACCGCTGCCGGGAGGCACGGCCCGATATCACGCTCTGCGGTCTTGGCCTTGCCAACCCGCTCGAGGACGAAGGGCTGACAACCAAATGGTCGATCGAACTCGTCTTCACCCCCATCCAGGGCTATGAACAATGCGGCGACCTTGCCGAGCTGTTCGCGCGCCCGCTCATCCGGCGTACGAGGCTCGCGGTCTGATGCAACTCACCGTCTGGACATATGAAGGCCCCCCGCATGTCGGCGCGATGCGTATCGCCACCGCCATGGAAGGCCTCCACTACGTGCTGCACGCGCCGCAGGGTGATACGTATGCGGACCTTCTGTTCACGATGATCGAACGGCGCGCCAAGCGCCCTCCGGTGACCTACACGACGTTCGAGGCGCGCGATCTCGGTTCAGATACGGCCGAAATCTTCAAGCGCGCCGCGCGCGATGCCTATGTGCGCTTCGAGCCTCAGGCGATGATTGTCGGCGCCTCCTGCACGGCCGAGCTGATCCAGGATGATCCGGGCGGTCTTGCCAAGGCGCTGGAACTGCCGGTGCCAGTGATCGCGCTGGAGCTTCCCTCCTATTCCAAGAAGGAAAACTGGGGCGCCTCCGAGACCTTCTACCGCCTCGTGCGCGGCCTCGCGGCGCCGCAGCCCAAGGCACCGGAGAGCCGCCTGCGCCGTCCGGTCTGTAATGTGCTCGGGCCGACGGCGCTCGGCTTCCGTCACCGCGATGACGTGCGCGAGATTACCGGCCTGCTGTTCCAGCTCGGCATCGAGGTGAATGTCGTCGCCCCGCTCGGCGCAACGCCGGAAGACCTGACCCGTCTGCCGGCAGCGGACTTCAACGTTTCGCTCTATCCCGAGATTGCGGATGTAGCCGCCCGTTTCCTCGAGAAGGAATTCGGCCAGCCCTACACGAAGACGATCCCGATCGGCGTCGGCGCGACGAATGACTTCATCGTCGAGGTCTGCGGCCTCGCCGGTATCGAAGTGCCGGACCTTTCGGCCTTTGCCAGCAACATGCCCTGGTGGTCGCGCTCGGTGGACTCGAACTATCTCACCGGCAAACGCGTCTTCATCTTCGGCGATGGCACGCATGCGTTGGCCGCCGCCCGCGTCGCCGCCGATGAACTCGCTTTCACTGTTGTCGGCCTAGGCTGCTACAATCGCGAATTCGCACGTCCCGTCCGCGAAGCAGCGGCCGAGCTCGGCCTCGAAGCGCTGATCACCGAAGACTACCTGGAAGTCGAGGCTGCAATCGCGCGCCTGCAGCCGGAACTGATCCTCGGCACACAGATGGAACGTCACATCGCCAAGCGTCTCGGCATTCCGTGTGCGGTCATTTCGGCGCCCGTGCATGTCCAGGACTTCCCGGCGCGGTATGCCCCGCAGATGGGTTTCGAGGGCGCCAATGTGCTCTTCGATACCTGGGTGCACCCGCTGATCATGGGCCTCGAAGAGCACCTGCTCGGCATGTTCCGTGAAGACTTTGAGTTCAACGACTCGGCTGGCGCCTCTCATCTCGGCGGTCATGGTGCTGCAGAGAAGACGGCTGAGGCGGTCGTTGCTGCTGCAGATGCCGGGGCAGGGGAAGCCGCGGCGCTGCACTGGGCGCCGGAAGCCGAGAACGAACTCAAGAAGATCCCGTTCTTCGTGCGCGGCAAGGCGAAGCGTAACACCGAAGCTTTTGCCCGCGACAAGCATCTCGAGACGATCACGCTCGAGACACTCTATGACGCAAAGGCGAGCTATGGCCGCTAAGCGTACCACCGTGGTTGATGTGACGCCGGTCAAGGTCGTCATCCTGTCGCTCGACTCGCACCTCGGCACGGCGATCCGTGCTGCGGAAGCTGAGCTGCGCCGCACACATCCCGGTCTGTCGCTCGCTTTCCACCCGGCTTCCGAACTTCATCGTCATCCCAAGGCGCTTGCCCGCGCGATCGAGGATATCGGCTCGGCGGATTTCGTGCTCGCCTCGATGCTGTTCATCGAGGATCATATCAAGGCCGTATTGCCCGCGCTCAAGGCGCGCCGCGACTCGTGTGATGCGATGGTCGCTGCGATGTCGGCCTCGGAAGTCGTGCAGCTGACGCGCCTCGACCGGTTTGACATGTCGAAGCCGGCGAGCGGGCCGATCGCCCTGATGAAGCGCCTGAAGGGCGGCTCGGGCGACAAGGCCAAATCCGGCGAACAGCAGATGAAGACGCTGCGCCGCCTGCCGAAGATCCTGCGCTTCATTCCTGGAATGGCCCAGGATGTGCGCGCTTATTTCGTGACGATGCAATACCTGCTGGCGGGCTCTGAAAAGAACATCGCCAATGCCGTGCGCTTCCTCATCGACCGCTATGCCAGCGGCCCGCGCGCCCACCTGCGCGGCAAGATGGCGCCCCTGCCGCCGGAAGAGTTCCCGGAAACCGGTCTTTACCATCCGCAGATGAAGCCGAAAGTCGCCGAACGGCTCGACGCCCTGCCGAAGGCGGACGGCCATCGCCCGACTGTCGGCTTGCTCGTGCTGCGATCCTACATCACCTCCGGTGATTCCGGACACTATGACGGCGTCATTGCCGCCCTTGAGGCGCGCGGCCTGCGCGTCATCCCAGCATTCGCGAGCGGCCTTGATGCCCGGTCCGCGATCCGCCGCTTCTTCATGCGCGGCGAGACGCCCACCATCGATGCTCTCGTTTCCCTGACCGGCTTCTCGCTCGTCGGCGGCCCCGCCTTCAATGATGCGGATGGCGCCGTCGAGATGCTGAAGGCCCTCGATATTCCCTATGTCTGCGCCCTGGCGTCGGAGTTCCAGTCCTTGTCGGACTGGGGCACGAATGCGCGCGGGCTGACGCCGATCGAGACGACCATCATGGTCGCTCTTCCAGAACTGGACGGCGCGACGGGATCCATTGTCATCGGCGGGCGCGCCGATCATGGCACGACGTGCACCGGATGCGCCCGCCGTTGCACATTCGCCGATGACAACCGTCGCATGCAGGCCTGCCCCGAGCGGGCCGAGCAACTCGCCGCAAGGGTCGACAAGCTGGTGAGGCTGAAGCGCTCCGCGCGCGCCAACCGCAAGCTTGCGATCACGCTGTTCAACTTCCCTCCCAACTCCGGCAGTGTCGGCACCGCCGCCTACCTGTCGGTGTTCGAATCCCTGTTCAATTTCCTGAAGCGCCTCGAAGCCGAAGGTTACGGCGTGCAGGTTCCGGATACGGTCGAGGACCTGAAAGACGCGCTGCTGGAAGGCAACAAGGAACGCTACGGCACCGAGGCCAATGTGGCCGCCGAAATTCCGGTTACGGACCATGTGCGCCGCGAGCGCCGCCTGAAGGATATTGAAGCCGCTTGGGGCCCGGCGCCCGGCCGTGTCCTGACGGATGGCCGCTCACTCTTCGTGCTCGGCGCCCGCTTCGGCAATATTCTGGTCGGCCTGCAACCAGGTTTCGGCTATGAAGGCGACCCGATGCGCCTGCTCTTCGAGAAAGGCTTTGCACCAACCCATGCCTTCGCGGCCTATTATACCTACCTGAAGCAGACCTTCGCCGCCGATGCGGTCGTACATTTCGGCACGCATGGCGCGCTGGAGTTCATGCCCGGCAAACAGTCAGGCCTGTCGGGCGATTGCTGGCCGGACTATCTGCTCGGCGACCTGCCGAACATCTATTTCTACGCGGCCAACAATCCGTCCGAAGCGACGATTGCCAAGCGCCGCGGCAATGCGACCATCGTCAGCTACCTGACGCCGCCGGTCACCGAGGCCGGGCTCTATCGGGGCCTGTCGGACCTGTCGGCCACCATCGGCCGCTGGCGCGGCCTCGCGCCGGATGCCGACGCCGAGCGCGCCGATCTCGAAGAGATGATCTTCGCGCAGGCCGGAGAGCTCGACATCCTTCCCGCCGCCTCGTTCGACCGCGCACGCGACCGGATCGAGGCAATCCGCATCAAGCTGGCCGAAGTCGAATCCTCACTCATCCCGAGCGGCCTGCATGTGGCCGGCAGGGGCCTCGGCCCGGCCGAGCGCCGCGAGATGATTGCGCTGATGCCGCCGGCGCAGGGCGAAGACGTACTTCCCGCCGCTGCCTTCGACGCGATCGTGGCAGGCGAAGCCCCAGCGGAAATCGTCCGTAAGCTGAAGCTCGAGAGCCGCGCCGAGGAAGTCACCAGCCTTGTGCGCACCAATGCACTTCTGGGCGAAGACCATGAGATGGCCGCGCTCATCCACGCGCTGGATGCGGGCTATACGCCGCCGGTGCCGGGCGGTGACCTGATCCGCACGCCGGACATCCTTCCCTCCGGCCGCAACATCCACGGTTTCGATCCGTTCCGCCTGCCGAGCGCCTTTGCCGTTGCCGATGGCCGCCGTCAGGCCGACCGGCTGCTCGCGCGCCACAAGGCCGATACGGGCCGCTATCCGGAATCGATGGCCATCATCCTCTGGGGCACGGACAACCTGAAGAGCGAAGGCGCCCAGATCGCCCAGGCCATGGCGCTGCTCGGCGCCGTGCCGCGCTTTGACTCCTATGGCCGCCTCGCCGGCGCCGACCTCATCCCGCTGGATGTGCTCGGCCGTCCGCGCGTCGATGTAATGGTCACCCTGTCCGGCATCTTCCGCGATCTCCTGCCGCTGCAGACGCGGATGCTGGCCGACGCCGCCTATGCGGCCGCGAGCGCCGATGAGCCGCATGACATGAATTTCGCCCGCAAGCATGCGGTGCAGTGGATGGCCGATTCCGGCGCAGATTTGGAAACTGCCGCTCTGCGCGTCTTCTCGAACGCCGATGGGGCTTATGGCGCGAACGTCAACTACCTCGTCAATTCGGGTACGTGGGATGACGAAGACGAACTCGGTGACGCCTATGCCAAGCGCAAATGTTTCGCCTACGGACGGGATGGCCGCCCCACTGCGCAGCCAGCCCTCTTCAACAATATTCTCTCCACGGTCGAGCTTGCCTACCAGAACCTCGAATCGGTCGAGACGGGACTGACCACGATCGATCACTATTTCGACACGCTGGGCGGCATCTCCCGTGCCGCGGCGAAGGTGCGTGGCGAGCAGCCGGCTGTCTATATCGGCGACCAGACGCGCGGTGACGGCATCGTCCGCACACTGGCCGAGCAGGTTGCCCTTGAGACCCGCACGCGCACGCTGAACCCGAAATGGTTCGAAGGCATGCTGCGCCACGGCTATGAAGGCGTGCGCCAGATCGAGGCGCAGGTGACCAATACGATGGGCTGGTCGGCAACGACCGGCCAGGTCCAGCCCTGGGTCTATGAGCAGATGACCGAGACTTTCGTGCTCGACGAGGCGCTCCGCCGCCGTCTCACGGATCTCAACCCCGCTGCCACCGCGAATGTTGCGAGCCGGCTGATCGAAGCTTCGGAGCGCCGTTACTGGTCACCCGACCCTGAAACGCTGGCAGCCCTTCGAGCGGCCAGCGCGGAAATCGAAGACCGCCTCGAAGGCATCACCCCGTACCAAGGAGCCGCCGCATGACGTCGCTCACACTCAATCGCCCAGGTGCCCGCCGTCCGGACGGGGAGGGCAGCGTGCAGGTGAAGCTGGACAGCCGCTTCGAAACCGGAACGGCCAAGGTTTTTGCGGTGTACGGAAAAGGCGGTATCGGAAAGTCGACGACTTCGTCAAACCTCTCCGCCGCCTTCTCGAACATCGGCAAGCGCGTGCTGCAGATCGGCTGCGACCCGAAACACGACTCGACGTTTACGCTGACCAAGAAGCTGATGCCGACCGTCATCGACGTTCTGGAATCGGTGGAGTTCCACTCCGAGGAACTGCGCACCGAAGACTTCGTCTTCCAGGGCTATAACGGCGTGATGTGCGTCGAAGCAGGTGGCCCGCCCGCCGGCACGGGCTGCGGCGGATATGTTGTCGGCCAGACTGTGAAGCTGCTGAAAGAGCACCGCCTTCTGGAAGACACGGACGTGGTGATCTTCGACGTGCTCGGCGATGTGGTGTGCGGCGGCTTTGCTTCGCCGCTTCAGCATGCCGAACGCGGCATCATCGTGACGGCAAATGATTTCGACTCGATCTTCGCGATGAACCGCATTGTCGCTGCCATCCAGGCCAAGGCCCAGAACTACGCTGTCCGTCTTGGCGGCGTGATCGCCAACCGCTCGAAGGCGACAGACGAGATCGACCGTTATTGTGACGCCACCGGCATGCAGCGAATCGCGCACTTCCCGGATCTCGACGTTATCCGCCGCTCGCGCCTGAAGAAATCGACCATCTTCGAGATGGAACCCTCGCCGGAACTGAAAGCCGTGCAGGAAGAATACCTGCGCCTCGCAGCCGCCCTCTGGCTGGGCGGTGAGCCCGTCAGTGCGGTTCCGATGAAGGACCGCGAAATCTTTGACTTCCTGGGGTTCGATTGATGGAAACGGCCTACCAGACCCGCCGCGCTGAGCTGCAGACCTACTTCGACGAGACCGCTTCGGTCACGTGGCAGAAGCTGACCTCGACGGCGCCCGTCAGCGGCATCCGCGCGACCGTGCGCGCGGGCCGCGAGGCCATGCACAACAAGATCCTCTCCTGGCTGCCGCAGGACATGGGCGGCCTGCGCGTGCTCGATGCGGGCTGCGGCACGGGCACCTTTGCGGTTGCCGCTGCCCAGCGCGGGGCAGAAGTCGTCGCCATCGACATTGCGCGCTCGCTCGTCGAGACGGCGGCCGAACGCTTGCTCGATCCAGTGCTCCGCAACCGGATCACCTGGCGGGTGGGTGACATGACCCGCGCTGATCTTGGCGAGTTCGACCATATGGTCGCCGTCGATTCGATCATCCATTATGAAGCGCCCGACATGGCCGCGATGGTGGCGAAGATCCTGCCGCGCATCCGCCGCTCGGCCATCTTCACTTATGCCCCGCGCACGCCGCTGCTGCTGGCCATGCATGCTGCTGGCAAGTTCTTCCCGCGCAGCGACCGCGCCCCGGCGATCGTACCGGTCGCAGGCCCCCGCCTGATGGACCTGCTCGCCGCCGAGACCAATGATGGCTGGAAGGCGGGCCGCAAGCACCGCGTCAATTCCACCTTCTACATCTCTGAAGCCCGCGAGGTTGTTCGCAGATGACCCCAGAGCGGCGCACCTTCGCAGAAGTCTGGATGACGGTGGGAACGAAGTTCCTGCCGTTCGCCGACGCGGCGAGTGCGCAGCTCCCGCTCGGCCGCCTGCTGCGCCTGTCGCTGTTCCAGGTCTCGGTCGGCATGGCGATGGTGCTGCTGACCGGCACGCTGAACCGGGTGATGATTGTCGAGCTCGGCGTGCCCGCCTGGCTGGTGGCGCTGATGGTGGCCCTGCCGCTCGTCTTTGCGCCGCTGCGCGCGCTGATCGGGCACAAGTCCGATACGCACAAGTCCGTGCTCGGCTGGCGCCGTGTGCCGTACATCTGGTTCGGCTCAATGTTCCAGTTCGGAGGCCTCGCGCTGATGCCCTTCGCGCTGATCCTGCTCTCCGGCGACTCGACGGGTCCGGCTTGGGTTGGCCATGCCGGGGCGGCTGCGGCCTTCCTTCTCGTTGGCGCCGGCATCCACACGACCCAGACAGCCGGCCTCGCTCTCGCCAGTGACCTCGCTACCGACGAGACCCGCCCGCGCGTCGTCGTGCTTCTCTATGTCATGCTGCTCGCCGGCATGGTCGTCAGCTCACTGATGTTCGGTTGGCTCCTCAGCGATTTCAACACGCTGACCCTTATCCAGGTCATCCAGGGCGCCGCCGTCGTGACCATGGTGCTGAACGTCATCGCGCTCTGGAAACAGGAAGCCCGCAATCCGGACGCCACCCGTGCCGACCGCCCGCGCCCGGCTTTTGCGGAAACCTGGACCAAGCTCATCGAGGCGCCTGGTACAATGCGCCTGCTGGTCGCTTCCGGCCTCGGCGCCGCGGCGTTTAGCATGCAGGACGTGTTGCTGGAGCCTTACGGAGCAGAAGTGCTCGGCATGAGCGTGGCTGAAACCACACGTCTCACCGCCCTCTCCGCCTTCGGTTCGCTGATGGGCTTTGCTTATTGTTCCGGCCAGCTCAGCGAAGGCGGTGAGCCGCATCGTCTCGCCGGTCTTGGTGCCGTCGCGGGCGTCTTTGCCTTCGCGCTGGTCGTGTTTGCTCATCCGGCAGGTTCAGTCGCTGCATTCTGCCTTGGCGCCTTCCTGATCGGCTTTGGCGGCGGCCTGTTCGCTGTCGGCACGCTGACGGCCGTCATGGCCATCGCCCGCCATCATGATAGCGGCATCGCGCTCGGTGCCTGGGGCGCCGTTACCGCAACCGCCACCGGTGTTGCCGTTGCCCTCGGCGGCGCCGTCCGCGACGTCGTCTCGGGCCTGTCTGAATCCGGCCGCCTCGGGCCCGCACTCAGCGGCCCCGCGCCCGGCTACGGCGCGGTCTATCACTTCGAAATCCTGCTTCTGTTTGCCACGCTTATCGTGATTGGCCCGCTGGCCCGTCACACGCTCGCCCAACCTGCCACTACCCCATCCACCAAATTCGGCCTGGCTGCATACCCAGGCTGATACGACCTCAAGGAGAACGGTCATGATTTTCAGTGGAGAGTTCGTCAACGGAATAGACCTCGTGGACGTTTGCCTGTGGGCATTCACGATCTTCTTCCTCTGGCTCATCTACTACCTGCAGCGCGAAGGCATGCGGGAAGGCTATCCGCTCGAGGAAGATCCCTCGGGCCGCCAGGAAGCGCCTGCGCTCGTTTTCTTCCCGCCGAAGAAGACCTTCAACCTGCCGAACGGCCGCGGCACGATCGAACTGACCTATGCGAAGGGTGATACGCGCGAGCTGGCGCTGAACCGCACGGCACAATGGGCCGGCTCGCCCTTCGTTCCGTCGGGCGATCCGATGAAGGACGGTGTGGGCCCGGCCTCTTACGCCATGCGCGCGGATGTTCCGGACCTCAACTGGGATGGAAAGACCCGCATCTCGCCCTACCGTCTGCACCCGGACTATACCGTCTCCGAGAAGGACATCGACCCGCGCGGCCTCAAGGTCGTCGGTCTCGACCGCGTCGTTGCGGGCACTGTGACCGATCTCTGGGTCGACACGGCCGAGGCGATCATCCGCTATCTCGAAGTGAAGCTGGATGGTTCGGGCGCGCATGTCTTGCTCCCGGTCCCGTTCTGCAACATCTCGAAAACCCGCAAGCGGGTTGAAGTCGATGCCGTGAAGGCCGAGCACTTCGCCAATGTTCCGCGCACCAAGTCGCCCGACCAGGTCACCCGGCTCGAGGAAGACATGATCAGCGGTTACTATGGCGGCGGCACGCTGTACGCCACGCCGCAGCGTCAGGAGCCTTGGCTGTGATACGGCTTCACGACGAGGAAGAGGGAGGGGGAGAGCCGGTTCGCGGCCTTCCCCAGGCCCTGCCGGAGGGCGAACAGCTTCTCTGGCAAGGCCGGCCCGGCACTCTGGCCTTTGCAATCCATGCCTTCCACATCCGCTTCGTGCTGGGTTACTTCGTGCTCGCCACCGGCTGGCGCCTCGCCAATCTCGAGGCATCCGGTGCAAGCTCGGTTGAGATGGCCCGCGTAGCGATCAATTCAGGGATCGGCGCCGTTGCCGGCATCGGCCTCCTGTTCCTGATCGCCTGGGCGATGGCGAATGCAACGGTCTACACGATCACCTCCAAGCGGGTTGTCTTCCGCTACGGTGTCGCGATCCGGAAGTATATCAACCTGCCGTTCGACCAGATCGTCTCGGCTGACATGCGCCGCTATGGTGCGGGCAAGGGCGACCTTGTGCTCTCCCTCGCCACGACCGGCGGCCTTGGCTACCTGAAACTCTGGCCGCATGTGCGTCCGCTCCGGATGAACAAGCCCCAGCCGATGCTCCGTGCCCTGACAGGCGCCGAGTCGGTTACCCGCTTGCTGGCCGGTGCCATTACGGCCCATGCCCCAACCCGTGTGACGCTGGCCCAGCCTGCGCCGCCCGCCCGCGCACCTGCCGTGACCCCCGGCCTTGCTGCCCGCGCAACCTGAGGACCTGACCGATGACCCACGCTCCATCGCAAAATCCGGCCCACGCCCACGATCTCCATCCCCCTCGCGGGCTCCTGATGGCAATCGGCGCGCTGGTCCTGTTCACGCTGGTCGGCGTCGGGTTCAGCCGGCTTGCGGGACTCGGCCATACGACCGACTGGCGCGCCCTCTCAGTCGAGGCGCTGCCGATCGTCGTCGAAGACGGCGTCGATGGCAGCGTGATCGTCCGCGATCCGGCCACCGGCGCGCTGGTGCGCGAATGGGCCCCGGAAACCGGTGGCTTCGTGCGCACCGCGATGCGCTCTCTGGCGCTGGAGCGCCGGCAGCTCGGCATCGGGTCGGCGCCCGCTTTCGTCCTGCACCGCACCGGCCATGATAAACTCATCCTCGAGGATCCTGAAACCGGCAAATGGGTCAGCCTTGATGCCTTTGGTGCGGACAACGCCGCCGAGTTCGCCAAACTCCTGACGCCTGTGGAGGCTGCACAATGAGCCGCCGCCGTTTCACCGTGCCCTGCACGATCCGTGTCGAGCACACTTACGAGTCGCTTGAAGCGCATGTCGAACTGGATGGCGGCATCGAGCCCGGCATCGGCGACAAGGTGCTTGTCCATGGCGCACCGGTCAGCGTTCCCTTCGGTCGCAGTCTTGTGCTGCGCCGCGAGGCAACCGTGACCCGCGCCAATTTTTTCGAGAAGGCGCTGGTGCGTTTTCAGTCAATGTTTGAGCTCACCGAACTTTACGAAGTGAGCTTCACCGATGGGAGGGTCTGAGCAATGACCATGGCCGTGATGACCGATGAAGAGATGCGCGTGCTCGAAGCGCCGCCTGCGTTCGATACGAACCGCCTGGCGATGCAGGAGACAATGCTCTCGCCCCGCTTCTACACCACCGATTTTGCCGAAGTCGACAAGGTCGATGTCTCGGGCGTCCGCGAAGAATGGGACGCGCTGATCGCCGAGATGGAATCAGACCCGAACCGCAACCACTTCAAGCGCACAGACGAGTTCGACAACATCCTCGGCAAGCTCTCGCCGGAGCTGCGCACCGAGTTCGTCGACTTCCTCGTCAGCTCACTGACATCCGAGTTCTCGGGCTGCGTGCTCTACCGCGAGATCACGCGCCAGGTCGAAAACCCCGACATGAAAGCGCTGTTCCGCCTGATGGCGCGCGATGAGGCCCGCCATGCCGGTTTCATCAATTTCGTGCTCAAGGATTTCGGCATCGGCGTCGATCTCGGCTTCCTGACGCGCAAGAAGAAGTACACGTTCTTCAAGCCCAAATACATCTTCTACTCGGTCTATCTCTCTGAGAAGATTGGCTATGCGCGGTATATCACGATCTTCCGCCAGCTCGAGAAACACCCCGAGTTCCGCTTCCACCCGATCTTCAAATGGTTCGAGCAGTGGTGCAATGACGAGTTCCGCCACGGCGAGGCCTTCGCCATGATCCTGCGGGCCAACCCGCACCTGCTCGAAGGCGGCAACAAGTATTGGATCCGCTTCTTCCTGCTCGCCGTCTACGCGACCATGTATGTGCGCGACCATCGCCGTCCGGCTTTCCATGCCGCGCTGGGGGTCGACCCGACCGAATACGACTACGAGGTGTTCCGCGTCTGCAACGAGATCGCCCGGCAAGTCTATCCGGTGGAACTCGACATCAATTCTCCTGCATTCAGGGCTGGGCTCGAGCGCATCCGTCAGACGACGGACAAGATGGAAGCCATCACCGGCAAGGACCCGGTCTCCTGGCTGCGCCGGAAGGCCTGCGCCCTGTCGAACGGGCTGACCTTCTTGAACCTCTACTTCCTTCCCGTTCGCAAAAACCAACTGCCGGCGAAAGTCCGGCTCCAGCCGGCCTGGTAGGGAAGGGATCCGACGCCTCGATGGCCGATTACGCGCCTCCGATAGCTTTTGCTGCGCTCGCCTGGTGGCTGAGCACGGGGGCGATTTTCTGGCTCATCAGCCGGCCGCGCACGACGTTCAAATGGACGGCGCTTGGCGCCACCGCGCTCCTTGCCGCCGCGACCTTCATGCTGGTATCGCTGCGCAGTGATACCAGCGTCATCGGTGCGTATTCAGGCTTTGCCGCGGGCCTCGCCCTCTGGGCCTGGCACGAAGTGATGTTCCTCACCGGGTTCATCACAGGTCCGTCGCGGGTTCCGTGTCCGGAGGGGCTTACCGGATTTGCCCGCTTCCGCGCAGGGATCGCCGCTGTCCTCCATCATGAACTCGCCATCATCGCCCATGCCGGCATCATCGTCTGGCTCAGCTGGGGCGCCGCCAACCAGTTTGCACTGTGGACCTTCCTCATCCTCTGGGGCATGCGCATCAGTGCCAAGCTTGTGGTCTTCACCGGCGCGCCGAACCTCGTCGACCAGTTCATGCCGCGCCATCTCGACTACATGAAAACCTATTTCTCGCGGCGCGCGCCGTCCGGCGTCTTCGCCGCCGCGCTCGTCACGATCACCACGGTGTCGGTGCTGCTGGCCATCACGGCCTTTGGCCACCCGGCGGGCAGCCATGCTTCGGCCGGCTTCCTGCTGCTCACCGCGCTCGCCATCCTCGCCGTCATCGAGCACTGGGTGCTCATTCTGCCGGTGCGCGATCCATCACTTTGGGGCTGGGCAATGAAGCCGGCTTCCACATCTTCAACGACACCAAAAACGAAATCGGACTGGAGGGCCTGACCCATGAACTTCGAAGCTTACTTCGAGAACGAGCTGACGAAACTCAAGGAGGAGGGCAACTACCGCGTCTTCGCCGATATCGAGCGTGAGAAAGGCGCCTTCCCGAAGGCTGTCTTCCATGGCCCGGACGGCCAGAAGCCGGTCAAGGTCTGGTGCTCGAACGATTATCTCGGCATGGGCCAGCACCCGAAAGTGCTTGAGGCGATGCATGAGGTGCTCGACAGCTGTGGGGCGGGCGCCGGCGGTACACGGAATATCTCCGGCACCAACCACCACCACGTCCTGCTAGAGAAGGAGCTGGCGAGCCTCCATAACAAGGAAGCGGCGCTGCTCTTCACCTCGGGCTATGTCTCCAACTGGGCCGGCCTCGGCACGCTCGGCGCCAAGATCCCGGGCCTGATCATCCTGTCGGACGCACTGAACCATGCCTCGATGATCGAAGGCATCCGCCACTCCCGCGCCAAATGCGTCGTCTTCCGTCACAACGATCCGCATGACCTGCGCGAGAAGATCGCCGCGCTTGATCCGGCTGCCCCGAAACTGATCGCCTTCGAGAGCGTCTACTCGATGGACGGCGATATCGCGCCCATCAAGGAATTCTGCGATATCGCGGATGAGTTCGGCGCGATGACCTATCTCGACGAAGTCCACGCCGTCGGCCTTTACGGCGATCATGGCGGCGGCATCGCAGAGCGCGAAGGCCTGATGGACCGCCTGACCGTCATCGAAGGCACGCTCGGCAAGGCTTTCGGCGTTGTCGGCGGCTATATCGCTGGGTCCAAGGCGCTCGTTGATTTCGTCCGCAGCTTCGCCTCGGGCTTCATCTTCACGACCGCCCTTCCGCCGCATATCGCCGCCGGCGCGCGCGCCTCGATCCAGCATCTCAAGCAGAGCAACTGGGAGCGGATGCGCCAGCGTGACCGCGTCGAGAAAGTCCGGGTACGTCTGCGCGCGATCGGTATTCCCACGCTTGAAAACCCCAGTCACATCGTGCCCGTCATGGTCGGCGATCCGGTCAAGTGCAAGATGATCTCGGACTGGCTGATGGAGCGCAACGGCATTTACGTGCAGCCGATCAACTATCCGACGGTTCCGAAGGGTACAGAGCGCCTGCGCATCACGCCGTCGCCCGTCCACACCGACCAGGACATCGATGACCTCGTCAACGCCTTGTCGGAACTCTGGTCCCACTGCGCGCTCGCGCGGGCTGTGGCGTAAGCTTCACTTTCCCTCTCCCGGAACGGGAGAGGGAGGGGCCCATTGCGCAGCAATGGGAGGGTGAGGAACTTGGCCTCGAACCCCGACCATCATGAATTGTGAAGGTTTGGGCTGCCCGCTCCCGCGGGGCGGGATAGGCGAACGGACGCCTACCGATCAAACAGCTTCGACACGCTCTCTTCGTTCGCAATCCGGCGGATCGCTTCGCCGAGCAGCGGTGACATTGGCAGCACACGGATTTTCTTGGACTTCAGCGCATCCGCCGAAGGCTGGATCGTGTCGGTCGTCACGAGCTCGTCGAGCACCGATTTCTCGATGCGCTGCACCGCGTTCCCCGACAGCACGCCGTGCGTGACATAGGCAGATACCGACACCGCGCCCTGTTCCTTCAGCGCCGCCGCCGCATTCGCCAGCGTGCCGCCGCTATCGCAAATATCATCGAGCATGATGCAGCGCGCACCTTTCACTTCGCCGATGATGTTCATCACTTCCGACTTGCCCGCTTCCGGCCGCCGCTTGTCGACGATCGCGAGGTCCGCGTTCAGCTTGTTGGCCAGCGCCCGCGCGCGCACCACGCCGCCCACATCCGGCGACACCATCACGATCTTGTCGCGCCCAAAGCGTTCGCGGATGTCGTCGATCATCACCGGCCCGCCGAACAGGTTATCGGTCGGAATGTCGAAGAAGCCCTGGATCTGACCGGCATGCAGGTCCACCGTCAGCACGCGGTCGGCGCCGGCCGAGGAGATGAGGTTCGCCACCAGCTTCGCCGAGATCGGCGTGCGACCGTCCGTTTTCCGGTCCTGGCGCGCATAGCCGAAATAGGGGATCACCGCCGTGATGCGCCGGGCCGAGGCGCGCCGCAGCGCGTCCATCATGATCAACAGCTGCATCAGGTTGTCATTGGCGGGGTAGGAAGTCGACTGGATCACGAACACATCCTCGCCGCGCACGTTCTCGTCGATGCGCACGAAGATTTCCTGGTCCGCGAAGGTTTTCACCTCCGACCGCGTCAGCCGCATGTCGAGATAATCGGCGATGGCTTCAGACAGGGGCCGGTTTGCGTTGCAGGAAATAAGTTTCATGACGCGTCTAGACCCTCTGCTGCGCGGCTCGCGACGCTTTTGTAACAGGCGGTTCCGAGTCGCAAGCCACGTAAAACCGGATTCACTCTGTATTCACGATGACTGAGGCATTGCGGCCATAGTCGGCCTCGCCGCGTAGGTTACGGCGGCGGTTCGAGAAGTAGGTCTCCTCCAGCGCGCAGGTATCGAGCCCGAGGTTCTCAACGCGCCCGATCCCCGCGCCGGTCAACTGGTGCTCGCAGAAGCCCGGCAGGTCGAAGTGCAGCCGGTCGCCCTTTCCAGGAGTGAAGAGGCTTTCGCTGGCCGGGTGAGCCGCCAGGAAGGCGTCCCGGAATTCGGGGCCGACCTCATAGCTTGCCTGCTGGATCGTCGGGCCAATCGCCGCCCGGATGCGGGCGCGGTCCGCCCCCAGCGCTTCCATGCCCTCCACCGTGCGCAGGAGCACGCCGGCCAGCGCGCCCTTCCAGCCGGCATGGGCCGCGCCGATGATCCCCTTATCTGGGTCTACAAAAAGGACTGGGGTGCAGTCCGCCGAAAGAACGCAGAGCCCCAGCCCCGGCCGGTCGGTCACCATCGCGTCCGCCTTCGGCCGCTCGCTCCAGGGCGCGGTCACCCGCACCACATCGGGCGAATGTACCTGATAGCAGGAGAGCAGCCACCGCGCGCCGATGGCGCCGGATATCCGGGCCCGGTTCTCGGCGATGTTGCGGGGCGCATCGGCCGATCCTTCGCCCGCGTTCAGGCTCTGGTAATCGCTCGACGAAACCCCGCCCTGGCGCCCGAAGAAACCATGGGAAACCCCGGAAATACCGGTCATCGAGGGGGCGGTGACGAAAGGTGGATGCATGCCCTTCCTTGCTGGCCGCGCCCGGCGCCTGCGTCAAGCATATCGCACCTGCGAAGAAGCCTGCCGCATCGGCATGGTCAAAGCGCCCCGTCTCTGCTATCGCGCGCTCAAATCCACCCGAAAACAACCCGTTCCCCTCCCGAACGCCGCCCGCCGGAAAGCCTTCTTCATGACGACTCCCATCGAAAAGATGCGCAACATCGCCATCATCGCCCACGTTGACCACGGCAAGACCACGCTGGTGGACGAGCTGCTCAAACAGTCGGGCACCTTCCGCGCCAACGAGAAAACGGCCGAGCGGATGATGGACTCCAACGACCTCGAGAAAGAGCGCGGCATCACGATCCTCGCCAAGACCACCTCGGTCGAATGGAACGGCTACCGCATCAACATCGTCGACACCCCCGGCCACGCCGATTTCGGCGGCGAAGTGGAGCGTATCCTCGACATGGTGGACGGCGTGATCGTGCTCGTCGATTCCGCCGAAGGCCCGATGCCGCAGACCAAGTTCGTGGTTTCGAAGGCGCTGAAAGCCGGCATCCGTCCCATCGTCGCCGTCAACAAGGTCGACAAGGCCGAGCGCCGCGTGGACGAAGTGCTGAACGAGGTCTTTGATCTCTTCGCCAACCTCGACGCAACTGACGAGCAGCTTGATTTCCCGGTCCTCTACGGCTCGGGCAAGATGGGCTGGATGTCAAAACAATACGTGACGCCGACCTCCAACATGGACGAACTGTTCCAGCTTGTGGTCGATCATGTGCCGCAGCCGAAGGTCGCTGAAGGCCCGTTCCGCTTCCTCGCCACCACCATTTCTGCCGACCCCTTCCTTGGCCGCATCCTCACCGGCCGCATCCTGTCGGGCACCGTCAAGCCGAACCAGTCGATCAAGGTCCTCTCGCGCGATGGTCAGCTCGTGGAGCAGGGGCGCGTTTCGAAAGTGCTCGCCTTCCGCGGCCTCGAGCGCGTGCCGGTCGATGAAGGCCAGGCGGGCGACATCGTCTCCCTCGCCGGCATGACCAAGGCAAACGTTGCCGACACGTTCTGCGATCCGTCCGTGAGCGAACCATTGGCCGCGCGCCCGATCGACCCGCCGACGATCTCGATGACCTTCCGCGTCAACGACTCGCCGCTCGCCGGCACCGAAGGCACGAAAGTCACGAGCCGAATGATCTGGGACCGCCTCCAGAAAGAGGCCGAGGGCAACGTCGCGCTGAAGGTCGAGCGCGCCACCGATGCAGAGGCCTTCACAGTCTCCGGCCGCGGCGAACTCCAGCTCGCCGTGCTGATCGAGACGATGCGCCGCGAAGGCTATGAGCTCGGCGTCGCCCGCCCGCAGGTCGTCATGCAGACGAGCCCGACCGGCGAAAAGCTTGAACCCATCGAGGAAGTGATCATCGACGTTGATGACGAGCATTCCGGTATCGTCGTCCAGAAGCTGGCGGAACGCAAAGCCGAGATGCTCGACATGCGCCCCTCGGGCGTCGGACGTACCCGGCTCGTCTTCCACGCGCCGACGCGCGGTCTGATCGGCTATCAGGGCGAGCTCCTGTCCGACACGCGCGGCACGGCCATCATGAACCGCATCTTCCACGAATACGCGCCTTACAAAGGCAAGATCCAGGGCCGCCATACGGGCGTCCTGATCGCCATGGAGCAGGGCGAGGCCGTCGCCTTCGCGCTCTGGAACCTCGAAGACCGCGGCCCGATGATGATCCATCCGGGCACGAAGGTTTATGGCGGCATGATCGTCGGCGAGCATAACCGCGACAACGATCTCGAAGTGAACGTGCTGAAAGGCAAGAAGCTCACCAACATGCGCGCATCCGGTTCGGATGAGGCCGTCCGCCTCACCACGCCGCTTCAGATGACGCTCGAAAAGTCACTTGCCTACATCGCGGATGACGAGCTGGTCGAAGTCACGCCGAAATCGATCCGCCTACGGAAGATCCATCTCGACCCGAACGTCCGCAAGCGCTTCTCGAAAGCCAGCGCCGACGCCTGAGGCGAATTGCGCTCAGGTTGCGCGGTGTTTCCGTCTCAGGGCAGGGCCGCCTCCGGCAACGGGGCGGGGGCTTCCCACCATTCGGTGACGAGGCTCTCCTCCACCTGGCTCAGGGCCGACCAGCCCTCGACCATGAGGACCACCAGCACTGCCGCCAGGAGTGCGGAAACCACAAGCCGCAGCAGCGGAGCTTTGAGCGTCAGGGCCATCACATTTCCTCCGCCGGGCAGGGGCAGGCGGCAGATCCGCCTCCGCTTAACGTAGCTTAAGGCTGTGCGGCGTCAATCAGGACGTGAACCCGAAGCGAGGGGCCATCCCTGGCCGGGGATGGCCCCTCCAACGCCAATGACCGGGAGGAAACGTTGGCCTGGCGTTGTTCCGGGAAGATAGGCGTCAGTCTGCCGAGGCGAGCTGCGTCAGCGCCACGCGCTCGAAGGCCGGCGCGAAGGTCACGCCATCGGCGCTCTCGGCCGCGTGGATCTGTTTCACTGCCGCGCGGAACAGCGCATCGGCGCAGGTTTCATCGATGAACTGGCCGCCATAGGCCGGCACGCGCGATGTGCAGGTGCGCTCGGCGGCGCGCTCCAGTTCGGTCAAGAGAGCGCTGGCACCTTCATCGCTGGACAGGAGGGCAGCGTCGTATTGATGCGTCAGCGTCACTTTCTTCACGCCGTCCGCCAGGGCGGCAGGCGACAGGGCAAACGCGGCTACAAGAACCGTGATCGTGGATTTCAGCATGGTAGTCGTCCTTCAGAGTTAGCGCCCGGCGGTCAGGCCAGGCTGGAAACTCCTCCCGCAGCCCTCAGCGCCTGATTGCCATCTGCCGGGACAACGCCCCCCAAAGGCGTTGTGGCCATCCCGGTGCGGCCGATGCGTCTTGCTGCATCGCAACAATTACCTCGCAGGCGCAGCATGACAAGCGCGGTGGCTTCATCGCCTGTTGAATTTTCCTGAAGGGCCGGAGCGTGCCCATCGCTTGGGCACCCGCCGCCTGCAGTCTGCGCGCACGGCAGGCGCAAATGGTTGCACAAACAGCGCCTTGCGCAACGAATTAGGCTCCAATTCGATACCTAAGTTAGTCGTCATCCCGGAATTTGCATAGCAAATGTCCGGGACCCTTCGAGGGATCAGAAATCGCACGGCGATTTCCCCGAGAAGGCCTGTTTTCCAAAGGAAAACTGGCTCTGCCCCAGGCGCGCTAAGCGGGGCGCCTTACTCTGTGAATGCTCTTCGAACAGATGTTTGAATGACGCCCAACCGAACTTTTTCACAGCTTTCGAATCCGACCGCATCCGCACCCGGGTTATTCTCCCCGGATGGTCTCGCTCAGTGCCCTCCGCCAGCACCCGCGCTTTGCCCGCTTCTTCGAAGTGGTGCACCCCTTCTTCTGGCCGGTGATCTGGTGGACGCTGAATGCCGTCTTCCGGCAATACGACGCCTCGGGCCGCACCGAATTCCTGCTCGGCATCACCTGGTGGGGCCAAGTCTACATCGCCTTCGAAGGCGACAAGCTTCCTGACCCAAGCACCTACAGGCCTATGACGCGAACCTTCCGTCCCCTGACAGACGAAAGCTGGGCGTCAGACCTTCCGGCAATCCTCGAGGGGCTCTCACTCTTCGAAGCGATGCACGCCCTCATCCTCCCTCGCGCTAGCGGGGGAGGTGGCTCGCGCCAAAGGCGCGAGTCGGAGGGGGCTCTAACGTTTCTCCAGATCGACTCCTCGTAGGGCGGGATTTATCCCGCCGTCCTCCCGCGCATCGAGTCGCAATGGCGGAATAAATCCCGCCCTACAAACTCCAAATTCCCAATGCCGGCCGCCACCCCAGGCGCGTCCGGACGCACGCGCAGCTTCAAACCTCGCGGCGTGACCGCAGCGCTGCCGCTAGTGTGCCATCATCCAGATGGTCGAGTTCGCCGCCGACCGGCACGCCGTGCGCGAGACGTGTCACGCCAACACCTTTCCCTTGGAGCAGGTCGGCAATGTAATGCGCCGTGGTCTGACCATCGACCGTGGCGTTGAGGCCGAGGATCACTTCGCGCACGCCGCCCGCCTCGACGCGGCGGACCAATGCAGCGATGCCAAGATCGTCCGGGCCGATACCGTCAATCGCCGACAGCACGCCGCCGAGCACATGGTAGCGCCCGCGGAAGGCGCCGCCCCGCTCGAGCGCCCAGAGGTCTGGCACATCCTCGACGACGCAGATCAGCGCCTCGTCACGGCCAGGTGTCTGGCACACGGCGCAGGGCTGCACCGTGTCGAGGTTGCCGCAGATCTCGCATTTGCGGATCTTCGCGCCGGCTTCGGCGAGCGCCTCGGCCAGCGGCTTCAGCAGCTGCTCGTTGCGCTTCAGGAGGTGCAGCGCGACGCGCCGGGCCGAGCGCGGCCCGAGGCCGGGCAGCTTGGCGATCAGGTCGATCAGGCGCAGGAGTTCGGGACCGGCAGAGCGTTGGGACATCGGCGCGCTATCTGCCTGAGTCCTTTGATACTGTCACCCCGGGCAAAGGCCGCGGGCCGATTGACCCGGGGCTGCCCGTGTCCTTCTGTTCGCCGGGTTGCGGAAAAATTCCGTAAGGGGCGAGCAGCTTCCAGACATGGGCAGGCACCATGTTCTTGAGTTTGGCCGGTTCTTCCCGGCGCAGATGGATCACCGTTTCAGCGGCCTTCATCTCGAGCCGTGTGCGGGCAAATTCGAGGCCCTTCGGACCGATCCGGGGTTGCAGGAAGGAGACCAGCGGGCGCACCCAGTTGGGCATCGAGCGAAGCGGAAGGCCGCCTGCGGCAAGCTCGACATTCTTGATGAAGGCAGCAACGTGCGGCGCGCGTTTGCCTTTCGAGCCGGGCGCGGCGGTGATGAGATCACCGCCGAGCAGGCTGACCAGTTCTTCGCCGCGGGCATTGCGAACGATCAGCCACTGCTCACCTTCGCCGCCCATATAGCCAACCGTCAGGTCACTGAGGGAATTGGTATAGTCGACGCAGGTCCGGCAGGTCAGGGGGAAGAAATCACGCGGCAGCTTCGAGATCGGAAGGGAGAGGAAGGGTATCAGCCGTTGACGGCCATTATCGTAGCGAAGCTCGACGCGGAAATCGGCACGGAATTCGAGGTAGGATACGGTCTCCGGCTCCGGATCGAGCAGTTTCAGGAAGTCGTGGAAATTCTCCGTCGTCGTATTGTCGGAGCATGGGGTGCCGATGACATAGAGCTCATCAAGACCGAACTCGGTCTCGAGGGCGCGCAGCGCATAGACCTGGCAGGGGATGCCGATCAGGGCGATTCGCTTGAGGCCCAGCGCGGCGACCTCTTCCATCAGGGCGACGAGCGGAGAGTATCCCATCCGCATGCCCCGGCACTGGGCCATGTCTTCAGGACGGGTGACGATCACGGGCTTCGGTTTCCACCGGTCTTCCGGGTCCGGGGCGACGGCCAGGACAGCCTCGACCTTTCCGGCGGAGAGGAGGCGTTCGCCGAGCGTAGTGGCAATGCCCGTCCACTGGGCGCCGGTCCTCGCTGGCGAAAGCTTTGCGCGGATCATGCGGCGGAACACGCCAAAATGGGTTTCGTCTGCCTGCTGATCATCCCGGGTGCGGCCATGCAGCCGCAGCTCCTGTGCGGGATAGTCCGGCTGGATGAACTGGCAGGCCCGCCCGCAAGCCTTGGCATCGGCCATGCGCGAGACGCCGCAATCGGTGCAGAGCCCGCGCGGTTCGGGCGGGCGAATAGGGGGTGTGTAGGGGCCAGCGGTCATGGGCCGACGCTAGCGGGTTCCCCCGCGCGTGTCATCCCGGAGGGGTCAAGGCGTTGCTACGAGATTGTCGAGATGCACTTGAGCTTCGTAGAACGTGGGATCAAGCGCCAGCGCCTTTCGGTAGAGGCGGCCTGCCTCGGCGAGGTCCTGGTCCACCCCGGTGCCGGACTGGTGAAGGAAGCCAAGCGCGTCGCATCCGACCGCACTCTTCTCGTGGCAGGCGCGTTTCAGCATGTCCACTGCGCGGGGAATATCTGCTTCAACGCCCCGGCCCTGGGCCAGCATGCGGCCATAATATCCGCAGCCGTCCACAGTGCCCGTCTCGCAGGCCTCGCCGTAGTACCAGGCTGCCCGGGCGGCATCAGCGGGCATGTCGTAACCGTATTCATAGATGATGCCTGGGTCGAGGCATTGTAGCTGGCCGCCGGTCTCGCAGCCCTGCCGGAAATAGCGTTCTGCCTTCTCCGCATTGACGCGAACGCCCCGGCCCTGCGCGAAGGCCAGGCCGAAATTGAAACAGCCGTAGGAGTCGCCTTGCTTGCAGCTGCGGTGGAAAAGTTCCGCTGCCTTGGGCAGGTCCCGGACCGTGTCGCTACCGTCCGCATACAGATTTCCAAGGTTCGTGCAAGCCGGCGCCAGTTCCAGATCGCAGGCCTTCTGGTAATAGTCTATAGCGGTGAAGATGCGGCCGTCCCGGTCCATGGCTTCGGCATAGGCGCGCGAGAAGCAGCCATTGGCGTTCTTGAGGTCGCAGCCTTTCTCGAACAGCGCCGCGGCCCGGGCCTTGTCCTTGCGGACGTGGTTTCCTTCATCGAACACCCGTCCGAGTTCGGAACATCCGGCACCATCATCCGCTTCGCACGCTGTTTCGAACAGGCGGATCGCGCGTTGCGGATCCTGCGGGATGCCGAATCCCGATTCGAGGAGGGAGCCGAGATAGGTGCAGGCATAGGGATTGTTCGGGCGGCAGGCGATTTCGGCATAGGCTGCGCTCTTCGTGGCATCGGCATGCTCGCTCGTGCTGTCCGCATGCAGCATCGCGAGGTATAGGCAGCCCGTGCTTTCGCGGCGCAGGCAGGCACCCTCGATCAGCTCATAGGCCCGTGCCTGGTCGATCTCCACACCATGGCCGTACTGGTACTTCCAGCCTAGGGCGGCGCATCCCCAGGCGTCACCCAGGTCGCAGCCTTTCCGGTAAAGGGTGGTGGCCTTCTCGGCATCGGCCTCGACGCCCTCGCCGGTCTCGTAGTGATAGGCGAGCGCTGCGCAGGACGAGCCCTTGTCTGCCTTGCAGAGGGATTCGTAGAGGCGGACGGCATCGCTTGCGTCCTTGCCGGGCTGAAGCCCTTCGACATAGGCAGCGGCGAGGCTCATGCAGCCGATTTCCTCGTCGCCCTTGCAGGCCTTGTCGTAGAGGCGAACGGCGCTGCGGGTATCCTTGCCGGTTCCCATGCCGTCCTCGAGCGAGCCGCCGAGGATGACGCAGCCCCGCAGGTCCTCCGCGTCGCAGGCTTGCCGGTAGAGGGTCAGCGCGCGGGCCTCGTCCTTCGTCACGCCTTCACCGTTTTCATATTGGAGGCCCAGATTTATGCAGCCCCACTGATCGCCGAGATCGCATGCGCCCTTGTAAAGCCGGGCGAGCGTCGCCGCAGGCAGATTGGGGCGGACCTCGACTTCCGGATCGACAACGTCCGGATCGTGCGAGCGCGCATACTGGCGAAGGCTGAAGCCCTTGTCCCCGGCGGCGATGGCGGCGGCGGGGCCGGGGCCGAGATCTGCGAGCTGGCGTGCGATTTCATCCGGCGGCGTTTGCGCTGCGGCGGCGAGCGGCAGGAGCATCAGGAACAGCGAAGCGAACCACTGCCGCAACATGCAAATGCCTCCGCCCCTCTGCTACCCCTGGGCGACGAAGATACGCGGGAGCGCGGCCAATGCAAGCCGGTGTGGAGTACCTTAGAAGGGCAGCTTGAAGCCGGGCAGCAGTCCGCCCATGCCGGAGGTGGCGGCGCGCATCGCGTCTTCCATTGCCTGGTCGAGGCGCTTGCGGGCATCGCCGTGCGCGGCCTTGATCAGATCCTCGATGATTTCCGGATCATCATTCATAAGGCTCTTGTCGATGCTTACTGAGACGAGCTCGCCCTTGCCCCTCAGCTTGACGCGAACAAGGCCGGCGCCTGCGACGCCGTCTGCTTCGGTTGCTTCGATCTTGGCCTGCACTTCAGCCATTTTCGCCTGCATGGCCTGGGCCTGCTGCATGATCTGGGCGAGGTCTTTCATGGGCTTGCTCCGTCAGGCGGGCCGGCGGGTCCGGATATCGATCACATTGCCCTCGGGCGGCGGATTTTCAAGCGCGGCCGTGTCATCCGTCACGTCGAGGATTTCGGCGCCGGGTATGGCTTTCAGCGTTGCGGCTATCAGCGGATGCGTACTCGCCTCGGCGATCCTCTCGGCCTTCTCGCGGCGTTCGCGTTCGCGCATCGACTCGGCGCTCGTCTCGGCTTCCTCGATCAGCCAGTCGAGACCGGTCTCCTCGTCGAGGAAGGATTTCAGCCGGCCCGCGAGGCCCGGCGGGGCGCCGGGCGCGAGGGCGCAGGCGAGGAAGCCGGCGCGCACTTCGCCGGCGCGGATGTAGCGCTCGGTATCCACCTGCAGCGCCACTTCGCGGGCAGCGGACAGCGCGGCGACAATATCCGCAAAGGTATGGATGCCGCCGGGCGCCTGCGGCGGTGCCTCAAGGGGCGGGGCGTCCTTTCCCGGCGGACGGGAAGCCTCCGCGATCATGCGGGCCGCTTCCTCCGGGGACGGAAGATTCGACGCTGCCACGAGGCGCAGCACCACCATGTTGAGTGCGGTCGCCGGATCAGGCGATACCTGAAGGTCGCCGTAGCCGGACAGCAGGATTTGCCAGGTGCGCGCCGCCTGTGCCGGTGTCAGGCGCTGCGCAAGGGCGCGTGTGCGGCTGGCCCAGTCAGCCGGGCCAGCGGGCGCCCAGCCTTCGCCGGTGGCCTGCGCAATCGAAAGATCGGCGGCGATATCCATCAGGTCCTTGAGGATCACTGCCGGGTCTGCGCCGCCCGCGACCTGATCCTTCAGTTCGGCAAGCGCGCCTTTCGCGTCGGAGGTGATGGCCTTCTCGAACACGTCATACAGACGCGTCCGGTCGCCGAGGCCGAGCATGTCGCGCACGGCGGCGCCGGACACTTCACCCTCGGGGGTCTGAACAATTGCCTGGTCGAGCAGGGAGAGCGCATCGCGCACCGAGCCTTCGGCCGCTCGGGCGACAAGCGCGAGGGCTTCCTCGGAAACCTTCGCTTTCTCGTTCTTTGCAATCCGGCCGAGATGGGCGGCGAGGACCGGCGTATCGAGGCGTTTCAGGTCAAACCGCTGGCAGCGGGAGAGGACGGTGACCGGAACCTTGCGGATCTCGGTCGTCGCAAAGATGAACTTGAGGTGCGGCGGCGGCTCTTCCAGCGTCTTCAACAGGGCGTTGAAGCTCGCATTCGAGAGCATGTGAACTTCGTCGATGATGTAGACCTTGTAGCGCGCCGAAACAGGTCCGTACCGGGACGAATCGAGCAGGTCACGCATGTCGGCGACGCCGGTGCGCGAGGCGGCGTCGAGCTCCAGAACATCCGGATGCCGGCTGGCCATGATCGCTTCGCAATGCACGCCGGGCGGGTCGAGATGGATCGAAGGCCCCGAGTCGCTTTTCGCCTTCTTGCCCTTCGCGGCTTCGGCCCGCTCGTAGTTCAGCGCGCGGGCGAGGAGGCGGGCGGTGGTCGTCTTGCCGACGCCGCGCACGCCGGTGAGCATGAAGCCATGCGCGATGCGCCCCGTCTCGAAAGCGTTCGAGAGCGTGCGCACCATCGCTTCCTGGCCGATCAGGTCCTCGAAGCGGCGCGGCCGGTATTTGCGCGCAAGCACCTGATAGGCGCCCGCCTGCGCGGGGCCGGTATCCCCGAAAAGGGCGCCGGTGGCGTCATCGCCTGTGGAGGAATCGTCTGCGCTCATGCCGGAGCGGACACTAGCCGGGCAGGGGCCCGGGGGCAAATGGGGCGGTTTGTGAGACAGGGCCCCACCCCAGCCCTCCCCACGCTGCGCGCGGGGAGGGGGCAGGTTGCGTTATGGGATAGAGCGCGCGTTCCTCGAACGGTCGCGTATCCCCTCCCCGGAACGGGGAGGGTTAGGATGGGGCCCTTCGCAACTGAAAAGCTACTCCGCCGGAACCGTTTCGGCGGCCTTCTTGCGGCGTTCGTCGAAGCGGCTCCAGACGCCGTCATCGCCGTGCCAGTCGCCCTTCGTGGCGCCTTTGGAATATTCCGTCGCGCGCTGTTCGAAGAAGTTCGCGTGCTCGACGCCGTTGAGGATTTCCGACAGCCAGGGCAGCGGGTGCTTGGTGAGGCCGTAGATCGGCTCGAGCTTCAGCTGGCCGAGGCGCCAGTCGGCGATGTAGCGGATATAGTTCTTGATGTCGGTGGGCGTCATGCCTTCGACCGGGCCCATTTCGAAGGCGAGGTCGATGAACTTGTCTTCCAGTGCGATCACCGTGCGGCAGCAGTCGCGGATCTTCTCGCGCAGTGCGTCCGTCATCACGCCGGTTTCGGCGCAGAATGTGTGGAAGAGTTTGATCATGCCTTCGCAGTGCAGGCTCTCGTCGCGGATCGACCAGGTGACGATCTGGCCCATGCCCTTCATCTTGTTGAAGCGCGGGAAGTTCATCAGCATCGCGAAGGAGGCAAACAGCTGCAGGCCTTCGGTGAAGGCGCCGAACACGGCCATCGACAGGGCGATGTCCTCGTTCGTCTCGACACCGAACTGGCCGAGATAATCGTGCTTCGCCGCCATCTCCTTGTATTCCATGAAGGCGGAGAATTCCGAATCCGGCATGCCGATGGTCTCCAGCAGCAATGCATAGGCTGCGATGTGGATCGTCTCCATGTTGGAGAAGGACGACAGCATCATCGAGACTTCCACAGGCCGGAACAGCGGCATGTAGTTCTTCATGTAGTTGGCGCCGACTTCGACATCCGACTGGGTGAAGAAGCGGAAGATCTGGGTCAGCAGGTTGCGCTCGGCATCCGAGAGCTTGACCGCCCAGTCCTTGCAGTCCTCGCCGAGGGGAACTTCCTCGGGCATCCAGTGGACTTGTTGCTGCTTCTTCCAGAACTCATAGGCCCATTCATAGCGGAACGGCTTGTAGGCATGGCTCGGGGTGAGCAGGCCGGGAAGGTTTGCGTTGCCGTCAGCCATCTGAATCTCCATCGGGTGCGAACGTCTTTGGTCACTCAAAACACCACATATAGTGCTTAAGAAACGTTAACGCCGCAAGATGTGGCAGGCAAAATCCACAATTTGCTTTCGCCTGTGGAGAGAAACTTCAGACCTTTCCGGGACCTCGCGGGGCGCCCGCCGGCTTCAGGCCGAGGCGGTGGAGGGCGGCCTGGCAGAGTTCGAGGTCGACCTGGGTCCAGGCGAGGAAGGCCACCCGTTCGATCTTCGTATCGGCCGAGTGGAGCAGGTACTGGTGGGCGGCGTGGATCAGGCCCTGCACGCGCTCATGCGGCGATTCGCCGGGCGAGCGGGTGCCGAAGAGGGGGATGAGCACGGATTTGAGCACCGACTTCGAATTCATCTTGGCGCTGAAGCCGGTATTGTACTGATCAACGGCGGCGAGCGCGTTGGTGACGCATTTCCGGTAGGCGCCGATCAGCTGGTAGCCGCGGCCGGGCTCGCCCTGATGGGCGGCGACGTGGACCAGCAGCTTGACCTTGTTGTTGCGGGAGAGGGCGCCGGCGCCGGTCAGCATCGTCGTGGCGGGCTCGATGCCGGTGCGGTGGTTGGCGCCGACCTTCGAGCGCAGGAGACGGGTGATCGCGTCATCGCGCACGAAGCCGTGCCGGTCGCGGCGCGAGCCGAGATAGCGGATGGTGGCGGAGACGGAACTGTCGTGCAGGCGCGCGAGTTCCATGCGGGTGTTCTCGGGGTTCACCCAGACGTCGATGTCGTCGACATCGGCAATGTCGCCGGTGACGATCTCGATCTGGCGGGCGGCCTTCGGGCCGGTCATGCCGGCAAGGCCGAGCTTGTAGATATGGTAGCGGCGCTCCGGGAGCGGACGATCCGGCAGGCGGATATTGATGCCGGGGATCAGGGAGTGGACGATCGAGTCGGTCGCCCGGTTGTCGAGGCTGTTCTTGATGTGCGTGCGCAGGAGGGCGCGGCAGTCCGCGATGATCTGGGCGCGGCCGGGCGAGCCTTCCGGCGGCAGCTCGTAATCAAGCGCGCGCACGCCGGTGATGTTGAATTCGGCGCCGGAGCCCTGATGGCACATGACGACGGTGCCCGCGCGGCGGGCGGCCTGGCGGATGCCGAGCTCGAAGAAGATGTCGGGCGAGCCGAGCGAGATGTCGGCGATGACGACATCTGAATCGATGATGTTCTCGACCATCTCGCGGTGGATAAGGCCGGAGCGGCTGACCCGGTCGGAGCGGATGCAGTCGAGGTCAAGGTCTTCGGCGACGGGCTGGATGAGTTCGTGGAAGACGGCATCGAAGTCGATCGCCGTGCCTTCGCCTTCGGCCGGCGCGGAATACGGGAGGATCACGAAACAGCGCCGTCCGGTCTGACGCGCCTCAAACTCCGCGGGTTTCTCCGCGACCTGTGCCTTGCCTTCGAACGCCATGCTCACTTGCCCCGCTGCCTTCCGCCTCGCCGTAATTTGACGAAACTATGGCGCCTTGAAACTGGCAATACGGGCGCCAGCGGGTTTGTGAGCGGCGGCGGCGCGATCAAGGCTAACGCCCTGAATCCTGTGGGAAATGCGGCAGATTATAAATGCGTAAGGTTGGTTTCGGAGGTGCGGCTTGAACAATTGTTGGCCGTCATCCCGGTTTCGCATCGCAGATACGAAGACCGGGACCCGGCGCAAGAAAGAAAGTCTGGGTCCCGGGCATTTGCTTCGCAAATCCCGGGATGACGACCGGCTAGGGTTGTGCGGTGTCTACCAATCGAGCCGGCACCGGCAGCGAGCAGATGTCGAGCTTGTTGACCGGCGGGGCGATGAAGGCGGGAATGGCGGAATAGTCGCGCTTTGAGTCCTTGAGGGCGGCCCAGTCTGCGGAGGTGGTGTCCATCACTTCGTAGGCGGGGCGCTCGGCCTCGGGCAGTGAGGCAGCAAGGCGGGCGGAGGTGATTATGTTGCCGTCCAGTTTCGAGCGGCGGTATTGCTGCATCTGGTAGGCGAGGGGGCCGTCCTCGCCGAACAGGGCGGCGGTTTCCTCTTCCGTGAACGGATCAACGCGGGGCAGGCGCTGGATGTGCTCCAGGCCGGCGATGACGCGGCCGAAGATCGTGTAGTTGCGGTCGAGGTAGCGGCGCGGCTGGAGCGGGATGAAGAATTCGCTCGAGCCGGAAGCGGGGTCGTCATCGCGGGCCATGCCGAGCGTGCCGGGGCAATTGAGCAGCCATTCCTGCGTGCCGTCCCGGCCTACGGCAAAGCCCGCGCGGTGACCGGCTTCAGGGGCAAAGAGATCGGCATTCCCCAGCGGCGTGAAGCCGTGTGTGGCCACAGCGCGCTCGGCCTCGAAGGGGACTGTGGTCACGTCCGTCAGCAAGGCATCGAACTCGCGGCCTGCCTGCGCGACGTGGCCGTCGATGACGCGGTAGAAGAACTCGCCGTCATAGAAGCCTTCGCTGACCAGGCGGCGCAGCTGCGCGACATGGGCGGGGGCAGCTTCAGGGAAAAGCTCGATGGCGACCGTGCCGGTCGGTACCTCGAGAAGGATCAGGTTTTCCGGATCGACCGGGCGCCAGGCGGGGGCCTCGGCAGCGGCGGGCGCTTCGGCGAGAGAGGCGGGCACGCTGGTGCAGGCAGCGAGGGCGAGAGCAGTCAGGGCGAGCGCGCTTTTCATCGCGCGACTGTCGGCGAGGCGGGCGCAGGCGTCAATGCCGGTGCCTCAGACTTCGAAGCCGTATTTCTCCCTCAGAAAGGTGCGGATTTCTTCGCTTGGCGTCTCGCCATAGCAGGAGGCGATGACCCGGCCATAATCCTCAAGATTGATAATGCCGTCACCGTCTATCGCGGCGAGGAAGGCACGCTCTTTCGCAGCCTCGACATAGACGAAATAATAGGCCCAGCGGCCAGTCGTGTCCTTGGCCTTCAGCTTGTGGATGAGATGTCCGCTTCGCGCGATCAGCTGATCGGCGTGGCTGCGGGGCGCTGGTGGCGCAGACCCGGCGCCGGGCTTCGCAAAGCGGGCGGCAAAACTGCCAGGTTCGGGCTTGTCCACGGCGGCGGGCTCCAGAGATCAAGGCGGATAAAGTGTCATCGCATCCGGGCACAAATGAGGCATGCGGGAATGCCCGTTGTGCGTCTACGGAAGAGCGGGCAGAAGGCGGGGCATGAAACGGATACCCATCACTCGCCCGCCCTTGCCGAAGCTGCCGATGGAGGGCGGGTGCCATTGCGGCGCGGTGCGCTACGCGGTGACGGCGCGGCCGATGGCAGTGAATGCCTGCCACTGCGACGACTGCAAGCGCCTTTCGGGCGGCCCGTTCGGGCTGTACCTGCATGTGGCGAAGAACGCGCTTGAGATCAGCGGCGGAGTGCGGGACAGGTTCATCCGCACCGGCGGCAGCGGGAACGCCATTCCCATCGAGCGCTGCGCGGTATGCGGCACGCGGATGTGGCACTTGCCGGAGGTGGCGCCGGACCTTGTGATCCTCTGCGCGGGCACGCTGGACGATAGCGGCTGGGCCATCCCGACCTCGCATATCTTCATCGAGTATGCGGCGACGGACGCCGTGGCGGCAGAGGATGCGATTGCGGTGGAAGGCTTCCAGACGACGCGGCCGGCGCTGTGGGCGCGGTTCAGCGAGATCTATCCCGCAGATGCCAAGGGAGACCCGGCATGAAGACGCATGACTATACCGCTGCAATTGCCTGGACCGGGAACCGCGGCGAGGGGACGGCGCATTACAAGGCGTATGACCGGACCTGGCAGGTCGAGACGCCGGGCAAGCCGGTGATCGCGTGCTCCAATGATCCGCTGCTGGGCGGAGACCCATCCCGTCCGAACCCGGAGGATATACTGCTCGCTTCGCTCTCGGCGTGCCACATGCTCTGGTATCTGCATTATGCGAGCGATGCGGGCATCGTGGTGCACGATTACCGGGACGAGCCGCTGGGCGTCGGCGAGGCGGGTCCGGGCGGCGCGGGACGGTTTGTTTCGGCGACGCTGCGGCCCGTGATCAAGGTAGCGCGCGGGGCGGACCTAGCGAAGGCCGAGGCGATCCATCACGAGATTCACAAGGTGTGTTTCATCGCGCGGTCGGTGAATTTTCCGGTGAGCTACGCGCCGCGCTTTATCGAGGTGTGACGCGGGCGCTGAGTGCGGCGAGGGATGCGCGCCAGGCATTGGCGAGGTGGCCTTGCGTCGCCTGTAGCGGGAAGCCGTGGCGGGCGACGTGTTCCTGCGGGATGGTGTCCCAACCGCGATGGGTGACGGTGACGCGGGTGTCGTCGTCCACGGCCTGGAAGGTGACCTCGACGGAGGTGACTTGATCCGGCGTAAAGCTAGCCTGCCGCCAGGTGAAGGCGAGGCGGTGGGGGCGGTTCCATTCGGTGACGCGGCCGATCTCGAAGACCTTGCCGGAGGCGAGGGTGGTGATGAGGCGTTCGCGGTTCTCGAAGCTCAGCGTGCCGTCGCCGCGGGGCGTGAGCTGGAACAATGCGCTGGGGCGCCACCAGAGGCCGATATCATCCGTAAACGCATCGAACGTATCTTCCAGCGTCGCAGGCACGCGGATGGCGACGAGGACGGCGCTCACTTGCGCTTCTTTTCCATGTGGGCCTTGAAGGCGGTGAGCTGGGCAGCCCAGAGCTTCTCGGTATCGGCAAGCCAGAGTTTGAGGTCGGTCATGGCGCCTTCCTTCAGCGTATAGATGCGCACGCGAGCATCGAACTCCGGATGGGTTTCCTCGACCAGGCCGCCCTGTTTCAGGATGCGCAGGTGGCGGCTCATCGCGGGGGCGGGCAGGCCAAGCGCGTCGGCGAGTTCCCCGGCGCGGCGGGGCGCCTTGCCGAGAAGCTCGATAGCCCGCCTCCGGTCCGGATCGGCGAGCGCGGTCAGCGTGGCGTCAAGGTTGGGGCGGGCTTTCACAGGCGCGTCTGTGTACGGAGGGTTCCGCCGGAGGCCTTGTCCCAGTCAGCGGAGGACATGTCCATGACCGTGACGCCGAAGGTCCAGATATGGCCTTCGGGGTCGCGGGCGCGGTAGGTGCGGTCGCCGTAGAACTGGGTGTCGGGCTCCTGCAGGATTTCGGCGCCTGCCTTGCGTGCGCGGGCGCAGTGGGCGTCGATGTCCTCGCCCTTGCCGAGCTGGACATGCACGGTCTGGGTATTCTTGCCGCCGATGTTCTTGGGGCTCTTGTGATCGGCGGACCATTCGCTGCCGACCATGATGAAGCCGGTGCCGAAGGACATTTCCGAATGCGCGATTTTGTCATTCTCGTCGAGCAGGACCATGTAGGGCTCGAAGCCGAAGGCTTCCTCGAGCCAGAGGAAGGCGGCGTTGGGATCGACATAGCAAAGCGCGCTGGCGATGCCCTTCGGGCGGTGGAATTCGGACATGGGGCGATCCTTTCGCGATGTGGGAATATTTCTATTATTCAGAAAATAAATAGTCAAGGGCGGTCGCATGCCCTCGTCTCAAAGGTGCGTCACCCTCGATGGCCGAAGGCCATCTGAGAGCCCAACATCGGCGCTCTCAATGGTATGATCGGTTGAAAAGTCTGGGTCCCGGGCATTTGCATTCGCAAATCCCGGGATGATGACAAACCTCGGTTGTACGCCGTTCGAACTCAGAAGATGGGCCCTCAGACCGGCTGCGCCGGTCGAGGGTGACGCCAATCAGAGCGGAGCGAGTTGCCTAGGGCGCGAAATTTGCGTCCAGGATCAATAAGCGTAGCGGTTCATTTCGCGGGTCATGCGGCCGCGGGTTTCGTTCATCTTGTCCTGGATGATGGAGGGGATGAGGAACAGGTCCACGATCCACCAGACGAATCCGATCAGGATGAAATAGCTGAGAATCTGCAGGATCGCGGTGACCGGCTTGCCGAGATAGAAGCGGTGGGCTGAGATCCAGCCGAGGAAGAACCACAGGAAATACGCGGCGCCCGTGCTTTTCTTCTCGTTGGCAACGCGGGTTTCGATCAGGATCTGGTCTTCGGTCGTGTACATGACGGTCCCGTCAGGGCTCCTTGAGTTTATCGATAAACAGATAGTCGCTTTTTGCCCGGACTTAAAGAGGCTGGCGCGAAAAATGCGCAATCTGCCTTTGCGGCCAGTTGCGCGGCGGGACGGAATGGGGCCTGCTGGCGGCAGGAGGACAAAGGCATGAAATCGCTTCTAGCCGTGCTGGCGGCATTCATACTGGTGGCGGGTCGTGTGAGTGCGCCGGCGCCCGAGCCGGAAACGGCGGCCACCGCGAAGGGCTATGTTTTCGTCGAGATCGATGTGACGAACCCGGAGGCCTACGAAGGCTACAGGGCGGCGGTTGCGCCGATGGTCGCGGCGGCGGGCGGCCGGTACCTCGTGCGCGGCGGCAAGAGCGAGGCGCGGGAAGGCGCCCCGCCGGCAGGCCGGGTGGTCATCCTCGAGTATCCGAACTTCGAGGCAGCCAAGGCTTTTCTCGAATCCCCGGAATACCAGGCCATTATTCATCTGCGGACGGATAATACTGTGTCGCGCCTGATGATCGTTGAAGGCGTCGCACCCTGATGGCCTTTCCATAGGCGGGCGAGCCTGCTAACGCCACCGCCCATGTATCAGATCACAGCCAAGGGCCCGCGCGGGCCGATCGAAGCCGCCTGGGAAGTGCTTGCCTGGGCTGATCCGTCTCCGGCGGGCGCCGTCGATGCGAAGGAAGATGCGCGGGGCGCGTGGCGGCTCGATGCGTTTGCCGAGACGCTCGAGGAAGCCGAAGAGTGCGTCGCCATCATCGAGGAAGCTGCGCCTGAGCTGACGGCGCGGATCGAGGAGATCGCCGAGCGCGACTGGGTGACCCTGTCACTCGAAGGCCTGCCGCCGGTGAATGCCGGGCGGTTTGTCGTCGTCGGCAGCCATGCGCTGGCTTCGACCTCACCGGGCAAGACGGCGGTGCTGATCGAAGCAGGGCCGGCTTTCGGAACAGGGCATCACGGCACGACGCTCGGCTGCTTGCTGGCGCTGGCGGAAGTGAAGCGGCGGCGGAAGGTCGGCCGGGTGCTGGACCTCGGCACGGGATCGGGCGTGCTGGCGATTGCGGCGCTGAAGGTCGGCGCGGAGCTGGCGACGGGCAGCGACATTGACCGGGACTCGGTGTTCGTGGCGCGGGAGAATGCGCGCAAGAACAAGGTGAGCCGTTTCTTCGTGCACCATGTGCGCGGGGCGAACACGCCCAACATGCGGCGGCTCGGGCCCTATGACACGGTGTTCGCGAACATCCTGATGAAGCCGCTGATCGGCCTCGCGCCGGAAATCGAGCGCCTGTCGGCGCCGGGCGCGGCGATCATCCTGTCAGGGCTTCTTCACCATCAGGCAGCCCCGGTCCGCGCGGCCTTCGAGGGGCACGGCATGCTGTTCCAGCGCAAGATCAAGCGCGATGGCTGGTCGACGCTGGTGTTTGCGAAGAAGGGGTAGGTCGCTCTCACTCAGTGCGCTGGACCCCCGTGTCGGCGGGGGCCTCCAGATGTGAGAGGGAGTTAGGCTCTCATCCGGAGATGCCCATCGATATGGGCAACCAGCGCGATCCAGTTAGCGTCTCAGAAACCATTCTTGCTGCGCTGCAGCATGTTGCCGTGGCCGCTCTATATGTTGTGTCAGGTGAACAATTCCGGATGGCAATCTGAAAATTGATATGAGAATTCGCATGGCTCGGTTGCTTTCCGGAGAGGCAGCATCGGGTTAAGAGACACTCATGAGACAGACATTCGACATCAAGGGCGGGCCGCAGGACGGCCGGGCCCATCTTCCGCTCCTTCGCCGCGAACTTGCTGCGCAAGGTCTCGATGGCCTCTATGTGCCGCACGACGACGAGTACCAGAACGAGTACCTGCCGGACGCCAATGAGCGCCTCGCCTGGGCGACGGGCTTCACCGGCTCGTTCGGGGCGGCCTTCGTGTTCACAGACAAGGCCGTGCTGTTTGCCGACGGGCGCTACACGCTGCAGGCGGCAGACCAGACAGACCCCGCGCTGATCGAGGTGCAGGGCATTCCCGAGCCCGGCGCGTTCGGCTGGCTGGCGAAGCAATCGCTGAAGGGCAAGCGCGTTGGTTACGATCCGCGCCTGATGAGCCCGAATGATTTGGCAGCGCTGAGCGCGGCAGCGGCGAAGGCCGGGGCTGAGCTGGTAGCGGTCGCTGAAAACCCGATCGACAAGGCCTGGAAAGGCCGTCCGCCCCAGCCGATGGCGAAAGTTGTTCCGCACAGCGTGAAGCATGCCGGCGCGGCGCATACCGAAAAGCTTGAAGCAGTGGGCGCGCAGCTTGCGAAGGACGGAGCTGAGGCTGCCGTGCTGACCTCGCCGGCTTCGCTTGCCTGGGCGTTCAATATCCGCGGCGGCGATGTCAGCTGCACGCCGCTGCCGCTCGGCCGCGCCATTCTGCATGCGGATGGTTCGGCAGAATTGTTCATTGACGAGGCCAAGACCGACGCGGCGCTGCGCCGCCATCTGGGCAACAAGGTGACGCTGCGGCCCCTGTCACAGCTGGAAGACGGGCTCGCATCGCTTTCGGGCAAGACGGTCAGCCTTGATCCGGACGTCGCCTCGGCCTGGTTCTTCGACCGGCTATCCGCTTCCGGCGCGAAGATTCTGCGCCAGCGTGATCCGGTGGCCCTGCCGCGCGCGTGCAAGAACGCCGCCGAGATCAAGGGTACGACCGCCGCGCATGCGCGCGACGGCATTGCGCTGACGAAGTTCCTTCACTGGCTCGATACCGAAGCGCAGAGCGGAGACGTCACCGAGATCGAAACGGTGATGAAGCTGGAAGCCTTCCGCGAAGACCTCGGCTCGATGGCTGACCTGTCCTTCCCGTCGATCTCGGGGGCAGGGCCGAACGGCGCGTTGCCGCATTACCGGGTGTCGACCGCTTCCAATCGCAAGCTTGAGCGCGGCTCGCTGTACCTGATCGATTCCGGCGGGCAATATCTCGACGGCACGACCGACGTGACCCGGACGGTGCCGATTGGCCCGCCCTCGGAGGATATGATCAAGCACTACACTCTGGTGCTGAAGGGGCATATCGCGCTTGCCGCCGTACGCTTCCCGCCGGGCACGACGGGCACACATCTTGACGTGCTGGCCCGCCATGCGCTCTGGCAGGCCGGTCTCGATTACCAGCACGGCACGGGTCACGGCGTCGGCGTTTATCTCGGCGTGCATGAAGGCCCGCACCGGATCGCCAAGCCCTGGAACGCGGTGCCGCTGATGCCGGGGATGATCGTCTCGAACGAGCCGGGCTTCTACAAGGCCGGCGAATACGGCATCCGCATCGAGAACCTGCAATACGTGACACCGGCAGCCCCGATTCCCGGCGGCGAGATTGCGATGCACGGGTTTGAATGCCTGACCTTCGCGCCGCTGGCGCGGGGGCTGATCGATGTGAAGCTGCTCAGCAAGGACGAGCGAAAGTGGGTCAACGACTACCACAAGCGCGTCTGGAAACTGCTGAGCCGCAAGCTCGACGGCGAGGTGAAGGACTGGCTGAAGGCGGCGTGTGCCCGAATTTGAGGCAGTGCCTGAATTTCGGACGGTGGAAACCGCCCTCCAGCTTTGAGCGCAATCGCGACTCTCCTAGGTTCGCACGAAACTAGGGAGGCTGTTGTGGAAATGGAGTCGGTGCTTGGCCGGGTGATGGACCTGTTGCCTGCAGACTGGGGCGATGAAGCTAAGCTGGCTGTGCTCGGCGGCGGTGCGCTGGTGGCGGTTCTGGTACTCGTGCTGCTGCTCGCGGCGGTGTTCGGCAAGAAGCGCGCGCCCGAGGCAGCGCATGCCGCGCCAGTTCAGAAAGCGGCTTCCGGCACTTCACCGAAGGCCGCTGCGCCTGCCGCCTTGAGCGGTCCCGATCTCAATCCGGAGGAATGGGTTTCGGGCAACGTGATCCATTATGATCGCCAGCGCGCTTTCGGCTACATCCGCTGCGACCGGGTGAAGGGCCATGTCCGCTTCCAGGCAGACGGGTTCAAACGCGCACCGCGCGTCGGCGAGAAAGTCCGCTTCAAGGGCCGCCACGGCGCGATGCGCAAGCCGGTGGCGGTTGTGGTCGAGCGGGCGGGCTGAGACCTACTCTGCCGTTATGGCGGCGCCCGGTTTTCCGCCGGCACGACATCGAAATGTTACTTGAAGTCGTGCGAACCAACCCTAATCCTTGTTGGAACAAGGGGAGGGTCCTGCATGAAGAGAGTTCTGGCGGCAGCGATGTTCGCGGCCGTGTCGGCCTGCGCGACGGCGCCAACTGACATTGCGTTCGAAGCCACTGCGCCGTCAGGTGCGGCGGATGCCGATCTCTCGCTGGATGCGGATGGAGAGGATGCTGTTCTGCTCCTTGCGGTCGGACCGATCGGAACCGGCGGTGCCTACGAGTTCCAGCGGCTGAACGAGGACCGGACCGATTTCGACGAGGAGAAGGTGCTGATGGGCTTTGGCGCCTGGGGCATCGGCGACAAGATGAAGCGTCCCGAGAACGAGAAATCCTCGGCCTGGGTGCTGAACGACGAAATCAACTTCCTCATCCGGAAGGTTTCTTCCGGCACCTATGCGGCCACCAATGTCGGCTGGAGCACTTACAACGGCTACCAGTCGGGCGCCGCCTGGTTCTGCCAGCAGGACGGAGCGCCGACCTTCGAGCTCGTACCCGGAAAGATTAATCTCCTGTCTTCGCGCGATGCCGTTCCGCCGGGCGCCGCCACGCGGCTTTCAGACAAGTTTACGGAAGCGGATGTGCTCGCGCAGTTCGAACGCACGCGGCAGAACTATCCCGAAATCAAGGGCGAACCTGTGATCGTCTATCCTACCGCAGAGACACGCTGGGCAGAAGCCAGCGTAGGGTTCATGCGGGTGTGCGGGGTTGCCAAGAAAGGAACGCTCTCGGTGAGTCGTATCCAGCCGGCCGGTGACAAAGGCGAACCCGATTCCGCCGACGAAGCGGCGATCAAGGCAGCGCTCGAGAACATGCAAAAAGTCAAACAAGATCCGGCTGCCGAAGGGGAGGTGCAATAATGAGCCACCAAACGAAACGCTGGCCTGGCTTCGCGGCCTCTGCCCTGACTGCGGCCCTGACGGCCTGCGTAAACCTGACGCCGGATTCAGTCTATCCGCTCGGGTCAAAGATCCGCGTTGATGCCGCGCTGCTGGCCGATACGGATGCGCCGCTGGAGTCGACGATCCGCACCGCCAAGTCGGGCGATATCCTCCTCCAGCAGAGCGTGCGCAATTCCCGCGTTTTTGTGCTGGAAAACTCCGTTGTTCCGGACGGCGATGTCAGCCTTGCTGTGCAGGCGCGGACTGTTGATCTTCAGGCCGGGCTCAAGTTCTTCCCCGCGATCAATCTCGGCTCCGAGACGGCGCTCGTTCTATGCTCCTTTGAGCGCCCGTCGGTCTGGACGCCGCGGCTCAATCCCGGCGCCAAAGGTTCCGGCCGTGTCTGCTTCCGCATGGAAGACCTCAAGGCGCCGGTCGATCCGGCAAAGGTATCCCTTGGCGATAGTATCCGTTCGTCGTCGGTGTTCTTCTTTGTGACCGATGGATTCGGATTGATGGAATCGACAACGGCGTACCGGATGATCGCGCGCTGGGACCCGCAGCTGACTTACAAGGTGACCGAGCCGGCACGTTTCCGCCCGCTTCCGGTCGAAGACTCCAAGGCCGAAGGCGCACCAAACCTAGCGCTCCGGTTCGTGGTCACGGCGGAAGGCGCCAGGCTGGAGCCGGTCTATCTTGCCGGTAACCAGCCGATGCCGATGGACGACGCACCTATCACGATCAAGGCGGACGAAGTCTTCCCGAAGCTGATCACCTATGACGGGGCCAGCATCGAATTGATGGCACTGAAAGACGGTGTGCTGGCCTACCGGTTGCTGTCTGGCTTCTCGACCGACAGTGCATTCCTGATGGACCTTCCGAGCTGACGCTCAGACCCGAGCCGATCAAGTCAGTCCCAGCGCCTTCAGCGCAGACAGCACGCCTTCCGTGCGCGGGCGCATGTCGTCGGCGATGTGGGCGTGTGTGGGAATGTAGAAGAGGCCGAGGTCCATGCCGTTCAAGGCAAGTTCGGCGCAGCGTTCTGCCGTGATGATGTTCATTTCCGGGGGGATCTGCGCAGGGTCGGGAATGTGTTTGGAGATCAGCGGCGTGTAGACCCCGCCGGGCAGGAGAACGTGAAGGTCCATCGTCTCGCCGCGCAGCTCTTCGTGCAGCCATTCCGCAATGATCAGGATGCCGTGCTTGGTGGCACCGTACGCGCCGAGGCCGTTGCGGCGGACGGCGCCCGGGAGGCTGAGCGAGTTTTCCGAACCGGTGATCATCAGGCGGCCCCGCGCGCCGTTTGCCGCAAGCCTGGCCACGTAGGCCTGCGCAAGCCGCAGGGGCGCGATGAGATTGACCGCAAAGAGATGCATGGTCGCTTCGTCGAAGGGTTCCTTCAGCATCCGCTTGTTGCGGCCATAGCCGGCATTGGCACAGACGAGATCGATCTGACCCTTCCAGTCGTACGCCTTGTCGATCAGCGCGGCGGGCGCGGTTTCATCAGCGAGATCGACGGGGAGGGCGAGCCCGCCGAGGGCGCGGGCAAGGTCTTCAGCCTCACCAGCCTTGATGTCGGCGATGATGACATGCGCACCTCTTGCTGCAAGCGCTTCGGAAAGCGCCTTGCCGATGCCGGAGGCACCACCGGTGATGAGGGCCACTTTGCCTTTGTAGTCGATCACACCCCGATCCTCTCATTGGGGCAGGCGGCTAAAGTCGTGCCTGCCGAATTTTCCGCACGCCCTGCAGCGCATCCCTGATGCGCGGTTCCCCGTGCCCTTCCAACGTAGGCCGCCGAGATCCCAAATCGAGGTGGTCGCTCCGCAGGATGCGCAAGTGGCATGCCAGGCGCGCGAGTCCGCCTCGGCCTCGGCCCGCCAGCGCGGCGGCAGCAGGGCGAGGAGGACGCGCTGAAGACGAGTCATTTCCGAAGGTGCTTGCCCAAGGCGCGCAGAGGGACGGACTGCAGGTCCGGGATCGAGCCATCGGCGCGGGGGCCGACATTGATCAGCAGGTTGCCGCGCTGGCGGGTGACGTCCGTGTAAAGATCGATCAGGCCTTGTGCGTCAAGGAAATCCCCCGGCAGCTCATCGGTATTGTAGCCGAAGCCGAGACCGAGGCCGCGGCAGGCCTCCCATTTCATCTCCTTGGGGATGACGCCGAGACCGAACTCGACGCAGCGGAAATCGGCATAAGGTGCAGGCGTCTCTTCCTGCATCCCGCCACCTGTGCGCGCCTTCAGCATGGCGTTGAAGCCGGCGCGCGTGGCGGGGTCGCGCAACGAATTGAAGAAGGCTTCATTCGCCAGCCAGCGATCATTCACAACGCCGTCCGGCACAACGCTGTAATAGTAGTCGATCAAGCGCGGCACATCCTCGCCATTTGGCCAGCAGATGTCGTTCCAGAAGACGGAAGGCTTGTATCGGTCGATCAGCTCTTTCGACTGGGCGAAGGCGTATTCGCGGTAGTCGTCCTCGGTGGGCACGCAGGCAAACATGTCGCCGATATTGGCGATGGGCGTGTTCCGGAAGGTCCAGTCGAGGCCGCCGGAGTAGTAGACGCCGAAGCGCATTCCGCGCGCACGCACAGCGTCTGCAAGCTCACCGGTGAAGTCGCGCGATGAGTTCCAGCCCGGCCGGTTCGGGTTGGGCACATCGGTGGGCCAGAGGCAATAGCCGTCATGATGCTTGGTGACGAAGACGACATAGCGGGCGCCGCACTGGGCGAAGAAATCTGCCCAGGCGTTTGCATCGAAGGCTTCGGCAGCGGCGTCGAATTCGGGGCGGAAATCCGTGAACGGTTTGTCGCCATACAGCGCCTTGTGGCGTGCGCGCGTCGGGCTGCCCTCGACGCGCATGGCATTCTCATACCATTCCGAATAGGGCGTCAGCACCGCGCTCATGTCGTAATCGTCGCCGATCAGTTCATGGATGGCGCGCCCGCGTGGGGCCCATGCGGGGATGGTGAAGATTCCCCAATGGATGAAGATGCCCAGCTGCGGCTCGGCATACCAGGCGGGGCAGGCTCGTCTTTCGCCGTCAGCCATGGGGCGTGTCTCCATTCATTCGGGTCAAGGGCTGTGTCACGCTCCAGGCAAACGGCGCGAAGCTTGCGCGGGGCAGGCCTGCCTTACCGAGCGCGTGGGCCGTCCACTGGTTACAGGTATTGAAGGGGCTGTAGCGACCCTTGGCGGCCAGCAGCAGCTCGCCGCGCACCGTGGTCGGGATGGACTGGTAGTTGCCGTCCATGTTGGTGCGCAGGCTTTTCTTGATCTGGTCGATCATCACAGTTTTCGCTTCCTGTCCTCCCGGCAGCGGCCGGCAGACAGAGCGCACATCGGAGCCATAAACTGGCACAATGCGCATCGCGACCGGATTCATTCCGGCGAGTGCGGAGAGGGCGCGCCCGGGCGTCAGATCCTCCGGGAACAGAACTTTCGTGAAGAAGACGGAATCGCCCCAGCCAAAAAGCAGGTAGGTGTCGCGCGGGAGGTAGTCCGGCAGGTAGCCGCGGAACTCCTTGCGCCAGTTGATCACCTCCCCGTCGAGCGGCAGGGCGATGTCGGTGTGGAAGGCGGCTTCGCAGAGATAGGCCGCCGGGCGGGCGGGCGGCACTTCGGCAAGTTTTCCGTTCAGCGGAAGCCTGCCCGCCAGCCAGGCCGCGCCGAGATACCAATACGCGCACACAAGGATGGCGATCGCCGCGAGGCCAACGCATCCTGCGGCCCGGATCAGCAACTTTCCTGGGTTCACACCGTCTCCCCCGGCCGCGCGCCGCGTCTGACGCAGATGAAAGCATGCCGCGCAGCTGTGCAAGCGCGATTCAATATTGTTCCGGTTTTGTTCTTATGATATTCGGGGCGGCATGATGCTCTCATTGTCCATTCGCGATTTCGTCCTGATCACCCGGCTCGATCTCTCGCCGGGGGAGGGCTTCACCGCGCTGACCGGCGAAACCGGTGCAGGCAAATCGATCATCCTTGATGCGCTGTCGCTCGCGCTGGGCGGCGCGGCAGACCGGTCAGTCATCAGGCACGGGGCGGCGCAGGCGAGCGTAGCGGCGGAGTTTGCCCCGCCGGCGCTGCATCCTGTCTGGGCGCTGCTTGCGGCGCAGGGCGTCTCGGCTGAGCCTGGGGAGACGGTGACGCTGAAACGCCTCGTGCGCACCGAGGGCCCGGCGCGCGCCTTCATCAATGACCAGCCGGTCGGCGCGGCCCTGCTGGCGGAGGCGGGCGAGCTGCTGGTGGAGGTGCACGGGCAGCATGCGGCGTCGGGTCTGATGCGCCCGGCAACGCATCGGCGCCTGCTGGACCAGTTTGCCGGCAATGATGCGCTGCTCGCAGCTTGCGCTGCAGCGCATGCCGTGCGGCTTGAAGCGCGGGCGGCACGCGAGGCACTTGAAGCTGAAGCGCAGGCCGCAGCCGACACGCGGCTCTTCCTGGAAGAGATCGTGGCGGAGTTGCGAAAGCTGGCGCCGCAAGCCGGCGAGGCGACGGCGCTGGCGGCGGAACGTGCGGTCCTGATGCAGTCCGAACGCGTGCTGGAAGCCGTTGCCGAAGCGGCGGATGCGCTCGCCTCGGCAGATGCGGAAGCGGCCTTGTCGAAGGCGTCGCGGGCGGCGGAGCGGATCTGCCGGCTGCCCGGATTTGAAGGCGCGAGCGGCGCGTTGCCGGAGGCCGCGAAGGCCGCGTCCGAAGCGATCGAGCGCGCGCTGATCGAGGTGCGTGAGGCGGAGAGCGCGGTCGCGCGGCTTGAGCGCTTGCCAATGGACTCAGGTGACCTTGAAGGCGTGGAAGCGCGTCTGTTCGCGCTGAGGGCGATGGGCCGGAAGCTGAATTGCAGTCCGGATGAGCTGGATGCGCAGCTTGCGGCCTTCGCGGCGCGGCTCGAACTTGCGGAGGCGGGCGAGGCCGGCCTCGCGGCGGCGCGCAAGGCGGAGCGCGCGGCGGATGCTCGCTGGCACAGCGCCGCACATGCGCTGAGCGAGGCG
>VYLE01000008.1_pt1 | contig 207483 bp, 195 predicted proteins | sample 5114391 | NCBI WGS metagenome assembly VYLE01 (sample SAMN12291771, study PRJNA351875) | freshwater metagenome | isolation source: freshwater lake | place: USA: Michigan, Kent Lake | collected 2013-08-15
GTCGAGCATCCGCGAGGTGGACGTGGCGCAGGAAATGACCAACTACACCAAGCTGCAGATCCTGCAGCAGAGCGGTATGTCCATGCTGGCGCAAGCCAACTCGGCTCCGCAGTCGGTCCTCTCCTTGCTCCGCTAACGGCAGCGAAGAAGACAAGCGAAAACGGCCCGGGGGAAACCCCGGGCCGTTCCCATTTCTGGACTCGCTGAAGATCAGGCGCGCTTATAGATGGCCAGCAGCGCTTCGTAAGCTGCCGGCTCCAAGAGCGCAATCCCAATCCAAACCTTGAGAAGCTCTTCCTCGCTCGGTCGCTCGGCTTCGCCGCGAATGGTTACGGTGAGGCTGTTCGCAGCGGCGCGGCGCTGGGCGGCCGTGAGCTTCGCGTTCACGAACTGAAGAATCAGCGTTTCATGCTTGCCGTACAGCAATTGGCGAGTCAGGCCAATGGCATTGATCCGCTTTTGAAAGTCGGCCATCAGTTCCTGGGTCGGCACACTTCCTTCTTCTGCCTTCTTGAGCGCCTCATCAATCTCGCGCTCCATCTGGCGCATGGTTTGGATCTCCTTCAGCGCCAATTCACGGTCTTCCTTGCGGGCTTCTTCAATCAGGGGCAACAGCTCCTTGAGTTGGTCCTTCGTCAGGAAGAGCGGCAGCAGGTGATTGAAGGCTTGCAAGCGGGCCGCCTTGAACATGATGGGTTCGCCCTGCTTGCGGACGCTGACCGCATCCGATTGGGCCCACGCCCCGGTGAGAAGGGCCGCAACAAGGCCGAGAAACAGTGCAAAGCGAATGGTCATGGTGTTGGAGTCTCTTTCGAATCGGACGTGGAGGGGGTCGGCTCCGTTTCAGTGCGAGGGGACGGCCCCGATGCGTTAGATGGTAGCACGAGGACGGCCAACGCTAACCCCGAGAGGGTCTGCCCGGCCACAAAAAGCGTCCCGACGAGGGCGGTGAGCACCATCGCGAGGTCGGTGAGGCGACCGTTGACGATGCCCCCGGCCTGCACAATGGCCGCCAATCCCGCGACCAGCACGATCAGCGACATCACGAAGCCAAAGGTCGCCATTAGCACCACTTGGTGCCGGGGTCGCCGGCGCAAGGCCTGCCCCCACGCGTGGCCGCGCGGCCGGATCCAGATCCCGATGGCCACCCAAACGAGTGCGAGTCCGATCGCTTGCCCCCACATGCTGAGGCCTATTGTACGGAATGGCCGGATACCCTCGCGGGCCAATTACGCCTGAGGTCGGGGCCACTCGCCCTGGAAGACAATTTTGGCTTGCCCAAGGACGGCGAGCGGCTGGTCGATCCCCTTGACCTCAATCTCGAGAGTCCCTCCCCGGCTGGTGACGGGAATCAGACCTCGTCGTCCCGTTTTGCGCGCGAGCTCGACGGCGGTGGCAGTCGCCCCGGTCCCGCAGCCCAGGGTTTCGCCCACGCCACGCTCCCAAATGCGAATGCGAGCCCCGTCCCCCTCCGGGACGGCCCACATCACGCTGATCCGCTCGGGAAACTCCGGATCATTTTCGATCTTCGGACTCACCTGCAAGAAGGTCTCTTCATCCAGTTCTTCATCCAGCAAGACCACAAAGTGGGCACTACCGGTGGTGAGGGCCGAGCCGATGTAGCCTTGAGCTTCCTCTTCGATCCAGGGGGTGCAGGTGCTGACGGGAACTCGCACGGGGTCGTAACTCGCCGCCGGGAGCAAGAATTTCACTCTGCCGTCTGCCTGAATCGTCACGGGAACTTCAATCCCCCGGTGGTTGATGACAAACTCCGGACCCCGGCCCCGTCGATGGGCAAAGGCGGCGGCGCAGCGGAGCCCGTTGCCACAAAAGTCTTCGCTCCCGTCGGGGTTGAACATGCGGAGCATGATGATGTCGGGCCGGTCATCGTAGACCAGCAACCCGTCACTGCCGATGCCAAATTGTCGTTCGCACATGGCCATGGCCAGTCCCCGGAGGTTGTCTTCGGGCACATCACGGGCTTCCACCAGCACGAAATCGTTGCCGATGGATTGGACTTTGACAAACGGGATGGTCATTGCAACGGCTCGAATCGGTAGCGGGCCCGGCGGTGTACGGCGCGGAACCACTGCCCCTGCGGGGATACCAGCGGGAACCACCAGGCGCCGGGACGGTGGGAGGCCCGCGCCAGCCCATCCGTCGCCAAAATGGCCTCGCGAATCAATCGCACCCGGGTGAGCTCGGCTTCGAACACCAGGGCATCCCGGGTGCGTTTGGCTTCCACGATCTCGGGGAGCTCGGTAAAGGCATCCAGCTCGGCTTGCTGTTGCCGCCACGCGCTCCAGGTGGCGTCCACTTTGGCTTGCTTGGCTTTCAGCTCGGCTACAAGTTCCTCGCGGCGAGCCCAGTCAGCCGGGGTCGGGTCTTTCTCGAAAATCGCATCGCGCCAGTGTTCGCCCAGAGCACGGGCGGCGGCCTGCGTCCCTTGGGCGAGGGCATGGGCTTGGTCCACCAGTTGGCGCTTGGCGGCGCGGCGCTCGGCCACCGTCTTGGCCATATCGCCCAGCACGCTCTGGACCTGATCGTAGCGGTGCGCGGGGCACGCCCAGGCCCGGGTTTGAGTTCGTTCTAAGTAGCGCACCAGCTCGCGCGGGCTGCGGATGCTCTTGAGCTCGCCGAGCAAGGCAAAGGCACGCTCGCGGACCTGGCCCATGCGAGCAGAGAAGCCCACGCCGCTCAGTTCATCCGCGCCAAAGGGGCGGCGCAGGGGCTCGGGCAGCCGGAACCACGCATTCACCTCGTCAAGGGCCTCCCAGGTGCTGTAGCCCACGCGCACCAAGGGGTGGACGGGCTGCGGATGACCGGCTTCGGCCAAGTAGCGGTGGAAAGTGCGGCTCCGGTTCACGTAGCCGCTGGCCCCTTCATGGAAGACAAAGACAAACTCGCGGGCTAACAAGGAGATGAGCGTGACGGCCTTGCCCACCAGGGTGACCCCCGGGCCAAATCTTTCTTCCAAAAGTGCTGCCAGCTCGCGGCGGTTGGTGGGGGCGCGCTTGTAGCTCACGGCAAGGATGTCCGGGGTCATGATGAGCAGGCCCCGGGTCCCCACCCGCAAAGTGCCCCGCCCCCGGCCCGGGATGATGACATCGAACGGTACCGCCCCCGCCCCGAAGCGGTCGAGCGTGTACATTTCCGTCCCCTGCACGGCTCGGTCGTAGGCGTGACGGGCCACATCGCGGGTCGCGGGGTTCAAGAACAGGTCCAGGATGGCAAACCGGTCGCGATCGCAGGTCTGCGGGTTGAAGGCCAGAAGTTCCGTGGTGCGGGTGGTTTGCACGGGCACAGGCTCGCCCGCCGCAAAGGAATAGAGATCGGGAAGGATGCGCTCGTAAAAATCGGCGAGGGTGTCGGTACCGGCTTCATCCGTGCCTTCGCACACCAGGCTCAGGAGGTGGTCGGCCTTCTTTCGGGCAGCCTCGAGGGCCGGGCCACTGAGGCAATCCAGGGTCGAGTTCACTGCCCATTCGAGGGTGTCGAACAGCGGCCCAAGGACGGCCTGGAGCGGCGTTTCGGCGGCAATGCGGTCATCGTCGGGGGCGGCGGCCAGGCCGCGCCAGCCCCAGGCTTCCGTCAGCTCGTCCATCAGTTCCGGGCGGCCGTGCGCCAGGCGGCTCAGAGAAACCCCGTGCTGGGCCAGGCGATCGCGCGTCACCACCGTTTCGCCGCCAAACAGTGTCGAGAACTCGGCGGCGGCGCTCCACAGGTTTTGCGTGGTGGTGTCGTTGTGGGGCAGGGCCGCGTAACCGCGCACCCCAATCCCGCGCGGGGCCTTGGCAAAGTAGTCGGTGTCGTGGACCCCGGCAATGAAAGGGCGAGAAGGGGAGGAAGCAGCGGCCGCAAGGGCCAAACCGGCCTTCATCGGCTCGTCCCAAAACACGGTTTGACCGAGCGCCAACAGCGGAACACCCGGGGCGACCTCATCCAATCGCACCAGGATTTCATTGACCGAACAACCGCTTTCGTCCATCAATCACATCACTCTACGTCATCCAAGACAAAACGATGAGGGGACCCACCCTCAAAAATACGGGGAAACGCGCCGACAACTCTTTTGGAACCTCGAAGTTATGGCGCAGAACCCGCAGAATGGCAAACAAAGCCAGTCCGTTAGCATCAGCGTAGCCAGTCAGATCACCGGCGTGGAGATCCACACCCTCCGGTACTGGGAGCGCGAGTTTGCGGGCTTTTTGAACCCCATCCGCACCGACGGAGGTCAGCGCCGCTACCGCCCCGAGGACATCCAGGGCGTATTTTTGTTGAAGCGTCTGCTTCGCGATGAGATGTTCAGCATCGCCGGGGCGCGGCGTCACCTCGCCCGTCTGCAGCGCGAAGCCGCCTAAACCTTCTTACATTTTCAGATGGCCTGGTTTCCCCGATGGGAGCCAGGCCTTCTTTATGCCTCTCGCCACGGACCCTGCGAGTGGGTAGCCTGAGGCTGTGGGGGAATCGGACATCTTCGCGGGATTGGCGTCCGTGTTGCCGCCTGAGCGCATCTTGGGCAGTGAAGCCGCGCGCCGGGTGTACGCTCACGACGCCTACACGGTGGACCGTAGCGCGCCGGATGTGATTGTCTTGCCTGAAACCACCGAGGAAGCCCAAGCGGTGATCCGGTGGTGTTTGGTGCACCAGGTGCCCTTCACGCCCCGGGGCGCAGGCACGGGCCTGAGCGGCGGAGCGATGGCGGCCAAGGGCGGCGTGATCCTGAGCACCAAGCGGCTGAACCGGATTCTGCAGATTGACATCCCGAACCGGCGGTTGCACGCCCAGGCGGGGGTGGCTAACCTCAAGCTCAGCCAGGCGGTGGCGGCCGAGGGGTTCCACTTTGCGCCGGACCCCAGCAGCCAATCCGTCAGCACCCTCGGCGGCAATATCGCCGAAAACAGCGGTGGCCCGCACACTCTCAAGTACGGCGTGACGGCCCCGCACATCCTGGCCATGACCTGGATTGACAACGCGGGTGAGGTGCGCACCTGGGGCACCGGCGTGGAAGGCGGGCCCGGCCCCGACCTGCTGAGCGTGCTGGTGGGCAGCGAGGGCACCCTAGGCTTTGTGACCGAAGCGTGGGTGAAACTGACGCCGCTCCCCGCGCGAGTGGAGACGCTACTGGCCTCATTCCCGAGTGTGGTAGCGGCCACGGAGACGGTAGCCGAGATCATTGCGGCGGGCGTGATTCCGGCGGCGCTGGAGATGATGGACCGCAACATCCTGGTGGCGGTGCAGGCCGCCTTTGGGCTCGAGGTGCCGGCCGGCACGGAGGCCATGCTGCTGGTGGAATGCGATGGCTCCCCGGCCGCTGCGCAGGCCGAAATTGAAGAGGTATTTGCCATCTGCCAGCGGTTTGGGGCGATCGAATTGAAGCTCGCGGCCAATGAGGCCGAACGCAAGCACCTGTGGACGGCCCGCAAGAAGGGCGTGGGGGCGATGGGGCGGCTGGCGCCCACGGTGGTGACCCACGACGGCGTGATTCCGCGCTCCAAGTTGCCCGAGATGCTGACCTTCGTTTACGAGGTGGCGGAGGCGGAGAGGCTGGGGGTGGCCAACATCTTCCACGCCGGGGATGGCAATTTGCACCCGTGCTTCTACTTCGACGACCGCGAACCCGGGGTGGTGGAGCGCGTGGTGCGGGCGGGCGAACGCATATTGACGAAGTGCATCGAGCTAGGCGGGAGTGTCTCCGGCGAGCACGGCATCGGGGTGGAGAAAGTGGACTTCATGCCGCTGATGTTCAGCGAGGCGGACCTGGCGCTGCAAGGGGATGTGAAGCGGATGTTCCCGACGTCGGAGTTTGCGAACCCGTGCAAGGTTCTGCCGAACCAAAAGGGGTGCGTGGAGCACCAACGCCGGTGGCGGGGGGCAGCCCATTGAGCGGGCGTCGGTTGCGGGGGCTGGGCACGAAGCATGGCTTCTTGGCTCCGGCGGTGGCGTTTGAGTGCACTTTAGAGGAATGTGGGCTGATGGATTTCAGCCCGGCTGACCAAGTGGTGGAAGTCGGGGCGGGGATGGCCATCGCGGAGTTGCAATCCCTGCTGGGGGCCGAGGGGCAATGCCTGCCCTTGCCGGACCCGGCGGAGTGGGGTGCGGCGGCGGCGGGCTACCCCGGCACCGTGGGCGGTTTGCTGGCCTGCAATCTGCCTCACGGCTACATGGCGGCGTGCGGAATGCCCCGGGACTGGGTGCTGGGCGCGATCCTGCGCCGCCCCGATGGGACGGAAGCCAAAAGCGGGAGCCGCGCCGTGAAAAGCGTAGCGGGCTACGATGCCCACAAGCTGGGCGTGGGGGCTTGGGGGCGTGGGCTGAGGTACGTGCGAGTGATCTTGCGCACGTATCCCACCAAAGGGTTACCTACGATGAGCATCGTGCAGTCCGCGCCTGTTCAGTCGCCGGTTTTCATCCAGCGGTGCTTGCGCAGCGACTTTGATTCTGTGTTGCGGCAAACGCCGGGCGTGGTGGCGCACGACCCGCAAACCCAAGTAATTTGGAGCCAGGAGCGGCCCACCACTCCCCCCGAAGGCTGGGTGATCGGCCCCGGGGGCTACCGCGCCCGCCCCGCCTGGATGGACGACGCGGAAGCTGCCTTTTTGAGCACGTTTGACCCGGAGGGCGCATGGATCTAAGCAAACTCACCGCGGATTTCCGGGATCACCTTGCCCCCCTGGCCAACGCGATGGATGGCGACCCGGTGGCAATGCGCCAAGGGCTGGATTTCCTGGCCCAGCGGCAGCTTTTGGCCTTGCGCCGACCGACCGCCTACGGCGGACCCGAAGTGGATGAAGCGACCTTCCGGCAGTTCCAAATCGAGGTGGCACGGGCCAGTGGGGCGCTCGCCTTTCTGCAAACGCAGCACCAGAGCGCGGTGGGGATGCTCGCCCGCAGCCCCAATGAAACCCTCAAACAACAGTGGCTACCGCGCATGGCCGGTGGCGAACGGATGCTGGGGATTGGGTTCAGTCAGTTGCGCCGCCCCGGCCCACCGATGATGACGGCCACACCCGACGGCGACGGCTACCGCCTGGATGGCCACGTGCCCTGGGTGACGGGGCACGGGTTCTTTTCGCACTTCATCATCGCGGCGGAGCGACCGGATGGACGCGCGGTGTTTGCGGTAGTGCCCTTTACCAACGCGGAAGGGATCACCTTCAGTGAGCCGATGCGGCTGGCGGCGATGGAAGCCGCCCAAACCGTCACTGCCGAAGTTCAGGGCCTCACCGTGAGCCCGGACGACATCGTGTTCCTCCAACCAAAAGGATGGATTCAGCGCAGCGACCTCATCAACGTAACGCTGCAGGGGTTCTTCGCCCTTGGTTGTGCCCGCGCGGGGCTCGATATCCTCGCCCTCAATGCCGAGAGAAAGCAAACCGACTTCATGTTCGAGGCACTCGCCCAACTCCAGGAGGAATGGGAGGCGCTGAGCCATGCAATGGCCGCCCGCCCCGATGAGCAAGAGTACGAGGCTCGGCTTCAGCTCCGTGCCAGCGCCATTGACCTGATGACGCGCTGTGCGCACGCCGGAGTGGTCAGCAGCAGCGGGGCTGCGAACTCTTTAGGTCACCCCGCCCAAAGGGTGTGGCGCGAGAGCATTGTATTCACCGTCAGCGCCCAGACCAACGACATCATGGCCGCCAGCCTGGCGCGCCTCGCCTCTGGCCGGAGACTTTCTCTCGGCCCATCCGTCTAAACTCCCAACCATGCGAACCCTGGCCCTCCTCGCCCTCTTAGCCGTGCCCTTGGCGGCGCACGCCGATTGGAATCTGCGCACTCCGGCCGGGCTGCCGGTTTTCAAGAACGAGGTTCGGGGCACTTTCGAAGGGCGCAAGGGAGAAGACACCTTCGGGCGGCTGTCTTACGGTTTGGGCAATGGCCTGAGCGTGGCGGCGACCTCGGCGGGGCGCGATCGGTTTTCGGGTGACTTGGCGTACAACTATCTCGTGCCGTTCCCGGATGCCGCGCCGGGCATCAGCGTGGGGGTGCTGGATGTGGCGGACGAGCTGGCTGGTCGGGCTTTGTACCTCGCCGTAACCATGCGCTACGGTAACTACGACCCGGGCAACCAGGATGTGCCGACGGAGCTGACTTTCGGGTTTCTCTCCCGCGACGGCGGCCGGGGCTTTGCCTCGTTTGCGCTCCCGGTGAGCGAGAAGCTGTGGTTCCGAGCCGAATACGACGGCCAAAACCCGCTGGGCGCCATTGAGTTGCGCCCCGTGAAGGAACTGGCCGTGCGCGGCATCGTGGACCGCAACGGGCCGAGCCTCGGCGTCGGGGTTCGGATTCAGTTTTAGCGCCTTGTTTTAGCGTCGATTCAGGCCCACGGCGTGCAGAAACTCTTGGAGCTTCTCCCGCCCGCTGAGTCCTCGCAGGCTAGCGCGGCGCGCCATGCGCGCCGACCACGGCACCCCTTCGTCGCGGCCATCGCGGGCGTACTCTTCGGTCATGCGGGCGTCGAATTCCTGGACGTCTAGCTGCGCGGGGTGCTGCTCGCGGAACCAGATCTGATCCGGGTTCAGGCGCGGCTTGATGCGAGGGAAGTTTTCTTCACTCGGCCAGCCAATGCACAGCCCAAACACGCCAAAAACGTGATCCGGCAGGTTGAGAATGCGTCGCACCTCGTGGGGGTGGTTGCGTAGCGCCCCAATATAGCAAGTGCCCAGCCCGAGGCTCTCGGCGGCCACCACCATGCGCTCGGCGGCAAGGGCCGCATCCACGCAGGCCACGGTGTACATTTCTATCGTGTCCACGGCATCGGGTATGGCGGGGTCGGGGGCTTGGCTGACCAAACGGTTAAGGTCGGCGCAGACGGCAAAGAACCACGGGGCGTGAGCGACCTGGCGCTGGTCGCCGCAGAACTGGTTGATCTCGCGGCGGCGGGCGGGGTCTTGCACACTCACCAAAGAGTAGGCGTGCAGGTGGCTGCTAGTGGCCGCGCTCAGCGCCGCGCCCACCAGCGCTTCGATCATCGCCTCCGGCACGGGTTCGCTCGTGAAGTCGCGCACGGAGCGGTGATTGAGCAGCCGTCCGAGATCAGGCAAACCCTCGGGGGCGGGCGTGCCGAAGCGGGCCGCCCAGGCTTCGGCCGTTGATTCTTGGAACATGCCCTTAGAATGCCCCATCCGGGCGGGCTAGCGCAGGGCTTGCCACAAGGAGGTGAGGGCCTGGGACACCGCCCGCAACCGCACGGTGCGCCGGTCACCCCGGAAAGCGAACTTCAACGCCTCGGCGCGGTCCGGCCCGGCCAGCCCGATCCAGACTTCACCCAGGCGGCCTTCGGGGGCGTCCGGCCCCGCGTAGCCCGTCACCGAGAGGCCCCACGTCGCCCCGAGCCGCTCCCGCACCCCTTGCGCCATCGCCACCGCGCACTCGTTGCTCACTGCACCGGGGCCATTCAGCACCGCCTCCGGCACTCCCAGGTGGGCGTGTTTCACCGCCTCGGTGTAGGAGATCACCCCGCCCACAAAGACATCACTCGCGCCCGGGATCTCGGTCAAGCGCGCGCCGATCCCGCCGCCGGTGCAGCTTTCGGCCACCGCCAGGGTCTGCCCCTCTCGCCGGAGCAAGCTCAAAATCACCTCGGGCAATGTCTCTTCGTGCGCGCCGTAGCAATGCTCGCCCGCCTTCGCCCGAATCAGTTGCTCAACCTGCCGCACGCGTTCCCGCCCGGTTTCATCATCCGCATCGGCAATGCGCAAATGCACCTCGCCGGGTTTGGCGTAGGGGGCTACGGTCGGGCGCTCGCCCTCCATCAGCTCAGGGAATTGCGCCGCCAGCAAGCTCTCGCCAATCCCCACAAACCGCAACGTGCGCCGGTACAGCGGCACCCCGCCCCTGCCCCGCAGCAATTCGCGCACGGGGCCGTCCAGCATCGGCAAGAACTCGTTCGGCGGCCCGGGCAGGGCCAGCACGCCGCCACCGCCTTCCGTCGGCACCCAAAAGCCCAGGGCCGTACCGTTGGCATTCGCCACCCATTCGCCCCCTTCGGGCAGGTCGGCTTGGCGGCCATTCAGCTCCACCCACGCTACGCCTCGAGAGCGGAAGAACGCCTGCAGCCGCCGCACCACCGTCTCATCGCGCACCATCGGGCGCCCCAGTATCTCGGCGATGGCGTAGCGGGTGAGGTCATCCTCGGTCGGCCCGAGCCCGCCAATGGTGATGACGATCTCGGCCCGGCTCTGGGCCAAGCGCAAGGCCTCCACCAGTCGGCCCTGGTGATCGCCCACGGTTTGCCGGTGGCGATGGTGGATGCCCCATTCGGCCAGCCGTTGCCCAAGGGCGGCGGCATTGGTGTCCACCGTATCGCCGAGCAACAACTCCGTGCCGACCGAGATGATTTCTGCGTGCATGGCTTCTCCTGAGTTTGCCCTCTCCGTCCTACGCGTTCGGTACAAATCCGGCACAAAAAAGTCCCCCGGGCCGTAGCCCGAGGGACTCGCTCCATGCGAAGCGCTCAGCCCCCGCACTGGCCGGCCGTGCCGTTCAGGGGGATCGGTCCGCGCGGGGTCAACAGGTAGTTGCCGCCGCCACTCTGTTGCCGGTGGCAACCGCAACCACACGAGTTGCAGCGTTGCTGCTGGCAAGAGCAACCGGGGCGCTGGCCGTAGCCGTAGCCGTTGATCCCGGTTTGGTAGAAGTTCGGCACGCCCGGCATGCGGTTCATCCGCACGATGACGTACGGAGAAACCCAAGATTCCGGTCGATTTATCGGCGCCATCTGGCCTTGGCGGATGGTGTAGAAAACATCCCAGGTGTGGGGGCTGCTCCAGCGGATTTCGGCGACGCTGATCATCGTGCCGATCGGCTGACGACCGAGGTAGAGCACCAAGATCTGCTCACGGCTCCAATCGGCCACTTCCGGGGCGCGGCGATCGAACCCATTCTGGTTGAAATTGTTCTGCTGGTAGTAACCGCCCGTGAGGTTGCGAACGTTGCGCAGGTTGCTATAGAACCGCTCCCAACTGCCTTGGTCCACGATGACCCACGCGCCGGACGAAGTGAACGTCGCCTCGTGCGCTTGGGCGATGGTGCGCCACGAAATCGGGGTGTAGAGCGGGTCGTAGCCGCCCAAACCGTACTGCTGGCTGCTGCCCTGGTTCCACTGCGCCCAGGCGGGAATAGTGGCGAGCACCGCCAGCATGGTCATAAAGATCCGACGCAAAATCATGGTCTTTTCGGGTTGCAAACGCAAAGCCCTCTGCATTTTGGACGATTTGCGTCCGGGAGAGTTTCAGAAACCAGTAAGGAGAGGGGCGGAACACTCAAAAAAGAGTGGTGCCGGGGGCGGGACTCGAACCCGCACGACCTTATGAGCCAGCGGTTTTTGAGACCGCCGCGTCTACCATTCCGCCACCCCGGCGTGACGCTCATGATACACCGTGAGGCCGATTAGGAGAGCGGTTGGACCCGCGCCTGCGGCAACAGGGCGTCGAAATCGGCCCGCTGGCCGATATCCGAACCCGAGGTCATCGCGGTCGCCGCCCCCGCCGCTAGCCCGTAGCGGAGAGCTTCAGATTCGGAGAGTCCCGAGGTGAGGGCGGTCAGGACTCCGGCCACCATGCTGTCCCCGCTGCCAATGGTGCTGCGAGCTTCCACGGGGATGGGCAAGCCGTGCCAAGTGCCACGTGGCGAGGTCATCACGGCCCCGTCCGCACCTAAGCTAATCACCACGAACCCCAGGTCACTGCCTTGGGCCACCAGTCGCTGGTGTAGCTCTTGGGCCGCCGCCGCTACATCGCGGATCTCCGGCAGCGAGCGGCCCAGCAGGCGCTCAGCCTCGCTTCGGTTGGGCTTGATGAAATCTAGGCACTCGCCCATGGCATGTTGCATCACCTCGCCATCGGCGTCCACCATCACGCGGCAACCCGCCTCATGGGCGCACCGGGCGAGATCGGCAATGACGTTGCGAGGGAGGGAAGGCGGCACCGACCCCGCAAACACCACCCACTCTCCTGCTTCCGCTTGCGCGGTGAGTTCCGCCCGCAGGGCTTCAAACTCCGCCGGCAAAATCGACGGGCCGGGTTCATTCAGCGTGGTGGGCGGGCCATCCCCGCTCTCGATGCTCACATTGGTGCGGGTGGGCGCGGCAATGTTGGTGCAGCGCTCCGGCACGCCTTCCTGCGCCAGGCGCAGGCGCACGTAATCGCCCGCTTCGCCGCCCAGGAACCCCAGCGCCACCGTTTTCGCGCCCAAGCGGGTGGCCACGCGGCTCAGGTTCAGGCCTTTGCCCCCGGCGTCAATTTCGGTTTGGGTCACGCGATTGGTGTCGTGCACCCGCAGCCCCGCCACAAACAGGGTGCGATCCACGCACGGATTGAGCGTGACCGTGACGATCATACGGTCATGGCTTCGACCAGCAACAGCCGGTCGGGGTCAATGTGGCGCTGGGTGCTCAGCACGTAGCTCAGCGGATTGGCCACCAGCTTGTCGCCGTAGACCCCCACCATCTCGCCGTGAAACCCGCTGATCAATCGGTTCGCCGCAAAGGCCCCCAGTCGCAAAGCCAAAACCCGATCGAAAGCGGTGGGCGAGCCGCCCCTTTGCATGTGCCCCAGCACCAAATAGCGCGTTTCGTAGCCCGTGTTCTTGCTCACAAAGTCGGCCACGTCGGCGGCGCGCGCGGCGCCCTCGGCCACCACAATGATGCTGCTGCGCTTGCCCTTGGCGCGCTGGCGCTTCAGTCGGTCGCAGATGTTGATGAGCGAGAATGGCACTTCGGGCACCAGCACGGCTTCTGCGCCACTCGCAAGGGCGACTTCCACGGCAATGAAGCCGTTGGCCCGCCCCATCACCTCGATCACAAATACGCGGTCGTGAGAATAGGCGGTGTCGCGGATCTTGTCGATCGCGTCGAGAGCGGTGTTGTTGGCGGTGTCGAATCCAATGGAGTAATCCGTGCCCGCAATGTCGTTGTCAATCGAGCCCGGCACGCCCACCACCGGGAACTTGAATTCTTCGTAGAGCTTGCGCGCCCCGGTCAGGGAGCCGTCCCCGCCGATCACCACCAAACCTTCCAGGCCGAGTTCCTTCACGTTCTCCATGGCCTGTTCACGGCCGACTCGCTCGCGGAACTCGGGGCATCGCGCCGTGTGCAGTTGGGTGCCCCCTCGGTCAAGGATGCCGCTCACGGTGCCGGATTCCATCCACAGCCCTTCGCCGGAGATGACGCCTCGCCAGCCGTGTCGAAAACCGAATACGCCGACGCCCCGCCCCAGGGCCGCCCGCACCACGCCGCGCACGGCGGCATTCATGCCGGGGGCATCTCCCCCACTGGTGAGAACTCCAATGCTGTTCATGGCGGTGCTTGCTCGTTTATTCTACGGGTTCAGCCTGCACCGTTGCAGGGCTCAAATTGGTTGCCGTTGGGCAAAAAAAACGGGGTCGAGAGCATATAGTCACTCTCGACCCCGTCGGGTTTGGTGCCATGGGCACCGGGATCATGAGGGCTTAGTTAATGGATTGGCCCGTCGCGTACGTGGCGCTGCGTTGCACCCACGTCACAAAGGTGTCGTAGTTGTCGAGGACGTTGCGGGGCATCCGCACGTACTCGCGCATGGGTTCGGCATCCGGGTTAGCGCGCAGTTCGTCGGCTCCCAACTCCATGGCGGCGGATCGGTCTTCCGGTGATAACTTCAGGCCAATATCTTCTCCCACCAAGTAGGCAAACATCTTCTCGCCGCTGTAGATGGCCATCCCTTCGAACATTCGTCGGGCTCGGACGTCCATCCCTTCGGCGGCTTTCATCATTTGTTCATAACGTACCGGCCGATAGATCATTCTTTGAACCTTCCCCTAAACGGAGATTGAGCGTTTCCGCCCAACGCGGGCCGTTCCTCCCGCACCCCCAATGATACCCTTTCTGGGGCCCTGGCGTTGCATTTTGTGGGGGTAACTTGCCGCCATGGCCGCGCGCCGACTCATCCTCATCGATGGCTTCAGCCTCATGTTCCGGGCGTTTTACGGCACCGGCTTCATGAGCACGAGCGATGGGCGGCCCACCAATGCGCTGTTTGGGTTCACCGGGATGTTGCTTTCGTTGCTGACCGAGCACAAGCCGGATGCGCTGGTAGTGTGCCTGGATCCGCCGGGCAAAACCTTCCGCCACGCCGAGTACGCGGAATACAAAGGCACCCGCCGCGAGACGCCCAATGAGCTCAACCAGCAGCTCGAGTTCATGCGCGAACTGGTGCGCGCCTTCCATCTTCCGGTGATGGAGATGCCCGGCTACGAAGCCGACGACGTGGTCGGCACCCTGAGCTATTTGGGCGAAACTAACGGCTACGACACTTTCATCGTCACCGGCGACCTCGACAACTTGCAACTGGTGGACCACGCGGTGACCGTGATGACGACCCGGCGCGGCGTCAGCGACGTGGTGATGTACGACCCTGAAGCGGTGCGCGAACGTTACGGCTTCGGCCCCGAAGCCATCCCCGATTACAAGGCTCTGGTGGGCGACACCAGCGACAACATCCCGGGCGTGCCGGGGATTGGCGACAAGTCGGCCTCGGCCCTGCTACAGCAGTTCGCGACCATCGAAGACCTGCTGGAACGAATGGACGAGGTGCCGGAGAAGTTCCGCAAGAAGATCGTGGGCAACGAAGAGCAAATGCGCAAGAGCAAATGGCTGGCCACGATCATCCGCAATGTGCCGCTGGAATACGACTTCGCGCCCTACGCCCTCACCGCCGAGCAGATCAATGAAGCGGTGGCGATGATGCAGTCGTTGGAATTCCGGCAGTTTTCGCGCAAGGTGCCGCAGGTGCTGGCCGCCTATGCCCAAGCCAGTGACACCCCCGTGGTGGTGGCCGCCGTGGAGCGCGAGGCCATTGAGCCGACCGAAACCGCTCGCCCCCGCGACCTCGCCGACCTACAGAAGTTCGTTGGCGATGCGCCGTGGGCGTTGATGCCGCCGCGCGCCGCTGCCCAACCCGGGATGTTTGATGAAGAGGACGCCGGCGAAGGCACCGTGGCGGTGGGCACCCGCCTGGCTTACGCGCCTTGGTCGGTGGTGCGCGAGCTTCTGGCGCAAGACCCCTCCCGCGCCACCGGACACGATGTCAAGCCGGTTTTCCACGGCCTGGACACTTGGACGGCTCCGGGCTTCGACACCATGCTGGCCGCCTACGTTCTGCAGAGCGGGCGGACGAACTACGAACTGGATGACCTACTGGCGGGCTACTTGGACGGGGTGCGCCCGCCCAACCCGGACCACCGGGTGCTTTATCTCCACCCTCTGCGCGAGGTGATGGCCGCCCGCCTGGAGGCCGAGAAGCAGACGTCGGTGTACTACGAAATCGAAGGGCCGCTGGTGCCGATCCTGGCCGACATGGAGGACTGGGGGATTCGGCTGGACCCCGATTACCTCCGCGAATACAGTGCGCGGCTGGGCGAAGAGGTGGTCGAGATTCAACGCCGCGCGTGGGAGATTGCGGGCGAGGAGTTCAACCTGGGTTCACCCAAGCAGATTGGGGAAGTGTTGTTTGAGCGCATGCAACTGCCTGGGGGCAAGCCCACCAAAACGGGCTGGGCGACCGGGGTGGAAGTACTGGCCGATCTTGCCATCGAGCATCCGATCGCCGCCGAGATCCTGCACTACCGCGAACTCACCAAGCTGCGCGGCACCTACGCCGATGCGCTCCCTCGGCTAGTTGCGGACGACCAGCGGCTGCACACCAAGTTCAACCAGACCGTGGCCGCCACGGGCCGCCTGAGCAGCAACGAACCCAACCTGCAGAACATCCCCATCCGTACGGAGTTGGGGCGGCAGATTCGGCGGGCGTTCATCCCGGCCGACGGGTTCGAACTGGCCAGCTTCGACTACAGCCAGATCGAGCTACGCATCTTGGCGCACTTGTGCGAAGACGAAGCGCTGACGCAGGCCTTTCGCGACCACGTGGACGTCCACTCGGTGACTGCCGGGCTGATGTTCGGGATGGAAACCGAGGCGGTCAGCAAGGAGCAGCGCCGCCTGGCCAAGATGCTGAACTACGCGGTACTGTACGGGGTGACCGAATACGGCCTGGCCCAGCAACTCGGCACGGGGTTCGGGGTGAGCGAAGCCAAGGCCCTCATCAAGCAGTACAACGAACGCTTCCCGCGCGTGAAGGCCTTCACCGAGATCGTGGTGGAAGATGCCCGCAGCCGGGGCTTCACGGTGACCATGACGGGTCGCCGCCGCTACTTCTCGGACATCCACGCGGGCAACCGCACGGCCCGGCAGTACGCCGAGCGCCAAGCCATGAATGCCCCCATCCAGGGCACCGCCGCCGACATGATCAAGCTGGCCATGCTGCGCATGCCGAAGCTGCTGGAGGGCACCGGCATCCGCATGCTGCTGCAGGTGCACGACGAACTGGTGTTCGAGGTTCCGCAAGGGCAGCACGCCCCGCTGGAACCCATCCGCGAGGCCATGGAGCAGGCGTTGCCGCTCAATGTTCCGGTGGAAGTGGACGCCAAGATCGGCCCGAACTGGCTGGACATGACCCCCATCGCCCGCCCGAACTAACCCCAAGCCAGCCACCATGGGAGTCATCCAGCGCGAGTTTGAATCGGACCGACGAGACATCGAATCGTGGGTCATGCTCCCGCTCGCCGGGCTGTACGCCCTCGGCTGGATGAGCTATGAGCTGATGTATAAGCTCGGGATCAAGCGGCCCCAGCAGCCGCACTCACCCATCGTGTGCATCGGCAACTTGCGCGTCGGCGGCAGTGGCAAATCGCCGGTGGTCATCCACGTCGCGCAGGTGTTGCAGGGGCAGGGGCGCGAGGTCGTCATTGGGTGCAACGGGTACCGCAGTCCGCGTCAAGAGGGGGCGAGCTTGGCCCCGGCCGGGCCGCTCGACCCGAAGGAATGGGGCGATGAACCCGCCATGATCCGCGAGGCTTTGCCCGATGTGCCGCTGGTGGTGGGGCGCAAGCGCGTGGATGCTGCGGCGCTAGTAGCGGCTCATCACCCCGGTGCGGTGCTTTTAATGGATGATGGGTTCCAACATTTGCCGCTGCGGAAGGATGTGAGCATTGTTCTGGACCCCGAGCGGCCGGTGAACTCGTTCTGCCTGCCCGCCGGCCCTTACCGTGAGCCCCGTGGGGCGGGGCGGCGCAAAGCTGACTTGCTCTTGCCGAACGACCAATTCTCAGTGCAGCCGTTCATTCGAGGGATTGAGTGGACGAAAGGCGAAGTGAGGGCGCCCGCGCGGGTGGCGACCCTCACGGCCATCGCTTATCCGCACCGCATGGTGATGACGGCCGAGCATTTGGGTTATGACGTAGTGAGTGGCGTGGCCCGCCCCGATCACGACCCACTCGATGATCCGCAGCTCCTCAGCCGCATCCCGGCGGACCTGCCCATTCTCACCACGGCGAAGGACTGGGTCAAGATTCGGCAACGGCCCGACGTAGAATCGAGAGCTTGGGGAATCCTGCAGTACGGCGTCACGATCGAGCCGGCGGCGGAGTTCGCCAAGTGGTTGGGCGCGCGCATCGCCGCGAAGTAGTTCTATGAGTCAACGTCGGAAGGCCCTGGTCGGCAAAGCGGGGGAGTGGCTGCTCCGCACGCTCCGGCGTCGGCTGGTGGGTCGCCCGGATGAGGTGATCGAGGCCACGGGGCGACGGTGGGGCCGCATCCTTCAGCGGGTGGGACGCCGCACCGAAGTGGCGGACCGGAACCTGGCGATGGTGTTCCCCGAGTGGTCACCGGAAGACCGGGCCCGAGTGGTCCGCGAGGTTTACGAACACTTCGGTACCGTAAGCGCGGATTTCTTAGCCTATGCCGAGCGGCCTTTGCCCGAACTGGAGAGCAAGATCACCGTGGTGGGGCGCGAGCACCTGGAAGCCGCCCTGGCCGAAGGGCGCGGCGTGTTGCTGGCCACCGGCCACTTGGGACACTGGGAACGCATGGCCGCGTGGCTGTCGCGGTCGGGTTACCCCCTCAACGTGGTCATCCGTTCCGCCGACACCGGCGGCGTGGACCGCATCATCAACGATCTTCGGCGGGCGTCTGGCACCACCATCATTCCGCGCGGCGAGGCCACCCGCCCGATCCTCGATGCCCTGAAATCGAACCAAATCGTCGGCATCCTGAGCGACCAGAACGACTCCAGCGCGTTCGTGCCGTTTTTCGGCCACCCCGCGGGGACGAACCTCGGGCTGGGCGTGATTCACGAACGCACCCGCGCCCCCATCCTGCCCGCTGTGTGTTGGCGCACGGGCGTGGGGCAGTATGAAATTCACTTCTTTACGCCCCTCATGGTCACCCCCGAAGGCGAGAAGGGCGTGGCGACGATGCAGGCGGTGCACGCTTGGCTAGAAGAGCAGATCCGCACCCGCCCTGCGCAGTGGCTGTGGATTCATGACCGGTGGCGGGCCGCCCGCCGCAAGGGGCTGCTGTGAGCGCGCCCCGCATCCTCATTGTGCGGTTCGCCGCCATTGGCGACTGCGTGATGGCCGCATGGGCGGTAACAGCTTTGCGCCGCCAGTTCCCCGAGGCGTTCATCGGCTGGGCGGTGCAACGCGAGCCGGTGCCGGTGCTAGCCGTGCCGGACCTGGTGAACGAGGTGGTAGTGTTTGACCGTCGGCGCTGGAAGAACATGAGCGGCCCGGCGGCTTTCCGGGAGCAGTGGGCGCAGTGGATGCGCCTGCGGCAACTCAATTTTGATGTCGGGTTTGACTTTCAGGGGCACAGTAAGACGGCTTTGGCCCTGCGGCTTTCTGGGGCGAAGCGGCGCATCAGCACCCGCGCCACCGACGCCTTGGCGCGAACCCTGAACCCTCCGGCCGCCCTCGCCGGGGACGTGACGCACGAAGTGGACCGAGCGATGGCAGCTGCCCGCCTGATCTCTCCTCTGGAAACCCCCGAGCGCCCGATCATGCCCAACTTGGAGGCCGAAGTGGCAGCGTTTCGGGCTGAGTTTCCGGGCCGACTGATTACGATCCAGACCGGGGCTACGGAGTCCGTCAAGCGGTTCGCCCCCGAGAAGTGGGCGGAAGTCGCGGCCGGGTTGGTCGCGCCTGGAACCCAAATCGTCGCCGTAGGCGGCCCCGGTGACCCGGAAATCCCGCACCCGGCCGTGCTGAACAGGGTGGGAGCCTACGACCTGCGCACCTCCATGGCGCTGGTGGCCGCCAGCCACCTCCACGTGGCCGCCGATACCGGCACCGGGCACATGGCCGCCGCCTACGGCGTGCCGGTGGTGAGCGTATTTAGCAAGAATCGCCCCGAGCGGTTCCGCCCCTACACCACGCAGGGCCGCATCATCCACGGCGGGATGCGTGCTGATGATTCCGACCCGGCGGATGTGATCCACGCCGCCCAAGAGCTTTTGGAGGAATCGTGCGCATCCTCATCGTAAGGTTGAGCGCCCTGGGGGACGTGTGCTGCACCCTGCCGGTGGCCTGCGCGCTCAAGGACGAAGGGATCGCCACCGAAATCGTGTGGATCGCGGACAAGCGGTTCGCTGCCCTGGCGAAGCAGTGCGACGCCATTGACGAAGTCATCACCCTCGAGAAATCCCAGCTCAAAAAGCGGGCCTGGGTGAAGGAGTTAGGCGAATTCGACGTGGCCCTGGATATGCAGGGGCTGCTCAAATCCGGTTTGCTGGTGGGAGCGGCCCGCGCCAAGCGCCGCTTGGGGTTCCACTGGCAGCGGGAGGGGGCGCGGTTGTTCTCTAGCCCCGTGATGCCGGACCCCAGCAGCCTGCATGTGGTGGACCAATACGTGGACGTCGCCCGAGCCCTGGGCTGCCAGACGCACCGCGCCCGCTTTGGCCTCGCCCCCGCGCCGGAAGAGCAAGCCAGCCTGGCCGCTAAGCTGGCCGAGCGAGGTGTGAATGGCCCGGGCTACGCCCTGATCAACGCCGGGGCGGGCTGGGCGAGCAAGCGGTGGTCGCCGGCCAAGAATGCACTCCTGGCCGCGGCTCTTATGGAGCGCGGTCGACCGGTGGTCTTCCTGGGAGCCCCCGGCGATCGCCCGATCTTCGACGAAGTGTTATCCCACTGCACGACGCCCCCGGTGGACATGGTGGGCCACACCAGCGTGGCCGAGCTCACCGCCCTCATCCACGGGTGCGCGGTCCACATCGGCGGGGATACCGGCAGCACCCACATTGCCGCCGCCCTGGGCAGCCCCTGCGTGGGCATTTACAAGGTGAACGATCCGCGCCGGACGTGTCCGTACGGGCAGTTCATCCACACCCTTGAGGGTGACCCCGATCCCAACGACGTGCTTAAGGTTGCGGAGCGGGCGTTGGCGGGTTAGGCACGGTACCCGCGCGTTCATCCGTCTTGGGGCTGAACATCGGGTTCGTAAATCGGCCCGGCTCACCCAGGGGTTTACGTGTTTGGGTTTCGAAGTTGACCGTGAACAAGCGTCCCCGCCCTTGGTCATCCTTGCCGACGTAGACAATCATCTTGCCGTTGGGGTGCCATGCGGGCATCTCGGCCGGGCCGGGCACGATGGGCTGCGCCTTCTGCACGCCACCTTCTTCGGGCGGGAAGATGATGAGCGCATCGCTCTTGAACTGACCCTCCTTCAGCGTCCCGGCAGATCCGATGATCGCGGTGCCGTCGGGTGCGAAGGCGGGGTGGCGCAGCACCTGGTCGTTGCTGGCCGAGAACGCGACCGTCATGTTGGGCGGAGCGCCTTCTGCCGTGGGGCGCGCAATGAACATCACGTTTTCGAACGGCACGGTGAGCTCACCGTCCTTCTTGAACTGCTCGGGAATGCGCGGGTCGTTGGGGTCCGGCCACTTGTAGCCTTCGATGGCCACGGCCGCAACCCCGTTGGGGAGCACGTCGAGGTCGATGCGATCGCCCGCCGCCAATTGCACCGGCGGGTAGGGCATCCCACTGGTATCCGTGCCTAAGCGGTTGTAGATCAACAAGAATCCGCCTTCTTCCCGGCGCATCACGGCATAAAGGGCTTGGTCGCTCCCGGCCCAATAGGCGGAACTGAAGGACGTGCCCAGCGTGGCGTAAATGCCACTCACCGCCCCGCTCATGCCGCTCGCGCCTTCTTCTTGCGCGCCGCCCCGGTTCATGCTCGGCGGCGGGAGGATCTGCGTGAGCTTTTGCGTGCGTTGGTCAATCCGGTGCACCAGGCCGCTGACGATGACAATCCCTCCGTCATTCTGCAGGGCATCGCCCGATTGCGGGTACCACAGGCCGGCGGCGTTGCGGGTGCCCCGGGGCATGCGCAGTTCGGCGTCTTGGGTGTCCGGTTGCCAGCGGTAAACGCTAAAGCTGCCGCCCTCGCGGTTGCTAATCAGCATCACCTTGTTGCCGTCGGGGCGCCAGGTGGCCTCGATATCATCCTCTTGGTCCGCCGAACCGGAAAGCGTCGTTTTGGCTCCGTCCGGGTTGAAAACCACAGTGCGGTAGCCCTCGTCGGTGTCCTCCACCGCCAGCACCCAGCCTTCACTCGCCACGGTGCCCACGTCGCCCGGGTCCTTGGCGTAGTTGCGGAACATGGACCACCCGATGAAGATGGCGATGATGGCCACGGCCCCGATGATCAACCGACGAAGATTCTGTTTGTGCATGATGGTTCTGTTGTGAAGTTAAGAAAATGGTGCCCGGTCGTTAGGGGGCGGATTGGTCTCGAGCTGAACCGCATAGCGGCCCTGCCCCGGAAGATATCCCTCGGGCGCCAATTCTCGGTACATGAAGGTGCGATACCACCAGAAGCCGACGCCGATAAGGACGAGGCAAATCACCCAATAAAAGCACCCATGAAAGCGTTCTCTGCACATGTTGGTTCATATCAGTTACGGGGTGGGTGCCCATTGGTTGCCAGGCTGAATACGGGCGCCGTTGGCAAAATCGGTGCCGCGCATCGCTTTCTTACCCTCTGGCTGGACTTGGCGGAGTACCAAGGCGCCGCCCGGTAAGGCGATGACGAACTCGGGGCGGGTGCCCACCACGGTTCCGGCGGGAGAAGTGGAGGCTACGGGTCGCACGTCGCGCAGCTTCAGTCGACCCCAACGGGTTTGGATCCACGCCCCGGGCACCGGGGTCATGGCGCGGTAGCGGCGATAAGCCAGATCGAAGGGTTCATCCGCCGGGATTTCCGCATCGCTCGGCAAGATCTTGGGGGCCATGGTGGCGGCGGCGTGGTCCTGCGGCGTGGCGACGTACTGACCACTGCCCAAGGTTGCGAGGTGCGCGGCCAACAGTTGCCCGCCCATGTCGGCAAGGCGGTCATAGAGCTCGCCCGCCGTCTCGTCGGGCGAGATGGCGCACGTCTCCATCGCGATGATGTCGCCGGTGTCCATCCCCGCGTCCATACGCATCAAAGTAACACCAGAAAACCGATCTCCGTTCCAAATGGCATGCTGCACCGGCGCAGCGCCCCGGTAGGCCGGGAGCAGGGACCCGTGGATATTGATGCACCCGTGCCGGGGGACGTCGAGCAGAGCTTGCGGGAGAATTTGCCCGTAGGCGGCCACCACAAAGAGATCGGCATCGAGTTCCTTGAGTCGCTCAATCACCTCGGGACGGCGGCAACGTTCGGGCGTCTCGACGGGCAAGCCTAACTCGAGCGCGCGCGTTTTGACCGGGGTCATCACGGTTTTGAGTCCGCGCCCGGTGGGGCGATCCGGCTGCGCGATGACCAATGACGTCACGGACGCCACGGCCTCAAGCGAGGGAATGGCGAACGGAGCCGTCCCGAAGAAAACGATCCTCATTCGTCGTCCATTTCGGAGGGCGGCGTCTCCCAGTGCAGCGTGGCGGGGTCGGCCTTGTCAATAAAGAGGATCCCGTCCAAGTGATCCACCTCGTGCTGGGCGATGCGGGCGGCCAGTCCTTCCATCTCGAACTCCACCTCACGTCCACGCTTATCAAGGCCCTTAATCACGATGGATTCCGCTCGCTCCACGTCGCCGTAGAGACCGGGCAAGCTGAGGCAGCCTTCCTGGGCAATCACGGTCTCTTCCGAGAACTCGGTGATCTCCGGGTTGATGAGCACAATCGGGCGGTCATCGGGGCTAATCACCACGATCCGCTCGCGGATCCCCACCTGGGGGGCGGCCAGGCCAATGCCATTGGCTTCGCGCATCATGCGCACCATGTTTTCGCCAATGTTCTTGATGCGAGTGTTGACCCGGGCCACCGGCGGGCACTTTTCACGAAGGATCGGACTGGGGATCTTCGTAATCGGTCGCTTATCGCTGACCTCATAGAGGTAACGGAATTCAGCCGGGACAACGATATCCATGGGTTCATTATGGCGGGCCGGAGGTCAGCCCTTCTGGCCCCTTTTGCTGGCCCAAAGAGCCTATCTCCATTTCGTGGCAGTTAAAGTGCGATGCCGGCGACCGTAGGAAAGCTCCATGCCCTTTTTGCCTATTGCTCCCGTCGCCCCGGTGAATGACTTGCAACTGCGCGAACCGTTGCCGGCCGTGGTTGTCAGTAGTCCCCCCACGATTGACGGGGAAATCGGGGAAGGTGAATGGCAAGAATCAGCCCGCCGCGAAGGCTTCTATGACCGTGACACCGGCCTGCCCAGCGACGAGCGCGCCGAGTTTTGGCTGTGCTACGACGGCAAGAACATTTACTTCGCCGGACGGGTTTACACCGATCCTAAGAAGCTAGTGGCGGAAGAGTATCGGCAGAATGTCAGCCTCGGCGGGAATGACCAAATGCGTTTGTCGCTCGACCTCTTGGGGCAGGGGACGGGGGGAGACGAATTTGGGATCAACCCGCGGGGGGCCACCGAAATCGAGCTGAACGGAGGGCGCGCGGCCAAGACGGAATGGGTCGGCGAATTTGAAGCCCAGGCGAAGCGGACTGAAACCGGCTGGCAGTTTGAAGCCCGCATCCCTTGGCAGATCGTTTCCCCGGCCCCGGCGGGCCTTCGCGACGCCCGGTTCGACGTGGAATGGTTCCGCAGCAACAAGTCGAATACGTACTCCTACGCCTACACGCGTGATGACCGCACGCGCAACCCACAGTGGGCCGGCGTGAACGTGCCCAAGATTGAAGGCAACGACCAGTTCTTGCTGCTGCCCTACGCCTTTGTGGGGGTGCGCGAAGATGAGAAGTTCGAGAGCCAGGTTGGCCTGGACTTCAAGCGCCAGTTGCCCGGGGGGCTTAGCCTTGTTGGCACCATCAACCCCGATGATGTGAACATCGAGAACGACATCTTGTCGCTCGATTTCAGCTACTTTGAGCGGTTGGCGGGTGAAACGCGGCCGTTTTTCCAGGAAGGTCAGAACTATTTCCGCACCGGATTCGAGGCTCAACTCTTTGCCAGCCAACGGACTAGCAACATAGACACCGGCATCAAGATCTACGGGGACGTGGATGCGACCACCCGGATGGGTGCCTTGGCCGTGACGGACTTTGGTGACCAGGTTGCTAGCGTGTTCTCGCTCAGTCGTCGCTGGAGTCCGCAGCTCGTGACGAGTCTCGCGTACGTGCGCAACGATCAAACCGGACGTTACAATGAAGCGGGCCAACTGAACTCGAGCTACACCCTCGGGGACACGACGTATTACCTGCTCACGCAGTTCACCGACGACGAGCAACAGCGAAGCGGAAGCCGCATCTCCTCCGGGGTTATCATGGATACGGCGAAGTGGTACGCCGACTTGGAATACACCGAAGTCACGCCGAACTTCTTCCCGCGCATTGGCTTTGCGCCGGAGCGGGATTTTCGGCGAGTGGGGCTGTTTACCCGCTACGGCGAGCAGCTGACGATCCCGGGCGTGCTTGAGTGGGGAGTTGGCTTGAACCTCTCCTCGTCCCATCGCTTCAACGGCGCCTTCTACCGCGATGACGTGGGGGCAAGTGCCGACTTCAGCCTGCTGAACGGACTTGGATTTAGCCTGGGTTACAGCGCCGGCCGCTTCGAGCAGTTCCACGATCGCAGCTTCAGCATCGGGGCGACTTACCCCTACAACGATCCTTACCGCCTGGTGCGGGCCGAGATTGCCTGGTCTCGTTTCCAGGACCGCGAGCGCCGCGACTTGGAGCTTGGCCTGCAGTACCGCGTCACCCCGTTCACGCAGCTGTCCCTCAGCAACGAGTTCGTGGAATTTGATGGCGATGCGGAAACGCAGATGGTGCTCGTGGCCACGCACGACCTGGGCAAGTTCGAAGGCGTGTCCTTCCGCTTGGTGCGCCGCAATGACGACTACAACTGGAATGCGTCGTACCGTCTGAGCGGACGCCGGGGCACGGAGATGTTCCTGATTGTGGGCGACCCGAACAGCCGCACCTTCACTAACCGGTTGGCCTTCAAGCTCGTCACGCCGATGACGTTGGGCTTCTAACGACTCTCAGCAGACACGAAAAACCCCCGGCGGCCATTCTCGGCTACCGGGGGTTCTTGATGTCAATTCAGCGGCTTAGCCGGCGACTTCGCTTTCAATGCCGCGTCGCACGACGAGGAACTTCATGCGGCCGGGCTTGAACTGCTCGCGCAGGGCCTCAATCGCCTTGTCCACGTAGATCGTGCCACCGCAGTAGAACAGGTCCACGGCCGCGTAGCGGTGCTCGGGCCACGTGTGGATGGTGTAGTGCGATTCTTGGATGATAACCGCGCCGGAAACACCCCACGGCTCGAACTCGTGGAACGATTCGTCCACCACGGTCGCTTCGCTCACAATCGCGGCGTCGCGCATGGCCTTGCCAACGGTCGAGACCTTCTCCAGCGACGTTTGGTCGCAATCGAAAAGCTCGATCAGCAAGTGGGAGCCCAGCGAGGGTTGCTCGCTCGAACCCAGCGGCAAGCCGGACTGATCCTTGAGCAACCAGGCTTCAAAGCTGTCGGCGTTTTCGCTGTGAATCAGCTGCCAGCCGGCATCATTGGGGATGGACGGCGGGTCGGCCACGGCTTGCTTAGGCTCGCTGCGGCGGAATCGGTCGGCGATGCGTGAAAACCACGAACCGCGGGCGCTGTGCGCCATCGGAACAACTGCGGCCAGCGCGGCCGCGCTCATCAGGATTTGCGTATAGGTAGCCAATCAAGTTTCCTTCGGCCACTTGCGTGACCGTGAAGTCAGTTCCGGAGGTGAACCCGGAGAAACCCGACAGAACGACACACGAATCGGACAGCAGGCCGTCGTCCACCCGATAGGCCTACGGGATGTCGCCTTGAGAGCCGTCCCGCATCCTATTCCCCTCACTTTCGAGGAGACGTCCAATTCGCTTAGGCGCCTTTGACTACCGGCAAGCCGAAGTTTGCGGCGCAGGAACGCATGATACCAAACTCAATCTAGGCTTGAGTCCGATTCCGTGCGTTCCTTTGCAGTAAGGCGCAATTTAGGGGCCAATCGTTTCGCGGATTGGGCCCGTCGGCGCAAATGAGGGGTCAACTTCTTCTTTGACAACCTCGCCATCCGTGATGTGGATCACCCGGTTGGCGTGGGCCAGCATCGAGGGGTCGTGGGTCACGATTACCAGGGCCCCCTCGCCTCGGTGCCGCACCAACAGGTCCACTACGGCCAGGCCATTGGTGTGGTCCAGCGAGGCGGTGGGTTCGTCCGCGAAGATGATGGAGCGGCCCCCCAGGAGGGCGCGGGCCACGCACACGCGCTGGCGTTCCCCGCCGGAGAGCTCGTGCGGCAAGCGGTGCGATTTGTGCCCGATGCCGAGGTCCAGCAGCAGTTCCTGCGCCTTCTCGCGGGTGCCCACCCCCGGCGAGCCGACCAACACGTTCTCCAGCGCGCTCAAGTAGCCGATGAGGTAGGGGTATTGGAAGACGATGCCGAAGTCCACCAGTCGCAAGCGGGCGCGTTCGGGTTCGCTCATCTCGGAGATGCGCTGGTCTTTGTAGAGAACCTCCCCTGAGGTCGGGCTCTTCAGGCCGCTCATCATGTAGAGCAACGAGGACTTGCCGCTCCCACTGGGGCCGAGAATCCCCAGGAACTCGCCCGGGCGCACCGTCAGGTTGATGTGCCGGCAGGCGTAAAGGTCCTTGCCTTGGTCCTTGTAGACCAACGAAGCTTGGCGGAGTTCAATCATGCCAGTCGTCGCTCCACGACGCTTACAGGGTCAAAGGTGCGGAAGCGGCTCCAGATCGCGCCCACCGCCGCCAGGAAGATCATGACCGGCACCGGGATGGTGTAGAGCAAGGCCGATCGGTCCCACACATCCAGCGCAAAGGCGTTGGGGTCCATGAGGCGGGCCTTCACCAGCTGCAGCATGCCTTGCGCCGCCGCCACACCGAGAATCCACCCCACCAGCACCACGGCGATGCTTTCGCCCAGCACCCGCCGGATGAGGTCGCGGCGGGTGTAACCGAGGGCCTGAAGCAAGCCGAATTCTTGGATGCGCTGCGACTGGTAGATGTTGATCAGCATCGCCATCATCAGCGTGATCACCGCCACCAGGGTGAAGATCACCACGTTCAGGATTTGGTAGAGGATACGGAACATGCCGTTCGTTTCCTCTTCCAGCAAGAAGTAGGCGAACACCCGCAGGTTGGCCCCCCGGTACTTCTCATGAATCCAGCGGTCTAGCTTGTCTTGATCGGCCGGGTTCTTCGCGAAGACGAGTGCGCTGTCGTAGGGCGGGAAGTGGTACTTCTCGTGGTACTCGTACGGCATCATCATCGTCCAGTAATCGGTCTGGGCGATACCGACGATCTTCACTGGAAACATCGAGTACGCGTCCGCGTTGTCGGGCTTGAGGAGCGGATCGCCGAGCTTGAGCTTGAGGTTGCGCGCCACGGGTTCGCTAATCAGGGCCTCCGCCTCGCCTGCCTTCGGGTAGCGGCCTTCAATCTTCGTGATGTTAAGGCGCTTGGCGTAGCGGCGCATGTCGTCCTGCCGCATGGCCAGCACCACAAACGGCCACCCGCCCACGATGGACTTCACTTGCGCCTGCGAGCCCCGGATCACGAGAATGGGCTCAATCGGCACGGGGGAGCCGTCTCGTATCTCCTTCCGAATGTTGTGGTCCACGCTGGCGTTGCTGCGCGGCACCAGGCCGGTGTAGTTCTTGCTGTGCTTGTAGATCGTGCGGATGCTGTACGGAATGGAGTTCATCAGCGCGACGATCCCGACGATCAGCAGCACCGCCAGCACGATCACACCAATGAGGGGCAACGACTTGCCCCCATTGCGCACGAGGTATGTGGAGAAGGTGAGAATGCGCTTCATGCGGTCCGTCTCCGGTAGCGCAAGAACACCTCGTTCTCTACGGGGCGGCAAGAAACGAGATCAAAGTTCATCAGGTGTCCGGAGGGCAGGGGTTCGCCGCCGGCGTAGGTGGGCAGGTCACGGCCCAAACGAACCTTGGGCGCGAGGGTCAGAAAGAGCTCATCCACCAAGTCTCGTCGTAAGAACTCGGCGTTGATTTCGCTTCCTCCTTCCACCAGCAAGTGCGTCACCCTCTTATGGATGCGAAGTTCACGAAGGAATGTTTCCCAGTCCACCTCCGATTGGCCTACGGGCCAGAGCGGGAGGCCTGGGGTGGCCCCGGCCACGGCATCTTGCGGAAGCACGACCCAGGCTTCCCCGGTGGAACACTGAAAGAATGAGGCGTTTGGGTCCAGGCGCCCGGTGCGGCTGGCTGCGAGGCGCAGAACTCCTGCCGGCCAATTGATGACCGGTGTGGCGCGCACCGTCTCCGCTCCGATGAGGATGGCCTGGGCGTGCCGCTCCAGGTCGTGCATCGTTGCGTGGTCTCGGCGGCTCCCCAGTTGGGTCACCGGCTCGTGGCGTTCCCCCGAAATGGTTTTCCCGTCAATCGTGCTCACCATGTTGATGAACACGTACGGGCGCTCCGGCGGGGCCGCCGGGAACTCCAAGTCGGGGTAGACGGTCACCAGGGTTTAGGCTCTCAGGTGTTCGCGCATCGCCTTGGCCAGCACGCGGTACGGATTTTCGGCGTAGCGCTCCTCGCCAATCCAGAACGTCGGCACGTTCCAGACCCCCTTTTCGTGAGCTTCATCATCAAAGGGGATGATGAGCGAGGCGTAGCGTCGATCTTCCAGCGCTTCATTCATGGCGATGCGATCCAGGGCACAGGCTTCCGCCAGGTTCAGCACCACCTCGCGCTGCCCAATATCTTGGCCTTCCGCCCAGTAGGCGTGGTAGACGGCATCCAGCAAGGGGTTGATGTCGCCGTGGGCTTTGGCGAACTCCAAGGCCGCCAGGGCGTCGTGCGAGCGAATGGGATAGGGGCGCGAAACCTTCGGCAACTCCATGTTCTCGGCGGCCAGCATCAGCTGGAAGCGGCTAGGAGTTTTCGGCTTGTTCGCCGGGGGTGGCGGCGGGGGCGGCGTGCCATCGTCAAACGGCATCGGCTCGGGATACAACTCGTAGCCGATCCAATCGAAGGAAACCCCAAACTCCTGCTCCAATCGCCGGGCCTGGGCATGGCCAACGTAGCACCACGGGCACACGATGTCGTGCGCCACTGGAATCACAACGCTCATGTTGTGATTCTAACGTGGTGGAGGTGAGAGGCCTTAGGCGGCCTTCTCGGTGCTGGACTGAAGTTGGCTGCGCAGGTAGGCGAGAACTTCCCTCAGGTTGCGGCCATGATCCGGGGCCGTGGCCTGCGCCATGCGCACTGTCACAGGCGAGTTCGGACCGCCACGAAGCTGCGTCCAACCCTCAAAACGGGAGACCAAACGGTCGGTGACCACGTCTACCGATGGGCCAGTGGCCGGCAGGATGACGCCAAAGCTCTCCTTACCGTAGCGGCACACGATGTCCAGGCCACGCACGTTGGTGCGCAAGAGCTCGGCGGCATCGCTCAGGATGTCTTCGACGCTGCCCGGGCCAAAAAAGCCCTGCACCCGGTCCAGTCCGTCGAACTGCACCACCACGACGCTCAAGACACTGCCGTAGCCGATGGCGCGGTGAATCTCTTCCGTCATGCGGCGGCGGAAGTAGGCCTCGCTGTAGACGCCCGTGTGTTCGCAATAGGCTTCTTCGTCGCGGGTCTGGTCGGCGCGCAGGCGTCGGTCGTCCGATTCTTGCTTCATCAAGATGCGGCGCAGCTTGCTCAGCGACTGCCGCAGGATATGCGACACGTAGTTGCACGAGATGCCGAGGCGGTTGGCGATTTCGGTCTGGTTTAGCGACTCGAAGTGAAACAGAGTCAGGACTTCCTTTTCCAGGTCACGCAGCTCTTGCATGGCCGCTTCCAGGAGCAAACGGTCTTCCACGCTCAACTGGTCCGGGCAGAAATCGCCCGCATCCAACCGGTCGAGGTCGCTTTCGCCCTCTTCGTCCACCGACGGGGTGGCATCCAGCGAAGTCACCCGCAGGATATCGTTGGTTTGCAACACATCGCGCACGGTGTCCTCGGCAATGCCCAGTTGGTCGGCAATCTCGCGTTCCGTGGGCGGGCGCTTCAGGTCCGCTTGCAGGGCGGTGCTGGTGCGGTTCACTCGGGCTCGCAGCTCTTGCAGCCAGGCGGGCATACGGATCGTCTGTGAGCGGTCGCGGAGATAGTGCTTAATCTCGCCGGCCACCAAGTGCGTGGCGTAGGTGTTGAATCGCACCCCGGCGTTCGGATCGAATTTGGACAACGCATTGAGCAGGCCGATATAGCCCACTTGGATCAAGTCCTCCACCGGCTCCACCCCTCCAAACCGACGCGCGGTTCTCTCGACGAGGTGAGCATAGTGAACGATGATCAGATCCTTGAGGTCGGGCCGAGGGTTTTGGACGTACTCCAAAACCATCAGTTCCGCTTCACTCAACGCTTGACCGAGAATCTCCGACATTTTCCTTCCTTAGTGATTGCGGGGTGCCATCCGTGCGCCCCCAAGCAGATACATATCAATAGTCGGTGGGGGCAACTGCCTTGCCCCCTGGTAATTACTCCTGAACACTCTGAACTAACTTGAAGATCGGGGCCATCACGCTGATGGCGATAAAGCCCACCACCACGCCGAGGAAGATGATGAGCAAGGGCTCGATCATCGAGGTCAAACCCTTGACCGTTGAATCCACTTCGGCGTCGTAGAAGTCTCCGACTTTCACAAGCATCTCGCTCAGACGACCGGTTTCCTCCCCGACATCGATCATCTGAGTGACCATCAGAGGGAACAAACCGCATTCGGTGAGGGGCACGCACAGGCGGTTCCCTTCGCGAATACTGAGGCGCGTCTTGTCGATCGCTTCGATCAACACGGCGTTGCCCAGCGTTTCTCCCACAATTTCGAGGCCGCGCATCATCGGTACGCCACTGTTAATCAGCGTCCCGAACGTGCGGCAGAAGCGGGCGACGCTCATCTTGAGCGTGAGTTCACCCACTACGGGAATCTTGAGCTTGACCATGTCCAGGCGGTAGCGCCCTTCCGGGGTCTTGCCCCATAGCTTGAGGCCGAAGATCGTGCCGCCCACGAAGAGCAGGATCATCCACCAATAGGCTTGGCAGAAGTCGCCCAACTTAAAGAGGGCAGCCGTGACTGGCGGCATTTCGACGTCCATCCCTTCAAAAATGCCCTTAAAGCGGGGCAGCACGAAGCTGAACAGCGCGAAGAGCATGATCTGGCTGAAGATCAAAACGAGGACCGGATACATCATGGCCCCCTTGATCTTGGCGCGGACCTCGGATTCGTATTCGAGGAACGAAGACAGACGGTCGAGGATGATGTCCAGGATCCCGCCGAGTTCGGCGGCCCGGATCATGTTCACATAAAGTTTGTTGAACACGGCCGGGTGCTTGGCCATCGCTTCGTTGAGCGAAAGACCACCCTTCACGTCCTGAGTAACCGCGACAATACTCGGCTTAAGGATCGGATCCTTGGTTTGCTCGGCCAGGATTTCCAGGCATCGCAAAATCGGAATCCCCGCGTCGATCATCGTGGCGAACTGACGCGAGAAGATGACCAGGGCCTTCGCCTTCATCTTGCCAGCGACTCGCTTCTTGGCGACCTTCTTGGTCTCCCGAATATCGAGCACCTGCAGGCTCTGGTCCCGCAGTTTGCTTAAGACCAAGGCTTCGTTATCAGCCTCCATGAACGACTTGACTTGTCGTCCACTGGGATCAACTGCGGTATACGCAAAGTAGGGCATCCAAAGACCTCTTTCCGAATTGTCGGCACCCGGAGCCCGGAAACTATACGGGGGATCGAAGAAACCTCGCGAGAGACCCGGTTCCGGTGCAGGGTGTGCCTGAGAGCAGGGCCATAATGGGGCCATGTTGCTGGCCGGAAAGAAGGGCTTGGTCCTGAACGTCACCAATAAGAACAGCATCGGCTGGGCGGTGGCCGAGCGGGTCGCGGCTCTCGGCGCGGAAGTCGGCGTGGGTGCCCAAAACGAAAAGATGCTCGACAAGGTGAACGAGCTGATTGCGGGCAACGACCGCATGAAGTCGTTTGTGGTGGATTTCTCCGACGACGCCCAAATGGAAGCCCTGGCGCAAGCCGCGAAGAAAACTTTTGGCCACCTCGATTTTGTCGTGCACTCGGCCGCGTTTGCCAAGCGCGAAGACCTGGCCGGCCGGTTCGTGGACACTTCCCGGGACGGTTTTGCCATGGCCATGGATATCAGCTGCTACTCGCTGGTGGCGATGTGCAAGCACCTAGAGCCGATCCTAGCCGATGACGCCAGCATCGTGACCATGAGCTACCTGGGCAGCGTGCGCGCGGTAGGTAACTACAACGTGATGGGCGTGGCGAAGGCCGCCCTGGAAAGCGCGGTGCGCTACCTGGCTAACGACCTAGGCGAGCGTGGCATCCGGGTGAACACGGTCAGCCCTGGCCCGATCAACACGATCTCGGCGCGTGGTGTGCGCGGCCTGACCGACATGATCAAGGAAGTCCACGATGTGGCCCCGCTCAAGCGCGAGTTTGGGCAGGATGAAGTGGCGGGCACCACGGCGTACCTGGTCAGCGACCTCTCGAAGGGCGTTACCGGGCAGCTGATCTACGTGGACAGCGGCTACAACATCATGGGCATCTAAGCCACCGTGCGGGTTCTCACCGTTCCGAACTGGTCATTTGGGCGCGATCGGCGCTTGCTGGCTGACGTGCGCGAACTTCTGGAAGCGCGGCCGGTGACCGTCCACTTTGCCGATAGCGATGTGGACCACAACCGGACGGTGACGGCCTTTAGCGGCGAGCCGGAACAGGTGCGCGAGGCCCTGTTTGCCTTGGCCGACCGGATTCTGCCCGCGATTGATCTGCAGCGGCACCGGGGGGTGCACCCGCGTATCGGGGCGCTGGATGTGTGCCCGTTCGTGCCCTTGCGGTTACGCCCCTCGGCCAGTGACAGCACGGACTTGATTGTCTTTGTGCAAGACACGGCGCGCCAGCTAGCCGAGCGCTACGAGGTCCCCGTGTTCCTCTATGAACAGAGTGAGCGGGGGAAGCACGCGGCGGCCCTGCCCAAGTTGCGCAAGGGCGGTTTCGGGGGCCTTGTCGATCGCGATATCGAGCCTGATTTTGGACCGCACCGAGTCCACCCGCATTTAGGCGCGACAGTGATGGGCGTTCGCGACTTTCTCATCGCCTATAACGTGAACCTGCGCACCGAGACGGCCGACGTGGCCAAGACCATTGCTCGCTCGATTCGCGAACGCCGAGAGCAGGGGGACGAACGATTCACGGGGGTGCGGGCGCTGGGACTGATGCTTGCCGCCCAGGAGATGTCGCAAGTTAGCATGAATGTCACGCGGCCGGATGCGATCTCGCTTGACGCTCTGACGGAGTGGGTGGTGGATGTAGCTCGAATGCGCGGCGCGGAGTTTGCGTACACCGAGCTCATTGGGGTGATTCGAACTCGCGACTTGGAGCACGCCACGCATTTGCACCCGCGCCAAGAACAGATCGTGAAGTACGAGGAGGAGGACTAAATGGCAGAGTTTGCGTTCGATGTCGCGATTTTGGGCGGCGGGCAGCTCGCCCGGATGAGCGCCCAGGCCGCCCAGCGGTTGGGCTTGCGGGTGTGGATTCTGGACCCGGACGACCAAGCCCCCGCTCGCCAGATTTGTGCGGGGCTCTCGGCTCCGATCGAAAGTGAAATGGGGTTGCGGGAAGCCTTCCGGGTGGCGCAAAACGTAACGCTGGAGAACGAATTCATCCCCGCTGAGCTGATCCAGGCGGCGCTGGAGGCCAGTGGCCGCGACCCGCAGTGCCTCAAGCCCGGATGCCTCACTCTCGGCATCATCCAGGACAAGCTACGCCAACGTGAAGCCTATCGCCAGGCCGGAGTGCCTTCATCTCGAGCGGTGCCCGCCGCGCGCGCGGCGGAGCTTGGGTTTCCCTGCGTGCTGAAGGCGCGTTTTCGAGGCTACGACGGCAAGGGCACCCTGGTGGTGCAGAACGAAGCCGAATACGAGGCGGCGCGTTCGCGCTGGGACCAAGACCCCTGGCTGGCGGAAGAATTCGTACCTTTCCGCCGAGAACTTGCCGTAATGGTGGCGCGCAGCAACCAGGAAATCCAGGTGTTTCCGACCATGGAAACCGTCCAAACCAACCACGTTTGTGACTTGGTTTATCCTGCCGACGTGGACGCCAGCGACATTGCCGTCGCCGCCGTAGAAGCCGTCGAGGGCTTTGGCATCTTCGGAGTGGAACTCTTTGAAACGTCTGACGGTCAATTGACTGTCAACGAAATGGCCCCCCGTCCCCACAACACGGGCCACTACACCCTGGATTGGGGCGGTGTGAGCCAGTTCGAGATGCACGTAAGGCTTTGTATGGGATGGAGTCTGCCGGAGACCATGGGCTTGCCGGTGGCCATGGCGAACCTGCTGGGGCAAGAAGGGGCGCAAGATGTGCACCGGGCCATTGGGGCCGCTTTTGCCGCCGATCCCGAAGTGAATTTGCACTGGTACGGGAAAATGGAGTCACGACCGGGGCGAAAAATGGGACATATCAATGCCGTTGGCCCCGATGCGCAACGCCGCGCCGTGCGGGCGCGTGAAGCTTTCTACAAGGGGTGGTGCTCATGAGCATGGTTTCGATTCGCGTGGCTGAGTTTCCGACGGACGCCGCCATCGTGCGCCGCTTGCTCGGCGCTTACACGGCTGAGATCGGTATGGACCCCACGATGATTGGGGTGACCGAAGAACTGGCCTGCCTGCCGGGGCCCTATTCCGGTCCGCACGGGTTCGTTTTGCTTGCCGAAGCCGAGGGCAACGTGGTGGGCTGCGTGGCCATTCGCCCGTTGGAAGACGGGGAGGCCGAGCTGAAGCGGCTGTATGTCGCTCCGGAGGTTCGCGGGCGTCAAGTGGGCCGTGCCCTGGTGATGGAAGCCTTGCACACGGCGCGGTCGGCGGGGATTCAGAAGCTGTTCCTCGATACCTTGGCGACGATGGACCGGGCGATTGCGGTGTATCAGCGCGTGGGCTTCCGCCCCTGTCCTGCCCCCCGAAAAGTCCCGTACGAGGCCCAATTTTTTGCCATGGATTTCGGGGCTGTCCCAGCCAAGGCTAGTTCCAACGAGTAGAATGAAACTTCACGCATCCTGAAGCCGCGGCTCAGTAGGGTGCACCGGAGTTTCTCATGCTTTTGTTGAATGCCAGCGAACGGACCACCAATTCTTCCGCCGAAGCCAAGCGCCTGCGTAAGAGCGGCCTGATGCCGATGGCTCTGATTACTCCCGACAAGGAGACGCACATGATCCAGGCCAACACCCGCGACATCCGCGACCTGATGAAGAAGATTGAAGGCGTGCCGCTCTTCTCCGTCCAAGTGGAAGGCGCCAAGGAGCCGGTGAACGTGGTGCTGAAGGGCATCCAACGCGACGACATCACCCAGGCCGTGACCCACCTGACCGTGCAGCAAGTGCGCGACGAAGACAAGGTCCGCGTTAGCATCCCGCTGGTGTTTGAAGGCACCCCGGTGGTGGTGACCAAGGGCGATGCGACCATCGTGACCAACATGAATAAGCTGGAAGTGGAAGGCGTGGTGAAGAACCTGCCGTCGATCCTCAAGATTCAGATCGGGCACATGGCTTCGAACGAGCGCATTCTGGTCGGTGACCTGGAACTGCCGGAAGGCGTGAGCGCCCTGGCCCCGGCTGCCGCCCCCGTGGTGAGCACCGCCGGTCGCCGCCGCTGAGGCTTCGCGAAGCAAAAGCAAAGAACCCGTCCTTGCTGTGGGCAAGGGCGGGTTTTCTTTTGCCGAGGATAGATCCTATGCCGATCTCGCAGGGGAAAGGCAAAGTGATCCTCTGCGCTGGCACGATCCTAGGCGTGAACTAACCGAGCCGCGAGTTCCAGAGCGTCGGTTGGCCAAAAGCATTCTGGTCGTGGACGATGCACGCCGGGGCGGCCGGCCATCGGCCGGCAGTTGAGGACTGAATCCGTCCATTGGGTGGGAATGCTTTCCACGCCGTAGACGGTTCCCAACAGGGCACCGCAGATGGCAGCGTTGGTATCCGTGTCTCCTCCTCGCATCACTGTATCGACAACGCCCTCTTCCAGGTTCGGTGCGTGCAGAAGTTGCCAGAGGGCATTTTGGAAGGCAATCAAGACCCATCCTTGTTGATGGACAAAATCAGCTGGCGGCGTGTGGACGGCCTCTTCAATTGCTTCTCGAAGAGGTGCTGCGACCCCAGGTTCCAAAGCCCACTTCACGATGCACTTGTAAAGCTCCTCGGGCTCGCATCCCGTAGCAATGCTGTGGGCAATCGCCATTGCAAACAGCGCGTTCGCCTGGAGACATGTTGGATGGGGATGCGTCAGTGCTGCGTCCTGCCTCGCCCATTCCGCCACAGCCTCCAATGGGTGGTTCGCTCCATATATGCCCAGTGGGCTGATCCGCATCATGGCGCCGTTCGCTTGACTGTTCGGATTGGGGAATCCTTGCAGGCCATCAGCTATGGTTGCGCCGCAGTCGAACGGATTCGATTCAAACCAATACTGATAGGCTTCGAGGGCAGCCTCGGCCTGGTAAGTGCCGCGGTCGGCAAGCATTCTGGCAAGCAGGAGAGCCATTTCAGAATCATCTGTCGGCTGACCAGCGATAGTGTTCCAAGTGCCCCCATCGGCAATCTCTTGCACGCCTTCTGGGTAGAGAGCACGAATCACCTCTGGTGACTTAAACTCAACCAGACTGCCGAGAGCATCGCCGGCAAGCTGGCCAACCAGACAACCTTGAGCGCGACTAACGATCATCGAGTGCCTCCGAGCAAACCAAGTTTCTGGCAAAAGCTCATGGCTAGTTAACCAAAGAGTCGCTCGCTCTAGGAACGGTGGGCAAAGTCAGCTTAACCTCCGACGTGGAACTCGCTGCGCACCAGCCAGATCATGTACACCACAAACCCGACGAGCAGCACGTAGCCTTCGGGCCGCTCTATTACGGCCTGCTTGCGCCGCCCGAGGGCAAAGACGTACAGCAGGATGGTGAACCCCACCATCACCGGGAGGTCACGAGTGATCATCTCCGGGGCCACCGCGAACGGCTTGATCGCCGCGCTGATGCCGACCACCGCAAGGGTGTTGAAGAAGTTAGAGCCAATAATGTTGCCGAGCGCGAGATCATCCTCGCCCTTGCGCGCCGCCGCGATGGAGGAGGCCAGTTCCGGCAAGGAAGTTCCGATGGCCACGATGGTGAGGCCGATGATGACGTCGCTCACTCCAAACAGAGTCGCTAGCTCCACCGCGCCCCACACGAGGGTTCGTGAACTCACCATCAGCACGAGCAGGCCAATGATGAGCCACATGAAGGCCTGGCCCTTGGTGAGGTGTTCGGCATCGATCTCCGTTTGCATTTCCTGGCCGAGAACGTCACGTTTGGACTTCTGAGACGCCACGATGGACCAAGCGAGGTATGAGACAAAGCCCAAGAGCATGAGAATCGCCTCCGGCTGAGTGATCTGCCCATCATAGATGAAGAACCCGCTGGCCAAAGTGGCGGCGAGCAGCAGGGGTAGCTCCCGCTTCAGCACCTGGGAATTGATGACGACTGGAGCCAGGGCCACGGTGAGGCCGAGAATGAGGCCGATATTGGTGACGTTGGAGCCGTAGGCGTTGCCGAGGGCCAGGCCGGGATTCCCTTGAATGGCGGCCATGGTGGAAACAATCAGCTCTGGCGCCGAGGTGCCAAAGCCCACGATGACCATCCCGATGAGGAGCGCACTGACCCCGTAGGCCCGCGCGACCCCGGCTGCCCCGGCCACAAACCGCACCGCACTCCACACCAACAACGCCGCACCCCCCAGCACGGCCAGAATCGGCATCAGCATTCTTTAAGTCTTTTCCCTCACTGTTTTGTCCTCAGGCTTATAAATGATCGACGCGGCCAAGCGTTGAGCCTGGTCGCGTCGCAATATTTGGTGGAGGCGCAGGGAATTGAACCCTGTTCCAAAACCGTCTTCCTTAAACGTCCACGAGTATCTCCTCTCGATGTTTCTCGGTGCCCCGCGACCCAAGAGGCCCGGCTACGGTTCACCCAGTTCGATTGATCTTAGCTTTACGCCCCCGAACAGAGAGCTTCAGCCCATCCCGTTTGTGTGTGACCCGAGTCTCTCGCGACGGGAACCCGAGAGGTGGATCCGCGGGCTAATTAGGCCGCGTAGGCGAAGTTGTTGTTCGCGTTTACTTTTTTGCCGCTTTTAACGAGGCCAGCGGCGCCTCGACTCGCAATCCAAGGTCGATCCGGCTCTGTCGAAGCCTGACGCCCCCGTTGTTATTAGTATAGACGTCGGGCGGGTGAGGGCGGTTGCTTAGGCATGGGCCACTCGCCACCGCATAATGGGCCGTGGTCACCCGCGTCTACGAAACTCGCATTGCCGCCCCGGTGGAGGCCCTGCGCGCCTTTCACGAGTCCGTGGAGGCGCTGGTGAAGCTAACGCCACCCGGCACCAAGGTCGAGATCATTGGGGAAGACGTGGCCGTGCGCGAGGGGGCGTTACACGTTTTGCGCATCCGCCAAGGGCCGCTGACCACGGTGTGGAAGGCGCGGCTCAGCGAGGTAACCGAGAACGGCTTTGTGGACACGATGGAGGCAGGCCCAGCTAAGTACTGGCGGCACCACCACGAATTCCTGCCGGATGGCGAAGGGTGTCTGCTGCGCGATACGGTCACGTTCCAGGCGCCCGGGGGCCCGTTGTCGCCTTTGGTGCACGCACTGTTCCTCAATCGGCAGGTGGACGCGATGTTCGCCCACCGGCACCAAGTGACCAAGCGAGAGTTAGAACAGAACCGCGTCGAGCCCGGTCACGAAGCCGGATAGCGAGCGCACCTGGGCACAGGCCAGCTTCACGCCGCCCATAAACGAGGCCCGGTCGTACGAGTCGTGCTTAATGGTGAGGAGTTCGCCTGGCCCGCCAAAGAGAACTTCCTGGTGGGCCACGCTCCCCGGCAAGCGCACACTGTGTACGGGCACCATGTCCACCTTCGCGCCGCGCGCGCCGGCTACGGCTTCTACTGCCCCTTGGGGTTCGCGGGGGGTCTCCGCCCGGTGCTGCGAGATCAAGGTGGCGGTGTGCCGCCCGGTGCCGCTGGGGGCATCGAGCTTGTGGTGGCCGTGTCGCTCGATGACTTCGGCGTGCGGGAAGTAGGCGGCCGCCATCTCGGCAAACCGCATCATCAGCACCGCCCCGATGGCAAAGTTGGGCACCAGCAGGCAGGGCTGGCCGGTTTCTTGGCAGGTCTGCACCAGGGTGCGCACGTCCGGTTGGCGCAGCCCGCTGGTGCCAATGACGACCGCGATGCCGCGCTTCATGGCCCGCATGGCGTGGTCGGGGGCACTGCTAAAGTGCGTGAAGTCCAGCAGCACATCGGCGGGGTGCTGGTCCAGACATTCGCTCAGTTTGTCCGTCACGACCACCTCGCTGGGAATCTGCAACACGTTGGCCAGTGGCTGCCCGGCTCCAGAGCGGTCCACCGCTCCGACCACCGCAAAGCGAGAGTCACCGGCGAGCGCCCGCACAGATTCTTGGCCCATGCGACCGAGCGCGCCCACCACGGTCACGCGAATCGGAGTCGGCTGCGGAGATTCGGACATACCCCGAGATTACTCGGGAACGGCGCGGGTGAGTTTCCCCTGCGGCGAATCCAGCTGCAAGGGCATGCCTCGGTCATCCAAGTCGGCCACGGCGTCGCCACTCACTACCCGGTGCGCGGGCACATCTTGCCCGTTCCACTTAATGCTCACGGGGCCCTTGTATTCCACCACCGTGGCCTCCCACTGGCCTTTGTCGGTCACAAAGCGGTGGTACACCCACTTCGCGCCCACTTCCGGGCGCTCGGTGAGGAACCAGAAATCGGACCGCGCCCGAATCTCGGTATCGCGGGGAGCGGGCACCTTGAACGCGGGCATCCCCGGGGGGCCTTGCCACTGGGCGTCACGCCGGTCAAATGTGGCCGCAAATGAGGTGCGGGTGGTGCCCTGCACCACGCTTTGCAGCTTCCGTAGCGGCTGCCCGTCGGACTTGAGGTGCGTTTCTTGCCGCACGATGATGGGGTCTTGCCCCGGCGGCATCAGGGTGAGCTCGAGCGTGCTCAGCAGGCTACGGTCGGTTTGCACGGTGCGGGTGAGAATGCCCTTGACCGGCACCCCTTGCGAGGTTCCGACCAAACCGATGGACTCGGTGGCCGGAGGCGGGGCGAGCAGGGCCAGGGCAAGCATCATCTCAGTACAGACGCGGCGGCCTGCAGGCCCGATTCGTAGGCGAACTCCAAACGTCCCCCCCGCGTGCCGTCGCCGCACACGTAGAGGTCGGTCAGGCGCGGGTTCAGCGTTTCGTAGGCAATGGTGGCCTCGGGTTGGCTGTATCGCCAACGCTTCACGTCGCTAGCTACGGGTGTGCTGAATTCCGCGCCCAGCAGGCGTTCCACATCCTTGGCGGTCTCGTGGATGATCTGCTCGTCCGGGGCGTCGTAGCGGCTGCGGCTGTAATCAGGGCTCATTTGCGCCACCATCGCCGAATGGCCTTCAGGAGCGCGGCCCGCGCACTTGGCACTCTCCACGCTCAGCCAGGTGAGAGGGTGGCGTTGTTCGGGGTCAATGACCGCAAAGAAGTTGCCCGAGAAGGGCGCGGCGTAGCCCAGCAGCACGCTCAGGCAGGGGCGGTAGGTGGCGGCGGTCACCCGGCGGGGGTCGCCCGCGCTCTCCAGCAGCGCCTGGGCTTGCGGCAGGGGCACCGCCAGCACCACGCGGTCGTAGGTGTCGCCCAGGATTTCGTAGCCCCCGACGGGAAGGCGATCGATGCGCTCCACCAGGGTCTGCATGCGGATGTCGAGGCCCTCACCCAGGCGGCGGGCCAGAACGTTGATGCCGTCGGTGTAGACGTACCGCCCAATACGATTCTTCATCGGGTCGCCAGCGGAGATGCGTCCCATGGCGTGAATGTGGATCGGCCGCTCGATGTGTACCAAACCTTCGGTAGAAAGCTCCTCCCGCATCACCTTATCAATGGCAAGGCCGCGCGGGGAGATGCTGGTAGCCCCGGTATCGAAGAGGTACTCGCCATTGCGACGGGTGGCGGCCCGCCCACCCAGGACGTGGCTCTTCTCGTAGATCACCGGGGCGAGGCCGTTCTGGCGCAGGACCCGCGCACACGCGAGCCCCGCAAGCCCAGCCCCGATGATGGCGACTTTCACGCGGTGGTGCCCGCTGTGGCAGGGGCCAGGGCCGCTGAAACCACGTCGGCGGCGCGGCGGCCGCTCAATACGGCGCCGTCAATACTGCTGTTGGCGCAGAATTCGCCCGCCAGCACCAAGCCTTCGGTGTCCGTGCTCTCGCTGGGCCACTGCTGTTGGAACCCGGGCCGCTGCACCAATTGCGCGTAAGGCACGCGGTCCACGCGGAGCGGTCGCCAGTTGGTGATGGCAGTCTTGGGGTACCAGCTTTGGATCTCGTACCGAACGGTATGGGCCAGGCTATCGTCGGAGAGTTCGGGCACGCCCAGCACGGTCGCCGAGATGAGGTGTTCGGTGCCATTGCCACGCTGGGGAGCAATGCGGCTGAGGCAGACAAAGTGGTTGAGTCGCACGGGGCGGTTGCCATTGGCGACCAGCACGGGGTCATCCACCGGGCGCTCGGGCGCGGCGTAGTAGATCGTCGTGCTGCCGTGGAACTCGTCGGGGATGCTTGCGATTCCGGTGAGCGACTTCGCCGCTCGGGCGTCGGTCGCCACCACCACCATTTCCGCGTCAATCACCTCGCCATTGACGAGGCGCACACCCGTCACCCGGCCTCCATCGCGCACCAAGTCGCTTACGCGGGCACCAAATCGGAAGACCCGCGCCGGCAAATCGGCGGCGATTTGCTTGGGAATGGCTTCCATGCCCGCCAGCGGGATGCTCACATCCCCGGCGTTCATCGTGCGCCAGATGAAGGCGAACTGCCGCCAGCTGACCTGCAGCGAGCGATCCAAGAACACGCCGCCGAAGAAGGGGCGGAAGAAGCGGTCAATCACGCGATCGCTGAAGCCCCGCATCCGGAGCGCATGCTCGGCGGTGTCGTCCTCCATGGCCAGGATCTCGTCCACGTCCATCTCGGCAAGTTCGCGGCTCATGGTCAGCAGCCGGATCTTGTCGAGGTTGGAGAGGTAGGTGCTCATCGCCATGGCCAGCACGGCGTCACGGTTCACTTCGTGGTCGGTGTTGTCCCATCGCACCAGGCAGCCGGGTTCAAACGCGCGCAGGCCAAGGGCCCCTTCGTTCAGTTCGGCTTCGGTGTGCGGGTACTCGTTGAGATACACCTGGAACCCTTGGTCCAGCGTAAATCCGTCCACCTTATCGGTGCGGAGGCGTCCGCCGGGCCGATCCCCGGCTTCCACAATCAGGACCTCATGGCCGCGTCGAAAGAGGTGACGCGCACAAACCAGGCCCGCGAGGCCGGCGCCAACAATGACGATGGGACGCTGCATTCCGCTTGTGGTTTTACCCAGCCGCAGGCAGAACCCACTGGCCCGAGGTAACGCGGTACCCCACCGCGGCCAAAAGCGGCCCGCCCGCGAGGCTGAGGAACGCCCACGTGACGGCCTGCCCCACACGCCCGCTGGTGGCCAGGACCACGATCTCAAAGCTCAGGGCCGAGAAAGTGGTGAACCCGCCCAGCAACCCTGTGATGAAGAATGCCGACGCCATGGGGGAGCGTTGGCTGAGCAGTGCCGCCGCGACCCCAATGAGAAAAGAGCCCAGAAGATTGATGAGCAGGGTGCCCGCCCCGAGCGGCCAGCCCGCTGCCCGCGCGCCGAGCCCCAGGGCAAAACGAAGCGTCCCCCCGATGCCCGCACCGAGGAAAACGGCGAGGAAGTCGGAGGGACTGACGTTCACGAGGGGAAGGGGAGGCTAGCCGAGGCGGACCCGTTCGCGGGGGACTTCCTCGGTTTCGATGCTGTTCTTGCCGCGCTCGATGGTTTGAAGCACCTTGGCCACCACATCTTCGAGGTTGTGCAGGGTATCGAAAGCGTAGCGGTCCGCGCCACGTCGCATTTCCTTTGCCTCGCGCTCGGCGTCTTGCTTCATCTCGGCCACTTGGGCCTTGGCAATCTTCAAGATTTCGCTTTGGGCCAGCATCTGGTCGCGCTCCAGTTGAGCTTGCTGGCGCAGGCGTTCGGCTTCGGCCGTGGCTTCTTCCACCAGGCGCGAGGCTTCCTTGCGGGCAAAGTCCAGCAGGGCGTCCGACTCGGCTTGGGCATCGGTGATGATGCGCTCGCGCTCGCGGGCCATGCTGGCTTGTTCTCGGACTTCGCGCGGAAGGCACGTCCGGATTTGCTGCAAACTCATGGAGAAGTGATCGGGCCGGAAGCCAAACGCGACCGGTCCCAGATGCTTCACACTCAGAATCTCTTGGTTCAGACTTTCGATCAAAGCCAAGACATCCGTTGCGGGATCAATACGATAAGCCATGGATCACCTAAACGGTTCCTCTAAGTGTAACACGTTGGGGAAGGTCATTCCGTCGCTCTTTTTGCCGGGAAACGGGTCTGAATGCTAGCTTTGACGCTCGGCGGGACAAAAAGGGAGACGTCTCCGCCCAGGGTTGCGACCTCGCGGACCACGCTGCTGGCCAGGAATGAGTACTCCTCACGGGCAAGCAGGAACGTGGTTTCGATCTCCGGGGCGAGTTTGCGGTTGGCGAGGGCCACCCGGAACTCGTAATCGAAGTCGGTGACGGCCCGCAGACCCCGCACCAAAATCCGGCAGTCCTGCTGGCGCGCAAAGTGGACCAAAAGCCCATCGAAGGCGGCAATGGTCACATTTGTATAGGGTTCTGCCATTTCTATGAGCAGTGAAATCCGCTCGTCAAGCGACAGAAACGGCGTTTTGGATGTGTTGATCCCCACCGCCACGATCAGTTGATCGAATAGCTCGCTGGATCTCTGGATGAGATCGAGGTGGCCCAGGGTGGGCGGGTCAAAGGAACCCGCGTAGATGGCGCGCCGGGTCATGCCGTCGGCACCTGCACGTTGCCCGCCAATTGGCGGTAGGGCAGCTCGGCGAACGCCGCGTCGTAAATGGCCGGGGCAATGCCCGCTTGGGCGAGTTGGTCCGGGCGGCGGACATCTTCAGCGCGATTCGCCAGGCGCACCCCGTGGCTGGCTACCACGTACGCGCTGGGGCCCCCGAACGACGGAATGGCGAGGTGGTAGGTCTGCACCACTGGGAAGACTTCGCCAAGCTGAGCGACCGTGTTCTCGCGGCCGTAGGGGCAAAACAGCGCGTTGTCGGATTGCGTGACGACCAACCCGCCGGGGTTGAGAATCCGCGCCAAATCGCGATAGAAAGCGGCGGTGAACAGGGCCTCGCTGAGTTCGCCTTCCTCGTCCTCGTAGGTGTCGGTGCTATCCACCACGACGAGGTCGTACTGGTTCTGCGTTTCCTTGACGTAAGGGAAGGCGTCGCCGATGGTGAGATGCAGGCGGGGGTCGTCCCAGGCGTTCCCGGCCAGGGCGGGCCAGTTCTCCTTGGTGACGTGGATCACGCCCTCGTCAATCTCGACCATATCCACCTGCTCCAGGCTGATGTCGGTCATCAGTTGGCGGATCGCGCCGCCGTCGCCGCCGCCAATCACCAGCGCTCGCCGGGGAGCGGCCAGGTTCGCTAGGGGCACATTGACGAGCCCCGCGTGGTATAGGCCTTCGTCGAGTTCGGTGAGCTGGATATGGCCATCCAGAAGCAGCATTTGCCCGAAGGCGTCGCTGCGCACCAGATCAATCGTTTGGAAGGGCGACGTGAATGAAGCCACGTGCTCTTGCACCGCCACACGGTGCGCAAAACGATCCCCCCGAATCGGGTACTCAAGAAAACCACCAGAGAGGCCGTGGCCCATAGGCGGGAGAGTACCCATACCCCTGAAGTCGGCCATGCCCCTGGATAAACTAGCCTTTCATGCGAATCGTCATCGGCGCGGACCATGCCGGCTTTGGCTACAAGGAAGTCCTCCGCCAAGAGCTGGCGGCCATGGGCCACGAGGTGGTAGATGTGGGCACCCACAGCGACGCCTCGGTGGACTATCCCGATTCGGCGCGCGCGGTGGCCGAAGCCGTCGCCCAAGGCCGGGCGGATCGCGGCATTGTGCTGTGCGGGAGTGGCATTGGCGCCAGTATCGCCGCCAACAAGGTGCCGGGCGCACTGGCCGCGAACGTGGAGAACGCCTACGCCGCCCGCCAAGGCGTGGAGCACGACGCCATGAACGTATTGGTAATGGGCGCCCGCACCCTGGGCATTGAGGTCGCGCGCGACCTGATGCACGCCTTTTTAGGAGCGCAGTTTGTGGAAGATGAGCGATTTATCCGCCGGTTAAACAAAGTGCGCCAAATTGAAACCGACTACCAAAAGAATTGACTATGAACCCCTTGCAGAAGATGGCCACGCTTGGCCAAAGCCCTTGGCTGGACTACATCCGCCGCGACATGATCCACGACGGCACCCTGGCGCGCATGCGCGACGAAGGCGTGCTGGGCGTGACCAGCAACCCCGCCATTTTTGAGCAAGCGATTGCCCAAAGTGACCTCTACGACGACGCCATCCGGGCGCTGGCCGCCGAAGGCAAGACCGCGATGGAGATCTACGACATCCTGACCGTAGCCGACGTGCAAGACGCCGCCGACGTGATGCGCCCGGTGTGGGAAACCAGCGGCGGCCAAGACGGCTATGTGAGCCTGGAAGTGAGCCCCCTGCTGGCCAACGACACCAACGGCACCATTTTGGATGCGCACCGCCTGCACCGCGCCGTGGATCGCCCGAACGTGATGATCAAGATTCCGGCGACCCTGGCCGGGCTGCCCGCCATCCAGCAGTGCCTGGCCGACGGCATCCCGGTGAACGTGACGCTGCTCTTTAGCCGCCGCCGCTACCAAGCCGTGATGGACGCCTATATTGAGGCCATGACGGAGCGCGCCGCCAAGGCCAAGCCCGTGCAAGTGGCCAGCGTGGCGAGCTTCTTTGTGAGCCGCGTGGACTCCTTGCTGGACCCGCAACTGGACGCCAAGGGTGCCCCGGACCTGAAGGGCAAGCTCGCGATTGCCAATGCGCAGGGTGCGTTTGCCGATTTCCGCGCCGCCTTCTCGGGCGCGAAGTGGGAGCAATTGGAATCGGAAGGTGCCTGGAAGCAGCGCGTGCTGTGGGCCAGTACCAGCACCAAGAACCCCGCCTACGCGCCGCTGATGTACGTGGAAGCCCTGGTGGGCCCGGACAGCGTGGACACCATCCCCGCCGCGACCCTGGAAGCCTATAAGCACGAAGGCCAACCCGCTGACCGCCTGAACGGATCGGCCGACGATGCCGCGCAGGTGCTGGCCCGCGCCGCCGAACTGGGCATTGACATGGAAGCGGTGGCCGCCGAACTGGAAGCCGATGGCGTGGCCAAGTTCGTGGACCCGTTCCACAAGCTCATCAATAGCATCGACGCCAAGCGGCTGGCCGTTCTCTCGTGAGTGAGCTAGCTGCGTGGGTGGCCCGGCTGCGGGCGAAGGACGGCACGCTCTTTAGCGCCGACCCCGAGGTGGCGGCGGCCGCCGCGGCCTATTTGGGCTGGGTGGACCTGGCCCTGCCCGACCCCACCCTGATGGCGTGGCTGGCGGGCCTGGATGCCGGCGGTGCCACCGACATTGTGGTGGTGGGCATGGGCGGCAGCAGCCTGGGCGCCCTGGCCGTGCGCGATGCCCTGGGCACGCCCGTGCGCCTGCACATTTTGGACAGCACCCATCCGGCCGAAGTGCAACGGGTGCTGGCCCTGGACCCGGCGACCACCCGCTACGTGATTGCCAGCAAATCCGGCTCCACCGCCGAGGTGGATGCCGCCCTCGCCGCCCTGTGGGCACGGTGCGAAGGGGATGGGAGCCGGTTTGTGGCCGTGACGGACCCGGGTTCGGCGCTGGAACGCCGCGCGACCGAGGAAGGCTGGGCCGCCATCGGGCGGGGCATTCCCAGCGTGGGCGGACGGTTTTCTGTGCTCAGCGTGTTTGGCCTCTTGCCCTTGGCGCTGGCGGGGTTGGACTTTGCCTCGTTCCGAGCGGGCGGGGCCTTGCCGGATGCTTCGTGGGAAGCGGCGGCGGCCATGGGCCTGGCGTGGGCCGAGCGCGTGAAGGCCGGCGACGACGTGATGATTGTGCGGGCGCCGGGGCGGTTCTACGGGATTGCGCTGTGGCTGGAGCAGCTGGTGGCCGAGAGCACGGGCAAGCAGGGCACGGGTTTGTATCCGGTGGCGGTGCGGGATGATGCGTGTGAGGCTCTGGTTTTGGAAGGGCGTAATGGGTCTGAGTTGGGGCGGTATGCGCCGCAGACCCCGGCCGAATTGGGGGCGCTGTTTATGGGCTTCCAGGTGGCGACGGCCGCGTGCGGTTCGGCACTGGGGGTCAACCCGTTCGATCAGCCCAATGTGCAACTGGCCAAAGATATGGCGCGCCTGCAGATTGCCCGACTGGAAAAAGGGGAGGTGCTGGCGAGTTCGTTGCCGGTGGCGACCCTGAACGAAGTGCGCGCAGCGGCCGAGGGGGCGGGCTACGTGGCGATTTTGGCTTATATGGCCGAGACGGAGGCCAACAATGCGGCCCTGTGCGACCTGCAGCGCGAACTGAGCGCGCTGGCCCCCTGCAGCCTGGGCTATGGCCCGCGCTACCTGCACAGCACGGGGCAGTACCACAAGGGCGGACCGCGCCACGGCCTGCATGTGCTGGTGGTGGACGAGGGGGCGGCCGAGGTGCCGATCCCGGGGCGGGGCTACGGCTTTGCCGACCTGATGCGGGCGCAGGCCTATGGGGACGAGGCGGCGCTGGTGAATGCGGGTCGCCGCGTGGTGCGGGTTACAATCTGAAATTAAGGGAGAGGATGTGATCTGCGGCTACTAATGTAGTTGCCTCTACAACTTTGCTTTAATTTTGCAACACAAGCAAAAAAACTTTTACACACCCTTGACATCTCCCTAAATGCCCGCGCTAAACTACCCGGCAATCTTCGGGGGCAGACCATGTTTCTCAAGCGCGTAACACTCCTTCTCGGTGCGGTGGCCATCACCGTCCAGGCCACGGCCATCGCCTGGCCCGTCCTTGCCCTCGGCGCCAAGGCCGGCAAGGAAAAAGCAGAGCAGGAGTTCCGTCGCTACGTCCCGGTCATCGCCCCGGCCTTCACGGAGCGGCCCACCCGTGTCTACCGCGGCACCAACCCCGCCCGCGACCCGCAGCGCAACGCCTGGTGGACCCCCACCCTCCGGCGAGATCTTGACCGCCTGGAGATGCAAGAAGCCATCGAGCGCGGCGATGTCTACGCGGCTCTCCGGCCCATGCTCCCCGCCCTGCTGCAGGCCGGCGGAAGCGGCGGCTCGGGTGCCGGTGGCGGCGGCGGCGGAGAAGGCAGCGGCTCCGGCGGCGGTTCGGGTTCCGGCGGTGGCGCGGGCGGCGGAGCTGGCGAAGGTGGTGGCCCCAGCGGCGGAGGTGGAGGCGGTGCCGGAATCGGCGGCCTCGGCGGCGAAACCAATACCAACACCGGCAACAAGCTCAGCACCCTCGGCATCGTCAGTTGGGGCGCGGTCGGCGAGAGCGGCGTCAGCTTCCGGCTGTTCCACTCCAGCATCGGCGACTACCAGCGCGACCTGGGCTACGGATGGAGCCACAGCTACGACGTCAAGGTCACCCACACGCCCGGTTCGTCGGCCATTTTGCGCATGCCGGATGGCCTCCTGGTGCCTTACGCCGAGGTCAGCGGCGCGTTCGATCCGCCCTCCGGGTGGCAGCACGGCCTCGTCAAGAACGCCAACGGCACCTTCACCCTCACGTTCACCAATCAAAGCAAGTGGGAATTCAACGCGGCGGGCTGGCTCACAGCCAAGAAGGACCGCGTCGGCAATACCACCGCTGTCGCCCGCAACGCCAGCGACAAGATCACCACGGTGACCTCCCCGGATGGCCGCGCCCTCACCTTCGCCTATGACGGAAGCGGCCGCATCACCAGCGTCACCGATCCGCTCTCGCGGCAGTGGACCTTCACCCACAACGCCGCGGGCGACACCAACGGTGTCAGCTACCCGGCCCTGAGCGGCGTCACCAAAACGCGCACGTTCACTTACAACACCCAACACAACATCCTCACCGAAACGGACCTGGATGGCCACGTGTGGACCTGGACTTATGATTCCAGCGAACGCATGACCAGCCACGTCAGCCCCCTGGGCCACACCACGGGCTATGCCTACACCACCAGCAGCACCACCATCACGCTGCCCGGCGGCCAAACCGTGGTGCATAACTATTCCAGCGGCCTGCTGGCCAGCGAGGTGGATGCCGCGGGCTTCAGCACCGCCTACACTTACGATGCCGAGCGCAACCCGCTCACGGTGACGGACGCGCGGGGCAAGGTGTGGACTTACACCTACGACGCCAAGGGCAACACGCTCACCAGCAAGAACCCGCTCAACCAAACCACCACCTACACCTATAACGCCACCAACGATCTGCTCACGGTGACCACGCCGCTGGGCCACGTGACGACGGTGAACTACAACGCGCAGGGGCGGGTCACCTCGGTGGTGGACCCCCTGGGCCGCCCCACGGCCACGGCGACGTATAACGCCTTTGGCGACCTCACGGCCGTCGCGGATGGCCTTGGCCGCACGACGACATTTAACTACAACGCCAATGGGGATGCCGTATCTAGCCTGAGTCCGGCGGGAGTGACATCGAGCGCGACCTATGACGCCCTCGGAAACATGCTGACCACTACGGATGCAGGTCTCCTGCACACGGCGGTGTTCCGAGATGAATGGAACCGCATCACGACAACTCAGCTACCGGGGAACGCTAACGTCAATGTGACTTACAACGGTCGCTCATTAGTCACGGCCATCGTAGATCCCCTCGGCCGGGTGACGACGACCCAATACGACGCGGTAGGTCGCCAGAGTGTGGTGACAAATGCGAAGGGTGAAAGCCAGTCGTACACCTATGACGTCAATGGGCGTCTTAGCACATTCACAAAGCCGAAAGGGGGGCAACTTAGCTACGCATATTCAGCTCGTGGTGATTTAACTTCGGTAACCAAACCGGATGGATCGGTTCACCAATACTCATATTTGGCAACCGGCGAACCGAGCCTCTACACCTCGCCTCTGGGGCATTCCATCGGCACTTCCTATGACAATGCGGGCCAGGCCACGCTGGTGGACTACCCGAGTGGGGTGGACACCAGCTACAGCTTTGACAACAGTGGACGACTCACTAGCATTGTGGATGCCTCGGGCACCACGTCGGTCACTTACAATGCGGCGGGCGAAATCACCCAGTACGTCACCCCGCAGGGAACACACCAACGCACCTATAACCTCGCGGGCCAACTCACTTCGACGACGGATGTCGGGATCGGCACCACCACCTATGCCTACGATTCGGCAGGTCGCGTGCAAAGCACCACCGACGCCTGGAATGAAACGACGAACATCACCTACGATGCGCTCGGCCGAGTCCAGCGCCGAACCCTCAGCACGGGGGTTTACGATCAGCTCGGCTACGACAGTCGGTCTCGGGTTGTCTCAATCACGACGGCCGAAACCTCCGGAACCCCGATCCGTACCCGGACCTTCGAATACGACATCATCAATCAGGTCATTTCGAGTTCGGTTAACGGGGTGGCGACGAACTACACCTACGACCTCGTTGGGCAGCTCACCAGAGAAGTCCGAGCCGGCTTCTCAGCGCAATACGCTTACGATGCCAACGGCAACCGCCTGGCCAAGACGGTGAATGGGGTCAGCGAGAGCTACTCCTACGATAGCGCCGACAAGCTCCTGGCGGTGTCGGGCGGAAACGACCCGCGCACCTTTGGCTACGATGCCGCCGGCCGCATGACCAGCGTGCAGCGCGCGGCGGGCACCACCTTCCTTGCCTACGATTTCGACGATCGCGTAGTGCAAATCCAGGATCCGACGGGCGTGCAGAACCACACCTATGACTCTCTGGATGCGCGGATCAGCAGCACGTTTGGCGGCGTGACGCGCAATTATCGGCGGTCTGGGGCGGGTTCCTGGGCGCCGGTGGTGAGTGATGGCACGGCGCTGTTCTCACCGGGGGTATCCGAGCGGCGCGGCGGAACCACGACGTATCTGCATGCGGATTCAGGCTCCACAGACTTGCAGACCACGGCCGCCGGGGCGGCGCTGGCGGGCCGGGAGTTTAGCTCCTTCGGCGAACTGGTGCAGTCCGCCGGGACGTGGCAGGGTCAGTCCGGCTTCATGGGTCTGGAAAACTTTGGCAACCCTCTCAAAGTTGGCAATGGCGGCGGAGTCTATGACCCGGGCACCGGTCGCGTGGGTACGCCCGGGGCCGGTGGTCGCAACGACTACACGCCCGGTTCTGGCGGTCCATCTAACCGACTTCATCCAACGATCGACTTCGTACCCGCCGATGAAGGCGGGCCGTACACCGCTCCTTGGGAGTGGGAGGACTTCTTCGCTGGCTGGGGCGATACCTTAACCTGGGGCGGCACCCGGCAGGTCCGGGTCTGGATCGGTTGCGACGATGTCGTGGACTATGGTTCCGGCAGCTACCGGGTCGGCGAAATTGTCGGCGAAGTCCATGACACGGCCCTTGGTGGTCGTGGTAAGGTCGGGAAAACGATCATTCGCATTGCGGAAGAAGGTGGTGAAAAGGCTGCCAAAGCGGGGTCGCGCCGCACGCTTCCGCCCATTGGCAAAGGCGCGTATACGAAAACTGACCACTTTCACGAGATTCCAATTCAGATCGTCGAACTAGTACTGAAGTATGGCAAAAGGTATCCTCACTCAAAGGATCCTACATATGCAGAGTACAAAGCCCCAGGTTATGCAACAGTACTGAAGGAGAAGAATGGCGTAAAGTACTGGCAGATTTACGATGGCGATTATGAAGTCGGCGTTTCCAATCGTACCGGAGCAGACAAAATTACCCATGTCTTGTTTAGGCCGTACGAGACAAGAGCAATGGAATAAGGCGACGTGTAGTTGAATATTGAACCGCCACAGGCGTATGTATGTGATAGGTGTTAGATGTTTAAAACGTCAACTGTCCACTCTCATCTGAGCATGGCGCAAGTTGGCGGCGGAAGACAAGTGTGCAAGTGAGTGTCATCTGGATTAATGGCTTTGGGGCATGCGATTTAGGATAGAGGTTCGTGAGGAGATTCAAATATAAACTAAAAGAAGCTAGGAGGACAGATCGTTGAAGCTTGTCGCTGCTGACTATCCTCGAAACGGACTCGCTCAGGAAGGCTGGTGTAAGTTGACGCCAGCTAGAATAGAGAGCGGAGGTGGCTGGTGTGCCTATGTACTTGAGTTTGATTGCACCGAGAGAACTAAAGGCTACTTCTTGGATACTGGACTAACGGATCTGGATATCGACGAGATTGAGTTTGGCGACGTGGTTATCAAGTGTATTGGCGGATATGTTTACCTCATTTCTGAATCTGGCATTGCTGTGTTGCCAAGTAACGCGCTCGGATACACTCAAATGGTAGTTTCAGAGGATGCCCTCGCTTTCTCGAACTTTCTGGAGCTCCTTGTCATTCATTTCGACGGGGTCGTGCGACACGCCTACTCTATAGTAGTAGACAATTTGGAGATTGTTTCTTTAGAAAATTCGGAGATTAGATTGACAGGTATGCTAACGCCTGGAGGGGATGATGAACGATGGAGTCTTGACTTGGAAGATATTCCCGTTGTTAAAGTAGCGTTTCTGTAGTGGTTACATATTGGATTCACAACACCGGCACGTCGGAGCACTACGCCTACGACACCCGTTCGCGGCTGACGCAGGTGCAGCTGAAGCAGGGCGCGACCGTGCTCCGCACCACGGGCTACGCCTGGGACAACGCGGACCAGATCACCAGGCAAACCGTGAACGGCGTGACCACCAACTACGGGTACGACCTGGCCGGGCAGCTGACGAGTGAGGTCCGCAGTGGCTACAACGTGGCTTACACCTACGATGCCAACGGAAACTGCTTGAGCAAGACCGTGAATGGCGTGGCGGAAAGCTATACTTATGCACTGGCGGACAAGATGCTGGCGCGTGGTCGATTTACGTCAGTGGTTGAGGCGCGCCCAGGGGATAAGTGGTTGTGAAGAATTCGGCAAAAGTGCGGCTGTGGTTACCCGTGGCCGTCCTATCGATTGGGATCGGTTGGGGGGTGGCATTGGGTTGCGCTAGCAGTGCTTCTCAACTGCCCAGTTCAGAACTTCAGCCGCCAGCGGAATCGGGCGCCGTGAGCACGCCGGAACTTCTCGCCAGGGTCGGCCAGGCGTACGAGAGAGGGCTTGGACAGCTTTCCGATGCCGAATCGGATCTGCTTATGGATGACCTCGGTGTTCTTGGTCGCCGGGCAGGCGCGGGGGATGCGGCGGCGTTCCGCGGGCTCGCGGCTTTGCCCTTGGACGGAGCCTACGGGGAGGTTGCCGTGATGGGGCTGAACTCGAACGCGGACTTGTCAAAAGTACCTGCGCCTAGAACCGCGAATGAAGCGCGGATTCTCGGTCTGGTGGTGCTGGAGATGGATTCTGGCGACGAAGATGTTCGTTCACGCACCGAGGCTGAGGCATCGGGGAAAGTGGAGGCTTTGTTGAGCCAGGGCGAGTCGCGGGGGTTACGATATGGACCATTTCGTAACACGATGAAGGGCGATCTCATGCCCGCTTTTCGTCACTGAACCCGTAAAGTTGGAGTCAGAAAGAGGGTTGCCAAGACGGCAAACAGGAGATTGAACTTACGACATGGCGGACGAGATTGTGGAGAAAGTGCCGGAGAGAAGGGAGAATTCATGGCGAGTTGTCGTCATTGTCATAACCGCCGTCCTGGCGTTGTGGGTGCTCCTCGTTCAGTGGTTGAACAACTACACCACTTTTGTACTCAGCGATGACAGCGCATTAAGGCTTGAGTGTGAGAAGTTTGTCTACGAAGGGGCTGAACTACACGAGGTCATGCGGGATCTTGAGAACCGGGACTACGATGTCTCGGTAGAGGGTGATGAACTAAGCGCAAGTAGGCTGGTGCCCTTCAACGGGCCACTTTATGACACCAGCGTCATTGTCGGGGTCATCATGAAGTTCGAAAACAGAAAGGCAACCAAGTTCCGGATTTTTCATTCCGGTGGGGCCTTGTAGCGAGCCGGTCGGGCAGTGCGCCAGGAAAGTGCAGTGATCGCAACGACGACGGCATCCCCGGCGTAGCCCTTTCGAGCGGAGATCATTCCTAGTGGTGCATGCGGCAATTTTTTGGTCGGGCCTTGGGTGGGCGTCGCCCGTGCTGGCCGCCGCGTGCTGCGGGTTTCTTTGGCTTGAGCGGGTAGTCTCGCTTCATTGCGTCGCACGACGACGCATTAGTTCTTTAGAACGGAGCGCGAAATGGGGAGAGGCGAGAAGGGTCTAGTTCAATTTTCACTTCTATCGGACAATCCGTTCCGAGCTCTTTGTACAGGGTCTGGTCTCGACATCCTGTCTCTTCGTCGGCAGGCAGACAATTATGTAAAAAGGGTCAAGATCGGATTGGCTTCCGAGCCAGCGCTAGTCGATTTCTTTGGTCCTGTCATCGCGGAAGACTTGCCGAATGTCGTCCGTAGCCTACAGACCGATACTAAGCTCAGGACAAGTTACCGCCTTTTATGGCCATTGTCCGAAAGCAGTCTAGTCTGCCTGGACGATCCCAGTGCAATGCAAGACCGACCAATCCTGCTCGAAGAGTGCCTTCAGGTTGAGTTCATTTGTGCTTGGTTCCTCTACCTCTCGCGGAAGCTGCCGGCCGACGCGGAAAATTCCTTGCAGGCATGGACTGACCTCTATAACTGCCAGGAAATGGATTCACGTCTTGCCAACCTCTTGGTCTCAGAGGATGATCTGGAAGAAGATGAGGCACTGGATGTGGTCTATCAGGCTCAGAATGAAGTGGCGGCAAGCATTCTTCGTCAAGTTGCATCCGATGCGAAACTACAGTGGGAAAAAGGGGACTTAGCGAAAGGAATAAGGTTGCTCAAGGCAATTCTTGATTCTCCCATCGATGATGAACTTGAAGAGCGCGCCCTGGAGCCTCTGGCAGAGTTGGCCACTCGTTTGCAAAATGAAGTAGACATGCTGGTTCAAGAGTTTCCGGACTGGAAGAAGGGGGACTCAACCTTGCCACCACGGGAGGTTTTGCGGCTTGAGCGGCTAGCGGAGACGATGGAAGGAAGGCATCCGTCAGCGCGGGATTGGGCGGCGACTGCCCACAAGTGGTCGGATGCCTTGTTGAGCAAGATGCGAGAACTTGCACTGACCCTATGTGCTGAAAAGGACATTGAGGGTGCGGAAGCGGTGCTGCGTGAAGCACTAACGGTATGTAGGACAGACGAGCAAAGTGACTGGGTCAAAGATCAGATTTCATCCTTCGAAGAGGCAATTTCACTAGAAGTCCAGCGATTGCGTAATCTCGCAATCTGTTGTTTTCAGGCTGGAAATCCGTTGGCCGCCCAGAAGCACACCCAAAAGGCACTCGTCATGACTAGGGCAGAAGATCAACGTGCCCAACTAAAGCAGGACCTGGAGAACTTGGACCTCATTATCAAGACCAAGGCAACAGGAAGAACCGCAAGAGCAACAGGGAGCAGACAAGCCGCTTCCGCAGGTCAAGGTTCCGCTAAACCAAAGGCCAAGCCAGAAGCAATTCTCGGCTGGGGTCTTCTCATTTTGGTGATAATGGGATTGGCGACGACCTACTGGCCAGAGCCGCCCAGCAGCCGGATGCCAAATGGTGGCACTGGGGCTACCATGGGCACGAGCGAGTCGACCTGGACTCCTCCGTCAAAGCCGGAAGTGCCATCAAGTTCTCGCGCCACATCAGAGGTGTACGAACCCATTGAGCAGGAAGCGGAGCGCCTTGAAGCTGCACCAAGCGTGGCGCTTGAGCGCGAAATGAATCGACTTGCTGGTGAGCTCGAAAGGCTCCAAAGAGATGTCAAGCGATCATCAGAGAGGCTGGAAGCTGAGCGACAAGCGCTCGAAAGTCTAAAGTCAGAGATCGACTCCATGGATCCCGATCCATACAGCCAGGTTGAAATCGACGCGTACAATGCACTGGTAAGTGAGTACGAGCGGCAGAGGGCCAAGTTCAACGGGAGCGTTGAGGCACATAATGCGCAAGTCCAACGTGAAAAAAATCTAGTGCGGCAGCACAATGATATTGTTGCGAAACTGAATTCAGGTCGATAGAAATATGGGAAAGACAAGAAAGTCAAAGGGGTATCGGAGGCCAAAGGTAAATGGTGTGAACTCGAAAGTGGAGTCTGCTTCGACGTCCTCGCCGGCAACACCGATTCTGACCGCAAAGCAAGGAGAGGAGGAACAGCGAGGTAACGCGCCTTCGGCCCTGGACCCGTCAGACGTGGCGGAACTGGTCGTAGATTTATGGCGGCTGAAGAAGCGAATGGACACCGAAGGGGTCAGTGAACGGTTGGCCACTTCCTTCGAGCGCGTCGAAGACCGACTCTCGCGCTTGGGCCTCGCGTGGGACTCGATGGAGGGTGCGAAGTACGATGAAAATCTCAAGGCACGGGTTCTAGACCATGAAGTTGGAGAGGGTGCTTTAAGGGTGTCTCAATGCGTCAGTCCCGCGGTATTCTTCGATTCGCGTCTCGTGCGCGAGGCCGAGATTATCACCACAGGTGAGGCATCAACTCTATGAGCAAAACAGTTGAGTGGGGGATTGACTTAGGTACTACAAATAGTGCCATTGCGCGGATGACGCAGAAGGGGCCCGAGATCATCCAAGTCAACCGACAGAATTACATTCCCTCCGCGGTCGCGTTTGATAAGCGAGGTGACATCAAGGTAGGGAATGATGCGTTAAACCTACACTTGAGCAGCGCGAGGTGGTTCAAGCGGCTGATGGGAACTCAACAGATGCTAGCACTGGGTGAAGAACAATGGTCTCCGGAGCGGTTGTCGGCCGAAATTCTCAAAGCTCTCCGAGCTGCAGCCTATCGACGGACGAACGAGGAGATCGAGGATGTGGTCATCACGGTGCCTGCGATGTTTTTGCAGCCTCAGTGTGCGGCAACTCTTGAAGCGGCCAAGCTAGCGGGTCTAAACGCCGTAGTTCTGCTCCAAGAACCGATTGCGGCGGCCACAGCCTATCTTTCTGACAAGCCCGAAGAAGGTGACTATCTAGTCTATGACCTCGGTGGTGGCACGTTTGACGTGTCTTTGATTCGCTTGCGGGCAGGTGAGATGACAGTCGTCGAACACGGTGGCGACAATTACCTTGGGGGCTCAGACTTCGACCGAGCGATCTTGGATTGGGTGCTTGACCAGATTGACCGCAAAGGCGGCGATACACGAGTCTTTGAGTCAGGCTGGCAGAGAAGTCAGCTCCTATTGGCATGCGAAGATGCCCGCGTGCAGGTGAGCGACTCGGAGGCGGCCATGATCTATCTAGACGATTTTGATCTGCCAGTTTCCAAGATCGAGTTGACAAGAGCAGTGACGGAGGACTTGATCTCTGATCTTGTGACGCGCACAATTGAAATCGCCAAAGACCGTCTGCCATCGGCAAGAGGCAAGGTGCGGTCGGTGCTCATGGTGGGTGGGCCGACCCAGATGCCCTACATCCGACGACGATTGCAAGAGGAATTTGCGATTCCGCTGGCCTTTGATCAGGACCCGATGACAGTGGTCGCAGCCGGGGCAGCTGTCCATGCGGGGACAATCATTCGTCGCGGCAAATCTTCGAATACAGCGGCGAATGACAGAGCGAAGGTCGAGTTGCACTATGAACCCGTCAGTCCGGAACCCATCAATACGGTTGCGGGCAAGATTGTTGAGCCGGAGAACTTCGATGGTGATGTTCAGCTAGCGGCAATAGACGGTACTTGGGAGACAGGTTGGCGTTCGCTTCAGAATAGTGCCTTCATTTTCGAAGTACCCCTTGGCAGACAGGTTCTCTCGGAATACACGATAGCGTTACGTGACAAAGTGGGTCGGCATGTAGTGTGCGAGCCATCTGCTTTCGTCATTCGGAATGGGATTCGATCCGCGCAACCAGTTGTACCGTACAACTACGGCGTTGTGTTGCAGGACGAAATCGTGGATGTCATTATAAAGGCGGGAGAAACCTTACCTGCCTCTTCTAGAAGTAAAGAGTATGAACTGGCACACACGATCGTGGCAGGATCTCCTGACCATAAGACGATCTATTTTGTCGAGGGGAATAGTGCCTATGGTGTTGACAACAGCAAGGTTGGTCAGCTCGTCTTTCGTGGCACCGACATTAGCAGGACGATAAAGGAGGGTGAGAAAATTGAGATCAGGATCCGCGTGAGCGAAAGTCGTGAGGTCACGGCAAAGGTTTACGTCCCCTTGCTGGATGAAGAGTATGTGGTACCGCTGAGCTCAGTGATGCAGGCCCCGGATGTGACTGACCTCACCAAACGATTTGAATCTGCACGGCAGTCCATTGAGTTGGTAGAAAGTCGTGTCGACGATGATGAGCAGGAATCCGTTCTGCGAGCGGAGCGAAAACTGGAGCAAGTTGAGGCGTTGCTCGTGAAGGCCGAAAAGGGAGACGCCGAAGAACGGATGCAAGCACACAATCAGCTGGCTGAAGTCACATCGTCTCTCAGGCCTTTGACGGACAAGTACTCTCTCCAGGCTACCTACGATCTGGTGATGGAGATCATTGGCGATACAAGACCTCTGTGTGAGGAGTTCAATGACAAGATGGGCCTTGCTAAGCTGGACGATGCCTCGGAAGACGCTGGAAAGGCGTTGAGGCTAGACAATGCGAAGGCTCTCGAGGGAGTCAAAGAGCGCGTGCTCGCAATCTTCTGGGAGCACTATGTGAAGACAACCGAGTGTTGGGCTGGCTGGATAATCCATCTGCGCCAGCGAGGTGCAGAAGCTTCTGACTCCCTCAGCTACTTCGAGTTCATTAGGCAAGCGGAACAGTTTCTGGCTGACGATGATCTCGAGGGCGTTCGGATCAATGTTGCGCGTGCTATGGAACTGCTTCCTCTCTCGACGCAGGCCATCCAGAGGTTCCCTGCATCTGCACTTCGGCGGGGGTAGCCGGTGCTTTAACTGACGCCGGACCCCACACGCCCAACCCCCGCACCCTAGGGCCTTTGCGCAGGCTCAACGTCGTCCCGGGAGTCTCCCTGCGCCGCAAAACGTCCATAATAAGGAAAACAGGGATGCGCGCTTGGTGGCCCCTTCTCATTCTGCTCCTCTCGCAAGGGGTGAGCATGGACTCCACGGTGAACTCGGTTCACCGCTGGGGAGCCCCCGCGCGTTGGATGGTTGTCCTCCAAGAATCCCCCCGCACCTGCCCGGCCCCGGTGGCGCCCGCCGCCGCTCAGGCTTCCCGCACGTGCCCCCTGGCTCTGGCTCCCATCACCGCGCCCGCCATGCCCCTGCCCGGGGCGCCTCTGCTCGGCAGCGTTGAACCCCGCGCTGGCCCCGTGGCGTAAGCAACCTCGTTTGCTCGCCCCTTTGCGCCTGGCCCCTGTGCCGGGTGCCCTCCCCGGAGCCCACGGGCTCACACCTGCATGATCAAGTTTCTTCGTTCCCTTTTTGATACCAGCGACAAAGATGTCAAGTCGCTCCAGCCCATCGTCGAAGCCGTCAACGCCCTCGAACCGCAAATCGAAGCCCTGACGGACGAGCAACTCCGCGCCAAGACGCTGGAGTTCCGCGAACGCCTGGCCGGGGGCACCAAGCTGGACGCCATCCTCCCCGAAGCCTTCGCCGTGGTCCGCGAGGCCAGCCGCCGCACCCTGGGCATGCGCCAGTTCGATGTCCAAATCATCGGGGGCGTGGTGCTCCACCAGGGCCGCATCGCCGAAATGAAGACCGGGGAAGGAAAGACCCTCGTCGCCGTCGCGCCCATGTATCTCAATGCCCTCAGCGGCAAGGGCGCGCACCTGGTCACCGTCAACGACTACCTGGCCCGCCGCGACGCGGTGTGGATGGGCCCCATCTATCACTTCCTCGGCCTCACGGTCGGCATCATCCAGGGCCAAGGCGCGGATAGCGACGAACTGGGCGGCTCGTACATCTACGACCCGACGTTCGAGCACGAAGACCCGCGCTACCTGCACTGCCGCCCCTGCAGCCGCCGCGAAGCCTATCTGCAAGACATCACCTACGGCACCAACCACGAGTTCGGTTTCGACTACCTGCGCGACAACATGGCGTTCGATGTGGAGCAGCTCTCCATGCGCGAACTCAACTTCGCGATGATTGACGAAGTGGACTCCATCCTCATTGATGAGGCCCGCACCCCGCACATCATCAGCGGCCCCAGCATGGAAGACACCAGCGTCTACCGCGTGGTGGACGAAGTGGTGCGCAGCATGGACCCCGAGCTGCACTGGACCGCCGACAAGAAGAACCACAGCGCCAGCCTGACCGAAGAAGGCATGGACTACGTGGAAGAGAAGATGGGCCTGGGCAACATCGCCGACGACCCGAAGATCATCCATCACATCAACGCGAGCGTGAAGGCCTACGCCCTGTTCGAGAAGAACGTGGAGTACGTGGTGCGCGGCCAAGAGGTCGTCATCATTGACGAAAACACGGGTCGCCCGATGTTCGGCCGCCGCTTCAGCGATGGTCTGCACCAGGCGCTGGAAGCCAAAGAAGGCGTGCCGGTGCAGCGCGAAAGCCAAACCGTGGCCACCATCACCTTCCAAAACCTGTTCCGCATGTACGACAAGCTGGCGGGCATGACGGGGACGGCCAAGACGGAAGAGGACGAGTTCCGCAAGATTTATGGCCTGGACGTGGTGACGGTGCCGACGCACCGCCCGCTCAGCCGCCTGGACCAAGAGGACGTGGTGCTACGCAGCCACGATATCAAGTTCCGGTGCGTGGCCCGCGAGATTCTGCGGCTTTTCACCAAGCAGCAGCCGGTGCTGGTGGGGACGCGCTCCATCGAGCAGTCCGAGCAGGTCTCGACCCGCATCACCCCGGACATGCTGCAGCGGCTGATCCTCACGGATTACCTCTTCGACAAGACTAACTCCGACAAGTCGGTGGCGCGCGCCGCCGGTGATGACGGCGACCGCATGTTCAGCACCGCGCTGGACCAGCTCAAGATGACGGAAATCCAGGACGTGATGCGCAAGGCCACCCTGGAACCCAACGCCCTGAGCGAGACGGTGAAGAACTGGTTCCTGGATAAGCACAAGCTGGAACCCCAGCAGATGGAGTACCTGACCGAGGCCCTCAGCCACGGCGTGCCCCACAACGTGCTGAACGCGAAGTATCACGAACGGGAAGCCGCCATCATCAGCGAAGCCGGCCGCAAGGGCGGCGTCACCATCGCCACCAACATGGCGGGCCGTGGGGTGGACATCCTGCTGGGGGGCCGCGTGGCCGACGAGACGGTGAGCCGCGCCCGCGCCCAAGAGGCCGAAGACGGCGGCGTGAGCAACGAATACGCCGACACCTTCATGAGCTTCCGACGCGGGGGTAAGGAACGCGCCGCCCCGCCGCTGCCGCTGGACGACACGGAGCGCCGCGCCGCCGCCGAAGAGGTGCGCGCCCTGGGCGGGATGTACATCCTGGGCACGGAACGGCACGAAAGCCGACGCATTGACAACCAGCTGCGCGGCCGCGCGGGCCGCCAAGGCGACCCCGGGGAAAGCCGGTTCTTTGTGAGCCTGGAAGACCACCTGTGGAAGATCTTTAACCCCAAGATCCTGGAGAACCCGCTCCTGAAGGGCTGGCCCCCGATGGAAGAGGTGAACAACAAGATGATCACCGGGATGATCCTCAAGACGCAAGAGCGCATTGAGAACCACTTCTTCACCGCGCGAAAGAACGTGCTGGAATACGACGACGTGCTGAACACCCAGCGCGAGCACATCTACGCCCTGCGCCGCGAGGTGCTGCTGGGCCGCGAGTGCCGCGACGACATCGAGCGCGCCATCCGCATCATCAGCAGCGAGGCGGTGGACGCCGGCTTCGTGCTGGATGAAGACGGCACCCCGGTGTACGACCACCTCATCGCCTACGAAAAGCTGAGCGACGTCTTCCCGATCATTGACTACTGCACCATGACCGACTTCATCGAGGTGGAGCCGGGCGAGCCGCTCAAGGAGTTCACCTTCGAGAAGGCGATGGCCGCCTATCAGGCGAAGGAGGAGACCCTGGGCAGCGAGCTGATGCGCAAGCTGGAAAACCAGGTGATGCTCCGCGCCATCAACGATGCGTGGATGGACCACCTGCAGATGATCGACTACATCCGCGAGGGCATTGGCCTGCGCGGCTACGGTCAGATGGACCCGCTGGTGGCTTATAAGAAGGAAACGTTTGACCTCTTTGAGCACACCAAGCGCAAGATCATCGAGGATTCGGCGCGGCTGGTGTTCCGGGCGCAGGTGCGGGTGGAAGCCCCGCAGCCGGCCCCCGATGCGCCCACGCCCGGCATGATGCGGGCCGACGGCGCGGATGCGGGCGAAGCGACCGAGAGCGCGGCGGTGGCCACCCTGGCCGCCCCGGTGAACCTGGACGAGATTGACTGGACGCGCGTGGGCCGCAACGACCTGTGCCCGTGCGGCAGCGGCAAGAAGTTCAAGGCGTGCCACTACGCCGACCTGCGCGCCAAAGGCGTGATCTAAGGTCGCGTTCGCTGGGCGGACTGGCCCTCACTCCCTTTGCGGGAGTGGGGGCATTTTGCTTGGGGATGGGGTGCGGGAAGTGAACCGTGTTCACCGGCATCGAGGACAACAATTGCCAAACGAACGTCTAGCCTTTGGAGGTAGTCTTCTTCAAACTGAAACAAACTCCTCCGGCGGTGACGGAGTGAAGAAAGCCGAAGTGACAAACGGAACCCGCACGACCCTCATCTGGGACGGCACGACCTTGATCGGAGAAATCTAATGCCCATGACCAAAATGTATCACAGCATCTCCGGGCAGATTGTGGGAGACACAATCAACTCCCAAACCCGGAGTTACCTCGGTGATGGCTTTGGCAACGTGGTCGGCACCACCAATCCGGACTCCACCTTGCAGATGTGGTTTGTCTATCGCCCCTATGGCAGCACGGCCTCGGTCACCGGCACGGGAGTCGAGCCGGTTGTGCGTTGGGGTGGTTCTCGCCGCATGCTTGTGGTGGATGAATCCAATGCGGAGTACGGTGATGCCCGGGGCGGCTCGTATTCGGTGGGCGAGGGGCAGCTGACCAACGGCAACTATGGTGAGTACGAGTTGCCGGGCTTCCCTCGAGATTGGAATCCGTTGAAACGGGGTGAAATGCCTCGCATCACGCCGATGCCCCCGTACAAGAAGCCGCCGCGCAAGAACCCACCGCCCGTCGAAATCATTCCGCCGCCACGCCAGCCGAAGCCCGGGCCTAAGCCCCCGAGAGGTGGTGTTCTGCCTGGCATAGGAGATACAAGAAGGGATATCGGAATTGGGCGCTTCGCACTTTGCTTGTTCTGTTGTGCCGTAAAGAGCAAAGGCATGGGCGCAGCTGGCGGTTGGCTACCGATTGAGCTACCAATTGGCGATTGCGTGGCAAAGGAGGACTTTGTCTTACCCGATGTCGAGCTACCGATCGAGCTGCCGAAGGAAAATCGGGAAGTGATCTGTGACAAGCTCCGAGAAGAAATGAAGAAGCTCGGAGTTATCGTCCCACCGGCGTTTTGCAAGAGTCTCTTCCCCGAAGAAGATTTCTGGGGTAAGGACTTCATAGAGAAGCTTGAAAAGTGGATGGGCAAGTGCAACAAAGTCAAGTGCTTTGTTGAGTGCGGCCTTGAATTCAACGACAATATGAACCGATCCACCCAGCCTGATCCGTGGCAGTTGTGTGGGTTGCGAGAAACAGAAGAGGATTGCCAATCCTGCTGTGATCGATCACATAATTCGGGTCAAATCAACAAGGACTTACTATATAAATGCTACGTACAATGCGCTGGCCACACTTTCTATTGACAGTGTTTGTAGCTCTCGCGTATGGCTGCAAAAAGCAGGAGACATTCGCATTGCCACAGGAGGCTGATTCCTTTTTTACAGGGAGTCAACGCAAGGTTGTTCGACCATTTGGGGATCCTTGGGTTATTCACTACTTCCCTCACGAGTCAATGGAAATGACCATTTCGCGACTCGAAGGATCGGCCTTTTTCAAACAACTCAATTTCCAACGCGTTGTCAGATTGAATGACGGAACCTATGCCGCATCGATCCCGGCCGATCGGGCGTCGACGAGTATTGCTTCCATTTTTGTCTCTTCTGGCAAGCAGGCATCTGATCTCAAATCAATTGCGGATCCGGCTGGAACTTCGGTTACGCTTCTTCCAAAAGAGTAAAAGCCGTAGTGCTATTCCTTCTCGGCCGCCGGTCCACCACCGTCTATGACCTTGCCGGTCAAGTGACGGCCTCGGTGGACCCCCTGGGTAACCGCACGAGCTACGCCTATGACAACGCCGGAAACCAAACCAGCGTCACCAATCCGCTGGGCTTCATCACCACCTCGGTGTACTCGGCCAATTCCAACCGCATGTCGGCCAGCGTGGACCCGCTGGGCAACCGCACCACGTACTCCTATGACCTCGCGGGGCAGCAAACCAGCCGCCAAGACGCCCGGGGCAACCGGATCACCTATTCGTATGACCTCGCCGGGCGGCAAATTGCCCTGTGCCCTTACAGGAGCGGCAAGAAGTTCAAGGCGTGCCACTACGCCGACCTGCGCGCCAAGGGCGTGATTTAAGGTCGCCTTCGCTGGGCGGGCTGGCCCTCACTCCCTGGCGGGAGTGGGGGCATTTTGCTTTGGGGGTGGAGTGCGGGAAGTGAACCGTGTTCACCGGCATCGAGGACAACAATTGCCAAACGAACGTCTAGCCTTTGGAGGTAGTCTTCTTCAAACTGAAACAAACTCCTCCGGCAGTGACGGAGTGAAGAAAGCTGAAGTGACAAACGGAACCCGGACGACCCTCATCTGGGACGGCACGACCTTGATCGGAGAAATCTAATGCCCATGAGCAAAATGTATCACAGCATCTCCGGGCAGATTGTGGGTGACACAATCAACTCCCAAACCCGGAGTTACCTCGGTGATGGATTTGGCAACGTGGTCGGCACCACCAATCCGGATTCCACTTTGCAGATGTGGTTTGTCTATCGCCCCTATGGCAGCATGGCCTCGGTCACCGGCACGGGAGTCGAGCCGGTTGTGCGTTGGGGTGGTTCTCGCCGCATGCTTGTGGTGGATGAATCCAATGCGGAATACGGTGATGCCCGGGGCGGCTCGTATTCGGTGGGCGAGGGGCAGCTGACCAATGGCAACTATGGTGAGTACGAGTTGCCGGGCTTCCCGCGAGATTGGAATCCGTTGAAACGGGGTGAAATGCCTCGCATCACGCCGATGCCCCCGTACAAGAAGCCGCCGCGCAAGAACCCGCCGCCGGTCGAGATCATTCCTCCACCCAGAAAGGACCCGCCGATCCCGGGGCCTGTGCCGCCGAAGAGAGAGCTTTTGCCAGGAAATGGTGATGATCGCGCAAACGCTGCCCGGTTCCGCCTTGTTACATGTTTGGGTTGTTGCACCTGGCAGGCAGTGGGGTCCGGGCCCATCAGGAACGCTATTCGTATTGACCTTTGGCTTCCAGAAGTGTCTTGCACCGAATCTGATCGCTTTGACTTGGAACCGATGCCGTGGCCCAAGTTCTTTCCCTGGAAGGAACCTGGCGTATTGGAGCAGACCTGCTTAGAAGAGGGCTGGCCTCCGGAGTTCTGCAAGCAGTTAACGCCTGATAGAGCGCCGGATAACATCGGTAAGCTGCCGGATGAGGTCAAGGATTCGCTGAAGAAACTTGATAAGTTCCGAAGCGCATGTGAGAAACTCACCTGCTTTGGCGAATGCTGGCTGGAATATGAAGAAGGACTAGTCCGAGCCGGTAATCCTGTGCCCTGGCAGTTGTGCGGGCTGGAGGACGAAGTATCTGAGTGCGTAGACTGCTGTAACTCCATGATTGGCTCTTCAAACTACGCTCTAAGAAGAGACTGTGAACTGCAATGCGAAGATCACTTCTTTTAGTTTGTGCCCTCTTCTCGGTTTTGTCCTTGAGCAGTTGCCTTCATAAAGATGAGAAGCTTTTGCCAGAAGAAAGTGACCGGGTGTTCAGCAGCGGGTTGAGGAGGGTTGTAAGTCCCACTGGTAAACCCTGGGTACTATACTACTTTCCGCGAGAGGATCAGGAGTCGCTTAAGGTTCTGATCGAGCGTTCAGAGTTCTTTCAAGGGGGAGGGTTTAGGCCTTTTCGGCAGTTGCAGACTGGAGAGTATTACTCAGGTCGTAGAGCCAGATCTTCCTCTGAGAAAACACTTACTCTTACAATCTATGCTGGCAAGCTAAGTGATGAACTAGAGCCCACTGAGCCAAAGGCTGGTGCTTCGGTGCTAATTGTAAAGTAGTTCCTGCTCCCATCGAACCTTTTGATGCGAGCCCCTATTGAGTCGCACCAACTACACACATGACAATGCTGGCCGCCCGGAAACGGTGAAGGACGCGCGCGGGAATGTTTCCACCAGCGTATACAACGCCCGCAACCTGATTGCCAACGTGGATGCGCTCGGCAACCGCACTAGCTACACCTTCGATGAAGTGAACCGGCAAGTGGCCGTCACCTCGCCGCTTGGCCGCCGGTCCACTACCGTCTATGACCTTGCCGGTCAAGTGACGGCCTCGGTGGACCCGCTGGGTAACCGCACGAGCTACGCCTATGACAACGCCGGGAACCAGCCCAGCGTCACCAATCCGCTGGGCTTCATCGCCACCTCGGTGTACTCGGCCAATTCCAACCGCATGTCGGCGAGCGTGGACCCGCTGGGCAATCGTACGACGTACGCCTATGACCTCGCGGGGCAGCAAACCAGCCGCCAGGACGCCCGGGGCAACTGGATCACGTATTCGTATGACCTCGCCGGGCGGCAAATTGCCCTGTGCCCGTGCGGCAGCGGCAAGAAGTTCAAGGCGTGCCACTACGCCGACCTGCGCGCCAAGGGCGTGATTTAAGGTCGCGTCTGCTGGGCGGGCTGGCCCTCACTCCCTCGCGGGAGTGGGAGCTGTTAGTTTGGGCGGGTCTGCTCTCGCATCTAGGTTCTGGGCATTCTGGTATCCTTCGAATTGTATGAGTGTTTCCCCTGAGCAAATTGAGTCGGAGATATGTTCGCGGCTTACAGGAGTTGCGGCAAAGGCAAGTTGGGGCGAGACATCTCTATTCTATAATCCAGATCAGAAGCTCCCGAATGGAGTTTATTTCTGCACAATCAAGGAACACGATGGAGACAACGACCGCTCGTCCAGACTAAATCGTAGCGGCGTCTTTCGACTATCTATTGGCCTGAACCCCCGTACGTACATAGGCTTGTTCGGCCCAAAGCCTTCGCGACCAGCAAAAGGCGGCATTATCTCAACGGGACATCAATTTGATAAGCTTGACGAGCTAATGCCTCATCCTATTTACGGCTGGATGGCATGGGCTCAAGTTCTCTGCCCAAGTCGATCCACTTGGGAAACCTTGGTTCCGCTGATTGATGAATCCTATGCCAAAGCAGTGAGCAAGTTTGAAAAGCGATTGGCGCAGTCAGATTTTTCGATGCGTACCAAGTAAGTGCCTTTTGTTGGCGACGAAGCCCCTTCGAATCCAGTTTCAATCAACTTCTACTTCAACCACGCCAGCAACTCCTCGGCCAATGCCTCCGGGGGGCGGGCGCCATCCAGCACCAGGTCCGCATAGGCCTGCGTGGGCGCAATGTACCGATCGAAGGCGGGCCGGGCGCCGGCCATATATTCCTCCATCAGCGCCTGGGGTTCGCCCCGGTTCGGATACCCGCGCACCAGGCGGCGCATCGCCCGGAGATCGGCCTCGCACGCCACAAACACGCGGTGGGTGGCCAGGGCGCGCAGCTCGGGGTGATACAGGCCAAAGTGGCTATCCACAATCACCGAGCCGGGCGTGGCCTGGATGTCGTCCAGCATCCGCGCCAGGTCCAGGGTCTCCGGGTGGTTGCAGTCGAAGGCCATCTCCCCGGCGATGAGGATGCGCGGGGCGGCGGGGTCATCGGTGCGGAAGTAGGCGTCGCCCTTGATGTGCCGGGCGCCCAGGCGCGGGGCCACGGCGGCGGCCAGGGTGCTTTTTCCGCTGCACGACCCGCCCGCCACCACCAGAACCATGAGCGTGATGATGGCACGGACAGGCCCCGGGGAGGTGGGTTTCGGGCGGCCCGGTACACTGGAGCGGCTTGCCCCGGTAGCTCAGTGGATAGAGCAGCGGCCTTCTAAGCCGTTGGTCGGAGGTTCGAGTCCTCTCCGGGGCGCCACTTTTCTCCGCACTTACTTTCGTCGGCCGTCCATCTCGCCCATCCGGCGGACTTGCTCAATCTGCTTAGCCAAGCGCTCTGGCGATGAGGTCCGCACCTTGTCCACCGGCGTCATTCCCACCGTGCGAATGCCGGAAAACCATAAGGTAGCCCAGCGCAGCCACGTCACCCCTGAGTTGCGGTACATCCACCGGTGGAACCAGCGCGGTCCGTCCATGGTCAGCACAATGCGGGCGGTCCGCCCGGTCAAGAGCTTCTGCGGCAGCCCCTTTTCGTTGTATCGAAACGCGAATCCGGTGATGAAGGCCCGGTCAATGAAGGCCTTGAGCGGAACGGGGGCAGCCCCCCACCACAGCGGATAGACGAAGGCGATGTGGTCCGCCGCGCGGATGAGGTCCTGCGCTGCGACCAGGTCAGGTTCCAGCTGGGCCACGGTGCGCGGGTCGGCCAAGGCGTCCATGGCGAAGGTCGCCGGCTGAATCACGACCACCTCCGCCCCGGCCTTCCGGGCGCCTTCGGCGTAGGCCTCGGCGAGGGCTTGGTTCAAAGAGGCGGGAGCGGGGTGCCCCAGGATGACGAGAATGCGGCGAGTGCCGGAGCCGGTGGACTTAAAAGTATTCATCGCATACATTGTATCCGAAGAAAGTATGCAATGATTACAAATAATGAAAAAGGCCCCCGGTACGTATCGCCACGGGAACCTTCGCGAAGCGTTGGTGGAGGATGCCATTCGCCTCTTGCACACCCAAACGGCAGCTGACTTGAGCGTCCGAGAGCTGGCCGAACGCGCGGGAGTGAGCCCCCGCGCTCCTTATGTCCACTTCGCTTCCAAGCAAGAGCTCCTCGCAGCAGTGGCGACGAAGGGATTTGAGGATTTGGCCGTAGCGGGCCAAGACGCCGAGGGCGATCTCTATCGGTTAGGCGAGATCTACATCCGGCATGCGCTCGATCACCCGAATCTGCATCGGCTGATGTTTGGCGGCTTGGTGGAACCTGTTACGGAGAAGGCCGACGCTTCTTTTCAGCAGGTGCTCCGGGCCATCCGGGGTCGGCAGCCGGAGTGGGACGAGGAGCGAGTGCACGCCGCCGGTCTGGCCCTGTGGGGGTTCGTGCACGGGCTGGCGGAATTGCGGCTCAACCAGATGATCTCGACAGAGGTTTGGGAGGTTCTGCCCCTGCGCCACCTCGCGGCGTTGCTCAGCGAGGTCTTGCAGCCGCAGGACTAAAGATGCGGGATGATGGCGCAGTTAGCGCGGCGCGTCATCCAGCGACATATCATCCCCGGCGTTCCGCACCTGGCCGGTTTCCGCGTCGATCTCCAGCCACACGTTTTCTGTGAACTGGGCGACGTAACCCGGGATGAGCCGGGCGGGGCGGGCCATGTAGTTCTCGGCGATCCACATCTTACGGAGGGAAGTCACCGGGCCACGAGAGGTGCTGACTCCTTCGCGCCACGCCTGCCACTTGTAGTTCTCCGCAATCTCACGGGCTTGGGCTTCGGTGGAACCCCATTCCCGGCGGACGACCTCGTAGCCTCCGTGGCCTTTCCAAGCCACCATCACCCCCGTGTTGAGGTCAATTTCCATGTAGGTGTTGGCCGTCGTGTTGTCCCAAACGGGCACGTTGTCTAACTCCGTGATGCCGTAGTAAAGTTTGCCCCGCGGCCCGCGCTTGGGAGTGCCACGGATCAGACCATTCTCCATTACGGGGGCTTCCTGCGGGGGCGCGAACGTATCAAACCGAACCTTGCCGACCGGACCCCATTTGGCGTCGCCGGTGTTGTTCCAGGCGTGGAGTTCGGCAGCGCGCTTGAGCAATTCATCTTGAGACTTAATGACGTTGGGCTTCTTCGGGTCGTAGCCAAGTCCATAGGGGTTCCCAGCCCGGTCCAAAGTTACAGCAAGAGTATCTAGATCGACGTGAATCTGGATGAGGGCACCATTGATCCGTGAGGTCGTCACGGCCACGATATTGCGATTCTCGAATTTGCGACCTCTTTCAAGCATATCGGGAGTGTCTGGCTCGCCAATCCCTTCAAAGAATCGCGTAGCTGCCGCAATGGCCGGGTCCTCTAAATTAACTTCGGCGGCCCGAGGGTGCTGAGCCAAGGTCCGCGGCCCCGGCGCACAACCCCACCCCAGGGCGGCACCCACCAGGAGCGCCGCTAGGATAAAGCTTCCGTTGCTTGCTCGGAGAACCAGCTGCATCTCAGTCCACTCCTCACGCTCTATTCTAACGCGTGGGTTACACTCCCCAGCCATGATCCCCTTCGAACTCAGCGCGGGCCAGTGGGCGCTGTTCCTGGTGGCGGGGGTCATCTCGGGGGGCGTCAACGCGGTGGCGGGTGGGGGCTCGCTGGTCTCCTTTCCCATTCTGGTGGCGGCGGGGGTGCCCAGCGTGGTGGCCAGCGCCACCAACACCGCCGCGCAGTGGCCGGGCGGCATCGCCGGGGCCTGGGGGCTGAGAGAACGCCTCCCTTCGGCCAAGGACAACCTGCGTCTCCTCTTCCTGCCCACGCTCTTCGGCGCGCTGCTGGGCGCCTGGGCGCTCACCCTCACCGACGCCAAGCTGTTTGACCAGCTCGTGCCGGGGCTCATCCTGGTGGCCACGGTCATCCTGGCCCTGAAGCCGCAGCTCTCGGCCTGGTGCCGCAACCTCCCCCGGGCGGCCCTGTGGGCGGTGCTGGTGCAGTTTTTGGTGGCGGTCTACGGAGGCTACTTTGGCGCGGGGATGGGCATCCTAATGCTGGCGGTACTCGGCCTCATCCACCCCGGCGACCTGCACGACGCCAATGCGCTGAAGAACGTGCTGGGCTTGCTCATCAATTTTTCGGCGGCGGTGCTGCTGGTGGTGCAGGGGCTGGTGCGGTGGGAACCCGCCCTCGCCCTGGCCATCGGGAGCGTGCTGGGCGGCTACGGCGCGGCCCGGGGCAGCCTGCGCATCAACCCCGAAACCCTGCGCTGGGTGATTGTGGGCTACGGCGTGCTGATGGGCGGCTGGTTTGCTTACCAAGCCCTTTGGGCGCCCCGCTAGGCTCAGAGGTCGGGCGAAATCCGGCGGGGATCCCACAGGAATTCGCGCCCCTTGAAATCCGGGTGGGCCGTGCGCACACTGCCATCCCCAAAGGCCATCACCACCTCGCCGGGGGGCTGGGCCATGTCCAGCAGGCCACCCGCCCGGGGCGCTGTCCGTTTGGCGCAGCTGAAGAACAGAACCACCACCTCCGGCTTGCGCACCGTGATGGCGCTGACATCGCTGAGCGCAGCGTTGTAGCAGATGCCTTCCACCGTGTCCAGGCGGGTCTTGGTGAAAGGCTGGAGCTGGGTTTGCCACGCCGAGGCCGAAGGGTAGCGGTCTTGGCTCCGCAGGCGATATTCCTGCACCGCCGCGTGCAACTCGGCGTAGATCGGGTTCGGCCCGGCCGCTTCGGCCGTCGGGGCCGAGGGCTGGCACCCCACCAAAGCCGCCGCCCCTAAGAGGAGGGCGGTGCGGCCTGCTGGCGTAAGGCTACGAACCACTCGTCCACCCAAATGGCGCGGGTGGCCATAGCCACACAGACTTCGGTGAGGGCCTGCGGCGTGTAGAGCAGGTTGGGGACGAACAGCCGGAAGGCCAACTTCTCATCGTGCATGCACCAGCTGCCCAGAGTGTGGCATCGCTTGTATTCGTTCGCTTCGTAATGGTTGAGATTCAGCGCCAGTTTGCCGATGCCCGCCTTGGGCAAGGGCATAGGGATGACTAAGGTGGCGTGCAGCCCTGCTCCGAGGCGGGGGTGGGCTTCTTCGATGCTGACCAAGAAATCAATCGGCTCGCCGCCGCAGTGCCACGGGAAGGTGGCGTGAATGCGTCCCTTGTGGTCCGATTCGAATGTGATGGCCTCGCGCTCCATCACCCATTCGGCTTGCTGCCACTCGGGTTGGCCGTGCCACCGGTTGGGGGCGGCCCCGCTGGCCGTGAACTGTTCGAACGTATGCGAAAGCGACTCATCCACCCCGGAGCGTGGCCCCTGGGTGGGGTGTGCGCTATAGGCGATGCTGGTGCGGAGGTGTTCGGCCAGGCGCGTGCTCAGCACCATCGCTTCGTTCACTTGCAGGCACACGGCCGCCGCCATCGCGCCTTTGCTGAATTCGGAATTGTCTTCGGTGGCGTAAACGCCGCATTCCAATGCAAAAACGTCGGTCTGCGGGTTATAGACCGCGCCCGACATGGTGCCGTGGTCGAGGATGTCTTCCAGGGCAAGGATGACCTCCGCCACGCGCCCCCGCCCGCGAATGAACTCCGTGGTGGCGGTGACGCGGTACGTCACCTGCGATTGCCGGAAGAGGCCGGGGTCGGTGCGCACGGTCGTGGCGAGGTCGCCGGACCAGTAGGTAAACCCGTCCGGATGATCCAGGACGTAGCGTTCGTCCACCTGGAACGTGTCGTAAATCTTCGAGACAAACTCCTCACCGAGGGATCGCTTTTGCCGCCATGACATGATTTGTTCCTGGTCTCACGCCTCAGTATAGAGGAAAGCGCGCAAAATTCCAAATAATGAACGTCATGAGCGTTGGTTTGGCCTTGGTTTTGGGTGCGGTTTCGGCGGGAGTGCCGGCTACGGCGCCCACGGTGGTGAATGTCTCGCGGGTGAGTTCTCCCCGTTCGGCCGTGGTGGTTTCGGCCAAGTTGGCGGACGTGCGCGTGGGCGTGGCGTGGGGCGGCGGCCGGGCCGGTGGCGTTTCCTCCTTAGCGGCGATGGCCCGCGCGACCGGCGCCCAGGCCGTGATCAATGGCGGCTACTTTGATGCCTACAGCCGCGACGGCGTGGCCGACCCTTATCACACGTTGGTGGTGAACGGCTGGCCGCAAAGCCTGGGCAGCGTGGGTTCGGTGCTGGCCATCGCCCCGGATGGCACCGCGCAGGTGGAACGCGGCAACCCCAAGATCACCGGCACGGTGGGCGGGCGTTCGTTTTATCTCTACCGGGTGAACCACACCCCGGGGGCCAGCGTGGCCGCGCTCTATACGCGGGCGTGGGGCGCGCGCACGGGCCTCGCGGGCCGCTACGTGCGGATTGATGCCAGCCGCCGGGTGATTGACAAGGGCGAAGGCGACGTGGCGATCCCGGATGGGGGCGGCGTGTTGCTGTTCCGGGGCTCGGATGGGAGCCAAGCCGACCGCTTCCGCCCCGGGGACCAGGTGCAGTGGTCTTTGAAGATGCCGAACATGCGCCGGCCCGAAGTGTGGACGGAGAATTCGGTGTGGATCGGCTGCGGGCCAATGCTGGTGCGCGGCGGGCAAGTGGACTGCAACCCGACGGCCGAAGGCTTCACCAGTAGCCGGGTGGCGGGCAGCCAAACGCGGAGCGCCATGGGCGTGACGGGAGATGGACGCGTGGTATTTGTGGCCTCGGCGGGCACGTTTGCGCAGCTCGCGCAGACCATGAAAGCGCTGGGTTGCACCGAAGCCATTGGCCTGGATGGCGGAGCGAGTTCGGGGCTGTGGGCCAACGGTTCCTCCCTGCGCGGCGAGGGTCGGCAGGTGAGCCACGGCATCACCATGGTGCCGCGCTAGGTTCAATTTTCGGTCTCGACGAAAAAAGATGTAGAAAAGTTTCTAGGCCCCTTGCATTGGGGGTGGAACTTCGTCTACTATTCATTCGTCTACTAAAACAGGAGACCGACATGCAAGACATCTTCCTCCGAGAACGAATCCACCGCCTCCGCCACCGCGTGGTGGCCAAGGAAGCCGACCGGCTGGCCCGGCGCGCCGAACTCAACGGTGGATCTATGCACGTAGACCTGACGGGGCTCTCGAGCACGATGGTCACGGAGATTCAGACCGAGTTGCGAGCGCGCGGCTGGCGCTTTGCCGCCAAGCGGGGCGGACGGTTCCGCATGGTGTGGATGCCCGCCCTGCCGCAAGTTGAAGCCGCTTAACTCGACTTCTGGGCGAGCACGTTCGCCATCTCAATGGCGGCACTGGCGGCCTCGCGGCCCTTGTTGCCCATCTTCATTCCGGCGCGGTCGATTGCCTGGTCCGCCGTGTCCGGAGTGAGGATGCCCCAGGCAATGGGCACCCCGGTTTGAACCTGCAAGTCCATCAGCGCGTGGCTCACATCCCCGGCCAGAAGCTGCGCGTGCGTGGTCTGCCCCTGCAGAATGCAGCCCAGGGCCACCAGGGCGTCCACTTCCTTGCGGCGAATGAGTTCCGCCGCCACCACCGGGATCTCCCAGGTGCCGGGCACCGCGTAGACCACGGGATCCTTCACTCCTTGGCTGGCGAGGGTATCCAGCGCTCCCTCCAGCATGGGGGTGGTGACAAACTCGTTCCAGCGGCTCACAATCACGGCCACTCGCAGGTGACTCCCGTCCGTTCCGCCTCGCATCAATCGCATTGGCTCTAGTTTAGCGTCACAATGGAGGCATGGCCGAGCCATTGTCAGACCTGACCGCCAAGTGCATCAAGTGTGGCTTTTGCCTCGAAGCCTGCCCCACTTTTGTCTTGACCGGCGACGAGTCTCGCTCGCCCCGGGGACGGATTAACCTCGCCCGCGCCGCTGATGAGGGCCAGATCGAGTGGACGGAGACGGCCGACGCCCTGGATACCTGCCTGGGGTGCCGGGCCTGCGAAACCGCCTGCCCCAGCGGGGTGCACTACGGGATGATCCTGGAATTGGCCCGCCACGAGCTGCGCAGGGAACGCCCGCGCCGCGCCGAAGCCGCCCTGATCAACACCATCACAAATCCCACCATCTTCCGGGCCCAAACCCTGCTGGGCGGCTTGCTTCCGGGTGGGCGCATGCCCTCGTTCTTGAACCAGGCCATCACCGCCGACGAAGCAGAAGCGCGAGTCCCCCAGCCTGAAGCCCCGGGAGCATGGCCACCGCTGCGCCCCGAAGTACTGCCGCCGATCAAAGGCCAAGTCGCCCTCCTCGAAGGGTGCGTGATGGGCGTGCTCTATCCCAGCACCCACGAGGCCACCCGCCGCCTGCTCCGGCGCGTGGGCTACGCTACCATCCCGGCCCTCAAGAATCAATGTTGCGGGGCGCTGCACGCTCACGCGGGCGACCTCAACGGCGCCCACTCACGGCTTGATGCCCTGGCCGAAGCCCTCCCGCAGAACACCCCGCTGATCGTCAATGCCGCCGGGTGTGGGAGCCACCTCAAGGAGTCCAGCATCGGGCCGATCGTCCATGAGGCCACCGAGTTCCTCCTCCAAAACGGCCTCGCCGATGTCCTCAACAATGCCCCCGGCTTCGCCCAGCCGGTGCGCGTGGCCTACCACGATGCCTGCCACCTCGCCCACGGCCAGGGCATCCGCGGCGCCCCCCGGGAGCTCATTCGCGCCATCCCCGGCGTCACGCTCCTCGAGATCGAAGAGAGCGAAATGTGCTGCGGCAGCGCCGGCACCTACAACGTCACCCAGCCCAAGCTGGCCCGGCAACTGCTGGAGCGCAAGCTCGACCATGTCGAGCGTACGACCCCCGACATCCTCGTGAGCGGCAACCCCGGCTGCCACGCCTGGATGGGCCAGGGCGCGGATGAACGCCAAGCCCGTTACCGCGTGATGATGACCGTGGATTTGCTGGAGACGGCCTTCTCCGGAATGCGCGGCTAGGTCCCTCGCAAAATTCTTGGGCCACACCCTGAAGAAACCCGAAATGCATACCGATTGACTGATTGGAGGTCAAATCACTTCGAGACAAAAACCTGAAGTGAATTGTAAGAAATGGCAATCGGAAATGTGGAATGTCACCTGGCGCGAGCGCAGTTGAAGCGCTTGGGTCAAGGAGAGCAACTCCCGGCCGAGATTGATGCGGACCTGGAACAGCACCTTCGGATTTGCGAAGAGTGCCGCTTGGAAGCCGTGCGCTTGCGCCAGGTTTTGATGGGCGATGCCGCCCCGGCCGAACCGAAAGCCAAGGTCACCCCCAACGAGCTGCTTTTGCAATTGGGCGAGGTTGTTCGCAATCTCATTTCCCGCCTGCCCCTGCCCGGGGCGAAGCGCCTCGCTCCTTCCAAGTCGAACGGCTGGATGAACGATCCGGGCACCCCGTTTGTCAAAGATTCTCGCGTCAATATGCGGGTCGCCTTCACGTCCATCGGTCTGGCGCTCACGCTCATCGCGATGAGCACCATTCTCCGTGATCCGACCGCGCTCCTCGGGGCCAAGGCCGGCAACAAAGCCACGGCCCAAAAGGAATCCAAGGAATCCGAGAAGGACGGCACCACCAGTGAGTCGGACGAAGCGACCAAGGAAGACGCCGCCAAGGATGAGCACGCCGAAGACGAAAAGACGGACGAGCACGCCACGGATGAACATGCGGCGGATCCCCACGGGGAAGAAGAGCACGCCGAGGATGTCCCGACCGACGACGCGCATGCCGACAAGAAGGACGACGCCCATGGCGAAACCGACAGCCACGCGGCGGCCCCCAAAGCGAATTCCAATTCCACCACCCACGCGCCCCGCCAGCAGGGCGGTTTGAGTCTCCCGGGTCACGCGACCATGGAAGACGCCCCGATCCTAAAGGCCCGCGATGGCCAAGTGGTGCAAGCTCAACGCTCCACTCCGGCCCCGACCCGAACCCAAAGTTCAACCACGAATTCCCAACGGCGCTCCCGGCCGTCTACCTCTGCCACGCGTCGGCCTGCGCCGACTCGTCCCGCCCCGTCCCGCCCGGCTCCGCGCCCGGCCACGACCCCTCGCCCGCAAAGCAATTCCGGCACCCCGCAAAACAAGGTGACCGTGTACTTGCCCAACGGCGAAAAGAAAAACTGAGATGGCACTCTCCTCGATTCTTTGCTCCATGTCACTGATGAGTGGCCTCGTCACCACCCCCGTCACGCCGGATGAAGCCGGTAAGGCGACGACGCAGGACACCCAAACGCAATCGCAGACTCAAGAAATTGAGGCGGCGGTGAAGACCTCCGAAGCCGGACAGATCACGATCACCAGTCGCGGCCACGATGTCCGCGAAGTCTTGTTCGACCTCTTTGAACAGGGCAGCAAGAGCTTTGTGCTGGAACCCGGCGCGAAGGTGGACCTCTACCTCGCTCTTTCCGGCGTGGAGTTTGAAGAAGCTCTCCAGATCATCTGCCGCGTCAGCCAGCTCGAGTTCACGCTGGATAACGGCATCTACTTCATCAGCAAGCGCAGTGGCACAGGCGCTGGCACCCAGGGTGGCCCGGTCATTCCGCCGCCGCCGATCCGCCTGACTGAAAACGACCTTAAGCGCTTGGTTACCACCAAGATGGAACGGGCCGATATCCGCGCCGTGTTTGCGGACTTCCAGCGCCAAAGCGGCATCATCATTGATGTGGACGCCAAGGTACCGGCCTACAAGCTCGACGCCTTCCTGGTGGGTACCACGCTCAAGTTTGCGCTGGACACGGTGACGAAGGCCGCTGACCTCGAATACGTGCTTACGGATTCGCGCAGCATTCTCATCCGGCCCAAGGCCGCCGCAACGTCGGGAGGCAACCGCCGCCCCGCCGCTGGCACTGGTCACTAAGCCCCTGACCTAATCGAGTACCAGCCCTCTCCAGCCTCGGAGCGCTGCATCATCCGGGAACCTCTCCGCGAGGTCCCGGATGATCTGTTTTTCCAGGGGTCGCCACGGTAAGGGCGGGTCCAGGGGCAGGGCCCCGGCCGCGCGCAAGTCGGTCATCGCTTCCGCTTCCATGCGTGTGAATTTGAGGTAGCTCCATGCGCGCAAGTAACGCAGCATCGGCAGGTCGCGGTGCCGGATGAGTTCATCCACCAGGCGGGCGGCATCCATGGTGCTCCGAAGGGCGATGTAGTCGCCCACCACCCCCACGGCGGCGTCGGCGTTGGCGGCCAGGGGCCGCAAGAAGGGCAAAGGTTCCTTGCTCTCGGCAACGGGCTGGCGCAAGAAGCTCTCGGCCCGCAGGCGCAGGTCCATGGGGTCCAGCACCATCGCATGGGCCAGGCTTTCGTCTTCCTCGGCGCGGCCGAGGCGGCGCTGGGCAATGGCGTGGAGCCACCAGGCGGTGACTTGGTCGTGGGTGCGGGCCAGGCACCACTGGCATGCGGTGGCGGCGGCTTCGTCGTTACCCTCGGCCAGGGCGCGGCGGGCGGTTTCCAGGTCGGCCAGGGGCCGCAAGAGCGGGTTGGTCACGTCTGGGAGAGGGAGGTGCTGGGCGAGGGCGGCATGCCACGCGGCTTCTTCCGAGCCTTCCGCAGGTTCAGCCAGGGCGGCGAGGGCTCCCGAGGGAAGGGGAGAAGACGGGGCCGGCACCCCCGGCCAAGCTAGGAGGCCGCTTTGATCCGCCGCATCCACCCGGGCGGCGACGGCCCGGCCGGGGAGTTGGTCAGCGGCAAAGAACAAGGGTGCTCCGGGGTTCCAGGCCAAGGAGGCCGTGTGGGTTTGGCCATCTTCGGTGCCGAGCAACAGCCGGGCGCCCTCGAGCGGCGTGGCAGCCTGCATTAAAATCCCTTCGGCACTCACCATGAGGGCTCCGACTACGGACACCACCGGACAAACCTCGCCCCCGCCCGCACTCTCGGCGCGAGAATCCGAGAACGGCACCAGCAGGCAACTCCAAGATTCCACCGCGCCCGGGGCCAACCAGGGTTGGGCGTCCCCTCGCCGGCGCAGCTCGGTCCCCGAGGCGTACAAGGTGCCGCTCAGCGGTACCGCGCCCAATCCGCCGCGCCCTGGGGCCAACCAGGTCACGCGCTGGTCGCTCCACTGGGCACCGGCCACCGAGAAGCCGCTATCCAAACGCGACGGCAGCAAGCTCAGGTTTTGCAGGCGGAACTCCACCCGCAGGGCGGCCGAATCTGGCTCCAACGTCAGGCAGGCTGTCCATTGGGCGGGTACCCCCGCCAGAAGCTCGTGCAGATACACGGCCACGGCTCCGTCTTCGCTTTCGTCGGCATGGATGCGGAAATCCACGCGCCCCGTCATCAGGCGTCGTTCGTCCGGCCAGGTCTGCCATTGAATCCCCGTGCGGACGGTCGTGCCCCGGAGGCCGCCCGCCTCGGGCTGGAGTCGCTTGGGGGCCGTCAAAACGGCTTCCCCCGTTCGCAAGTCTTGCCAGCCGATGATCGCCCCGCCCAGATCGGGGCAAACCGTGATGCGCGTCCACTGGTTCTCCAGCACCACTGTGCGGAGGCTCACCATCTGGGCGGAGCCAGAGGCCGCTAAGGGCACGTAGGGGTACGCCGAGTGCTCCGCATCTGGTGGCAGGGTCTGGAAGGTCTCGGCTTCGACTTCCCACAAATCTTCGTAAATCTCGGCTCGCACGCTCGTAATCCTACGTGGTCAGTGTGGCCCTTGGAACGAATTGGCCCCAGGGATGAGTCACAATATGTGGGCTTGGCCCTTGGCCACGCATGTTTATGGAACACCGTGCTGACGCGCGTGAGTTGGGCGAATCGAGAGGTTCGCGCATTGTCTGGGAGATCACCAAATGGGTTTTGATCCCCGGCCTCGTGGCGATGGTCGGCTACTTCTTTGTGGGGCCGCGCATCCCCACGGGCGTGTTGCCCAAGAACATTGTGCAGAGCGTACCGGTCCTGGCCAGCGAGCCGACCCTTGCCGGGAGTAGTGAAGAACCCGTGGAGAGTTCTTCTTCCGCCGTGGACCCCGAGACGGCGAGCACGGCCCCTCAGCTTGAGATTGACGTGCAGCCCGCCACCGGGCGCCGCCGCTAAGCGGTTCCTACGATCGCGGGAAAGAGCCGCTTGGCATTCGTAGTGGTGATGGAAGCCACTTCACCCACACTACACCCCCACACCCGGGCCAACCCTTCCGCAATCAGCGGGATGTAGGCGGGCTTGTTGCGCTCGCCCCGGTGCGGGTGCGGCGTCAGATAAGGCGCGTCCGTTTCCAGCAGAACGCGGTCGCGGGGCAACATGGCCACCACGGCCCGGAGTTCGTCAGCCTTCTTGTAGGTCACCGGGCCATCGACCCCGAACCACGCCCCCAGCCGGATCGCGCGCTCGGCGTCCTCGGCATTGCCCGCCCAACAGTGGAACAGCAGCGGCACGCTCACGGGGTTCGCCTCCAGCCAGTCCAAGAGCTCGGGATACGCCTCGCGGCAGTGGATGACAATCGGCTTCTCCACGCGCTGGGCCAGGGCCACGTGGCGCTCCCACACCTCCCACTGCTGGGCGGCGGGGGCGTAGTCCCAGTGGTTATCGCGCCCGGTTTCGCCGATGCCGACCACACGAGGGTGAGTGGCCCAGGCTTCGATGCGCGCCCAGCCCTCGGCGGTCCACTCATGGGCATGGTTGGGGTGCCAGCCGACCACCGCCCATACGCCCGGGTAGCGCTCGGCCAGTTGCACAGCTCGCTCGCTTAGCCCTTCGTCAATGCCGATGACGATGCAACGGTCCACCCCGTGCCCTTGGGCCTCATGGAGCGTCCGATTGGGGTCAGGGAAGGCCTCTCGGTCATTGATATGGCAGTGAGTGTCCACGAACCGCACGCCAGACGGTATACCGATTGCGCGCGGAGTGCAACCCGCCGCCGTAGGACACTAAGGAGCACACTTACCAACGCATGGCCCGATTTGACAAGCGACTGCCGTATGTGAACGCGTTCCTGACCTATGCGCAGAACGATCCCGCCAAGGCGCGCCAAGACCTGGCGATTGGGGGTGGCATTGTGAGCGTCCTTGCCCTCGCGCCGATGGTCGGGATTACGGCCGGGGTCGCTCTCAGCAACTCGGGACCGGGGATCATCGCGGGCTTTCTCACCCTCATCGCCGGGGGCTGGGCCGTCAACGTTCTGCGCAAGCGGCAAGGCAAGCCCCGCGATGAAGCCGAGCGGGCCAAGATTCAAGCCCACCATTCCTCCAAGCCGTTTCAGGCTCTGCGCGGCCGAAATCGCTTGCACCGCGAAGTGGATGCCTCGGTCTTACAGCTGTTAGAAGCCAGTGCCTACCACTGGAGCCGGGTGCAATCCGCGCTCAACGGCCCCATCTGGAACGCCCCCGACATCGGCGCACACTGGGCGGGCGTGCGCCAGCAAGCGCAGCTCGCGGCGGACACCGCGATGAGCGAACTCATGACCATGGCTTCGTCCGCCATTGGGTTGCCGCAGCGTGACCGCGATGTCGAAGCCAAAGGCGTGATGAAGGACTTCTTTGACCTCGAGATCACGGAAGCGCTCAACAATCTCAAGACCCTGGCGGCCTCGGATTGGACCGAGTACGCGCACAAGTCGGCCCATAGCGAGCACATTGTGCGGGGCGGCATGGCGGTGGCAGAACGGTTGCGTCACCTGGCCGACGAAGTGGAGGGGGCGCAATCGAGTCTTTCGAGTACCCCGGGGGCCGCGCCGGTGGAGTATTCGAGTTCGCAGACGCTCGATGCGGTTCTCAGCGAACTCAAAGCCGTGAAGCAAGCCGAAGATGAACTTCGGGTTCAGCAGGGCGATTCGAGTTCCTAGTTCAGGAGTTCGCGGAGGTTCGCGCCGCCGGGTTGCCCATCGGGCCGATCCGTCACCACGCCCGTGGTGACCAACCAGGTGTCGCACCCCGCCGCTTGCCCGCAAAGGATGTCCGTCTCGTAGCGGTCGCCCACCATCAGTGTGCTTGCGGGCTCGACCGCAGCCTCCTTCATCGCGGCCAAGAGCATGGCGGGGGCGGGCTTGCCCAGCACTTCGGGTTCTCGTCCGGCGGCCGTTTGGATCGCGGCCACCACGGCCCCCGCCCCGGGCTGCAGTCGCCCCCCGGCCATCGGATAGGTGGCGTCGGTGTTGGTGGCGATGAAGGGAGCGCCGGCCCGGATCAGGTCGGCCGCCTCCGCGATCATCTCGTAGGTGAGGGTTCGGCAAATGCCCACCACCACGGCTTCTGGTCTATCCGTAGCCAATTGCAGCCCCGCTTCGGCAAAGGTTTGGTGGAGAGCGGGTTCGCCCACCACATGCACCTGCCGGTAGCCCCGATCACGGCAAAGCTGGGCAGTAAACGGACCGGTGCCGTACACCCACGCGGGCTCGCAGGGAATGCCCATTTTCTCAAGCTTAAGAGTCACTCCGGCCGGAGTGGCGGCGGAGTTGTTGGTCAGGTAGACCACCCTCGCCCCGCGTGCTAAGAGCGTACGCACCGTCTCGGCCGCCCCGTCAATCGCCTCTTCCCCCCGATAGATGGTGCCGTCGAGGTCGAACGCGTAAAGGCCGTACACGGGCTTACTGGTCGCGGCCGGAAACGAACTCCGTCACACAAGAGAGCAGTTCGCGCTGGGGCGTCGCGGGCAAGGCCGCCAGGGCCGCCATCGCCTTCTGTTCGTGCTCGGTGGCTACGGCGCGGGCTTCGGCCAGGGCGCCGCGCTCGTGCATCAGCTGGATCAAGGCCGTCACTTCTTCGGTCGAAGGATCTTCGCCAAACTGCCGGGCAAAGCGCTCATTCTCCGCTTCGCGCAGGTGCGGCCGCAGGCGCATCAGGGGCAGCGTCATGCAGCCCTCGCGATAGTCCGTACCCAGCGGCTTGCCGGTCTTCTGGCTGTCGCCGGTGTAGTCCAGCAGGTCGTCAATGATCTGGAACGCCATGCCCAGGTGGTGACCAAATTTGCCCAGCAGGTCGGTGGTTTCCTCATCCGCCCCCGCCACCATGGCCCCGGTGCGGCAGCAAATCTCCACGTAAGCGGCGGTCTTCATCCGCAGTACCCGCAGGTAATCCTCTTCCGGCATCGTCCACTCGTTGCGGAACTGCAGCTCCAGCACTTCGCCTTCGGCCATTTCCACCACGCCGTCGCTCGTCATGCGGATGATGGCGAGGTCGCCATCTACGGCCAGGATGCGCATGGCCTTCGCCAGTAGTACGTCACCAGCCAGGATGCTAGCAGTATCGCCAAAGACGCGCCCGGCCGTCGCGCGGCCCCGGCGAGTGCTTGCGCCGTCAATCACGTCGTCGTGCACCAGCGTCGCCATATGGATCATTTCCAGGCACGCGCCCAGCTTCACGCACCGATCCGCAAGGTAGGGCAGGCCGGTGGCCTGGGCGCTCAGCATCACCAGGGCCGGTCGTAGCCGCTTGCCGCCCGCTTCAAGGGTGTGTTCGCCAATGTCTTGCACCATCCGGATATCGCTCTGCACCTGCGCGCGGAGTTCGGTTTCCACTCCCAGCACCCCATCAATGAGGGTGGTCATCACCTCATTGGGAATGCGTTCTTGGAGCTGCGAGAAAAAGGTGGCCGTCATGATTTTTGGGCGATATGGAGGGCAATGTGGCCGAACATGAACGTGCGGACACGAATCTGGTCAAATCCGGCGGCGCGAAGACGCGCGGAGAGCGAGGCGGCATCGAGGAAGGCGTCGGTGCTTTTGACGAGGTACTGATAATCCTGTTCCATACCCACGCGGCGGCCAAGCCGGGGCGTGAGCCAATGGAAGACCCGGTCTGAAATCTGGCGCAACGGGTGGCGGCTGGGGGTCATATCGAGGCAGGCCAATCGCCCTCCCGGCTTGAGGATCCGGGCGAGTTCGCGCAGAGCGCCATCAAGGTCCGCCACGTTGCGCAGGCCCCAGCCGATGGTGACGGCATCAAAGCTCGCCGTTTGGATGGGCAGGCGGGTGGCATCACCGAGGCTCAAGCGAGGGTGGCCCTTGGCCGCCGCGCCTTCCAGCATCGAGGGGGCAAAGTCAATACCCACCACTTGTCCGCTCGGGCCAACGTGGGGTTCCAAGGCGGCCAGGAAGTCGCCGGTGCCGCAGCACACGTCCAGCACCCGGTCGCCGGGCTTCAGTTGCAACTCAGCCGCGGCCTTGGTGCGCCACTTTTGGTGCTGCCCCAGGCTCATCCAGTGGTTGACCTTGTCGTAACTGGGGGCGACACGCCCGAACACCTCCTGGACCAAAGCGGCTCGCTCAGGGCCAGAAGGAGGGAGTTGGGGATCGTGTACGGGCGAGGTCACTACAATCCTATTGTACGGCACCAAACCCCAACTTTTTCAGGTTTCAGAAATTATTGAAACAAAATAGGGAGAACGGCAAAGGGTGCAACCCAGGGGCATAATGTCCGTAGTCAGGAGAAGGAAATCCAAAGTGCTCCCGTTGTATCTCGTCACTGGCATTGTGGCCGGCGGACTCATCCTCTTTTCCGCCTTTGCTCCGCACGGCGATGGGCACGATCACGGCGGTTTGGGTTCGCATGACGGCGGATTCGAGGTCGACCATGCGCCGGGGGCACCGAATGCGGCCGACGCTTTCCTTTCTTGGTTGCCCTTTGGCAACTTCAGGTTCTGGCTTTACTTCCTCGGCATCTTTGGGCTCATGGGCACCACGCTCACGCTCACCGGGATGGCCAAGGAGCCGCTCATCCTCACGTCTTCGCTCATCACCGGGTTCATCACGGGTTTTGTGGTGGCGGTGCTGGTGAACCTGCTCCAGAAGCGAGCCCAAGGGGAAAGCATTGGTGAGAATGACTTTTTGGGAGTGCAGGGGCGTATGCTAGTGGCCGCACGCCCAGGTCAGGCCGGCAAGGTGCGGGTGACGGTCAAGGGAGAATTGATTGACTACATCGCCGAATCCACAAACAATGAGGTCATTGAAGTGGAAGAAGCGGTGCTTATCGTTGGGATCCAAGGCAACCGCGTGCAAGTCGCGCGGTTGAATGACTTTTTGGCGGAGGAAGCCGAGCTCAGCTCTTCGTCGTAACCACGAGCAAACCACAAATCCATGAACATCATTCAGAGTCTGGGAGGAGTGATCGGCGGGGCCGTTCTCTTTCTCCTTTTCTTGTTAGGGTTCTTCCTTTTGGTGCGGACGTTCTTCCGCATTTGCATGCCAAATGAAGCGCTCGTTTTCTCGGGGGGATTCCGGCGGGGCAGTGAAATAGTCACCGGAGGCCGCAAGCTCTACATTCCGTTCTTCATGCGGGTGAGCCGCTTGCCGCTGACCTTGTTCGAGGTGCCGATCCAGGTCCGGAACTCGTACTCCAGCGGCGGCATCGCGATGAACATCGACGCGATTGCCAACGTGAAGGTGAGCAGTGATCAAGCCGTGCTGCGCAACGCGGTAGAGCGATTCCTAGATCAGGACATCAACACCATCCGCCGCGTCGCGAAGGAGACTTTGGAAGGTCACTTGCGCGGCGTCATCGCTAACCTCACACCGGAGCAGGTAAACGAGGACCGGCTCAAGTTCGCTGATGGTTTGACGAGCGAGAGCGAATCTGACCTCCGCAAGCTCGGATTGCACCTCGATACGCTCAAGATTCTGCATGTGAGCGACGATGTGGGCTACCTCGATGCCACCGGCCGAAAAGCGATTGCGCACGTGGTTCGTGAGGCAGAAATCGCGGAATCGGACGCGAACCGCACGGCGGAATTGGTGGAAGCCGAAAACCGCGGCCGAGGGGAAGTGACGGCGGCCGAAATGGACACCAAGATCATCGGTCTACGCAACGAGCTGAGAAAGATGAAGGCGGACTTTGAATCGGCAGTGAATGCCGAAGAGGAGCGCACAGCGGCGGCCGCGCGGGAAGCCCGCGCCGTGGCTGAACAGCGCCTACAAGAGATTCGAGCGCAGCTCGAAGAAATCCGACTGGTGGCGGACCGAGTCCTGCCCGCCGAAGCCGAGCGGCAAGCCGCCGAGTTCCAAGCCCGGGGCGAAGCCGCCATTATCCGCGAACGTGGTCGCGCGGCCTCGGAATCGCTTGCCACTTTGGGCGCGGCCTGGCAAGAAGCCGGCGGCGCTGCCACGCAGATCGCGCTGATCGAGGACATCGAGAAGCTCCTGCGTTCGGCGGCGGTGGGTGTGCAAAAACTGCAGGTCGAGAGCCTCTCCGTCATTGATGGCGGCGATGGCCGGACCTTGCCGAACTACCTCGCCAGCTACCCGCAGATGCTGGATAGCGTGTTTGCCGCGGTGGAACGCACCACGGGCATGGACGTGACGGCGGCTCTTCGGGGTCGCCCTGACCACATGGCGGAAGCCCAGGAGAACTCATGAACTTTCTGCTACTTGCCAATGCCGCGGTGAACCCGGTGACTTCGGTCATTAGCCTCGCGGTGGGATTCTTCGGGATGGGGTTGTTCCTGTTTGTGCTCAGTTACAAGCAGCTGTACATGGTGTGCCGACCGAACGAAGTCCTAATCTTCTCGGGGGGTAGCCGCCGGGTGGGTGACCGACGCATCGGTTACCGCGTGGTCAAAGACGGGAGCACCTGGCGCAAGCCGTTCCTTGAAAAAGTGGACCGGCTCGACCTGACCAACATGATCATCGAGCTCAACGCCGTCGGCGCTTACGCCAAGGGCGGGGTGCCGCTGAACGTGCAGGGTGTCGCCAACGTAAAGGTGGCCGGCCACGAGCCGGTGCTGAACAATGCCATTGAGCGATTCCTCGGCAAGGGTCAGGGCGAGATCATGGCGATCTGCAAAGCGACACTGGAAGGCTCGCTGCGCGGGGTGCTTGCCACGCTCACGCCCGAGCAGATCAACGCCGACCGCAACACCTTTGCCGAGCGATTGGTGGAAGAAGTGGAGCAAGACCTCACGGCCCTCGGCCTGGTGGTGGACACGCTCAAGATTCAGAACATCACCGATGACGTGCGGTACTTGGACTCGATCGGGCGCATCCGCAACAGTGAGTTGATCGCCTCTGCCCGGAGCGCCGAAGCCATTGCGCAAGCCGATTCGAAGGTGCGCTCAGCTGAGAACCGCTTCAAGGAAGTGGAATCTCAGATCCGCGCCGAGACGCTGGTGGCCAAGGCCGAAGCGGACCGACGACTGAATGACGCCATGACGCGCCGCGCGGCGCTGGTGGCCGAAGAGCAAGCCAAGGTTGTGGCGATGGTCGCCCAGGCCGAGGCGGAAATCAAGGTGCAGCAAGCCCGCGTGGAGCAGGTTCGCCGCCAGTTGGAAGCGGACGTGCTGGCTCCGGCTCGCGCGGAATGCGAGGCGAGCGAGAGCCGCGCCAGCGCCGAAGTGGCCAAGATCATTGAAGATGGTCGTGCCCGCGCCGAAGCGATTAAGACCCTCGCCCAAACCTGGAAAGCGACCGGCGACAACGCCCGCGAGATCATGGTGCTCCAAAAGCTGGAGAACATCATTACCGAGCTGACCAACGCCATCGCGCCGACCAAGGTGGAGCGATTGACGGTGATTGACACCGGTTCTTCCGGGTCCAGTGCCAGCGGCGTGGACCTGAAGAAGCTGATGATGCTGAACGAACAGGTGAAGGAGATCTTCGGGATTGACCTCGCCGACAAGATTCAGCAGATCGGCGGGCCGGGGGCGATCCGAGGTGCAGTGGAAACTTCGGTGACGACCACCCCGGTGACGACGGCGGCTCCGGCGGCCACGCCTTTCAATCCGCCGAATGACGAAGACATCCTGCCAATGCCGAAGGCGACCCGGTCGCGGCCCGTACCGCCTCCGGTCGCGGACTAAGAGGCGGGAAAGGCAAACCAGCCGGGTGAGAGGAGATCTCGCCCGGCTTTTTCTTTACTCCGCTGCCTCTGGCAGAGGAGCGAACAGGTCGACCATGTTGCCGTCGGGGTCAATGACGGTGGCGTATCGTTGCCCCCAAAAGGCATCCCACGGTTCCGTCTTGCGCGAATACCCGGCTGCCACAACCTGGCCGTACACCGCATCCACCTCAGCGGGTGTCTCGCAGGCAAACGCCAACGCCATCCGGTGACCCACCGGCGGCTGCCAATCCGGATGGAGCGACTTCATCAACTCCAGATCATCAAACATGAGTCGAAGGCCGTTGCCAAGGGTGGCCTCGACGTGCGGGCCCTCCCATTCGGTGGGCGTCGGCACCCCGAGCAGACGGTAGAAGTCCAGGGCGCGAGCCATATCGGTGACCACGATTCCGATCGCATCGAGGTGGGGCATGCCCGATTCTAGTCCAATCCATGGGCACCAGTTCTCCTATAATGAGGGCGTGAATGCGGAGACCCGGCGGCGCGGTTCCTTGTGGTACCGCTTCATCACTTTCTTGGTGCGCGAGGTGATCTACCGGGCCACGGGTGGCCTGCGCGTACAAGGACTAGAGCACATCCCGCACGACGGACCGGCCATTATCGTCGCCAATCACATGAGCTACCTCGACCCGCCCGCGCTGGGGACCCCGCCTCGCCGCTGGGTGCGCGCGATGGCGAAGGAAGAACTGTTCAAGGGGCCGCTGGGGTGGCTATTGCACAGCATTGGCACCCACCCAGTGCGCCGGGGAAGCAGTGATACCGACTCGATCAAGTGGTTCATCGAGCAGATGAAGCAGAACTCGCTGGTGCTGATGTTCCCGGAGGGCACGCGAGGCGATGGCGAGACGATGGGCGAGTTTCAATCGGGCGTTTTCATGCTCAGCCGCCGGGCAAACGCACCGATCATTCCGGCGGGCATCCGGGGGACGGAAATTATGTGGCCGCGCGGGTCGAAGAAGTTCCGCCGCCACCGCATCACCATTGTCTACACCGCGCCCATCGCGCCGGAGGACATCCCGAGAGACAAGGTGCAGGCGTGCCGGTTGCTGGCTGAGCGCATTGCCGATGCCACCGAACTGGCGGGCAAGCGCATTGGCCTGCCTCCTTCCATGCAAGAGGCGCCCTTAGCGCTCGCCGGGGAGCACGATGCCCCGTGGAGCTGATAGGAATAAGTTTAGATTTGATGGACTCAACTCTTCCGATGTTCCGTCGTTCTCTTGATGCTTTCGTCAATCGTTTCGAAAGTTGTGTCTAGCTTGTTCCGAACTCGTTGCCAGCCACTTTTGTGTACATGCTCGAACTCGTCAGTGAGCATATTTGTGATGTGCATGGGGGTACTGACCATACGAATCGATTCCTGCAGCATTGCGTGTCGTTCAAGTAGGTTTTCGAAGTGCCAAATCGGCTCGTGATGGAATACCCTGTTCCGGAGTTTGCGGGCATCCTCCAGATGCCTTGCAACGTAGATTCGGGTTCTTCTGGAACGTTTGAGATTTGGGAAGATTTCTGCACCGAATGGCGTAAAGACCCGATGGTCGTAGTGCTTCGAGAACAGAGTGGTCCAGAACCCAAAGTTCAGTGCAGCGACGATCTTATCTGGAGTTGTAGGCTCTCGCTTGCGCTTTAGTTCGTGCCTTGCTTTGACAACCAGGGTTCGTTCCGACTCGCGCAGGAGAGAGGCGTTGTCGAACCAGTCATCGCGGCCGATTTGTCGGGTCATCGCATTGTGAACAGAGTTCCTAAGACCTACTTCTAGGAAGTGAAGAGGCTTGTAGAGGGCTCCGCAAAGCTCAAGATTCCACACGTAGCGAGCGAGTGCGTTCAGTTCGTCATGATCGCTTGAATCAGCGTATCGCCCGAAGCGAGGCGGCGCAAGGGCGTGTATTTCTGCCCAAAACTGACAGAACTGCATCTTTGCGGGTGCGATTTCGGGCATTTTCTGCTATTATAATAGGTGATGCCCTTGGGCCAGTCCTATCTCCGGTTCGCCCGGATGACGACTCCAAGGTTAATTTAGGAGCGGGGTTCGGTGCAAACCGGCCCCGTTTCCTTTTGGCTCCCTTTCCAATGCAAGGTTCGCCGTTACCGCTCGCCGGGGAGCACGATGCCCCGCATGATGACGCGCTGAGCGGACAAGAACACCACTAGGGTCGGCACCGCCGCCAGCGTCACCGCCGCCATCATCACTGCCTTCGGCGCACTCTGCTGGAGCTGATAAATGAACACCATCAGCGTCCACATCCGCTGATCCTGCGCCACCAGGAACGCATACATAAACGCCCCGTAGGCACCCATGAAGGCGAGCAGCGCCAGGTAGCCCAGCACCGGCTTACTGAGCGGCATGGCCAGCCGCATCATCAGGGTGCTCTCCTTGGCGCCGTCCAGTTGGCCGCTCTCAAAGATCTCATTGGGCAGGGAATCAAAGAAGCCCTTGAGCAAGAAGATCATGTAGCCGTTGGCGGCGGCGGGCAGCACCAGCGCGGCAAAGGTGTTCAGCAAGCCCAAGTCCTTGAGCAACAAGAACGAAGGGATCATCGCGACCTCGGCGGGGAAGGCCATGGTGGCCAGCAGGAACAGCAGTACCCGGGCCGTACTCTTCATCGGGTAGCGCGAGAGCACGTAGGCGGCCAGCGGGTTTACCGTCAGCTGAGTGAGAATGGCCAGCAGGCAGAAAATTGCCGTATTGATGAGGGCGCGCCCGTTCAGCAGCATGTAGCCGCCCACGTAGCGGAAGTTACGCGTGAGGAAGTCTTGGCGGATGGCCCCGGCGTTTTCCTGCACCCACAGGGCTTCTTCGGCCGCGATGGGCATGGGGCCGTCGCTCACCTTGGCCCAGCGGTCTTCCACGGTGTCGCCCTTGTAGGCCACGGGCAGGCCTTCGGCTTCAAATCGTGCGCGCCACTCGGGCGGCGGGGGCCAGGCAATGGCTTCAAATGCGGTCGCCTCACCCTTCGCCGCCGCCGGTACATCCCCGATCTGGTTCTTGTAGACCGTACGCAGCCACTCTTGGTACATCACCTGCGCGCGCACGGGGATGCGGAACTCCGTCGGCAGCTTCTCCTTGAAGGCGACGTAATCCTGATACTTGGGGCCGGGGGTGGGCAGCCAGCCCTTGCGCTGCTGGTTCTCGGCGGGGGGCGCCACGCTGCTGAAGGTGGTGTTCAGCTCCAAATAAGCCTGGTTCAGGGAATCCAAGCGCGGGAATTTGGCCTTCATTTCCGCTTGGTAAGCGGCGCTCAGGCGACTGTAAACCTGGTTAGCGGGCGTCGCGAAGCCCGACTGCCAGTGCGTCGGCGGAAGCTCGGCCAGGAACTTGCGGTACTTGGCGACTTCCTCGGGAGAGGCATCCGCTCCAATGCGGGAGGCCGCAATCCGACTCATGTCCCCGGCGTACTTGTCGTCAATGTACTTTTCCGTCAGGGCGGCATTGTCCGACCAGTAGGCGGGCCACAGCTTGTTGTCGTTCTGGTCGGTCGGGCCCTTGGTGGCCGTGGTCACCATCACGGCAAAGGGGTATAGCGTGGTGATGGCGCCGATGATAAGCAGGCTGTAAATCACCGCCATGGCCAAGCGTGCGCGCGGCCGCTTCCTTCCCACCTGACCGACCAGTGACATGAGGTGCTGGTTTACCCCGTGGGGGCCGGGCGCGTCATCCGAGTTCAAATCCCTGGCCCGAAGCCCATATTCATACCGGGAAACAAAAAACCTGGTAATTCTGCTAAATCCCAGTATTTTTGCTAGGTAAACAAGAAGTCTCGTGCGGAACAAGACACCTGGCAGAACCACTGGCTCGCATAAATGCTGGTGGCTTTGCTAGGGAAAACGCATGTCTTTTCGTATCAACACCAACGTTGCCGCCATGGGTGCCTTGCGCAACCTCAACGGCACCTCAAGTGACTTGAACCGATCCATTAACCGGCTTTCGACCGGTTTGCGCATCGTCAACGGCTCGGACGACCCGGCCGGTTTGATTGCGAGCGAAAACTTCCGCGCCCAGTTGGGTGGGATGGATGCCGCTCTGCGCAACAACCAAGACGCAATGAATTTTGCCAAGACCGCCGACGGGGCGCTGGATGAGATGAGCCGCCTGCTCAGAGACGCCCGTGCCCTGGCGGTGGCCAACGGCAATGGTACGTACGATGCCGACCAAAAGCAAGCCAACCAAACGCAGTTGAACAACATTCTCAACTCGATTGACCGCTTGGCCAGCACGACCTCGTTTGGTCGCAAGAAGATGCTGGACGGGTCGGCAGGGGTGCAAGCCAACATCAACGACCTCAACGTGATCACCAACGTGTACACGAGCGGTTCGTTTGCCGGCACCACCCTCAACGCCAACGGCACCCTGGGCGTCAACGTGACGACCGCTGCCGGTCGGGCCACCCTCACCGGGACGCAGGCCTACACGGCTGGTACGGTGCTGGTGGGTGCGGGTCAGTTCACTCTGAACGGAAAGACGTTCGAAACTACGGCCGCCACCACGCGAGACCAACTGGTGGACATGGTGAATGCCGCCGTCGGTGAAACCGGCGTGAGCGCCACCATAAACGGTGGCAACCAACTGGTGCTGACGAATACGCAATTCGGTTCGGACAAGGCCGTGCAGCTGACGACGAGCGCGGGTGTGATTAACACCGCCGCCGGTTCCGCCAGCGACGTGGGTGAAGACGCCGTAGCCACGGTGAGCTACACCGCGAACGGCGCGACGACGACCGCCGCTTTCAGCCGAGGCAAGGGCCTGGAGCTGCGTGATGTGAGTGGGAACGTGATTGGCCTTAACGCCAGCGCGAACACCGTGAGTGACAAGGGCAACGTCATTCAGGTCTTCACTCAAGGAGCGCAATTCCAGGTCGGGGCCAATGCCGGCGAAACAGTGACGCTCAACCTGAGCAACATGTCGTCCAGCAACCTGGGCCTTGGTTCGGTGGATATCACCGGCACCTCGGTGCAGACTGCCTTGGAATCGATCGACAGCGCGATTACGAACGTAAGCACTCTGCGAGCGAACATCGGTTCGTTCATGAAGAATACGTTGGAATCCAACATGCGCGCCCTCGGCGTTGCCAAAGAGAGCCTGGCCGCGACCGAATCCAGCATCCGCGAAGTGGACGTGGCCCAAGAAATGACCAACTACACTAAGCTGCAGATCCTGCAACAGAGCGGTATCTCGATGCTGGCGCAGGCCAACCAGGCCCCGCAAGCGGTTCTCAGCCTGCTGCAGGGTTAAGCGTAGGGATTTCCCTTATGAAGCGAAGAGACGGCCCGGGCGTAATGCCCGGGTCGATTCGTTTTCGGCTACATTGAATTTCTATGTTTCTGCCCGACGAAGCGGCCACCCTTGCCGCCGGTGCATGGCTAGCGGCCGTGTTGCTGCCGGGCGATGTGGTGGAACTGCACGGCCCGCTGGGGGCCGGAAAGACGACCTTGGTGCGCGGCATTTTGCGGGCCCGCGGCTGGGCGGGCGCGGTGAGGTCGCCGTCTTTCAACTTGCTCAGCGTTTACGATTTCGAGCTGCCGGTGGCTCACCTCGATCTTTATCGGCTGGAATCTCCCGAGGGTATTGGGCTAGAAGATCTTCTGCACACGCACATCATCCTCATTGAATGGCCCAAGGGGCTGGACGAACTGGTGGACGAAGAGTCTCGTTGGCGCGTTGAGATTGTGCCCGTAGAACCCGAGGGTCGCGAGCTGATAGTCACGCCGCCCCAGGGCCGCACTATCCCCGCCCTAACCTAAGTGCGCGAGACATACTAGAGCGCATGATCCGAGTTGGCTTGGTGAGTTCGGCGCATCTGCATGTGGGCAGCTACGCCCGCGTCCTGAATCAGATGTCCGACCGGGTGCAAGTGGTGGGCGGATGGGACGACGAGCCGACGCGGATGGCCCAGCTTTGCGGCACCTACGGATGGAACACCTTTGCCACGCTGGACGAGCTGCTGGCTGCCAGTGATGCGGTGGTCATTTGCAGCGAAAACCTCAAGCACGCGGATCACATCGAAGCGGCGGTGGCCGCCGGATGCCACGTGCTCTGCGAGAAGCCGATTGTAGGGAGCGAAGCGGATGCCGCTCGGATCAAGGCGCTGCTCCCGGGCTTAAAGACCACCTTGATGACCGCTTTCCCGTGCCCGTTCTCCCCCGTTTTCGCCGACCTCAAGGCGCGGGTGCAAAGGGGCGAGATCGGTCAGGTCTTGGCGCTGGCCACCACGAACCGAGGCACGTGCCCGGGCGGCTGGTTCACCGACCCGAGCCTGAGCGGCGGCGGGGCAATGATTGACCACACCGTTCACGTGACGGATTTGTTGCGGCGTGTGCTGGGGGCCGAGCCGGTGCGCGTGCAAGCCCAGACGGGGAACAACCGATTCCAAGGCGAGTTCGACGACACCGCGATGGTGACCATCGAGTTCCCGGGCGGCATTTTTGCCACGCTGGACAGCAGTTGGAGCCGCCCGGCGGGCTACAAGACGTGGGGCGACGTCACCCTGCGCGTGGTGGGCGACCAGGGGATTGCCGAGGCGGACCTCTTTGGCTACGGGATGGAGGTCTATCCCACGGATGCCAGTGGCCTGCACATGAATGGCATTGGCGCCGACCTCGACCGGCTGATGGTGGAAGAGTTTCTCAATGCCATCGCGGAAGGGCGAGAACCGCTCACCTCGGCGCAGGATGGGTTGGCGGCCTCGGCGGTGGCCCTGGCCGCGTATCGCAGCCTGGGCCAGCCGGTTCCGGCTCCGGTTGTTTAAGGCGGGTTAGCGCGCGGCGGGCCACTGCCCCCGGGTGACAAAGTTACGGTCCACCACCGTCACCCGCTTAGGGTTGGCGTTGGGTTCCCAGTAGACCAGCCCGCCCGGAATGGCCCGGAAGCCCGCACCCTTCGGGATCGCCATCTTGGCACCGGTTTGCCCGTGCGAGACGACGTCCGTTCCTCCGAATCGGAACACCACGATCCCCGGTTCGTAAATGCCGGCGAGGGTGCCCCGGCTTTCAATCGTTTCGCGGTAGCCGAACCCCGGCCCCCACAGCCCCACGATGGTGGTGCCGTAGCTCGTTGCACGCACGGTCGCCATCATCTTGCTGCCGGGCACAAAGAAGGCGTCTTTGGCCTGGGAGGCGGCCTTTTCGAAGGTGGTGGTGCCGTCGGCAAGCTTAAAGCGGCCCAGCCCCCATCCTTCCTGCGCCCGCACCGGGGCGATCAGTTCTTCGCCATCCAGTCGGAGTCGATCATTGGCAATACCCGTCGCGAAGCTGTTGCCCGGCATCTTGCCGATGAACTTGGTGGTGGGTTGCTCCAGCGAGGCATCGAGTTCAAAAACACCCTCCAGCCAGCTTTCCCCGGTCTTGCGCTCCCAGCGCAACCACATATAGAGCTTGTCCTCCACCGCGACGGCGCCGTTCATGGCCGAGACGTTGAGGCTGATTTCGCCCCGGTTCGCCATGGCGCGGTGTTCGGCGATGATTTCGGGGGTGAACAGCACGTCCGAAGTCGGCACGCTGGCCAGGCGACTGCGGCCCTTCCAGCCGTTCTTCTCAATCAGCAGACCGTCCTTGTCAAAAGTGACCTTGGTTTCGCCGAGCTGAAACATCTGGCGGGAGACCGTGCGCGGAAGCTCAGGCAGGCGGTCGGCAATGCGCACTTGGCTTCGCTGCTCGGCCAATACCACCGAAATGAGGCCATCGCGATACGTCACCGAATCCTGGGTCATGGCATCTTGCTGCGCCGCGACGAGGACTGCAACCGGTAGCATGGAAACCATTCTAACTGATGAGATGTCGTGACTGCCCACGGTACGACCCGGATGTCGAGCGATGTCGGGACGGGAAGGTCAACCCTCTGCGCTGGGAACAAGCGGTCGAGGCGGCCAACGTGTTGGGCTTGCGGGCCATCTGCCCGCTCTCGGATTACCGGGAACGCCTTATTCTAAGCCGCACCCCCGCTCCTCCGCGCCGCTCCGCGCGACGACCGATGCCACCTCGACCTGCATCACCGCCGCCCGCCGAGGGCGTAGAATAGGGCGACATTCATGGCGCGAACACTGTTTGAAAAGGTTTGGGACAACCATGTCGTCACCGATCTCGAAGGGGGCGGCGTGCTGCTCTATATCGATCGCCACCTGATTCATGAGGTCACCAGTCCCCAAGCGTTTGATGGTCTGCGTGAGGCGGGGCGACCGGTGCGGCGGCCCGACCTCACCTTTGCGACGGTGGACCATAACGTGCCGACCGACGGCCGCCCGATTGACCCGAGCACGCTCAGTGGCCAGCAATTGGAAGCCATGCGTCGCAACTGCGAGGAGTTCGGGGTGAAGCTCTACGGCTACGGCGACCGGGGCCAGGGCATTGTCCACGTCATTGGCCCGCAGATGGGCATCACGCTGCCTGGCCTTACCATCGTGTGCGGCGACAGCCACACCAGCACTCACGGCGCGTTTGGAGCGCTCGCCTTCGGGATCGGCACCACGGAGGTGGAGCACGTGCTGGCCACGCAGACACTGCGCTCGCCCAAGCAACCCAAGACCCTGGCGGTGAACGCGCGCGGGCAACTGGGTTACGGCGTCACGGCCAAAGACTTGATTCTCTACATCATCCGCACCCTCGGGGCGGGCGGTGGCACCGGCCACGTGGTCGAGTATCGCGGCGAAGCCGTGCGGTCGCTCTCGATGCAAGGCCGCATGACAATGGCCAACATGAGCATCGAAATGGGGGCGCGGGCCGGGATGATTGCCCCGGACGACACCACGTTTGAGTTCATTGCGGCGGAAGATCGCCCGTTTGCCCCCAAGGGCGCGGACCTCGAACGCATGATTGCCGAGTGGCGGCAACTGGCTACCGACGAGGGCGCTACCTTTGACCGGGAGATCGAGATCGATGCCTCGGCCCTGGTGCCGCAAGTCACCTGGGGCACCACGCCCGCCATGACTGTCGACGTTACGGGGGCGATCCCCGAACCCAAGGATGCCTCCGAAAAGCGCGCCCAGATGTACATGGGGGTCGAACCGGGGCAAGGCATTGAGGAACTGAAGGTGAACACCGTGTTCCTGGGGAGCTGCACCAACTCGCGGATCGAAGACCTGCGCGCCGCCGCCGAAGTGATGCGAGGGCACCAGGTGGCCTCCGGCGTTCGTGCCCTCGTGGTGCCGGGCAGTGAAGAAGTCCGCATCCAGGCCGAAAGCGAAGGGTTGGACCAGATCTTCAAGGACTCTGGGTGGGAATGGCACCGTGCCGGTTGCAGCATGTGCCTGGGCATGAACGGGGACATCGTACGCCCCGGCGAGCGCAGCGCCAGCACCAGCAACCGACCCTACGAAGGCCGCCAAGGCCCGGGGAGCCGGACGCACTTGGTCAGCCCCATCTCGGCGGCGGCAGCGGCGATTCGAGGTCACTTGGCCGATCCTCGCCCCTTCCTTCCGGCCTAGCGCCGGGAATTTCGGGCCGCATGACACGTCTGTTGTGCGGCTTCGGGGTATCTTTGTCCGACCATTCTCTGCGAGGACCAGAACGATGAAGCGAACTTTCCAACCCAATAACCGGAAGCGATCTAAGACGCACGGCTTCCGAATCCGGATGCGCACTCAGGACGGCCAGAACGTTCTTCGCCGCCGCCGTGCCAAGGGCCGTGCGCGCTTAGGCGCCTGAACGGGCTCCCTAAGGCCGACTTTGAACAAGTGTTCACGAGAGGTGCGTCCGCTCGTGAACATTTTTGTCGTATGCACTGCCTTCCGGGCTCGGGCCGCGTGGGGATCGGCGTGGCACGGGCTCTGGGCAACCACCCCCGCCGCAATCGGACCCGCCGCCGCATCCGCGAGGCCCTTCGCATCGTTTGGAATGACCAGTGGGCCCAATACGATACCGTACTCATTGCCCGGGCTTCCGCCGACCAAGTGACCTTATCTCAATGGATTCAAGTCCTTCCTCGCCTCATGGAGACCGTCCAAAGCTCTCGCTCGGACGGGCCTTCGGCGTCTTCATGATCCGCCTATACCAAAGGGGGACCCGGTGGATGCCCCCCAGTTGCCGATACACTCCGACGTGCTCCCAATACACATTGGAAGCCATCCAAAAGTACGGATTGCTCAAGGGATCGTGGCTCGGGCTCAAGCGCATTGGTCGCTGCCATCCTGGCCGCCCCGGCGGTCACGACCCCGTTCCGTAATCGAATTCATCCATCATGGCTAGACCCCAAGCGCGCCCCCAAGGCAATTTCCTGCAGATTGCTCTGATCACGATCCTGCTGATGATCTCGTATCAGATGCTCTGCGTGTCGAACAAGCCCAACGATCCTCGCACCCGCATGCAGGTGCAGGCCGAGTTGGAACAGCAGAACATGAACCTGCTGGACCTCAAGATTGTTGAGACGGAACGGCTCCTCATCGCCAAGATTGACGAGGAACTGAAGGCGGGCAAACTGACGAAGCAAGAGGCCGATGAGGCCCGCCTAGCGAGTGTTCTTACCGTGGCCGCCACTCAGTTCCAAACCGGGGTGGCCTGGAACCACTACGCCAAGATTGACCGCAGCTACACGACGCTGGCCGCGCAGTACGAGAGCTACCGCCGCACACCGCTGTGGAAGAACGTGGACGTCACCGTGCGGGGTCGCGATGGAGCCCCCGTGGCCGTCACCGCGGAGTCGCTTTACAATGAAATCACCACCGAGCTCAGCGCCCGCAACAAGAAGGAGATCGTTTGGGGTGTCTTGCCGGGTTGGCAACTCATCGACGTCCTGGTGAAGGCCACGGGCAGCATCCCGTCGTTCTCCTATGCCTTTGCCGCTTTTCTCTTGGCCCTCGTGGTGCGCGGCATCATTTGGCCGCTGGCGCACAAGCAGTATCAGTGGGGTCGCCAGATGGCGCAGCTCTCGCCGCGCATCAAGGAGATCCAAGACAAGTACAAGGACAAGAAGACTGGTCAAGTCAAGGATCCTGCCGCGTTCCAGCAGGAAACGATGGCGATCTACAAGCAGTACGGCATCAACCCGATGGCCGGCTGTATGCCCGCTTTGATTCAGATGCCGCTGTTCTTGGCGGTGTATCAGTGCATGTGGAAGTACAAGTTCGAGTTCACCAAGGGCTCGTTCCTGTGGGTGCATCCAGGGGCGGACAAGTTCCTCGGCATTCCGATGGGTGCCAACCTGGGCGAACCCGACTTCATCCTGATCTTCCTTTACGGCGTCTCGATGGTCATCACCACGCTACTCCAGCCGGTGACGGATAGTGGCCAAACGCCGCCCATCCGGATTGCGGGCAAGGAAATCCCGCAGCAGCGCTTTATCGGCCTGCTCATCGCGGTGATCTTCTCGGTCACGATGTTCTTCTGGCCGGGGCTGCCGTCGGCGTTTGTCTTGTACTGGATCTTCACCAACATCCTCTCGACCGTACAGAGCCTCATCGAATACCGCCTGCCGCTGGCCGAATTGGTGCCGGTGCAGTCGGTCAAGGGTGGCGCTCTTCCCGGCGGGTCCCCTGACGATGAGAAGGATAAGAAGCAAAATGATGTCTCTAGCGATTTCTTCGGCAGCAAAGGCAACCCCAACAACCGCAAGCGCCGAAAGAAGTAACCTCAACCCCCTCCATACCCCCCATGCAAACGATCGAAATTACCGCTGCCTCCCACGATGAGGCTGTCGCTCAAGCGGCCAAGTCGCTGGGCGTCTCCCCCGACGAGCTGACCGTGACGGTCCTGGAAGAAACCAAGGGCCTCTTCGGCAAGATGAACGTCAAGATTCGCGCGGAAGTGAATGGTGCCGCTCCGGCCAAGGCCGCCAAGCCCGCCGCCAAGGCCAAGGCTGCGCCCAAGGCGGCCGCCAAGCCCGAAGAAGTCGCCGAAGAAAAGCCCAAGGGCCGTGGTCGCACGGCGAAGGCCGCTCCTGCGGCTGAAGTCGTTGAAGAAGCTCCGGTAGCGGAAGAAGCCAAGGAAGACGCCAAGCCCCGAGGCCGAGGTCGCGGGAAAAAGGCCGAAGCCGCCGAAGGTGAAGCCGCCCCCGAGCGCGAAAGCAAGGGAGGGCGCGAGCGCCGCGAAGAAGCCGACGTGGAAGCCACCGAGGAAGATGCGGAAGCGCTGCTCGCGATGCTTGAAGAAATCATCGAATCCGGCGATATGCAGGCTTCGGTCAAGATTTCTCAGCGCGAAGGCCGCTACGTGCACCTGAGCATTGAAGGCGAAGACGCCAGCCACCTCATCGGTCGCCGCGGCGAAGTGCTGAACTCGCTGCAGTACCTGCTCAACGTGTTCTCGGGCCGCAAGGTGCGACCGGGTATCCGCGTGGTGCTGGACGCCGACGCTTACCGCGACCACCGCAAGGATGTGCTCACCGACCTCGCCACGCAGATCGCCGAACAGGTGGTGGCCCGTGGTGAAGAAGCCGTTCTGGACGCCCTGCCGGCGTTTGAGCGACGCGTGATCCACCAGATCCTGGCGGACTTTGAAGGCGTGCAAACCTACAGCGAAGGCGAAGAACCGAACCGCCGCGTGGTGATCGCCCCGATCGAAGAAGGCGCCAAGGCCTAACGACGATGAACCGCCCGCGTGCGCTTCGGCCCGGTGACCACATCCGTGTGGTTACGCCGGCCTCGGGGCTCACGCGGGAACAGGTGGCCCGCGCTACCCAGGTCCTCGAGAACGAGGGCTACCGGGTTACTTTTGCCGAGCACGCCTTTGCGATGACTGGCTTCTTGGCCGGACCGGACGAAGACCGGGCCGCCGACCTCATGGAAGCCTTCTTGGACCCGGACGTGGACGCCGTGGTGTGTTCGCGAGGGGGTTACGGGTGCGCCCGACTATTCCCGTATCTTGATCTCGATGCCATGGCCGCCAGCGGCAAGCTGTTTGCGGGCTTTAGCGACATCACCACCCTGCACTTGGCGCTCAACCAGCGTGGCCTGCCCACGCTGCATGCCCCGATGCTCTTAACGCTGGGTTCGGATCGCGAACCGTGGGTGTGGGAGTCGTTCCTCGGCCAACTCAAAGGGGATTTCAGCACTCCCGCTACCGCTCCGCGCGGGGAGACCAAGGTGGGGGGCACAGCGGAAGGCGTGGTCACCGGCGGGTGCATGATTCTGATTTGCGATGCCATCGGTACGCCCAACGCAATGGCCGCGCGCGGCAAGATCGTGCTGCTGGAAGACGTGGACGAGCAACCGCACCGAATTGACGCGATGCTGACCCACCTTCTCAACACGAATTCTCTCGACGGCGCGGCGGGCATTGTCGTGGGCGAGATGACGCGCACCGACGACCGGATTGATCCCAAGATTGGCGGCACGCCGTGGCGCGAGATGGTGATGGAGCGCCTGGGGCCGCTGGAAATCCCGATGATTTTTGACTACCCGATGGGGCACGCGGCGCAGATGTTAAGCCTCCCCCTTGGGATACGTGCGAGTCTGGACGCGAACGCGGGTACGCTCACGTACCTCGAACCGTTATGCGTCCGCGAATCTTAACCCTGGGGGCCGCCGTCTGTGCGACGGGTCTTGCCGTTTTTGGCCTCGTCACGCAAGCTTCGGCTCAAGATCGCCCCGAGGTGTGGGAGAAGCTGGTGGTGCCGGGCCTCACCTACCGTCAGGAGATTGACCGCACGGTACCGCGCGTGACGCACGCCTTCCGGATGAACCTGGGGGTGCCGGGCGTGAAACTGGTGCCGCACCTCGCCCAGGGCAAGGTCTACGGTACGGATGAAACCAAGGGTCGGGGTGTGCTGTCACAGGCTCTCCGCGAGACGGGGGCCATTGCGGGTGTGAATGCGGGCTTCTTCGGCCCGAGCGGCGACCCGCTGGGCGCGCATATCCTCAACAAAGAAATCATCAGCGTGCCGTGGCCGGACCGCACCGTGTTTGCGTGGGGCCCCAAGGGGGGCCGCGTGGCGCAAATGCGTTGGTCGGGGCGCATTGTGGCGGGTTCGGTGCGGATCCCGCTGGATGGCATCAACCAATCTTGTGTGGCCAATGAAGCGATTCTGAACTCGGCCTGGGCCGGGCAAGCTCTCAGTGGCGGACCGGCCGATATCGTCCACGTGGTGATGGACGCCTCGGGGCCGCTACTGCTCAATCAAAACGTGAAGGCCAAGGTGAAGATGGTCGTCACGAACCAAAAGGACGTAACGATCGGCGACGGCCAGTTTGTGTTGACGGCGCACGGGGCGAAAGGGAACCAGGCCAAGGCGCTGCGGCCCGGCCAAGACATCACCATTCGAGTCGACCAATCGGGCGTGGACCTGGCCCAGACCCCGCATGTGATGGGCTGCGGCAACCGCCTGATCGAGAAAGGGCAAGTGGGCATTCGCTACGCGTCCGAGCGGTTTAACGATGCGTTCGGGGCCGCCCGGCACCCGCGTACCGCTGTGGGCGTTACCGCGACCGGAGAGATTTGGCTGGTCGTGGTGGATGGCCGCCAACCAATGAGTGCGGGCGCCACCCTGGCCGAAATGGCCACGGTGATGCAACGCCTTAACTGCGTGGAAGCCCTGTGCCTGGATGGCGGCGGAAGCAGCATGGCGGGCGTCGGCGGCGTGGTGGTAAACCGCCCGAGCGATGGCCGCGAGCGCGCCGTGACCAACTTCTTGCTGGTGATGGGCAGCGGGCTCAACCCGCCCAGTGGCGATCGATTCGAAATTCAAGCGCCGGGGCAACTGGCGGCAGGCACGACCACCCGGGTGGTGCTACGCGATGAGAGTGGCGCAGCGGTGCCGGATGCCGAAGTGTTCTGGAGCGCGATGGGGGCCGGATGGATTGACCAAAGCGGTCAACTCACCTTGCTCACCCCGGGCGATGTGCGCGTGGCGGCCTGGGTGCGCGGAGTGCGGGTGGAAACGATCCTCACCGTCCCCGGCGAGGCTACGGACCCGCCCGCTGGGCGGCAATAAGACCCTGGTCTATTACATTTTTAGGACCATTCGCGCCGAAGGCATCTTCTTTGAGTCGGTAACGTATACGGGTTGAACCCCACAAGGTTGTGGGGATGGACTCCTTTATGCTCTCCACGATACTTGCTCTCGCGACGGTCGTTCAAAACCCCAATCCGGACGCGCTGCTGCTTCGCTGGCCTGCCGTCCACGGCGAAACGGTGGTCTTCCACTACGCCACGGATCTTTGGGTTGGCTCGAAGAATGGAGGTCCGGCGCGACGCCTGACGTCCCACCCCGGTTCGGAAAGCCGCCCGCGCTTTTCGCCCGATGGCAAGACGATTGCCTTCACCGGTCAACTTGATGGCAGCGTGCCGCAGGTCTATGTGGTCTCCGTGAACGGTGGCCAACCGCGACGCATCACGATGGACCCGATGGGTGCCTACGTGATTGACTGGCGTGCCGACGGCAAGATCGCCTACACGTCGCTCAGCGGCAGTTTGACCAACCGCCATGATCGCCTGTTCTTGGTGGATCCCAAGGGCGGCATGCCGATCACCAACGAAGTTTTTGAAATCGGCACCGGTGACTTCTCCGCGGACAACCAAACCCTGGTTTACAACCGCATGGATAGCTACTCCTTCAACTGGCGACGCTACCGAGGGGGCACGCAGGGCCGCATCAGCTTCTACAACTTTGCCACCGGCAAGTACAGCGAGATGCCACAAGGGCGCGAGCAGAGCTACTTCCCGCTGTGGGTGAGCAACGAAGTGGTGTTCTCCAGCGACAAGGAAGCGGGCACGCAGAACGTGTATCGCCTGAACCCGGCCAACAACCGCGTGACCAAGCTGACGAACTACACAGATGGGGACGTGAGCAACCTGCAAACCGACGGCAAGACCCTGGTTTACGAGCGCGATGGCGCCATCGAGATGATGGACCTCAGCAACAACAAGGTGACCCTGTTTAAGCCCGAGATTGCGGGTGACGTGAACCAAATTCGCCCCACTTATCGACGCTTTGGCGGCGAAGTGAGTGAAATCTCGCTCAGCCCCTCCGGCGCTCGCCTCGCGGTGAATGCGCGCGGCAAGTCGTTCAGCGTGCCCGCCACCACCGGCGACACCCGCATGCTGATGGGCAAGCCGGGCGTGCGCGAAAGGAACGTGACCTGGAGCCCGGATGGCGCCCACATCGCGTTCATGAGCGACGAATCGGGTGAGTACCAAATCTATCGCGTACCGCAGCGCGGTGGTGCCCCGGAACCGGTAAAGACCCCCGCTGGCGACCGCATACGCAACTTCAGGTATAGCCCGGACGGCAAGGGCATCATGTATCGCACGCATGACAACCGCCTGATGTGGCTGGACCTGGAATCGGCTCAAGTCGAAATGGTCTACAAGGGTGGCGATGCCAACGGATCGGTAGATATCTCCCAAGATGGCCGTTACGTGGTTTACACCGCGCCGACGGAGTCCGCTCAGTTCGGTGTGTTCATTTACGACCGCACGACGAAGAAGACGCACAATGTTGTGGGCGGGTTCTACAACAACAGCATTGTCACCTTCGACCTGAGCGGCAAGTACCTGTACTTCACGTCGAACCGAACGTTTGGCTTCACGCCGACCGACCTCGAACTTTCGATGGTGCAAACCAACACCGAGCGCGTGTATGTGCTGCCGTTGCTGAAGGGCATGGGCAACCCGTTCCTCGTTCCGGGCGACGAAGAGCCGCTGCCTGCCCAGGAAGAGGAAAAGGTTCAGGCCACCACGCCGGAGATTGACTTTGACAACATGGCCGAACGGGTGATGCCGATGCCGTGGGGTCCGGGTTCTTACGGTGCCGTGGTGGGCGCCAATAATGGCGTCTTCGTTTGGACGGGCGGCATCCTGCTGAAGTACGACTTCAACAGCCGCCAATCGGTGCCCATCCTGCAAGGAATCGGCGGGATCTCGTTCAACAAGAACCGCACCAAGGGTGCCTATGTGGCGGGCAACCTCATCGGCATCGTCGACCTGCGCCCCGGCGTTCAAGTCGGTCAAGGCCGCGTGAACCTGGACAACGTCGCCTTCACTTGGGACCATAAGGCGGAATGGAAGCAGATGTACTGGGAAGCCTGGCGTCTCCAGCGCGATGAGTTCTACGACAAGGACATGCTCGGCCTAGATTGGAAGGGCATCGGCGACAAGTGGGCGCGCCTCCTCCCGTCGCTCAGCAGCCGCAGTGACTTGAACTGGCTGCTCGGCAAGATGGTGGGTGAACTCGGCACGGGCCACGCCTACGTCTCCGGTGGCGACGAGGACGTCCAGATCCGCACCGCTCCGGCGGGCATGCTCGGCGCGGACTACGCCGTCGAGAATGGACGCATCCGCATCAAGCGCGTGCTCAAGGGCCTCAACTACGGTGAGGAGTACCAAAGCCCGCTCGGTCGCGTCGGCATCGACGTGAAGGACGGCGACTACATCCTGGCCATCGACGGCAAGAACCTGACGGCCAACGACAACATTGCCGACTACTTGGTCGACAAGGTGGGCAAGAACGTGACGCTGACGGTGAACAGCCGCCCGAGCGAAGCCGGTGCCCGCACGGTGACGGTGCAACCCATCAGCAACGAAATGCGCCTGCGCTACGAAGACTGGGTGACCCGCAACCGCGAATACGTGGACAAGATGAGCAATGGCACCATTGGCTACATTCACGTCCCCGATACCAGCGTGGGTGGGATTACCGAGTTCATGCGAGCCTATGGCTCCATGGGCGGTAAGAAGGCCGTCCTGGTGGATGAACGCTACAACGGTGGCGGTTTCCTCCCGACGTTCTTCATCGAGTACCTCAAGCGCGACGTCCTGACCGGCCTCAAGCCGCGCCACGGAGCTACCTATGCAGTGTATCAGAATTACGTGGAAGGGCCGAAGGCGATGTTGATCAACAACTACGCCGGATCTGGTGGCGACATGCTCCCGTGGCTCTTTAAGGAAGCCAAGATCGGGCCCCTCATCGGCACTCGCACTTGGGGTGGTCTCGTTGGCATCAGTGGGGGCTTGCCGCTCAGCGATGGCGGCAGCGTGACCTCGCCGGCGTTCGGCATCTTCGACCGCGTGCGCGGCAAGTTCATTGCTGAGAACACGGGCGTGGATCCGGATATTGAAGTCGACTGGACTCCGGTGGACTACAAGAACGGCAACGACCCGCAGCTGAAGCGGGGCGTGGAATACCTGATGGAACAGGTTCGCAAGAATCCGGTGCCGGCCATTCCGGAACCGCCGTTCCCGACGGTCAAGCCGTAAGGGTTTTCCTAAAAAAACCCGTATATTCATCGTCCCCCTGTCTATGGCAGGGGGCCGATTGTTTATACGGGACTTGGTCAATGCGAAGGATTCAACTAGGCGACTTGCTGGTGAGTCAAAGACTCATTACGGCAGAACAACTTGACCGCGCGCTGGAAACTCAGCGCCGGAGCCACGCACCGATCGGCACGATTCTTGTGCGGATGGGCGTGATTGACGAATGGAAGCTGTTGCAGGCGCTGGCGACGCAGATGGGGGTTCCGGCTTGGGATCTGCGACGCGACAACCCGGACACCAAAGCGCTGGACAAGGTGGACATCGAGCTTTGCGAGCGCTACGCCGTGTTGCCGGTGGCCCTGCGGGGTGACTTGCTCACCCTGGGCATGCGCAATCCGGCCGACACCGACGCGATTGAACTGGTGCGCAACACCACCAACCTGCGCGTGGAGCCGGTGCTGGTTGACGAAGCGCGAATCTATAACCAACTTCGGGTGCTGCACGGTCAGCGCGGCAAGTCGGCGGGCTCGGACGTGGACACGTTGGTCAAGCAAGCCATTGCCGAGTACGGCGTAGATAATGATCGCCGCGTCCGCCAGGAGCGCACGGTTATCAGCGAATCGGACACGCGCCCGGTGGTGGGCATGGTCAACCAGATCATTGGGGACGCTATCCGCCTGCACGCCAGCGACATTCACCTAGAGCCGCGCTTCGACAAGATGGAAGTGCGCTACCGCATCGACGGGATGCTGGTGAAGCTGCGCGAAATTCCGGACGGCTTGATCCCGATGCTTACGGCGCGTCTGAAGATCATTTCCGGCATGGACATCGTGGAGCAGCGCCAGCCGCAAGACGGCCGCATGACGGTGGAACTCGACGGTCAATCCGTGGACGTCCGCATCAGCGTGCTGCCCAACGTGCACGGCCCGCGCATCGTTATGCGTGTTCTGGACCGCGCAGTCGGCCTCAAGAGCCTGGAACACCTGGGCTTCACGGCGCAAAACGAATCGCTCTTCCGCCAATTGGTGCAACGGCCTTACGGCCTCTTCCTCGTCACCGGCCCGACCGGGAGCGGGAAGACGACGACGCTCTACGCGGCGATCCAGGAACTGCGCGACAACGCGCGCAACATCATGACCTGCGAAGACCCGGTGGAGTACGACGTCGAAGGCATCAACCAGGCGCAGGTGCAAGAGGGCATTGGCCAAACCTTTGCCAAGCAGCTCCGCGCCATCCTGCGCCAAGACCCGGACATCATCCTGGTGGGTGAGATTCGCGATAAGGAAACCGCTGAGACGGCCATCCGCGCCGCCATGACGGGCCACTTGGTGCTGAGCACGCTGCACTGTAACGATGCCGCGAGCGCCGTACCGCGACTTCTGGACCTGGGGGTGGACCCGTTCCTGCTGAGTTCTTCGCTCATCGGCGTGACGGCCCAGCGCTTGCTGCGCAAGTTGTGCCCGGATTGCCGTGAACTCGGAGCCACGACGGCAGAAGAAGAAGTGCTGATGCGCACTTACTTTGGCGTAGACGGCATTGATGAAGTGTGGCGATCCGCGGGCTGCGAAGCATGCTTCCACACGGGTTACCACAGCCGAACGGCAGTGCACGAAGTGCTGCCGGTGACGAGCGACGTGGCGAGCCTGATTGCCAAGGGGGCCACGGTGGAGGAAATCCGCCTGGCCGGGGTAGATTACGGCTACCGAACCCTGCAGGAAGACGCCCTGGAGCGCGTGCTGGCCGGTGAAACGACGCTGGAAGAAGCCAAGCGACTGATCGCGTTCGAAAAGCTGCTCCGCCCGCAAGACATGCTGCAGATTGCGGCTTAAGTCGAGCACAAGTCCAATCATCCCTGCGCTTCCAAGGACGGAAGCGTGGGGATTTCTTGTTTAACCGAGTGGTGGACCTTGCAGAAGCGTATTGGCAATGCGCAGAGCTTGCTGGCGCAGTGCCGATTCGGTTTGATCGGGGAGCGTTTGGCGCAGGTTCTGGCGCCAGACGGCGTCCTCGGCCCAGGCGCGGCCGCGCTCTAGCCACTCATCCAATGTGTACGTGATGCCTTCGGTGAGTCCCACCGTGCTGAGGATGCTCGCGCTCATGCGCTGGGTGTATCGGCTGCCCGCCAAGGTGAGTACGGGCACCCCGCACGCCAGGGTCTCGACGGTGGTGGTGGCGCCACCATATGGCCACGGGTCCAACGCAATATCCACCTCTTGGTATAGGAGGAAGTGTTCGCGGGTGGGGAGGAGAGTTTCGAACCGCACCAGACGCGGGTCCATGCCGCCCATCACCAGGATTTCGAGGACGTGGGCGCGGGCGCGCTCGCTGCGGAAGCCGGGATTCTTGAGGAGAAGGCTGGCGCCAGGAATGGAGGAGACCAAGCGCGCCCACTGGAAGAGGCAGGGTTCGCTCAGCTTGGCCGCATTGTTGAAGGACGCAAAGACGACCCCATCGTGAGGTTGTGAAAGCTTGGCTTCAGCCGGAATCTCGAGGTCAGGCCAGGTGAATGACCCGCCCGGGATGTACCAGGGCCGCTCAGAGAAATTGGTGATCTCCTCGGCGGGAACTTGTAGTTCATCGCTGAGGATTGCGTCCATGTTGGCGATGCCCGTGGTGCCCGAGTAGCCCAGGTAGGTGGCCTGCATGGGGGCGGCCCGGCGAGCAAAGATATCGAGGCGGTGGTCGGCAGTGTGGCCGCTCAAGTCCACCAAAAGGTCAATGTCGTCGGCTTGGATCATCCGCACGGCATCGGCGGTGGGGAGTCGGTGCAAGCCACGGGAGGCCACGGCTAGTTCGCGCAGGGCTTGACCATGCGGTTCGTCTCGCTCGTTCGTAGGATAGAGGAAAACTTCCGTGCGACCCGCCAGCGCCTTCAAAACGGGCAGCAAGAATCGACCGACCGGGTGCCAGCCCAAGTCTCCGCTCACGAACCCAATGCGGCGCACCGGTCCGGGCGTCGGCGGCTTGTAAAGGGAGCCGTAGAGCCCGTCCATGCCCTGGGCCAGTAGCTTGAGGTCCTCGGCGGAGGTGTCCGGCGCGTATTGCCGCGCCATCAGGTAGTTGCTGAGATAAATCGGTTCGTGCGGGTTGAGCTCGGTCGCAATCTCAAAGCTCATCGCCGCATCGTCGGCATAGCCTTGGCCCAGCAGTGCGTGGCCGCGGGCGATCCAGGCTTCGGGCGTATCTTGGCTGAGGCCGCAGGCAATTGTGGCGTAGTCTTCGCTGCGGTCAATCTCGCCGAAATCGCGCAGGGAGTTGGCGAGGTTCACGTGCGCCTTCACGTAGGTCGGCACGTCTTCCAGCACCCGCTCGTATTCGGCGATGGCGAGGTCCGCGCGCCGACTGTGGTCGTAAATCAAACCCAGCGTCACGCGGGCGGAGTGCAAGTCGGGTTGCAGGGCCAGGGCTTGCTCGGCGCACGCCTGGGCTTGTTCTCGTTCGCCGAGTTCCAGGCGGGCGTCGGCCTCATTGCCCCAGGCGGCGGCCATGTTCGGCGTGGCCTCTCGGGCGGCCTGGTAGGCGGCGGCGGCTTCGGCCCAGCGGTCCATTTCGCGGTAAGCGTTGCCGAGATTGAATACGAGGCTCGCCACGCCCGGGAACTGCTCGTAAGCTCGTTGGCCAGTCGCAATGGCTTCGGCGTAATGTCCGGCTTCATTGAGGGCCGCCAGCCAATTGCTCCAAGTGCCGGGGTCTTGGTTGTTCACCTCAATCGCGGCACCGAGACGATCACAAGCGGCGGCGGCTTGGCCCAGTTGCAGGAGGCCGGTGCCACTGAGTTGCAGAGCGTCGTAGTGGCGCGGATCAGTTTGCAAAATGGATTCGTAGACCTCCAGGGCTTCTGCAATCAAGCCCTGCTGGTGCAGGGCCAATCCTTCGCTGAGGCTCTTGACGATATGGTTGCTCGGGGGCGTCATCGCCCGTTGGTAGGCACGGCTCAGATTGCTCAAGCGGCACGCTCCTGGGCCAGTGACTGCACGGTGGCTAACCATTCGGTGGCAAATTGTTGGGGTTGATGCACAGAACTCGTGGCACCTCGGCGGGGAAGTTCCTCACGCAATTGCTGGCGGCGAGCACCGTCCAGGGCCAGGTGCACCGCGCACTCTACATAGTCTTCCGGGGTGCTCGTGATGAGATCTTCAGCGCCGTAGGCGGACAAGAAGGCGGCACTCATGCGGCCGGCGTACCGGTCGCTCACCAAAGTCACCACCGGAACCCCGCGCTGCAGGGCGTCCAGCGTGGTCGTCGCCCCGCTGTAGGGGAACGTGTCCAGCATGATGTCCACGTCGGCAAAGGCGGCGTTCACGTCAGCCTCTTCGGTCCAGTCGCGGCATTCAATTCGGCTCGCCTCAATGCCGTTTGATTCGAATCGCGCCACCAGAGCATCGGCCAGAGCCGGGTCACCCAGGCCGCGATACTTCAAGATCATGCGGCTGTCCGAGATTCCCGCCAGCACCGCACTCCAGAGCGCGATGGTCGTGTCCGAGAGCTTGGCGAGGTTGTTGAACGAACCAAAGACCACATGGTCGCGCGGACCCGCCGGCACGCTTTGCGGCGCGCGCGAATCACAAGTAAACACGTTGGGCAAGCGGAGTAAGGCTTCGGTGGCGGTGGCTTCGGTGCCCTCGGGCATCGTCCACGGGCAGCCCATCCAGGCATCCATCGCGGGCACGCCGGTGGTCGCGCTGTAGCCCAGCCAGGAAACCTGGAAAGGCGCGCACCGGGCGGCAAAAATGTCCAGGCGGTGGTCGGCGGAGTGCCCCGAGAGGTCCACCAAAAGGTCAAGATTTTCCCGCCGCACCAACGAGCAAGCGGTCTCGGTGGGTAGCGCCCACACGTTGTGCCAAGCGCTGGCGGCATCTTGCAGTTGCTCGGTCACGCCGTCCATTTGGCTTTGGTTGGCAATCAGCACCACGTCCACGCCCAAAGCGCGAAGGGCAGGCACGAAGGCCAGCATCATGCGGCCCACCGGGTGCGCCCGAAAGTCGCCGCTCACCAGCCCAATGCGCTGAATCGCAGAAGGCCGCGCCCCGGGCACCGCCGAAGGCTGAGAGCGAGACCACAACCGGGTGGCCTCCATAATGTCATCTGCCGAGATGTCGTCGCGGTATTGCAAAGCAAACAGCCACTCACTCCAGGCATCCGGCAGGGCCGGATCCAGTTGCAAAGCCCGGTAGAAGCAGTCGCTCGCGCGTCGCGCGTCGCCCATGTGCAGCCACACGGCCCCCAGGGTGCGCCAGCCGCTATTCAGCTCGGGGGCAAGGCGCACAGCCTCTTCCGCATGCGCACGGGCCTCCACCAGGTCGCCGAGCGGTCTCAAGCACGCGGCGAGGTTGGCGTGGGCCAAGGCTTGGCGGGGATTCAGTTCCACGGCGCGGCGCGCACATTCGGCTCCCGCTTCAAATTGAGCTTCGGCGCGATAGGCGTTGGCCAGGTTGCTCCAGGCCTCGTCATCGTGAGGATTTCGATCGAGGGCGGTCTCCATATCCACAATGCCCCCGGCTCGGTCTCCGGTCTGGAATCGCAAAACCCCACGCCCCAGCCACGCCAAGGCGGCCGCCTCCGGCGCGTCTACCGCTTGGTCGTACCAGGTCCGGGCCGACTTCAAATCGCCCTTGCCGTGGGCGGCCAAAGCTTGCTGCAGGGCCGGGCACGGAGCGGGAAGGGGTACAGATTTCATGAGACCTGCCGAAGTTATCGGTATGGCGGCCCCGCAAAATCACCTGGCCCCGGACAAAAATGCAAATCGAGACGCTCTGCTGGAGCAGGTGAACTCGTTCCCATTTTGGTACCACCGCATTGACCTGCCCCACGGCATCACGACCCCCGGCTGGGCTCCGCTCGACCGCGACTCTTATGGCATCCCCGCCGACCTGACCGGCAAGCGCGTGCTGGATGTCGGTTCTTGGGACGGCTACTGGGCGTTTGAAGCGCTGAAGCGCGGCGCGGAACAGGTCGTCGCCATTGACGATTTCAGCGACTATCTGGGCAGCCTGGATGAACGTGACCGCAAGGCGTGGCAGACCTTCGATCTTTGCCGCGACGCGCTGGGCTACACCGAAGAGCAGTGCCAACGGATCGAGATGTCGGTCTATCAGGTCAACCCCGAAGTGCTGGGCACCTTCGATGTGGTGTTCTTCTTCGGCACCCTGTACCACTTGCGTTATCCGCTCCTGGCCCTTGACCTGCTCAGCAGCGTGAACACCGGCGAGATTTTCATCGAAACCGCGATTTGCGACGACTTCAGCCCGTACCAGGGTGGCCTCGGCCACGGCTACGGCGGCGCACAGCCCGTGATGGAGTTCTATCCGAACAACGAATACGGCGATAACAACACCAACTGGTGGGCGCCCAGCCTCAGCTGCCTCGGCCTCATGACCATGGCGGCGGGTTACCTCGATTGCTCGGTGTGGAAGCTCATGGAGCAGCCCACTCACCTGGGCTACTGCCGGGGCTTTGCCCACGGCCGCAAGACCAGCTAAGCCGCGCAACCCATCAAGACCGCTCTGAATCCACTTCGGGTTCAGGGCGGTTTTCTTGTTGGTTAGGGGTCGGGGTAGGGGCAAGGCCGTGCTTCCACCAGGCCGACCATTCGCCGAGCAGGCGGCGTCGGGCCAGGGCATTCAGCAGCACCGCCGGGCTCATCCGGGGCTCCACTAGGATGCGGAAGGGTTGGCCTTCTCGCTCGCCTTCGATGCTAATCCACCCGCCCAGGAACAGCCAGGAGTGGATGTTGGGGCGCAGGCGCATCACCCGGATTTGGGCGCGGGGGATGTAGAGTCGCACCCGTTCGCCAAAGATCTCCAGCTTGTCCTCGTGCAGCACCAGGAACGCGACATCCTCGTGCGGGTCAAGGGCGCTCTTGAAGCCCGGAGTCGCCACCCCCACAAACCAGCGCGGCCGCTTTTCAAAGGGGGCAATGGCGTGCCGCTGCACCGCCAGGTTCTCTTGCAACGACCCGTTCCCCAGGTAGCCCAGGAAGGCGGTCGTCCCCCAGCCGATCGCCAAGAAGAACGCTCCGTACCGCCACACCAGGGGGTCTGGCCCAAACTCGGCCGCCCGCTGCACCGCCAGCACCAAAAAGGGCACGCTGAGCACCAGCGGCAACACGTTGCCAAGAAATCGGCGGAACGTGGTCCAGCGGGGTTTGCGGGGGGCCTTTCCGGGTCGGGCGGCCGGCTTCGGTGCCGGTTTCCCCGTCGGGTTTGGACCAGAAGGGGGCGATTCCCTCACGTCCGGTAGGTTACCGTTCACCTGCAGGCCGAAATCAGGATAATCGCCCTTGATGGCCACCGCGCGCGGAACCCTTTTCGGTCTGCCGCCCACCGCGCCGCACCTCCGTGACTTTCTGGCGGCGCTGCCCGGGGGACGGTGGGTCATCACGGGTCCGGACGACCCGCGCCTCAAGTCCGCCCGCGACCTCCTCGACGAAGACCAGTTGGAGCGCATGGAGACGGTGCCGCTGGGTGAATTTGCGGGCCGCTTGCTGACGGCCTGCGGGGTTCCGGCGGGGCGCATTGCCACCAAAGGGCAACTGTGCGCGGCCTTTGTGGACGCCCAGCGCACCCTCGGGCCGGACCACCTCTTTGCCGCCAGTGCTCACCACGTCGGGTTTGCGGTGGAACTGGCCGATTGCTGGAGCGATCTGCGTCAGGCCGATATCGGCGTGGACCAATTGATGGCAGTGGCCGAAACGATGAGCGGCCCCTGGCGCGAATGGACGCAAGGGCTGGCCAGCCTGGGCGCGCACGCCGAGGCCCTGCTGAAGGACCAAAACCGGCTGCTGGGCAGTGACCGGCTGCGGCAATCTCTCACCATCCTCCCGCAGCCCCTGCCGATGTTCGACGGGGTGGTGGTGCTGATGGGCACCAGCGAGCATCTGCTGGCCGAACGCTGGGCGAAGTGGCTGGTAACCATGGGCCTGGACGTGCGGGTGGTGGTGGATGCGGTTTCGGCGGAGTCGCCCCTCTTCGAACCCCACCGCCGGGTGTCTGAACGCATGGGGTGGCCGGTGGTGTACAGCGAGAAGCCGGTGTGGTGGGCCAACCTCTTCACCGAGAAGAGCGAACCCCCGGTGCCACCGCCCGCCTTGGCTCTGCACCCGGCCTTTGATGCCCTGGCCGAATGCGAATGGGCACTGCGCGAGGCGATGGCCGACCCCGCGCCCGGACGGCACCAGGCCCTGGTGGTGCCGGATGTGAAGGAGTACGCGCCCCTGGCCATTGTGAGTGCGAGCCGGTTTGGGGTGCCGATTCGGGCGCATTACAGCGCCCCGTTGCTCACCAACGGCCTGGCGCGCTTCTGCTTGGAGCTGCTCGAAGCCCTGAATGAGCCCGACCCCCGAAGCCTGGCCCGGGTGGGGCAGCTGAGCTACGTGGGGCTGGATGCCAGCGAGTGGGGCGAGCTTGACAATATCACGCGGCAACTTGCTTTTGAAGGCAATGGCGCGTGGGGCGACCTGGCGGTGTGGGCCCGCGACCAAAGCGAGCGCATGGTATGGCTGCAGTGCGCGCTGGAGTGGCGGGCCTTGTACGGGCATCAATCGCTCACTCTCATCCAGTGGCGCGACCATCTCCGCACCCTCATCGGGGATGTGATGCACGTCAACGGCACGCCTGACCCCGGCGACCCCACCGAAGGGCGCGATGACCGGGCGATCACCGCCCTTCAGCGTCCGCTGGCCGACTACGCGACGATCTTCGGGGCGCAGCTGGTGAGCTTTGCCCAACTTGTTATCTATCTGCGGCAGTGGTGGACGAACGAGATGGTGACCGTGCCCGCGCAATCGGAGAATGGGGTGCAGCTCTTGGTGGCGGGGTCCAGCCTCAAAGATGTCCGCCAGGTGTGGGTGCTGGGGGCGCTGGAGAGCAAGATTCCGGTGCGTCGGCGGGAGAACACCATCCTGCCCGACGCCATCGTTCAGGCCCTGCGCGACCAAGGTCACTGGTTGCCGAACAGCACTGAAACGGCCCTGGCCGAACGCGACCGCTGGGCGCGCACCGTGGCGCTGGCCCAGGATTCATTAACACTGATGTATCCGCTGGTGGATGACGACCGGGAAACCATTGAATCCGGCTACATCCGCGCGACGTTGCGGGCCGCCGGGCAGGAGGATTTGGCCGCCAAAGTCTACGACCGCAGTTGGACTTTGCCGCCTCCCGATATGTGTCGCTCGCGGGCGGAGCGTGACATCGTGGAGGCTTGGGCGCAGCCCACGCGGCCGCCGGAGGTGGCGGAAGTGATCCAGGTGGGTGTGCAAGAGCAGATTCGCCCCGGCGACCAACCGGTGACGCCCGCCCAACTCAGCATGGCGCGGCTGTGCGGCTTCCGGGCGGTGGTGGAGCAGCGCCTGCGGCTCTATCCGGCTGCTGAGCGGCTGAGCCTGATGCGGTTTGCATCGCTACCCATGAACGTCAGGCTGCCGCATCTGCCGGACGGGAAGGAAGCGAGGGCCGCCTTGCGCCAAGCTTACAATGAGCGCTGGAATGCCATCGCGCCGTTCCTCTCGGAAACCGAACGCCGCGTGATTGAAGTGGCTTCCAAGAAGCTCCTCACTGGCTGGGCGCACCGCGAGCACCTGGCCCGCACATACCACGAATGGCGTGGCAAAGGCGAAGCCAATCCCGTCATCCTCACGCCCATTGAAGGCGACGACCGTACTGTGCGTCTGCAAGCCGATGTGCTGGAAGTCGAGCGCACGAACCATACGGTGACTTTCTTTACGTCGATGGTGAGCCTGCCCGATGCCAAGAAGTGGGAGTGGACGCCGGGGCCGAGCGAAGCGCAAGACCCGTATCGCTTCTGGGAGATCATGATTTTGATGTCCCAGCTGCCCGTGGGCGAGGGGCAGGTGCCGATTCTTGAGGTCGAAACGGTGCTGAATGGGCGCCAGCGGCACATTCTCAACGATCGGGGTCTACGCGCCGGGATGGACACCAAACACCAAATGGTGGAAATCGTCCACGCCGCCACCTTGTCGCTTACCCGGCAGTACGCCCGGCACCGGGCGCTGGAAGGCTTCCGCATTTTGGATTCCGGCACCGCTCGCCCCCAGCCAGGGCCGCACTGTGAACAGTGCCGCTACGGGGAGCTCTGCCGCGCCCACGCCGAATTTGGGGATGCCGCCACGGAGGGCACGACTTGAACCTCTCCGCCGAGCAACGAGCGATTATCGAGTCTGATTTGCCCCGATTCTTGGTGCGGGCCGGGGCGGGGTCGGGCAAAACCACGGTGCTCACGCGCCGGTATCTGCGCTTTGTGGAGCAGGGCATCAACCCGGACCGCATCCTCACCATCACCTTCACTCGCCGCGCGGCTTACGACATGAAGACCCGTATCGTGAATGCGCTGACGGCAAGCGGCCACGCCGAGGCGGCCAGCCTCGCCGAAACCGGCCCGATCCAGACTATCCACAGCTTTTATCGCCGGATTCTTTCGGAAAACGCGCTGGTGGCGGGGCTCGATCCCGAGTTCCAAGACATCCGCGATGCCGTGGCCAAGCCGCTAGCCTGGCAGTGCCTGCACGGGGCGGCCACCGACCTCAGCCAAGACGATCAGGAGATCAACGCGATCCTGCGCGACCTCAGCTCGACCAAGCGCGACGGGCGGCGCTTCCCGACCGAGTTCGAAAAGCTCGGCCTGGAGATGATGGACCGCGCCCGCAACTACATGGCGGCGGGGATCAACCCGTGGGAGCACCTCAACCAGCCCGAGGCCATGTACCAGGCGTGGTGCGAAGCCTTCTCCGAGTGGATGGGCACCGCCTTCCCGCTGCCCGTCGACAATATCCCGCAAGCTAAAGAAGCCGCCAAGCCCAAGAAGCTGCCGCATGGCCTGAAGGCATCGCTGGTGCACAGTGATGACCACCGCGAGGACTTTGACGGCCCCGATATCCGCCGCACCCAGGCGTGGATGCGCATCCTCAAGGAATCCGTGACGCGCCTGAATGACGCGATGTGGGAGCGACAAGAGTTCGACCAAACCGCTCTGGAAGGCCTGGCTGTAGACCTGGTGCAGACGCGCCCATTTGTCCAAGCCCGCCTCTCGCATCAGTTCGATGTCCTCTTTGTGGACGAAGCGCAAGACCTCAGCCGCGCCCAGCACCGGCTGCTGGAGGCCATGCCCATTGGCCACAAGATGTACGTGGGGGACGCGCAGCAAAGCATCTACTTCTTCCGACAAGCGGACCCGGAGGGATTCCAGCGCCAGGCGGAGGTGTGGCCGACGCTCTCGCTGGCGCAAAACTTCCGCAGTGGCGTGGGCATCCAGACGTTTGTGGATGACGTGTTCCGGCGGGTGTGGGGGCCGGACTATCTCCGCCACGACATCGTGCCCGAATTTGACTTGGACGCCGACCCTGCCCCGCGCTACGAGGGGGTGGAACTGTGGACGACGCCGCAGGGAATGAGCTACGCGCAGTCGCTGGCCCAGCAAGTGGAAGCCCTGAAGAACGAAGGATTTAAGCTCAACGAGATCGCCGTGCTGGCCAATCAGCACCGGATGCTTGGGCAGGTGGCGCAGGCGCTGGACCAGCAAGGCATCCCGCGCCGGGTGGCGGGCCGCCACCTGTGGAGCCGCCTGGAATCGGCGGACATCCAGAACCTGATGGGGGCCGTAAGCGACCCGCGCGATGACTTTGTGTGGTTTGCGTTCTTGAGGAGCCCGTTTGTGGGCCTGAGCCTGGATGCCGTGATGGACCTTGCGAACCGCAAACAGATTGCCACGCAGCTGGAGAACTACGAGCCGCAGGTTTATGCGGACCGGGTGGCGCTGCAGACATTTTGGGATTGGTTCCGGCCCCTGCGCCAGCGCGCCGACCGGATGGCGGCCTGGGAAGTGCTGGGCGTGGCGCTGGAAAAGTCGCCCTACATGGTCAATATCGCCACCCTGCCTCGGCGCGACCAGATCCTGGCCAACGTGCGCAAGCTGCTGGTGAAGGCGACGACCTACCCGGATTATCCGCCCCGCCAGTTCGCCGAGGCGATTCGCGACATCCACAACTATGCCACCGGGGACTCGGACGCCGACACCAGCGATGCCGACGCGCCCGCCGTGCAGCTACGCACCATCCACTCTAGCAAGGGGCTGGAGTTTGATGCCGCGATCGTGCTGTGGGGCTCCTCTCGGCCGTCCTACGTGGATTCGTTGGTCTACAGCGTGGAGGGCAACCTCTGGGCCACGGGGACGAAGGAGCAAGCGGCCGTGCGTGCCTTGCATGACCAGTATTCCGCTCGATTGAAGGAGGAGGCCAAGCGCCTGCTCTATGTGGGCATGACACGCGCTCGCCACCGCCTGTGCCTCATGCCGACCGGCAACAACTACATCCTGCGCGATGCTTTGGAGCCGTACTTGGCGGATGAATCGATCCATGTCCGCCGTGGGACCATCCCCGACGTGGAGTAACGCCCCTTTGGCATAGAATACAAGCCATGCCCTATCAGCTGGCCGTGGCGCAATTCAGTCCGGAGAAAGGTCGTGCCTCGGCCAATGCGGCGCGGATCGGCGAGCTGGTGCATCAAGCGGCGGCAAAGGGAGCGGAACTGGTGGTCTTCCCCGAGAGCATTTGGACGGGCTACTTCCTCGAAGGCGGGGCGGACGAGCACTCGGCGCGCCCCGAACAGGTGGCCGACGAACTCGCCCCGCACGTGCAAGGGGTTGGCCCGCTTGAGATCATCCTGGGCTACTACGAGCAGAGCGACGGCCGGCCCTATAACAGTGCGGTGCACCTGCTGGTCGAGGGCGGGCAAGTCACGGTGCGCGGCAACTACCGCAAGATCTTTTTGCCGACCTACGGCGTGTTTGATGAAGCGCGTTTTCACGCCCCGGGCGACCACCTGGGCGTCTTTGAGACTCGGCACGGCCGCGTGGGCTGCCTCATCTGCGAAGATGTGTGGCACAGCACCATGGGCACGCTCCTGGCCCTGGCGGGCTGCCACCTCGTGGTGGTGCCGAGTGCCTCGCCCGCGCGGGGATTCCAAAACGAGAAGCCCGGCAATCTCCTGCGCTACGAGCGCATGGTGAGCGCGATGGCCGAAGAGCACGGGGTCTATGGCGCGGCGAGCATGCTTTGCGGATTTGAAGGGGGCAAGGGGTTCACTGGCGGGAGCTTTATCATCGGCCCAGACGGGGTGGCCCGGGGGCAGGCCCCGCTCCTGGAGGAAGCCATTGTGATGGCCGAAGTGGACGAGGCCGAGGTGCGCGCGTGCCGCATGCGCACCCCGCTCCTGGAAGACCTCCGCGAGAACTGGGCGCGGCTCCTGGCGATGAGCGCTCCACATATCGAAGCGCCCTCGCCGATGCCGCGAGACTAAGGCTGCCTGAAAACTAGGGCGTCGCCGGGCGGAGAATCAGGTTCTCGATCAAGAACTCCAGACTCCGCTGGTAACTGACGGCGGAGTGGCCCGCATCTGGCCCCACTTGCACTTCAAACGACTTGCCCGCCCGCTGCAGCGCCGCAATGATCTGAAGCGAGTTCGTCGGGTGCGTGTTGTCGTCAGCGGTGCCGTAGTAGATCATCAGCGCCCCCTTCAGGTTGGCGGCGTAGGTGGCGGCGCGGCCCGCATCGTAGCCTTCCACGTTGCGCTCCAGCAGGTCCATATACCGCTCAGTGTAGGTGGTGTCGTAGTTGCGCCAGTCGCTCACGTTGCTGTTGGAGACCGCCGCGTGGAAGTGGTCCGGGTAGCGCAAGATCGCCATGATGCTGGTGTAGCCCCCGTAGCTGGTGCCGATGATGCCGACGCGGTTGCCGTCCACCCCCGGCTTGGTGCGGGCCATCTCCACGCCCTTGGCCATGTCGTCAATCTCGGCGCGGCCCATGTGCCGGTACATCGCGTTCTTGAACGCCACCCCGCGCCCGCTCGGACCGCGGTTTTCGACTTCCAGCACAAAGAACCCGTAGTCGCAGTAGCTGTCCGGGAGCTCAAAGCTCGGGTTCCAGCTGGTTTGGAACGCCCCCAGCGGCCCACCGTACACCGGCAGGATCATCGGGTACTTCTTGCTCGGGTCGAAGTTGACCGGGTAGTGCAATCGGGCATTCAGCTCGGTGCGGCCGTCGGCCGAGGTGAAGGTCAGCGCCTCCGTGCGGCGGTATCCCGCGCGCGTGATGCCTTCCACATTGCTTTCGGCCACCGTGGCCTTCACTTGGCCGTTGCGGTCGATGATCCGCACCACCGGGGGCACGGTGTCGCTCTGTGAGGTCACGACGAAGAACTGGCCATCGGGGCTCGGCATCACTTGGTGGGCGAGTTCATGGTCGGTCAGGCGAGCGGCGCCTTGGCCGTTGTAGCCTACGCGCCAAAGCTGGGCGCCGTGCCGCTTGCCGTCCAGCGCCATGTAGAACAGCACCTGGTTCTGATCATCAAAGTGGACGGGGCGCCGGACTTCGGCCTGGTGGCTGGTCAGCGGGGTGACGGTGCCGTCCATCCCGACCCATGCCCAGTTGGCGAAGCCGTTGCGCTCGGTGATGCTCAGCAAGCGGTCGTTGCCCACGGGGAACATCGGGAAGTCGCCATCCACCCAGCCCTCGGGGTTGGTTTCGCGCTGCAGCACCTTCGTGATGCCCGTGGTGGGGTCGCTGGCGCAGAGCTCCAGCACTTGCTGGCGGCGATCCGCGCGGCGGAAGTACAGCCGTCCGTCGGCCAGCCAGCCAATCCGGAAGATGTAGTGCCCAACTCCTTCGTCAAAGGCGCCGGGGCGCACCTGCATCCGGGTGGTTTGCCGGGTCTGGCGGTCAAAAACGTAAAGCTCGACTTCCGGGTTCGGTTGCCCGGGCTTGGGGTACCGCTCGGTGGCGAGGGTGCTTTGAGGGTCGCGCTGGTTCAGCGTGAGATAGTAAATCGGTACGCGGCTTTCATCAAAGCGATAGAACCAGACGTAGCGGCTGTTGGGGCTGAACCCAAAGGCCTCGTTTTGGGCCAGCTCTTCGCCGTACACCCAACTGGCCGAGCCGTACTTGATGCCTCGGGCTTCATCGCCGTCTTGGCTTAGGGCGGTGGTGCGGCCGTTTTCGGTCAGGCTCAGGTTGCCATCTTTGTAATCCGCACGGGCAGAACCGTCCGGCGACGCGAGGGTGGTGAACTGCCGACCCCGGCCGGGTTGTCGTCCCCCGCCACCGACGGCCGGGCGGGTGGGGCGAGCCGTAAGGGCCGTTCGTTGCCCGGTGCGGGCATCAAATGCGAACGTTTCGTTGCCGACCGGATGAATGAACGTGAAGTTGTCTTGCCACCAGCCGCTGGTGCGCGCCAAAGAAACAGAACTCGCCAATGCTTGGCGCGCAGCTTGCCCTTCGCGGACACCGGGGTAACTCGGGAGCCGCTGTTGCGCCAAAACGGTGGCCCCGGCCAAGAGGGTGGCCGAGAGGAAGAATGCACGGGCAGAAATCATCACTTGGGATACTGAGGTGAGTTTGGCACGACGGGCGGCGTGGTGGGCTCGTGTACCAATGTACGGGTGGGGAAGGCAAACGTAACGCCCATATCTTGGGCAATCTGAATGATTTCCGTCATGATTTCCTCTCGCAACCGGAGCTCTTCGCCCAGGGTTTCCGCGAGCAAGAAGAACTGTAAGCGAACATCCAGCGTGCTCTCGCCAAAATCGGCGAAGTAGGCGTAGCTTTCGCCCTCATAAACGGAGTCGTGGGAGGCCAAGAGGTGTCGCACGCGGGCCGTGAATTCGGTCATCTGCTCCACCGTGGTGCTGTAAGAGAGCCCGAGTTTTGTCTTGACTTGGCGGCGTCGGCGGCGCCCGAAGTTCTCCACGTGGGCGGTGATGAGGCGGCTGTTAGGGAGCGTAATGAGCGAATCTTGGAAGGTCCGCACCCGGGTGGAGCGCAGATTGATCTCCTCCACCACGCCGTCCACATCGCCAATCCGAATCCAATCTCCAAGTTGGAAAGGGGATTCGACCAGCACCGTGACGGAGCCAAAAAGGTTCTCGACACTATCCTTGGCCGCCAGCGCCACCACCAAGCCCCCGATGCCAAGGCCCGCCACGATGCCCGTGACATTGACCCCGATGGCCGCCAAAAACACGAACAGCGCGAGGACGAGCAGGAACGCCCGGGCGAGGCGACTGAGCACCGGCACGACGAGCTTCTCGCGGCGACCGCTTTGGGCTTCGTCCCGGCGTGACCACCACGCCAGGGCCAGATCCCAGGCGGCACTCAGCGCCATCGCCCCGCCCAGCGCCCAGCCGAGCTTGGCCACCACCAAGAGAGTGGCGCGCCACCACTCGGGCAAGCCGAGTGAAGCCAGCCCCGCGTGCAGCACGCTACAGGCGATGACCAAACTGAGCGACCGGCCAAAGGTGCGGAGCTTCAGGCGATTCGCCGTAAATTGATCCGGGGTGAGCGTGCGACGCAGCACCATGCGGACCACCAAGCGCACCCCGTGGCCAATGGCTCCCGCGCCCAACAGCAACCCCAGCAGGCTCAGCCACTGCCAGTTTTCTAGCCACAACGTTTTGCCGTGGAACTGCGGCGGGAACTGCGATTTGAGATACGCCGAGGGATCGAGGGCGGCCGGGTCGATGTCCTTGGTGCCAGATACCAGCGGCCGATCCTTCACCGTCTGCCAAATCGCATCGAGTTCCTTGACCGTGGTGGGGGTAAACCGCCAGCCACCATCCTCCTGGCGGGCCAGGACAATACTGCCCACCGCTTGACCCGTTGCCCGCTGCGTGTACGAGCGGTAGAGGAACGGCTCTTCGGCGGGGTCGTCGGGGATGCGGCTGAGGTCGATGTACTCCGTCCGGTTGAGGATGGCAAGCAGGAGCGCCGCCAAACGCGGGCCTTCCTCATCGCGAATGACGGAGTTGATTTGGCGCAGGTCCAGTGCGGCCGCCGCTTCTCCGGGGCGATCCTCGTTCATCGCCGTCAGGAACGTGCGCATCGTGTCGCGCGGAGACTTCAATCCGTCCGGGGCGACCACATCCTTGGCCACTTCGCCGCTCGTGCCTTCTCCGGAGCGCGCCCGGAACACGGCGGTGTGAATGGCATCCAGGTCCGCGAGAGTCTCGCGGCTGAACTGCCAGCGGCTCCCGTTGCGGACCAGAGAAACGTTGCCGACTAGGCTGTCGAACTCGTTGCGCACGGGCTGCACCGTCAGGCGGTCGGCGCCGGGGTTCTCAGGCACTTGGCTAGGGTCAACCCCCAGGGCATCGAGCACCTCAGCCAGATGAGTCAGTGTGCGCTCAAGTTCGGGGGTAGGAGAGCCTTCGTTGTCCTCCGGCTTTCGGTCAATATCCAGGGCCGGGAGCGCGTCGGAGGGGGAACCCGAGCGCATCACCTCCGGAAAGGTCTTAAGCAATGCGCGGGGGTTGCTCTGATCGAGCTGAACCTGGGCATACGCGACCACCGCCACCACCACGAGGGTAAATGTGGCGAGAAGTCGGCGCGCGCTAACCATCCTTACTTAGGACGTAATCTCGCGGCGAGAAGTCCCCGCGCGAGCGGGCTTCTTCCCAGGTGGTGATCTCGTTGCCGTGTCGTTCCATCATCTCTTTGAGGGTGACAAAGCGGTAGCCCTGGGCGCGAAGATCGCGGATGATGCGCGGTAGAGCTTCCAGCGAACCCTTGGAGGGCTCGTGCAGGAGAACGATGCTGCCCGGCTTCATGGTGGACATCACGTTGCGATAAATGCGGTCCGGCGAGGGGTTCTCCCCGTTGGCCTGGGTGGCGTCCATGGCGTTGGAAGACCACTGCGCCATGGTCATGCCAAGGCGCTGAGCCACGCTGAGAACTTCTTGCGAATAGCCGCCGCCCGGTGTGCGGAAAACGATCGGCCAGACGCCAGTGGCACGCTCAATAGAGGCCGCCCCTTCGGTGAGTTCTCGTTCAATCACCGCCGGGGGCACACCTGTCAGGCGGATGTGGTCGTACGTGTGGTTGGCCAGTTCATGGCCGTCAGCCAGGGCCGCGCGGGCGATGTCCGGGCAGATATCCACGTTTCGCCCGATGAAGAAGAAGGTGACCTTGACGTCTTGCTCCCGCAGGAGCTTGAGCAGGCGCGGGGTGAAGCTGGGGTGCGGCCCGTCGTCGAAGGTAAAGCACACGAGCTTCTCATCCCGGTTGCCGTTCCAGATTTGGGCGTAGCCAAACGGGGCGGGCACGAGCCCCATGGGGCGCGGGAAGGTGACTTCGACCGGCGAGTACGCGGGCAAACTGTTGGGGCGCGGGGTGAGCAGCGGGGTCGGCTCGGGGCGGTTCGGCGCAATCCGGGGTTCCGGTTCCACCGGAATCGGCATCATCACGTCGGACTTGCCCTTTGCCTTGTCCTTGGGGGGAGCCGGCACCGGCGCCATGCGCATAGGCACACCCGAGGGCTTGTCGCGCAGGTTGGGCGCGGCGGGCTTGGGGGATTCCTTCGGCTGGGATTCAGGCTTGGCTCGCGGCTCTTCCTTGCGCACGGGGGCCGGATTGGCGTTCTCACGCGGCTTTTTTAGCGCGAGCTTGGGATCCGTTTTGGCCGGCTGGGCGGGCTTGGCCGGGGCCGGTTCGTTCTTGGCTACCGGGCCGGGAGTCTGTCGCGGTTCGGCCGGCTTGGATTCTGCCGGTTGGGGCTCCGCGCGCTGCACGGGGGCCATCTTCACGGGCTCCTTCGCAACGGGCTTGTTTTCCACCGGCTTCGATTCAGCGGGCTTCTTTTCAACAGGAGCCGGCTTGGTCGGCTTCGCCACCGTCGGCGGCTTCTTAACCGGCGGATCGGCCTTGGTCACTAGGGCCGGGGTCTTCGCCGGGGCGGACACCGGACGCTCCGGAACTTGGTTCAAGTCCACAATGCGAGCCCGGTCGTTGCCGATCCCGGATTGCGGAATGGAATTCACCGCCAACCAGGTGACGAAGACAGTGCCAAACACTGCCGACAAGGCAATCCAGACGCTCAACAGCGCTTGCTTTTGTCGTGGTTCCATACGCGTTCGGTTAGCGGCCCCCTATAATACTCGATTGGCGAAGCTCCAGAACCCTTGCCTTACAACCCGGTCAATCGGTCGCGGCGGCTGTCCTCGGGTCCGGCTTCCTTGGCGCGGCGCTCGGGGTGCATGTACCAAGGCACGTTGAGCACCATGATGTCTTGCTGGCCCTGCAGCAGCAAGGCGGCCTTGAGAGCCTGTGCCCGCTGATTGTGGAGCAAGTATTGGTACCACTTGGCTTCCACCAACTCCGGCACCACCACCATGATGCGGCGGCCGGGGTGCGTCTTGCGCTTAGCCCGCACGTAATCCAGGATGAGCCGAATGATGTGCCGATAGGGGCTGGGCACCACGATGAGCTCGGGAGCTTTCTTGCCGATGGCTTCCAGGGGCTCCACCACAAACTGGTTCCAGTCGCGGTGAAGGTACATGATGGATTCATCATCCTCGCCATCGGCAATGTGGATGGCCTCCACGTCCGGGCTCAGCGTCACCGAGAACTGGATCGCGTGCTCGGTCATCGAGCTCCACCGTTGCACGGGCACGATGATGAGCGGCGGCTCGAGGTTCTCCGTGTCGATGCTGTGGTGGGCCGAGGTCATGCGGTTCACCTCGATGTAGTGCCGCTTAATGGCGAGGAACAGCACCACAAAGCCTGGCATCATGATGAGGGCCAGCCACGCGCCCTGCTGGAACTTGGTGTAAAGAATGACGATTGTGGCCACGCCGGTCACAACCCCGCCAATGAAGTTGATAGTCTTCGGCAGCCACGGGAATCGCTTCTGCGCCAGCTCTTCGGGGTGTCGCTTCCAGTGCTTCACCATCCCGAACTGGCTGAGCGTAAACGCCACAAAGACCCCCACGGCGTAGAGCGGGAGCAGGCGTTCCAGCAAGCCACCAAACGCGATGATGAGCAGACAGGCAAAGCCCGTGAGCACCCAGATGCCGTAGTGGAACACCAAGCGGCGGCCCCGCGCGGCAAAGGCGTGCGGCAAATAGTCGTCCCGGGCCAGCAGGCGGCACATGCGCGGGAAGCCCGCATAAGCCGTGTTGGCCGAGAGTGCCATGAGCGCCAGCAGGAAGAAGAGGAAGATGTAATAAGCGGGGCCGTTGCCCACCACCGCCGCCACGATCTGCGAGAGCACCGTGCGGTAGTTACCTTCTTCGGCGGACATCGCCGGCGTCTTGTAGGCATTCGCCAAAAAGGCGAGACCGGCGAAGATGAGCGCCATCACGCCGACGACCATAATGAGGACGCGCTGAGCGTTCTTGCTGGCCGGGTCGCGGAACAGGGGCACCCCGTTGGCCACCGCTTCAATCCCGGTGAGGGCCGCGCATCCGTTGCTAAAGGCCTTCAGCAACAAGAGCCAACCAATGGTCTGCGTGGTCTGGTGGATCTGCTCGGGCGCAACCAGCGGCACCGGGTTCCCCCCGGCCTGCACCGTCTTAAAGATGCCGAGGGCGATGATGCCGAGAAGGATGACAATGTACCCATAAACCGGGATGGCAAAGGCCGCCCCCGATTCCTTCACCCCGCGCAGGTTGATGATCGTCATCATCAGCACCAAAACGAGCGACATCGGCACCAAGTAGGGCTGGAGATGCGGGAAGGCCGACACCAGCGCCCCCACACCCGCCGACGAACCAATGGCGACGACCAGGATGTAGTCCAGCAAGAGCGCACTGCCCGCGATGAGGCCCGGCTTGCGGCCCAGGTTCTCGGTGGCCACGGTGTAGCTGCCGCCCCCGTTGGGGTAGGCGACCACCGTTTGCAGGTAGCTCAGCATCACGATGGTCATCACCGCGATAATCACCCAGGTGATGGGCATGATCACGCTGAAGCCGACCATGCCGACCCACATCAGGACGAAGAGGGCGGCTTCCGTACCGTAAGCGGTGCTGGAAAGGGCGTCGATCCCGAGGAGCGGAAAACCGGTCGTAGGGCCGATTTTTTGTTCTTGGTCTTCGGTGTTGCCGAGTCGTCGGCCGAGAAGGATGTCGCCCAGAGGCATGACCAACGCAAAAGCATACTCAGGCCCCCGGATAGACCCAAAGCCTAACCTCCACCGGGCCGAGGGAAACCAGGACAAATCGGTAAAGTGAAGAATATGCTCGACCCGCGCGTCACGCAATTGGCCGAACTCCTGGTGACCCACTCCACGCAACTCACGTCCGATGACCGCGTGCTCATCCACGCCTTTGATGTGCCCGAGGATGCGGTGGCCGAAGTGGTGCGTGTGGCCCAAACCAGCGGGGCGCAGGTGGCAGTGCGGCTCGAGAGCGAAGTGGTGCGCCGCCAACTGCTGATGGGCATGACCGAGGCCAACGCCACCACCATTGCCGCCAACGAAGCGGACGAAATGGACCGGATGACGGCCTACATTGCCCTTCGCGGCAGCCACAACGTGAGCGCCCTGGCCGACGTGCCGAGCGACAAGATGACGATTTGGAGCCAGCTGTATGCGGCCCCGGTGGTGTTCCAGCGGCGCGTGCCCAACACCAAGTGGGTGGCCCTGCGCTGGCCGACCGCCAGCATGGCCCAGCAGGCCAACATGAGCACCGCCGCGTGGGAGGAGTTCTACTTCCGGGTGTGCACCATGGATTACAAGCGCATGGAAGTGGCGGCCCGCCCGCTGGTGGAGCTGATGAACCGCACCGACCGCGTGCGCCTGGTGGGGCCGGGCACCGATATCGAGTTCAGCATCAAGGGCATTGGCGCCGTGAGCTGCCACGGGCGGCGCAACATCCCCGATGGCGAGTGCTTTAGCTGCCCGGTGCGCGAGAGCGTAAACGGCACGGTGCAATACAACACGGTGTCGCTTTATCAGGGCACGGAGTTCAAGAACATCCGGTTTGAAGTGGAGAACGGGCGCATTGTGCACGCCGAGGCGGGCGCGCAGACCGACAAGGTGAACGAGATCCTGGACACCGACGAAGGGGCGCGCTACTTTGGCGAGTTTGCGCTGGGCTACAACCCGTTTGTGCTGCACCCGATGAAGGACACGCTCTTTGATGAGAAGATCGCGGGGAGCTTCCACTTCACGCCGGGCAATGCGTATACCGGGCCGGGCGGGAACGGCAACCAGAGCGCGATCCACTGGGACATCGTGAACATCCAGCGCGCGGATTACGGCGGCGGGGAAGTCTGGTTCGATGACGTGCTCATCCGCCAGGACGGCATCTTCTTGCTGCCAGAACTGCAGGGGCTCAACCCGGACCAGCTCGGGGCGTAGCTCGACTAAAGAGACTTGGCGCTGGCAACCAGTGCCTTTAGCTCTTCCGTCCGGCTTTCAAATGCCTCAGGCTCGATCTCCTCGTCATCGAAGTGCTGGGCGGCAAAGGTGACGATGTCGACCATGGCTGGCTGACTAGGCCGTTCACGCGTCTCGAAAACATAACTGGATGTTGCAGATAAGAGGTTCGCCCGTGCATCCATTTGCCTCATCTGATTTCTGTACTCATCAAATGCTCGATACGCCCATATGGCGCCAATGACAATTACTGCAAGATTCAATATATTAAGCGTCGTGTCATATTTGTCGAGAGATCCGCTTGCAGAGCAATCAAGGGATCGGTTGAGCACAAGTACTGGAAGTATAACTGGCATCAGGATACTGAATCGCGACAACCTTCTTAAGAACTTTGCGGCATCAGTTATGCGTCCGGCATGGTTCTGTAAGAATTCTGCTAGGCCTTGTCTGCGTACGTAGCCAGCGTGCACCGCATCAAGTTCGTGCCCGGGGAGATTTACTTGCCAGTTGAAGTCTGACTCGGGAACTTGGCTGTCTTCGGCAAGGATGAACTTGACCATCGCGGCACTGAGTTCATAACGTCCGCGTAAGAGGAGCTTTCTGTGGTCCTGCAAAGCTGCAATTTTTGCGATCACATTCTTCCGCGCTGACTTCCCGCGCTGAGGGCTGGCGTACTCCTCTCCTGCAAAGAGCTGGGTAATGCGTTCAGCCGTCTGAGCCAGCTGGTTCAACGAGTCGGTATCCGCTGCCATCCAGTACGGCTTCATCTCAAGAATCTGTTCTGTGTAGACTTGAGACCGATCGATTTCAATCCGTAGATCGGATTTCTTACTGAAGTACCTTTGATCGAGCGAGAGTTCTTGGTCAACCCGGGATAGTTCCGTGTCGAGTGCCGCGAACGCATCTTCCAGCCGTTGCAAGGCCACCAGGTGTTCCTCCCCGCCCTTGTCCATCTGCCCGAGGGCATCGTACCTGAAGGGGTGGGCATGCGGGCTATCCGCACGACAGACGGAAGCTATTGGGCAGCAGTAGCGGTTGGTCCGCTGGGCGGCGTGTCCGCGATGAGGGCCTTCAGTTCTTCCGTCTTCAGGTCAAATGTCTTGTAATCCGTCTCATCATGGCGGTGCCGCAATGCGAACTCAATGATGTCTAACGTGGGGGTAGATGTGATCACGCCCTGGTTCGCCTTGATTTGGCTACTGGCGGCAAGGAGAAGTCTCGCCCGCGCCTTTACCGCCTTGCTGGTTTTGGCTCTAAAAACGAGGTCTCTCACGATCGAGGGGAGGCTGAGCGCAGCCGTGACGAGTGCGATTGCAAAGAGTGCGTCGCTCATCGAGCCTCGGTTTGGGCTCAACCTACTAATCGTAATGGCGAGGAGGCTGCTTGAGAACACAACAGCTTCACTCAGGATTGGAGTACCGGTGAAAGGGCTTGACTTGCGATGGCCATCGAGGAGCGTGTGCGCCTGAGATTCCATCTCGTCCGCGAGATGAAGCGCCCTCATGCTATTGCCTTTGCCCAGATCGACCTCGTCGTCTCCAGATACGTTTGTGTGATTGACGCTTGCATCGACAGGAGAGGACTCATTAGGGAATAGAGAACGAACTCTTAGGGAAACGAGGCGATCTCTAATACTCGATAGAGAGTCGATAGGCTTAGGAATCTGCGCGATGACGCCTTCGATGTCAAAAGGGCCAGGGGCTCGCTTCTGCTCGCTTACCGCATTGAAACGACTGAGGATGGTAGTTGTGTGCTCGGCACATTCGATGCATTCTTGCCAGAGACCTGGCTCCAGCCCAGGCCAGTGTGGTTTGAGCGTGAGTATCTCGCCCGAGAGAGTCTCTGAAAACTGAAGATGGCCCTTGAGGGCATGCTTCATTTGAGAGGAAAACCGGCGGCGGAGGAGGAATTCCTGCGCCGCAGTCGCTTGGTGCGCCAAGGCATTCAGCGCATCTTCCAGCCGCTGCAAGGCCACCAGGTGTTCATCCCCGCCCTTGTCCATCTGCCTGGGGGCATCGTACCTGAGGGGGTGGGCATGCGGGCAATCCGCCCGCCGGTGGGAGGTTATTGGGCAGGGCTAGCGGTCGGCCCGCTGGGCGGGGTACCCGTGATGAGGGCCTTCAGTTCTTCCGTCTTCAAGTCAAAGGTCTTGTAGTACGTCTCATCATTGCGGTGGCGCGCCGCAAACTCGATCAAGTCCAAAACTTCTGGGGAGCTAACCGTACCCTGTGCCTGTTTGATGTGCTCACTAATCGCGAACACAAGATTTGCCCGTGAACGCATCGAAGCCCTTCGCGTAAACTTTTCGCTGAGGGTGAAGTAGCCGAGAAGCAGGAAGTGGATGCAAAAGAGAATCTTGAACCAATCCCACGATCCCCATGGGTCTTGGACCAACTCAGCTAGCCATAGGATATCGATTATGGGTCCGATAACTCCGATGACCACAAACTTAACATCCATGAGCGGTCGGTCCTGTTTCAGTTGCACTTGTAATTGCGCGCCATGGCTCTGAAGTTCTTCCGCTAGGTGAATCGCCTGGGTTCGGGCTTGCAACTCCTCCTTGTGTCTCTTCTCAGGGAACTCTGAAGATGATTGAGAAGCAGCGTCCTTGGTGGTTGTCCCCAGAGAAAAAAGTGATCTCACGCGGAGCGAGTCGAGCTCATTCCTCGCTCGCGAGATGACGCCCATACGATCATCAAAGGTGAAGATCGATCCACGCAGAATGATTCCTGCTACCTTCCGCTCTTTGGCCTTCATTTCAAGGAAGGCATCTAACCGATCATGAAGTTCCTTGACGGCCTTGGCCAGATCGTTGAGGAGTTCCCGATCTAGTTCTGGCCAATAGGGTTGGAAAGTGTGGATTTGTTTGAGCAGCGGCTGGATCTTGCGCAGATAGTCACGAAAGAAATTATCGCGATGCAATGGCCCAAAGCGGCTCGGAATCAGGTCCACGGCCACCGGCGCATTCGCATTGACCGCATTCAGCGCCTCCTCCAGCCGTTGCAAGGCCACCAGGTGTTCATCCCCGCCCTTGTCCATCTGCCTGAGGGCATCGTACCTGCGCGCCCCACCCCATCGACTAGAATCCAACCAACGTGTACGACCTCTCCACGCCCCGCATCGGGGTGGACGAAAGCGGCAAAGGCGACTTTTTCGGCCCGCTGGTGATCGCGGCCTGCTACGTCGGCCCGGAACACCTCGCCGAACTCGAAGGCGTCCGCGACAGCAAGCAACTGACCGACCCCCAGGCCCTGCGCCTGGCGGGGATCATCCGGCGCACCTGTCCCCACGCCATGATCACCATCGGCCCCGCCAAATACAACGAACTCTACGCCCGCATCCTCAACCTCAACCGTCTGCTGGCCTGGGGCCACGCGCAGGCCATCGAGAACTGCCTCGAAAAGGTCCCCAACTGCGGCCTCGTCATCAGCGACCAGTTCGCCGACCCCAAGGGCCTGCGCAGCAAGCTGAAGGAGCGCGGGCGCGGCGTGGAACTGGTGAGCATGGTGCGCGGGGAGCGCGATATTGCGGTGGCGGCGGCCAGCATCCTGGCCCGCGCCGAGTTCCTCACCCGCCTCAATGCGCTGGGCGAACGCTTTGCCATGACGCTGCCCAAGGGGGCGGGGCCGCCGGTGGATGCAGCGGGGCGTCGGTTCTTGGCCACCCACGGCGCGGACCAGCTGAAGGAAGTCGCCAAGCTCCACTTTAAGACCACCCAAAAGATCGGGGCCGGTCCCCTGCTCTCGTAGCAAGCCAAAGGAACGGCTACAATAGGGGCGGAGTCAGGCGGGCGACGGCCTCGGGAAACCGGGGAGGAAAGTCCGGACTGCACAGGGCAGGGTGCCAGGCGCAAGCCTGGGCGGGGCGACCCGACGGACAGGGCCACAGAAAACAAACCGCCTCGGCCGCAAGGCACGGGGTAAGGGTGAAACGGTGAGGTAAGAGCTCACCAGCGGGCGGGGCAACTCGTTCGGCTTGGTAACCCCCATTCGCAGCAAGGCCAAATAGGGAGGGGCTGATCCGGCCCGGTGACCCTCCGGGTAGGCCGCCGAGAGAAATCGTCGTACAAAGACAGAATCCGGCTTATAGCCTGACTCCTTTAGGCTTTCAGTCTTGCTTCGGCGGCGTCCACCGTGTTCATCAGCAGGGAGACCACCGTCATCGGCCCCACGCCCCCCGGCACCGGGGTGATCCAACTCGCCACCTCGGCGCAGGAGTCGTACTCGCAATCGCCTACGTCGTGGGTGCGGCCTTCCACCTTGTTGTAGCCCGCGTCCACCACCACGGCCCCGGGCTTCAGCCAGTCGCCTTTCACCATTTCGGCGCGGCCCACGGCGGCCACCACAATGTCGTGCTCACGCGCCAGGTCGGCCAGGTTCTGCGTGCGGCTGTGGGCGATGGTGACGGTGGCGTTGGCTTCCAGCAGCATCAGGGCCATCGGCTTGCCCAGAATCACGCTCCGCCCAATCACAATGGCGCGGCGGCCCGCCAGTTCAATCTGGTGGTGTTGCAGCAGCCGCATGATGCCGAGTGGGGTGGCGCACCGGAACCCCGGCAGGCCCGCCGTCAGGCGCCCCAGGCTGGCGGGGGTGATGCCGTCGGCGTCCTTGTCCGGCCCCAGGGCCAGCAGCGCGGCGTCTTCGTCTAGGTGCTTGGGCAGGGGGTGCTGCAGCAGCACGCCGTGCACCTTGGGGTCCGCGTTGAGCTTGGCGATCTGGTCTAATAGCTCGGCCTGGGTGGTGTGCTCGTTGGCTTCCCAGCTGCCGCTCCCCATTCCCGCTTTCTCGGCCCAGCTGCGCTTCATCCGCACGTAGGCGAGGCTGGCGGGGTCCTGGGCGGCGACGATGGCCTCCAGGCGCGGCACGATGCCCTGAGCCCGGAGCGCGGCGACGCGGGTCTGCAATTCGGCGCGGAACTGCGAGCTTAGGGCGCGGCCGTCCAGGATTTGGGCACTCATGCCTTGATAGTTTGGCGGCTCACTCGGGGCGGCCCGTAGTCCGTCGGACGGACTCGTTGCGGCGGAGCACGTCGTTTTCCATCAGCAGGATGGCTGTGTCCAGTTGTCCGGCCAGCGCAGGGTCGGTGGTGGCCAGGATGCGCACGGCCAGCAGGCCCGCGTTGCGCCCGTTGCCGATGGCGACCGTGGCCACAGGCACGCCTTTGGGCATTTGCACAATGCTGAGCAGAGAATCCATGCCCTTGAGCGCGTGACTTTCCACCGGCACGCCGATGACGGGGAGCGGAGTGAGGCTGGCCACCATCCCCGGCAAGTGGGCGGCCCCGCCGGCCCCGGCGATGATGAGGCGCAGGCCCCGGGTGCGGGCGGATTGAGCATATTCGAACATCCGCTTGGGCGTGCGGTGGGCGCTCACGACTTCGAGTTCGTAGGGGATGCCGAACTCTTCCAGCGCCTCGGCGGCGGGCTGCATGGTCGGCAAATCGCTGTCCGACCCCATGATAATGCCGACGAGGGGGGTCGAAGTTGCGTCACCCATAGTTCACAAGATACCGCTCAAAAGGGGCGGGGGCAAGCTAAACTAGAACCATGAGCCAGACGCCGTTCGACCCGAACAAGACCATGGTCGGAGGTCCGGGGAATCCGACGGACCTGAATCGCACCCAGGCGATGACAGCAGGCCCCCTGAGTGCCCCCACCGGCGAGGTGACCACGGCGTTCCAGGTCACGCCCGGAATCAGCATGACGGTGATCAACGGGCGGCAAGCCACGCTGGCCAACGGCCCGGCCCGGGAGCAGTTTGTGCTGGAGATTTCCGCCGGCGATGGAGTGGCTTTGCCCGGTTTGGGCGCGGCGGGTCCGCGCACGCCGCTCAATTTGTGCCTGGTGGTGGACCGCAGCGGCAGCATGGAAGGCGCGCCCTTGGCCTACGCCAAGGAAGCCTGCCAGATGGTGGTGGACCAACTCGGCCCGGACGACGTGCTGAGCATCATCACGTTCGACGAGAAGGTGGACGTGCTGATGGCGCCCCAAAACGTGACAGACCGCGAGCGCATCAAGCAGGGCATCGCCGGGCTGACGGCGGGCTACACCACCGACCTCTACGGCGGCGTGCAGATGGCCGCCGGAATGCTGGCGGAGCGCCGCCACGCCAGCCGCGCCACCCGCATGATTGTGCTGAGCGACGGGGAGCCGACCTCGGGCGTGAAGGGCTTTGCCGAACTCACCGAACTCGCCGGGGCGACCAAGGCGCAGGGGATTACGGCCACGTTCCTGGGCTTCGGGCCGGATTACAACGAAGAATTGATTGCCGCCATGGCCAAGCGGGCCGGGGGGAACTACTACTACATTCCGCAGCCGCACATGTTGCCGGAGATCTTTGGCAAGGAGCTACGCACGGCCATGAGCGTGGCCGCCACCAACCTCAAGCTGCGCCTCAAGCTCAGCCGCTGGGTGGAATTGCGCGAAGCCGCCGGGCACAAGGTGGCCCCCGGGTCGCGGGAGTTCACGCTGGACCTCGCCGACCTGGAGCGCGGGCACAGCCTGCGCCAGGCGTTCGATTTGGAGTTCCCCAACCACCCACTGGGGCACTACCGGGTGATGAACGGGACGTTGGCATTCGAAGACACCGCCAGCGGCCAGGTGCGCACGGTGGATGTGGACTTTGTGCAGGAGTTCACCGCCGACCGCGAGCGGTTTAGCCAGCCGGTGGACCCGCGCGTGGCAGGGGCGCTGGAGGTTTCGGCGGCCTCGCGCATTGTCGAGCGCACGATCATGGGGCTCAAGACGCAGCAGATCAACCTCGCCGAAGCGATGGCCGAACTGCAAAAGACGCAGATGATCCTGACCTCGCAGGGGCGCGGGCAAGAGGCGCAGGAAGTCACCCTGGCCATGCAGGCGATCCAGAAGGGCGACCTCGGCGGGGCCGAGAAGACCCTGATGGGCACCGTGGTCAACCTCGACCAGGGCAAGGTCTAGGCACTTTTAAGCTACAGGATTTTCCAGTCGCATTTCGGTACCGCCGATGCGGAGCACATCCCCCGGCCGCAAGGGCGAGGACGTCACGCGCTGGCCGTTGATGTAGGTGCCATTGGTGCTGTTAAGGTCGGTGACCGTCACCTGGCCCGCCACCATGCTAACGAGGCAGTGTCGCCGTGAGGCCTGGCTATCGGTGGTGAGCCGCAGGCCGGTGCCTTCTCTTCCGATTTCGAATTGGTCGGTGAGGAACTGCCGGTGCCCGGCCATCGGGCCACTAAGGACGACTAACTGATAGGCGGAAGTGGCCGCGGGTTGCGCCGGGATGGCGACGGTGGCGGCGCCCATCGGTTGGGGCATGGGCTGTACAGCTGGATTCTGGACAGTGGGGTTTTGGACGATGGGCGTCATCGGGGCGGGTTGCGCGCCGGGGTTCACCATCGCCACGGGCTGGGGTCGCCCCATCCCGCGCAGGAAGAATTGCAATTGGTGCCCGCCAATCTGGAAGGTGTCACCGTGCTGCAACACGGCCTGGGGAACCCGAATGCCGTTGTGGCCGATTCCCGCCGGGGTTCCCGCATCCATCAGCAGATACTGCCCGCCCTGGCGGACGATGGTGGCGTGGTGCGGGGCCACGCTCCCATCGCCGAACAACGGAATCCCCGCGCGTTCATCGCGGCCAATCAGCGTTTGCTGGTTGTCAATCGGCCAATCGCGGCCTTCGTTGCGGCCCACCACCAGGCGCACCCACGCACGGCGGCTGGCTTGCTCAGCTAAGGCCGTAAACAGCCCCACCAGCAACCCAATGCCTGCTGTGAGCACCGCGCGGCCCGGCGCCCCAATCTCGACCACTTCGCCGGGGTTGGCGTTGGCCACCATGGCGGTGCCCAAAACGGTGGAAATGGGATTGAAGATCATCCCGGTCACGGCCCCGCCGATGAGCCCCCCAAAGGCCCCCGACATCGCGCCGCGCACGTTGAGCTGAGAAACGCCCAGCCCGAGGCCGATGCCAATACCGAGGGGGATGAACGTGAACACCCGCACGATGGTGGTGGGGTCGCCGTCGCGTTGCGCCATCACCTGCGCGCCCATCATCGCCTGGAAAATGACTCCGCTGACTTGCCAGCCCATCATCCCGCCAACGAACGTGAACACGGCGGCGAGTAGAGTGGTGACCCAAAGGTGGTGCCGGCTCCCCTTGGCGAGGCCTTGAATGAACCCGCAGGCGAGGCCAATAGCGAGAATGGTGCCGACGATGAGCGCGCGCTCGGCCCGCACCCATTCCGGCGAGGCGGAGAAAGCGATGCCAAGGTTGCCGGCCTTGGGGAACATGGGTTCCACCACCAGCCACACCAAGGCCCCCGCGAGGAAGCCCGCGAGCGCCCGCCCGATGGCCCCCTGCACCAAAACGCGAAAGAGTCCGTTCATTTAGCCCTCAAAGCGAAGGACGATGGCTCCGCACTGAACGGTGTCGCCCGGCAGCACCGGAGTCGGCCCCGAAATCTTGGTACCGCGCACGTAGGTGCCGTTGGTAGAGCCGAGGTCCGTGACGGTGAGGTGGGCGCCATCCCACTCAAACTGCGCGTGCCGCCGCGAGACACTGGACTCCTGAGGCATGGCCAACGGCCCGGCAACTTCGCGTCCGAGTTCCATGCTGCCGGGGACTAGGGGCACCGGCGAACCAGAACTGAGCACCAAGCGCGGGCTACTGGGCACGACTACGGGCGCGGCGACGGGAGTCGCCACCGGGTTTGCCACGGGGTCAAGGACAATCTTCTCGCCGGGGCCCTGGCGCTGCGGGATTGCCACGGGGGGCGTGGGGTCGCCGTCGTCCGCAGTCGGAGCGGTTTGGGCCAGCCCGGCCTGCTTCAAAAAGCCTTGCACCTGGTCGCCCTTGTACTTCAGCAGCCAGAAGATGACACCCCCCACAGCGGCCAGGCCAATCAGGCCGGTCAGCAGGCTCACAATCGGCGAAACACCACCGGATGCACGCGGCGCGGGGGCATCGCCTGGGCGGGCACCCGCCGGGGCGGCGGCCCCGGGCTCTTGGCCCGTGGCGGGGTCCTTCTCCTGCTCCACCACGGGGGCGGCGTCATCGGCGGTCACCAGCACCCCCACGCGGCCGGCTTCGCGGCTTAACTCCACACGCTGGGCGGAGGTGGCGAGGGTTTTCTCGCCCGATTTGGTCTCGAATACCACCTCCACCGGACCGGGGGGCAGGTTCCACAGGGTGACGCGGCCCTTGTCTTCGGGGGTCAGCAGGGCAGTGCGGGTTTGGTCACCGGTTTTCACACGGAAGAGGCCACTGGCCACCTTGCCCTTGCTGGTTTCGGCGGTCAGGTCCAGCCGGGCAATGCGGGTGAAGTCTTCCTTCTTCAGAGTCCAGGCGGCGTCTTTCACCTCGCCCAGCGGCTTCACCGCCAAGAGATTCGTTTTGCCGTCCAGCACGTAGACGCTCGGTTTCTCTCCGGCGGCGACCACTTTGACTTCGCCACTGGTGCCCTGGATATTGGTGGCGCGGTCAGTCAGGAAGGTTTCTGACTCGCTCTGCACCCACACCAGGTACTCCGCCTGAGCGGGGAAGGTGAGTTTGACCGAGTCCGGGGCCGCCCAAGCCGTTAAAGCTCCGAGCCACCCAAACAGGAGAACGAATCCAATCCGCACGTTGTCATCATTGTAACTCGTGCCCGGGGCAAAGCATCCGCAACTTCGTGCGCCAAGAAGCCGACGGGGCCGATATTCTCCGCCGCCCAGTCGCCCGCCGCCCCGTGCCAATACGCGCCCACCGCCGCCGCGTGAGCTGGGGGAAGCTCCTGCGCCAGCAGGGTGGCAATCACGCCCGCCAGTACATCGCCCATACCGGCGCTGGCCATGCCGGGATTACCGGTGCTGTTCACGATGATCGGTTCGCGCGGCGAGCGGATGAGGCTGTACGGTCCCTTCAAGAGCACTGTGGTTTGGTACTGCTCCGAGGCCCGGGTGATCGTGTCAAAGCGGTCGTTCTGCACCTGCGCGATCGATTCCTGCATCAGGCGGCTCATCTCGCCGGGGTGCGGGGTGATCACGGTCGGCCCGGTCGGAAGGGGAATGCCTTCGGCCACCAAATTGAGGGCATCGGCGTCGATACACGCGGGGTGCTCCCAGTTCTCCCACACGCGTTGTAAGAACTCGCGCACTGGGGCTTGGTGCGTAATGCCCGGACCAAACAATGCGGACTGGAATCGACGCGGGTAGTTGCGAATCACCTCCGCCGCCGCCGGAGCGATAACGCCATCAACCTCGGGCAATGGAAGCAAGATCGCCTCCGGCACCTGCGCCATCACTGCCTGGCACACGCTAGGCACGCTTGCCACAGTCACCAAGCCGGCCCCGGCCCGCACGGCCGCTTTGGCCGCCAAAACCGCCGAACCTGGCATCCAGTGGCTGCCCGCCACGATGAGCGTATGGCCGTTACTGCCTTTGTGGCTAGCCCGGAACCGTTCCGGCAAAAACTGCCCCACCCACTGCTCGCTCACCAAGAACGCTTCGGTGGGTTCGCGCAGCACTTCGGCGGGGTAGCCAATGTCGGCCACCGTCCAAAACCCCGAGTGCTCAATGCCAATGCCCTGGAACAGACAAGGCTTGGGCAAGCCAATCGTCAACGTGCGGAGCGCCCAGATGCTCGCCCCGAGTTCCTCGCCGGTGTCGGTGTGCACACCGCTCGGGATGTCCACCGAAACCACGGGGGTTCCACTGCGATTCACAGCCTCGATGGCCTCCAGAATCGAGCCGTGCACCGGTCCGGTAACACCGGTGCCGAGGAGCGCATCAATCACCAAGTCGCGGCAAGGGATGCTCTCGAGTCGCCTTGTCCAGCCCGTTTCGCCGGCAAAGTGGGGGGTAATGCCCGCCGCGACGGCCTTCTCAAACTGCAAGGCGCAAAGCGGGGAGAGATCGCCAGGATTCTGAGTCGCGACCAGGCACTCAACACCGTAGCCTCGCTCGTGGGCCAGTCGGGCCACCACAAAGCCATCGCCGCCGTTATTGCCCTTGCCGCACAGCACGGTGAGCGAGCCGCCATCCGGCAAGAGTTCGACCATAGCCTCGAACACGAGCTTGCCGGCACGTTCCATAAGCTGGTCCCTGGGAATCCCGAATTCTTGGGAGGCCCGTTGGTCCATGCGCTGGCATCGTTCAGCGTTCGCGATCCAGGTGGTCATCGTTGCGGTCAACTCGGCAAAGCTTGCCTAGAGAGAACCTACGAGGGCACAAACCTATTCGTCAACACGGCTGAAGTAAATCACCGTACAAAGATGGGCCGGGGTGACGAATTCCCCGTAGATTCGCGTGAGCAACGCGATCACTTCGTCCTCGCTGCGCAGTTCCGGGTTCTCCCGCTCGATATCGCGGGGGCTGAGTTCGGAGATCGGTTTCACCTCCACTCGGTCCAAAATGGCGGCGAACAGCTTCTGGCGTCGGCCAAAGCGCGGGCCCACTGTGACCCACACAATCATGCCCGTTTGATACTTGTCCGCCTTGTCCCCGAGTCGGATCGTAGCCGTTTTGCGGTTGCTCAGCAAGAGATCGTCGTATAACTCGGAGTAGAAATTCAGAGCAAACATCAGCGTTGCTCTCATTCTATCCAGTTCTGTCTTATGCCTAGTTGGTTCCAGCCCGTTTTTATCAGCCTTGCGATCCTCGCCGGGGGCGTCGCGGGGCTGTACTTCTTGGCGCTTTACCTGGCGGCAAGGTTTAGCGTGTTTCCCATGCGCGTGCCGCACTGGATAGCGCCGGGCGAGTTGGGCATCCCCCAAGAAGCCGTGCTGATCGAAACCAATGATGGCCAGCGACTCCGGGCGTGGTGGTGCGACGGCGACCCCGAGGTGGTCATGGTTTTCGCCCACGGCTACATCATGAACCGCAGCGAGTTTGTGCCTCAGTTGGCCCACTTGCACCCCCGCCCCAGTGCGTTGTTCTTTGACTTTCGGGCGCACGGAGGCAGTAGCGGGCGGATGTCTACCATCGGGCCGACGGAAGCCAACGATGTGCGGGCAGCGGTGGCCTATGCCCGCCAGCGATCCCCGGGGGCCAAGCTGGTCTACATGGGCAGCAGCATGGGGGCGGCCGCAGGGCTCTTTGCCCTAAGCGAGCAACCCGAGGCCGTGGACGCCCTGATTCTCGATGGGGTTTACGGGAGCCTAGACGAAGCCGCGGAAGGATGGTGGCAGTTCATCGGGCGGAACAAGTATGCCAAGTACCTGAAGCCCAGCCAGTTCTTCGCCCAGCGGATGACGGGCATTCGCCCCTCGGATATCCGCACCGACGGGCCGCTGGCCAAGCTGGCCGGCAAACCCATCCTTTTCTTGCACGGAGAGGCCGACCCGCTCGTGCCGCGCGCCACCCTGGAGAGGTTGGCCGAGATTGCCGGGCCGCAGGCTTCGGTCGTGTGGTTTCCGGATTCCAGCCACGGGCGGGCCCGCCTGGACCACCCGCAAAGGTATAAGGAAGCGGTCACGACGTTTTTTGATGCCGTCCGGAAAGGTCCCCCTGCCTGCGACGAGTAAGCATCTATCTCCGTCTTGAACTAGGGTGGACGAACAAGGGCGTTCTTCACTGCCGATTACGAGGTAACGCCATGTCCGAAGTTAAGCCCTGGATCCTGCCGCAAGTGGAGCGCATGGCGCTCGAGCGTCCTGGCCGCATTGCCTCGGCCTTGGCTGCCATCTTCGCCCACGATACGGACCTCCAGGTTGAGCTGACTGCAATGGCGGTGCAAGAGGACATGGTGGAGCTGAACGAAGCGGCCGCGTACCTCAACCTCTCCCCCGACGAATTGGCGAAGCGGGTGATTGCGCTCAGCGAGCAAGAAGAACTCAGCGACGATATGGCCCGCGTCAAGAAGGATGTGGGCGGGGTGGCCCGGTTGGTTTCGAGTCCGGTGGCCATCTGGGAAGTCGTTCGTGAGTATCGCCGCCTCGGTGCGGTGGATCAAGTGCTGGAGTTCATGCCCATGCTGTCCGAGCTGGATGTCCGCGCCGCCCTTAGCTACGCGGGCCGCAACCCCGACGAAATTGGCCGCGATATCAAGCGGTACGAGGAGCACCTGGAACGGACCCGGGCCGCCTATCCCTTCGCCGACGCGCGCTGAAGGGAGGCGCAGCATAATGGCCGTATGAGTGCACTGCTGACGACGGAGTTCCCGGGGTTGCCCGCCCCGTACCGGGGCAAAGTGCGCGATGTTTTTGACCTCGGCGATTGCCTCTTGATCGTTGCCACCGACCGGATCAGCGCCTTCGATGTGGTGATGGCCAACGGCATCCCGGACAAGGGCCGCATCCTCAACCAAATGAGCCTGTACTGGTTCGAGCGGCTGGGGCAAAGTGTGCCGCACCACGTGATTAGCGGGGACGACCGGGTGATTGCCGACCGGATCGGCTTCGATGAACCCCAACTTTACGGGCGGTGCGTGCTGGCCCGCAAGGCGCGGCCGCTGGGCATTGAGTGTGTGGCCCGGGGCTATATCACCGGGTCGCTCTTTAAGGAGTATCGCACCCAGGGCGCGAATGTCCATCAATACGATTTGGTGCCCGCGCTCAAGGATGGCGATGCTCTCCCGCGACCGATTTTTACGCCTTCCACCAAGGCCCAGACTGGGCACGACCAGAACATCTCCCGCGCCGAGGCGGTGGCCATCGAAGGCGAGGAGACGGTGGCCCAGGCGGAAGCCTGGACCCTGAGCCTCTACACCGAAGCTGCGCAACATGCGCGCAAGGCCGGGCTCATCCTGGCGGACACCAAGTTCGAATTTGGCCACACCGATGAGGGACTCATCTGGATTGACGAAGCGCTTTCGCCCGACAGTAGTCGGTACTGGGACGAGCGCCACTACCAGCCGGGCGTGGCCCTGCCGGGGTTCGACAAGCAGTACGTGCGCAACTTCTTGGAGCGGTCGGATTGGGACAAGACCCCGCCGGGGCCGGAACTTCCTGCCGATGTGGTGGCCCGCACCCGCGACCTCTATTTGGAGGCGTTCCGCCGCATTGTAGGGGGTGTCCCGCATTCGCTCAGCGGGCCGTAGTCCATGGTTCTCCTGTATAACCTGCTTCTCATCCTCACCGCACCGTTTTGGTCGGCGTGGATGTGGTGGCGCACCACCCAGCGCAAGCCCGCGCCCGACTGGAATGAGCGGCTTGGCCAATACAGCCTGCCCCGACCCGACAAAGAGCGCCCCCGGGTGTGGCTGCACGCCGTGAGCGTGGGGGAGGTGATGGCCGCGCGGCCCATTCTGCGGGCCATTCGCGAGCGCTCGCCGGAGGCGGAAATCGTGCTGAGCGTGACCACCAGCAGCGGCTACCAGGCCGCCAAAGATGGCCCTAAGGAACTGTTTGATTACGTCATCTACGCGCCGATTGACGTACCCCGGTTTGTGCTGAACGCGATGGCCCGGGTGCGCCCGCAGGTGCTCGCGATCATGGAAACCGAGCTATGGATGAACTGGCTGTGGGTGGCGCGGCAGTGGCGCGTGCCGACTTTGCTGGTCAACGGTCGGATCAGCGACCGCAGCTTCCCTCGGTCCATGCGGATTCGGCCGTTTTACGCGGCGCTCTTGAAGTTCTTGGATCGGCCGCTGATGCAGACCGCGACCGACGCGGAGCGCATCACCCAAATGGGGGCGACGAACGCCCAAGTGTTTGGCAATTGTAAGTTCGATGAAGCCGCCGCCGGCGAGAGCAACCCTGGGAAATGGCGTGAAGAATTGAGGCTGAACCCCGAGAATCCCGTGGTTGTCATCGGCTCGACTCGCGGGGAGGAGGAAGAGGCCTTTGTGGTAGCAGCGCTACGAGACGCCCGGCTGAGCCATGTCCAATATGTTTGGGCGCCGCGCCACCTGGAACGAGCGGATGCCATCGCCGAGCGGCTGCAAGGGCTGGGCGTGGCCGTGGGCCGTCGTAGCCAGGGCACCTATGAGCGGTTCACGCTCCTCGACACCTATGGCGAACTCGGTGAGGTGTACGCGGTAGCGGACGTGGCGGTGATTGGCGGGGGCTTTGCCAATCTCGGCGGGCAGAACCTCATTCAGGCCCTGGCCAAAGGGGCCCCGGTGCTTCATGGGACGCATATGCAGAACTTCCGCGATGTGGCCGAGATGGCTAAGCGGGAAGGGGCGGCCCTTGTCTGTGCGACCCCGGATGAACTGGCGCAACGGCTCTTGGGGCTGCTTTCGGATGACGGGCAACGCGCCAAGATGAGCGCCCAGGCTCGGGCTCTGGTGGAGCGGAACCTGGGCGCCAGTGCGCGGTACGCCGAGGCAATTGCCGAAGCCCTCGCCCAGGCGCAAACCAAAACCGCACCGCGCTAGTGCTTGTACTTAGCGGATGGTGATTTCGAGTCGCGGGCGCACGGCGGCATCCGGCGCGTTGCGTGAGAAGAACTTGTAAACTCCCGTGCGGCCGACTTCGGAAGCCGGGGCCGTGCTGGTGAACGCAAAGGCCGGGCCGAGCGGATCACTTAGGAGTTCGCGCAGCTTGTCGACTTGGGCGATTTCAAACACCATTTCGAAGGAGCCATCCTCACGGGTTTCGCCGAACTGAGCCGAACCCAGTACTCCCGGGCCGGGCCAGTGCGTAGCCCCCAGAGCGTGCGCCCACGACTTTTCACTAAAGCCGCTCTTCACCGAACGAATCTCGATCGGGTACTTGCGGACGTTCGCGCGCTGGCCACCTTCCGGATTCACGTGCGTGAGCACCACCCGCGCCGAGACGATGTCCCCCGCTAGTACGGTCACGGCCGGGAAGCGCACCAGGCTCACGCTATCTTCGCCGTCCTCGGTGAAGGTAGCGAGGTCAGCCCCCGTGCCCCACACGCGCAAGAACGAGTCGCTGTCCTGGTTGGTGGCAAAGGGGTACAGCCACACGTCATCGGTGGCCTCCGCCTTCACGCGAGTGACGTTGGGCTCCACCCAATCGGCCACAAAAATGTTGGTCTCGCCTTGCTCTTTGCCAAAACGGTTACTGCCAAAGATGAGCTTCGTGCCTTCCCGGTTGAACATCGGGAAGCCATCGAATTCCGGCGTGAAGGTGATCTGGCGCAGGCCCGTACCGTCTGTGTTCACTACGAATAGGTCGAACTCGCGCCCCTTGGGGTCATGGAAGTTGCTGCTGAAAATGATCTGCCGGCCATCCGGGTGCAGGAAGGGCGCAAACGAGGCCCCGCCGAGGCGCGTGACGCGGCGATTGTTGCCGCCGTCGGCGTCCATCACCCAGATGTCAAGGCGGCCAGGCCGCACCAGGTTCTCGGCCAGCAGGCGTTTGTATTCGTTAATTTCGGTGTCGGTGCGCAGGTCGTCGCGTCGGTAGACAATCTGCTTGCCATCCCAGCTGATGAACGGGCCGCCGTCGTACCCCACATTGTTCGTCAGGCGCTTGATGTTGGTGCCGTCCAGGTTGGAGCGGTAGATTTCCAGGTCGCCGTCCATGGTGCTGGTCCACGTCATGTAGCTGCCATCCGCGGCAATGGTGGTCTCAGCGATGTAGGCGTTGCGATTGAGGATCGGTTCGAGCGCGTTGGTGGCCAGGTTGCGGCGGTACAGAGAGAACTGCGGATTCACCTTCCACAGGTAGCCCTGGCTCATGTCCAGCGGGGCTTGGGCGCCCTTGTTCACTTCGTGCGTGGAGCTGAAGTAGACGTGCTTGGCGTCCGGGGAGAAGTAGCTGCAGGTGCAGCGACCCTCGCCGGTGCTCAACAACGTCTTCTTGGAGCCATCGGCGTTCATCGTAATGATCTGCTCGTCGGGATACTCCGGCTGGCGGGTTTGGTAAGTGATCTGGGTTCCGTCCACGCTCCAGTAGGCCTCCGCGTTTTGGCCGCCAAAGGTGAGCTGGGTCACGTTGGTCAGGTGGATTTCCTGCGGATGATTGGGCTGCCTCTTGCTATCGGGGGCGTCAGCCGGTGCTCCTTCCTGCGGAAAGGGGGCGATCGAGGCCAGCAAGCCGTGGGTGGGGCAGTCGGCCACCGGGGTTAGCGGGAGAGCGGCGGGTGCGGCAAGCAAAAAGGCCACAATCATTTCTTGATTGTGGCCCGTCGGGAGAGGCAACGACTTGCCTCTGCTGATGAAGTCCTTACCCGCGCTGACGATTTCGGCGGCGGAGCATGGCCAGCAAGCCGAGGCCCATCGCCGTCATCGTGGCCGGTTCCGGCACCGCCGGGACGTAGCTGATGTAGCGGAAGCTGCCCGAGGGAAGGTCGTTCACGATGTCGGTGAACTGATTCGTCGCCGGATCGAACGTGCCGAAGCGGGTGCCGGCTGTCCAAAGGAACTTTCCGTTGCCGAGTTCATAAATCCCGCGCAGGCCTGTGTTGACCGGGAACGTCCCCGTCTTGGTGCCGTTCGCATCGAACTTGTAGAGCGCGGTCGGGAGGCTAAAGCCTGCCACATAAACATCACCCACCGCCGATTCCGTGATCTGCTGCGGGAAGTTGAGGTCATTTGAACCCGGAGAGTTGTAGAAACGGTTGAGGAATGTCCCATTCAGGTCGTAGCGAACGATGTCGTCGCCGCTGCTTTCGCTGACCAGCACATCGTTATCACGGAAGTAGATGAACCAGGGACTGGCCGAACCGGACGGTAGGGTGGCCCAGGTGCTTTGTTGATTCGTCGTGAGGTTGAACTTCTGAATGGTGTTCGCGAAGGAGCCCGCTGACACGGTGACGTAGAGTTCGCCATTGCGAACGGCAATGCCTCGAATGTTGTCCAGCCCTTGCGCCGGACCGGCGACGACCCCGAGTAATGTGCCGTTCATATCGTATTCCCGCACGGCGTCCAGGTTCTGGTCGCTAACGAAAATCGTGCCGCGTCCACTCGGGATCGCATGCAGCGGCAGATCAAGAGAAGTGTCTTGGATGAAGTTTTGGCTGATGATGCTGCCATCAAAGGCGCTGACTTGCCACACCTGGTCGCGCCCGCTGTTCGGTATCAGCAGGTACTGAGCTTGACTGGCGGCCGCCAGGCTCAGGGCCGCGAGCATCAGTAGGGTCTTCACTTGCATCCTTTCACTTTAGCCCCTTCTCGGCGCGAACGGGGGCCTTCTCCGAACCAACCTCGCAAATATGCCGGGCTCCTTGCGCGGATCCAGGGGGAAAGAGGGCATAGGGACCCTTAGGGGTGCCCACCTCGCGGGGGATAATGACCACGCTCCATGAGTGATCGCTTGTTCTCCCAAAGCACGGGGATGTTCATCGCCGAAACCCACACCGATGCGGTGACCTGGCACTTCTCCGTTGACCGATTCCTTGTGGAAGGCCACACCCAGTTTCAGCAGTACCAGATCGTCGAAATGCCGACCTTCGGCAAGACGCTGTTCCTGGACTATAAGATCCAAAGCAGCCTTCTGGACGAGTACGTTTATCACGAGAGCATGGTCCAGCCGGCCATGACCACCCACCCGAACCCGAAGAAGGTGCTGGTGTGCGGCGGCGGCGAGGGCGCGACCCTGTGGCAAGCCCTCCAGCACAACACCGTAGAGCACTGCGACATGGTGGACCTGGACGAAGAACTGGTGGACATGGTGAAGGTGCACATGAAGGAGTGGCACCACGACTGCTTTGATGACCCGCGCGCCAACCTGGTGCACAAGGACGCCCGCAAGTGGGTGGAAGACCACAAGGGTGCCAACTACGACGTCATCCTGAGCGACCTGCCCGGCCCGATTGAAGGGGGCCCGGCGCTCTATCTCTACACCAAGGAGTACTTCCAGCACGTGGCCGAAGCCCTCAGCGACGACGGCGTGTTTGTGCTGCAAAGCGGGGCCTGCAACGAGACGTACCCGTACTGCTTTGCGGCGGTGCACGAGACGCTGGACAGCCTGAAGGAGCAGTTCCCGTACGTGCGCGGTTACTACGGCCTGGTCACCACGTTCCAGATGCCGTGGGGCTTCATCCTGGCCAGCAAGAAGCACGACCCGCTGGAACTGACGCCGGAACTGATCGCTCAGCGCCTGGCCGAGCGAGGCGTGACCACCAACCGGTACTACACGCCGCGCTTCCACAACGCGATGTTCACGTTGCCGGAATACATGCTCCGCGCCATCAAGCAGCACGGTCGCATCCTCACGGACGCCGAACCGTTCCTCTGGGAAGCGTAAGCATCGCCACCAAATTCCCGAGTTTCGATCTGTTCTCCTCATCTTGAGGCGAACAGATTGTACTTTTCAATCGTCATATGGTATGCTATTACTAGCATAATGCCCGACGATTTGAAGCCGGTCAACTGGATAGCATCTAGTCGAAAGGACTTGCGATCCTTCCCAAAGGTTGTTCAGATCGGCGTCGGTTTCGCACTCTATGAGGCTCAAAGAGGAAAGAAGCATGACTCTGCCAAACCCCTGAAGGGCTATAAGGGCGCAGGAGTGCTGGAGGTAGTCGAGGACTATGATGGAAACACCTATCGAGCCGTCTACACCGTTCGATTTGCAGAGATCATCTACGTCCTTCACTGCTTCCAAAAGAAGTCGAAGTCGGGGGTGGCAACCCCGAAGCAGGACCTCGATAAAGTGGAGTCAAGGCTGAAAGCGGCGGAGAAGGAGTATCAAGAATGGAAAAATCAACAAGGAAAGTGAACGAGCCAAAGAGGAGTCCGACCAGCTTTGTTTCTGATGGGGCAACCCTCGAATACGTGGCAAACGGCCAAGAGAATCGACCTACGACAACTCCTGGCGAGCCCAAGGGCCGAGCCAAAGTCGGGCGCAACTCAACGAAGCTTGCGAAACCTGCGGACGAGAGCGATGATCAGGGCGTTTACTATGGTTCGGGCAATGTCTTTGCCGACCTCGGTCTTGACAATCCGGAGGAGCTGCTGGCGAAGGCACAGTTGGCAGTGACCATTCACGATATCATCGAGGCCAAAGGATTGACTCAGGCCCAAGCCGCTGAACTCATGGGAATTGACCAGCCCAAGGTCTCCAAGATCATTCGCGGCCGGTTAAGTGAGTTCTCGACCGAGTGGCTTTTGGCACGCTTGCTCAATATGGGGCTGGACGTGGATATCGTCATTCACACCTCAAGCCCCAAGGTTGGTTCCGGCGCGATCCATGTTGCTTGTCAGTGAGGCCCACCATAGACCTTGGAGTGGGCTTCGGAACCCAAGGGCTTAGGCCCGTTGGAGATAGTCCGTACCCCTCTCGCGCATGTATGGAAAACTACCGAAGCTTCTAGCAGGGCCGACCAATGGTGTTCCGCCGAATCTACTGGGTAACCGAACAACTGAACGCTGAGGGCGTTTCTGACGTGACCGGGGTCTACACCTCGATCCCAGACCTGATGGAGAACGGCATGCGATGGCTGGAGAGCAATCCCAAGCGCGACGGATTCCGCATCACCTTGGTCAAGCTGGATAGCAGTGCCGCCCCGTTGGGCGTGTGGTCCGGACCGAGTTACCTCGGGATTGAAGAAGACCTGGCCCCCTATGTCGCCACCAAGGAGTTCAGCGCCCAGGACGTCGAGGCTCTGGCCGCTAAGCTCCGCTCCTTCTAAACCCAAGCAACTTTCAAAAGAAAAGCCTCTCCCGGTTCGATCGAGAGAGGCTTTTTGGTTTCTGAGTCAGTTGCTTAGTCCACGATGGCGAGCGGCTCGGTGCGCGCCCAATCGCCACGCGTGAAATCCGGCACGTCAATGCTCTGGCTGCGATTGGCCACCGACCACTCGCTGAGCGGGGCGATCACCGACCACGACGCGCCTTCGTAGACGTTCTGGTCCAGCGGCAAGCCGTTGCGCAGGCAGTACATCACGCGCCAGTTCATGATGAAGTCCATCCCGCCGTGGCCACCGTTCTTCTGGGCGTCGGCTTCCAGACGCACCCACAGCGGGTGGTCGTACTTCTTGTAATGATCTTGAAGGGCACTTCCTTGCACCCAGCTGTGGGTGTCCGGGGTTTCGTTCTCAATGACCACGCGGCCCGGGAACCCGGTCCACACACCGTTGGTGCCTTGGATGAGGTTGTGGCGGGTGTAGGGGCGGGGCAGTTGCTCGTCCCATTGGATCATGAGCGTGCGTCCACGCACCGTCTTGACGATAGTGGTGTTGATGTCGCCGCATTGGAACTTGATATCCCGGCGTGGGTGACCTTCGGGGAAGGCGGTGCGGGCGTAGATGGCGCGCGCCATGCTGGGCGAACTCACCGACGTGAGGTAGTCCATGCGGTCGCCCCGGTCAATGTTCATGTATTGCGCCACCGGGCCGAGGCCGTGGGTGGGATACAGGTTGCCGTTGCGCTGGGCGTAGTGGAACGTGCGCCAGCTACCCGTGCCGTGGTCAATCTCGTGCATCTGGCCCCGCAGGTCGTGGATGTAGGCGGCTTCCCCGTGCAGGAGTTCGCCCAGGCGGCCTTGGCGCACCAGGTTCAGCACCATCAGCTCTTCGCGGCCGTAGTTCACGTTTTCCAGCATCATGCAGTGGCGCTGCGTTTCCTCGGACACGTTGACGATCTCCCAGAGGTCCTCGACGGTGTACGCCATCGGCACTTCGACCAGAGCGTGCTTGCCGGCGCGCATGGCGGCCACGGCCATGGGCGTGTGCCATTCCCAGGGGGTGGAAATGTAGACCACGTCCAGGTCCTTCATCTCCAGCATGCGGCGGAAGTCTTCCGGTCCGCGCTCCCCGAACGTCTTGGGGGCGGGGCGACCGGCGTCGGTTACCATCTTGACGGCGCGATCCAGCGAGGGCTTGTGGGTGTCGCAGATGGCGACCACTTCGCAGCCTTCAATCACCAGCGCGTGCGCCAGGTGCCCGGGGCCGCGAGCGCCCACGCCGATGAATCCGACACGGATGCGGTCCATGGCCGGGGCGGCAAAGCCACCCATGTACTTGCCCTTGCGGGCAGGGACGCGCAAAAGCTCTTCGCGCTTGCGGTTGGCGTCATTGCCCTTGGTCTGGGCCAGGGCGCTTGCCCCTAAGATTCCGGCACCGGCGGCCACGGCGGCTCCCTTCAAGAACTCTCTGCGTTCCATCGTGACCCCTATTATGCCCGGAAGCCCGTCGAATCGCTCCCGTGATCGATGCTCGATGCGCGCCGGGCGATTACAGCCCGCCGCCCAATCCGCCACCTAAACCGCTGATATCCGGCAGGCCACCCATCTTGCCCAGAATGCCGGCCTGGCTGTCGGTTTGAATCTGGAACCACGGTCGCACGCCGTAGGGGCGACACACTTCATCCAGGTTGCGGTTGCTCTGGGCGGCGGCGGCGTCAATCCGGCCCCCGCTGGTGCCGCGCATGCCAAAGAGGTCGCGCAGGGCGGCTTGCGGGTCGCTGCCCGCTTTGTCCATCGCCCCCACGATCTCATCAATCATCATCTCGGTCTGCCCCAGGGTCTGGTCGTAGCTGTTACGCAACGGCACACAGGCGGGCGGGGGGGGCAGGGCGCGGAAATCCGCCATCAGTTGCGCCCACTGCGCTTGGTAATCCTGGTTGTCCTTTTGCAGTTCGGCGGCGGGGCTGGCGGGTTCGGTGGTGGTCGGTTCTTCTTCCCCGGTGTCCAGCAGCCCATCCAAGATCTGTTGGGTCGCCCCGGCGCCTTGCAGCATGGTCAGGCTCACCATGGCCGAACTGACCTGCTGCGTGGCCAACGCTTGGCGCTGACGCTCGATGCGTTCCAGGTGCTCCAGCCACTCGCGGATGTCCGCCGGCATACGGGCGGCTTCGGGCGGGGGTTCAGCGGCCTCGGTCAGCAAGGGCGGGGGCGGGGCCGAGGATTCGGCGGTGATGGGCGGCGGCGCGGCCGAGCGGGCCTGCAAACCGCCCCCGAAGTCCGGCGCCTGAGTGCCTTGGCTCAACCCGAGTTGCCGCGAGCCTAAAACCAGCACCAAAACGGCCAGCACCGCACCTACAATCAGGCCCGTGCGCTGTCGTCGAGATTGCGCGGCGTAAGGATCGCTTATCATGGTTCCGCCTCCTTTAGTTTAGACGCTTTCCGTTCACCGCACGGTTTCCAGGTTTTTGTAGGAAGAGTTGCCCGGAACTCCAGGCAAGCCCTCGGTCGTCCAATAGATTCAAGAGCGGAATCTCAGGGTGAACCCATGAGTGACATCTTACGACCGGACCACAACGACCTGCAGCAGTTCTTTGCCGATGCGGTGGGCGAGGTGATTGCCCAGCACGTGGCTTCGCACGGCATGGACGACGTGACCGCGTATTTGGGCGGGTTGCTAGCGGCATTCGCCCAAACCGACCGCATGTTTGGCCTGCACGACGCAGAGGGCAAGCCGCTGCGGAGCGTGATCGAGATGATCGCGGCCGGGGATGTGCGCCTCAACGCGCAGTCGTTTGAACAAGAGCGCACCGCGCACAAGCACTTGGCGGATTACATCCTGTTCTGGAGCGGCGTTTATCCCCCGCACCTGGAACGGTTGCAAGTGGAGGATGTGGCGTTCCGCCTGAGCTACCAATCCCAAGGTGCGGCCAGCTACGCGGTGGTCGGTTCGTTCGATTACCCGCCTCACGATGCCGAGGCCCCCACGTTTCTCAAGCTGAGTGAAGGCTTCCCCGAGTTCGTGTGGGCCCTGCAAGTGGTGGCGCGGCAGATTCCGCTCTATGCGGCTTAGGCTTTACAGCAATCGCTCTACAGTTGATCGGATCACTTCTGCGTGCTTGTAGAGTTCGTTGATGCTGGTCAGCGAAACCGTTGTTTCCTGCTTTGACTCGTCAAAGAAGGTCACCTGCTTCTTTCCACTAGAGGAGAATCGGAGCCTGCAAATCTGCTTTCGATTGTTGTCATCGAACAAGATTGCACAGTACGATTTCGCGTCCCGCATGACAATTCGCTCTGGGTCCGCAAGAGAGGAGCCTATGGCCCGAACAATCAGGAAGGCCTGAATTTCCTCATCGGTTGTCTCAATGTCTCCAGATAGTTCTGTCTTCGAGTCTTCAGGCTGTGCCGTCTCATTTGAGGCAGGCTGTTGGAATGCACTGTTGATTCTCGACTTGATCTCTTCGCGGATGTTCTCGCTCCAAGCACGGGGCACAACTTGTTCAAGGCTTGCCTTGATGGCCGGTGTCAAGCGGCTGATACCGACGCCGTTTGCGACCAACTTGATGAAGGCATCGGAGGGATTTCTGCTCTCGGCGAGAATGAACTGCCTGACCTCTCGAAGAAGCTTCAGTTGACTTGCATCATCAAGCAGGCCGCCAATATCCAGCGACTTCTTGGCGAGCTTTTCTAGTTGCGGGACAGCTAGCTCGTCCAATTCGAGCATGTTCACCTTCAAAAAGGGTGAGCTGTCCATCTGATTAGGCTTCTCCAGGTCAGTGAAGAAGTGGTACTCAACGCCGTTTGTTAGGACTGCAATGCGGACATCCGTGACGGAGAAGTACCTGAACAATTGGCTGGAGTGCTCCGTGTTCAGGGTCGCGGCCATGGGCTTGCATTCGAAAATGATTACAGGCTTTTGCTCAACCAGGATCGCATAGTCGACCTTTTCGCCCTTCTTCAGACCCACGTCTGCGTTGAGTTCTGGTGTTACTTCGAGCGGATTGAATACGTCGTAGCCAAGAGCCTGGATAAACGGGAGCACAAATGCGGTCTTCGTCGCTTCTTCCGTAGTTACTGCATCACGGCTCTGACTGATTCGGTCGGCCAGGGACTGGAGTTGGGAGAAGAGGCTCACGCGGCCATTATACAGTCATGCTTGTTCTGGTTCTATTGGTTGAGTAAGCGCATCCTGCGCGGGGGTGGGCATGCGGCTGGCCCGGAACGGACCAGAAAGGAGCATCAGCAGGGCCGGGATCGCGCACACCAGGCCGATGACCAAGTACACGTTCTGCAAACCCACGGCGGCCAGCACCGCGCTGACCCCCAGCATCCCCAGCGGCTGAATCCCCACCTGGGTCGCCCCCAGCACCGCCGCCACGCGGCCGCGCACGGCATCGGGGAAGGCCAAGCCGATGTACGTATTGATGGGGATGGTGACCCACGGCAAGAACAAGCCGCACACCACGTTCAGCAACACGTAAACGAGGTAGACCTGCCCGCCGGCCATGGCCGCCACGCTCAGGCCGGTGCCCGCCAGCCCCACCACAAAGGCCAAACCCACCCGTTGCACGGCCCGCTTGGCCACCCACAGGCTGCACAGCATGCTCATCCCGAAGAACGCGAATTCGATGATGGCAACGGTGTAGAACTGGCCCCCGAACCACGAGCGATTGGTTTCCAGATACACCGGATAGAACCCGGCGAACACCAGATTCATGAGGGTGAGCATGGGCAAGCCGATCCGCATGAACGGGTCGGCCTGGATGGCCTGCCACCCTTCGATGAACTTGGGCTTCTCCTCGTGCGATTCTCGTTCCGGCACGATGGATGGCAGCCGCGACAGGAACATGGACGACACGCCAAACGACAAGGCGTTGATGACTACCGCGTAGAGCAAGAAGTTCGATCCGCTCACGCGCTCCACCACGCCCAGCACCCCTGCGCTCAGCCCCACCCCGATGAGCATGGTGAGTTGCTGGGTGGCCAGCAGCAGGCCCTGCGCTTCTTGGAACTCCTCTGCGGGCACTAGGCGTGGAATCGCCGCCGAGCGCGCCGGCGCAAAGAAGACATTGAGGCACGCCAGCACAAACGCAAAGCACGCCAAGAAGATCGGCGCGGGAGCAAAGCCGAGGGCCATGGCCACGGCCAGTCCGCCCATGAGGGCCGCTGCCGCCATATCCAAACCAAACAGGATGCGGCGACGATCGAACCGATCCGCCGCCACCCCGGCCGCCGGGGCCAGGAGCAGATAGGGCAGCGCCTGGGCCGCCATCACGATGCCGACAAAGAGCGGGGACTTGGTTTCTCGGTCGATGACGAACATGAAGACCAGGAAGTAGAAGGCGTCGCCCAACTGGCTGACCACCTGCCCCCAGAAGAGATTCCGGAAGCCGGCGTGACGCAACAGACGACCTCCAGGCAACATGATCTCCTCACGGTACCAGCCGATTCTTCATGGAAATCTTGCGGGTTCTGAAAAGGACCCGGCGGCCCTACCGGGTCGATCCGACCGGCCCACTCGGAAAGGGGAGCCTTGGAAACCCTGGTGCCTCTGGTCTCCGAACCGGAGACTGGGAGGGGACGAAAGGCAAGTCTATGACGAATCACTCTAAGGTTTTGCCGCCGTTTCCCCGATAGGAATACCGGGATCACTCCCGGAGCCGATGCATGTACGAGCAGTATTGGGGATTAGTTGAGTCGCCGTTCGCGCTCACGCCCGACCCGAGATACCTTTATATGAGCCGCGCCCATGAGGACGCACTCATGATGCTGCACTACGCGATTACTCGAAACAAGGGGGCGGCGATGCTAGCGGGCGAGATCGGATTAGGCAAGACCACGATTAGCCGCAAGCTGATCGAGACGCTCGATCCGGTGCTCTACCACATGGTGCTCATCGTCAACCCGCTGTTGACGCCGACCCAGATGATGCAGGAGATCCTGTCGCAACTGGATATCAGCATCCCCTCGCGCAACCGACAAGTTTTGGTGCAACGCCTGCACCTGGCCCTGCTGGAACACTACGATCGCGGTCGCCGCGTCGTGGTCATGGTGGACGAAGCCCACCTGGTCCGCAGTGCCGCCACGCTGGAAGAACTCCGCCTGCTGCTGAACTGCCAGATGAACGACCAGTTCCTCATCAGCCTGATTCTTCTGGGCCAATCCGAGCTGCGCGAAAAGCTGCACAAGGTGCCGGCACTGGAGCAACGCCTGGCCGTCCGTCACGTCTTGAAGCCTCTCGATGTGACCGACACCGGTGAAATGATTCTCCACCGTCTGCGCGTGGCCGGCTATACGGGCGAAAAGAGCCCGTTCACCCCGGACGCCGTGTTCGAAATTCACAAGGTCGCCAAGGGCGCCCCGCGTGTCATCTGCCAAGTGGCCGACAACGCCCTGCTGATGGGTGCCGCCCGCAAGGTGAAGATGATTGACGGCTTCCTGCTCAACGAAATCGTTGAGGACTACTTAGGTGAGGCGGCATGAATCTTGCCGATGCCATCCGCGCGGCCACTCATGGCCAGCCGACGGCGGCCGCGAGTAAGCCTCAGCCGGCCGTGAAGGCCCCGACTCCCCCGGCCCCGCTGCCGAAGGAAGTCCAAGACGATCAGCCGGTCTCGTTGACCGTGCCGGAACCTGCCGCCGTGCCGGAAGAGTTCCACGCATCGGTAGCTACGGGCAACGTAGTTCGGCTCGAACTGTTTCTCAACCCCGAGCAAATGGCCAACTTGATGAAATCCATCCTGGCCGGCCAGCACTCGGTCATGACTCTCCGCGAAGCGGCCAGTTATCTCCGCATCTCCGCGCCCACGCTGCAAAAGCTGGCCGAGGAAGGTGAGATTCCGGGCGTTCAGATCGACGGCAAGTGGAGATTCCCCAAGCCGAACCTGGACGATTGGCTGGCGCTGCGCTCGGCCCAACTCGAGGATAAACATGTCGCTTAAGACGTTCGGAAAGAAATCGTACATTGGCTTGGACCTGGGTGCCAAAGGCATCAAGGCCATGCAGATGGAACGCGCCGGGAATGGCTACCGGGTGACGCGCACAGCGTTCATCCGCACCCCGACGGATTCGATTAAGGATGGCTCGGTCATCGACCCGGAAGCGGTCGGTTTGGCCGTGCGACAGATGATGCGCGAGCAACGGATCTCGGCGACCAATGCGGTCGTCGGGGTTGCCGGCGCTTCGGTCATCGTGCGCACCGTGCGCATCCCCAAGATGCCCGAATCCACGCTACGCAAGAGCATCAAGTTCGAAGCCAGTCGCTACGTCCCGTCCAGCATCGAAGACTCGTTCATCGAGTTTGAGATCATGGGCGAGACCGCGGATGGCCAGATGGACGTGCTGATTGTGGCCGCCCCGCGTGATATCGTGGAAAGCCGCCTGAAAGCCTGCCAAATCGCGGGTCTGGAGGTGGATATCGTGGACGTCGAAGCCTTTGCGATGTACCGCTCGCTGGTGGAAACGAACGTTGGGCCGTACAACGAGGAAACGATTGCCTTGGTGGACGTGGGTGCGCAAACCACCAACGTCTCGGTGGTGAGCTGCGGCATCTTTGGCATGACGCGCTCCATCAACCAAGGTGGGCAACTGCTGACGGACGCGCTGAAGTCGCACTTTAAGCTTGAGGATGCGGAAGCCGAACTCGGCAAGTCGCAACTCGACCTGCGGGCGCTGATCGCCGAGCAGAAGGCGCAAGAGAGCCCGCCGCTGCGCGTGCTCCAGCCGCACCTGGACGACTTGATCCGAGAGATTCGACGATCTCTCAACTACTACCAATCTCAGCAAACCGAACACGGCACGCCGACTCCGGTCACCCGCGTGTTGCTAGCGGGCGGCGGGGCGAACCTGCCGGGTCTGGCCGAATACATGGCGCACAAGTTGGGCCTGACGGTGGACCGACACGGGATTTACGACGCCGAGGTGGTGCATGCCCCGGCCGACAACCAATCCACGGGCATTGAGCTCGCGGTGGTCGGCGGCCTGGCGATGCGTCCCCACGTGCGGGCGGCTTAAGGGGAAGACACCATGCCTACGATTAACCTCATTTACGAACAGCGAGTTCTGAAACGTCAGCGCGAACAACGATCGCGCATGATGGTGATGACCACGCTGGGCCTCGCCGGCATGATGGCGCTCGTAAGCGGCTACTTCATGTTCGAGTCGGCGCGCTTCACCATTCAGTCCGCTCAGCTTGAAGCCCGACGCGAAAAGTTGAAGGACGCGATGGCGGCGGTGGAACGGAACAAGGAGGCGATTGCCGAATTGCAACCCCGTTTGACCACGCTGGAAGCCGCGCAGAAGGATACGGAGCGATGGAGTCGCCTGATGGCGCACCTCACCACGAATACGCCGACGGGGGTGGCCTTGACCAACCTCAAGTGCAGCCAGTCTGACCCGACCAAGGGCATCCAGGTGCTCTTCAACGGACGTAGCGTGTCGCAAGACGCGGTGGGCGCGATGATCCTGCGGATTGACGCCAGCGAGGACGTGGAGAACGTGCAACTGAAGTTCACGCAAGAGCGCGTGGTGGAAGGCGGCACGGCCATTGAATTTGAAGTGAACGGTCAGTTGACCGGCACCGAACCTCCGAAGAAGGCCACCGAGGCCAAGGAGAAAGCATGAAACGTGGCGCAATTCAGCCGATGGCCCTCCTGGCCATTGGGGTCGTCCTGGTGGGTGGCTTGTTCGCCTACTGGCAATACAACGTGATGCAAGGGGCCGAGGCCCGCTTCCAGACCCTGCAGGCCGAAGTGCCGACGGAAAAGGAAGTGGAAGACGAGCTGCGGAAGACCGAATCTGAGGTGGAGGAGTACCAAGTGCGCTTGAACCACCTGGAGAAGAGCGTGCCGCCCGAAGCTTACGTGCCGACCATGCTGAGCGAGCTGGAAGCCCTGGGCAAACTGAACCGGATCTCGGTGACGGGCGTGCGCCCGGTGCCGGTGCCGGCGAAGAACAAGAAGGACGCTGCCGCCGAAAGCAAGAAGAAGAAGGCGTACACCGAAGTCGAGATCGACATCACCGGCGTGGGTCGTTACGACGACGTGCTGGCGATGGTGAACTCGCTGAAGGAGTTCCCGAAGGTGGTTGCGGTCCGCACCATCTCGCTGACGCCGAAGAAGGACGAAGTCTCCAAGTCTCAGGGCTTGCTGGAGACGACGATTCGGCTCAAGGCCTACGTTTTTAGCCTGGACCAGGGCGCGAAGAAGGAAGAGGATTCCGCTTCGAAGCCGCTGGCCATGAACTCCACTCCCGGAGGAACCCAATGAAAAACGACAAGACGAAAACCATTGTCGTCAGCGTTCTCGGGGTGGTGCTGCTCGGGGTAGGGGCTTTCCAGTTCATGCCGAAGGGTAGTGCCCCCGTGGCGACCGCATCGGAAACGTATTCGGCCGACGAGGACAAGGCTGAAGGCAAGAAGCTGACGCCGGAAGAGAAGAAGGCCGAGGAAGAGCGCGCCAAGCAGGAGGCGTTGATCGCCGTTCTGGGGGGGGCACTGGCTCCGCGCGACCCGTTCTCGACGGCCGGAATCTCGAACCCGCTGCCCGACAACAAGGTGGTACCGCCCACGGCGCCGCCGCCGACCGCTCGACCGAGCGGGAATGTGGCGAGTTCGCCGCGCCCGCAATCGTCGGGAGGTGGCTCGGGATACCGACCGCCCTCGATGGGGGGCGCGATTCCGCCGTATGACCCCACCGGAGGCAATGGCCTGCCGGCGGGCGGGGGACCGATCGCCAACATCGGGCCGAGTTACGCCGTGAGCGGCGTCATCACCGGCGACCGACCGATGGCCGTTTTCAAAGATTCACAGGGCAACCAGCGGATTGTTCCGCTCGGTGGTTACGTTGACGCAGATACCAAAGTTGTGGGCATCGAGCGCGGCAAGGTCCGCGTGAAGACCCGCGACGGCGAACAAACCCTCACCTTGGAGGGCCAAGGACAATGAAAAGAACACTCATCACTGGCGCGACCGTGGCGCTTCTTGCACAGGGAGCGTGGGCTCAATCCTCCGCTCGTCTGACTCAGGTCGAGGTCAAGCCGCTTGGCCCTGGCTTAGAGGTGTATGTCAAGGGGGACGCTCTCGGCACTCCGCGCACCCAACGCATACTGCGTGGGACTTCGTATATCGTCGAGTTCGATGCCCATCTGGACTTGGACCCCAAGCGTGAGACGTTGACTTCGGGCAACGCCACCTTCGTCGAGTGGGGTTGGTTTACAAGCCGCCCGGCCAAGGTGCGCGTGCACATCAAGCTGGACAACGGCGAAACTCCGGTCCGGGTGGACAAGGAAGAGGGCACCTATGTGGTGCGCATCAACCTGCCTACCGACAAGGCTGCCTTGACGGCACTGCGCACGCAGCAGAACGCCGTGAACGCCCTGGTGGCGCCGCCGGCGGCGACGCAAGGCTTGGGTCCGCAAGGCGATGTGACGGCCGACGGCCGCACGAGCTTCGGGCACATGGTGAATGACCTGGTTACGGACACGACCCCGCCGGTTCAAATACCTCCGTCCGAAACCAAGCCTGCTGACAGCAAGGCGAGGGAAACTAAGCCGCCGATGGAAGAGAAGAAGGAAGAACCCATCCGGACGATTCCCTCGCCGCGCGATTTGCCGCTGCCGACCCGGCCGCTCCGACCCGTGACGCCGGTGGAAGCTCCGGTGCTCCCGGTTCAAACGCCGGCTCAGGTGGTGCAATCGAACACGGTGGCGGCCCGCAATGGCCACGCCAGCATGCAGCGCCAAGTCTCGCTGGACTTTGTGGACACCGATGTCGTGCAAATCCTGAAGGCCCTGGCCTTGCAAGCGGACGTCAACATCGTGACGTCGCCGAAGATCGGTAGCGCGGGCAACCCGACGAACCTTACGCTTTCGCTGACCAAGGTTACGCTGGAAGAAGCCCTGAGCTTCATCACCGCCATGGCCGGTTTGCGCTATGCCCGCGTGGACTCCACCTTTGTGGTGACCCCGGCGAGCGAGTTGAACGACACCATGCGCCAGATCCTGGAGCGGTCGAACAACTACGAAACCCGCGTGGTGAACCTGATGAGCGGCGATGCGAAGCAGATTCGCGAAGCCACGCTGAAGGCCTTCCCGCAGGATGGCCGTGACGGCTACTACGACGTGATGGTGCCGGACCCGCAGATGAGCGGCGCCCCGGTGACCGCTCCGCCGGCCGGTGCCAATGGCGCCGCGGGTGCGCAGCAAGCGGATGGCCAAGTAGCCCCGCCGCAGGCCGCCCCGCAAGCGGCCCCGACCGGACGCGTGTATTACGTGATGATCATGGGCGACAAGTCGCGCCTGGATTCGATCGAAAAGTACGTCCGCGATCTCGATAACCGCATCACCAATTCGTTCAGCGTTTCGCGCGCCGAAGACTTGGGTACCGTGGTCGTCCCGATCCAAAGCGGAGACACCGAGCGCATCAAGACGATGCTGGAACGACTGCTGGCCGATAACCCGCGCCGAGCTGATTACAGCATCCAGCAGACGGCCCTGAGCGAGCTGAGCGAGGCGGACCAGGCCACGCAGATCCTGCTCATGATTGGCCCCAAGTCGGAAGTGGCGAAGCTCGAAGCCTTCGCGACGGAGCTTGACCGCCAACTCTGTGGCGCCGTCGGCATCAACTATGTCGCCGATGCCAGCAACAGCCAGCGCGGCTACGAAGTGCTTGAACTCAAGTACATCGAGCCGATGGTGGCCGAGTTTGACCTGAAGAACCGCATCCGCGGTCTGCACGTGACGGTGGTCCCCGACCCCGTGACGCCGGGCATCACGGGCGAAGATGAAGGCAAGAAGGCCGAAGATCCGCAAACGGCGGGTCAAGGGCAAGGCCAAGGCGGTGCTGGACAAGGTGGTGGTGGCGGTACGAGCCGCGAAGCCGAACTCCGACGCCAGATTGGCCGCGAGCCGATGCGCCTGGTGGTGCGCGGCACGCAGGACCAGATCGAACAGGCCAAGGCTTACCTGGCGCTGATCGACGTGGCCCCGCGCCAAGTCGCGCTGGAACTCCGCGTACTGGAACTGAGCAAGGAAGACGCCTTCAAGATGGGTCTGGACTGGAACCTCTTGACCGGTGGCCGACTGAGCCAAATCCGCTTCAACAACAACCCGGGCGGCCAATCGGCACTGCCGGGCTCCGTGAGCGGCAACTTCAACTTCAACCAAGGGCCGAGCAGTTTCCTGGGCGTGCTGGACCAACTGGCCGGCGGCAACAAGTTGATTGCCCGCCCGAACGCCCTCGTGAGCGACGGCCGCAATACGCGACTGTTCGTGGGTGACACGATCCGCTACATCAAGCAGATCCAAGCCAGCCAGAGCGGTACGACGGTCATCACCGACGAACTGGAAGTGGGTGCGCTGTTCGACATCAAGGCTCGTGTGGGAGCCGGGGGCGCGATTGCGCTGGACCTGGAGCAGAACTTCAGCATCCTCACCTCGTTCCTGCCGGTTCCGGGTGGTGGTCAGCTGCCGCAGACCAGTGACCGACGCACGAGCATGTTCGTAAACATGAAGAGCGGAGAGACGATCGCCATCGGTGGTCTGATCCTCGACCAAGACCGCAAGACCGTGAGTGGGATTCCCATTCTCAAGGATCTGCCGATCATCGGTCGCTTGTTCTTCAGCCGCACGGAAACGAACCGCGAACGCACGGAAATCGTGTTCTTCCTTACCGCCAAGGTGGTGGACGAGGACAACCGAGGCGATGCGGCCAGCCCGCGACGCAACGAGACGGCCGTGCCGGACCCGATGAAGGACTACACGACCTCTGGCGGCGGCAACCCGTAGGGTCGAAAAAGGCCAAATGAAAGCACCCCCTCCCCCACCTTGATTTCAGGGTGGTGGGGGTGCTTTGTGCCCGGAGGATGCGGCAATTGGCCCGGGACTAGTGCACTACAATGCCGAACGATCCCGGAACTCCCACCATAGTAAGCGTTAGCGAGCCTGAAACGGCATCGCGATAGGTTACGAAACATGAACAAGTGGTTTGGAATTGCGATGGCGGCCGTCCTCGGCATTACGCTCGTCGGTTGCCAAGGTGCGGCGGAAGCCGGCAAGGAAGCGGGCGAAGGCGCTAACGCCGCCATGGACAAGGCGGGCGATGCCGTCGAAGCTGGTGCTGAAAAGGCCGGTGAAGCGGCCGAGAAGGCGGGCGATGCCGCCGCTGCGGCTGGTGATGCCGCCAAGACGGCCATGGGTGGCAGCGACATCGTGGACACCGCGGTGGCCAACGGTTCGTTCGGCACGCTCGCGGCTCTGCTGACCGAAGCTGGTCTTGTCGAAACCCTGAAGGGCGATGGACCGTTTACGGTGTTCGCGCCGACCGATGCGGCCTTCCTCAAGGTGGACGCCAAGGCCCTGGAAGACCTGAAGGCGGACAAGACCAAGCTCGGTGACGTGCTGAAGGCCCACGTGGTGGCCGGTAAGGTGATGGCTGCCGATGTGGTCAAGCTCACGGAAGTCGAAACCCTGCAGGGTAGCAAGTTCCCGGTGAAGGTCGACGGCGACAAGGTCATGATCGGTGATGCGACCGTGTCGCAGGCCGACGTGGCCGCCAAGAACGGTGTGATCCACGTGATCGACACCGTGCTGATGCCCGCTAAGTAAGCGCGCATTCTTCAAAGGCCCCTCGGCTAAATGGTCGGGGGGCCTTTTTCGTTCAAACTATGCGCATGATGTCGCCCCGGCTGGAATTTGCGCTCAATGTGGCATGGGATGCCGCCAAATCCACGCTGGCGCATTTTCAAACGGGTGCAACCATTGACTGGAAGCACGACGACAGCCCGGTAACAGTGGCCGACCGCGAGGCTGAGGCCATCATCCGCCGCGCCATTGCTCAGCGGTATCCGGGGGAAACGGTGCTGGGCGAAGAAGAAGGCCTGACCGGCGCCAGCGACGACCGCTGGGTGATTGACCCCATTGATGGCACCAAGAGCTTTATCAGCGGCGTGCCGCTCTACAGCACCCTGCTGAGTTACGAGGTGGCCGGGGAACCCGTGCTGGGCGTGTGCATCTTGCCCGCGCTGGGGCAAGCCGTGTGGGCAGAGCGCGGGGCCGGGGCGTACTGGGACGGCGTGCCGATCCGCGTGCGGGCGCAAGGCGAACTGAACCGAGCCGTACTGGCCTGTGGGGGCCACCGGAGCCTGCTGGGGCAGGGGCGCATGGAAGGTTTTCTTGACCTCGTGCCGCAGGTGCTGGCCACGCGCACGTGGGGTGATGCCTATGGCCACGCCATGGTGGCAGCCGGGCGCATTGACGCGATGATCGACCCCGTGGTGGCGCGGTGGGATATCAGCGCGATGGCCGTGATCGTCCGGGAAGCGGGCGGCTTGTTTACTGATTTTGAGGGGAATGAAGAGCTGGCCGACGAAGCCATCAGCGCCAGCCCCGACCTGCACCGACATATCCTCGAGGCGTTCCGCGCGTGAGGTTAGCCTTGTGAGAGTCATGGGCGTGGATTTCGGGGGGACCCGCATTGGGTTGGCGGTGATGGACGCCCGCTTTGGCATTGCCAGTGCCCGCCCGGCGCTTTTGGCCAGTGGCACTTTGGCGTTGGATGCCGACGAGATCGCGAAGCGGATGGACAAGGAGGAGTGCGAACTGGCCGTGCTGGGATTGCCCCTGGCCGCGGGCGAAGAGACCAAGATGAGCCGCATTGTGCGGATGCTGGGCGACCGCCTAGCCGAGCGCGGCGTAAACACGGATTACGAGGACGAAGCCCTGACGAGTTTTGAATCGGAACGAGAGATGGAAGCGGCAGGCCTGAAGGCTTCGCAGCGCCGCAAGATGGTGGATGGCGAGGCCGCGATCCGCATTCTACAGCGGTGGCACGCTCGGCAGGGAGGTGCCGTGCATGGCTAAGAAGGGCAAGGCTCTGCTCGTTGTCGGGTTGGCCGCGCTCGTCATCGGCGCGGGCGCGGTGGGTTACGCCGGTCAGGCACTCAGGCCGATGCCCACCGGCCCGAGCAAGTACGTACGCTTTGAAACCGCCGCCAGCCACGCGCTCATCTTCCATGACCTGGAACAGCAAGGCATCGTGCGCGATGGGCGCGCGGCCCGGGTTTATGCACGGCTGAAGGGTGCGCCCCAGCCCATTGCCCCCGGCACTTACCGAGTGGCCCCGGGCATGACGGTGGACCAGATCATCGTCGCCCTCAAGAAGCCCGTGCAGCGCATGGTGCGCATCCCGGAAGGGCACTGGATCAGCCGCGTAGCCGAGCGTTTGGAGAAGGAAGGCGTGTGTGGGGCCGCCGAATACATCACTCTGGCCAACCAGCCGGAACTCTTTGAGGGCATGGTGGATTTCCCGCTGCCTAAGGACTCGCTGGAGGGCTACCTCTATCCCGACACTTACGACTTGCCGCCGCTCATCGGCGCGAAGGACGTCGTGGCCCGCCAACTCAAAGCGTTTGAACGCAAGGCGTGGCCCTTGCTGAAGGAGGCCAAGGACCCGCACCGCGTGCTGACCATTGCGAGCATGGTGGAGCTCGAGGCCGCCCTGGATAAGGAGCGCCCCATCATTGCCGGCGTGATTGAGAATCGCATCAAGAAGGGGATGACGCTCGACATTGACGCGACGGTGCTGTACGCGGAAGGCAAGTGGCGCGTGCTGGGGCCGGGCCAGGTCCGCAAGGTGAAGTCGCCGTACAACACCTATCTCAATCGAGGCTTGCCGCCCGGGCCGATCGGATCGCCCAGCGAGGCCAGTATTAAGGGGGCCATGAACCCGGCTTCCCACCCATGGCTGTTCTACGTGGCGCGGCCCGACCGCAGCCACACCTTTACCAGCACCTACGCCGAGCATAAGGCGGCGATTGTGCGGAACCGAGCTGAGTTCAAGAAGCAGGAGGCGGAATGAGGCACGAGCCGGGTCAATACGCCCGCGAGGCAATGCCACAGGGCCTGCGGCGCTTTGCCCCGCTGAGCGCTCACGCCAGCCTGCTGGATTTGGACCTGGAGATGTATCGCAGCCACGGCAAGCGCGTGCTGTTGCTGGACATGGACAACACCGTGGTGCCGTGGCGCACCCACGAGGTGCCGGATGAAGTACGCGAGTTCTTGCGGCGGGCGCAAGACTTGGGCTACAAGATTTGCGCGGTGAGCAACACCAGCCGCATGGACCGGTTGCGGGAGATCTGCGGGGACCTCGGGATTGAGCACGTGCGGGCGCGCAACAAGCCGAGCCGCCGGATGTTTGTGCAAGCCCTGCGCTTATTCCAGGCCGAGCCCCACGAGGCGCTGATGGTGGGCGACCAGCTGATGACCGACGTGCTAGGGGCCAACCGGGCCGGGATCGACGCGATCTGGGTAGCACCAATGAGTAAGAAGGAGTTCATTGGCACCAAGGTCAACCGGATGGTGGAGTCGGTAGTGGGCAAGTTCCTCTATCGCTACTTTCAGCCTTCGGTGGCCTTTGGGGTGGCCCCGAAGCGCGAAGGTCTCTTTAAGCACCAAGTGGTGAAGGAGTTCCTAAAGTTTGGGATCGTGGGCGCGACGAGCACGGCTCTGGACTGGGGACTGCACTACCTGCTGATGTACAAGGCCACCTGGGGTGGTCAGCTACTGAGCGAGGTGGTGGGGGCCTGGATGCTGGGCATGGTGAACCCCGGCGCGGTGGCGACCGAGAAGGCCCTGAGCGATGCCGCCTACGCGCCGCTCAAGATTCTGCCGGTGCTGATTGCGATTTTCAACGGCTATTACTGGAACAGCAAGTGGACGTTCCGGGTGGCCGAGCGCACCCTGCAGGCCAAGCTGATTTCGCGCTTCTACATCGTGGCGTTGGCGGCGATGGTGGTTAACCTTGTGGTGAGCACGTCGGTCAAGATTGCCGTGCACGGCTCGGCGCAGAAAGCTTTCTGGGTGGCCTCGTTTGTCGGCATGATCGTGGCGGCGTTTGTGAACTTTATCGGGCAGCGGCAGTGGACCTTTCGCGATACGAAGCGGTCGTCGTAGACGATTGGCGCTTGGCTCCGGCGGCGGATTACGCGGTGCTGGGCGATCCGGTAGCGCACTCGCTATCGCCTCGATTGCACACCTGGGCGTATGCGGCGCTGGGCTTAGAGCGCTCGTATGTGGCCATTCGAGTTCCCTCTGGTGAAGTAGGCGCAGCTTTGGACCACTTGCAACGGCTGGGCTACCGGGGAGTGAATGTGACCGTGCCGCACAAAGCGGAAGCCTTTGCGTGGTGCCCAAGCCACGACGAGTGGGCGGCCCGCGTAGGCGTGGTGAACACCATTGATTTGCGCACCCGGCACGGGGCGAATACAGATGCACCAGGGTTCTTGGCGAGCCTGGCGGGGTTGGCGGTGGGCCGGGCATTGGTGCTGGGGGCGGGCGGTTCCGCCGTGGCCGTGGTGCGGGCACTGGAAAGTGTCGGTTGGGACGTAACGGTGTGGGCGCGCCGGCCGGAGGCCGCGCAGGCTCTGGGCGTAGGGGTTGCGTCTACCCTGGGCACCGAAGGGTTTAACCTGGTGGTGAACGCCACCAGCGCGGGGCTCGCCGGGGAGACTCTGCCGGTGGAGTGGCTCGGGACGGGGCTGGCTTATGATCTGGTCTACGGCGCGGCGGCACAGCCCTTCTTGCAAGCCGCCCATCAGGCCGGGTGGGCGGCGCAAGATGGCCTCTCCATGCTGATCCACCAGGCGGCGCTGGCGCTGGCCCAATGGGAGGGGTGTGAGCCGCCCGTGGCAGCGATGGAGTGCGCCGTGCAGCCGGTTCTTTACTCGGGCGAACACCGGGCGGTGGTGCAGGGCCACCTGCAGCGCGGCCAACTGGTGGTGGTGCCCACCGAAACGGTCTTCGGCCTGGCGGCCAATGCCCTCGACCCGGAAGCGGTGGCGCGGATCTTTGCGGCCAAGGGGCGCCCGGCCGATAACCCGCTCATTGTCCACGTGCGGGATTTGGCGCAGGCGCAATCCCTGGCCGCCGAGTGGCCCGACCTCGCGCAGAAACTGGCGGACGCCTTCTGGCCTGGGCCACTGACAATGGTATTGCCCAAGCAGGGGCACGTGCCCGCGATCACTACGGCGGGGCTGGATTCGGTGGCCCTGCGTTGCCCGCGCCACCCGGTTTTGCCGGCACTCTTGGCGGACCTCGAGTTTCCCCTGGCGGCTCCCAGCGCCAACCTGAGCGAGAGCCTCAGCCCCACGGCTTTGGATGACCTGGAGCCCCGGCTCACCCGGCGCGCAGCGGCGGTGCTGCAAGGTGAGCCGACGGAGTTCGGCATTGAAAGCACGGTCGTAAGAGTCACACCCGACGGCGTGCGTTTGTTGCGACCCGGGGCCATCAGCCGCGCCCAGATTGAAGCCGTGGTCGGCGCGATTCTGGCCAACGACGCGGCAGAAAAGGCCAGCCCCGGCCTCCGCAAACGCCACTACGCCCCCCGGACTCCCATCCATTTGGTGGATCAGCTCGATGCCTCTGCCCCCGGCTTGGTCATCGGAAGCCCAACGATCGGGCCGCACCAAGTGGCTATGCCCGCCGATCCCCACGCCTACGCCCAAAGGCTATACCGCGAGTTGGCACGCCTCGACCGCGCGGGCTACGAAGCGATCTTCATCCAGCGACCCCCAAGCGCCCCCGAGTGGGAAGCTGTCCACGATCGCCTCAACCGAATGGTCGGTTAAAGCAGTTCGCCGCCGGGGCCACGCCGCCGGATGAGCTGATAATCGCTATCGAACTCCAGCCACACCTGCGGCGGCTCGGTCATCCCTAGTGCCCGGCGGGGGTTGAGGGAACAGGTTCGAATCGCCACCTCGGGGCCGAAGTCTTCGGCGAGATTCTGGAAGCATTCCAGCAGGCTCACCGCGCTCCCCGCCAATGTATTGGTGTTGGCCAGCCGCACCGAACCTCGCGTGATGATGCAGTCGTAGCCCCACATCTGCAGGCTGGCCCCGTTAGGCATGCCGGTGGCCCGGGTGCCATCGCTGACGGCCAGAACCTTGTCCTCCGGCTTGCACTTCAGCAATAATCCCGCCGCCTCGCGCGCCACATGCAAGCGGTCGTAGATCAACTCGGTTGCCATGCCGTCGTTGCTCAGCGCGTAGCCTAGGGCTCCGGCTTCCCGGTGGTGCAGGCCGCGCATGGCGTTAAAAGTGTGGGTGGCGTGCGTCATCCCGAACTCGAAGCCTTGCCGGGCTTCTTCGTAGGTGGCATCGGTGTGGCCCATGCTCACGGTCACGCCCCGCTTTTGCAGCCGGAGAATGAGGTCCACCGCGCCGGGGAGCTCGGGGGCCAGGGTGACCAGTCGGAGGCGCGGGTCATCGAGAATCTCATCCCATTCGCTCTCGCCGACCGGCGGCGCGGCAATGGACGATTTGGGCTGCGCGCCCGGGTAGGCCGGACTGATGAACGGGCCCTCGAGGTGGAACCCCTTGATCATGGGATGCGCGGGTAGGTTCGCCAAAGCACGCTTGATGTCGTCCGCCGAGGCGGTCACGGTGGTGGGGAGCAGAGCTTCGTAGCCGCACTTGGCCAATCGGTTCAGCCAGCGTTCGTAATCGGGCGGCTGGGCATCCATCACGTCCACCCCGAACCCGCCGTGGATGTGGAGGTCCACGAATCCAGGCAGTAAGAGCGCCGTGGGGGGCTTGCTGATGCGCGTGAACTCCGGCGGCGAGGCCTTGAAGTTCACCTCGTAAGTGGCGAGCCCTTCCGGCCCGAGCGCATCATAAATTCCTGTCATTTTCGGCTCTTAGAGACCTCGCTGGTATCCATCCCTCCCCTTCTTGACGATACCGTCTAGTTCCATCATCGTCAACTCGGCCAGCACCAAGGGAGCACTGAGGCCAGTTTGGCGCACAATCGCCTCGGTCAGCATGGGTCCCCCGTTGAGGCAGGCAAGGATGGCTTGTTGGGTTTCGGAGAGATCATCGCCTTCTTCTGGCGGCAGGGGCTGAATCATGCCTCCGCCCAGGGCTTCCACCACTTGCATGGGGTGCTCCACCAGCGTCGCTCCGTCGCGGATGAGGCCGTGGCTGCCCCGGAAGGCCGGGCTCGTGATCGGCCCGGGGACCACAAACACATCTCGCCCCAAGTCCAGCGCCGCCGCCACGGTTTGCAAGGCCCCGGACTGCGCGGGGGCTTCCACCAGCACCACCGCCTGTGCCAGACCCGCGATGAGGGGATTCCGAGCGGGGAAATTGGAAGGGAACGACGGCGTGCCGAAGGGGAAGGGGCTCACCCGCGCTCCGCCGGTGGCCTCCATCTGCGCGAACATGCCTTTGTGCACGGCGGGGTAGGCCACGTCGGGGCCGGTGCCCATCACCGCTACGGTCCGCCCGCCGGCGGCTAATGCCCCTTTGTGCGCTTGAGCATCGATCCCCAGGGCCCCGCCGCTGAGTACGGTGAACCCTTGCTCGGCCAGTCCTTTGCCAAAGAATTCGGCCACCGCCAGGCCGTAGCTGCTGGCCTTGCGCGTGCCGACAATGGCCACCATTGGGGTAGAAAGGGCCGCGGCATCACCGCGCCCAAAGAGGCAGAGGGGCGGGGACTCCATCTCGCGCAGGCTTTCGGGATAATCGGCCGGCTCCCAGATCCAGCCCCCTTGTTCGAGGGCGCGGTCAACCAGGCCCAGGTCGGCTTGGTTTAGGCGGCGCAGGGCCTCGGCGGGGAGGTTGGGCCAAGCACGCAGGGTCGCGAGCGGGTTCAGAGTCGGGTCCTGACGCAGGGTGCCCACGATGGACTGCGCCAGATAACGAGAAACTCCCGCCACCCCTAAGGCTTGCCAAAAGGAGGGCGGGAGCAAGTTTTTGTTCTCTTGAGTCGGAGGACGGAGCGAGCTTAGCCGCCGCCGCTACCTCGGCCGCGTCCACCGCCAGCCCCCGCACCCGGACCAGTGTTGCCACCTTGGTTCGGTCCCGGCGGGGCCAGGCTCACGTCCGCCACTACTACGAAGGTCTTCTTAATCTCGTTGCCGAGCCAGTCGGAGGCGCTGACCACGATTTCTTGGCGACCGTTGGAGAGCGGCGGGTTCGGAGCCGAGTTGCCGATGACCACGAACAGGCGTCCGTCCGGCGTCAGTACGTGCTCATACTTGCGGCCATTGATGGTCACGTTCACGCTCGCCGAGTTGAGACCCGAGCCGAAGTCCGCGATATTGAAGAGGAAATTGAGCGGCGGGCGTGCCCAGATGACTTCGCCCGAACCCGGCCACTGCATTTCCACGAACGGGGCCGTGAGGTCAATGCCCAGATTCTTGTCGAAGTTGAGGATGCTACCGTCGCGGGCCATGACGATGAGCGAATCGCCCATGCCAATGGCCGGACCGGAAGCGGCCACGTAGTCAACCTTGGTTTCGTCGTCGTCATTGTTGCCGCCGGCGTTTTGGCCGCCGTCGTCACCTGCGCCAGCGTTATTGCCACCGCCACCACCGGCACCGCGGCCTGCACCCGGGCCGGTCGGGGCGTTCGGATCCGTAGTCACCGGAGGCATCGGAATGCGATAGGTGAACACCAGTTGCTCCGTGACGGGGTCAATCACGTTGACCGAGCCGTTCACGCCGTTGGTGATAAACATCTTGCCCACAAAGGAGGGCGACGTGGCCGGGGGAAGCTGCGTGCGAAGCTTAGGGCCCGTCACCGGGCGACCGTTGTCGCGGTTCAGAACCTGCACGGTGCCATCGGCGGCCACCACGCCCACATAGTCTTCGTTCACGGCCGGGGAGTAGACGAGGTCTTCACCCACGTTGCTCTGCCAAGCCACGCGGCCGTTGCTGGAACGGATGGCCACGGCATAGGAACCGGAGTTCACGTAGATCGTGCCTTCGAGCACCACGGGCGGCGTGGTGCGCGAGAAGCGCTCGAGTCGCTGCTGCCACTCCACGCGGCGGCTGCCCGGATCGAAGGAGGTCAGTTGACCGGCTTCGGAAACGTAAATCAGCGAGCTGCCCGCGACCGCGAATTGGCCACTGTGGCCACCCGGCAGGTCAAAGGCTTCGCCATCGACGGCACCCGTGCTGCCATTCAGGACCACCATGCGCCCGCCTTCCAGCGGCACGGCCACGGAGTTGCCGACCACGCGGGGCGTGCCCTGGATGCCGAACGGGCTTTGGTAGACCCACATTTCGGCGCCCGTAACGCGGTCCACGGCGTAGACGTTGCGGTTGTCCGCCGCCGCCACCATCATGTTGCCGCTCATGTGCGCGCCAGTTCGGAAGTTGGCTTGGATCGGTGCCCCGGCCGGGTAGCGCCACATTTGCCCACCCGATTCGCGGTTGATGGCATACATGCGATTGCCAACGGCCGCATAGATCACGTCGGCGTCCATCATGGGCGAACCGCTCGGGACCACAGAGGTCGAGCCTGACCAACGCCAGGCAAGAGGAGCAGGGCCATCAAAGTCCGCGTGCGCCGCACCGACCGCCATGAGGCCAAGAAGAAGGGTTGTCCACCGCATAAGTCGTCTCGTCCGCAAAGCAGACTTACCCGTGAGAATACCGAGGTGAGTCCTGCCTTGTCTACCGAGGGTACTGACGTGTGACGGGCCTACCCGATTCATGGGCCTCTAGGGCGTGGGGTATATTGACGGCTCGCGGGCCTATAGCTCAGTTGGTTAGAGCGCACCCCTGATAAGGGTGAGGTCACTGGTTCGAATCCAGTTAGGCCCACCACTTTCCCCTTTCCCACCTCGGCGCCGGCCGTGCTGCGCCTGGTGCTAGGCTAGCTCTCGAAGCCCGAGTCCCTTGAGGTACTGATACGTCCCGTCATATATCGACGGATCGCGTGTTGGATCGTCAGGGTTGCCTCGGGGTACTACGATCACCATTCCTTGGCGCGCTCGCGTCAACAACACTCGGTACGCATTTTTCAGGAAAGCTTGTCGAGACTCTGTCTTGACCCTTTGCCAGCGAGGACCTTTGAAGTTCCAGTGCTCCCAACCGTCGGAGCCAAATCGGAGATCGCCGTCCCAGACGACACAAGTCCAGTCAAGTTCGAGTCCCTGCACATCAAACTCGGTTGCTGCATCCTCCAAGTAGTACGAACTACGAACGTCTTCTCGCGGGTGCAGGAACCAGTGCACGGGGTCAATGTCATAACGAACATCAATCCCCTCTGGCTTGAGCCTTTGTGCTTGGGATGACACAACGATGCCGTATCGCTCAGAGCCTCGGGCACAGGCTCGAACCCAACTCTTGGCTGCACTCAAGTCTCTGGTCAGATAGATCGGATACTTGACATGGATTCGAGACCATGCCTTACGGGCAACGTCGACGTCAGCATCGAGCATCGCTTTGACCCAACTTGAGACGTGCTCGGCCCGAAATGAGCGCATTGACACTGATAAGTGAAGGCTCTCGTGGGTATGAACATGGGCATGACTACTGAGAAGATCGAGCGTAGATCCTGCCTCGTATTCGGAGTCGTGGAGGTTTGGCGAGAGGTGAACATGCCAGTCAGGGAAATCCGATCGAATGGCTCTCAACCACTCACCAATTCCTGCTTCTCCAGTGTTGATTTCTTGCCCTCCGCCGACGAGACACACAATCACGGCCCAATCATCGTGCCGGTCCATGCAGGAGATTAAGAATGCAGGTTCTGACATCGTGAAGTTCGGGTTGCCCTTTTTGCGTCGCATGAAAGATGAGGTCTGTTCCTGATTCCAGGCGCGCTGAGCTTCGTCAAAGAGCGCTACGTGCTCCACAGGAGGCTTGTCACTATCACGGATGCACTCATCCCGGAAGTGGTGGACATTCTGGACAAACGACTTCACCTCGCTGCGAGCTTGCCCTACCTTAAGTGCTGTACCCATTTCCTTCGACCGATCAACCTTATCTCGTGCAAGAGCCTCGCAAAGGATGGCCACAAGGGGTCCGTTTCCCGAAAGGAACACGCTGTACAAGTCACTGGTTGGATCGAAGTGCTTGTTCGCAATGTCGAGACCCACAAGAGTTTTCCCAGCTCCTGGTACCCCTGTCACGAAGCAAATAGCTTTGTGCTTGTTTTCACGGGCATCGTGGATGATCTCTTCTACCTTCCGAGATGTTTGAGACAAGTTGATCGCCGCGGCTTCCCGGCGAGTTATATCTTCAACGCCGTGCCCATTATAGAGTGCTTTGGCAGCCTCAATGATCGTGGGAGTTGGTTTATAGCTGCCCGCTGCCCATACCTCGGCATCAATTGTCGGCCCATCTGAGCATCTCTCAACGAACTGCATGACTTCGGCCAGTGATGTGCCATTTGCTTTCAATGGGCGAACAACCCCGTCGTAGTCCCGAGTAATGGTCGGAACAATCTCGGCTGCCGGAGCGAGAGTGGCTACAAGAATGGGAGCGACCGTGACCGCGTGAGACGTACTGTGGAAGTTTTTCATGTCTAACGCATAATCGAAGACCTGTGTAAGTGCATCGGAGCTGTATGTGGCGTCCCCGACTTTGAACTCGATTACGTGAACCACGCTTCCAGCAACGACCAGCACGTCAATGCGTTTGCCCATGCGTGGCACATAAAACTCAAATGCGACGAGTCCGTGCTTATCAGCGTCTCGAAGGGAAGAGCGCATGACTTCAATCTGCATCAGCCAAGCATCACGCTGGGTCTGCTCGACGGCGAAGGAAGACGATCGTACGAGCGAAGATAGGATTTCGCTTTCAGTTGATTCGAGGAAATCTCCAATTCTCGCGGAATAGTAAGCTCTTCCCGACAGCAGATCAGATTTTATTTGAAGTGTTCGATCATCGAGCATCTCGGATTACCACAACTATTGCACAGCTGAAGTCAAGTCATGTTCTGATTGAATGAATACAGGTCTAGACAACTGGATTCCGGTTGCTTGCAAGGGCCGTTGCAGGCCGTGCTGTGCCTGATTTCAGTCGTTGAACAACCGAATCTCGTGGATGCGAGGCATCGTGCTGGGGTGCTGGAGCGAACGCAGGGCCTGCACCCTCACATACCGCACCGGGCGCGGGCTGAACCGGTGAACGTATCCCTCAGCCTTGGCGCCGGTCGTGTTCGCGGAAGCGTCCGCCACTTCTTCCCAAGTCAAGCCATCGGCGCTGACTTGGACTCGGTACTGCAGCGCACTCCCGGCGGCGTAGAAGGCGACGATCTCCACGCGCCGGGCCTCCACCGCCCGCCCCAAATCGACCGTAAGGTCGGCGGGCAAGGGGTAGCACATCCAAAAGGAGCCGATGTCATCCGCCACCCCGTCCGTCACCAGGTCGGCAGCGAATTGGGGGTCAGTGGGGGCGGAACTCCACGCCTTGGCTCCCCGGGCCAGGTTCGGCACTTCCGTCACCTTGTTCAAGCGCACGAAGGCGGCTTCTCCCACGGGAATGCCATCCCGAAAGGCCTGCACCGTCACAACTCCGCTCTGGTCGAGGGTTACGAAATCTCGGATATCCGCGCGGGTGGGCACGAGAGTGTCGGTGCGGTACGCAAAATGGAAGCCCGCCTCCGACTTCGCCGACACCCGGGCTTGGGCGGTGAACTGCTCGGGGTTCTCTGCCCGAGTCCCCTCAATCACCAATTCGAAGGGTTGCGAAGCCCGGGCTACGGTGCCCAGCCAGTGCCGCGCCCGGCGCCGGAATCCTAGGTAGCCGCTTTCGCCGTTGCGGTTCCACAAGCGGCACCCAAAGGCCAGAATGCGCTCCGGCATCACGGCCAAGGTGTTCCATTCGTGGCCCTCCCACCAGGGCATGAGCGAACCGTACAGCCCCGGCCCGATCTTCGCCGCACTCAGCGCGGGGTCGTTCCACGCCACGATGCCGAATACGTCCGGGTCGTGGTTGTAGAGTCGTGCCAGCGGCACCAGAGTGTAGGCATCCCAAGGGTAGTGGTTGACCACATAGTAAGGGTCCCAACCGGCATTGATGACTTTAAAGCCGTCCTCCACAAGCTGAGTGGCGGGGTAGTAGTGATTTTCCCAGGCGATGACCACCGTCTCCGCCGGGATCCGCTGCTTGGCAAAGTCCGAACGCGGGAATCCCTCCCACACCAGCGGGGTTTTGCCCTGCTTCACCACTTCTTGGGCCATGTCCCCCACAAAGTCAATGAAGACCCGGTTGGCATCGGCCCCGGGGCCGAGGCGGTCCATCGTCGCGCGGAACTGGGGGTCCTTGTCCGCGTCGGGATACCACGCTTCGTCCCCGCCGAAGTGGATAGAGGGCGAATCCTTGAAAATGGCAGCGGTCTCGGCGAGGATGTCTCGGCACGTTTGCCGTACGGCCTCGGAGCCAAAGTTGATGCAGTTCTCGGAGGCCGACCCCACCAGCCGGTACTTGGCCGGGTCGTACTTGCAGAGGATGGCGGCGTGGCCGGGGAACTCAACTTCGGGGATCAGGGTGACGCCGCGCGCGGTGGCAAACGCTTGCAGTTCCTCCATCTCGGCCCGGGTGTAGGCGGGCCGCTGGTGCGTGTTGAGCTTGTCTATCCCCGGGAGAACTGAGCTTGGGAGCATCCAGTTCTGGTCATCCGTGAGGTGGAGTTGAACGAACCGGACCTTGGCCAGCGCGGCCCATCGCACCAGCCGTTTGAGGGTGGAGATGCTGTGGTAGCGCCGGGCGACGTCAATCATCACGCACCGGAAGGGGGTATCGGGGGTGTCAGTGACCACCGCCGTATTGGTCCCCGAGGCCAACAGCTGGCCGAGGGTTTGCAATCCCCAGGCCGCCCCGGTGGGGGTGCTGGCCGTCACCCGAATGTCGTCGCCCAAGACGATGCGGTACCCCTCTTCGGGCAACGTCGGGTCTTTCATCAAGGTGAGATGCGGGGCACCCGCCGCACTCTGCACCAACCAATCCTGCCGGAACGCCTGGGTTTGCACCGGAAAGTCCGTGGATTTCACGTTCAGGCGCATGTGCACCGGCGCGATTTGGCGGGTGCGCGTCATCTCCTGCGGCGTGGGCAGCAGTTCCTGCGCATTCGCCACTCCGCATAACCCCACGAAAAGAAAACCAAGCCACCGGAACATGAGATGTGGGCGTGACCTTACCGCACCTCCGCGTCCGTAACTGGTAAACCCGAACGCATGAAACGGCACCTTGCGCAAGCCCTGGCGGATGCGGAAGCGCTCTTGCAGGCGTGGCGGGCCGATCCGGCTACTCTGGAGGAACTCACGGCCATCGCCGAGGCCTTTGCCGAGTGCCTGCAAGCCGGCCATAAAATCCTTGTTGCCGGGAATGGGGGCAGCCTGGCGGATGCCGTGCACTTTGCCGAGGAATGGACCGGCCGCTTCCGCGAGAACCGCCGCCCCTACCCCGTGATGGCCCTCGCCGAGCCCGCGCACCTCACTTGTGTGGGCAACGACTTTGGGTTCGAGGATGTATTTGCGCGTCCGGTGCAGGCGTTCGGCCGGCCAGGGGATGTCCTCTTGCTTCTCAGTACCAGCGGGCAATCGCCCAATTTGGTCAAGGCGGCGGTGGCGGGGCGAAACCAAGGCATGCGCGTGGTCGCCCTTTTGGGCCGGGGCGGTGGCGCTCTCCGGACTCTCTGCGATTTGGCGCATATCGTGCCCGGAAACACCGCAGACCGGATCCAGGAGCTTCACATGCTGGCGCTGCACGCCCTCATCGAAGCCGTGGAAACCAGGCTTGAGCCATGACCATTTCGTACCTCTTCCGTAGCGCGGCCCTGCGCCGATTTAGCATCGAGCGGGTGTTCGAAACGGTCATGGACCACCTCCCGCCGGGGTACGAGGCCCAACGGTGGGAGGCCCCCAGCCCCCGCGTGCGGCCCGACGGCATGCGCGCGAACATGCAGGCTGCCGCCCGGATTCAGGCGGACATCGCTCACGTGACGGGCGACATTCACTATGTGGTGCCGGCGCTCCGGGTGCCTTCGGTGCTCACCATCCACGACTGCACCAATATCAAGAAGCTCAGCGGCCTCAAGCGCACGATCTTCCGGTACTTCTGGTTTGTGCGGCCGGTGCGGGCGGCGGGAGCCGTGACCGCGATTTCCAGCGCGAGCCGGGATGACATTGTTCAGTACGCCGGGTGCGCTCCGGACCGCGTACAGGTCATCCTCAACCCACTCACCCCGGGCTTGCCGCGCGAGCCCAAGGCTTGGCCGCAGGACAAGGTGCGCATCCTCATCCAGGGCAGTTTTTGGAACAAGAACCGAGCGCGTCAGATCGAGGCCCTGGCCGGGCTCCCGGTGGTGGTGAACCTCGTGGGCGACCGATCGGAGGATGTCGAAGCCGCCGCCCAACGGGCCGGGGTCGAGATGATTTGGGAGAAGGGCCTGAGCGATGCCGAAATGCGCGACCGCTACGTCCAGGCCGATGCCGTGATGTTTGCTTCGCTCTTTGAGGGCTTTGGGATGCCGATCATTGAGGCTCAGCAAGTGGGCCGCCCGGTCATTACCAGCAACCGGGCCCCCATGCCCGAGGTGGGCGCTGATGCAGCCCTCTACGCCGACCCCGAAGACACCGCCAGTCTGCGTGGGTGCGTGCAGCAACTCCTGGATGATGCCGCCCTGCGAGACCGGCTGATTGAACGAGGCTTTGCCAACGTGGAACGGTTCCAACCGGAGCGGGTGAGCCGCCAGTACGCCGACGTGTACGACCGTCTGCGCGGGGGGGCGAATTGAAGACCGTCTTCACCAACGGGTGCTTCGACATCCTGCACGTCGGCCACGTGCGGTACCTCACCGAAGCCCGCGCGCTGGGCGACCGCCTCATCGTGGGCCTCAACAGCGATGCCAGCGTGCGCGCACTCAAAGGTCCAAATCGCCCCATCAATTCGCAAGAAGCGCGGCGGGAGATGCTCCTGGCCCTACGCTGCGTGGATGAGGTGGTGATTTTCGAGGAACCCGACCCCTGCGCCCTCATTGAGCGGCTCCGGCCGGATGTGCATGTCAAGGGAGGGGATTACCGTCCCGAGGACCTGCCCGAAGCCGCCATTGTGCAGGCTTACGGGGGCCAAGTGGTCATCCTTTCGTACCATGCGGGCTACTCCACCACGGGGCTTGTCACGGCATTGCAGGACGACGGCTCGGTATAACGAAGACCATCTCGTGGCTCAAGTCGCGCACACCACCCTCACGGTCCTCGACCGGATGACGGAACTCAAGGTCCTTGTTGTGGGCGACCTGATGCTGGATGTGTACCTTTGGGGTCACGCCTCCCGCATTTCCCCCGAGGCCCCGGTAATGGTGGTCGAAGTCGAGCGCGAGACCTCCGTGCCGGGTGGGGCCGCTAATGTGGTGCACAATCTTGCGGCTTTGGGGGCTCGGGTGCGCGTGCTGGGCGTCATCGGCGACGATGCCCCCGGCGAGCAACTGCGGAACGCCCTGCGCGAACAAGGTGCCGACACCGAGGGTTTGGTCGTGGATGCGGGGCGCCCCACCACGGTTAAGTCGCGGGTGATGAGCCACCACCGTCAGGTGATGCGGATTGATCGCGAGAACAAGCAACCCATCAGCCCGGCGGCCGAAGCGGAAATCTGCCAGCAGATCGAAGCTTTCGGTCCTCAGCACGATGTGATCCTGATTTCGGATTACGCCAAGGGGTTGGTGACCCCACGCATTGCCCGGACGGCCACGGCCCAGCGTGAGCAAGGCTGTTTTGTGGCCGTGAATGCCAAGCCCGGGCAAGTGCATGCCTTTGCGGGCGCGGACCTGGTCACCCTCAACCAAATTGAAGCAGAGCAAGTGGCGGGCACGGCTCGCCTCGCCATGGAGCCCGATGTTCGCAAGCACGGCCCCGAACTGCGATCTATATTGGATGTCCGCACGTTGGTCATCACGCAAGGCGGACGGGGAATGAGCGCGTTCTCGCACAATCAAGATCCCCTCGTGGTGCCGGCGGTGCCGGTCGAGGTTTACGACGTTGCGGGGGCGGGCGACACCACCATTTCCACCCTCACGATGGCTTTGCGGGCCGGAGCTGACCTCAAAACGGCCAGCCAGTTGGCTATGCGCGCGGCCTCGATTGTGGTCGGCAAGCTGGGGGTGGCAACGGCCACGCTCGATGAATTACGCGACAACTATTTGCGCGTGCAACCGTGATAGAATGGGCCACCCCTGATATGGGGGAGGCCAACTTCTATGTTGAAAGAGTTTCGCGAGTTTGCCCTCAAGGGCAACATGCTTGATCTCGCCATTGGTGTGATCTTGGGTGCCGTCACCGGTGCCGTGGTGTCCTCGCTTGTAGATGACCTCATTAGTCCGTTGCTTGGGTTGCTTTTTTCCGGCGACTTCAGCAACCTATTCCTGGTGCTGAAGGAAGGTGCCACGCCCGGCCCGTACGCTTCGGTGGCCGAAGTGAAGGAAGCCGGCGCGATTGCCATCCGCTACGGTCTCTTCATGAATTCGTTGATCAAGTTCCTGCTCACTGCCTTTGCTCTGTTCCTGATCGTCAAGGCGATGAACAAGTTCAAGAAGGCCGAAGAACCGGCTGCCCCGGCCGAACCGCCGGCCGAGGAAAAGCTCCTCACCGAAATCCGCGACCTCCTGGCCAACAAGCAAGGCTAAGGCCGCACCGACCCAAGACAAAACCCCGGGAGCAGAGGAGTTCCCGGGGTTTCTTTTTGTTTACTATGAGGTGATTACCAAGGCAGGGTTTCGCCCTTGTGGGTGAAGGTGCCGCTGGGCGTGCTGGGGTCGGCCAGCGCGAGGGCCACCGAGGTGACGGCACCATCCGGGATCTCCATCGGGGCCATGTCGCCGCCCATGTCGGTCTTTACCCAGCCCGGGTGGGCGGCAAAAACCTTGATGGCCGTGTCCTTGAGTTCCCAGGCCAGGTGGACCGTCCACGAGTTCACCGCCGCCTTGCTCACGTCGTACGCCGTGACCTTGGTGTCGAAAATCGGGCTGGCCGGGTCGGCGTGCAGCGTCGTGCTGCCCAGGATGCTTGAGAGGTTGACAATGCGCCCCGCTTCACTCTTGCGGATGAGGGGAAGAAGCGTGTTCGTCAGCTCAATCAGACCGAAAACGTTAACCTCAAAGGTGCTGCGCCACATTTCCGGGGTGATCTGAGAGGGGAGGACGCCCCGGCTCTCTTCCATCACGGCGGCGTTGTTCACCAGGATGTCAAGCCGCCCGAACTTCGCCTCAATCGTACTAGCGGCGGACCGGAACGTGGTGGCCTCGTTCATGTCCACGTGGATGAATTCGGTGGTCAGTCCCTCGCCGGCAAGTTGCTGCACGGCCGCTTGGCCGCGCGCTTCATCTCGCGCCCCGATGAGCACATGCACTCCCTGGCGGGCGAGTTGGCGGGCCGTCTCCAGCCCGATGCCTTTGTTGGCCCCCGTGATGAGGGCAACGCGTGTCGTTGTCATGATTCCTCCTGCGTTCGCCGGGCGCATGCGGTTCCCTTGGCGGGACCGATGGAGGTTACCAGCGGTAAAATTGACTTCAATTGAACCGATTTGATGTCGTGGTGGTTGGGGCCGGTCATGCCGGAATCGAAGCGGCGCTGGCCTGTGCCCGGCGCGGCTTGGCCACCGCGTGCGTCACCCTCCGCCTCGACCGCATCGGGCACCTGCCGTGCAACTGCAGCATTGGCGGCCCGGCCAAGGGCCATATCGCCCGCGAAGTGGACGCCCTGGGCGGGCAGATGGCGGTAACGACGGACTACACGCTCACCCACACGCGCCGCGTGGGCACGGGCAAGGGTCCGGCGGTGCAAACCACCCGGGCGCAGGTCTGCAAGATCGAATACCCGCGCATGATGCGTCGGGTGCTGGCCGAGCAGCCGGGGCTCACGCTGATCGAAGGCCAAGTCGAAACGGTGACCACCGACGACCACGGCGTCACCGGCGTGATCGTGGACGGGGAGCAAATTTCAACCCGCGCGGTCGTGCTGACCACCGGTACGTTCCTGAATGGCCTCTGCCACGAGGGCGCGCAGAAGACCGTCGCCGCCCGCGAAGGGGACCGGGCCGTGCAGGGCCTCAGTGGATTCCTGGTGGCCAACGGCGTGCGGCTGCGGCGATTTAAGACCGGCACCACGCCGCGCATTGCCCTGAGCAGCATCCACTTGGATCGCACGGGCGTGATGCCCAGCGAGCCCGAGGCGGGGCCGCTCTCGTTCTTGCACGACGAGTTCTATCCTCAGCTCGAGCTGCTGCCCACCTGGCAGACGGCCACCAACCCGGACACCCACCGCATCCTGAGCGAGAACCTGCACCAGAGTGCCATGTTCAGCGGCCAGATTGAGGGCGTGGGCCCGCGTTACTGTCCGAGCGTGGAGGACAAGGTGGTGCGATTTGCCGACAAGGACTCCCACCCGATTTTCCTGGAAGTGGAGGAGTGGAATGGGGAAAGCACCTACGTCCAGGGATTCAGCACTAGCATGCCGGCGGATGTGCAACTGGCGGCGCTGCGCACCATTCCGGGCCTGGAGGACGTGCACATGCTGCGCCCGGGCTACGCGGTGGAGTACGACATGGCCGACCCGCTCCAGCTCTATCCCACCCTGATGAGCAAGGAGGTGCCGGGGCTATTTTTGGCCGGGCAACTCAACGGCACCAGCGGCTACGAAGAGGCCGCCGGGCAGGGTCTGGTGGCGGGCATCAATGCCGGTCAGTACACCCGAGGCGAAGCCCCGGTCACCTTTGCACGCGACAACAGCTTCATCGGCGTGATGGTGGATGACCTGGTGACCAAGGGCGTGGAGGACCCCTACCGCATGCTCACGGCCCGTGCCGAACATCGCCTGTTGCTGCGCCACGACAACGCCGACCTGCGCCTGACGCCGCTGGCCATCGAACTCGGATTGGCCTCTCCGGAGCGACAAGAGCGCTTTGCCCGCAAGGGTGAGTTGCTGGCCCAGACCCGCCAAAACCTGGCGGAAACCTACGTCTTTGAGCGGGAGAACGCGACCCTGGAACGCCTGGAGATGAGTGCCATCAGGGGGCGTGCCTCACTGCTGGACCTTCTTAAGAGGCCCAACATGAGCTTTGGGATGCTCTTCACCTTGCTGGATGCCATCGGTATGGAGCGCCCGGACGTACCGGACGGCCCCATTGGCACGGTGGCCGGCCAGGTGCGCCAACAGCTGGAGATTGAGGCGGTGTATAGCGGCTATCTGCGCCGCCAGACGGACGAAGCCGAACAAGCCCGCCGCCTGGACCACCTTGCCATCCCGATTGATTTCGACTTCAGCACCGTGAAGGGCCTGAGCTACGAGAGCACGGAGAAGTTCTCCCGGGTACGTCCGCTCAGCATCGGCCAAGCCGCCCGCATTCCGGGGGTGCGCCCCACCGACGTTGCGCTGCTGATTGGCTACGTCCAGGGCAAGTTGGGGGCGAGTGCCGCCCCCACAAACCGCGCTTAGTAGATGCCCGCGCCGGCCAGTACGGCCTTGGTGTCGAAGTAGGCAAAGCGCTTCGGCGTGCTGTCCATCATCAGCACTACCCCGTTCGGGAACTTGGGGCCGAGCGGCCGCCAGATCGCCTCAATGCCGTCGGTGCTGTCCGCCATCATCGGCACCACCCCTCGGAACTCCGGTGTGATCCAACTCGCAATCGTGCCGACCTTGTAGACGAACAGTCTCGAGGTTGTGGGAGTCTGGTCCGTGCTCAGCAAGAACCGGCCCCGGGGCGTGTTCACCACGGCCAGACCTTCGCGGTCGCCTTGGTAGCCCGTGCGGGCAAAGAACGCCAGCAACTTGGGCTCACGGTCCGGGCTGGCCGGGTAGGCGCGGATGCCTACTTCTTCTTCAGCAGCGTAAAGCACCCCGGCTTCGTCGTCCACCACCAATGCCTCAATTTCATTGCCGCTGAACTCACCGAGGGCGCGCACGAACTCGGCGTCAATCAGGTCGCCGCGCCGCACCAGGCGGTACATGTGCAGGTGCTCGGTGCGCGGCCCGGTCTTGCGACCGACGAAGGCGTAGACCTGGCCGTTGTCCGGGCGGCGATAGAGGGCAATGCCCATCGGCTCCCCGGCTCCACCGGTTTCGCCTTCAAAAACGGGGGTGATGCCCGAGACATCCAACAGCTTGCCATCCACGGAGATGCGGAAGATGCGTAGCCGTCCCGCGTGGCGCTCGGTGGTCACCACCAGGTCCATGCTGCCGCCGGTAACGCGGAAGCCCTGCTGCACGTCCACGTTGTTCGGCCCTTTCAGGCCCGTAAAGCGGCCGATTTCCTTGCCGTTCATGTCCCACACGTGCAGGGCGCCGTTGGTGTCGTCCTTGTCCGTGCCGACCACAAGGGACTTGGCGGCGTCCGAAGGGTGGATCCACAGCGCCGGGTCGTCGGCATCCACGCGGACGGGCGAAGAGGTGAGGACGGGCGCGAGGGCGGCCATGAGGGCAAGCGTCATCGGCATACCCTCAGTTCTACGCTAGAGCGTTAGAGGCGGTAGAACCTTCGGCGGCGGCTTCCCCCGCGTCGGATCAGCGCCGCTTCAAATTGGATCTCGCCGTCGTTCTCCAAGGCACGCTCGGCGCGGACTTCCAAGACGGGTCGCAACCCGGCCACTGTTTCTTCGTGGCTAGACTCAGCCCACTTCAAATCATTGACGAGCGTGTCCAGCTCGGCGTCGGGCTCCGTGAGGCCGGTCAGGACGGCCCCGCGCCGGTCGGGCAGATAGTCGCCGTCGTAATCCATCACGTAGTACATGTCGTCGGCGGGCGTCTCGCGCACTTCCGCATACAGGCACTTGGCCACCAGGGGCGCTCCTCGGTAGTCGTTGAAGGCGGTCTTCATCGGCATGCTCATGGTTTGCACCACGCGCTGAATGCTGACGTCCCGCTTGCTGCGCTGATAGCCTTCGCGGTGGACAAATTCGATGGCGGCGACCCGCATTTGCTCCACGTCGGCCGATTGGCCAATGGCGGCAAAGACGAGTTCGTCGTAGATTTCGTACACCTTCGGCTGGACGCGGGAGAAGGTCGCGAGGACGATGCCATCGGCGCAGCTCACGGCAAGGACAGGAATGGCTCCCGAAAGTCGGCCGGCCACGTACTGGGCGCGCTGGCCCATCGCCTCTTGCCAGTCAAACGGCGTCATCATATGCCATCACTCTACGCTATGCGCGCGAGATGGTGCCGGTGAACGGGCAAAAAAGTGGAGCCGGTTAGTTGCCGACGACGGTCCAGCGGGGGGCTGAGTTCTCCGAGGTCTTGCCGCGCAGGATGTCCACCAGGTTCACCGCCCGCACGTTGACTTCGATGGCAGAGCTATCCCAATTGAGGAAGTAGCCCAGGCCTCCCCGGGCGAGGTTGCTCGGCATGGCCACGCGGTAGCTACCGCGCGGATCCAGAGGTGCCCCTCCGACCATGACCGAGCGAATCCGCGATTCACTGGCCGCCGAGGGGTTGTAAGAAATTGTGAGGCCCGCCACATCCAAGAACGCCGGGTTCGCCGAGGGCGAGAGCGCCACAGAGCGTTCCAAGGCGGACTTGAGTTCAGCCCCGCTGAGCTTGACCACGGCCAGAGTATCCGTGGGGTAGTTCAGGACTTCGGTAAGCGAACCCGAGTCGCGCTTGAGAAGACCGGCGGCCACAAATGCCGCATCGGCACCGGAAGCCGACATCAAGGCATCCGCAATGGACTGCCCGGCAGCGGTAGGGCCAGCGCCAACCTCCGTATTGGCTTGGGCCGAGGCGAACGCCATGAGCATCATGCTCAAAGAGGCGACGCAAAAGCTTTTCATTCCGGTTTCTCTCAGTGTGTGACGAATGAAACGACCCACAGTTGCATGAATTGTGGGTCGTTTGCAGGTCGATGCTTAGATCAGGACGATCGCCGCGGGGCGATTAGTTGTCCCAGTCCACATCAAGGCCCATCGAGCGGGCCGAGCCGGCCACGATGCGCATGGCCATTTCTTCATCGTTGGTGTTGTAGTCCACCATCTTCAGCTTCGCGACGGCGCGCAGCTGGTCGCGGTTGATGGTTCCGGCGCGTTCGCGGCCCGGCTTCTGGCTACCTCGATCCAAACCAATCTCGCGCTTGATAAGGTCGGTAGTCAGGGGCTGCTTGACGATGAAGGCGTAAGACTTGTCTTCGTAAACCGTGATGGTCACGGGGAGAACGAAGCCCATCTTCTCCTGGGTCTGCTCGTTGTAACGCTTAAGGAATTCCATCATGTTGATCCCGGCTTGACCGAGAGCAGGACCAACTGGCGGCGAGGGCGTGCCCTTGCCGGCGGGGATATTCAGCTTGATGATGTTCGTGATTTTCTTTGCCATTGGAGTTGAGTCTCCTTTTCGGACGGCACCAAAGTGCGCCCAGATTGGCCTGCCGGTGGGTCAGAGGGAAGCGTTACCGAACCGCGGCAGGTGAATGATATCCGAAGTCAGGCCCTAAGGTTCGGGTCCTGTTTCTCGGGGAGCCTTGGGTTAGGCCGGGGCCTCGTGCCAAACTAACGCTCAGGTACTCCGTATGGCGCAAGAATCACTTCGCATTCCCATGATCGGTGAAGGGCTGCAAGAGGCCCGTGTGGTCGCGTTTTTGAAGCAGCCCGGCGACTTTGTGAAGCGCGACGAGCCGATCTACCAGATGGAGACGGACAAGGCCGTGATGGACGTCGAGTCTCCGTTTGAAGGCACCCTGGTGGCCTGGACGGCGAAGGTGGATGACGTATTGCCCATCGGCGAACAGGTGGGATTGCTGGATGTGGCCGGAGCTGGTGCCAGTGCGGCTCCCGCCGCCGCGACCCCGGAAGCCCCGGCGGCACCCGCCACTTCTTCGGCGGCGAACGAGATTCACTTGCGCATCCCGATGATTGGTGAAGGCCTGCAAGAGGCGCGTCTGGTGAAGAAGCTGAAGCAGCCCGGCGACACCATCCGCCGCGACGAAGCCATCTACCAAATGGAAACCGACAAGGCGGTGATGGACGTGGAGTCCCCGCACGCGGGCACCCTGGTGCGCTGGCTGGCCGAAGAAGACCAAGTTTTGCCCATCGGCGCCGAAGTGCTGGTGATGACCACCGACGAAGTGGTGAGCGATGCCCCCGTGGGTCATGCCCCCGCTCCCGCTACCATTGCCGCTGCCCCGAGTGCCGCCCCCGCCGCCGCAACGGGCGGTGCCCGCCGCCGCGATGTGCCGCCCCGCACCCGCGCCCACGCCAAGGCTAAGGGCCTGAGCGACGACCAGATTGAAGCCCTGCCGGTGACCGGCAAGCCGCTGATGCCGGCGGATGTGGACGCCTTCCTGGCCGGGGGTGCGCCGAGCGCCGCGCCCACCGCGAGTGCCAGTGCCAACCAGGGCAACCGCAAGTACCAAGAGAAGCCGTTCGAAGGCAAGCAGCGCATCCTGGCCAGCCGCCTGCAGCGTGGTAACCAGCTGGTGGTGCCCGGCATGATGAGCGTGGTGGCCAATTGGGGTCCGCTGGAATCCCTGCGCGCCGAAATCAAGGCTCGCGGCGACGAGTTCGCGCCCAGCGCCTTCACCTATTTTGCCTACGCGGTGGCCCGTGCTGCCGCCCAGCACCCGATTAGCCGCAGCACGCTAGTGGGCGACCACACCGTGCGCACGTACGACCACGTGAACCTCGGCATTGCCGTGGCTCTGCCTGGTGACGAACTGGTGGTGGCGGTGGTGGACAACGCCGACACGCTGGACTGGAAGAGCTTCGCTGGCCAAGCCCGCGACAGCATCAACCAGGCCCGCGACGGCCGCGACCAAGCCCACGAAGGGGTAACGGTGAGCCTGACCAACATGCAGGCGTACAACATTCGCGAGGCGATGGCCGTGGTGGTGCCGCCGGGCGTGGCGACGATATTCTTGGGTGAGCCGTACAACGGCCTGGCCAACGACGGGCCGGAGATTAAGCTCCAGCGCTGCGTGAACGTGGGCATCACGATTGACCACCGGCTGATCAACGGCGTGGGCGGGGCGGAGTTCTTGAACGCGATCAAGAACGAGCTTGAAGCCGTGCTGGACTGGGCCAAGTAAGTTCTGCGAGAAGGCAAATGAAACCCCGGATTGGCATTGCATCGGGCCTGGAGTTCAAGGAGTTCGCCGAGGGCCCCCGGGAGCGCATCTTTGTCAATCGGGGGTACCTGGATTGCATCCTAGCCGCCGGGGGATTGCCCTTTGTGGTGCCGCCGCTGGCCGCACCGCGCGATTACTTCGATCTGGCCGATGGCTGGCTGATTACGGGCGGTGATGACCTACCGAGCGCCTGGTGGGGCGAACCGACGCACCCCGAGGTCTCGGAAGAACGCCCCGAGCGCGTGAATTTTGAGCGCGCCCTGCTGGAGACCCTGCCCGCCGACATGCCGGTGCTGGGGATCTGCTTCGGCAGCCAAATCATGAATGTGGTGCGCGGGGGCAGCCTGCACCAGCACCTCCCGGATGTGGTGGGCCACGACCGGCACCGGGGTGGAACGCTGGAGACGCTCACCATTGTGCCCGGCACTCCGCTGGCCTCTATTGTGGGTGAAACGGTGCAGGGCAAGAGCTATCACCACCAAGCCGTAAACCGCGTGGGCGAAGGGCTGACCGTGATGGCATACGCGGCCGACGGCACGATTGAGGGCGTAGCGGACACGACCGACCGGTGGTGGATGGGCGTGCAGTGGCACCCCGAGCGCACCCCCGACGATGCCGCGACGCAGGCGTTGTTCCGCGAATTTGTAAGCCGGGCGAGCACCCGGATGGAAAACCGAACGGAGGCAAAAGTTTGAAAGTACGAGTGAATGGGCAAGATGCGGAACTGAGTGCCCCCGCCGATGTGACCGTCACCCGGCTGGAAGACCGGCTTCTGGTCCGCACCGCCCACGGCACGCAGTCGGCTTTGGTCGCCCGCGATGGCCGCACGGTGTACGTGAGCTACAAGGGCCACACCTACAAGGTCGAGCCCCAGGTGCGGCATCGGGGCGAAGAAGCAGGAGATGCCTCGGGCGTGCTCAAGGCTCCGCTGCCGGGGCAGGTGGTCGATGTCACCGCCACGGTTGGGCAACAGGTGGAGAAAGGCGATCGGCTGGCCGTGATGGAGGCCATGAAGATGCAGCAACCCGTGGTGGCCCCGTTTGACGGCGTGGTGAAGGACGTTCGGGTGGCCATCGGGGATAAGGTTGCCGAGGGCGACGTCCTGTTGATTGTAGAAGCCCCGTCCCATGAGTGATTTCCTGCGGATTGTTGAAGTGGGGCCGCGCGACGGCCTGCAAAACGAGGCTATCCCCATCCCCACTGAGGCCAAGCTTGATTTCATCCGGTCCCTGAGAGCGGCGGGATTGCAAGATATTGAAGTCACGAGCTTTGTCTCGCCCAAGTGGGTGCCGCAGCTGGGCGATGCCGCCGAACTTTGGCCGCAGCTCCCCGCCGATGGCGGCCATTACAGTGCCTTGGTGCCGAACGCTCGGGGGTTGGACCGCGCCCTGGAAGTGGGTGTAGAGCGGATAGCTGTGTTCACCGCTGCCAGCGAGGCCTTTGTGCAGAAGAACCTCAACATGAGCATTGAGGAGTCGCTGGCGGGCTTCCGCGCGATGGTGGAGACGTTCCGGCAGCAACGGCCCGGTGGATGGGTGCGGGGTTACGTCAGCACCATCGTTGAATGCCCTTACGCGGGTCGCATCGCGCCGGAGCAGGTTAAGAACGTGGTGGATGCGTTACTAACCATGGGTGTGGACGAAGTCAGCCTGGGCGAGACGATCGGGGTGGCTGTGCCGAGCGAGGTCGAGCATGTAGCCGAGGCCATTGCCCACGTGCCCAAGGAGAAGGTGGCGTGGCACTTCCACGATACGCGCGGCACCGCCATCGCCAATGTGGCGGCGTGCGTGGCGCAGGGCTATCGCATTTTTGATGCCAGCGCGGCCGGCCTGGGCGGATGCCCCTACGCGCCGGGCGCCGGCGGCAACCTGGCCACCGACGACTTGGTCTACTTTGCCGAGCGCAGCGGCATGAGCACCGGGGTGGACGCTAAGGCACTGGCGCAGGCGTCGGAGCCGATTCTGAAGTTACTGGGACGTCCGATGACGGCCCGGGCGCAACGGGCGGTGTGTTCAATCGCCGATACAGCCCGTAACTAGCCAGGGCCAGCGCGATGCACGCCACCCCGATCGTGGCCTGCTTTTCTTCGGCATTCAGCTTCCATTCGCGCCAGTTCACGATCAGCACCGTCGCGCCAATCGGCACCAGCGCGGGCAGCATGTTGAGGCCGAGCGGGGCCAAAACCAGAATGAGGTAGCCCACCAGCGCCACGGCCAGCCAGCGTCCCGTCTCTTTGGTGCGCATGCCAAATCGGTAGAGGCACACAAAGAACACCGCTGAGATGAACAGGTCAGCAGGGCCGACAAACGCCATGGGCACCACCGACATGCCCTCGCTCACTCTCTCTGAAACCGCGTTCGGGATGGTGGCGGCGACGCTCTGGAACACCTGCGGGCGGCTCGTCACGATCTGGGCCGTGATGGCCGTCGGGTTGAACACCAGGAACATGTCGAACCCGGCCAGGAAGAAAGCCACCGGCAGCATCAGGTTCTTGTCCTTCAGCAAACCCGCCACGATCGCCCCGAGCCCCAAGCACCACGCCAGCAAACCGGCCTGGCCCAGCGACTGGACGATGACCGTGCCCAGCCCAAACTCGGGCAGGAACCGCGCGAGCGAGACCCCGCACCCTGCGTGGATACCCACGCCGAGCAAGAAAATCGCCCAGGCGTGGGCGGGTTTCCACGCATGCGAGGACCCGGCCTTGATGGCGTAGATCGGGCCGACGATGAAGATGATCGCGCTCAGGATTTGGAGCGGCACCACCGCGCTCTGGGGCACCGTCATCACGCCGTATCCAATGCGGACCAAGGTGAGGGCGGCCACCAGCAGGGCAAAGCCCACCAATCCGGACCGATTAGGATGCTTGGACGTCATGGATGGATTGACGATACACCGAGAGGATGCTTTCTGTCATGCGTGGCACGGTCAATTCCATGGATAAATGCCGCGCGTGCTGGCCCCACTCGCGTCGGAGGACCGGATCGGCAAGCAAAGTCTTGAGTCCCGTGGCAAACGATTCGACGTTGCTGGGCACCACCAGGCCGGAATGATAAGGCTTTACGGCTTGGCTGGCCCCGCCCCCCTGGGCCACCACCACCGGCAGGCCGTAGCTCATGGCCTCCGCCACCACCAGCCCTTGAGTTTCGGTGTCGCTGGGGAAGCCAAACGCGTCGGCCCCGGCGTAGTACGAGTCCACGTGTTCGCGCGGGACAAAGCCTCGGAACTCGACCCGGTCGGTGATTTTGAGCTTCTTGGTGAGGGCCTGTAACTCTTCTCGGTCGGGCCCATCGCCCACCAAGACTAGCCGGGCCCGGGCTCCCTTCGCGATTTGGGCGAAGGCGCGGATGAGAATGGCAATGTTTTTCTCTTGGGCAAGCCGCCCGACAAAGAGCACCACGAATTCATCGGGCTGCCAACCAAAGCCGGTGCGCATTTCCCGGCGGTCGTGGTGGCGGGGTTCCGGGATGCCGGTCGGAATCACGTGAATCGGTCGGGTGACGCCTTGGTCCATCAGCCATTCGCGGCTGGGCTCGCTGGGCGTGATCACCGCGTTGACCTTGTGATAGTAATTGCGGGTGTGCAGGGCCAGCACCCGGCGGGTGACTTCCTCAGGCACCACCGGTACGTAGTGGGTGTAGCGGTCGTAGTGGGTGTGGTAGGTGCTGACCACGGGCACGCCTTCGGTCTGCCCCCAGCGCTTGCCGACGACCCCCAGGGTAAATGGCGTGTGCGTGTGCACGACATCAAACTTCCCCTGTCGGAACCGTTCGCGCAGGATGTTAAACGGAGGCCGCGCGAAGGGGTAGTTGGGGAACATGTCCACCATCAGCGATTGGAAGCGTTCGGTGGCCGGATCGTCCTCTTCGAACCCCGGATAGTGGCTTGTAAAGAGCGAGACGAAGTGACCCTGGTTGCGGAGTTCGCTCACCAGGGTCGCTACGCTTACGCTGACGCCATTCAGTACCGGGAGCGCGCTGTCGGAGAAAACCGCCACGCGCAGGGGTCGAGTGGCCGCGTTAGAGTTCCGGATGTCGTCCGTGATTTTCAACGAATCGAATGACACCGCTCAGGCGGAATCGGCGCTGACCACCCTTGGTGCGGTGGTGCTCCAGCCATTCGCGGTTGGTGTAGCGGCGCACCGTGGCCGGGCACACGCCCAGCAGGCGGCTGACTTGCTCCAGAGTGAGTTCCGGATCGAGCAGGCGTCGGATCAGTTGCGCGCGGGTTTCCTTGAAGTCGCCCGTGTAGTAGTTGGCCGTGACGTCGTCCGAGAAGAACGAGCCGAGGAAGTCGATCTGGTTCGGCAGAGCCTGCAGATACTCTCGCAGTTCGTTGTCCAGCACCGGGTCCTGCGGGGTGGCCTCGCGGCTTCGTCGCGGACGGGGAGCGCGCAGGCTGGTCTTCCGGAAACGGACGTCGCCCTTGGCGTCGTCCTCGGCGACCTTCTTGCTACGGCGCGTCGTCTTGACGGGCTTGTCGAGAAAAGCGTTTTCGATGTACGACACCGGGTCGATTTCTTTCGTTCCTGGCATGTTTGGCAACAGAGGACTATACACCCCGGGGCGTCGGTTCAATGAACATTGAGTCTCCAAACGAGAGAAACCGGTACTGATGACTCACGGCATCCCGGTAACTTGACCGGAACCCATTGAGACCAATGAAACTGGCGACCATGGCCAGCATGGTGGTGCCGGGCATGTGGAAGTTGGTGAACATGCCATCCACGACTTGCGGGGGGTTGTCCGGAGTGATGAAAATTTGGGTCACGGTTTCACCCGCGCGGACCCTTCCCGGGCCGTCGGCCAGGGACTCCAGGGTCCGGCATGAGGTGGTGCCTACGGCGATGAGTCGCCCCGTGCGGTGGTTGATGAGGTCGGCCGTTTCTGTGCTGATTTCGCAGCGCTCCCCGTGCATCACATGGTCTTTCAAGTTCTCGACGGCCACGGGTCGGAAGGTGTCGATGCCCACATCCAGCGTGACTTCCGCCGTCACAACACCTTTGGCCCGCAGGGCCTCGAGAATCTCGGGCGTGAAGTGGAGCCCCGCCGTGGGGGCCGCACTGCTCCCGGCACGTTTGGCGTAAACGGTTTGGTAGCGCTCGGGGGCTTGGAGTTCTTCCTTGATATAGGGCGGCAACGGGACGCGTCCCACGTGCTCAAGCGCATCGGCCAAGGAACCCGGCGCGATCAGGCGCACCCGCTTGCGACCCTCTCCCAGGTCAGCAAGGATCTCGGCTTGCAGGCCGGCATCAAAGTCCACGATCGCCCCCGGCTTGAGGCGCTTACCGGGGCGGGCCAGGGCCACAAACTGCCCGCCGCCTTCATCCACCAACAGCAGTAGCTCGACCTGGCCGCCCGACGGGCGATGGCCGAACAACCGCAGCGCCGTCACGCGGGTGTTGTTCATCACCAGCACGTCGCCGGGGTGGAGCAACTCCACCACATCTCGGAACTGCAAATGCCGAATGGCGCTGGTTTCCCGGTTCACCACGAGCAGGCGCGAAGCCGCCCGGTCCTCAAGAGGCGTCTGGGCGATCAAGTGCTCCGGAAGGTCGAAGTGGAGATCGGTTAGTTGCATGCGTCGAGGTGGTCAAGAATCGTGCTCAACGACGAGATCACATAGGGGCTGTCGCCGGCGTACTCGCGGTCAATGAGCAGGCTGTGCATACCCACCTGGCGCGCACCCTGGGCGTCGGCCACGGCGTCATCGCCGACGTGCCACACATCGGCGGACTCCACCCCGAGCCGCCCGAGGGCGTGCTGGAAGATGCCGGCATCGGGCTTCTCAGAGTTCACGACCATGCTGGCCACGGTGACCTCAAAGAACTGGTCAATGCCAAAGGCGCGCAGGGTGCGGTCCAGGCTGATATCCCAGTTGCTCACCACCGCCATGCGCACTCCGCGCTCCTTCAGTGCTTGCAGGGTGGGCAGGGTATCGGGGAAGAGGCCGAAGACGTCCGCATTCGGGCCGTACAGTTTGGCGGTGGCCCGCTGAGCAATGATGGAGGCCGCATCCTCCGGCCAGCCCACCTCGCTCACCCAATCTTGACCGAGCCGGGCCCACCAGGCATCCGTGGCGTCTTCGTCGGCTGCTTCGTTCAGGGTTAGGTACTCCGCCCACCGGGTCTTCAGCAACCGTCCGTAAATCTCGGCGGCGCGGCTGTCGCCTCCAAACCCCATGTCAGTGGCACTTTGGCAGGCAAGTCGCACCGGATCCCAGTCCACCCACAGCAGGGTTTGGGCGCAGTCGAAGGAAATGACCTGCGGGCTTGTGAGCGGCGGCATGGGCCTTTGATACCGCCCCGGCCGCAACATTCGGCGGGTCTGGGTCGTCTATCACCTGACCATGCGGGCGTTTCTCTTCGCATTCTTAGCCGGGGCCACCGTGGCGCCCGTGACCCTGAAGCGGGTGCCAGAAGTTGGGCAGAAGCAGGCTTATCAAGTCGAGATGAATGCCGACTTTGCCGGGGAGCCGCTGATTTTCCGCGCCAAGGGTGTGGATGAGGTCCGCGAGGTGAATGCGGACGGCACGTTTAGCGTTCAATCCACTCAGGAAGAAGGCAAGATCGAATACAACGGTCAGGAACTGGAAGGCCCGGAAGTCGGCCCCAGCTTCACGCTGTTTGCCCCCAACGGCGAGGTGAAGGATCTGACGGGCGAGATGGCCGACGCCGATGCCGTGCGCCTGGCCCGCCTGAGCAACGTGGTGTTCCCGGCCGACGCCAAGGATGTTGGGGCGACCTGGGAGTACGACGACCGGGGTGACGCCACCAAGAACCTGCCCGCCCTCAAGATCAATTTCAAGTACGAAGGCACGGAAAAGGTGGGTGAAACGGACGCCAACGTGGTGAGCCTGGAAGGGACCGAGCAAGACGGCGAATTCCCGGCTAGCGTAAAGGGCAAGATTTGGCTGGACCCGGTGACGGGCATGCAGCTAAAGGCCGAGTTGGAAATGAAGCAAGCCCCCGTGGCGGGCAACCGGCTGGACCTGACCCTGAAGATCACGCCGGTCGCCCCGTAACGGGCCAAGCTAGCGTCGGGGCCAAGCGAACTTAGTCTTCGGTTCGCCCCGCAGTTTAAAGCACTTGCGGCAACGAGCCTCGTAGGCTTCGGTGGCCCCAATCAGCACCACCGGGTCGTCCACATGCGCCGGGCGACCGTCGATCATGCGGTAGGTGTGGCTGGCGGTGTCGCCGCACTTCATGCAGATGGCGCGGAGCTTCACCACTTCATCGGCGATGGCGAGCAACTCAGCCATGGGGCCGAAGGGGCGACGCCGAAAATCTTGGTCCAGTCCGGCGAGCACTACGTCCACACCCGCATCGGTCAGGGCGATGGCCATATCCACCAGGGCGCGGTCGAAGAACTGGGCCTCTTCTACGCCCACAAAGTCCACGTCGGGGTTCAGGCGTTCGTACATCTCGGCGACATTGGCCACGGGCACGGCTTCGTGGTGAACTCCCATGTGCGTCACCACGCGTTCGGCATGGTAGCGGTCGTCAATCACGGGCTTGAACACTTGCACGTTGCGCTTAGCGATGACCTCGCGGCGGGTGCGGCGGATGAGTTCTTCGGACTTGCCCGCGTACATACTGCCGCACACGACGGTCAGCCGCCCGGCGCGGTTCTTGGCCTTAGCCATTCGGTGTGTCCCCCTCGTGGGCGGCTACGTCTTGTTCGTACATCTCTTCTAATTCGTCGGCCGCATCCTCATCGAGAGCGTGCCCCATTTCGCGGGCGAGTCGGCGCATTTCAGTGCCGGAATCCGGATCGCCGACACGGTCCAGCCGATCGGCCATCTCGTCCAGTCGGTCTTCCTCGGTGCGACCTTGCCGGAATCGGCTCATCCGCTTGGCCAGGTCGCGGCTCCCGCAGTGCGGGCACACCTCTTCATCCGGCTGACTGACCATACCCATCAGGAGCGTGACTTTTCGGCGGCAAGACCGACAGTCATATTCAAAAATGGGCACCCGACCAGAATACCGGTCGGGTGCCTCGTTTGCCCTCGGGGGCGAGCGGAGAGGGGGACTAGCCGCCCGTGTCCAAGTCGGCGTAGCGCGCCTTCAGCTTGCCGTTCTCGATTTCGCCTTCCGCGAACACGCTGGCCACGCCAATGCCGCTTTGCAGGGCGTTGTAGTAGGCGGTCTCGCTGAGCGGGGAGCCGAAGATGTCAGCGAAATCCGTGTTCGCGTCGGTCTTGATGACCAGGTCATCACCCACCGTGAACTGGAAGCCGCTGGCTTGCTGGATCGTGATCGTGAACTCCTTGGCGTTGCGGTTCACAGCCTTGACCGTGCCGATCGCGAAGGCGTCGTCGCCAAGACCGGAATCGCTCTCGAACTCGACTTCCGTCGCCGTTACGCGGTTGTTCGCGCGGTCGTAGTTGCCCTTCACCTTCACGAAAGCGTCGGCACCCGCGCCGACCAGCAGTTGGAACGCCGTGGCCTTGTCAATGATTTGGCCCTGCGCGTTCTGGTACTTGGTCGTGCCCGTGGTTTGGATTTCCACGGCGTCTTGCGACGGGAATCCGAGTTCACTTTCCCACTCTTCAATGACGAGCGTGAACTTACCGGTCACTTCATCCGGGGAGAGCGGCTGGCCACCGACTTCCGTGTTGTGGTTGTCCGCCACGTTGTCATCAATCTCGATGCTGGCGGCCACGGTGGTGCTGGTGGTCGGGTTGAACGCGCCGCGCGCCTTCACCTTGATGTCGTTGGCCAGGGTGCCCCCGGCCACGCCGTCTTCACGGAAGATCTTGGTAGTGGAGCTGGTCGCCACGCTGAACTGCGAACCATCCGCATCGGTCAGCGTGAACGTGCGGTTGGGGGCCGTGCCGGCCAGGTTGGAAATGGTGCCTTCGTACTCCCACTCGCGGTGCAAGGTGCCCGAGTTGAAGTTGCTATCGGTGCCGAGACCAATTTCCGGCGTGACTTGGTTGCCCGTGCGGGTCCAGCCGCGCAGGCGGAACTGCACCGTCACGTTCGGGTTGGTAGCGTTCACCGTCACCGGCGTCGTGAGGTTCACCGTCACCTTGCTGAAGTCGGTGCCGCTGTTGAAGCCGGAGGCGTAAACCGCCTCTTCGCCGTTCTGGCTACCAAAGGGGAACACCATCAGGTCGCGACCGAAGGTGACTTCGAGCGAGTTGTAGGTGCCAAAGGCCACGCTGCGGCGGGCCAGGTTGACGAACTGCGCCACCGAGCCATTGTTGAGAACCTTGAGGTCCACCGTTTCGCCCAGCGGGTTGTCGAATAGCACCGCACTTCCGTCGGTGCTGTTTTTCAGTTCAATCTTGACGACCGAAGTCCACACACGGGAGAAGCCGTCGCTCAGGTTGCGGGACGTGCCGTCATCGCTCAAGAACGCGGACGCGAATCCGGTGCCGCCGCTGGTGGAGCCACTGGTCGTGCCCGACGTGGTTCCTGAAGTCGTGCCCGAAGTGGTCCCGGACGTCGTGCCACTCGTGGTGCCGCTCGTGGTGCCCGTCGTGGCCACGCCACCGCCTCCACCACCGCAGCCCAGCAAGAAGGCGATCATGAGACCAATCACGACCTTGATCAAAAATCCTCGTTTCATCTTCAAAAGCCTCGCAAAGCTTTGCCAACCGTACCCCAGGGGACGGGTCTAGTGCAGAAGATGGTTCGCCGGTACAATAGGGTCCGGATTCGGAAGGAACGGATCGGGGACACTGACCTTATCCCCGCGCCCGACTACCGAACGAGGCAGATTTTGGCAAGGAAGTCAATGCGTGGCTCCAGCACACCCTCGGTGCGTGGGCCCGGACAGATTCAAATTATCGTCAATGTCTCCAGTCGCGAAACGAGGATCGCGGTGCTGGAGGACCGAGACCTGGTCGAGTATCGGGTTGAGCGCGAAGAGCGCGTCGTTGGCAGCATCTTCAAGGGTGTGGTGCAGAACGTGCTTCCGGGCATGGACGCCGCCTTCGTGGACATCGGCCTGGAGCGCAACGCGTTCCTCTACGTCGCCGACATCATGCCGGACGACATCAACGACAACAGCCCGGCCAGCGTGCGTCGCAGCGAACTTCGCCGCCGCAAGATCAAGGAACTCATCAAGCCCGGCCAAGAGCTGATGGTGCAGGTGACCAAGGGTCCGCGCGGCACCAAGGGTGCCCGTGTCACCACCCGTATTTCGCTCCCCGGCCGCTACGTGGTGCTGATGCCCGAGCACAGCCAAGTGGGCGTGAGCCGCAAGCTAGAAGACCGCAAGGAGCGTGAGCGCCTTCGCCGCATCGGCGAGAAGATCACCCCTGCCGGCTTTGGGCTCATCATGCGTACGGAGTGTGAAGGCCGCACCGCCGAAGAACTTCTGGCTGACGTGCAGTTTCTGCAGCAGCTCTGGGCGCAGACCCTGGAATCGGCCAAGCGCCTCCGCGCCCCCGCCGTGGTGCACCGCGACCAAACCCTGCTTTATCGCACGATTCGAGACGTATTCGGCGACGAGATTGACCGCTTGGTCATTGATGACCCCGAAGAGTACGAAAAGGTCAGCCTGGTGGCGGGCATGGTGGTGCCGGCCCTGCGTGGCAAGATCACGCTTTACGATCAGGAAGAACCGATTTTCGACCACTACGGCATCGAAAAGGACCTCGACCGCCTGTTACTGCACAAGGTGTGGCTCAAGTCCGGCGGCTACCTGGTGGTCGACGAAACCGAAGCCCTCACCGCTATTGACGTGAACACCGGCAAGCAGGTGGGTTCGCACTCGCTCAACGAGACGATCCTGAGCACAAACATGGAAGCGGCCCGCGAAGTGTGCCGCCAACTGCGCTTGCGCGACATGGGCGGGATCATCGTCATCGACTTCATTGACATGGAGGAAGCCGATGCTCAGAAGCGGCTGCTGGATTACTTCACCAAGCAATTGGCCCGTGACCGCGCCCGCACTCGCGTCGGCAAGATCAGTTCGCTTGGCCTGGTTGAAATCACCCGCAAGCGCACCGGCGAAAGCGTCACCGAGGCCATCACCTCGCTCTGCCCGCTTTGCAACGGCCGAGGCCGCATCGCCAGCAGCGACACCGTGGGCCTGTGGATTGAGCGAGATATGCGCCGCCGCCTGAATGAACCGGGCAACGCGTTCCACATCGTGTGCCACCCGGCGGTGGTTGAGGCTCTCATCGGAGCGGATGGGGAAGTTATCGAGGAGATGGAGCACGAACTCCAGCGCGGCCTCTACATCCGCGCCAACCACGACATCGGCATTGAGGAATATCACATCGAGGGCGGCACGATCGAAGAATTCGACCGCTACTTCATGGGCTTCCGCCGGGCGCAAGTGCTGGAATGCACGGTGCGCCGCAGCGCGGTGGAATCCACCGGCAAGGTCATCGGCTGGACCGACGGAGGCTACTTCGTCGAACTCCTGGGCGCCGAAGACTTGGTGGGCCAGCGCGTGAAGGTGGTACTGCAAGACATCCGCCGCGCCTTTGGCGTGGGCGATGTGATTCAGCCCGTCGGCAATCGATCCTGATACTTGCAAAAAGTGTGCAGTTCTCCGGACTCGCGGGGCCGGGGAACCAAGCACATTTGCACTGCCCTAGGATAGAATACGGGCAGATGGTCGACGTTGCAGAAGTTTGGTCCGAGGCGCTCCCGGCCATCAAGGACGGAGTCACCGGGGTCGGGGTCTGGACGGCCCTGAACGTCAGCGTGGCCATCAAGTACGAAGATGGCAACTTCGTGGTCGGCGTTCCGTACCGCGACCAAGAGTTAGCCGGTCACCTTCGCCTGCCGCAAACCAAGCGTTTGATCGAGCAAGAGGTGGGTATCCGCCTGAATGCCAAGGTCAACCTGCGCGTCATTGAAGGCACTGAGGCCGCCGACTGGGAAACCGAGAAGCGCCGCGATGCCGAAAAGCGCCGCCTGCAAGAACAAGCCGTGGCCCGCGCCCGCGCCGAAGTGGCCGCCGGCACCAGCTGGGATTCGGTGTACGAGCAGCTCAGTCGCAAGTTTGCCGCCACGCCCAACCGGTCGTTGCCGCAAAACCGCGCCCAGTTCTTTATGGAAGCCATTGACCTGGTGGCCGAAGCTCTGAGCAAGACCCCCGTGGCCGATGACTTTGCTGAGCGGCAGTACGCCCGGTGCCTGGAGCGCATCAGCCAATACACGGAACTGCCCAGCACGCTGGTGGCCGTCAAGGTTCTCGAGCGCACCTTCCAGGGTTAAGGCAGCATGGCGCCCACCGCCATCATTCTGGGTTCGGGCACCAGCAACGGGGTCCCCACTTTAGGGCGCACCTACCCGCCGGAATTCTTAGCCGACCCCCGCAACCACCGCACCCGCGCCTCGTGCCTGTTGCAAGGCCCTGAGGGCAACGTGCTGATTGATTGCAGCCCGGAAATGCGCCTCCAACTGCTGCGTGAGGGCGTACAAGACCTGGCGGCGGTGCTCATCACGCACACCCACGCCGACCACATTATGGGGATGGACGACCTGCGGGCGTTCTGCCTCAAGACTGGGGCCGATATGCCGGTCTACGCCGCCCTGGAACACCAAGACGACATCCGCCGGGTGTTCCCGTATGCCTTCGGCCAGTTTCCGCCGGGCATCTTTGTGCCCCGGTTTGACCTGCGCGAGGTGACGAGCACGCTCGAACTCGGGGGGCTCACCATCCGCACCGCCTACGTGCCGCACGGGCCGGTGCGCTGCCTGGTGGTGCGCGTCAACGACTTCTGCTACGCCACCGACCTGAGCGACATCCCGGAGGAGGCGCTCCCGCTGTTTGAAAGCCTGGACACGCTGGTGCTGGATGCCGTGCGCTACCGGCCGCACCCCAACCACTTCCATTGGGACCGCGCGGTGGAGTGGGCGGAGCGCCTGGCGCCGCGCATCACCTACTTCACGCATCTGTGCGACGATTACGACCACGCGCCGGTGGAAGCCGGGCTCCCGTCGCACCTGCGACTGGCCTACGATGGACTTCGCATCCCACTTTAGGGGCGCAAGTTCAAAAACCTAACAAAAAAAGTCAGGCTTCCCCTCAAGTTTGCGGGGGATGTGCCAAGGATAGTCTTTGGATTCAGTTCATCGGAGCCTACGTCTCTTGCCTCAACCTTCCATCGTCGCCGGAATTCTCGCCCTCGTGGTCCTTGCCACGGGCGTTCTTTCGGGTGCCGAGTCCCTCGCCCTCTTGCAGCGCGCTGCCATCGCGTATTTCGCGGGATTGGTGCTGGGACACTTGTGGAACGCCTTCTTCCAGTTGCCGGTCCGCCATTTCAGAGACGAGGAAAATGAGGACGAGAACGGGGCCGACAAAGAATCTGCGGAGGAACCTGCGACCGCAAAGGCGGCATAGCCGTCTTGGAATTAGGATAGACTCCGATTAGGTCAGTTTTAGGTTTTCGATCATCATGCCCATGTCTCCTGCCACCATCCAACGCGCTTGGATCCGCCACAAAGTCTACAAAGAGGAGCAGGCTCGTCTTGACCTGATTGACAACTACTCCTACTTGGTCAAGATCACGGCGGGCCGTTTAGTGGCCAACACCCCGGGGGGCATGGACCGGGATGACCTGATTTCGGCCGGTGTGATTGGGCTCATCAAGAGCGTGGACCAGTACGATCCCAGCCGGGATGTCAAGTTTGAAACCTACGCCATCGCCTTGATTCGTGGCGCCATCCTAGAAATGATGCGCGACGAGGACTGGGTGCCCCGCAGCATCCGCGAGAAGCTGAAGGCCCTGGAGCGCGCCAACCAGCGCCTGGAAACCGAACTCAACCGCCCGCCCACCCGCCGGGAGCTAGCCGATGCACTGGAACTGAGCGAGCAGGAAGTGATGGACCTGCAAGTGCGGGCCGGACGCACCAACGTCTTTAGCCTGGACGACGTGATTGGGGGGAGCGGCGGCGAAGGTGAAGACAGCCTCCACCTCATCGAGATGATCGTGGACGAGGATGCTTCGCCGGAAGACGAAGTGGAAGGCCGCGATCTCAAGCGCATCCTGGCCGCCGGCGTGGACAAACTGCCGGAGCGCGAGCGCCTGGTGGTGTCGCTTTATTACTTTGAAGGGCTGACCTTTAAAGAAATTGGGAACGTGCTGGGGGTGAGCGAAAGCCGCGTGTACCAGCTGCACACCCAGGCCATGAGCCGCCTGCGCACGTTCATGCGCGAGCAAGGCATCCCGCAAGTGGCGTAAACTTTTTTGCGAAAGGCTTGACACAACCTTGCCGGGGGGGGGTAGCATCGTCATATGCTCAGTAAGACTTGGAATCTAAGTACAACTATTGCTGCAATTGCCCTTGCATCGGTGCCAGCCGTGGCTTCGGCTCAATGGCATCCATTAGATGACCAGATCGTGCCCTGGTATATGTACATCGGATCTACTCCCTACACCGGATGTCAGGGTCCGCAGGTGACGGTGCTATCAGCGATCCACTACAAATCGTGGACGAGGTGGGAAAACAATACTCCCGGTACAATGCCCACAACTTGGCCCTGGCCTTACATCTTTTACAACTTCCAACAGGACTTCGTCATCCGTAATTGGGGGAAACCAACAGGAGTTGGCTTTTACGGGACCATGTACGTCTACCTGAAGAACAACGTCTATGGCCCAACATCTGTGCCTCCTCTTGTCGGGGGCACGCCTCAGAGCAGTCTGGCAATGGACTACAATACGCCCGAGTTCGAAATGACTTTCAACCGCTGTGGTGGCACGCCACCGGCTGAGGAGTAAGACGTGACAAGGAAGTCAGTTATTGTTCCGCTACTCCTTGCATTTGGTGCTGCAGGGGTTGCCAGGGGAACATTACAGGAACCCGGCGGTTCCCCATCTCAATCTGACCTGGGATACATCCCGATTGCTGTCCTCAAGAAGCAGTGGGAGTACCATCCCGGGCCTTTAATGCTTGATGCATTGAACTGGGTCGGCCCGGAATCGATGAGTGATTCGGAGCAGCGTATATGCGAGCCGGACCTGGCGAAAATCGCGCAAGTTGAGAACCGACGCTGGAAGCGCATTGGGCGGGCGGACGTGTTTGCCCGACTCATTGACGCAAGTGCGTGGCGCCAAGCCGGTCGCATAGGTTCGATATGGGATTTTGTCGTTGCACGTGCCCCTCTGCTCAAGAAGGGAATGCCGCTAAAGGAGTTGAGTGCGGAAGAAGTTGAAATGCTAGCGAGCACGACGGCTCAAGTGCCTTCCGCCCAGCGTAGGATCCTGAATCGGGGAGAAGGCGAATTCAAGCTATTCCCCTATCTGGTTTGGACAAGTTCTCTCGGCGAAGAAGCGCTGCGATTCAGTACTTCAAGCCCGATTCGCAAGAACTCGGAAATGCCAGCTGGCCGTCCGACGTGGGCCAGTGAAAGGCCGCTTGGTGTCCAAAGCAGCGAAGCGATTGATTTTGGTGATGGACGGCTCATCTCCATTCGCCTCTTGGCTTCGATGCTCAATGAAAGAGGTTTTGTCGTGCGTTACGATGCCCGCCTCGCTGAATCAAAGCTCTTTTTGAAAGGCACATTTGAGGTGCAAGAGCTATTGCAGTCCCTTGCTGAGGTTGCCCAAACGATCCCCTTGTTTGTTCAGGATCGTAGAAATGTGGCAGGGACTGCTCAGGCCACCTACCGCGACATGGCAAAGAGTCTGCTGGAGGAACACGGCTTCCCGCCCGCCCTGTGTGAGCGGATTGAGAATGATGGGACCTTGAAGGCTACGATGCAGGAACTCATGAGCTTTCCTCGAATGAAGCAAGGCTATGAAGCAAGGTGGGGTAATCGCAACGAGCGTTTGAATGTGTCGGTCAAAATCATGCTTCACATGGATACTGAGGAGACCTGGGTTTCAACGTCGCCATACACGGGCATTCAACAGGGAGTTAGGGGCGTCTTCCAGCTCATCGTTACTCCTGGATAGAGCTGTCTTGGAGCCGCCGGAGTCGTAGGTAGATCGAAGCCACCTGTAACTTCGGTTCGCTTCTCGTCGTCTTTGGAGTCAGAATGCCTTTTGGGGAAGGGGTGATGACTCGACACCACGCTTACCAGCGGATCGCGTTTTTGGCGACCATTGTTCTTACCGGGCTCGTTCCGTCTCTCGGCATGGCCCAGTCAAGCGCTCAGGAGGAAGGTGAGTTTGCCCGCGATGTTATCGCCCGGGTCAAACAAGAGTGGTCCCTGCACCCCGGTCCGCTGATGGTGGACGCCAATGACTGGCTCCCTAACGAAACCGTGATGGATGGTGACCGAGTGATTCGGGAGCCGGACCTCAAAGTGATAGCCCAGGCCGGGAAGCGGCGGTACATCCAGGTGGGGCGAGCCGACGTGTTCGCCCGGCGACTCGAAGTCAGCCCCTCCTTGCGCATGGGACGACCCCACTCCCTCTACGCATTTGCGAGTCAGCGCTTTGACGCATTGCTCGAAGGGCTACCCCTCAATCAGTTCACGGCCGACGAGCGAGAATTGTGGACCGATGTGGGATTCTCATCTCCCGCCTTTCTTCACGCACTCCGAAACAACTCAACCGCCCCCATGGTGCTCAGCGCGAGCATGTCTTGGATGGAGAATGGTCAGTTGCGTTCGGTGGGAGGATTTCGGATTCATGAAGCAGTCGTAAACGCGCCCACGGGTAATCCTGCATGGGCAGCACCGCGTGCCGTTCCTCAGCCGGAGGCTCTTACCCTCGATTTTGGCGGCGGCGAGATGTTGACGACTCGTGAACTGATCGGACGGGTGGCTGAGCTCGGATACTCCGTTCGCTATGATGCGCGCCTCGAGGGCTCCCCGATCTTCGTGAAGGGTACTTTTGAAGTCGGCGAAATTTTGGAGTCATTGAGGGAGGTGTTGCAAACCATTCCCATGTCTGCCCAAGACCTGCGCGCCCAAAGGAACCATATGCCGGCCAGATACCGGGAAATGTTGGTCGCGGCATTGATCAAAAGGGGATTCCCCCCATCTCTGGCGGAGCGGCTCGAATTGCCGACGGCCACGATGGTTTACGAAATTGTGGCCACGAAGAAAGAGTTTCGCGAGGTTGAGCCGCTTAAGGCGAGAATGAGCAGCGAGGAAAGTGAGGCTGACCAAGTGATTCGGATGGAAGTTGGGCTTCGATTCTGGTGTGATCCAGGCTTCATTTGGAGTTCTTTGCGGGCAGATGGGATAACTGTGAGCCAAGGTGCGCTAAGTCACGGCCTTCCGGCGCCGTAGCTTCGCCCTAGCCTCCCGTACGCCCAATGGGCCCGCCGAATCCCGGTATCCTTACTAGGGTCCGGCCCATCTGGCACGAACTTTGCGCCAAATGTGTTGTGACGAGTGGAGCGATCTCCGCTCACCCCCTTGCGGGAGCCATGAATAGCATTATGTTTGGAAAGTATGGACTTTGGACCGCCGCCGCTCTGGCGGCCCTGGCCCTCACCGGTTGCAACCGGGGAGAAGAAACCCTTGCGACCGTGAACGGTGACCCCATCACCATGGAAGAGTTCATCAAGCACATCGAGACGAAGCCCACCGTCCGCGTGGTGGTGGACAACCGACAGCTTGAGGTCCCCGTGGCCAACACCATCGCCTTCCAGGCCTTGCAAGACCTCGTCACGCAAAAGCTCATCATTCAGATGGCGCGAGACAAGGGCTTCAAGCTGGACGACACCGCCGTGCAGGCCGAAATCGCCACGCTCGAAAAGATCAACCCGGGCTACGTAAAGAACCTGCAGGCCCGTGGCCTGACCATGGAGCAGATCCGCCAGTCCATCCGTGTGGACCTGGCCCAGGAGCACCTGCTGACCGAAGGCATCAAGATCAGCGACCAGCAAGTGGACAAGTTCATTAAGGACAGCCCCAACGCGTTCCTGAAGCCTGCGATGGCCGAAGTGGTGCAGATTGTGGTGCGTGATGAGCGCAGCAAGCAGCGCGCCGACAACCTTCTGAGCCAAGGCCGCAACTTCACCGACGTGGCCCGCGAAGTGAACCCCCAGAACGTGCCCAGCCGCAGCGAACTGAACCTGACCGCCATGAAGGCGCAGGTGGCCGCCCCGGTGGTGCGCACGCTCTATACGGGCCTGACCACCACGGCTCCGGGCCGCGCCACCGCCTGGATCAAGCTGGCCGACAACGAACAGGTGAAGTACCTGGTGGAACGCCGCACCCAAGAGAGCAAGATCGAGATCACCAAGGAGCGCCGCGAGCGCATCCGCCGCGACCTCGCCAAGGCTCAGGGCGCCCAGGCGGTGGACCTCAACGACCGCATCGCCAAGCGCCTGAAGGACAGCACGGTCACCGTGGACAAGAGCTACCTGAAGGGCATGTGGGAACGCTTCATGGAAACCTTCGGCGAAGCGCTGAAGGAACAAGAAGCCAAGACCGGCACTACCGCCGGCAATTAACCCGCCGATTGGCTCTCCCCTGGTTCTCCTCGCCCTCGCTCCAACGCTGGAGCGGGGGCTTTTTGTTGCCTGCGGGCAAGGCCGATGGCCCCCTGGGTCGGACGGGGGAACCGCGCGGGGGCGTAAATTGAGAGGGATGCACGATCGAGTGGACGTCACGATCATTGGGGGCGGCCCCACCGGCCTGTTTGCCGCCTTCTACGCCGGGCTGCGCGGGATGTCGGTGCGGATTCTGGATAGCCTGCCGGAACTGGGCGGGCAGCTCACCGCGCTCTACCCCGAGAAGTACGTTTACGATATGCCGGGGTTCCCGGCCGTGCTGGCTAAGGATTTGGCGCGCGATTTGATTCAGCAGGGGACGCAGTTCCACCCCGACCTGGTGCTGGGCGAGACGGCCGACCACCTGGCGGCGGATGAGGAGGAGTATGTCATCACCACCGCCTCGGGCGTGGCTCTGCCTACCCGCACCATCATCGTGGCGGCGGGGGCGGGGGCTTTTTCTCCGACTCGGATTGGCCTGGAAGGTGAAGCGGACTGGGAGAACCAGGGCGTGTACTACGGCGTGCGGAGCCTGGAGACGTTCCGCGACCGGGATGTGCTGATTGTGGGGGGCGGGGATAGCGCCTTCGACTGGGCGCTGGCCCTGCACCCGGTGGCGCAGCGGCTGCGGCTGGTGCACCGGCGCGACCAGTTCCGCGCGCACGAAGAGAGCGTGCGGGCGGCGCAGAATTTGGGGATCGAGTTCTTGCTGTGGCAGCAAGTGACGGCGCTGCACGGGGCGCCGGGGGCCTTGACGGGCGTGACGCTGCAACACACCACCGAGAAGAGCTTTGAGGATGTGGCGTGCGATCAGGTGATTGTGAATATCGGGTTTAAGTCGTCCCTGGGGCCGCTCAAGGATTGGGGGATGACGATCACCAAGAACCAGATTGAGGTGGATCATCTGTATCGCACCAACCTACCGGGGGTGTTTGCGGTGGGGGATGTTTGCACGTTTGAAGGGAAGATCAAGCTGATCGCGACGGGGGTGGGCGAAGCGGCTACCGCGGTGTGCGTGGCCAAGCAGCACCTGGACCCGAACGCGAAGCTGTTCCCCGGGCACAGCAGCGACATGGATTTGTCGTCGGTAGGAAAGCCAACTTAGGTTCAATTTGGTCGCTGGCCAAGATTTTTGTCTGAATTGAGCTTGCCGGAGGCGTGCAGGTTAGTGCTAGACTGCCGTTTGAAAGGGGGTTATCTGAATTGAACAAGCCCATTCGCCACCTGGCTCTTCTCGCTGGACTGTTGGGTGCTACGCTCGGTACCGGGCAGAACGTCGCCGTGGTCGAGAGTAGCTCCCGGCCGTACACTCCGGAGGAACTCGAGCAGAACTTAAAGCTCCAGTGGGGTCTTCACCCGGGTCCCCTGCTGGTTGATGCCCACCATTGGGGTTTCCCGCAAGCGGTAAGCAACGAAAACGAGCAGATCTGTGACCCCGACTTAAAACTCATAGCATTAGTCGAGGGACGACGACACGTGCGAGTCGGTCGGGCAGATGTCTTTGCCCGCCTGACGGGGCCGAGCACCTGGAGGCAGGCTGGAACGATTGGAAGCATGTGGGATTTCGTCTCCGCTCGCTCAGACGAACTCATAAAAGGATTGGATGTTCGCACGCTCAGTTCTGAAGAACGAGAAGTCATGATCCACCTTACAAACATGATTCCGGCTGTCCAGCGCCGAATCATTGATCGAGAGGAGGGAGAACTCATGATCTTCCCCACTATGGCTTGGACAATTGATGGTGAATCCGGCGGAGCCTACTTCAGGACTCATCTCGCGATTCGTCGCAAGCGTACACCCGCCAACGAGCGAGCCGAGTGGATGGAGGAGCGGCCCCCGGTCGGTCCGAAGGAAGAGCGTTTCGACTTCAAAGATGGGAAGATGATGTCGTTGGCCGAAGTCGCGAAATTGCTTTATGACCGCGGATTCATTGTGCGTTACGATGCCCGGCTGGCGCAGTCAACTTTCTTTCTCAAAGGGGACTTTGACAAGCAAGACCTCTTTGAAAGCCTTGCCGAGGTCGTCAAGACCGTGCCGTTCTTTGTCCAGGATCGCCGCGCCGTCCAATCGGCGGCAAAAGTGAAATACGTTGAATTGACAAAGGCACTACTTAGCCAACGTGGTGTGCCTGATGTCTTGGTCGAGAGGATTGAAGCCGACGGTACCCTCCGCGCAACTCAACAAGAGCTCCTTCAAATACCAAATGTGAAACATCGATATGGAGCACAATGGGGCAATTCGAACGAGACTGTCCTGATTCAGACCATGATCCATTTGGGAATGGATACTGGCGATGACTGGGTGTATCGTTCCTCTCTCAACAGAGGAATGATGGTGGGGTCGTCAGGAATCCTTACTATGGGAATCAAGCCCGGATAAGCCTGAGTTCCTCACGGGCGACCCCAAGCATTGACAATCCACCAGCTCGCCTGGTCGTGGGGCATAAAGTTCGGGTGGGTCAGCACGTTCCACGCCGGAACGTAACCGAGCGACCCATCCCCGTACTGCCGAATCCGCTGGATCACCGTCTCCACGTGCGCTTTGGCCCGCCGCGCCCGCTCGATGTCGGCTAGGCTCCCGCCGATGCGCTCGTGCGTCCGC